>ERZ761602.6-NODE-6-length-695065-cov-118.377983_pt1 | contig 695065 bp, 654 predicted proteins | sample MGYA00512165_ERZ761602 | MGnify/ENA primary metagenome ERZ761602 (study PRJEB28899, sample SAMN02445085) | bioreactor sludge metagenome | biome: EBPR sludge; isolation source: Thorneside wastewater treatment plant | place: Australia: Brisbane, Thorneside... | reverse complement strand
CCCTACTCCAACCCCTACTAGGACTCCAACTCCTACTGCTACTAGAACCCCTACTGTTACTCCTACTAGGACTCCGACTGTTACTCCCACTCGGACTCCGACTAGGACTCCAACTGTTACTCCAACTAGAACAGCTACTCCGACTCCAACTAATACACCTATCACTGTGAACTGCACAGAAGATCCATTCAATGTGGATGTACTTGCACTCGATATTATTGGTGACACATTAGTTAGAAAGACAAAGATTGCAGGAAAACTTCTTGTGAACTCTGTTAGAGGAGATGAGAGAAAAACTATCAAGTTCAAACGTCTTGCAAAAAGAGAGTTAAGAGCTGCAAGGGCTACTTATACTAAGAAATGGCAGAACTTATGGTTTAATGTTCCTGCTAGTGGAAAAACTAACAATTTAGTTAGCAATTGCACCCCTACTTGCACATTACAGAACAACGTTGCTCTTAAAAATGACCTTATTGGAAGTGCTGTTTCTATAGGTGGTAACGCAGATAAGCTTCTACGAAAAATACCAAAGAAGGCAGCTTCTAAATTCCGTAAAAAGGCTAAAAAACAAAGGGCTGCCGTATTCTTAGAGGTTGATAACTACAAGAAACTTTTAACTGCTCTACCAGATTTAAGTTGTAAGAATTAGTGGCTCAAAAGCTTAACTGAAAGGCTAAATTAGCCGAAACCTTATATAGCAGGTAGCCCATACGAGAGTTGCTCGAAGTCATGTCTGGTCTGGTTTGGTTTTAACCAGACCTTGATCGTATTTCTGCTTTGTCCGCTCACGCGGACAACAGATAGGTCAGTCTAAAGACTGACCAGACATGAATTTCAAATTAACTCCACCCCTGCTGAAGAGAGGTTTATGAAAGCTGTAAGTCCATTGAAACGAAAAAAGCGTCTTGAAAAAATAAGAAAACAGGTTGTCCAGGGAAAATACAAAGTAAAGAGCTCTATACTTGCCAAAATGCTCATACTGGATGGACTGCAATAGATTATGATGAATTGCCCAAAACGTGCCGAAATCTTAAGGGTTCTAGGACCCCCAGGATAGCGGAGTTTGATAAAAATTAGGTTAATACTAGACTCCTATTATGGGAGATAAAAAAAATACTGACAAAGTAGGGGGAGTTTGGTTTTTTCTCTCTCTACTTTTTCTTTTTCTATCAACCATAATTCTCCTTCCAGCCTGGGCTAATACTTTATTTTCAGAACTTACTTTTACGCGGTTTAGAGCATCAGTGGGCGGAATAATCTTTGGGGTAGGAATCACAGCTCTTTTTCTTCGTGGCCCCATTAGCACACTCATTCATGAATTGAAGCATAAGGTTCTATCAGGTCTAGTTGGTAATAAAGCAAAAAAGGTGAGTATTGATGGTGAGGAAGGCGCCTTTGAGTATGAGTACACAAAAGATACTGCAAAGTATAATGCGTTCATTTCACTTGCTCCTTATTTCCTTCCACTGTTTGTAATTTTACTGATCCCATTTTGGGGTTTTAGGTTTGGATGGGGAGAAGCTACGAGAGTACTAATTCTCTCAGCCGCCTGGGCAATTGATCTTACAACAGGCGTTAGAGATATCTCGCCTCATCAAACAGATTTCAAAGATATCGTTGGTGGATTTAGAGTTGGGATCATTTATGTTGTCTTTATGAATATTCTGATAGCTATGATCTTAACAGCCTGGATTGCTGGTGATTGGGATGGGGTGTTAGGACTATTCTCTGAAACATTTGTTTGGGTCACTTCGGTAGTTATGTGGATTAGGGGATAAGGAGTTGTACTTGGGGGTCACCCCTGGGAGGCCTGACCAGGCAAGAACTACGACTGGTCAGGCCTCCCGGCCTGACCCCCAAGTAGCCTGACCCCCAAGTTTTTCCTACAACCTCTCCCCTTCTTTAGTCTCAACCCAATCAAGATACAAACCATGAGCCGGGGCAGTTGGTCCTGCTGCACTTCTTTTTCTAGTTTCTAATATCTCTTTCATCGTCCGATCTTGAAAATTACCGTTTCCGAATTCAATTAATGTCCCAGTCATGATTCTCACCATGTGTTGCAAAAATCCTGAGCCTTCTATTTCAAAGACTACAAAGTCCCCTTCTCTTTTTACTGCACTCTTATATATCTCTCTAACTGTCGTTTCAGCAGAGCAGTTTGCCCCTCTAAACGAAGAAAAATCATGTTTACCAACAAAGCTTGCTGCCTCCTTATTCATTCGCTCAACATCAAGAGCTTTACTTAAATGAAGCGCTAAACCTTTATGAAATGTTGGAGGTGCCCTTCTGTTTAGAATCCAATATGAATACTGTTTTGATCTAGCAGATTTTCTTGAATTGTAATTCGAGGGAACAATATCAGCTCTTAAAACCCCTAACTCTCCCTTTAATAGACTACTTACAGCATGGATTAATTTATTAAGATCAGGTTCTTCGCTACAGAAAAAATTAATTACCTGCCTTCTTGCATGAACTCCACTATCTGTTCTTCCCGAAGGATACACAGGAACAATAGGCTCTTTTAAAACAACCGATAAAACTCTCTCAAGCTCACTTTGAACTGTCTTTAGATTAGGCTGCCACTGAAAGCCATAAAAGTATCCCCCATGATACTCAACAACAAGCCTTACATTTAGTGAACGTTCTTTTGCTGAAGCCACAGTTCTAAAATTTGTACTACGTTAAGAGCTGCTCCTTTTCTAAGGTTATCTGCAACAACCCAAAAATCACATCCCCCATGTTCATCCATTCTGATTCGACCAACATGAACTGGATCAGATCCAGTCACATCAAGGGGAAGAGGATATTCTTCTGTATGAACTTCAAGTCCTGGGGCACCTTTTAGAGCTTCAACGATTTCTTCCCTTGTGACATTTCTTTCAAAATCTACACTTACACTCTCTGAATGTGAATGAAATACTGGAACTCTAACCGCAGTGCAGGTAATTCTTAGATCAGGAAGATTTAAGATTTTTCTTGTTTCATCAATGACCTTTTTCTCTTCTTTGGTGTAACCAGATGGCAAGAATGAATCTATCTGAGGTATCAGATTGAACGCTATCTGGTGAGGAAACACTTCAATTGGAACCTCTTTTTGCTGAAACACTGCTAAGCTCTGAGCCCAAAGTTCATCAAGTGCATCTTTTCCAGCGCCTGATACAGATTGATAGGTTGAAACAACCACTCGCTTAAGCCCTGCAAGATTCTGAAGTGGCTTTAGAGCAACAACTAACTGAGCAGTTGAGCAGTTGGGATTAGCAAAGATCCTGTGATCACCATTCACAAGATCTCCATTTACCTCGGGAACTACTAATGGAACTTTTGGATCCATTCTAAATCTGCTTGAGTTATCAATAACAACTGCGCCATGCTCAGCAGCTATTGGTACATATTGTTCAGCTAGATCATTTGAAAGCGCAAATAGTGCTACATCAACTCCTACAAATTTTTCAGCAGAAAGTTCTTCAACTTTTATCTCATCATCACGGAATCGATAAACTTCACCTGCAGAGTTTTTACTTGCTAAAAGAGTCACCTGCTTTGGTTCAATAGAAGAGCTTTCTAGGATATTTAATATTTCAGAGCCTACAAGCCCTGTGGCTCCAGCAATCGCAATATGAGGTTTCATAGTGAGGTTAGTATAACCCGGATAGGGCAAAATAATCTAACTTATCTCTTTTTAGATTTCTTGGCGGGTTTCTTCTCTATTTTCTTGGTAACTGGTTTTTTCGTTGCTGGCTTTTTATCCTTCTTAACCTTAACCCTGGGAGCCTCTTCCTCTGCTTCCTCATCGTCTGATTCATCTTCTTTTAAAGCTTCTAAGGATTCCTCTTTCGACTCATCTTCTTCTGGCTTCAACCCCTGAAGGGCAAGTCGCTGCTTTTCATGTCTTTCATGTATGTGGTGGAGCTCCTCTTTTTTGGATGACCAGGTAACACCATCTAGGCTATAAAGCTTTAGTGCCTGACCACCGAAGGACACCGTTTTTTCATGATATTTAGGTTTTTTCGACACTCTGACTCTCTGTATATAAAAAAAAGATGCTAGGTGAAATAATGAAATTTTGGGAAATGCAACTTTCATGTATCCTACAGGGATAAATGAATATTAAATGGCCTAAAACCGTAACTGAGCTTCATGTACACCTTGGAGGCTCTGTGCCTCTTTATAGACTCTGGGAAATAGCGGTCGATCGGGGGATCAGAGGGCTTGGAAAAGGATATGAGGAATTTATCGATATCCTCCAGATTCAAGATGGAAAGGTTAAGGATTTAGATAGCTATCTTGAGGTCTATGATACGATAGAGCTTATACAGTCCGGCCCTACAGCAGTTCGTGAGAGTGTAATAATCGCCATTCACCGAGCTTTTAGAACCGGAGGAATGCCCTTAGTAGGCCGTGGGGGAGAAAGCGGTTCTCCTGAACCACTGTTTCATATTGGAAGACTTGAATTACGTTTTAACCCACTGAAAAGAACAGGCGCTGTTTTTCTTAAAGGAAAGCATGCTGGCCTCTATGATGTAGATCGAGTAATCCGTGCTGCCTGCGACGCGGTTGAAGAAGTAGAGCTTGCATTTGGTGGTAAAATTAGAGCAGGGCTTATTTTTTGTTTCGGTCGTGATATGGATCTCGCTGCAAACCAGATTCTAGCTGAAAAAACAGCTCTTTGGGCCGAAAAACGACAATCTATCATTGGGATTGACCTTGCTGGCCCAGAATCGAAGAACCCACTCTCATCGAAAGATGCCCTTTCTCAAATGAAAGAGGTTTTCAATTCAGTTCCAAAAAGGCTTGGAAAAACTGTTCATGTCGGGGAAACTAAACACGTTACCCTTGATACCTTCATTAAAACCATTGAGGCATTAAACCCTAGTCGAGTAGCTCACCCTATAGCGGTGTTCTCCCCTTACTGGGATAAAAAGGATGATCGAGGGCTGAAACTTCTAAAAGAACGAAAAATCGTATGTGAGCTGTGTGTTAAATCGAATCTTCTTACCCAAGGGGTACCAGATATCTCCACCTATGGCCGAATGATCTCGACATTAGACGATTTTGAGATTCCATACACATTCTCAACGGATGCTCCATCCCTTCAAGGAACAAGCCTTGCTCAGGAACTCCTAATGCTACTCGATGCTGGTGCAGCAACTCCTGAACAGATACTGCGTGCACTAAAAACTGCTGATGAATCTACTTTCCTCGGTACCAATTTTTAGTTGAACGTCGTAAGATCCTGTAAATCACTATGAATCTACAAGATGTACTTAATCGGGGAAACTTAGGCAAATCTCGAAAAACAAAAATAATTGCAACAATTGGGCCCGCTTCAAGGGATGAAGCGATGATTGAAAAGTTAATAAAAACTGGTGTGAACGTTTTTAGACTTAACTTCTCTCACGGAACCCATGATGAGCATCTAGAAAATCTAAATAGAATTAGAAAAATTTCTTCAAACTTAAATATCGATGTTGCTATACTTCAGGATCTTGCAGGCCCTAAAATTAGAATAACCCCAGTCGATGATACAAAAGTACTATTAAAAGACGGTGAGGTAGTTAGGCTTGCTTTATCATCAGGCCAGATTTCTAACAATGAACTTATCTATGTGGAAGGTGTCGATCCAACTAAATCTGTCAAATCTAAAGAGCGAGTTTTTCTTGCCGATGGAATCATTGAGCTTGTCGTGGAATCAGTCTCAAAGACTGAAGTAAGTTGTAAAATAATTAAAGGTGGAAAACTTAGATCAAGAATTGGTATCTCCTTCCCAGATAGTGAGATAGATCTACCCGCTGCTACCGAGAAAGATTTAATAGATTTCGATTGGGCATTAAAAAATGAGATCGATTTTGTTGCTTTATCTTTTGTAAATTCCAAGAAAGATATTCTGACTTTAAAAGATAGAATGAAGGATGCATCTTTCAAGCCAGGAATCATAGCAAAGATTGAAAGAAAAGTTGCACTTCAGAACATAAAAGAATTAGTTCAAGTCTCTGACGGTCTTATGGTAGCCAGAGGAGACTTAGGCTTAGAGCTACTTCCTGAGCAGGTTCCACTTGTTCAAAGAGAGCTAATTGAGCTTGCTAACCACGCAGGAATCCCCGTGATTGTCGCAACACAGATGCTATCATCTATGGTAACAGCTATTAGACCTACAAGAGCTGAAGTTTCAGATGTAGCAAATGCTGTGATGGCTGGAGCTGATGCTGTGATGCTTTCAGAAGAATCTGCTATTGGAGATCATCCAATTAAATGTGTTGAATTTTTAGATAGAATTGCAAAAGAATCTGAAAGAAGTTTTGCCTTCGAAGAGTATCGTTTCAGACTAAGAGACGCAGATAGGGAATCTGTGCCTGACGCTATTGCATATGCTGCTTGCGCTGCGGCTGTAAAAGTTAGAGCTCAAGCACTCATATGCTGCACTGAAACGGGTAATTCAGCTAGGCTTTTGGCTAAATATAGACCCCAACAGCCTCTATATGGAGCTGCAGTAAAAGATGCAGGTAGACGAAAAATGTGTCTGTTCTGGGGGGTAACTCCTATTAAATATCCACCTACAAAGAGCCATTACGATGAGATAGATGCTGCTCTTTCTGCCGTAAAGGAAAGAGAAGGACTAGGGGCAGGTTCGCTAGCAGTTGTTACCTCCGGACTAGCCGTTGGGAAACCAGGTTCAACCTCTGTAATAGAAATTAGGGCTATTAGCTAAATTTTCGGGTCGCCAGTTCCAACGAAAGGGAGTAAAAAACTAGTAAAGAGGTATAGTCTATGGGTGTAGAAGAATTTATCGGTGAAGTTGAGGCAGCCCAGCTCTCAGGGGTTAACACAAAAACTTTGAACAGATTCGCTTTAGCTGGATATTTAAAACCAGAGGTTGATAGCGATGGGTTTAAGCTTTATTCAAAACGTGAGCTATGTTCTGTTTTTAGAATTAAAGCTCCAAATGTAATTCAATTTACAAGAGAGCCTACAAATGAACAGTCCGCGACTGAACAGTCCTCGACTGAACCCGAACTACCGAATGAGCCAGAACTCTCTGAAGGCAACGTTGCCCTAAAACCTGATATAAAACCATTAGAAATTAATTCATCAAGTAGAGCACTAGAAAGTCTTGATTACGAAAATGAACGGCTTCGCGCCATTAATGCGATGAGTGATCAGTTACTAGAGCATCTTGAAAAACGAATTCATGATTTAACTAAAGAAAGGGACTGGCTTAGAGCGCAGATAGAGCAATTAAACGAACAAGTTTCAAGAGATCAGGTTTTATTACTCACTCAAAGTCAAACAATCGCTGAAGTTTTGTCTAAGCAATTAAATAGGCCTTCACTCTTCACTAAAATTGTAGGGCTTTTGGGGTTTGAGGAGAAACAGAAAGCTTAGGTTTCTCGAATGAAACTAAAAACACAGAGGACGCAGGGTTTCGCAGAGTAGTTACTCTGTGTAGCTCTGAGTCCTCTGTGTTCAATTACAAAGTTTGACTCCTTGTGTGAATGGCCCCGAACGGCTAGTGGGAATTAAGAAGGGGGTGAACGCGCGATCAGCGCGAGAGGGGGCGGAGCCTGTCGCCTGCGCCAGCAGACGAAGCAACAACATAGCCCCCTGGCCCCGAACGGCTAGTGGGAAAAATCACGCTATTTCTTTAGATCTACCGAAACTCTTCTATTCACAGCATGAGCCCAATCAGCATCATCAGCGAATACTGGTTTCCCCTTTCCGAAACTGACTGTTGAAAGTCGCTCAGCGGGGACACCATTTGCAATTAACTCATTTCTTACAGACTCTGCTCTTGCCTGAGCTAAAGATTGATTATACTCGTCCGTTCCTCTTGCATCAGCATGACCTTCTAGAACTACAGTTACCCCACCAGCATTTTCCATAAGGTACTGTGCTAGTCGTTTTGTTTGTCCCTGTCCAAGGCTGGAGAGAGTGCTTTTATCGTAATCAAAATTTACATCAGGATAAATGATACTAGTAGATCCACCAGCTACTGCTGCAGTGTCACCGGCTTCCTCGTTATTGTAATTGAATGGAAGTACAGATCTACAATCTGGAATTGAATCATCCGCAGAGAAACACTCTGGCTGTCTATAATCATAAGGCTCTCTCCATCCCATCACACCTCTTGTAGTTTCAGAAGAAGAGGCGAAGTAACTTAATGGTCGTGTGACACCTTCTCTTAAAACCCAACCAATAGGATGAAAAATATATCCGATTATGCGAAGTGGATGGCTTTCTGATTCTCTGAATCTTGGCGACTCATGGTAATGGGTTAAAGGATAGTGCTCTACAGGATATCTTTCCTGAGCGAGAAGACTTGATACGACTAAAAGTAAAACCAGAAATCTATTCATAAATGACCTCGATTAATAAAAAACCTCTCTTAAGGTACCACGATCTATTACACTCAAGCACTACCAAATATTGTTAGATGATCTCATTTACAGTTTGTTTTCGTTTGCTCAGTAAAACATTGTTAGTTTTTATTAGAAATGCCAGCTCGCTTTTACCCCAATTTTAGATATTCAAAGAGTCGCTTAAGTGACAATAAACATCTATTCTCACATAGATGCAAAAGCTATCGAGATCTCTACTCTTGGAAGCGTCAATCGGTTTAGGGCTTGGAATTCTGAGCTTCCTACTTTCGATGATTATGTCCGATCGCGCACTATCAGTACTTGGTGCCCTTTTCCCTCTCTTTCTCTCTATATCTTCCCTAAGCACAGGTGGCTATCTTTTATCGATAATATTAGCTCTTGCTAGTCACTTTGTTTTGTTAAGTTTGGAAGGTTCTGAATCTTTTCTGTATCTATTTCCTGTCATTTGCTTCTTAATTTCCGTTCGAATATCTAAACTACTCACCCCTTTAATCCTTGGAGTAGCTTCTTACATTGGATCAATAAATTATCCAGACCAACTTGAGTTTGTCTATGGAGTCCTATTCGCCTGTTTTCTTGCCGGAACAATAAGACGATCATCCTGGTGGTCAAACCTTATTGGATCTTCTCAACCACGAGGTTGGCTTTCGTTCGCTGTGCCCCTTCTTGTTATGGCATCCTTAGCGCCATTCATTTTAGATCTTTTGCCAAACTATCTTTTATCACCATATCTGTTACTAATTGCTGCCGCATCATTAGGTTTCCTCCCTAATAATGATGCACCATACGACGCTGACTCTCACCGCAATATCCTTGACTCTCTTTTAGCTCGCCCAAGAGGTTTCTCGGGCTTCGGTAAAGATTTTTGGGAGCGAAAAGATAAAGAGCCTGTAGATGCTGTTGCTCTGACATCAAGGCTAACAACTCAGCTAAATCCGAGCGAGAAAGCTAATCCTCTATCACGCTATGAGGCAGTTTGTGCTATCTCAAAAGGTGGTCGCATCTCGTTTTTAAACAGAAAAATGAGAGATTATCTTGGAATTAAGGTTAATCAGGTAGTTGGTAAAAACATTGAAGAGCTTGGAATCGACCCATCAATTACTTCATATCTTTTAAGACTGGTTGAACGAACAATTAATCTCAGGGAACAGTTGGGTGAAATTAGAATTGCCTTACCACAAGGAAACAGATTTTTCGAAGTCAAAACAATGAAAGCAGATGCACTTGAATCGTCATCTCTTTCTGATGCACCAGACTCTATAATCATGGTCTTAACTGATATAACAGTTAGACGTACCATTGAATCTCAGGTTCTAAAGTCACAAAAACTTGAAACCTTAGGAGCTATCTCCATCAAAGCAATCGAAACCTTAAGAAAGGCTCTCTCCAAACTTCCTAATAATCTTGAGAAAGAGCTCGAAGAGATCAAAGATCTTACTCTTCAGCTTGATGTTTTTGCTCAAACAAATTCAACTCCAAAAGAAAACACTGACGTCTCGCAGTTAATTCAGAATCACCTAAAAGTCTTAAGCTCTACTTATCATATCAACCATGAGATCGCCCCAAACGGCAGATATCAGGCATTCATCGATAAAGCCCAAGTTTTACAAGCAGTAACTAACTTAGTTCTAAATGCTGCTGAGTCTTACGAAAGTGGAAGGAAGGGTTCTGTCGATATATCGATTTCAAATGAAACTCTTACTGAAGAGGTCGTGGGTCTTCAATTAGGTGCAAGACCAGGAGAGTATGTCCGCATAAGAGTTAAAGATCAGGGGGTCGGCATGACTCCAGACACTCTGCAAAAATCTTTCGATCCATTTTTCACTACAAAAGCTGGAACAGGTCATCACGGGTTAGGATTATCAACTGTATTTGCAATTGTAAGAGATCACGATGGTTTCCTGACTGCGGAATCATCTTCTAATTCTGGAACAACTATAAGTTTGTATCTGCCGATTAGTGAGAAATAGATCGGAGTCAGGCTACTTGGGGGTCAGGCCGGGAGCATAGTGTCTGGTCTGGCTTCAGCCTGACCTTTTCATAAAGGACTGGTAAAACCAGTCCAGACAAATTCTTATCCTCCCAGGCCTGCCCCCCAAGTACTAACTAATTCCTTCCCACCACAATCACCTCTTCCTCAGTAACTACACAGTCCATACCAACATCCCACTCATCGACAGGGACTCTTTCTGCAATCTGAAGTGACCAACATATTCCAACCTTATAAGCGGCAAGCATCGTGGATCTCATTAAGAAGCGATCGTAGAAAGATTTTCCGCGACCTAGACGTCTACCCTCTCTATCGAAAGCTAAGCCTGGCACGATCACAAGAGTGGACGCGCTATTTGTAATATCAAACTCTCCCCCTACACCTTCAACTGGTTCCTTCACCCCAAAGCTACCGGGAATTAGTGAGGAATCATGTGTAATCTGCAAAAACTGCAAGCTTTCTCCACCAACAACTCTTGGGAGATAAACCGCATGAGATGGTAAGATCTCAGAGATCAGCCAGGATAGGTCAATCTCACCAGCAAAATGGTTCACATAGGCTAGAACATGCTGAACATCATCTTGAGCTTTTATAAAGTCCCCTAAACTCCTGCAAACCCTTCTGCTAGCCGCTCTAATCCACCTCTCATCAAGGCCATTTAAGAGGGTCGTCATTTGCGTACGGAGTTCTTTTTTCTTCACCGCTACGGAGACTACACAGCAAAGCTTTTTTTGAGTAGAGGTCATATAAGTCATCTAAATTCTTGAATATTTTGAACATATATTACTGCACGAGTTTTTTTTAGTATTCCTATTGGCAGACACTAAAGGTAATTCGCAGATAGGCCGATGAATTAATCTGGGACATGAGCATAATTCAAGAATTTACCCTTTCCATGAGCCCTGGCGAACGCGCTAAGGCAAGCTTTCTGATAGTTGAATCAGACTCGATGGATAGAAGCAATCTAAGGACTGCTCTAAAAAGTCTCGGCTTCACTCAGATGACCGAAGCGCCAAACCACATGTCCGCAATAGAGAAATTTCAAGAAAGAAAGATTACTCACATAATATTTGAGGCTAAAAAAACAAATATGCCTACCAAAGATTTTCTGCAAAGAATCTTTGAGATGGATTCTGAGGTCGTAGCACTACCAGCATCGAACGAACCAAACGTCGATGATGTGTTTGAGCTTTTGATCATGGGTGCCAGAGGTTATCTTGTAAAACCATTTACAATAGAAACTGTTGATCAGGCAGTAATTCAGGCAAGTAAGGGAGAGCCAATTGCTGATGCAGTTTTACAGGCAAGAGATAGAAACGAGGCTCTTGTTGCACTGATGATCACAAGCTTGGACAAAACAGCAACTTTGATGAGACAAGCCCAACAGTTTGAAACAGCTAAAAGAGAGCTTCCAAAGGCAAGAGCAATGATGGCTAGATCTTCTGAACTTGCTAAAACCTTTGCTAAAGGTGGAGACGCAGGACTCATAGAGGCTTTAGAAAGATTCTGTATTGAAAGAAGTAAAGGTCCGGCTACTAGACTTGGCCGACTTAGAAAACGGCTTTCATCTGTTAGAGTTGATGATGAGGATGAGGCAGCTGCATAGAGCATCTCTCGTAATTACTGATCACTAAAAAGTTACTTGCCTGGTCTGGCTTTAGCCTGACCCTTGCTTAGGACTGGCTTCCTACTCCGCTAAAGCTACGAAGGACAAGTTAGCGGAGTAGGAAGCTTCGAAGGACAAGAAAACCAGTCCAGGCAAAGAAACCCTCTCGCAGAGCTAAACATTCGCATTAAACACTGATTAGGAATTATGAGAGATACTATAGAAATCACTGGTTTGCCTAAAATCTTTAAAACACTACAATCTGTCTATGCTATCTAAACTAGTATTATTACTTTGTTTCCTATCATTAAGTTTTGCAGATCCGCTTCAAGAGATAGAGGAAGCAATAAGTAAAGATGAGCCCAAAGATAACTTAGCTGATTGGGTAGACCCAAGCACTCCATTTGGAAAGGTTCTGCTAAATTCAGGGCCAACAAGTGAGCTGTCTGAATGGCTTGCCCCTAGCCCCAACGGGATAAGGGAACACAAAAGATCCGTAAGAAGAAAACCAGAATATCTACAGATTACTCATGAGTATGAGAGTATGAGATCTAAGGCTCTAATACGTATCAGGTTTTATCTGCCATATCCAAAGTATGGACCTATGACTGAATATGGCCTCGTAAGTGAGTTAGCCGAATTATTTCCACCGAAAAGGGGGATACTCTCCTCAGAATCAATTTTAGTTGGTGAGATACCAGCAGATCTTTATCATGAGCCAAGAGGTGCTTGCTCAATTCTAATCAAACTTCCCAAATTCAGCTTATTCGAAGGAACTATCAATGATTGTACACATAGTAGCGAACTAATTGGACTTATAGAGGCACTAAACCTTAATCCTGTGATTGAAAAGTTGAAGGAATAGTATCTTGCGGACAGGCTATCATCTTAATTATTCAACTAGCTAACTATTTTTAAATCACTAAGAACTCAAAGGGGAAAGGTTCATTCTTAGTGGTCTTTGTGTTCTCTGTGGTTCAAAATAAAATGCTCAGAATCTGAATAACTCATATCAAGTTATCGATAAGTATTTCCATAACTTCGGCATTTTTTTATTAACCACGAAGACCACTAAGAACACAAAGGGAATAGTTAGGGCAAATCCTCACAACATCAAGAACCTTTCAGCTCTTCGTATCTAAACTTAACTGTTTCAAGCTCCGCGGAGATAGCCCCATATATTCGAGAAGCTAAAAGTTTTCTTTCAGCTTCGCTCTCGATAGACTGAGCAGATAAAAGTTGCATTGTTAGTTCATGAAGGGGCTGCCTTGAGGTTGGTCCTGCTTTCTTAGTAAGAGAGTCTAAAGCGACTGCAAGCTCTTTTGCCTTTTCTTTTGCTGTGACTGAGCTATCTACAAAATCCCTTAAAGCAGAGTCAATGGACTTAAGAGTCTCACTGACTTGCACTGGAACTTCAGCCCCACGCGAGGACTCATACCGAACCTTTGCAAGTTCTAATATCTCATTTAAAGGTTTTGACTCACCTCTACAACCAGCAAAAACAAACAAAGCTAAAACTAACCATCTCATCATTACACCTCTAACCAAAATCAATACATTCAAGCTCGCCACGTGCATTAACTGGGGGTGATGCAGGCAAGCTCACCGTAAAACGCGTCCCTGAGTTTACTCGACTTGCTACCTGAATGGTACCCCCATGTGCCTGAACTATACTACGTACAACGAATAGTCCCAAACCAGAACCCTCAACCTCGGAATGTCGTTCTAATCTCGAAAATCTTTCAAACAGACTCTGCACTTCGCTAGGCTCCATACCATGCCCTGAGTCTTCTACTTCCACCTCAACCCCATCCTGCTGCTTTCTTGACCGCACAACTACTCTACCCCCTGCTGGGGTAAACTTTAGTGCATTGCTTAACAGGTTACCGATCACCCTTCTTATTCCCATCTCATCGCACATTATCTCTGCCTCACTTGGCTCTACCTCTAAAGATAGTTTTCTTGAGGTAGCTATTGGCATAAATTCATCTACAACAGAGGTTAAAATTGCTCCGAGCTTCTTTTTGGTAGGCTTAAGTCTAAGTGATCCCTCTTGAATTCTTCTGGCACTTAAAAACTCATCAATTAAGTTTATACAATTCTGTACAGCAGATGCTATTCTAATCACAAGTTGATAAGGCTTTTCTTCTTTAGAAAGCATTCCCTGCAATAGTTCCGTTGAAACCCTTATAGCCCCGAGGGGGCCTTTTAGATCATGGGTAGTCGTAGAAAGTAGCTCACGCTGAAATCTTTCTCGTCTTTTTTGATCAGTTCTATCTCTAACCCAAGCTACTAAAGATCCTGCAACTCCAGTTATGCTTACTTCAAAGGCTCTCTCTTTTATTGAAATCTCAAACGAAATTACTCCACCATCTTGAGCATGGTCTTTAGGCAACCTTTCAAGTAGGACACTCCTAAAATCTGAATCTAAAAGCTTAGTAAAAGATATAAAACCCTGATTGCCGTACTTAATGTCACCAGCTGGTGTAAGTACTGCTAATCCATCAACGCTACTTTCAATGGATACCTTCAACAAATTCAGATCTCGGAGCAATTCTCTACGCTCTCGGTCAAGCTCTGAAAGTGCGTACTGTCTGGCTAAAGCTAATTTAAGAAGATTCGAAAAATCCTGGTTAAAGTCTTTTACTAGGAAATCCTTGGCTCCCTGCCTTAGTGCCCCTACAGCATCTGATAAGGCAGTTGATGATGTAAGAACTATTACGGGAATAGTCGGTGAAACAGCTGCTAAAACACCTATGTGGCTAATTCCATCACTATCTGGGAGCTGAAGATCCGAGATTAGCACACAATCAAGAGAGACCTCACCAGCTAGGAGCTTTTTTGCCTCCTCGACCCGCTCAACATGTATTACATTAGCTTCCTCTTCCTTTAATGCCCGCTTAATTAAAAGTGCATGGGCTGGATCATCTTCTAGGAGGTAAATCTTTTTAAACATTAGGGTCGTCTTGACCTTACCATAGCATCTCAATACGATGTCAACGTGATTAAACCCGATGCTTGGATATTCGAATTAGGAAATAAGGGTGGAATTAAGCCTTTTATAGAAGAGCATGTTAATCCAGCCAGCTATGACGTTACATTGGGCGATCATTGGATCTGCCCAACTAGAGAACCTGAGGAATTTAAGGCTGATAGAATTACTCTATTTCCAGGAGAGGTCGTTTTAGCTACTACCCGGGAATACGTCCAGATGCCTAGAGATGTCTGCGCAGATCTTAAACTTAAGAGCAGCCTTGGCAGACTTTGGCTTAACCACAGTATGAGCGGCTGGATTGATTGCAACTTTCAGGGCGAAATAACTCTTGAACTTCAAAACCTAGGTCCCCATCCACGGGAGCTAGTAACCGGGATGAGAATTGCACAGATTGTGTTTATGCAGATGGAGCGAGAGCCACTTGTAGCATACGGAGAGAGCGGAAAAGGCAATTACCAGGGGCAAAGAGGGGCTACAAGAGCCTGGAGCAATGAATTTTTTCCAATTAAGAAATGACCAAGATTAGTTCCCTTGTAGAGGATGCAAAGGAGATCGTATCTTCTGAAATATTTGATGAGGCACGAATAGCCTCATTTTGTGATAAGGTCGACTTACTTCTGTCTACAAAGCTTTCAAAAGAGGCCGAAGAGGATTTAAAAGCACTTATTTCTCTCTATCAAATCATAATTGATCGTGCTTTAAAGGAAAAAGCGGGTATAAAGTTAAAGATGAAGGAGTTAAAAAAACGAGGGGATGGTTTAAGAGCTTATCTGAGACCATCGCACAGATTTGAACGAGGTAAAAAAACATGAGACTTTTTATATTATTAATCGCGCTTTCTGGTTGTGGATATACGTTCTCAAAAGGCGGAACAATCCTGCCTCAAGAAGTTAGAAAGATTGCTATCCCATTAGTGGATAACCAAACAGTGGAATCCGATTTGGGTCGTCTTTTAACTGACGCCCTTCGGGAGGAATTTGAAAGGTATGGAGCTGTTCAAATAGCAGAGGAGGCATCTGAGGCTGATGCGATACTATCGGTCGTCGTTGAAGATGTAAGAAGAGAAACTGCTTCTGTTACCCGTGGATCTCAGAGTGATCTTCAGCTAGATGCCTTTGTAACCCTCTCCGCTAGTCTTGAAAAAACTAATGGTGATCTTTTGTGGAAAAGAAATTCATTTGTGATATCAAAACCAGTAGGTACATCAGCCGGAAGTGTAGTTACATCGAGCCCGTTCTTTCAGCGAGGATCGTTTGGAGCTGCAGGACTTGTTGGACAGAGCTCAAGAGAGATCGCCCGTGGCCAAGAGCAATCTGTATTTGAAGAGATTGCGAATGAGGCAGCTAGAAAGATCTACGATGAAGCTGTAGCTGAGGATTTTTAGGTTAGCTTAGGGTCACAAGGCCGGGAGGGCGGGATAAGTGCCTGGTCTGGCTTTAGCCTGACCTTAAACCCACTTTCTCTTTGTCCGCTGGCGCGGACAATAGGTAAGGACTGGTTAAAACCAGTCCAGACAGATTAGAAGCTCCCGGCCTGACCCCCAACAAAAATGCAGGAATCTTACTAAGACCTTACAACAACCCAGCTAACGACTCTAGAGAAGTTTGACTTACTCTAAACTCAGGAGCTTCAGTTTGAGGCTTAAGTTCTTCGCCTTCTACCTTAACTCTTCTTCCCTGATACTCACCTATTCCACTACCAGCAGGAATTAGTCGACCCATAATCACGTTCTCTTTTAGTCCGCGAAGCATGTCTACTTTTCCAGCCACTGCAGCTTCAGTAAGAACTTTTGTTGTCTCCTGGAAGCTCGCTGCTGAGATAAATGATTCAGTAGATAATGAAGCTTTGGTTATACCTAAAAGCATAGGCTCAAAGGTTGCAGGAGTTTTACCTTCTGAAGCTATCCTTTGATTCTCTTCAAGTACTTTTAGCTTTTCAACATTATCTCCAAGGATAAACTCTGTGTCCCCTGTCTCAACGATCTTAACGCGTCTTAACATCTGACGTACAATTACTTCGATATGTTTATCATTAATTCTAACCCCTTGGAGCCTGTAGATCTCCTGTACTTCATTAACAAGATAAGCAGCTAAAGACTTAACACCCTCAATAGCTAAAATGTCATGTGGGTTTATAGCTCCATCTGTTAAAGTTTCACCGGCTTTAACGCGATCAGACTTTTGAATACTCACATGCTTATTCTTAGCTACGAGATATTCTCTCTCTTCTCCAGAATCGGCTCTAACAACTAAACGCCTTTTACCTCTGACATCCTCTCCAAAATCGACAACTCCGTCGACCTCTGAAACAACAGCAGGATCCTTAGGTTTTCTTGCCTCAAAAAGCTCAACAACTCTTGGTAGACCTCCGGTAATATCCTTAGTCTTAGTTGTTGCTCTTTCTCTCTTAGCAATAACGTCTCCAGCATCAATATCGCTGTTATTCTCAACAGTTACTCTTACACCAACCGGTAAGTTATAAACTCGAGTCTCGCCAGTTTCTCCATGAACAACAATCCTTGGTTTAAAGTCGGCACCACGATCTTTTGAAGCAACGATCTCTTTCTCAACGAAACCTGTTCGTTCATCTGCTCTCTCTTCAACCGTGAATTCATTTAGATCAAGCCATTCAACACGACCTGCAACTTCAGATAGAATAGGAATCGTGAACGGATCCCATTCTGCTAGTAGTGCGCCTGATTTGATCTCCTCTCCATCCTTAACTTTAAGTCGAGCACCATATACAAGAGTGTGTCTTTCCCTTTCTCTTCCATCTTGTGGATCAATAACCAAGATATCAGATTTTCTGCTCATTACGACCTGAGAGCCATCCTTTCTTGTGGTTACCCTAACATTCTCAAGCTTAACATTTCCTGCAAATCTTGATTCTAAGAATGTTTGTTCAACTCGACCTAATGCAGCACCCCCAATATGGAAGGTTCTCATAGTAAGCTGCGTTCCTGGCTCTCCGATTGACTGAGCTGCAATAACTCCAATCGCTTCACCAATATTAACAACGTGTCCTCTTGCTAAGTCTCGACCATAGCAAAGAGCGCACACTCCATGAGAGCTCTCACAGGTAAGCACAGAACGAATTAACACTGAATCAATTCCAGCCTCTGAGATTTTTTCGCACTTAATCTCATCGAGCTCTTCATTTCTTCTGACAAGTGTTTCGCCTGTTATAGGATCAACTATATCATCAGCAGCTACTCGGCCAAGAATTCTGTTAACTAGAGATTCAATCTCCTCTCCACCTTCAACCAATGCTTCGATCTCTAATCCTTCCTGAGTTCCACAGTCAATCTCGGTAACAATGCTGTCTTGTGCAACATCAACAAGACGTCTTGTTAGATATCCAGAGTTAGCGGTCTTTAATGCAGTATCTGCTAGACCTTTTCTGGCTCCATGCGTCGATACGAAGTACTGCAATACGGATAGTCCTTCTCTTAGATTAGCTTTAATTGGCTGCTCAATGATCGAACCATCTGGCTTAGCCATCAGTCCTCTCATACCTCCAAGCTGCTTAATCTGCTGAACTGATCCTCTTGCTCCAGAGTCTGCCATAATGAAGATAGGATTAAAGGATGGTCCCTTCTTAGATCCAGTCTCTGATTTAAACTCTGCTGTAGAAATTCTTGTCATTAACTCTTCAGCAATCCTGTCACCAACATCAGACCAGATATCGATAACTTTATTGTATCTTTCTCCAGCAGTAATAAGACCTTCCTGATATTGGTTCTCAATTTCTTGAACTTTAGAATCTGCATCAGCAAGAAGTCTAGCTTTTGCCTCTGGAATAGCCATGTCATTAACACCTATTGAGATTCCAGCTACAGTTGCAAACTTATATCCAGTGTCTTTTAACTTATCAGCGAGAAGAACTGTGGCTTTATTGCCTGATATTCTAAAAGCTTCATCAATTAGGTTTCCAATGTCCTTCTTCTTCATCACTTTGTTGAAGTGTTTAAAGGGAAGAACTTTCGGGCAGTGAGCAAAAAGAAGAACTCTTCCAACTGTTGTTTCATGTAGAGAGCCATCAATTCTGCACTTAATTGCAGCTTGAAGTTCAACCTCTCTTGCATCATAGGCAATTGTAACTTCATCTTCACTTGAAAATGCTTTTCCTTCGCCTTTGGCAAAAGGACGCTCTCTTGTCATGTAATAAAGTCCAAGCACTATGTCTTGGGATGGAACAATTATCGGTTTTCCGTTAGCTGGGCTTAGGATGTTGTTAGTTGACATCATGAGTACCCGGGCTTCTACTTGCGCTTCAATTGAGAGTGGTACGTGAACAGCCATCTGGTCACCGTCAAAGTCTGCGTTGTATGCAGTACACACTAATGGATGAAGCTGAATAGCTTTTCCTTCAATTAGTAAAGGCTCAAATGCTTGGATACCTAATCTATGTAATGTAGGTGCACGGTTTAATAGAACCGGATGCTCTTTGATTACTTCATCAAGGATATCCCAAACGACTGGTTTCTCCTTTTCAACCATCTTCTTTGCGCTCTTGATCGTTGTTACATAACCACGTTCTTCAAGCTTATTGTAAATGAATGGTTTAAAGAGCTCTAAAGCCATCTTCTTAGGCAAACCACACTGATGAAGCCTAAGCTCTGGTCCTACTACGATCACTGAACGCCCTGAGTAATCAACACGTTTTCCAAGAAGATTTTGACGGAACCTTCCTCCTTTTCCTTTAAGCATATCACTTAAGGATTTTAGTGGTCGTTTATTTGGGCCTGTAATTGTTCTACCTCGTCTTCCGTTATCAAAAAGAGCATCTACCGATTCTTGTAGCATTCTCTTTTCGTTTCTAACGATAATATCAGGAGCACTAAGCTCAAGAAGTCTCTTTAAGCGGTTATTTCTGTTGATAACTCTTCTATAAAGATCGTTTAGATCGCTTGTAGCAAACCTTCCACCATCAAGTGGTACAAGAGGTCTAAGATCGGGTGGAATTACTGGAACAACCGAAAGAATCATCCAGTCAGGCTTGTTTCCACTTTGTTGGAACGATGTGAGAACTTTTAATCTCTTGGAGATTTTTTTCTTTTTTGCCTCTGAATTTGTATCTTTAAGATCAGCTTTAAGTTGCGTAATGGTTGCATCAACATCTATAGACTGAAGCATCTCTAAAATTGTGTCTGCTCCCATTCCTGCTTTGAATTTAACCCCGAACTCTTCTCTGGCAGAGCGATACTCTTTTTCAGTTAAAAGTTCTCCATACGCTAAAGAAGTGTCACCTGGATCAGTAACAACATAAGATTCGAAATAAAGAACCTTCTCTAGATCTCTTAAAGACATATCGAGAACTGCACCAATCCTGCTAGGTAAGCTTTTTAAAAACCAGATGTGCGCCACCGGGCATGCAAGCTCAATATGACCCATTCTTTCTCTACGAACTTTGGATTGAATTACTTCAACACCGCACTTTTCACAAACAACACCTCTGTGTCTTAAGCGCTTATATTTTCCGCAGATACATTCATAATCTTTGACTGGGCCAAAGATCTTAGCACAGAAAAGTCCATCCCTTTCAGGTTTTAATGTCCTGTAATTGATAGTCTCAGGCTTGGTCACTTCTCCAAACGACCAACCACGGATTGTCTCTGGCCCTGCAAGCGAGACTTTTAGTGCATTAAACTTGATCGGATTTTTAGGTTTTTCAAATAAACTAAATAGGTCTTCCATTACATCTCCCCTGCAACTGTTTGAAGTTCATCAGCAATAGACTCAACGCCTGTTACGATATTAGGATCTTCAAGCATCTCTACTTTGAGTCCAAGCGCCTGAAGCTCTTTTAGGGTCACGTTAAATGACTCTGGAACTCCTGGCTCAAGCACATGCTCGCCCTTAACGATCGACTCATACATTCTAGTTCTTCCAGCCACGTCATCAGATTTAACAGTTAAGAACTCTTGCAAGGCATAAGCAGCGCCGTATGCCTCAAGTGCCCAAACTTCCATCTCTCCTAAACGTTGACCTCCAAACTGAGCCTTACCTCCAAGCGGTTGTTGAGTGACTAAGCTGTATGGCCCAATCGATCTTGCGTGAATCTTATCATCAACTAAGTGATCAAGTTTGAGCATATACATAATGCCGACGGTTACTTTTTCTTGGAAAGCTTCCCCAGTACGCCCATCATATAAAGTTGACTGACCACTCTCATCAACATTCATCGCTCTTAGAAGACCTCTAATGTCCTCCTCTTTTGCTGCATCAAATACTGGTGAAGCAAAATGAACTCCGTCCATCTCTCTTCTTGCGTATTGTATCAACTCAGCATCAGCGAACTTTTCGATAGTTTTTGAGTTTTCCTCTTCCTTATAAACAAGGCTTAAGACTGATCGAATTTGAGCTGCGGCTTCACTTCTCTTAGAAGAACTGACTCCAGGTAGCTCAACTCCTGTCTCAGGATCAATTACTTGAGATAGAATTTTGCGTATCGATCTTCCGATCTCCCAGGCAGCACGTCCTAAGTGAGTTTCCAAGATCTGCCCAACGTTCATCCTTGAAGGAACTCCTAATGGGTTAAGCACCACATCAACTGGGGTTCCATCCTCGAGGTAAGGCATATCTTCAACAGGAAGTACTCTTGAGAGAACTCCTTTGTTGCCGTGCCGACCAGCAAGCTTATCTCCTACCTGAATTTTTCTCTTGATTGCAATAAAGACTTTAACCATCTTAATTACACCAGGAGCTAATTCATCCCCCTCTTTGGCGCGCTTAATCTTATCATTTAAAAGCGCACGACGGTTATTAATTAACTGACCAGTACTAACTACGATCTTGTTAAGCTTTTCTTGAGTATTTTCTTCACCGATCTGTATATCTCTTAAATATTCAAACGGGATTGTTTTAAGTAGCTCAACAGTAATCTCGGTTCCTTTGGCGATAAGCTGCGATCGCTTATCATCAACGAGCCTAGCAGTTGTGGTTTTTCCAACCAACAGTGACTCAATCTCTTTCATCGCCGCGTCGCGAATAGTGTCGATCTCATCTTTAAAGTCTTGCTCTAGTCGTTGAATCTCTCGCTTTTCAAGAGCTAACGCACGCTCATCTTTTTCAGCACCTTTTCTCGAATAGATCTGAGCATCGATGATCGTACCTTCAACTCCTGGAGGAAGCCTTAATGATGTATCTCTAACTTCACCAGCCTTCTCACCAAAGATTGCTCTTAGAAGCTTTTCTTCAGGACTAAGTTGACTTTCACTCTTAGGAGTTACCTTTCCAACAAGAATATCACCTGGGACAACTTCTGCTCCGATTCGGATGATTCCAGCTTCATCTAAGTTACGAAGAGCCTCTTCTCCGACATTAGGAATATCCCTAGTGATCTCTTCTTTTCCAAGCTTTGTATCACGTGCAATACACTCAAACTCTTCGATATGAATAGAAGTAAACACGTCCTTTTTGACTAGCTCTTCACTCAACAGAATTGAGTCTTCGAAGTTATATCCACCCCAAGGCATGAAGGCGACCACAACGTTCTGGCCAAGAGCAAGCTCTGCCATATCTGTGCTTGGTCCGTCAGCAATAACCTCACCGGCTTTAACCTTCTCTCCAACTCTAACGATTGGATGTTGATTTAAAGATGTGTTTTGGTTGCTCCTTCTAAACTTAAATAGGTTGTAGATATCTACACCTGCATCAAGCGGATCATCTGTTGTCTTATCGGCTCGAATCACAATTCTTTCTGCATCAACAGAAACAACTTTACCAGAGCGTTTTGCAACAACAGTTGCACCTGAATCTTTAGCAACAGCTCTCTCCATTCCGGTTCCAACCAGTGGAGCATCAGCAACTACACAAGGAACTGCTTGACGTTGCATGTTTGAACCCATGAGTGCTCTGTTTGCATCATCATTTTCAAGGAACGGAATTAATGAAGCTGCAACAGATACGATCTGTTTCGGACTCACGTCGGTTTTTGTAACTTCGGAAGGAGTAACAACAACGTACTCTCCACTCTTCCTTACGGCGACTGAAACTTCGTTAATCTTATTTGTTTTAGGATCAACTTCGGATGCTAGTGCTATTGTCTCTCTTTCTTCTTCTAAGGCAGAGAGATAAATAACATCATCTGTTACTTTTCCATGGCCATCTACAACCCTGTAAGGGCTTTCTAAGAAGCCAAACTCATTAACTCTCGCGTATACTGCCAGAGATGAAATAAGACCGATATTTGGACCTTCAGGGGTTTCAATCGGGCAGATTCTACCGTAGTGAGTTGGGTTTACGTCACGCACCTCAAAGCCTGCTCTATCTCTTGTCAATCCTCCTGGGCCTAAGGCTGAAAGACGTCTCTTATGAGTCACCTCAGAAAGTGGATTAGTTTGATCCATGAATTGAGATAATTGAGAAGAACCGAAGAACTCTTTTACTACTGCTGCTACTGGTTTGTAGTTAATAAGATCTTGTGGAACAAGAGTATCAATATCTTGCATCCCCATCCTCTCACGCACTGCTCTCTCCATACGAACCAGACCAACTCGGAATTGATTTTCTATCAATTCCCCTACTGCTCTAACCCGTCTGTTACCTAAGTGATCAATATCATCGATTGAGTACCTTGCAGCATCTGTTGAGTTTCTGAGTTCTAGTAAATATCTAACTGTCTCTAAAATATCGTCAGCTACCAGTGTACCCCCAGCTTCTGGTGGTGGTTCCTTACCTTGAGAGAGATAAAGCTTGTAATTTAACTTATATCTACCTATCTCAGAGAGGTCGTATCTATCAGGATTAAAGAACAGATTTTTAAATGCAGCACTTGCTGTTTCAGGACGTGGAGGATCTCCAGGTCTTAGTCTTCTATAGATTTCAACAAAGGACTCAATCGTTGGTTTCTTAGCCAGCCTTGCGTAAATATCTTGTTTTTCAGGGTTTAGTTTATCTGTAACTAATGTTTTCCAGAGCGCCTCACCAATATGGTGATCATCTAGGTAAAGTACCCTTAAAGTCTCTAAGCCTAAACCTTTAAGTTCAGATATTGTTCCTTGCTCGACAACTTCACCCTTAGCATTTACCTTATCTGCTGAGAGTTCTTCTCCCGCTAAGATTACAGTTCTGATCCCTTCACAAAGTGCTTTACCATCATTTTCATTTAGTGCAGTGATAGCAGCGCCAAGCCTTTCTAAAAGAAGATCAAAGCCAACTATGACTTCTCCTTGTTCAAGAAGTTTTTCATTAGTCTTTGGGTGAGTGATATCTTTTTCAGCGACAACAACTGTATCTGCTGAAATCATTCCAGGAACCGAATCAGGATCAATCTCAACTGAATCGATACCCGCTTCTCTCATTCTTCTGATTACTGCTTTGTTAAACTTACCACTTTGTTTAACAAGAGTTTTTCCACCACCTTTAACTTCTCGGAATGCCTTTTGACCTTCTAACTGGTCTGCTTTGAATGCTTTAGTTACAACTCCACGCTTACCGAAAGTTACTTCATCTATCTTGTAGTATTTGGTAAGGATCTCATCAGCCGAGAGTCCAAGTGCACGCATAAGTGCTGTTGCGTTAACTTTTCTTCTTCTGTCAATTCTTACATGAAGAATGTCTTTTACATCGAACTCAAAATCGATCCACGAACCTCTGTATGGTATTATTCTAGCAGCATAAAGAAGTTTTCCTGATACGTGGCTCTTTCCTCGATCATGATCGAAGAACACTCCAGGGGAACGGTGAAGCTGGCTCACAATCACTCGCTCGGTTCCGTTTATCATAAACGTTCCGCGTTCGGTCATTAAAGGAATTTCACCAAAGTAAACTTTATCTTCTTTAAGTGCGCTTAAAGTTCTATTCCCAGTTTCAGCATCAACATCCCAAAGTACCAAGTTAATAGTTACTCTTAGTGGTGCCGCCCAGGTCATTCCTCTGTTTCTGCACTCATCTACGTCGTACTTAGGCTCACCAAGTTCATAGCCAACAAATTCTAACGATGCAGTATTGTTGTAATCTTTGATTGGGAAAACTGATTTGAAGACTTTTTGAAGACCGATCTCTTCACGACGGTCTGCTTCAACGCCAAACTGTAAAAAACGATCGTACGACTTTTTTTGTATTGCAATAAGATTAGGAACCTCGGTAACTTCTCTTATGCGGGAGTATGAATGTCTTAGTCGTAAATTCGTTTTTAGTTTCATTATATTCTCCTATTTCTGGTTCGCCTTCTAGCGAAGACGAGACATTACTCACACTTTATTTATTTTCAGAACGACAAGTTCTGAAAAAATAAAAACCTACTCGGCCTATTTAACCGAGGATCGAAAAACCAATAATTTGAATCGTTTTAACTTTCCCAAAGCTGGTACTGAAAAATCAGAGCCAAAATAGTATAAATACCAAATGATTTTGGCAAGACTCTTGCAACATCCCTAAATATATAAATTTGCCAGGGTGATGATAGCTTTCATCACCCTTCTAACCCCCCTATTACAAGGGATTAGCCTATTTTAGAGATGCTTTAGCGCCTGCTTCCTCTAGCTTCTTCTTAGCTTCGTCAGCGTCTGCCTTAGCCATTCCTTCTTTAACGACTTTTGGTGCAGCATCTACCAAGTCTTTAGCTTCTTTAAGACCTAGTCCTGTGATTTCACGAACTGCCTTAATAACCTTAACTCGGTCTGCGCCTGCATCATCAAGATGAACGGTAAACTCGGTTTTCTCCTCTGCAGGAGCAGCAGCTCCAGCGGCTCCACCCATTGGCATCATAGCCATTGGTGCTGCAGCAGTAACACCAAGCTCTTCTTCTAGTCTTTTAACTAGTGAAGCAGCGTTCATAAGGGACATACCCTTGATATACTCAACTACATCGTTTTCACTGATGCTCATTATCTAATCTCCTTTAAAACTTAACTTTCCAATTTTGCTTTTTGTGCATTGATTACCTGAACAACGTTCCTGCTTGGAGCACTAAGTACCTGTACTAACTGAGTAGCAGGGGTTTGTATCAACCTTAATAGTGTAGCAAGCAATTCTTCTTTTCCAGGCATCTTTGATAATGCTTCGATCCCTTTTTGGTCAACGAAAGCACCATCTACCCATGCACCACGAACCGCAAAAATTTCCTTGGTTTTCGAGAACTCCTGCACTACTTTTGCTGGAGACACCGGATCAACATCAGAGTATATCAAAAGAGTTGGTCCTTCTAGTTGAGAGAAAAACTTTTGAAACTCTCCCGCTTGATCATCTGCGCCGATTGTTTTCTTTGCAGCAAGCCTAGCAAGTGTATTTTTTGTTACTCTTGCGCCAGCTCCTTTCTCACTTAAGCTTTTCCTGAGAGTAGTAATATCTCTCACTGATAAGCCCTGATAGTTAGCAATTAACGCTATCTGAGCACTTTTAAGTTTTGACTCAAGAAAGGCTATTTCGTTCTGTTTCTCTTCTCGATTCATAATTAACCCCTTAGCTCAGCTGGCTCCACTGGAACACCTGGCCCCATAGTTAGGCTCATCGACACTTTCTGTATGTAAACACCTTTGCTTGTTGAAGGCTTTGCTCTTTGGATAGCTCCAAAAAGAGCCATCAGATTATCCTTAATCTTCTCGCCACCGAAGGATGCTTTTCCAACAGATGCATGAAGAATACCTGCCTTATCAACTCTGAATTCTGCACGACCAGATTTAATTGATCTTACCGTCTCACCTACTTCGAGGGTAACAGTACCAACTTTTGGTGATGGCATTAATCCTCTTGGTCCAAGTAATTTTCCAACTTTACCAACCTGCGCCATCATATCAGGAGTAGCAACAACACTATCAAAATTAAGATCTCCCGCTTGAATTGATGCAACAAGATCATCTGCTCCAACAATATCAGCACCAGCAGCCTTTGCTTCCTCTGCTTTTGCTCCTTTAGCAAACACTGCAACTCGGATTGTTTTTCCTAATCCATGTGGCAAAGAAACACTTCCTCTAACGTTTTGATCGGCTTTCTTAGGATCAACTCCTAAGTTAACTGCTACATCTACGGTTTCATCAAACTTCGTAGATGCAGTTTCACAAACGAGCTTACAGGCTTCATCTACTGGGTAAAGCTTACTTCTATTAACTTTTGCTTTAACTGCTTTCATCCTTTTCATAAATTACTCCCGAATGTCGATCCCCATGCTTCGAGCAGTACCAGCGATAATTCTCATCGCCGCCTCTTCTGTATTGCAATTCATCTCGCCCATTTTGATTGCTGCTATCTGTTTAAGATCTGACTTCGAAACTGTGCCTACCTTGTCTTTATTAGGAACTCCTGAGCCCTTCGCCGCCTTTGCTGCTTTCAGCAACAAGAACGAAACTGGTGGAGCTTTGATTTCAAAAGTGAAAGAGCGATCTTTATAGACAGTAAGAACCACTGGAGTTAATTGTCCAGCATCTTTTTGGGTTCTTGCATTGAACTGTTTACAAAACTCCATGATGTTAACGCCATGCTGACCGAGCACTGGACCAATAGGAGGAGCTGGATTTGCTGCGCCTGCTTTAATCTGAAGCTTAACTACTGCTGTAACTTCCTTAGCCATAAATCACCTTAAACTTTTTCTACCTGTAAGAAATCTAACTCTACCGGGGTTGCACGACCGAAAATGCTTATAAGCACTCTCACTTTACCTTTGTCAGGCTTAACTTCTTCAACTTTACCAGTGAACTCTGCAAATGGGCCTTCAATAACTTTCACAGTATCATTCTCCTGGAAGTTAGCTTTTGATCTTGGAGCTGCACTTCCTTCTTGTTGAAGAATCTTCTGCACTTCTTCTTCACCCAGAGGGGAAGGATCTTTTGCATCACCAACAAAGCCAGTTATTTTTGGGGTTTCTTTTACTAAGTGCCACGTATCTTGATTCAGGCACATCTGAACAAGCATGTACCCTGGAAAATATTTTCTTGTGCTTGTTTTCTTTTGGCCTTTTACCATCTCAACTACTGTTTCTTCTGGAACTCTAATTTCGCCGAAATAATCTTCAAGATTGTTTTGTCTAATTCTAAGCTCAAGAGCCTGTTTAGCTTTCATTTCAAAGCCAGAGTGAGCGTGAACAGCGTACCACTGAAGTGGTTTCTTATTACCTGATTCCACTGAACTGTCTTCCATCACGGTAGTAACGCTCCAACTAAACGACTAAAAACAACATCTGCAAGAAAGAGATAAAGAGAGATGAAAGTGATGATTATTACTGTGACGATCATCGCTTGAGTTGTTTCGCGTCTGGTTGGGAAGGAGACTTTTTGAATCTCGCTGACAGATTCTGTCAGAAAGTTTCTAACCTCTTGAACTTTTGATACTCCCTCTTCCGCCACGGCTACTACGCTCTCTAATCTAACTTGCTGAATTTCTTCTATAAATTAATGTCAAGCCGCCGCGCCCGTGATACCAAGCTGCGACACCAAACAACGCTAATTCACACGAAGAGGCGAGAGTTTAGCGAAATTCGCATTCTTGGGCAAGTGGTGGGATTGGTAACTTTATATAACAGCTCAGCTAATTTAAACACGCCCTGAGGGAATCGAACCCCCAACCCCCGGATTTGGAATCCGGTGCTCTACCAGTTGAGCTAAGGGCGTATAATCAGCCTTTGGAGCCCACGACGGAAATCGAATCCGTGACCTCTTCCTTACCAAGAAAGTGCTCTACCGACTGAGCTACGTGGGCGCGCAACCCCCTAGTATGACTAAGCATAGACGGGAAGTAAACCACATGACATTTGTTTAATAGCTTGATATTGTCACTCGCTCACGCTGGCATAGCTCAACTGGTAGAGCAGCTGATTTGTAATCTGCAGGTTATGGGTTCAAGTCCCGTTGCCAGCTTTGAAGTATTGGGGTAATTTTTCGGGCTCATTTAAAATCCTCGCCACTTATAAAATCTGATCTTAAAGATCAGTTTTTATAATGGGCGGAAGTAGCTCAGATGGCTAGAGCATCAGCCTTCCAAGCTGAGGGTCGCATATTCCGAAGGCTTTGCCTGAGGAATTAAAAAAGGGCGAGCCTTTTAGGCTTGAAGGCTGCAAGGCCTGAAAGCCTCGTCTTCCGCTAGTGAAGTCTTATCGCTTCTTATAAGAGCTGATCTTACAATCATCAGTTCTTATAATGGGCGGAAGTAGCTCAGATGGCTAGAGCATCAGCCTTCCAAGCTGAGGGTCGCGAGTTCGAGCCTCGTCTTCCGCTCCATTTTTTTACTCAACATTTGATTATGTTGAGGGAATCGATCGTGAGCGAAATAGAACGAGCGACCCGAGAGGGTCGCATATTCCGAAGGCTTTGCCTGAGGAATAAAAAAAGGGCGAGCCTTTTGGCTTGAAGGCCGAACGGCCTGAAAGCCTCGTCTTCCGCTCCATTTTTTTTGTTCATCTTCTGACGAAGATGAGACGAATTTTTTGTTCATCTTCTTTCAACATCTAACGATGTTGAGACAGTTTTTCGGTGAGATGCCCGAGTGGCTAAAGGGGGCAGACTGTAAATCTGCTGGCGTACGCCTACGGCGGTTCGAATCCGTCTCTCACCATTTTCTTGGTTCGTCTTCTAGCGAAGACGACACAGGTTCTGGTTCCTCTTATTTTCTTTACCAAAGACGGATTCGAACCCGCAATTCCGGAGGAATTGCAAAATAATACTGGAATCCGAACCTTCTTCGAAGAAGAAGGTACTCTCTCACCATTTTCTTGGTTCGTCTTCTAGCGAAGACGACACAGGTTCTGGTTCCTCTTATTTTCTTTACCAAAGACGGATTCGAACCCGCAATTCCGGAGGAATTGCAAAATAATACTGGAATCCGAACCTTCTTCGAAGAAGAAGGTTCTCTCTCACCATTTTCTTGGTTCGTCTTCTAGCGAAGACGACACGGGTTTCTGGTTCCTCATATTTTCTTTACCAAAGATGGATTCGAACCAACAAAAATTTCACTTGGGGGTCAGGCCGGGAGGCCTGACCAGACAATGGCTAGCAGTTGCCTGGTCAGGCCTCCCGGCTTGACCCCCAATAAATTGACTATCTGTACTCACCCGCAGAATCCTGCATAGAATTAATACCATGTTCACCGTAACCCTTTTTGGCGCAGGAAAAATTGGTGTCTCAATTGCAACGATGCTTTCTAACTCGGGAAGGTATTCTGTAAGAGTGTGTGATATCGATGAGACTAGAGCAAAAAAAGTTGCTGAGGCATTACCGTCATGCACTGGATACAGATTAAATCTTGATGATTCCGATCTTTCCAAGAAACTTCTCGAGGGTTCAAAAGCTGTAATAAGCGCGCTACCTTTTTACGCAAATCCAAACGTTGCTGCTTTAGCTGATAAATGTGGGGTTCACTATTTCGATCTTACTGAAGACGTAGAAGTAACTAAGAAAGTCACTGCACTAGCAGTTAAATCAAAAACAGCATTTTTGCCACAATGTGGTCTAGCACCTGGATTTATAAGTATCGCTGCTGCTCACTTGAGTTCTAAATTTGAAAAAGTCGATGAGATTAAAATGCGAGTTGGGGCACTTCCACTTTATCCAAGCAATGCATTTAAATACAACCTTACCTGGTCTACTGAAGGGTTAATTAATGAGTATGCCCAAAGCTGTGAGGCGATTGATGATGGCAAAAAACAGATAGTGAGGCCACTTGATGATCTTGAGACTTTTTCAATGGATGGAGCTGAGTATGAAGCTTTCAACACATCAGGTGGATTGGGAACACTTTGCGACACAATGTTGGGACGGGTAAGAAAATTAAACTATAAGTCTGTTAGATATCCAGGTCATAGAGATATTGTAAAATTCTTAATGCAAGATCTGAGGTTCAAGGAAAAACAACCTGAGCTTGTTAAGATCTTAGAAGCAGCAATTCCTAGTACAAAACAAGATAAGTGCATTATTTTTGTTGAAGTATCAGGGATTGAAGGAGGAAAATTTACTCAAAGAACCTATGCAAGCACTGTTTATAATAGAGTTTTATTTGGTGTTCATTTTGGAGCGATTCAGCTAACTACTGCTTCAGGAATTTGTACTCCGCTAGATTTACTTCTAACCGGAAAGATAAATAAGCAGAGTGGCTTAGTTAAGCTTGAAGAGATACCTCTTCCTCTCTTCCTAGATAACGAGTTTGGTTCTCATTACAGAGACGAGAAGGCTTTATCGGGTATAGCTTAGCTCTTCTTTAGAAGATCTCTGATTTCAGTTAACAGCACCTGTTCAGCAGGAGGGGCAGAGGGGGCTTCTTCTTTTGGTTTACTCAATTTATTGATTGCTTTAATGAACAAAAAAATCGCAAATGCTATAATGGTGAAATCAAAAACCTGTTGAATAAATTGTCCGTAATTTAACGTAACAGCTGGCTCATTCCCTGCTGCTTCAACTAGGGTTAGCTTAAGTTCAGAAAAGTTCACACCACCGGATATTAGTCCTAAGATAGGCATAAAAACATCGCTCACTAGCGAAGAGACAATCTTTCCAAATGCACCACCAATTATAACTCCCACAGCTAGATCAATAACGTTTCCACGCATTGCGAATGCTTTAAATTCCTGAATGAATGACATTTCCTATCTCCTTAAAACTGCAACAGCCTCAATATGCGCCGTTTGGGGAAACATATCAAATAGAGTCACTAGTTCAAGAGTAAGTCCTTTTTTTTGGAGAATTTCTATGTCACGACCTAAAGTAGCGGGATTACAACTCACATAAACAATCTCATCCACTTTACTACCAAAGGCTTCAACACATTCTTTTGCGCCACCTCGTGGAGGATCTAATAGTACCGAACCTTCGATAGTGTTTTGACGGGAGTATTTCTCTGCCTGTGAACAGATAAACTTTACGCCCTTGCCTGTAGCACGCTCTACTAGCTCTCTACTTGACTCAACTGCAATTACTTTTTTGCCAACTTGGAATAAAGGAAATGAAAAATTTCCACTACCTGCATAAAATTCAGTTATAGATTCTCCTTGAATGTTTTTCACTACAAAATTTACCAGAGCTTGATTAGCTTTTTTGTTGACCTGCGAAAACAGGTCATAAGATGGAGTTTTCTTATAACTCAATATATTTACTCCTGATGGAGGCTTAGAATCTGGCTTAAACCTTCCCTTAATTGGCACAAGATTAACCTCTCCGTCTTGCCTTAAAGAAAGTTCTATCTGCTCACAATATACAGTTTCAGTGGAGCACCATCTAAGCACTTCAGCTAATTTTTCCTCAACTATCGGACACTCTTTAATTTCTACAACTTCATGGCTTCCAGCTTCAAAAAAACCAACTTTTCCATCTCTACTAACCTGAAGCCTGACTCTGTTTCGGTAGTGATACTCAGGTAAATCACCTCCATACATTTGTATCTGATCCGGTTTCGCAATTTTTAGTTTTGTTGAAAATAGATTTCTTACCATCTCAAGCTTTGCACGTCGCTGCTCTGATATGGAAATAAACTGAAGATCACATCCACCACAAACTCCAAAATGTTTACACTTTGGAGTAGCTCTTTCCTTAGAAGGCTCTGAAACTATATCTCTTGCTATACCTAATATAAATTTATCTTTTTCTTGAACAGGCTCAATAAGGACTGTTTCTCCAGGTGCGACAAATCTAGTGAAAACTTTTTTGCCTTTCTTTTCACCCTCAATTACTTCGCCTACAAATGACCCATCAGAGGAGAGTTTTCCAAACTTAACTGTCAGCACTGCGAGCTATTATAACAGCTTGCAGGATTTGGAATAACGGCGCAGTTCTTGCCATTAGAGGTGATGTATACTCTAGATGTACCGGCAACTTTCCTTGCAGCAGACGCTATAGAACCACCGCCCTTCTTATCACCGCACCCTGTTGCGCCATAAAATCTTGATGAATATTCTCTCTCGTTTCTTGCATATACTCCAAGCCTAGAGACAAGCTTGCCATTTGCAGCATATACAGAGATGCAATCCCCACTTGGAGCTGTAGTTCCACGGCGTGTGATATAACTGGTGCTATATCTTCTTGGGTCACTTGGAGGAAAATGATTTGAACCAATTGACTTCCAAATTTCACCACCTGCGATTCCTCTAACTTTAGTGCAAACTGAATTTATTCCGCCTTTATTACTGCTAACAGTAATTTTATGTCTCTCCTTACCGCTTTTATGATTTGTTACCACTCGCTTGTTGTTGCAACTAAAAGACTTTATTTTCTCTGGAGTCTTTATTGTTTTTGTTGACCCGGATGTTAGGAAAACCTTAAGTCTCTTTCCCTTAACTTTAATTAATGAGTCTTGAAACCCATCTTTATCAAGGTCACAAGCATATCCAAATGAGGCTAAAGCAATAATACAAAATATAATAGTTCGCATACAGGTAAACTAATAAAGATTCTTAAGTTTCGAAAGAGCTATTGAAGAACTTTTTTAATAAGTGACAGTCCGTAAGCCAACTCATCTTTTTCAATAATTAGTGGTGGCGCCACACGCATGGTGCTTTTTCTTGTGTCTTTAGTGATAACTCCAAGTTTTGCTAACTCTAGGCAATATTGATAGGCATCTCCAAAATCTTTAGAGACTTCAATACCTATCATAAGCCCACGACCTCTAACTTCCTTAACTTTCTTGAGATTATAAGACGATAGCTCTTTCATAAACCAATCTCCAAGCTCTTTTGCTCTTTGATGTGGCCTCTCTTCTTTTATATAATTAATCACCTCTAGCCCTAAAGCGCACCCTAAAGGATTTCCACCATAGGTGCTTCCGTGAGAGCCAGGTCTAAAAACTTCCATAACATCAGCAGATCCAACAACTGCTGAAACAGGAATAATTCCAGCTCCAAGAGCTTTTCCTAGAATATAAATGTCAGGCAAAACACCTTCTGCCTCACAGGCAAAAACCTCTCCAGTTCTACAGAAACCAGTTTGAACTTCATCTGCTACAAAAAGAATATTTTCTTCAGTGCAGAGCTCCCTAAGTTGTTTTAAGAACCCATCTGGAGGAATATTTATTCCACCTTCTCCCTGGATAGGTTCAATAATTATAGCAACTGTGTTTTTTGTTACTGCGCTTTTTACTGCATCAAGATCGCCAAAAGGAACAACTTTGAATCCCGGTGTAAACGGACCAAAATTATTCGTGGCCTCCCCAAGTGTTGCAAAGCTGATAATTGTTGTAGTTCTTCCACCAAAATTTCTATCAAAAACTATAATTTCAGCAGACTCGACCCCCTTTTTTTCATAGCCCCATCTCCTTGCAGCCTTAATGGCTGTCTCAACTGCTTCAGCACCCGTATTCATAGGAAGAACTACATCAAGTTTACATAGTTCTGCTAAAGCTTTTGAAAAACTCCCTAGCTTGTCATTAAATACTGCGCGCCCTGTCAGGTGTAATTTATCGATCTGTTTTTTTGCAACTTCAGTAAATCTTTTATTACTGTGACCCCAGTTAAGGGCTGAATAAGAAGATAAGAAATCAAGGTACTTCTTACCCTCAACATCATACATCCACACCCCTTCAGCTCTTTCTATAACTACTGGTAATGGATGATAGTTGTGAGCACTATAAGCCTCAGTTAAGGCTACATGCTTCTGGGATTCCATAACTCTCATTATAGGATCTTAATCGTCTTGCTGCACTAAAAATAACTCTACTTGGCTGAGCCTGGGTATCTAGGGAACGGAATTACATCTCTTATATTCTGCATTCCAGTGACATACATCAAGAATCTCTCAAACCCTAAACCGAATCCAGAGTGAGGCACTGTTCCAAATCTTCTTAGATCCAAGTACCAGGAATACTTATTAGGATCCAAATCTTGTGCTTTCATTTTTTGAAGCAGTACATCAAATCGCTCTTCTCTTTGAGAGCCTCCAATAATCTCGCCAAGTCTTGGAACAAGTACATCCATAGCTCTAACAGTTTTTTCATCCTCATTTAATCGCATGTAAAATGCTTTTATCTCTTTTGGATAGTTTATTACTGTTACTGGCCCTTTAAAGTGCTCATCCGTTAAAAACCGTTCATGTTCTGATTGAAGATCAATTCCCCATGAAACAGGAAATTCGAATGATGTCTTAGATTTTTCTAAAATTTTAATAGCCTCAGTATAGTCTACTGTTTCAAATTTTGACTCGGATACTTTTTGAAGTACTTCTATATGATCATTACTTGTCCATTCTCTTTCTTGAAGAAACCGAAGCTCTTCATCACAGTTCTTGAGCACATCTTTAATTAGGTAGAGAACAAAGTCTTGAGCAAGCTCCTGATTATCCTTTAGTTCATAAAAAGCCATCTCAGGTTCAATCATCCAAAACTCAGCTAGATGTCTTGTTGTGTTTGAATTTTCTGCTCTAAACGTCGGGCCAAACGTATAGATCTTTGAGATAGCTGTAGCGTATGCTTCTCCTTCTAGTTGCCCTGAGACTGTAAGACTTGCCTCTTCACCGAAAAAGTCTTTTGAGTAATCAACTTTTTTATCTGAGGTTAGCGGAACCTTATCAAGGTCAAAGGTGGTAACCCTGAACATCGCTCCTGCTCCTTCACAATCAGATGTAGAAATAATTGGAGAGGTTAAATAATAAAAATCACGATCTTGAAAATACTGGTGAACTGCAAAGGCTGCTCTTGATCTAATTCTTGCAATAGCACCAAAAGTATTTGACCTTGGCCTTAAATGGAGATGTTCTCTTAGAAATTCTAAGGTATGCCCTTTTTTTTGAAGAGGATAATTTTCAGCGTCAGATTCTCCAATTAGTCTAACTTCTGACGCATGAAATTCATATCTCTGACCTTTAGCAGGTGAATCCTTCATCTCACCGAGGACGATTACAGAAGCTCCGGTGGTAATTTTAGCTGCAACTTCCTGATACCCTTTAGTCTCAGGAGCTATTACAACCTGAAGCCCTTTAATCGAGGTACCATCATTTAAATCAAAAAATGAAACACTTTTAGATTGTCTGTGGGTTCGAACCCAACCTCTAACCATGTTTATTTTAGGTAGTTCAGGTGCATTTATTAGATTTTTAATCATTGAACATAGAGCTTATCAGTTAGAACCCTCGATTTGAAGATCTCTACCGCTTTTTCGTTTGCCGTGCTACCAATAGGGTTCAAAATGGCAAAGAAAAAGCTCTCAAATCTCCATAAGTTCTTCGTCGTTGCAGGTGTGTTAATAGTTGCCCAGGTGATTTTCGTGTTTTTATATGCGGGAGATGCCTCTTATGAGACCCCTAAGGATGCAATTCAAGCTCAGGCTAAAAATTTAGATCCTAAAAAGCAGATTACTATAGCAATTTTAGATTATAAAAAGCGTCGTGGTGAACTTCCAAAATCTCTTCAGTCCTTAGTTCCTCAATATTTTGATTCTATCCCAAATGATCCTGAAACCAAGAAGCCTTATACATATTCAGTTGAAGGGAAAAAATTCTTTATTGGTGAGAAAAGATCATCAACTGTTGTTGGTCCTGATGGTTCCCAACCAATTCAAAATGCACTAGAAGTTATTAATGCTGATGCGATAAATGCAAGACCTCCTTATGATCCTGAAGGTAAAAGAGATCCTTTCAGACCATTTGACCCAGAACCAGCAAAGGGTGTCGACTTAGACAAAGCACCTCTTGAACTATACTCACTTGATGATTTAAGGGTCACAGCCGTCGTTGAAGTAGATGGAGAACCTGCTGCAAATATTCAGGTACCGACAGGTGGAGGTTATTTGATTAAAAAGGGAACTAAGATCGGTCAAAATAGTGGTGAAGTTATTGAGATTCTTTCTGACAGGATAATTGTCCTTGAGACATCGTCAGATTTCAGTGGTGATGAGAAAACCAGGCAAAGAGAGCTCGTTATCAACCGATCAGCAGTAGGATCTAATAAACAAATTCCGGTCAGGGAAAAGCGATAAATTGGTGGGTGGCAACTAACTTGGGGGTCAGGCCTCCCGGCCTGACCCCCAAGAAACCTAACCACCAGCCATTAACCTATCCAAATTCCTAAAACTTAGTGCTTCTAACAGATGTGATTCTCCTACACTCTCTGAACCATCCCAATCAGCAATCGTTCTTGAAACTCTCAGAACTCTTACGATTCCTCTCATTGTTAGATTAGTTTTCTTTAGAATAGCAGATAGTTTTTGATTGCTATTTAAGGTTGATAGCATCTCTTTTGAAGCTAAATTAGCATTTAATACTCCAGAGCGTTTTAATTGCTGCTCTCTTATATCAATTATTTTCTCAAGTAGTATCTCCTCATCGTCAACTTCCGAAATATATGGATCTACTCTCTCGACAGACACTTGAAGATCAAATCTATCAAGCATAGGTCCTGAAACTTTGTTTAGATATTTCTGGATCGAACTTTTTGAACAGCTACATCTAGGATCACCAAAGTAACCACACGGACATGGATTCATTGCAGCAATTAACTGAAAATTCGCGGGATATCTTTCTTTGCCTCTTACTCTTGAGATCTCGACATATCCTGCTTCTAGTGGAGCTCTTAACGCTTCAAGAGCGCTTCGTTTGAATTCAGGAAACTCATCGAGAAAAAGCACGCCTCTATGAGCCAGGGTAATTTCTCCAGGCTTAGGGGGACTTCCTCCTCCTATTAAACCAGCATCACTTACTGAGTGGTGGGGAGATCTAAATGGAGGTAGTACGCTAAGATCTTTTGAACCTCGTGATAAACTTTTTAAAAATAAAACTTCATACTGTTCTTCCTCACTAAGTGGTGGAAGTAGGTGTGGAACTCTAGAAGCAAGAAGACTCTTCCCACACCCTGGTGGTCCAACCATTAAGAAGTGATGTCCACCTGCGACAGCAAGTGTTAGAGCTCTTTTAACTTTTTCCTGACCAACAATACCGCTAAAAGGCTTTAGTTGTCTTTTTGATTCAACTTTGTTTTGAATATTTAATTTAAGACTTTTATGATCCTTTAATGAACCAACCAACTGCGCTAGGGAATCTGTGCCCCAGTAACAAAAATTATCTCTATTAATAAGATCATTTTCATTTTCTTTTGGAAGCACTACCCCACTGAAACCTTTTTTTTCAGCGCCGAGGCTCAACGCTAAAATTCCTGAGACTCCCCGCACTTTTCCATCAAGTGATAGCTCACCAAAAACTGCTCTATCCTGAGGGATGGGAGATATTTCATTTGTTGCAACTAAAACAGCTAGTGCTATTGGAAGATCGAACCCAGTGCCCTCTTTTTTTACTTCAGCCGGTGCTAGATTAACTGTGATATAATTTGGAAGCTTCACTCCCAAAGCATGAAGAGCCGAAAGTACCCTTTCTTTTGCTTCTCTAATAGCTGTATCAGCTAATCCTACAATTACGAATCTTGCGCTTTCTGCATTTGATGCAGTTACCTCGACTGTTACTGGGATAAACTCCATCCCCTGAAGCACCCCTGATATGACCCTACCAACCCTCACTATTAGTCTATCGGACTATCAGTAAAAAAGTTTCCTTGGCACCGATTTCGCATGATATTGCTCTGAGCGGATAGAAAGTGGTTTTTTCTGCCGCTCCCCTGGCTTATGCCTGGAAGATTTTTCCTATGGATGCAACTGACTCAAATGACCTATGGAAGTTTATACCGCCTGAAGAGAAGGTGCATGCCTTGACGAAATCCCAATCATCAGGGTTTTCTGCATCACTTTTTGCGATTGCTGTGGCAGCAACATTAGCAGTTGGACTACAAGAGGTTTGGTTATTTTATGGATCGTTGATAATTTCCCCATTAATTTATCAACTAGCGGCCGGAAGATCATGGAGAAAACTAAAGCCAAAAATGATGCTCGAATATCTTGCTGCTCGATCTGCTGCAAGAAGATATGCATTCTCAGTTAAAGGTGAAGAGCTAACTATTAAACTCATGTTTCGAGGCACCGTATCTGAAGAGTTTAAAAGGGATGAATTAAATCAGGCTCTAGAAGATAGTGTCTTCGGTAACAAAGAAGCTGCTGTTTGGATCTCACTGTTCCCTGATTCTGTAATTCTAATGCAAGAACAACCAGGTGGAGCAATGATAAGATTCGGTCACCTTATAAACGATAAGCTCGAGGTATCTTCTACCTCCGATGGTTACGATAATGATCTGGAGGTCATTCTTTCAAGTAACGACATCAAGAGGCCTACTGATAAAAGATATAAGATCAAAAGTGATTCTCCGGCAGCATTAACTGTATTCCTAAAAAGACTTGAGGAATATAAATCAAAGCAGAAAGAATCTTTTGGCAAAACAGTCGCGCTACCTCTACCTTCAGCTGTTGCGGATGACGATGATGATGATTTTGTAAGCAATTTTTAGTTTTCCAAAAACTTTAATTGATATACCTTACCCTGGTGAGAATATTTGCAGTTCTTCTCTTAGCAGGCACCCTAAATGCTGAAAATCTGTTCCAGATTCAGGGTGCAAATTTTATTGAGCTATCTTCCTGTAGATTTAAACTAACTACATCGTTTGATACTGATAGTTTTAGTCTTAAAGATCCAAATAGGTTTGTTGTAGATATCCTTGGAGCCAAAATTAAAAAGAACGATAATATTGAAGTTGAAAGTGAGTGTATCACTGGGGTCAGAGTTGGCACTCATCCAAAGTTTGTAAGATTAGTTTTTGATCTAAAAGATAACGTTATTGGCGAATTCAATAATGGAGAGATTCTTCTATACAATCCCCAAAAAGCTTTAATATCAACATTGCCTCCACCAACTCTACCATCTCCGACATTACCTCCACCGACTCCTCTACCGTCTCCGACATTACCTCCAGCAACAAACACTCAACCAATTCCAACACTACTTCCCACTCAAGCTGTGCCAACTTCAACTCCAACCGTTCATACACCAACAAAATCTCTAGTCGGAAAAGAGAAAGTATTAACAAAGATAGAATTCTTAGCTCATGGAGCCAGAGTTACCTTTTCATCAGAGATCTCTTTTAAACAGAGTAAAGGTGGTGTTGAAGTATTTAAGATACATATACCAGGCGCATCTTTAGGAAGTGAAAAGGTGCGGCATCCATTTTTTGCACCGCAAGACATACCAGGAATTGTAAGTATCGTTCCGATTGAAGCTTCTGACGGGGTGACACTTGAAATAATCGTAGAAAGAAACACTCAAGTTTTTGCTTATAGAGATGGGAATCACTTAGAGATTAGGAAAGGATAGTGTGGGGGTCTCAGTCTAGTCCTTGCCTGGTCAGGCCTCCCGGCCTGACCCCCGTTTTTCCTCCCGGCCTGACCCCCGTTTTTCTGCTTCGTCTGCTTGCGCAGACGAGAGATCCTTCCAGCCTGACCCCCAAGGATCTATACAAGCGCTTCTTTAACTTTCTTTGCCAAAGACTTCAGCATACGGCCAGCTTTAGCAATATCTTCAACCTCAGAATCTCTGATTCCTTCAATCGTTCCAAAGGTTGATAACAGTCTTCTTTTCATATCAGGTTTTAGCCCTAATACTGAGTCAAGTTGAGATCTCATGACTCGCTTTTTTCTCTTAGTTCTGTGGAAGTAAATAGCGAATCTATGAACCTCATCTCGAAGCCTCGTTAATAGTCCAAAAACCTTTGAGCCATCCTTTAATGGAATTGAGTCACTTTTATCTTGAAGAAAGACTCTCTCTTGAGATCGATTAATACCATCTAGAGTTCTAGCTTTTGCAATGGAAATAATATCTACCTCAACACCCACTTCTTCTCTAGCTTTAATTGCCATATCAAGTTGCTGTTTACCTCCATCAATAACAAGAAGATCAGGAAGATCTTGCTTAGAGTGCAATCTTCTTTTTACAACCTCATAAATAGCGAAAAAATCATTCTGCTCACCTTGATTTGATATAGTATACTTTCTGTACTGATCCTTAACTGGTGATCCATCGATGAAACACACACATGCGCCTACAATGTCTGTTCCTTGAAGGTTTGAAATATCTACTGCTTCAATCCTTCTTGGAACCTGCTTTAAGCCAAATAATAGCGATAACTCAGTCGCAGTATCTGAATACTCAGCTTCTTTATTAAAGTAAGATTCGAACGACTGTCTGGCATTCAAACTTGCTATCTGAAGTAATCTCTTAGCGCTCCCTTCTTCTGGACTAATAATTACTACACTCTCTGATTTAGATCTTAGACCTGCTAATACAATCGACTGATTCTCAAAAACTGTTGACGTTACTACTTCTTGAGGAACCGGTCTTTCATTATAAAACTCTGATATTACCCCCTCTAATAATGATTCGTCATCAACTTCAATATCTGAGAGATAGAAAAACTTAGTATCAATAATCCTTCCCCCACTCTCACTTAGAACACAAACAGCTGCCTCTTCTCTATCACGGTGGACTGCAAAAACATCTCTTCCGGCACCTGAATGCTCTGGAGCTCCTCCAGCATATTTTTCTAATGTTTCAATTTTATCTCTTAAACTTGCAGCCTCTTCAAAACGTAGCTCACTGGAAGCTATCTCCATCGCATGAAGAAGATACTCTTTAGTACTTTCAGTCTCACCCCTTAAAAGCGATATGGCCTGCGTAATCCAAACATCGTAATCAACTTTATTTACAGGCAAACAACAGGGCCCTGCGCATCGTTTAATCTGATATTCAAGACAAGGTCTTGTTCTGTTAAAAAATACCGAGTTAGTGCAGGTTCTTAACGGGACAACTGTTTTAATAACATTTAATAACGATCTTAAACCTCCGCTGAAGGTGAATGGGCCAAAATAAAGCGCACCATCAAACTCGGCTTTTCTGACTAATTCTATTCTTGGCCATGGATCATTTCTGTCAATTCGAACGTGATAAAATGCCTTATCATCTTTAAGTCTAATGTTATATCTTGGTTTGAAGCGTTGAATAAGATCTCTTTCAAGAACAAATGCTTCTTCTTCAGAGTTTGTAACTAAAACTTCGATATCATCAAGCTTCTGAACAAGATATCTAATCTGATACCGTCCATCTCCGGCTCCAAGATAGTTTCTTACACGAGCTCTTAAATCTATGGCCTTACCAACATAAATTACCTCACCTGCTTTGTCCTTCATTATGTAGACTCCAGGTTTTCTTGGGATCGGTTTTGATTTTAAATGATCGAGCATAATTTTTTTATAAGCTTAGGGAGTCAGTCTACTTGGGGGTCAGGCCGGGAGGCCTGACCAGGCAACTGCTAGCATCTGTCTGGTCAGGCCTTCCGGCCTGACCCCCGTTTCTTGCTTCGTCCGCTGGCGCGGACGACAGATCCTTCCGGCCTGACCCCCTAACTAGCAAGCATCTTTTCTAAGTTTATCACAATATCCCGTAATTCAGCAGCTCGCTCGAATTCTCTATTTTTTGCGGCCTCAAACATCTCGGCTCTAAGTTTCTCCACAAACTCCATTGCTTTATCAGGGTCAGAAGGGAGTTCTCCAGGTAAGATCTGAAGAAGCTTATCAGCATCATCGACCAGTAAACTTCTCTGTATCTCACTTCTTGCTGAGCGTGGAGTGATTCCATTAGCTTTATTGAACTGGTCTTGAAGTTTTCGTCTTCTGTTTGTTTCTGATACAGCTTTTTCTATCGAATCAGTAATTTTATCTGCATAAAGAATTGCCCGACCATTTATATTTCTTGCAGCTCTTCCAATCGTTTGAATCAAAGATCTTTCACTGCGTAGGAATCCTTCCTTATCTGCATCAAGAATTGCAACAAGTGATACTTCAACTAAATCTAATCCTTCACGTAAAAGATTAATCCCGATTAATACATCAAAATCACCTTTTCTGAGTCCTCTAAGAATTTCGACTCTATCGATCGCATTTATCTCTGAGTGAAGATATCTGCATTTGATTCCAATGTTTCTTATATACTCTGCAAGATCTTCAGCCATCTTTTTAGTGAGAGTTGTAACAAGAACCCTATCTCCTTTTTCTACTGTGGCTCTGATCTCACCTAGAAGATCATCAACCTGATTTAGAGCTGGTCTAATTGTTACAACAGGATCCAAAAGCCCCGTTGGGCGATTAATCTGCTCAACTTTATATTCACCGCTTTTTTCAAGCTCATATTGGCTCGGTGTGGCTGAGACAAAAATGATCTGTTTAGCCTTAGCCCAAAACTCTTCAGCTTTAAGAGGCCTGTTATCAAGGGCACTTGGAAGTCTAAAGCCATGATCTACTAGGGTCTGTTTTCTTGCTCTATCCCCTTTATACATTCCTCCAAGTTGAGGAACCATTACGTGACTCTCATCAATAACCAGAAGAAAATCGTCAGGCAGGTAATCAAGCAGAGTTGTTGGAGTTTCACCTTCCTTTCTTCCAGCAAGATGGCGGCTATAGTTTTCAACACCAGGACAAAATCCCATCTCATATAAAAGTTCAAGATCGTACATCGTACGATTTTCAAGCCTTTGCGCCTCTAGTGCTTTTCCCTGGCTTAAAAGCTCTCTTACTCGATCTTTAAGTTCTACTTTAATTCCTTCAAGAGCAGCTTTTACTCTTTCACCACTAGTTACAAAGTGACTGACTGGGTAGATATGAGCTATTTCTCTTTTTTCGAATTGTTTCCCTGTGATCGAGTCTATCTCGTGTATAGATTCAATCTGATCTCCGAAATAAGTAATTCTATATGCCTTTTCATCTTCATCTGAAGGGAAGATGTCAAATACCTCTCCTCTTACTCTGAAAGTACCTCTACCAAACTCATCTGAGATCCTCTTGTACTGAAGCTCAGCCAGTTTTCTCGAAAGATCTTCTCTAGGAAAATTCTCTCCAACTTTTAAAGACACCATCAATTTTAGATATTCTTCAGGGGCTCCTAAACCATAAATACAACTAACACTTGCAACTATAATAACATCTGTAGATTCTAAAAGTGCTGTAGTTGCAGCATGACGCATCTTATCGATCTCTTCGTTAATCCTTGAATCTTTTTCTATGAAGGTATCGGTTGAGGGAACGTAAGCTTCAGGTTGATAATAGTCGTAATAGCTTACAAAATATCTTACTTTATTTTCAGGAAAGAACTCTTTAAATTCACTAAATAGTTGGGCTGCTAATGTTTTATTAGGAGCTATAACTAAAGTAGTTCGATTTTGTTTTGCTATTACGTTAGCTATTGTAAAAGTTTTTCCTGAACCGGTGATTCCTAAGAGAGTTTGATGAGTAACACCATTTGTTAAGTTTCTTTCAATTGACTGAATTGCCTTCGGCTGATCGCCAGCAGGGGAGAAGGGGGCTATCAAGCTAAACGGTTTGGTTTCTCTATTCACAGGGGATTTTACAATAAACTCTACTAAAGGTTAAAATACTTTAATGAGTTCTGCCATCTCCCCAACCCGTAATGACGACTACCCTGAATGGTATCAACAGGTAATAAAAGCAGCCGACCTTGCTGAAGCTTCACCAGTTAGAGGGTGTATGGTCATTAAGCCATGGGGTTATGGGATCTGGGAGAAGATTCAAAAAGACTTAGACAGGCGTATTAAAGCTACTGGCCATGAGAATGCATATTTCCCCCTTTTTATCCCTCTAAGCTACCTTGAAAAAGAGGCCGCTCACGTTGAAGGGTTTGCCAAGGAATGTGCCGTAGTAACTCATCACAGACTTGAAGAGAAAAACGGTAAACTTGTCCCAACAGGAGAACTTGAAGAGCCTCTAATTGTCAGACCTACTTCAGAAACCATTATTGGGGAGTCTTTTTCAAAATGGGTAAGATCATACAGAGATCTTCCTTTATTAATTAATCAATGGTGCAACGTCGTTCGATGGGAGATGAGAACAAGGCTTTTCTTAAGAACTGCTGAGTTTCTATGGCAAGAGGGTCACACAGCCCATGCCACTAAAGAAGAAGCTCTAGCTGAGACTAATCTTATGCTCAAAGTCTACAAAGAGTGTATGGAAGAAGCGTTAGCTTTATCAGTTTTAACTGGTGAAAAACCAGAGCATGAAAGATTTCCTGGAGCAGAAGTAACTCTTTGCTGCGAAGCTATGATGCAAGACAGAAAAGCTCTTCAAGCCGGAACTTCTCATTACCTTGGCCAAAACTTTGCAAAAGCAAGCAATATTAAATTTGTAACTGAATCTGGTACGGAAGAGTATGCACACACTACTTCCTGGGGAGTTTCAACAAGACTAGTTGGCGGTGTTATAATGACTCATGGTGATGATGACGGTCTTAGACTTCCTCCAAGAATAGCACCTAAACAAGTCGTAATAATTCCAGTTATCCCTAAACCAGAAAATCAAGGGTCAGTGCTTGAGTATGCTGAAAAAGTTAAGTCGGCTATCAGTGATGAATTTTATAATGGTGAAAAGATTGAAGTGCAGGTTGATACCCGTGACATGCGTGGGGGAGATAAAAACTGGCAGTGGATTAAAAAAGGTGTTCCTGTTCGAATTGAAGTTGGTCCTAGGGATGTAAGTGAGGATAAAGTTGTTCTTTATAGAAGAGATAAAGAGCCAAAAGAAAAATCATTTATGACGATTGGTGAAGCTAAAGGTTCGATTTCGGATATCTTAAATCAAATTCAGGCTAACTATCAGGCAGATGCTAGAAATCTAAGAGAAACCTATACAAGATCTGATATTGAGAATTTTAATCAACTAAAAGAGTTTTTTACCCCTAAAAACCCTGAAAAGCCTGAAATTCATGGAGGCTTTGTGCTTGGATACTTCTTTGATTCAAAAGAAGTTGCTGATAAGCTTAAAGAGTTAAAGCTTTCGGTTAGATGTATCCCATTTGATCAAGATGGAACTGAAGGCACTTGTTTAATTACTGGTAAGAAGACAAAGATAAAAGCAATTTTTGCAAAGGCATATTAGATAAGCCCTTCTGCGGCGCGTTTTGGCTTTGCCAAACCCGCGCTCGCCCTGCTATACTAACCCCGTTTTGAGCTTTTCAAGCTCTAAACTAATTCGTGCAGGGTTTATGTGGTTTGTTACATCCTTCTATAAGTTCCATAAGTTCACCGACCTAGAAGCCTTAGTTAAAGAGCTTGAAGGTAAGTTGTCAGAGTTTGAAGGTTTATTTTTGGTTGCACATGAAGGGATGAATGCGACTGTTGCAACAAAAAATCAAAGCTTGATTATTCCTTTAAAAAAATACCTAGAAAATTTGGTTGGAACTATAGAGTGGAAAGATTCAACTTCTCATAAGAGACCATTTAAAAGACTTACAATTCAGATAAGAGATGAGATTGTAACTTTAAAACGACCAGATCTCGTGCCAGAAACTTCTCAAAATAATCATCTTTCTCCTAGTGAGTGGCATAAGGTCTTAAAAGATGAGTCTGAGTCGATCGTTTTAATCGATACCAGAAACGATTATGAAACTAAGATCGGTAAGTTCAAAGGAGCACTAGACCCAAATATTCATCATTTCTCTCAGTTTAAAGATTTTCTAGAGAGTTCAAATATCGACAAAGATAAAAAGGTTCTCATGTACTGTACGGGTGGGGTGCGGTGCGAAAAGGCAATTTTAGAGATGCAACAGCGTGGATATGAAAATGTCTATCAGCTTGAGGGTGGAATTTTAAAATATCTAGAAGAGTATCCTGATGGTTTTTTTGAAGGTGAGTGTTTTGTTTTTGACCACCGGGTATCAGTCGATTCAAACCTTAAGGAATCTAGCCGCTATACACTTTGCCCATTATGTGGAAATCCAGGGGAGCGTAAAATTAACTGCTCAAATTGTGGAAAGTTTGCTATTGTCTGTGAGAACTGTCTTGTAGATGCTTGCAGCAAGAACTGCCGGTATCATCTTGGGGGTAAAAATGGGCGCCAGCTTAAAGAGAATCATGCATGAGGTTCGGTATCTGTTTGAAGAGACCCCTCCAAAATTAGAAAAAACGTCTAGCGAATTAATCGATGAGCTAAGAGCTACCCTTTCCCCTGAGCAGCTTCCAGGCTTTGAACATATAGTGCTTGAGCTTGAGAGAACTAAATTTGAGCTTTCACAGTATAAGCACCTAATTGCAGATTTAAAATCCAGGCTAACTAGGCAGAGTTACTAGAAGGTTCCCTATCTTCTTTTTTAAACAAAGTGTAAAATTCTGCCCACTATGGGCGATCATCAATATGCATTTCAGATGTACAAGGTCAATAAAACCTATCCTGGTGGAAAGCAGGTTTTAAAGGATGTTTCTATATCTTTCTATCATGGGGCGAAGATCGGGGTTTTGGGTCTTAATGGCTCCGGTAAATCAACTCTTTTAAGAATTTTTGCAGGTGTTGAAAAAGAATTTAGTGGCGAAGCCTCCCCTGCTCCAGGAATAACGATTGGTTTTCTTGAGCAAGAGCCAAAGCTAGATCCAGAAAAAACAGTAGATCAAATAGTTGTTGAAGAAGGCCTTGGTGAACTTTCAAAGGCTATGAAAAAATTTGAGAAGATAAATCTAGAGCTATCAGACCCAGAGCTTGATCCTGATAAAATGGAAAAGCTAATTGAAGAACAGGCAAAAGTTCAAGAGATTATCGAATCAAATAATGGCTGGGAGATGGATCATACAATTGAGTTAACACGTGATGCCTTAAGGCTTCCTCCAGGTGATTCAATCGTAAAAAATCTCTCTGGTGGTGAAAAAAGAAGAGTCGCTCTTGCAAGATTACTTCTTCAAAAACCAGACATGCTTCTTCTTGATGAGCCTACTAACCATCTCGATGCAGAAAGCGTTGCATGGCTTGAGCAGTTCCTGCAAAGCTATACAGGAACTGTAATTGCTGTAACTCATGATAGATATTTTCTTGATAACTCAGCTCAGTGGATCTTAGAACTCGATCGTGGTCAGGGGATCCCATGGAAAGGAAATTACACCTCCTGGCTTGAGCAAAAAGAGAAAAGATTAGCACAAGAAGAAAAGGCTGAGTCTCAAAGGAAAAAAACTCTTGAGCGTGAGCTTGAGTGGATACGAATGAGCCCTAAAGCAAGACAGGCTAAAAGTAAGGCACGTATCAGTGCTTATGAAAACCTACTTGCTCAGGATACTCCAGAAAAAGTCCAAGAGCTTGAAATTTATATCCCATCAGGACAACGGCTTGGAGCAAAAGTTATAGAGGCTTCCAGTCTTTCAAAGCGTTTTGGAGATAAGATCTTATTTGAGAATTTAACCTTCTCGATTCCTCCAGGAAGTATTGTTGGAATAATTGGTCCAAATGGTGCAGGAAAAACTTCACTTTTTAGATTAATTACTGGCCAGGAAAAGCCTGATGCTGGAACTATTACAATAGGTGAGACTGTGCAGCTTGCCTACGTCGATCAGTCTCGAGACACACTAAATGCAAACCGGGCTGTTTGGGAAGAGATCGCTGATGGGCCAAATGAGACTATTATGCTTGGTGGACGAGAAGTAGCCTCAAGAGCATATGCTGCTAGGTTTAACTTTACCGGGCAAGATCAACAGAAAAAGGTTGGTGTACTTTCTGGTGGAGAAAGAAACAGGGTTCACCTTGCAAAAGTTTTAAAGGAAGGTGGAAACGTTCTTCTTTTAGATGAGCCTACAAATGATCTCGATGTAAACACATTACGAGCGCTTGAAGAAGCAATCCTTAACTTTGCAGGATGTGTTTTAGTTATTTCTCACGATAGATGGTTTTTAAACAGAATTGCTACTCATATCATGGCATTTGAGGGAGATAGCCATGTAGAATTCTTCCAGGGCAATTTTGATGATTATGAGGAAGACAAAAAACAACGTCTTGGTGCTGACGCAACTCAGCCAAAGAGAATTAAGTTTAAGAGTATTCCTGTTTGATATAAGGTTTCATAGATGATTAGATATCTGAGTTTAGCATTCCTCGTTTCCTGTTCAGGAGCCTCCTCAAATGAGTGCGCTTCTAATCTTGATTGCGGCTCTGATCAATATTGTAGCTCCACATCTTGTAGTGAAATTGGAAGCTGCAAACAAAAACCAGAAGTTTGTGCTGAACTTTGGGCTCCAGTTTGTGGTTGCGATAACAAAACTTACTCAAGTGAATGTCATGCTAATGGGGCAGGCATAACCGTTAAAAGCCAAGGTGAGTGTGAGCCTACTAACAGCTGACGATATTAACTTGGAGTGTCTTAATCATGGCGCTACAAAAATAATAAATAGGTTCACTCAAGATTCTAGAGAGATAAAAGAAAATGATTGTTTTATCTGCATAAAAGGTGAAAAAGTTGATGGCCACTCCTTTATACCTAAAGCTACAAATGCTTCTTGTATTATTGGCTCCGATAAAGAGCTACTACTTAAAGAATCAAAAAATCATCCTTCAAAATATTTCTTTTTTGCACCTGATGTTCAAAAAGCAGTCCAAAACCTTGCAACCTTAGCTAGAGATAAAAGTGGTAAACCCGTAATTACTATCACTGGGGCAAGTGGAAAAACTACTACAAAGGATCTACTTGTTCACCTCTTATCAGGCAAACTAAATGTTTTATTCACCCCAGCTAATAATAATAATCTGTGGGGCGTTCCACTTGCTCTAATTAATATAGAAAAAAACACTGATCTCTCTGTTCTTGAAACTGGGACTAATCATCCAGGAGAGGTTTTAGAGCTTACAAAAATCTGTAAACCTAACTCAACTTACACTACTAGCATTGGAGAAAGTCACTTAGAGTTTTTTAAAGATATAAATGGGGTTCTTTCTGCTGAGACAGAGCAGTACCAGTGGATGAGAGATAATATTAAAGATCCAAGATTTGTAGCTAACCTAGATGATCCATTGCTCGATAAATTCTTTAAAACTTTTAATCCCACAGTAACTATCTCTACCAGGTCTAAGGCTGATTATTCTCTGAGTAATCTTGAGCCTCTTGATGAATCAGGAAATTTTGGTTTCAAGTTCTCACTTAATGCTCCTGATAGTAGAGCGTATGACACCTCTTTAAATTTCCCAGGGTTTTACAATTTACAAAATGCTCTAGGAGCAATTGCTTTAGCGCATCCTTTTATTTCATTAGAAGAGATCTGCTCTAGGCTTCCAAGTGCGACTGTTACTGGATTCAGATCTAAGATCTTAAGAACAAAATTCGGGTTAATTTTAAATGATTCTTATAATGCAAATCCCGCTAGCATGCGAGCTGCATTCTCTGCCTGCTTAGATATCAAAAATAACCCTAAATCCAAAGTTAAGAATATCATTGGAGTTTTAGGTGATATGAAGGAACTAGGTGAAAATGCGGCACTCCTTCATCAAAGGCTTGCTGCAAACACCACAGATTTTAGTCAGATTTTAACATGTGGTGAATTCGCAAATGCTTGGAAAATCGGAGCCCCAGATAAAACAATCGTATTTTCCTCAAAAGAGGAAATTGTTGAGTATATTAAGGAAAATACAGGTCAAGACTCTCTCATTCTCATAAAAGCATCGCACGGTGCCAGGTTCGATTTAATAGCTTCACAATTAATTTCATAACCCTTCCTAATCAGCTCTAATAATTATCCCTAGTCACCAACCACAAAACCTTGGATTTAAGAATATTAACTATTTTTCTTGAATCAGTTCCTCTACCTCAAGCGACTACTTGCCGACTTCACATCGGTGGCGATGGGGTTAATCCGCAAAATCGTTGGCTTAATATTATTTTTAGGTATAGCCCAAGCCCAAACATATACAATTAAAATCACTGACGGAAACATTGGAATCTCGGGAGTTCAGGCCTTCGGGACAAATGGGATAAATGAAATACCAGCTTTATTTTCCGACTCAAGCGGAACAATTAAAATTGATACATCTAGCTTGTCCAGCGGTACTCCAACTGTAGCCTTAGCTAAGCAAGGAAGTGGATTAAAATTCTCTCCTTCAGAGATTCAGCTTTCTTTAAATAGCTGCCCTGGATACACATGTCATGTAGTAGGAGTATTAGGAGACGAAGAATCTACTATAATACAGTGGCGAGTCAGAGCTTCAGATGGAACCCCAATTATTGGAGCCCCTGTAAATCTAGGTGGAAATAGCTGCGCAAGAGCTACGGATAATTCAGGGTTAGTAATATTTTCTTCAGTTAAAAAATCAGGGTCATGTAGCGACACTGATAGTAATCCTAGCAATGACAACCTTCATTTAGTTGTAAATAATCCCCTTGGTAAAGTATGTACCTTCACTCATTCCTCACCAACTTCTTTGTGCACAAATGCAGTTCATCCTGAGGGATTAACAGTTGCTAATTGCCAGGATGGAAGTATCGACCCTCCAACGTCCACTGTTGAGTATGAAATAAGGGTTAAGCACTTTCACTCACAATCTCCTTTAGGCGGTGTTACTTTAGATGGAAATCATAATTTTGGAATGGCAAGACTGACTAACTCACAAGGTTACTACCGCTTTTTTGCTAGCTCCTTAGCCACTTATGATGTTGTACCAACACTGCCCGGTTATGCATTTTCACCTAGTGTCTTATCGATTGATCCAATTTCATGTCCTAAGGTTGGAACAAGGAGAATTTGTGAGACTAAAGCAATTCCAACTCAAACCAAGGCTTCTGCACTTATAAAAGCCTATATACGAGACACTACTAACAAACCACTTCAAGGGTTCAGCGTTGATTACAACAATAGATGCTCCCCTCTTCCAAGATCAGACGCTTCAGGTTTTGTGTATCTAGCATCAACCAAGCAATCTTCCTGTGACAACAATAGTTTCAAACTACTTGCTTCACAAAGTGGATGTTCTGTTATTGGAGGCGATGAGATTAATCACTGCCCAACTCTCTACTCAAATCAGGTAAACATCACAGTTGCCTGCGGACTTCCTCCAACAGAAGAATTTACAATCTCAGGTAAAGCCTTTGACTTAGATGGAACACCTTTAAGTGGAATAACAATTCTAAAAGATGGCTCATGGGGAGCCACTACAAACGCAGATGGAAGTTACTCAATATCAGTTCCTGCAAGTAAGACAGTCAAAATTGCCCCAGATCATCCCTTAAAAGCTTTCGATCCAAAGTTAATTGGATTTGCAGGAATATCCAAAAATTTCAGCAATATTCATTTTAATGCAGTAGCCCCTTTTGAAACCCTAAGTGATAACCCTGATAATCCACTTTGTGACGCGCAACCAACCTATACGATCAGTGGGTTTGTTTTTAACGCTGATGGAACTCCAATGGCTGGAGCACAGATCTTAAATAATCATGAACAAGTAGCTATAACTAATTCTGAAGGTGCATATACAATAACAGTTAACACCTATACAAGTAACTGGATTACAGCAGAAAACAATAACAAAAAATTTGATCCTGCTGGATACTCGTTACCTAAACTTGTCTGTGACAAACAAAATATAAACTTTAAGGAAGTACAAAAACCAAGTGTGCTTTTAGGTGGTACTGTAAGAGATTCAATTGGTCTTCCAATACAAGGAGTTTCAATTTATCTAAAAGTGGTTTCCGATGGAGAGACACAAGAAAGAACAACTACAACAAATAGTGAAGGATACTACCTTCATACTGCTCTACAAGGCTCAAGTTTTGAGCTTTCAGCTGATTTCGGAAACTTTACCTTTACACCTGATAAGCGTAACGGCACAGCTGATTCAAGTTCATATACAAATGACTTTACTTCATTACAGACGATTGCAACCCCAACTCCAACACCAACAAACACTTTAACACCCACTCTTACTCCGACTGCTACTAAAACCCCAACCATTACTCCAACAGCTACTAACACAAAAACCCCGACCATAACCCCGACTTATACAAATACTGCAACTCCTACAAGAACCCCTACCATTACACCTACTTCAACTGTGACGCCTACTCCGACTAAAACGGCAACTGCTACAGTGACTCCGACTCCTACTAACACAGCGACTAACTCTCCAACTGCAACTGCTTCAAGCACACCAACAAAAACCCCTACGAGCACGAAAACTTCTACTCCTACTAGTACCCCTTCAAGTACACCGACTGAAGAGCCGCATGATTGGCTATGTCACTGCCCTCCAGGATTAGAGGGTAACAACTGCATTTCTATGAGGCTTCCAATTCCTGCGATAGAAGCTCATCTTAGACAGCACGATCATGACTATCTAGGTCAATGCTCAACTCCAACAGCAACTGCGACTAAAACATCTACTCCAACCAATACCCCTACAAACTCACCAACAGCTTCTGCAACACCTACTCCTTCAAACACTGCAACATCAACCCCAACCTCTACTCCAACATTTAAAGCAGGAGCACCTCTTCCTCCATTTACTGAGCATAAATTGGATGGAAAGCATGGAATTGGACTTTCAATGGTTGAGATGAATAAGGTTGCCCATTTCAGCCACTATGGAAGGGACGGAACTTTAAAATATACAACACATAACGGACAAAACTTTAACACTGAAACAGTTCTTCAAAATGTTTATGATATCTTCTCTGGGTACTCATCAAGAACAGCGGTTGTTGTTAATGACTCAGTAAATATTGTCTTCTACGATGGTGTTGAAAAATCTGTAAGGCATGCTCGCAAAACATCTTCAGGATGGACAAATAATTTAGTTTCACAAAATGCTGAGAGTCCAAATGCAGTTATGTGTGGTAGTGATATCTGCGCTTGCTATAGAGATACTGCTTCAAACTCGTTAGTTTTTGCAAAATTCTCAAATAATAGCTGGTCAAAAGAAACTGTTTCTCATAATTCAGGAAAATTCTGTGACATCGAAGCAAAAGGAGCAATCGTTCATCTTAGTAACTCATCAGAATTACTAGTTAGTGAAAAATCGACTCAATGGTCAACAGAAACCATCTCTACTTCAAATGTTCGCGAATTTCCATCAATCCATAGAGCAAACAATGGAAGCTTAAGAGTCTTAGCTCATATGGGGACTGAAACCTCCTATGATGGATCGGCTATATTGTTTGAAAAGTCCACCACCTGGACGCAAAAAACTGTTGATTCCCCATATGCAGGAGGATTCCCTGCTATTTCTGAACTTTCTGATGGAAGTGAGCTTTACGCGAACAGATACCTAAGACACAGTGCACTCTTTGGATCAGCAAGCTTTGTTAGATTAACTAAGATTGAACCTTTTACTTACCCAATCTGGAAAATATTCAACGATAGAAACTACTGCACAGGAAATAGATACTATAATCAATTAAGTGTTGCGAATGATGATACAATCTATCTAGCTTATCATTTCCAAATTGGTTGCAACGAGAATTTTGACGGCATAGTTCTTCATATTTCAGGAGCTGAGCCGACCCCTACACCTACAAACACACCTACTAACACCCCAAATCCATCACATACCTCGACCCCTAGTCCAACGCCTACAAGCACAAATACCCCAACTGCCACTAGCACTCCGACTGCTACTCCTACTAGCACACCGACAGTTACATCCACCCCATCAGCACCTAAGTTTGCTCTAAGTGGTGAGTTTAAGTCTGCCTTAAATGGAAGAAAGCTTACAGCTGAAGAGAAAGATGAATTGTCCGAGGCCGGATTATTCGTAGTTGCAAGACGACTTGATGCAGAGGATGAAGTTTACTCAATAAAAGTTGATGATAGTTTTTCATATTCTATTTCAGTTCCTAAAGGGCAGTATTTAATCTATCCAGGAGCTCAGTTTGCAAAATTAAAAGTAGTTTCAGTACCAGCTAAATATACTCTAACTGTTGCCAGTGAGTTTACAGGTCTTCATTTTGCTGCAGTAACTTCAGATTTTGCTAAACAGCAGGGTGGTGCAGCAGCTCTAAAGAAAGGCTTAAAAGAGAAATTAAAAGGGAAGAAAAGGTACAAACCAAGGAGAGCTAAATCATGAGAATTTTAGTTTTGCTTATCTCAACTCTCGTGATTGCCGAAGAACGACAGTGTTTTTCTGGGCAATATATTCTCTCTGTAAGTAGTCTTAAATCTAAAGCAAAAAATGAACTTAAATCCGCTAAAGATATTCTTCCAATAAATACAATAGCTACTGAGTCTACAAGAGAAGCCATACTAATCGAAACTAATAACTCAGATGGCCAAACAGAAGAATTTAGTAGAGCCAACTTTTTGTGCAGATTCCTAAACGATAGAATCAGATCTGAAAAGCGAAGTAATAGAAATGGTCTTAGAAGATTTCCTGCTTCGTGCGAATGCAATGAAGCAATTTCAATGTTAAATGTTCCAAATGATCAACATTATGGTCTTCTTTGGGGATTAAATCAGCAAGGCAATATTGATTCAAATGCAAAAGAAGCTTGGGGTCTTACTACAGGTTCAAAAAGTGTTGTAATTGGAGTCCTTGATACAGGGGTTGATTATACACACCCTGATATCTCTCCAAACATGTGGGCTAACTCGCAAGAAATTGCTGGAAACGGAATTGATGATGATGGAAACGGTTATGTAGATGACATATACGGAATTAATGCGATTTCGAATTCCGGAAATCCTATGGATGATCACGGGCACGGAACACATTGCGCTGGAACAATTGGGGCAAAAGGAAATAATGGGATTGGTGTTGTAGGAGTATCGTGGGAAGTTTCAATGGTAGGAGCAAAATTTCTTCCTAAAAACGGATATGGTTCATTAATGGACGCCGTTAAAGGACTAAATTATTTTGCTGATCTTAAACAATATAAAGGTGTTAATCTTGTAGCTTCAAACAATTCTTGGGGTGGTGGTGGATACTCAACTACTCTTTACAATGCAATTAAACGTCATAGAGATTTAGGTATCGTATTTGTTGCTGCAGCCGGGAACAGTTCCCAGAACGTAGATCTTTCTCCGTCTTATCCAGGTTCTTATAATCTATCAAACATTATTAATGTAGCTGCTCACGCTAGTAGTGGAAGCCTTGCAAGTTTTTCTAACTATGGGGCCAATACAGTTCACATATCAGCTCCGGGAGTCAGTATAGCTAGCACAGTTCAAAATGGTGGTTATTCATATATGCAAGGAACCTCAATGGCTGCTCCACATGTTTCAGGAGCGATTGCTCTTTTAGCTGCCTATAGACCAGGGCTTGATGCAACGATGTTAAAGGACACAATATTAAACAATGCAACTAGCCTTGGATCACTCTCTGGCGCTGTTATAGGACAAAGAGCACTTAATGTTCATGCCGCACTTTTAAATGCACCGCAGGGCGTTCCAACTAATACTCCTACACCAATTGCCACTAGCACCCCAACCACTATACCTACCCCTCAACCTACAGCTACTGCAACCCCAACTCCTACTCCAATGAAGCCGTATGCTGGAATACAGGGAGTCATTTCAAGCTCCTCAGGGCAGGCTCTTTCAGGAATACAGGTAATGGTTCATAACATTGATACCAATGCTCAAGAGGTCAGATTCACTGATTCAAATGGAGGTTATTCACTCTCAGGGTTAAAAACTGGTCAGAGATATATTCTGTACCCATCTTCTAGTGGTCATTCTTTTAATCCAAGTCACTACGAAGTAACTTTGGTAGACGACATAGGAGTTAATTTCTTTAGAAATAATATTACTGGTTATTCTGTAAAGGTTCATCTTTTATCAAAAACGAAAAGACCGATACAGGGAAAACAGATTATAGGGCATCCAAATTTGGGCACGATTACAACAAATCATCTCGGACAGGCTTGGTTTCATGTTCCAATAGGAACAAACTATAAGTTCACAGTGAACGACCCAACACTTCCACTTAAAGTTAATGAACTAACAGGCACAGTTCATGGTGATGTTGATCGTGTGTTTGTCACATTTACTGATTAACTAAAGATCCATTGCATACTTTTTAGGTTTTGCTCTGCTTATATAAACCCTAACATCTCCGCCAATTTCAACTGCTGGCTTTTCCCACAGATATCTACTTTGAAATGTTCTATGTTGGAATGTTACTGGGCATTGAGCTTGTGCTTCCACCACCCAGGGGCTCTTATCATTAACCTTGAAGCTTTGTTTTTGAATATTAGTTACTCTTGCTGAAACAGATAGACCACTAGACTTTAGTTCTTTGAGTCTTGTTTCATGACTGCTTCCAACTTTATTGATGAGCCAATAAATTAGAAGCATTATTGTACCAAGAAAAACAGTTAGAACTGATACAAAATAGAGAGAGAAAAAAGTACCCAAGCTTGGCTCGTGGGTTATGGGATCTAGAAACACAGGTAGGGTTTCACCAACTTCAAACGGCGTTGGGCTTTGACTTATTGGATGAAGATACTCTCTAAAACCAACTTTTGGATCTTTGTATCTAATCTTTGGTTTATAAGTAGTAGAGTCACTTCCACTTACTGTTACAATCTCAATTACCTGCCCTTCAACTTTGATTGCAGTTTCTACCCACTTTGAATTCTTATCGTACCAATAGATTCCGAAACCGACTAAAAGCAATCCTACATACAGTAACCATCTGGCTTTTTTCATACATGCCGATCATATCTACTTTACCGATTAGAGGTAATATATCTATCGATAATGATTGGGGGTCAGGCCTCCCGGCCTGACCCCCAAGACATTATCCATTACCCCCAAATATCTGCTATTCTACCCCCCATGAAGCGGCTTGGAATCTTAGGTGGCGGTCAATTAGCGCAGATGCTTGCATTAGCCTCACTTAGAATGGGAATTAAAACCAGAGTTTATGCAGAGCCTGGTTCTGAGAGCGCAGCTTCTGTTTGCCCTGATACAGTTTATGGTGAGTACGCTGATGTAAAGTCACTTGGTATTTTTTTAGACTCTGTAGATGTAGCAATCTTTGAGAGCGAGTTTATTCCTACTAAGTACCTAAGGGATTTTAAAAATGTAGAGTTTCTTCCCTCACTAAATTGTATCGAGATACTTCAAAATAAGTTATCTCAAAAAAAATTAATAAGCGGACTCTCCTCCCCTAAATTTTTAGAATGCACTGAATCAAAAGAGATATTCCTTCAAAAATGTTCTGAAGAATTTAATGGAAAGTGTGTTCTTAAGTGGGCAACACTTGGGTATGACGGAAAGGGTGTAAAGATCTGTAGAACTAAGGATGAGATAATGAACTCATCTGATTTTTGCGACCAAGTATTAAAAAGAAATGGTGGTCTTTTTGCTGAAGAGTTAATTGAGTTTGAAAGAGAGCTTGCCTGTATTGGGGTTAGGGATAAAAACGGAGTTACTAAGACTTATCCAGTTGTTGTGAGCGAGCAGGATAACGGGATCTGCTCAAAAGTTTTTGGTCCAGCTGATGAAATAGGAGTGGCTAACACTACAACCAGCAGAGTTTCTGAGATTGTTAAAGAGATAGGCGAAAGAGCTGAGATTATCGGAGCTTTCGGGGTTGAGTTTTTTGAGAAGAACGGTGAGGTTTTTATCAATGAGATAGCACCTAGGGTTCATAACACCGGGCACTACACTCAGGACGCTGCTTTTACCTCACAGTTTGAAAATCATGTAAGAGCAGTTTTAGGATTACCTTTAGGATTAACCTTGGTTCATAGTTCATTTATTATGCTAAATATTTTGGGTGAGAAAGGAGAATTTAACTATCCAAAACTTTCTTCAAATTTTCACCTTCACTGGTATAATAAATCAGAGCATAAACTAAGACGAAAGCTTGGCCATATTAACGGAACTGGCAAGATAGAAGATTTAAAGCGCGAAATAAGTGCTTTTAAGCTATTCAAATAGGGTTCGGTTGAATCAGATTTTCTGATAAACTATTCAGTCTAATGAAGAAAAAGAGTACTAGGCGAAAACCGACTGCTAGGGAGGATATTTCCGAACGCCTTAGATCTAAAATATCAAGTTCTAAGGTTGCGGTCATAATGGGTAGCGACTCAGATTACCCGATAATGGAAGGTGCTGTTTTGGCACTTAAAAGTTTTGGGATTGTGCCGGAAGTATCTGTGGTCTCTGCACATCGTACACCAAAAGAGATGGTTGATTTTGCTGAAGGTGCAAGGGGTCGAGGCATTAGGGTAATTATTGCCGGTGCTGGAGGTGCTGCACATTTACCAGGTATGGTAGCGGCACTTACAGAGTTACCTGTAATTGGCGTTCCAGTTCCAGTTGGACATCTTCAAGGGGAGGACTCGTTATTATCGATTGTTCAGATGCCAAAGGGAGTCCCTGTTGCAACAGTAGCGATTGGCAATTCATACAATGCAGGGATCCTTGCAGCACAAATTTTAGGAGTTTTAGACTCTACTATACTTGACGAAGTCGCGCGGTATAAAAAAACTCTTCGAGCAGAAGTCATCCAAAAATCTAAGAGACTTGTTGAAAGGTCCACCTTAAGGAGAGCCGAGAAACGAAAGGCAAGTAAGTTCAGAAAGAGATGATTTTAGGCTTTACTATTGAAGACCTGATAGCCACAGCGTACATCATGCACATCACTATACTAAACCACCAAAAATGATGCTGAGCATTCAGCCAAAAATATGAAAAGAGAAATACCAACGCATGAAAACCTAGTAGCAACCATGCTCCGAAGTATCTAATCAACCTTGGGTAACAGATTAAAAGCACAGTCATATCAAAATACCAGGTAAATGGGCTTAGAATCAGGGATAAACATAGGAGCAAAGGAAGCATTGCTTCTAATTTTGCTCGTTTATGAATCGCTCCCAAAAAAATCGCTATTGGGACAAAAACATATAACCAAATTGATAGAGCAAAAGAGTATCCAAGATCAGGTTCACTTAATAAGAACTGTTCTCTGATCGAAGTAGTAATAGTTGCTGTTTTCCACTGCCAAGGTCTGAATATTATCTCAGACTTTGGTTGGTCTAACATCGCAATAAGCCAATTTTGTAGAATTCCAGGCCAGATATACAGCGTCAAGATAATCAAAGCAGATAAAGCCGCAATTCCCTTTATGATATAGCCAAATTGTCGTGTAGTTATGATCCACGAACCTAAGAAAGCACCAAGAATTAAAAAAATGTGTGGCTTCACACTAATTAAGCATAGGCTCAATCCAAAAAGCCAAGCTTTCTTTTGAACCAAGCCGTAAAACACTAGAATGGTTCCTAGCAAAAGAAACAAACCTAACTGCCCAAACTTAAGGCTATCAATTAAAGGAGGGAACGAGGCGAGAACGATTATGAAAAGCACCCTTTCTAAGAATCCTGATATAATTGATTCCCCTCTTAGCAAAAGAAAAATTGAAATTGTTAAAATCCCGATATTTAGAACTGACCAAGCAATCTCTGAATACTTATAGTCCATCCATAAAATCGGAGATAAAAACAAAAGTAGCCAGGGCGGATTCCACATCATTACTGTTTCAATAGCACCCCTATCTCCAAAGTAACTCTGCTGAAAAGCATGCATAACTTCAGGTTGATAAGGATTAAGCCCTTCGGTTACTAACTGAAAAGCAGACCAATATTGGCGAAAGTCGATCATCATTCTCTAATCTCTTGAGTGTTCTTAGGTACTATAAACCACTCAATTAATAATACGTAGAGGCTAACAGTTGAGTCTCGAGGAAAAATATAAGCACAAAGCCAAGTTTACCACTTGAAATACAAAGGTATTATCCTGTACTCGTAGTTAGTGACCCAAGTAGTAAACAGCTCATCAGTTATTTCAAACTATCTCGTTCTCAGGATATGGACTCTAATTCAAATTGTATCTGCAATACTTTGGATGCAAAATTTTAATAATCAATCTTTTGCCATAATTCTTTTAGCGCCATCTCTTTTTTCCATTCTGATGATAAGAAATCTTATAAAAAATACTGATTTTAAATTAAACTATTTCGATTTTTCGATCATTGGATACTTTTTTGTGCTCATAATTAGTCATTTATTTAATGGTCTCCCATACTCAACCCGCTTAGTTACTTGGATATTCATAGTCTCGAGCTGGTTCTTTTGTCGAATCGCACAGAATAATTATAGTCATTCAAAACTTGATATATATTTAACCACCTTATTAATTTGCATCTTATCACTAATTATCGAAACCAATGACAATGTATTATCGATCTCTCTAGCAGCTTTTATTGTTTTATTGAGCTCTAGACACTCTGATTTAGCAACTGCCATGCTGATCGTACTACTTTTTATCGCACAGTTCGTTTATGAAAATGACTCTTCTTTGATAGTTTTTCCACTTGCCTTGTCTATAGTGCTTGTAGGTCGAGCTAGAGCTCTCGCAATAATCCTTTTAATATGCTGTACAATTTTTCTATATTCAAAACGGATCAACTATAATCTTCCCCTTGGAGAGCGAGATTCATTTTTAGTCCAATCAATTAGAGCATTTCAGGAATCTCCGGTAGTAGGAAGAGCCTCCTGCTCGACTTATTTTACTTCCATCCTTCCTAACGGCAAACTATTCTATCACCAACATGGGCACAATATTATCACAACCAACATATGTGAAACTGGAAGCCTTGGCGTTTTTCCTCTCTTATTATTCCTGTATGCAATATTAACAACTTGGAGTTCAATGGTGTTTCACCAAAAATTTTTCTGGTCACTATTTGGAACTTGGTCTTTTTTTGATGACCCATTCAATTTTATACCTATAGTAGCTCTGACTGGTGCACTGCTTAACCTTTTTACTAACTTAAAAAAATGAATTGGGCTTATAGACTCACTGAAAAAATCAATCCGGAGACATTGGCTTTACTTACGATCATAGCAGTACTTAGTTTACTGACATTATTCAATCTGCTACATATCACTCAATTGCCCTATCCGATCAACTATGGAGAAGGGCCACTTCTGGATCAAATCATTCGATTATCTGAAAGTGAAAACATCTATAGACAGAGGTTCAATCCCACAGCTCAAACAATATCTAACTATCCTCCATTAATGCACCTGATAAATGTGCCATTTATAAAATTATTCGGTCCAAATTATTACTTCGGTAGAATAATAAATTTATTCGCCTTAATAGGATGTTGCATTTTGATATTACTAATCTGCAAGCATAAGACTAATAATTTACTAGCAGGGATATTTGGGGCTTTGGCATTTTTTAGCCTTGGGCGATTGAGCACATGGAGCACCACACTTCGTGTAGATTCGATCGCTATTTTCTTTGAGGTTTTAGCTATTTGGCTTACCATCAATAGACCCATAACTATTACTAACGTCAAAGTTACAGCATCTTTGACCCTTTTATCGATCTTAACCAGACAATCTAATGGTATTCTTGCTTGCTTTACTATCTTGTATTTATTGGCCTCAGAGAGGAACAAGGATTTCTTATTACAATATATCAAATGGCTTATACTTCTTGGTATAGGAGCATTGCTGTTTCTATATTTACTCTTTGGAGATGGTTTATATCTTCATTTAGTTCAATCAAATGTGAATAAACTTTCTCTCTCTCAGCTATACGCTTACATGTACGATTTTATTAATTTAGCTCCAGTAATATGGTTTTCCTTACCTTTACTAACCTATTACTTATTAGCAACTAAAAAATCTAGAGGCATTCTAAGAATGGGGGTCGTAATGCTTCTTGCTTCACTTCCAACAGTAATAGCAATGAGCAAAATTGGATCTGCATCCAATTACTTGATGCATTTTGGAATCGCTTCATCTTGTATAGCTGCATTTGTGTTTTCACTTAGTAATTCCAGGTGGATCAAAGGGATATTATTGTTCGCTCTAGTAGTTCAAGCTGAAAACGGAAGGAATATTTCTGGTTCATCTTTCATATCGGATAGAAACATCGAAATGATGAAAAAGCTATCAAAGAAAATCAAAGATACCACCGGCTCTATCTTTGGAGATGAAATAATGGGCTACCTCCCTATTAATAATAAAAAAATTCAGTATCAACCTTTTGAGATGCAACAAATTCATCATACAGGAATTTTTCCTGAAAAATACATTTTACATAGATTGCAGTCTCAAGAATTTGACTTAGTCGTAATAAGTAATGTTAAACGACCCAAAATTTCCAACGCTCAACGATGGTCAAGGCGCCAATTATTAACGATTGCTCGCTGCTATGAATTTGAAGAAAGAATTTTTACTGAATATATTTTTCATTCAAAAGCTAAATGTTCGAAAATTAGTATAAAGACTAAGAGAATGCTGTCTCGTATTATCACCTTAACAAACAGAGTAAGTAGGAGCTAAGCCCTTGCACCTTCACTTAGATTAGCTAAGTGACCGAATGCAAGGATCAATGCCCCAGAGATTGTGAGTAACTCGGTAGTATCATGGAAGAGTATTCCTGCTACTAATAGAGCGCTGCCAAGATAAGCAGCTTTTGAAGCAAGTTCTTTTTCACTGCGCACTACCAATGCCCAAAGGCTCACAGGGATAGCTACAAGAGCAAAACCAATATGAATAATTTCACTAGTCCAAAATGCACCAAAGGCAGGAGCAATAGAGAGAACTAGACTGGATAAAATGCAATGAATGGCACAGGCACATGAAAGAGAGATTCCAAATTTATCAAGCATCCTGCGCATAGAAGTAGAATACTAACAGTTATTGCAACCTAATTGCAAATAGAAATCTGCATCCTTTTCTTAAAAATAATGCCTATAAACAGTTATATTTATTATGCTTTTTAACTATTTTCTAAAGAACCCCACTTTTCTGTCGACCTTTAATTTACAGGGCAAGGAGCCCTAAAGGAGTAGTAACAACATGGAAGTAGCAGCAATAAATACCCCACAAAAAGTAGCATCGATTTATGGTGAAAACCAAAGAGTAGATCCCCGCTCTTCAAGTGACGCACTTGTAATTGAGCTAATGAGTAAAAAAGACCCTCAGAGCTTTTCTCTTAATCTCACTGCCCAGGAGATTGTAGAAAAAATTAACGAGCTATTAAAAGATAAACTACCCGAGGGAGTCGAGAGCCTTGATCCAAGCGAAGTTACCCCAGAAAAGACTGCTACAAGGATAGCTGATGGTGCTATTGCCCTTTTCTCTGCCTACAAAGCACAGAACCCTAACCTTAGTGAAGAAGAACTTCTTGATGGCTTTATGGAAACAATTAGAGGTGGCATTAAACAAGGCTATGAAGAGGCTGCCGGGATCCTAGAAGGCTTAGGGGCTTTTGACTTTGAAGGTGTAAAAGCTGGCATCGAAGAAACTATGAAGCTTGTTGAGGAAAAGCTTCAGAAATTCGAATCTGAAGTTAGAACTTCATTTGCCGCAAAAGAGGTAACTAAAGAAGAGCTGCTAAAGCAAGCTGCTTTATAAACCCGACCTTGAGTTGAATTTTGAGCAGAAGCGAGAATTTTACTACGTCTTGGGTTTACCTAAATGATAACCCTCACATGAAAAATGTTTAAAAAGAGTCTCAAGGAAGTCGTGCATCAAAATCATCGCTCATAATAAACATCCCCTTTGCTGAACCGGGCTTTCTTTTACCAGATGCTGTATTGGCGATAACTAATCGAGCTATGACCTTATCTCTGTAGGAAATTAAAAGCTCCTCATCCTTCATGACTCGTTTTAAAAGTTTTGATAGATGTGTCTTTTTCTCGTAGGTTGTGTATTTGTTTTTCTTCTGTGCCACTATCGTTGGAATAAACTAGACCAATAATCTTGTTAACTAAAAATAGTAAGCGGGGGTTTGAAGTCTGTCTGGACTGGTTTTAACCAGTCCTTATTTCTTATTAGCTTCTTCCAGGATGCCTACCCTCTTTTCGTGCTCCTGACCTAGGCTTACCAAAGGATTTCTTATTGGACGATCCAAACTTTTTCTTACCCTTGAAAGATTCTTTATTTGACCAAGAATCTCTTTTCGGTCTCTCAGTTCTCTTATTATCAGTACGATCGCTGCTCTTTGAATCTTTAAATGGCCTCTCATTAGACGAACCGAATCTGCCTATAGGAGCTCTCGGGGTAAACTCTCTTTTCTCGCCATTTCTTTCAGTTCTAAAATTCCGGCCTCTTTTCTGTTCAAAATCTCCCCTTTCAGAGCGATCTCCTCGGCTTGAATCATTAAAGGATCTTCCATCAGTTGATCTCTTATCTCCTCTAAAAGATCTCTTTTCAGAGCCCTTCCATGAATTAGATCTTTCTCCCCTATTCGAACCGTAATCTCTTCTTTGACCACCCATACCAGACTTTCTGGAAGATTTCAGATGCTTATCTGTTTCTTCACGTTGCTCTTTTGAGCTTCGCCCTGTTGTTCTAGCCATCAACCTTTCAATTGAGCGCCAAAGAGACTCTTCTTGTGGAGTAATGAAACATACAGCTCTTCCTGCTCTTCCTGCTCTAGCAGTTCTTCCAATTCTATGAAGGTAATCTTCACCAGCATAAGGAAGATCATAATTAACAACTAAGCTAATCTCTGGAACATCGATTCCTCTTGCAGCAATATCAGTTGCAATCATCACCTTAAATCTGCCCTTTCTTAACCCTTGTATGGCAACTTCTCTTTGTTTTTGAGATCTTCCGCCATGGATCTGACAAACTTCAATCTCTTTTTCTCTTAGTGAATTAGTAAGCTTATCAGCTCGCCTCTTTGTTCTAACAAACACAAGAGAAAGCCCTTCAGTTTCACCGATTTGATCAAGCAAATTTTGTAGTTTCTGATCATCTTTCACCCTAAGTGGAACTTGGGTAATTTCACTTACTGGCTTTACAGTTGAACCAACCGTTACTCTTTTCGGTTCATTAAGCCACTCGTCTGCAAGCGCTTCAATGTCACTAGGAAATGTTGCAGAGAAAAGCAGAGTTTGTCTCGTTTTAGGAAGTGCTTTTCTTATAATTTTTAACTGCGGAGCAAATCCCATCTCAAGCATCCTGTCTGCTTCATCTAACACTAACATCGAAACATCTGATAAAAGTCTTGGGAACTCTTCAAGATGATCCACTAGTCTTCCTGGGGTTGCTATAATAATTTTTGGATCTCTTCTAATATCTTTTCTTTGAGGACCTGAGCTAACACCACCTATTAAAATAACTGGACGGAACGACTGCTTTCTTAATGTTAGATCAGACATTACAGTTGCAATTTGTCCAACAAGCTCTCTAGTTGGAGCAAGAATTAAAATTTTTGAATTTGGATCTTCAAGAATTGAAGCAACAGCTGGAATACCAAAAGCGGCAGTCTTTCCAGAGCCAGTTTGAGCAGAAGCTATTAGATCATATCCCTCAAGAAGAATTGGGATTGACTCTAATTGAACAGGAGTTGGGGTATCGAACTTCATCTTTTCTAAAGCAGAGTTTAAAGGGCCAGGCAGAGCAAATTGTGTAAAAGTATTCATATCATCCATATTTAATAGCATTAGCACTTATGAATTCATTGTCTGGACTGTCTTTCTTGTCCTACTAAGCCTACGGCGAAGGAGGAAGACTGACCTTTACTAAAGAGAACCTCGGCCAAGGCATGGTCGCTCGTTTCGGAGTCAACTTTATTGGTCGGATTGCTCATTAACTCAGACAAAAAACATCAAATGTTCTAAGCAGGTTTTATTCTGAATAAAGCTAGCAAGTTCTTGCTATGAATCGCGGGGAATCTTTTAGAATTCTTTATTCAGTCAGCAACTAGAGCTAAATGAGCGATATTGATACGTTAATCAGACTTGGTTACATTAACATAGAACTAATACTGAGTCGAATATGCTAATCAGAGCATCCCAGCCGGATTAAAGCCCTGTCTTTTTATGATTAGCCCATCTGATCCAACAAATGCACCAAGCGTGGCACCATCCATTGCAACTAAGGATCCATTGCCACCTGCTCCGAATAGACTTCCACCGGCACCTCCCCCCGATCTTGTTCCAGATGTTACGGTACCAGCTCCTTGAGCTCCGGTGATTGCGCCACCTCCAGAAGCTGAAAGATTTGCATCATTCCCAGAGATTGTTTGCGCTAGAATATGAATTAATCCACCGCCTCCCCCACCTCCTTGAGCGCAAGAGGTTGAGTAGGCTCCTCCTGTATTGCCACGAGCTCTTATTGGGCCAGAATGATCAACCGTTCCTGCTGAGGCAAGAATTATGATACCTCCTGCTCCTCCGCCTTGGCAGTTTCCGCCATAACCACCATTTGCAGAAATTAATCCTGTTCCGCTCACTGTAATTCCACCCTGACAATAGATTGCGAAACCACCTCCTCCCTGACCAACGTTAGTGGCAGAACCGCCGTATCCGCCGCCGCCTGCTCCACCAGCAAAAACTGGGGGTCTTATAATACTTCGACCAATTAAAGAATCTAAAGCCAGTGGTGCATAACCACCTTGCCTGTTGTTTGAGTTATCACCAACCTCTCCATTTCCAGAAGACTGGGTGGAAAATCCTTGGCTTGCTGGTCTACCGAGTCCTAAGGTTGAAACACTAGCAGAATTCCCAGCAGTTTCTACTTGGATTGTACCATTAATTGTTGCTGTGCCAGTGCATCTGATAATGGTACCTGATGGGACGGTTAAAGTTACACCAGAGTTAACAGTGAAATCAGTGAATTGAAGATTATCATCATCTAAGTCTTCATTTGCTGAGACAACTCTTGCGCCGGCGCTGCCATCTCCCCACGCTGCATCCATTCCGTCTTGACCATCTGATCCGGCAGCACCATCCGCTCCATTAGTTCCATCTTGTCCATCAGCTCCTGATGGCCCTTGGAAAATTGAGGTGTCAAGAACTTCAATATAACCTGAAGGGCACGTCGATCCCGTTCTTAGAATTTTCTTAAGAGCTACTTTTTCATTTTTAACAGCCTGCTTTTTCTTGATGCAAAGTTTATCTGCAAAAGCAGGTGTAGTAATTAATAAAGCAAGAATAAGTAAACGTATCATAAGCTTTGATCTCCAAGATTAAGTAGTCGACCAGCTAGCTGATCCACTAAATAGATCGGCATGATTTCTGGTAAAAATTCGTAGATGTTTTTTGTTAACTGCTTGCACTTTCCTGGTCAGGCCTGCCGGCCTGACCCCCGATTTATTTCTTCGTCTGCTGACGCAGACGACAGATCCTCCAGGCCTGACCCCTCAAGATTCCCTTTGTCCACCTATGCAGCAAACTTAAGCAGAAGCTCGTTTATGATGGACTGATAAGGAATATCTCTCTTTTTTGCTTCTTTCTTGAGCCAACTAAGAGCTAAGGGATGAAGTCTAATTGACACGGGAATAAACTTCTCTTTTGAAGGCTTTGGAGGCCTTCCTTTTCTTGTTGGTCTGGGTCTTCCGGTAAGCTTCTCAATAGCTTTTCTTGCCTTCTTTATCTCACTAGCTGGAACACGCTTAGCCTTTTCAAATGGGAACTCTTTTGTTGATCTCATATAATGCTCTCTCCTTTTTGTTTGCCTTTCTGGCACTTATTAGTCGGTACTTCTCAAATCTACCCTTACCTCGCACAGTAAATACTACAACTAAAACTCCAGAATCCGACTCTCCAATCTGCCAGAAGCGATCTTCTTGAGCAGAATGCTTTCCGTCATATACTCGTAAAGCGAACGGATCGTCAAAAACCGTGACCGCTAAGTTAAATGAGATTCCATGCTTCAGTTTATTGCTCTGGGCTTTTTTGGCATCCCATTCGAACTCCATTTTTAGTATATACCAAAACTACACGGATCGCGCAACAAAAAACGCCAGCACCTATCTGGTCAGGCCTGCCGGCCTGACCCCCGATTTATTTCTTCGTCTGCTGACGCAGACGACAGATCCTCCAGGCCTGACCCCTCAAGATTCCGTTTGTCGACCTAAGCAGCAAACATAAGCAGAAAGCTAATTAAAGGAAACTCTATAAAATGCCATCTAACGTGAGCTGTTTCTTTATCTCAGCAAGGTATTTGAATTACTGAATATGGCACTCACTTAATAACAGTCATTGTAATTCACAATCTGAGGAATTGCTTGAATGGTAATAACCGATTTCATGTCTGGTCTGGTTTTAACCAGACCTAAAGAAATCAAAGCTAAAAGCTTCAGGCAGAAAGCACCGTGTGAGTAGTAACAAGGTGGAAAGCCCCACATCTCGTTTCTATAGCGAATAGCCCAGAAGTAGTTTTTATCCCAATCAACTGCTACAATTCTCCCTGTGAAAGTCCCACTTTTAGACATCTCCCCGCAGCATAGTCCCATAAGATAAGAGTTAATCTCTGCCTTAACTAAAATTAGATTAATCAAGAGGCAGCTTGGAACCCAAGCTAGGTTTGTAGTGCCGTGATATCTTACCTAGTTTATGATTCAACTTTCATGTCGTTTGTTGACAATTATGAAGTTACCAAACTTGATCCATAGCTTTGAATTCCAATCATTTGATGAGACCTTTAACATCGTAGGGCGTGCGCCAAACTCATTAAGGACAGCTTCGTATGGATGAAGCCAAACATCTTTGAAATAGAAGCTTCCAAAAAAGATTTGCACCAAGCGCCAGATTCCAGTATTCGGCAATGTAGGTTCAACCAAAAGCAATCCTCGCTTGGATATTTTTAGCAGCTCCTCAAGAGTATTTTTAATCTCTTTTCTATCCACGTAGCACAAGACCGCGTCACTCAAAATATAATCGAAACCTCCCGAACGACTTCCTAAAAGAGTTTTTAAATCGGAATCGGTGACATTAATATTCTTTAATCCCCTTTCGCACATCTTCTCATGAGCCAATCTAATCGAGGGTTCATTTATATCTATGCCGGTAAGCCTAGAGTTCGGGAATACCTCTGCTATGCGGATCAGGTTCTGCCCAACCCCACATCCTATCTCTAAAACTGTAAATTGATCTTTTTCATCTTGCCAATCCCTGAAAATGGAAATGACTCTATCACGATGCGGGTGGTGGAGATTTTCAAAACTTAACACGGCTTTCTCGATATTACGGTTCTTCCACATATCAGTACAAAAGCTAGTCCCTTGCAGGAACCCACTAGCCATACCCAATGCCGTTCTCAGCCCGCGCATTTACCGTCGAACCTCACGAAAATATTCTCGGCTACTATGTCTATTTCGAAACTACGATTTAATCCTAGTAAAAATTTAAAGAGGGAAGCACTGGCGCCAGTGCTGTATCTGTCATGAAGCTCAACTATCAAGACTTTAACACTTTTTGCCCACAGATTTTCGCTTGTAAAAACGTCTCGCTCCGCACCCTCTATATCGAGCTTGACAATATCAAATTGAAGGTTCATTTCATCGCAAATTTTATCAATCGTTAAACCAGCAATTGAGTTGTTTCCTTGCTCGACTACATTCACCCGGCGCGAGCATGCTGCACTGGAGGAATTAACCACCGCAACTGTGCATTGACTGCCCATAACTGCAGAATGCAGAATTCGTGAGCGATCCTCAAATTTACGCAAGTTTCTCGCTAACTGTTCAATATTATCCGCATCGGGCTCTACGCTGACCACAAAGCTTTCCGGAAATAAGCTTAGGAAAAACACCGAAGCAAAGCCCACATTAGCTCCCGCATCTAGAATGGTGATCTGTTTATCTACTGAGTTTAGAAACACTGAATTATACTCGTCCTCAATAAATATCCGCTTTAGCAAGCTAAGATCAGAGGTGTTAGGACGAAGCTCTATGTCTGCATCCTCTAAAAGAACCGTTACTCGTTGCTTTAGATGCCTATTTAATATTTCAATTTTTAAGGCATTGAAAAACCCGAGTTTCTCCCATAGTCTGAGTAACCAAGATATGGAATTTAGTAGCTTACGCAGTGACTTCACTTGTTAACTCCATGATGATACAAAAATCTGGCAAAAATCAAACTAGGGACAATACCCTGAGTCTTGAGTATGTTACTTGTGACCTTTGCGAAAGCATCGAGTTTGAACACGTTTACTCTAAAGGAGATGACACATATTTTACTACGCTGTTTGATTTTCCAGTAGTTAGATGTAAAAACTGCAAACTTACTTTTGTTAATCCCAGACCTAGCAGTGAGTCGATGCGCGCATTTTACCCTAAGCCTTATTACGAACGAGGCTCAGCAGAAAATACAACGCGATATGAGGCATATATGAGCTGGATTCGAGTTCCCCCCTCAGCGCGAGTTTGTGAGGTGGGGTGCGGTAGGGGAGATTTCCTAAAGCTACTGATCGAAAAACACCAACTAAAAGAAGCAGTCGGCATTGATCCGTACGCCGCCTCATTCTTAGATATTGATGCAAAATTTTTCAAATCAACCCTAGTTGAGGCAAAACTCGAATCTGGGAGCTTTGATGTTATTATGGCTTGGGCAGTGCTTGAGCATGTTCATGAACCGCTGAAATATTTTAAAGAGATCTCTAGAATTTTAAAACCGGGGGGTCACTTTTATTGCCTTGTTACAAATGCTAATAGCATTTATGGCAGATTTGCTTATAAAGAAGACGTACCGCGACATCTTTATCACTTCTCGAAACGTTCTCTTAATGAATACGCTTATAAAGTAGGTCTGCAATTAGATACTTATAAATTGAGTAATTCCATATACAACGGACGAGGCAACGGTACTTTTTCTCATTGGGTGCGTAAACTAGTAAGATTGCCTTGGTACTACGAAATCACCTCCCAATCTGAATCGCTTCGAAGCAAGATTGTAAATCTCGGTAAATTACTTGATCGCGTTATTTTTAGAGGCAACTGGGAAGAAACATTAGGCATAAGCGGTATAGCCCACGTCTCCTTTATAAAATCTGAAAATGGCTAAGTCCCAATCGATGTACAAAACCTCTAGTCTTCTTTGGTTTAGCCAAATCGCCGGAATGATAATGGCACTTGTCTCTTCGATTTTAGTAAGTCGTTACCTAGGTCCAGAAAATAGGGGTATATTCACGATGACCTTCTTAATACCCAGTTTAATTGCACAATTTATGTGTTTTGGACTTGGTACCTCAGGGGTCTTTTATCTTCGCTCAAATACTGACCGAAAAGACACATACTTCACTGCCCTGCTACTATTGACACTAATAGCTTCAGCCACAGGCATATTTGCGGTTTTAGCTCTAGGATATTTTAATCCTCAATTTTTGAAGGACATAAACTTAACTTTCTGTTTCTTTTTCACGGTAATTTTGATTATTCAGGGGAATCTAGTCCCTGTTTTATTAAGTCTCTCATCAATTAACTTTTATGTTACTTATCAAGTAGCTAACCAGGCGGTAGTTACCGCCCTAGTCTCTTCTGTTGCAGTTTTAACCGAGGACTTAAACTCAACCTTAATATCCAACCTAACGGCTTCTATTATTGCGGTAATCAGTTTAATGATTTTACTTCTAAGAACTTTTTCCATAACGGCTTTAAGCTTAAATCCTATCAAACATTTAATTTCATATGGTTTTAGAATGGTAATTTCAGATGTATTGGATTTGACCTATCGACGAGCTTCATCTGTAGTGATTGCCCAAAGGTTTGATATGCATTCTCTGGGTATCTACTCAGGAGCATTCGGGATAGTTGAAAGATTGTGGACTATAACCGATGCTATTGGAACCGCAATCTTGGTTCGGATCACAGACACCGCCAATAGCGCTAGATTTTCACTATTGCTGCGCACACTCGGTGTGGTCTCAATAATTTTGTTCCCTATTTTTGCGGCTCTTTGGATATTAGCTGATCAGATTATTTTGATATTATTTGGAGAGGCATTCAGGGATTCAATTGAACTTTTTAAGTATCTAATAATCGCAATTTTCTTCGACGGAATAAGAAGAATTATTCAAGGTTACTTTAAAGGAACCGGAGCCGGTAAGGTTCTAATAATTTCAAACTTAATCGCTACATTACTTATTGTAATATCCTTCGCCTGCATAACTTTCGATAACATTGCAAGTATAGTTAAGATTCATATTTTTGTTTCTATCTTTTCCTTACTCGCCTGTCTATTCCTAGCTCATAGAACCAAAGAGAATAAAAGATGACAGTGAGCGTTTTAATACCTGTGAGGAACGGGGAAGGCTTCATCTGTGAAGCACTTCGCTCAATTCTTGCGCAGACCTACAGAAATATTGAAGTAATTGTGATAAACGACGGCTCTACAGACTACACCGCGGAATTGATCACTAAATACTTTCCTTCGGTAATATTACTAAACCAGCGAGCAAGCGGACAAGCAGCTGCGCTCAATTCAGGGATCTTACATTCAACAGGAGAATTTATTGCCTTACTCGATTCCGATGACGTCGCTGATCCCAAGAGGCTGGAAATTCAACTTGAGTATTTAAAGGAAAATCCAAACGCAGTATTTTGCTTCAGTGACAGATTCAACCTTTATTCAGATGGCAGCAAACTAACTAGGGTTTTCCCCCGTGAAATGAAAACTATTCTGGATCTGCTTCGTTACAACTTTGTGACTCGATCTACCGTAATGATCAGGCGCTCCTGTCTAACTAGCGGAATTTATTTCGACGAAGAAATAACTGGAAATGACGATTGGTTAATGTGGTTAAAGCTACTCTGTAGGGGAGATGCCATTTACATTACTAAACCACTAGTTAATTATAGAATTCATGATAAAAACATTAGTAAAACTCGACCCAAGCGATTAGTTCACCATTGTTGGGTAAAATTAAGAATGCTTGAGAAACTATGCGAGGAAGAGAGCATTAGAGACATACTGCGTTCGCGATGGATGAGCGCATGGGTTATGTATAAGCTATCAACTGTCTTTTATGGAAAACTTGGAGAGTGGATTTTCTCCAAGTTAATACGACTTGAGGAGGAAGTTTTTAGAATAATCGATCGAGCCAATAAATCACATACTCAAAAAATTTTTAGAGCTAAGGATTTCTAGCCAGCTTAGTGTAGACATTCAACATCTTATCCATTTCAATTTTAATATTATTTCGCTCTTCAATGGCTTTTCTGTTCAAACTGCGCGCGTTCTCTTTCATTTTATCATCATTAATAGCCAAAATTATTTTTTCAGCAAGAACAACAGGATCCGAGTGTGGAATTATGTACCCTGTTTCTCCATCCTCTATCCAGTCTCGAATATCCCCAGTATCAGTGTTAATTATCGGCAACCCTGTAGACATCGCCTCCGCCGTGCTGCCAGCCAGTCCACTCTCAGATAAAGAAGTTGAGACATATAAATCTGAAACCGCCAAGGCTTCTGCCACTTGTTTTTCATTTAAGCGACCGAGAAATTGAATTGAATCAAACACTCCCAACTCCCTAGCTCTATGCTCCAGTTCTCCTCGTAATGGGCCATCGCCACCAATCAAAAAACGCATATTTGGCTCCGCCTTAACGACAGCCGGCATTGCTTCTATGAAAGTTATCACACCATGTACTTGGGTCAGGGTTCTTATGCTTATAATGACCTTTTGATTCGGGGTGAGATTATACTTACTGCGCAATTCATTTTTATCAGAGCGTGGTGCAAATATTTCGGTGTCGGTACCAAAGAAAGTAATAATGATCCTAGAGGGATCAACCCCCATGTCTAGAAGAGCTGTCTGGGTGTTAATTCCATCGCAGTGTATCATGTCGCTTGAAACCAGTGCTAGCTTTGTTAGAACATAATATACAAGGTTATTTCGCGCATGTATCAGAATATCAGAGCCCCAAGGAGTAATAAGCCTAGGCCTTGCTCCTGCTAGCATCGGCAACCAAGAATAGGTATTAGCGGAATGAGAGTGTATCACGTTAGGTCTAAAGTCATTCAATAATCTATTCAATTTCCACAAAATACTCGGCAAACTTAGAACTCTAGGAACGAATAGTTTTACTCGAGGGTCGGTAGCTATGATTTCTAATCTACAATTGGGATAATCAGCGGCGCTTGCCTCAGTATTTAAAGTCACTACTAAAACTTCGCAGTCTCTTGCCGAAAATTGGCTAACCCACCTCTTCAGGTGCATTTCGGTAGCATCCCCAAGAAAACACACTCGCATCGCTATGCTCCACCGTTATTTAACAAACTACAGAGAACTCCATTAGGCATGATAATAAGATAAAATAACACGACATCGCGAAAATCAATTATTGGTAACCAAAAAACGACCAATGAAACACAAAGAATAACGGCTCTTCGAGTTGGCGACTTACTTTTTAAACCTCGAATCAGTAATATGGAAAATATTGTTACCAGTAGCGATATACCTATAAAGCCCGTGTCTACTATTAATGCAGTCATCATATTTGTACCAACGTTGTCGAAATTCGTATTGGTCATTCTGAGTAGATAGCTTGGGTTATACTCCAACATAAAATCAATTAAATATGGCCCCAAAACCAACCCTGCTACTGCATAGCCATACCCGAACATGAAAATAATCGGTGACTCCGAGATCGCCCTAACGCTTATTACCAAATGGGAATAGCGGTCTATATCACTGGTCTTACCCTCGAGATCGTCAGGCGTGGCCAAAGTCAGGAAAATTTTACCGAGGTTAGTTGATAAAGCGTCTAAATCTATCAAATCTTGACTCAAATACGCAGTGGCAACTAGGCAGCCAGCAATTACAGTGGTAGGAAAAAGTCCTTTTAGTCGATGAAACGGAACAGACACCAGCAGAATGCATATGGAAGCAATTAGCCCAGCCCTAGAATCATAATAAAGCATGGTAAAAATGCATAAAAAAAGAGTACCCATGACGAATACACGGTCTCTGAATCCACCTCTTGAAAGGCATAAACAAGCAGGTATCGACATAGTGACCACAGGAAAGACAGCATAAGCCGTCGTAGACCAAAGAAGCTGTGTGTCAGAGCGAGGTTGTTGAATATCAAAACGATCAATTCCAAAAAAAGTCTCTCCAATGGCACCAAACAGCAAATAAAAGAGAAAATATGCAAAATTGACTACTAAGAGGGTTGAAATGAGCGGACCGGTCTCGAGGCGAAAGCGGGGTCGGACGGATAGCAGCCAAGAGAAAACCGACATCGATAAAAAAAACAGGAGCCAACGCATCTTCCGCATTTCTTCAAAAATTACCACTCCCCTTACTGCCTGAAAGGCCAAATAGAGCATGAGCAAATGAAACGCTATTGAATGCATCCTCTGCAATTTAGTAAGTGATGCGGGACTCTCAGATCTAGTTAACGCTAAAAAAATCAGACCAAAGGCAAAAATTATCTCATCTGTAATTGTCAGATCATGGACATAAAATCCAGATGAAAAGAGAACTCCAGCAATTAAGATAGGGAGAAAATTAGACTTTCTGCTGGTTAATATAAATAAAGAAAATGCTAGAATGGTGAGGGAGGCGACAAATAGAGCAAAACTCATTTCATAGTTCCGAGGATTTCTAATTGGTGTCGAATCTGAGGGTAAATTTCTCTTGCGCTGACCTCCCTATCGAAATAGTCAAAACTTCTTTTTCTCATTTCTCTTAGTTTATCCGGAGAAGCTCTCATATCCCTTATCGTGCGCGCTACAACGTTAGGTTCATTTAAATTACCTACTCCAATTCCATTCTTTTCCAGGAGATCACTAAGCTCTCCCCGACCATTGTAGAACACAGCTAAACCCTGCGACAGATACTCAAAGACTTTGTTGGGTATGCACACTCCCGAAGTTAGTGCTCCGCCTTTCAAAAAACACAACCCAATATCGGCGATACTAAGCTCTCTCTGAATCTCAGACTCAGAAAGCCAACCGGTAACCCTAAGATTAGATTTAGCAGCAAATGAATAATCCCCGACCAAAGTAAAACTAACTTCCCTATCATCGATCAGTATATCGGCAACCTGATCCAGTAAATCAATATCGTAGCTGGATCCCGATGAGCCTATAAAAATGCAGTTAATCTGCTCTTTTCTCTCGATGTCAGAACCTGCAATAACAACATTTGGCCTAAGATAGCCGAGCATAAACACCCGATCCATACTGTGGTCGGCTGGTAATCCCAAATTCTGGGCAAACTTCAACATTCCGGCACTTACGGCGATTCGCATATCGGCGTTCTTAAAAACTGGAGTCATCAACCGCCGATAATATCCAACCAGTGGATTAACAAGATAGCGAGTGCCATATGGGAAATAATCTAGGAATGTTTCAGGCCAAGGGTCTCGAACATCAATAACAAACTTTACCTGATGAAAAGCGGAGTAATCATAAGCCGCTCTGCATAGCTCCGGCGAGGGATAAGAAGAAAAAATAAGATCGGGTCTTCCCAACTTACTACTCACCTCTCGAAAATGCCGAGCTACATCGCGGTGGTGAAGAACTCTATTTAAAGAAATATTACGAGTATACCCCCGTCCATTCAAAAGCTTGACTTCATAATTTTCTCTAACGTGATATTGTTCAGAAGGATAATTTCTGTGTGTTTTTTTAGAATGATCGAACCTACCTGCAAACCAAATAACCTCATGCCCATGGTCTGCCAATTCGGCAGCCAACATGGCTGATCGCATCAATCTGGCACCACTATCCAATAAAGGGAGCGGCTCCGCATCCTGGGTAATCCAGACTTTCAAACTAACCTCGCATAAAGATCGATCAACTTAGGATATAAAATATCCTGCGAGTATTTTTCCACCAATTCTCTGCCATTGCTGCGCCGATTCTCAGCTAGCACCTTCTCAACCTCATGGCTTAAAATGTCTATATTGCGTTCAAAAACGCCTCCTATGTTAACACCAAATAATTGCGCTCTGACGTCCCCTACGTCTACAGCAACTACAGGCAAGTTACAGGCATTGGCCTCACGAACAACATTGGGGGAGCCTTCTTGATCCGACAAGAGAAGCAAAAGATCTGATCCGCTCATTCTAAGTCTCATGCCATCTCTACTGATTCCTCCTTTTACTATCTCTAATCTAGAATCAGGATACTTTGACTTGACAGAACAAAGGATAGATTCAGCCAGATCCAACCGCTTTCGAGGATCACTGGCATAAAATAATAGAACCTTTTCCTCATTTCTCCATCCCAAAGTTTCGCGAGCCAAAACTTTTTTTATCGGAACAAAAAAATTGAGATCTATTCCTGATGGAATCACCGTACTGTTTCTAAACCAAACATTTCGAGCGATCTCTTCCGATACAGCGACGACACAATCACTGAGACACGCGGCCACAAATGAAAGCATCCTCTGTCCCAGATTTCTAAAAAACCCGTCATATTTGGAGGTTAATATATCACATCCTCTAAACGTCACCACCAAAGGTCGTCCCTGCTTTGCAAGAACTCCCAGAAAACCAGTGAGGGTTCCAAAATGCGAATGCACTATTTGCGGATTCCAAGTTTTGATAACTCTTCGTAACTCTACAAGGTCCCTTAACGCACTAATTGGATCGCAGCCACCTTGAATCCAGAATCGAAGAACTTCTACGCCATTTCTTTCTAACCAATCGCATTGCTCAAGAACAAAGGGCATGGCACCCTGTTTTCCCCTACCGGGTATGATCGCTAAAACTTTCATTCTTTGACCAACAAAAAAACCGATTTAAATCCTAGCTTTGGAAAAAGCTCTAGAATACGACAATCAACTATGTCGATCATTTCTATTCTCTGGGAAACGATAGAAGTCTTGTAAAATAAAAGACTGATGATATGAAAAACCCTTTTCTCGATTAAACTAAATTTAGGTGGGGGCAAAGTTTCGTATCTCAAGACATTACTAATCGACCACTTGGTCCTTCTCCCTCGCAAATATCCAATGTATCTATTTAGATTAAATATCCAGTTATTTCCCAAGCATTCAATACCTAAGAAGACTCCCCCTTTCGTCAAAACTCTGTGAGCTTCTGAAAATGCAACGCTAGCTCTAACACTCGAAAGGCTCTCATGATCAATCACAACATCAAACGAGCCGTCTTTGAGATTAAGATTTTCGATATCCATTACCTCAAATCTTACGTTACTCAATGAGGCTCCGTTCTGCCTTGCTAGGCTAATAGCAGCCTCGGAAACATCCACTCCTAATACTTCCTTAGCGCCAAATTGTGCAGCTAAAATTGAATGTTTTCCTTCTCCACACCCAATTTCGAGTACCCTCTTTCCTGGACATATCTCTTTCATTTTCTGGATAAAATAATTTTCGCTTTCAGCAAGGAGACCCTCTCGAATATTTGGATCTACAAAATTTTGCCGTGCGGAGTATATCTCCTCATACATTTCCAGTTCTTTTTGCTTTCTCAACTCCACTGGTATTTACCAAATCACTAGCATATATTGACGTATATGAAAAAAATCCCCTACTTCAACTACAAAGCCCTTTTTGAAGCTGATAAGGAGAAATTCTCCGATATAATGATATCAGTTGCAGAGCGTGGTGCATATATCGCCTGTGAAGAATTGGCTGAATTTGAGTTAGAATTAGCAAAATTTAGTGGCTGTAAATATGCAGTAGGAGTTGCTGATGGGACAGCCGCTATCATTATAGCCCTAAAAGCCGGTGGAGTCGGAGCTGGAGATGAGGTGATCGTTGCTTCTCACACGATGGTTGCAACTGCGTCTGCATGCGCTTGGATTGGCGCAACTCCTATTTTAGTTGATTGCTTAGATGACCACTTAATGGATCCAAAAAGTGCTAAAAAAGCTATAACGAAAAAAACAAAAGCAATAATGCCAACACAGCTAAATGGTAGAGTCTCTGAGATGAATGAAATAAGGGATCTATGTAAAGAAAATAATCTTTTACTATTTGAAGATGCTGCTCAAGCTTTAGGTGCAAAGTATAAAGGCCAGTGTGCAGGAACTTTCGGAGTTGCTGGAACAATCAGTTTCTATCCTGCAAAAACTTTAGGCTGCTTTGGCGATGGTGGAGCCGTTCTTACAAATGATGAAGAAGTATACAGAAAAATAAAACTTTTAAGAGACCATGGAAGAAACGAAAAAGGCGAAGTTGAATGTTGGGGGCTAAATTCAAGGCTTGATAATATTCAAGCTGCAATTTTGCTCCATAAACTAAAAAGCTATCCACAAGCAATTGAAAAGAGACGAGCCCTTGCTCATGCATACAATGAACAACTTTCTATGATTCCTGAGCTTCTTCTTCCTCCAGCTCCTGAAAATGGAGATAGATATGATATCTATCAAAACTACGAAATCGAAGCTGCAAAGAGAGACGAGCTGAAAAAGTATCTTGCTGATAATGGTGTTGGAACTCTTATTCAGTGGGGTGGAAAGGCAGTTCATCAATGGAAAGGTTTAGGGTTTAATCTTTCACTTCCAAGAACGGAAAAGCTTTTTGAAAGATGTTTAATGCTTCCGATGAATACATCTTTAAGCTTTGAGGATGTTCAGTATATCTGTGAGAAGGTTAGGGAGTTTTATAACTAGGCAGTTTGCAACCTCAATCTCATAACTAGCTGAATTTATTGATTTAGACATATACAAAATGCATTGCTACTATTAAAATTGCATGACGAAATGTATGTATGATCAGCAGATTACGGATCTTTTTCATTCTAAATTTTTCCATTATTAGCCCGTAAATCACTCTACTCCGCTCTAAATTCTCTTGAATTCCGGTTGACACTAGCGTAAACTATAGTTAACATCTTGAGATGGAGGCTGTCTCGCGAGAGCTGGTAATGCTGCAAACCTCTGATAGTAGAGTGCCGTTTGAAGAATGGCTAAGCAGTCTTAAAAGCAAAGCATATGAAAGTGCTGTGCTCGCGCGACTAGCTAGAATTGAAGATGGAAACTTTGGAGATCACAAATCCGTCGGAGACGGCGTGTTTGAGCTCAGGATCCCCAAAGGGCCCGGATTAAGGGTTTATTATGGACTTGATGGTAAAACAATTGTGGTTTTAATCGGCGGTGGAGACAAAAGCTCTCAAGCTAAAGATATTAAAAACGCCAAAAAACTTTTTAAGGAGTATCTAAATGAGATCTAAACCTTACCTCCCAATCTTACTTGAGCGCCTAAAGGATCCCGAATTTGCGGTCAATTACTTAACCGAAGTGATTCAACATGAAAATCAAGAGGCTTTTATGATTGCCCTGAGACACGTAATTGAGGCGAGACAAGAGAATATGACGGATCTTGCAGATGAGATAGGAATTACACGACAAGGACTCTATAAAACTCTCTCTGAAGAGGGGAACCCAAGACTCTCAACCCTCAATCAACTGCTAAAATCTCTAGGAATGACCATAAAAATTACTGGCGATATAGCGGCATGAAAGTAGTCCGCTTGCTCAGTTGCGATTTCTAGACCTGCGCAAACCCAATATACGGATCAAAATCTAATCTTTTAATCTCAATATTTCGGTTCTTAAAGAACTCTAAGGTTGCTTGTGTCTCGCCTGGCCAGATCGGATTATCGAGTTCATCAAAAGCTATAATTGCTCCTTTTGGCATTCGTGGAACAAATGTCTCAAGAGCAACTTTTGTTGGCTCATAAAGATCAAAATCTAAGAACAAAAGACTAACCATCACATGAGGGTTATCCTCTATAAATTTAGGTGCGGTTTCTCTTATATCTCCCTTAATAAGCCTCACCTTCTCCATATGACCTAAGAATCTATTATCATCGTGAATCTTTGATAGCTCCTGAAGCTCCTCAAAACACTGCGCTCTAAGATCCCCTTCTTTTGGTACATAAGAAGCACTTTTGTCCTTCTCGGAGATCCCTGTAAATCCCTCAAAGGTATCAAAACCATAAATCCTTCTCATTATGTTGTTTGGCTCAAGAATCGAGGAGAAATGAAGCCACGAGAATGTTCCAAAACCGTTATTAACCCCACACTCAACTATAGAACCTTTTACTGGAAGAATTAGTTTAAAGATCTCATATAAAGCTAAAAATCGTGTGACTCTTTGTCTTCTTACATATCGCGGAAACTCATCAAGTCTTGTTTCAAGGGTGTTTTTACTCTCAGAAAATTGAGTGGATATCCTAGGAAGGATTGTTTTTTCAACCTCGCTTCTAAATCCACCTGACGGTTCCTTCATAATAATGAATTTTGCCAGAGAATCAGGAAATGGTACAGTTTGAACCTTGTGCTAGCTAAAAGAGTCAGAATTCATGCCCTAAACATGACATCTAATGGCGGAAGTGCACATCTTGGCTCCTGCCTTAGCTGCGCTGAAATCCTCTCTGTTCTCTACCGAGATGTAATGCGAATTAATCCAAAAGATCCAACATGGAAAGAACGAGATTTATTTGTGATGAGCAAAGGTCATGCAGGTGCTGCTCTTTATGCAACCTTAGCTGAGTGTGGATTTTTCTCTGTTGATGAACTTCAAAATCATTATCAAAACGGCTCTATATTCTCTGGTCATGTCTCTCATAAAGGAATCCCTGGAGTTGAAGTTTCAACAGGCTCACTTGGTCATGGACTATCAATTGCAACAGGGATGGCTCTTTCTATTAGTAAGAAAAATGAGAATAGAAAAGTTTATTGTCTTCTTAGTGACGGTGAATGTGACGAAGGAATGACGTGGGAAGCCGCACTTTTTGCAGCGCATCATAAACTATCAAATCTTTGTGCAATCATAGATTATAACAAAATTCAAAGCCTTGGTGATGTAAAAGATGTAATCAACCTTGAGCCTTTCTTGGATAAATGGCTTGCTTTTGGATTTGATGTACTTGAAGTTGATGGTCACTCAGAGAGTGAGCTCTTAGATGCTTTTAATAAAAAATCCTCAAAACCAAAATGCATAATCGCTCATACTATAAAAGGCAAAGGTGTTTCATTCATGGAAGGAAAGCTTTTGTGGCATTATAGAACTGCTAGGGGCGAAGAGTATGAGGCAGCCCTTAAGGAGCTTTCAAAATGAGAGATGCCTTTATTGCTCAGCTATTAATTGAGGCTAAAGAAGACCCATCTATTATCTTAATTACTGGGGATTTGGGGTTTAAAGTTTTTGATGAGTTTAGAGAAACCCTTCCTAATCAGTTTTTAAATGCTGGAATAGCAGAGCAGAATATGATTGGACTTGCATCTGGGCTTGCTTTTGAAGGATGGAAACCCGTTGTTTATTCAATTGCAAACTTTCCATCTCTAAGAGCTCTTGAGCAGATCAGGAATGATGTTTGCTATCATAATTTGAATGTGAAAATTGTTTCTGTTGGAGCAGGCTTTAGTTATGGGCAGCTTGGAGCAAGTCACCACGCAACTGAAGATATAAGTGCACTAAGAGTTATGCCAAATCTTAATGTCTTTTCTCCTGGAAGCACTTTTGAATCGATCAAATGCACAAGATTTATGATTGAACAGAATGGGCCTGCATATTTGAGAATCGATAGGGGTGGCTCAAAAGATGACTCAAATGAAGACTTTAAGTTTGGCAATTCTAGAACTCTAAGAAAAGGAAAGGAGATAACTTTTTTTACTACTGGCGGGATCGTCTCTGAAGTTCTTATGGCTGCTAGTGAGCTTGATGCTTCAGTAGTTTCATTTCCAACAATCTCTCCTCTTGCACTCCCAAAAATCAATGAAAACGAGCTGATTGTGACTGTTGAAGAACACTCGATTAAGGGCGGATTCGGAAGTGCCATCCTAGAGGCTTTCAATGATAGTGGTATTAGATATAAACGTTTTCTTAGAATCGGGGTTCCAGGTGTATTCTCAGAGGTCGTTGGCGATCAGGATTATTTAAGAACACTATTTAAACTTGATAGTAATTCAATTATCGAAAGAGTCCGTGAAGCGCTTATTTGATCTCTTTAGTTCGTTGTTAGGTGTTCTTATCACTCTTCCAATAACTATTCCTGCAATAATTGCCGTTTTTCTCCAAGACTTTAAGTCTCCTTTTTATCTAGGAAAAAGAGTTGGGGAGAATGGAAAAGAATTCTCGATGATAAAAATTCGCTCGATGATAGTTGGTGCTGATAAAACAGGCGTTGAATCAACCTCTTCAAACGATGAAAGAATTACTAAGATTGGTCAATTTGTAAGAAAATGGAAGTTAGACGAGCTCTCTCAGCTTCTAAATGTTATTAAAGGGGATATGAGCCTTGTTGGCCCAAGGCCAACAACTAAGACCAGCGCAGCTGAATTTTCTGATAATGAAAAAAAAATTCTCTCCGTAAAACCTGGCATCACAGATTTTGCTTCAATAGTTTTTTCTGATGAGGGTGAGATTTTAAAGGGCTCGAAAGATCCTGATGGAGACTACAATAAGTTAATCCGTCCATGGAAAAGTAAGTTAGGTCTTATTTATATCGATAATCAAAATCTTATACTGGATATCCAACTAATCCTCCTAACTATTCTAAACTTCATAAATAGAAAATGTGCTCTTAAGATCATTAGCTCAAAAGTTCTAAGACTTAGTGGAGATAAAGAGCTGGCTGAAGTGTGCTTGAGGGAAAATTGCTTGTAAACGCTTTTTAAACACAGCTATCCCGCTAGCATATTGATGTATATGCATCGTTCTTTGCCAAATTTCGAACTAAACCCTTCCAAACCCAATGTAAGGATCAAACTCAAGTCGCTTTATCTCTATATTTCTACCTTGAAGAAATTCTAGTGCTGCCCTGGTCTCACCGGGGAATATCGGATTATCAAGTTCATCAAATGCAATAATTGCTCCTTTTGGCATTCGTGGAACAAATGTCTCAAGAGCAACTTTTGTTGGCTCATAAAGATCAAAATCTAAGAACAAAAGACTAACCATCACATGAGGGTTATCCTCTATAAATTTAGGTGCGGTTTCTCTTATATCTCCCTTAATAAGCCTCACCTTCTCCATATGACCTAAGAATCTATTATCATCGTGAATCTTTACTAACTCTAAAAGCTCATCATAACAGTGAGACTTAAGGTCACCCTCTTCAGGAACATAGGAGACTGTCTTATCTTTCTCAGTGATCCCTTTAAACCCCTCAAAGGTATCAAAACCATAAATTCTTCTCATTATGTTATTTGGCTCTAAGATAGATGAGAAATGAAGCCATGAGAATGTTCCAAAACCATTGTTAACCCCACACTCAACTATAGAGCCTTTTACTGGAAGAATTAGCTTAAAGATCTCATACAGAGCCAAAAATCTTGTTACTCTTTGTCTTCTTAAATATCGCGGGAACTCGTCAAGTCTTGTTTCAAGGGTGTTTTTACTCTCCGTAAATTGTGCTCCGATTCTTGGAGGGATTTTTCTCTCCATACCACCTTTACTCATAATCATAAGACTGCCAGACTCGAGCATTATGGTACAGCTTTTGGGAGTCTCGTCCTTAACAATTTTTTAGACTTTCTCTCGCCATGATTCAACTTTCCAGAATTCATAAATCCTTTGGGGAACAAACCCTCTTTGATGAGGCTGATTTTGTTTTAAATAAAAAAGAACGCGTTGGGCTAGCAGGGAGAAATGGTTCAGGTAAATCAACTCTATTTAAGATTATAACTGGAGCAGAACATCTTGAATCTGGAACACTAACAATCCCTCGTGGATACAAAATTGGGGAACTCTCTCAGTATTTAAGGTTCTCCTCCCCTACTATCCTTGCTGAAGCTGCTTTAGGTCTTCCAAAAGAAGAAAGAGACTTAACATATAAAGCAGAGATAATTTTAAATGGCCTTGGATTTAAAGAAGAAGAGTTCTCTCGTTCTCCAGACTCCTTCTCAGGGGGATTTCAAATAAGGATTAACCTTGCAAAGCTTCTTCTCTCAGAGCCAGACCTTCTTTTACTTGATGAGCCAACTAACTATCTTGATATTGTGACCTCTAGATGGCTCGCTGAAACTTTGAGATCTTGGGAAGGAGAGCTAATAATTATCACTCACGATAGAAGCTTCATGGATAGTGTAACAACTCACACTGCCCTTATTCACCGAGGTAAAATTAGAAAAGTTCAAGGTGGAACAGCAAAACTCTATGAACAAGTAGCCCTTGAAGAAGAGATCTACGAGAAAACAAGAGCTAATGAACAAAAAAAACGAGATGAAATTCAACGTTTCATAGACAGGTTTCGCGCAAAAGCAAGTAAAGCTGCTCTTGTTCAATCAAGAGTTAAAGCACTTGAGAAGATGGAAGTTAAAGAAGCTCTAACAGAGGAAGATTCTTTAGAGTTTAAATTTGCAGAGAAAGACTTTCATGGAAAAGTTCTTCTTGAAGCAAAAGGGCTTTCTTTTGGGTATGATACACCTTTATTTTCCGATCTCACCTTTTCAGTAGCAAAAACTGATCGAATCGGAATTATCGGGAAAAATGGAAAAGGAAAATCAACTCTTTTAAAGATCCTTGCTAGAGAGCTTAAGCCAAATAAAGGAGAAGTCACTACAAACCCTGCAACAGTTCTCTCCTATTTTGGTCAAACAAATGTTGAAAGACTTAATCTATCAAGAACCATAGAAGAAGAGATCACATTTGCTCAACCTAATCTTCATAGAACAAAGGTTAGAGCCATTTGCGGCACGATGATGTTTGAAGGAGATGCTGCTCTAAAGAAAATCTCTGTTCTATCAGGAGGCGAAAAAAGTAGAGTTCTTTTAGGAAAAATTATTGCGACCCCATCGAATTTGCTTTTACTTGATGAACCAACTAATCACTTAGATATGGATTCGATCGATTCATTAATGGATAGTATTGAAGTTTTTAGTGGCGCAATTTTACTTGTTACTCATGATGAAGAGATTTTAAAGAAACTTTGTACAAGACTTATAGTCTTTCAAGGTGATAAGCCTTTTGTGTTTGAAGGTGGCTACGAATCATTCCTTGATAGAATCGGATGGGAAGAAGAAGGCCCACCGCCATCGGTAAAAAAAGTAAAAAAAGAAGCTCCCGTAAAAGAGCCTAAAAAGAAATCAATTAAATCTATCGAAGATAAGATCCTTAGACTTGAAGCAGAGCAAAAAACACTTTCTTTAGAATCACCAACTGAAGCTTTAAAGTGGTATGAGCTTCAAGGGGAGATTGATAAGTTGTATGAAGAGCTTGAATAATTGGCTCACTATGTAACTAGTTGTTAAGTATCGAGAATAATTGGCTATATTCATTAAAATTCCCTTAAGGGTAGATCTAGAATGATGTTTGAAATAGATTAGTTCGCTTCAACTATGGAGCATATTCAAACAAACACTGATCAACTTGCAGGATTATTCAGGTGCAATCCACGCATAAACTCAGAAAATGAGATCTCTGTTCCAAAAGATCTCGATGAATTCGCTTATGTAATTCATCCTAAGTTTGGTGAAGGGAAAATACAAAAATTAGTTTCTGGAAATGCGCCGTTAGTAATAGTTGACTTTGCTGATGGTACAAAAAAGAAACTTCAATTTTCTTTAGCCAATCTACAGTTCAAAACAAATCCTCCCCCCTATCAAGTGGACTCAATAGAACCTGAAGAATGTATAAAACCATTTAGTGGTCAGTATCTAGCTACTGGGGCTAATGTTGTTCATAGTGGAAGATTAGATCTTGGAGTAGGTGTTGTTATTGGAATTCAACCAAGTTCATTAAATGAGAATCAGTTTGTTGTTAAGGTTTCTTTTCCTTATGGATATCTTAGACCGATCATTCTATTAAATCAGGATGAGGGTGTCTTCTTTCTAGTCGATGACATAGAAGACAGAAATCTACTATCAAGGTTGTTGTATCACCTAAAAGAATACTGCTCTCATAAGACTCAAAAAAGATACGAGCAGGCTAAAGGTGAACTAGAAGCTGCATCCAATATTTTAGCAAATTGTCGAACAGTAGAGCTACAGGGCGAGAGAGAAGTTATCTCTGATCCAATAGATGATCTAATACTAGAGGATCCCGATCTGTTGATAAAAAGTAACCGAGGGCCTGCACCGATATTTCACCCAAGAAATCCTAAACCAAAAGTTGAGCCAGATTCTAAAATTTCAATAAATGATACTCCCCCAGAACTAGAACCAGACACTGCTAATTTAATAAAAACAGTTGTTGAGTTATGTCCGGAAGTACTTAAACGAGGGCATACTTTTGGTAATCTGTTAAGGAGATCAAATTCTGGTTCAGTATTAAAAGATGTAAGTTTTGAAGATGCGTTATCAGCATTAGACGATAAAGTTTCACAGCAACTTCGTGATTTGCAAGATCAATTAGGCGAGCGTCCGCATGGTAAAATTAAAGCTTTAAGAGAAGAGATAAAATACCTAGGAGTGATTCAAGTTTCCATTAAGAAGCTAGTTATACTTCAAGGAAACATAGACCAATCGCTGGTCGAAGAAACAAAAGCATATAAAGATTTTCTAAAACTATTTGAAGGAATAAAAGAACTTGCGAAATCGTTCCCAAATGATCCTCCAGAGGCTCAAGAACTTGCACTCGTACTTTACAAGATTGTTGGAGGAAAAAGAGCTCCAACAAGAAATGAATCATTATTAGAACTTCCTGATGCTCTAGATCAAACAGATACATATCTAGATGCGCTTAGAAATTTTCTTGAAACTGCCGATTCACCCTACGAATTTCACAAAAATGTGAGGGGACTTCTAAAAATAGCCTCAAGCCTCTCCAAAAAACTTTCTTCGAATATCATGACAGGTGTGCTCAAGAAGTATGAACGTGACATAGTTCTTTGGACTCTTTGTTCCTCTTTTTGTAAAAGATTTAAAGAACTTGCTACCCAAGAACCACTACTAAATCAACTTGGTAAAAGAGCTAAAAATATCAACATAACTCATGATAATTCCCTCGAACATTACCTTGCAGATCTAAATGTTGTTGCTCACGGAATAATTGATTCTGGAGCCAAAGATGAGCCACAATTTAAAAGACGAACGGAAGCAAACCAAGTTATTGCATTCGTCGAGCGTGTTGCTAAAGAGCATGGTATCGAGCTTACGCATACTCCAAAACTTACAAATGAAGATGCTCTTAACAGTGCAGTTAGAATTTTAGCTTCTATAGCAAAAACTTTATCCATTCATACAAAAGATAAGAACTTACTCAATTCTCTCGTTGATGACACCGAAATTACTCCTTCTGTATTAGATGCTAAAAAATTAACAGAGGCCTATCTACTAGCTGCTCAGGTGGCTAGACGTTCTAAAAATCCGGAACAACAACATGTTGCTATTCAACTACTAAAGATCTGTCGCGATATGGCAGGCTCCACTATTGCTCTACCAAAACTTTCTGCTAGATTTGTACCTATTCAGTCAAATGAAAGATTAGATGCCGCATTAGCTAAAGCTAGAGGTGTAAGAGGCAAAATTCTAGCAGATACTGATTCAAAAGCTTCTGAAATTACAGATCCAATCATTGATTCAATATTGAAAGCAACAGCATCACTCCAACCTGGAAGATATAAAAATAGAATTGAGCATGCTTGTGGAAAACATCTTGAGCAATCTGGCTCAGAGCAATACATAGGTAATTTAGAGGAGTTAAATAATCTCATTAAATCTGGGTTAGAGGCTCTAAGCGAAATTCAAAAAGAACTTCCTCAAATCGGACAAAGAAGAGTTCAAAAATATATCACCCAGCTAGAAAGTATTAGAAGTGCTCTCTCAAGAGGTAACATGATCACGTCTAGCTTTCCTTCTAAAGAGGCACTAGAAGAGCTCTGCACATTTTCATTTACTAAACACCAATATGAACTGCTCTGTGAGACATTTTTATATCCAACCACTCAGCATCGAAAATGGAATCATAAGTTAAGAATATTTAAAGCAATATTAGAAAATTGGGATGAAGCTACTCTAATTCTCCCAGATACTAGGGAAGCTTTAGAATTGTTAGGGCCAGATGTGAGCTTTGCTCAAATCGATCACAAAACAGTTCAAGGCGTATTCAGGCTTTTTGATGACTTTGATATCGCTCATCTTGGAGACAGCTCTCACTATGTACTAACAGAAAAGGGTAAAAAACTATTTAGCAGGCTAAAAGTACAAAGAAGTAGCACAGAAATTCTATCTGAGAATCTAACTAAAATTATTAAATCTAACCCAGCTAGCTTAATAGACTTAGCTGAAGGTTTTGGTACTAAAGACCCAGATTACAAAAAAATTCTTTTAGCTTTGGTAGATCCGAGCATTAAAGTTTTTTCTCCTCTACCAAGTATAGATGAAATCTTTAAGCCAAAGGATGTTACCAAATCACAAAGAAATCATTACGAGCATATTGTTTCAACTTTTAAAAATGCTGGTTGCATGGTTCTTGGTTCAGATAGAACTTCATATCTGCCAACAAATGCTTGGGTACGCTCTGCTGAACAATTAAGGCTATTCTTAGACCTAAAATTAAACGAGGAGTTAGTAGAATTTCATCTTGAATCTGTACCTACTCTTCCTATAACCAAACCAGATATCTCCACCTTACACTTAGCAGAGCCGGTCACTACAGAATCGACTGAATCGATTGAAAATCCATTCTTTGGGTTCTCTGGAGTACAGGGTTCAGCAAGAGCCTTATTTCAACAAAAAACTATATCTCAGGAACAATATGAAGCTCTGCTAGTAATCGCCGTAATTGCTGATTCTGGCGCTATGAGAGGTTCAAAATTTCCAAGTTATAATGAGTGGTTAACTAAATCAGAGGTTCCTGTACCGATCGAATCTTATAATTTAGCTTTCTCACTCCTAAAGGATTCTAACCTGATAATGGGCAATAATTCATTTGCGCCAGGTGCAGAAATTCTGTTTAGGCAAATGCGAAGATTTGTTCCTAATGATACATAATCCAATATTAGGGTAATAACTATCGCAAGAGAATGTTAAAACAAGTTTATCCTCAAAAAATTAGATCTACCCTTGGTACCCGGGGGAGGATAGACGATTGCATGAATTCAGAAGCTGCCCTCGTTAATAGCGAGACATTCGGGTTAAAAATTCTTGATAATGCTTGTTTTAATGGAAGTTGGGCGAAAACGGAGGATTCTGGGCACATTCATCTAAAATGCAAATTTAATGATTATACTATAACTTTAAAACAGAATGGAGATCCTATTACCCGAGAATATAGTCCAAGTGGTTGTATTTATTCATGCTCAGTCACACAGGGTGTCGACACAGTATTACTAGTCTTGGATGATTCACTCATTGCCCAATCACGTTTTCTTTACGTACATAAAAAGCACTTTGGCATTGAGCATGTAGCAGATCCCGATAAGAGCTTATTCTGAAAAGCTCACATTTATAATTCCTTTAAGTTCAAGTGAGTGAATTCGTCTTAAAAATTCATCACGAAGCTCAGAAGCTCCATCTATCATATCTAATGATGGATCATTGAAAACTTTGTGCCATATCGTTTCATGGCTTTCTCTCGCTCGCAAAATCTCAGATAAACAGTGAGTTAATCTTTCAGGTCTTCCCTCAAAAGCAATGAGAGTAGCTTGAGCCATAAGCGCATCTTGTTCACTTAAAGCTTCTATCCATGGGGTCCATTGTTGAAGTCTGTCACATAAAGCATAAAGAGGAAGTGCTGTTTCCATTAACTGCAAATGAAGCCTAACTCTTTCTCTTATTTGTTCTTCAGTGCCGTGTTCGACAAGAAACGTCAAAGTGTGCGTATGCTCCATATCTTTGACATATAAGGCCCATTCACTGATTGTCATCGGCAATTTAGGTCTGTCCTCATGCGGAGGAGGGAGTCCGCGAGTTGCTCCAAGAGTCATTCGCAAAAGATCTATAACATCTTCAGGGGTTCCTTTGTTTTCATGAAGGCGTGCAACTAAGTCTTTTATATCGCTTCTGAGTAGATCAACTTTTGTGACCTTATTTTCAGCTCTAGATTCCTGACATTCACGTAAGGCTTGTCTTACTTCTTCCTGATTACCAGTTGACACAACTTCAAAAAACTTTACTAGACTAGATAACTCTACAAATAAACTATGAGAAATAGGTTTATTTTCTAAAGTTTCTGCAACCTGCGCTAATTCACCAACCAGCGAACCAAATATTTCCTGATCTTTGTCATTTAACGTGCCTACTACGGTATCTACTCCTAAATCATCTCTTAGCGAAAAGGCACGTTCAACCACAATTAAAAATTGCTCCATATCATGAAGTGCTATAAACGCTTCCCATCTGTCTCTTCTGGATAAACCCTTGAGCCAATCATCAAAAGAAGAATAATGATGAGATCTGACTGGGCTCAGTTCAAGATCTTCAATTTTCGCAAGTTCTGTCACTATGGCAACTAGTTCTTCAATAGATTGAGCCGCTGATATACTATCCTCTAACTTCTTTAATAATTGCACTCTGTCTTCAGGGAATATACCTCCAACATCAACAACCAATTTTCTCGTAAATCCGTGAACATCAAATCGAGCATCATCAGAGTCAGGAAGTGCGATTTCACCATAGAATTCTGAACTTGCTGCGGCAATTGCAAATTTCTGTCTTTTTCCGAAATCACTCTCTTTTGTTAATGCGAATTCAATTAGCCTTCCAACTGCTTCATAATCAGGGAGATTTTTTAAGGAATTAGCAAGACTTTTAAGAGCAATCTCTCTACCCCTTCCTTTTTCAGGATCCGAGATACCAGCCCTAATAACAGTTATAACATGAAGGTAACTAGAATATTCAATTAATGAATCAATTGATGACTTACCGAAGTTTTCACCAGCAATTAACTGTTCTTCTAATTGAAGGGCATTGATTACTCTGATTCGATAAAATAAGAGTGGAGCCTGAATAAATTTTAATGCAGCCTGTCCCAGTGTTATACTACTTATCCTTTCCCCAGTATCATTGAATCCCTCTAACTCAAAAAGTCTTGGATTGATTACAAATGGCTTACTTGGAATTCCGTGAGTTCCAATCAACATCGCACTACGATCAAAGTCGATATCAAGCCTGGCATAAAGATCTAACTGATCATCAGGAACACCTTTAAAGGCACCCTCAAAAAGTCCCATTAGCAATCCATGTACATCCCGAGGTGTTACACCGTCGGGCAGTGCACTATTGGGACTGGCACTTAAACTAATAGCTCTACCTACTGCTGATGCGACTTTTGGCCCGATACCTGTACTTGGCATGATGGATCAAGATATCACTATTTTTAACTTTAGTTAACAAAAATCAGAAAGCAGGTTCGACCTGCATGAATGAAAAAATTTCTCCGAATTTTTTTTGATTGGACCCAGACGGGATCGAACCGTCGACCTCTACAATGCCATTGTAGCGCTCTCCCAGCTGAGCTATGAGCCCTTAATAATTTAAATCCAAAAACCTTCTCTATATCATAGCCAACAGCATCACGGGGAGAGCGCTACACCCCCGGAGGGAAAACACGGGCGCTCCTAAAGCAATCGCTTTAGCGATTGCTCTCCCAGCTGAGCTATGAGCCCTTAATAATTTAAATCCAAAAACCTTCTCTATATCATAGCCGACAGCATGACGGGGAGAGCGCTACACCCCCCGGACGGGAGGAGCGAGTCACGCGAAGCGTAATCGAGCCCTAACAGCAGAAGATTGCGAACTAGTGAGCAATCTTTCCACTGTCTGGCGCTCCTAAAGCAATCGCTTTAGCGATTGCTCTCCCAGCTGAGCTATGAGCCCTTAATAATGGAAGCAAGATAATACTTGTCTATGTAAATAATGCAAAGATGATCTGGATCTCGGGGGTCAGGCCGGGAGGCCTGACCAGACAAATGCTAGCAGCTCCCTGGTCAAGCCTTCCGGCTTGACCCCCGAAAAACTGAATAGTTTGAATTAGACTTAATCAATTCACATACTTAAAGCAATTTTTTTAGAACACAGATCCGTTGATAAAATCTATATCCTTTTTAAGTTAAGGAGTTAACACCTATGAAAGTTATTGCTTTATTATTTCTTATCTCTTCAGTTTTTGCACAATCCTTTGGAGAGCCTCCAGTGTCTAGTTATGCAAAATGTGCGAAGGATATTTCCACACTAAAGGCGCTAAAAAAAGTGTTAAAGGATGATTACACAAGAATAGCTGAAAGCACCGGTCTAAACAGAGCCAGAGTATCAATAAGATTTAGACGTGGAAGAGTATCGATCGAGCAATTACCTTATTCATCAAGATCCTTTGGACTAGTGCCTTCTCTAACCATTGAGAGCAATGGAACTTGGGTATTCGGACTTGAGGAGGTAGAACCAAGTCAGATCAAATGTGAATATCGATACGAAATATTTTTAACAGTTACAGGGATTGATAACGAAGGTGACAGAGTAAGGGTCAGAACTCCTGGAAAATTACTAAACCTGTCAGCTCCAGCTATCTACTCAGTTAAGTAGATAATGCTTCAATTGTGAGGGGTGCGTTCCCCTCACAACGATTATTTACCAGAATAAATGTTTCTTTTTTAAGCTCAGTACCTCTTTTTATCAGTCTTTTTACATCCTCTCTCATTTCACTCTGAACTTCTTTTATTTCATTATATGGAGAGAATTTTTTAACTGCATTTTCGTAGGATAGTCCTAAAGGAGTTAGTAATCGTGCGATAAAAAATTCACTCTTTAACCCTCCAGCCCTTGCAGCCTGCTCCATCTGAAATTTCAATCCTGGCATTCTAAACCAATGATTAAAACAATGTGCAACATTAAACTGGTTTAACAAATCAAAATACTCTGCTCCAAGAAATTCTTTATTTCTAATCTCAACAGCAAAGTTAAATTCTTTTGGCAATTTTAATAATAGATCTCCAAGCACTTCGGGTAAGTTAATCGACATACTTGGAAACTGAAAAACAAAAACCCCCATCTTTTTTCTTATTTCACTCTGAAAAAATGGTTCTAAGAATCTAATTAGAAGTGCTTCGCTTAAAAAATTAGAATTCTTGCTACCTTTCTTTGATCCATATTTAGGAAGATTTGGGAAAACCGGAATAGTTATCTCCTCCCAGACTTTTGCAACAAACTTAAAATCTTCTGGTACCTGGGAAGAATAGAGCTCAAGTTTCTCCTTTTTTGGAGGGGTATAAAAAGTATGATCTAAAGATACGGTTTTAAACTGCGGGTGTTTTGCGTACTCAGCTAAAGCCTCCTCCTTAAACTGTTTTTCAGACTTGTACGCCTTTTTATATATCTGCCCCTTCCAACCTTCATAAATCCAGGAGCTTGTACCGAATCTAATCACACTATTTACGATAACCGATCTTAGGTTAATAATCTTGTATGCCTAATGAGCTTGCTCGCATATTTTTAACAGAAGGAAAGGAAAAGGCTGAAAACCTTTTAGATTCTTTAATATCAAAATATAGATCTCCAGCTGGAATTATCTCTAAAGAGGGAGGGTTACTTTATCTAAACTTCGCTCATCTTTTGTTTGTTAGCGATAACACTTTAGAGGGGATTGGTTACTTAAACAGAGCAAGAGAAATTCTTGAAGCTGAAAGTTTAAGTGAAGATGAAAGAATAAGACTTCAAAATACTATTGCAGCATCCTATCTTGCTCAGGGTTTCGAGCAGGATAATTACACTCTGATCGATAATCCAAATGAAGAGCAAATACTTTCAAACGCGATCGTAGTTTACTTTTTAAAAGACAAGGCTAGAATACTAGAACTAATTCAAAGTACAGTTAAGATTCCAACTGACCAAAGGGATTCGCTTATTCCAACCTTCTTTGGTCTAGCAGAAAAATGTGACCCGGCTTCAAAGGAGCAGATTATTGCACTGCTTGAACGATCAGCTTATGGAAATCATGAGCGGATAAGTGCACTAAAAGAGAGCCTACAAAAAGAGTTAAAAGTTGCAAAAGCTGCACTAGTTGATATTGAGCAGTGTTTAGTGGACAAAAGTCCAAAAGAGGCTCTAACTAAGGCTAAGGCACTATTAGAAGATAACATCTTTGGTGTCACTAGAATCGAGGCTCTAAGACTAAAGGGTGATGCTGAATTAGAGCTAGAGCGACTTGAGGATGCATATGAGACTTTTGCAGAAGCCTATCAAAGAGTAAAAAATGAATTAATTTCAGATGAAGCACTTATTGCTGATATCACTCACAACTATGGACTGCTTGAAGCTGAAAAAGGAAATCAGAAGGCTGCACATGCACTACTTAATGAGTCTCTGAAATTAAAGTTTGAAATATTTGGGCCTAGTCACGAGCTAACTCAAAAGACGCAAGCTGCACTTGAAGCTGTTTCAGAGGGAGCAAAGAGTGCCCCGGCTCCTAAAAAATTGGATCCTCGAAGTTTAGCAATTGAGATAAAAAAACATCTTGAAGGCGATGAGTTAAAGGATGCTAAGAAAAAATTAGATCAGCTTATAAAGTTGCTTTAATGAACTTGGGGGTCAGGCCTCCCGGCCTGACCCCCAAGTTGTTATCTACTTCTCAAACCCACACTCTTTATGAGTGCCATCGCAGTAAGGCTCGTTTTGACTTTGGCCACATCTACACAGAAATGCAGTCTTTTTAGTTTTTGTTTCATTTCCATCCCCATCGATTAAAGTCACTGAGCCATGAACCTTAAGAGGGCCACCTTTGATTATTTCAAGCTTAATCTCTTCTTCCATAATTTCCCTAAACCCTACTTTATTTGTGGAATTTTAGCATTTTTTCTTACCATTCAATTCTAACTTATTGATATTGCTGCATTTTTCTCGTGTCACATAAATAATTTCACTGTCATATCCCTCTTTAGATGGAAGAAGTAGTTGTTAATCCAATAGCCCAAGGAAAGATTGTAGAGATTGCTGTTCCAGACACATTCCTTGCTGAAAAGCTTCAGCCAGCAAATCGTGGTGAGCTTGATGAAGCACGAAGGAAACTTGCCGAACAGGCAAACCCAAAACGAGAAAGCACTCCAACAAGTCATAGAGATATAAAAGAAGAGATGAGGATAGAAGTTATTCGTCAAGAAGAGCGCAACTTAAAGAACGCATCTCCACGTCCAGAACCTCATGCAGCTGGTAGAGTTACACTTCCAAAAGAAGACAGTCTTTTAAAGATTGTTCAGGGTGGTGCTTTTAACAGCCAGCAAGATGAAGCTGCCTAAGCCATTTGCAGTAATCAAATAAAATTAATAGTATCGAACCCTTAAAAGGATAGTTTGATATGAAATATGATGTTAAAGATTTAAACTTAGCCGAGCTCGGAAAAAACAAGATCGAGTGGGCTGAAAATGACATGCCTGTTCTTCTAAGAATCAGGGAGAGATTTGCAAAAGAAAAACCATTTAAAGGTGTAAAAGTTGCTGCCTGTCTTCATGTAACAAGTGAAACTGGCGCACTGATGAGAACTCTTAAAGCTGGAGGTGCTGATATTGTTCTTTGTGCTTCAAACCCTCTAAGCACCCAAGATGAAGTTGCAGCATCACTTGTAAAAAACGACGAGATCCCGGTTTTTGCAATTAAAGGTGAAGATAACCAAACTTACTACTCTCACTTAAACTCAGCTCTTGATCATAAACCACAAGTGACTATGGATGATGGTTGTGACTTAGTAAGTGTACTTCATAAGGAAAGAGAAAATCAGGTTCCGGATATAAAAGTTGGAACAGAAGAAACTACAACAGGTGTAATACGTCTTAGAGCTATGAAAGAACATGGTGCACTTAAGTTTCCAGTTCTTGCAGTAAATGATTCAAAAACTAAGCACTACTTTGATAACAGATATGGAACAGGACAAAGCACAATCGATGGAATCATAAGAGCAACTAACGTTCTTATGGCTGGGAAAAATGTTGTTGTTTCTGGGTACGGTTGGTGCGGTAGAGGTGTTGCTAACCGAGCGAAAGGGCTTGGTGCAAATGTAATTGTAACAGAAGTTGATCCACTTGCTGCTCTTGAAGCATTAATGGATGGCTTTCAGATTATGCCAATCTCGGATGCTGCAAAAGTTGGTGATGTGTTTATTACAGTTACTGGCAATAAAAGCGTTCTTGATACAACTCATTTCCAAGTAATGAGAAACGGAGCTCTACTAGCAAACTCCGGTCACTTTGATGCTGAGATTAACCTTAAAGGGCTTAAATCAATCACCGAAGGGCAGCCAAAGCAGGTAAGACCTTTTGTTGAGCAGTATTCACTTAAAGATGGACGAAAGCTGAATGTTTTAGGTGGTGGAAGGTTGATTAACCTTGCTGCTGGCGATGGACACCCAGCATCTGTAATGGATATGAGCTTTGCAAACCAGGCTCTGGGCTTAGAGTACATGCTAAAAAATGCTGGCAAAATGCCAGTTGATGTTCACACGATTCCTGAAGAGATAGATCGTGAAATTGCAAGGCTAAAATTACTTTCCATGCATGTAGCAATTGATATCCTAACAGATGAGCAGGAGCGCTACTTAGCTAGCTGGGAAGAAGGGACTTAACATCGACTAGCTCATTCTTTGATAGCTCATTTAAATCTGTCAGGTTTTCAATTAGCTCCTCAATCGGATGAGTTATAGAGGGAAGTCTCCTCTCAAAAATATTAAGCTTATGTTCAGTTAGATCCACAATTGAATCTAAAGCAGCTTTTATCATTTTATAAGTCTCTCCTCTTTTTACAGGGCTAAGAACACCTTTTGTGTAGTTCCATGATTCTTCTTTACTACTAGGTCTGATTCTAATATTTTGAATATCGCTCAGGCTTGACACGATCTCTTTAGGATCCCCATCTCCCTCAATAAAAACATACCCTCCCCCGTCAGGAGTAAGTGTAAGATTGTTAGTTACGATCTTAGGAATAAGCTCTACTTCTTTGGCGATTCTCGCTGTTTCTTCTTCAAAAGAAGTTGTACTGACAATGAGTCCAGCTTTTAGAATAAATTCTCTTCCGCTATCTTTAATTTTTAGAAATGATCTTTCATCAGAGCGATAAGAAATCCCAACATCAAGCTTATTTAAAGCAAAAACTCCCTCACTTCTTGCAGCTCTTAGAAGATCCAATGCTAGAAGTCTTGAATTTCCGATATAACCATCTTCTAGATCTTTTAAATTGATGTTTACTCTGGCTGAAAATCGATCGCACGGATTGTTAGAGATTTCTCCTCTGACTCTAGGGCAATATTTTAAATATTTCGACTTAACCCAAAGCTTACTAGACCAGAATGGCTCTATCGAGTCACAAAAATCACCTATCAGAACTACAGTTAACCCATTTAAGGCAAGTTGGTGCGCTACGGATATTCCTAGAATGTCACCACCTAAAACCACAACATCGATTGACCCAAGTCCTCCCAAAAACTCTATAATCTCGTCTCGGTTAGAATAAGGATGGACCAAAAACTTTTTTGGTCCATGAACAAAGATTGAGTAGTATTCTGCGAAGCTCACCTGACTATCCTTAACATGAAACTTTCGGTATAAATATATAATGGTTTCGTTTTTATCTACATTACAGGAGGCTACTCCCGACCCGTTTTTTGTTCTTAATGACCTTTACTCTAAAGATCCTAAAAAAGAGAAGGTAAACCTTGGAATTGGAATCTATAGAACAGAAGAGGGCAAAACCCCTCTTATGAGCGTTTTCCTTGATGAACTTGTTGCATTTATAGAGCGGGCAAGAGCAGGAGAAATTAACGCAGGATACTTAGGAATTGAGGGTCTTGCTTCTTTTCGTGCTGAAGTGCCAAGACTTGTTCTTTCTGATGAAAGTCGTGCCCTAAAAGAAGGTCGAGTTCAGGTTATTCAATCTCTTGGTGGTACTGGAGGAATGTTCTTAGGTGCCAAACTTCTTGCTCAAGAACTTAGCTTCAAGCAGGTATTTGTGAGCGATCCAACCTGGAGCAATCACATGAATATCTTCGATAGAGCAGGCTTTCAGATTAGCACCTACCCCTATAGAGATATTGAAACAAACGAACTCGCTTTTGACAGGATGCTCTCTGCAATAAAAGAGATGCCTCGTGGCTCGGTGATTCTATTTCACCCATCATGCCATAACCCCACTGGAATTGATCCTACTGAAGCTCAATGGGCTGAAATTTTAGACTTAGTACACAAACAAGAACTTTTTCCATTTTTTGATTGTGCCTATCAAGGGCTTGGTGAGGGAGTCGAAGAAGATGTTTTCCCTATTAGGGCTGCTGACTCAATGGGACTAGAGTTTCTAGTCGCTGTCTCATTTTCAAAAAATTTATCTCTCTATCAACAAAGACTTGGGGCTCTGATGGTAGTTGGAAATGAAAAAGACGCTCTTCATAATGGTGTCGAAGTTGTAAAAGCAAGAGTAATAAGAGCTTCCTATTCTAACCCACCCGCTTTAGGGGCTACTGGAGCAGCTGCCATAATGTCAGATGAAAAAAAGAAACAGGCTTGGTTACTTGAATTAAAAGAGATCAGAGATAGACTTAAAGAAGTTAGAGGTAAATTTGTTGGTGCTTTATCAAAAAGGGGACTAGCAAGTGAACATATAGCTAAACAAAAAGGAATGTTTTCATACACAGGACTTAGTAAAACCCAAGTTTTAGAGCTTAGAGATAAGTACAGTATTTATATGACAACTGATGGACGAGCTAACTTAGCTGGTCTTAATAACTCAAATATTGATTACGTTGCTGATGCTATTTTTGATTGCTCTAAGTAGTTGATTTTAATAGTTAATTTTATATCCGAATTTGGTTGTTAATAGGGCATAGGTATTCCATACTCTAAAGGTATGAGTTTTAACACTGAAAGCGGCTCCTATCTCGATCTTGAGCACACAAATGACGACGTATTTCTAGAACCTGAAAGAAGATTATTATTTGCAATCTTTGAAAGAGCAGTTAGAGATTTTCTCTCTGACTCTGAGCATTATGAAGATGCAAAATCTTGGTTCTATAATAAAGAAGATTTTTATACATTCTCATGCCCTTGGATCTGCGACTATCTTGGAATTGATCAGGAAAGATTAGTCGAGAAGGTAGAGAATCTAAGATACGTCTGCAAAGCTCGCGGTGGTGGCACAAGAGAGATCTACGAGATCTTAGGCGATTACACTAAGTTTGGAATGGCTGCCTAGAAATTAACTTAGGGGTCAGGCCGGAAGGCCTGACCAGGCAACTGCTGGCCTTTGTCTGGTCAGGCCTTCCGGCCTGACCCCTAAATACAACAAATCTATTTCCCTATATCTCTTCTAATCTGTCGCCCAGCAAATTGGATCATATCAGCTGCTCTATAAGCATTCTGCCTTGCACCTTCAAGATTCTCACCAAAGCCGGTAATATTCAAAACTCGTCCGCCATTTACAACTATCTGACCCTCGGCGTTCTTTTTAGTCCCTGCATGGAATATCGCTATATTTTTAAGTGAGCTCGCAAACTCAATTCCTTCAATTACTCCACCTTTTTTTACCTCTCCAGGGTAACCAGGTGCGGCAAGAACAACTGAAACACAAACTTGTTTAGAGAACTTAACCTCTGGAAGCTCTCCTTTCGTTGCAAGAGCATAAAAAAGCTTCGCTGCGTCACCTTCAAATCGAGGTAGAATGCTCTGCGCCTCTGGATCTCCCATCCGGCAGTTATACTCAACAACTTTTACACTCTCTCCATCGATCATTAGCCCTGCATACAAAAACCCACAAAATGGAGTTCCTCTTTCGCGAAAACTTTTTAGTATGGGAGATATTACGAGTGTTACTAATTCATTAGTCCTTGAGATATCAATCCTTGGAGTTGGAGAAACCGTGCCCATTCCACCTGTGTTTGGGCCATCGTTATTATCAAATATTCGCTTATAATCATGAGCTGTTGATAGAGGAACAACCCTTTCTCCATCAGTAGCAATTATAAAAGAAACCTCCACTCCTTTAAGAAACTCCTCAATAATTAGCTTACCGTTTACAGAGAAAACCTGAGGTAAAGAAGATAGCGCCTCCTCTTTTGTCATGGCTACAACAACACCTTTACCAGCTGCTAATCCATCAGCTTTGAGAACATATGGACTTTGGGTATTTTCAATATGCACTCTTGCCTCTATCTCGCTTGTAAATTCTTTATAAGAAGCTGTAGGAACACCACTTTCAAGCATTAATTCTTTTGCAAATGCTTTAGAAGCTTCAATGAATGCAGCTTCTCTTGTTGGGCCAAAAACTGGGATCTTACGCGCTATTAACTGATCCGCTAATCCCAAGGACAAGGGCACCTCAGGGCCAACAACAACGAGATCAACTTTCTCATCCACTGCAAGTGCAACTAAGCTATCAATACTCTCCGCTGATATATCTGGATAACATCTAGCAAGACTTTCTATGCCGGGATTACCAGGAGCACAAAGAAGCTCATTTCCTCTCATCGAGTAACAAAGTGCATGCTCTCTACCCCCACCACCAACAACAAGAATCTTCATCATTCACCTAATGTCTAAAATGTCTATACTTTGAAAACAAGAGTGCAATATTAAACCTATTAGCCTCTGCTATTGTTTCTTCATCCCGCTTTGCGCCGCCTGGTGCTAGGATTGCCGTAACTCCTGCTTCACCTAGTGCTGTAATTGAATCAGGGAATGGAAAGAACGCATCGCTAGCACAAACTGACCCTTTAGTGGAATGTCCATGAATTTTAGCTTTATGTAGACATAGCTCAACAGAATCAATCCTGCTCATTTGACCTGCACCTATACCAATTACAGAATTTTCTTTTGCAAGGACAATCGCATTTGACTTAACTTTTGCACAAACCTTCCATGCAAAATTTAACTCCTTTAACTCATCTTTGGTTGGCTCCCTTCTACTAACAACTTCATAGTCAGAACTAACTGTATCGCTTGATTGAATCAAAAATCCTGAAGCAGCAGATCTAAGCTCATAATCCTTGCTAATAGAGGAAAAGGAAACGACTCTTAGGTTCTTATTCTTTGAGAATCTTATTAATGCCTGTTCTGTAAAATCTGGTGCAACCACAATCTCAGCAAACTCACTTGCTATTTCATCAGCCTCTTCAACATCCATTTTTTGGTTTACTACTACAATCCCCCCAAAATGACTTCTGGGATCAGATTTCTTGGCGCGCTTCACTGCCTCCAGTAAAGAATTTCCAGTTCCAACGCCACATGGATTTGTGTGCTTAATGATAATTGCTGTTGGAGCATCGCCAAAAAATGGCTCGATTAAACTAAATGAAGCATCAAGATCAAGTAGATTATTATAAGAAAGCTCCTTTCCTTGATGTTGCTCCCATGGAAGTTCCTTAGATGAAAATCTCTTATAGAAACCTGCTTCTTGGTGAGGATTTTCTCCATATCTTAGATCCTGAAACTTAGTTAATACTTCTCCTCCAATAGAGCCGGAAGATAAAAGTTTTGCTACAGAGAGTGTATCATCAGCTAAAAGTGAAAATGCTAAGATTGCTTTTTCTTTTTTGTATTCAAACTCTAATGCTTCAACACTTTTTGCTTCAATAAGCTTATCAGTGACCTCATTATATTGTGATGGATCACTCACAACCAAAACATACTCACAATTTTTTGCAGCAGCTCTTAAAAGTGTAGCTCCGCCAATATCGACTAATTCGATCTGCTCACGATGAGGCATCTCCTTTTTAGCCTTACTTCTAAATGGATATAAGGTTACAACCACAACATCTATTGGAAATGCATCGATAGATTTCAGATCGTCCATATCAGACTTTGAATCGCGTTTAGCTAGAATTCCGCCATGAATTTTTGGATGAAGACTTTTTACTCTTCCCCCAAGGATCTCCTTGTACCCTGTGTAATCCTCAATCGATACGCTTTCGATCCCAAAAGAGTTAAGATATTTCCCTGTACCAGTCGTAGTAAGGAGAGTAAATCCTAATGAGGTCAAAGTTTTCGCTAAATGCTCTAAATTAGTGGTGTCTGAAACCGATAAAAGTGCTGCTTTCACAATGTACCTTTACCATAAAAGATAACGAAAAACACTTTCTGCTACAGTCAGCTCCGAGCCAAATTCTGACTTTGCCCCTTTAAGAAAGCTTCTGGCGGATTCTAAGGAGTTGATTTCTCTATCCCCTACAACTCCAATTCGTCCAACAAGCCTTTCTTCGCCCTCTCTAGGCAGTGGGTCCGAGCCTGGAAGAACCCCTTTAAAGACTTTAAAATCAGCCAAAAAGTGCTTATATAGTATCTTTCCGCAATAAACATCGTTAGCCAAGGATTTAATAATTTTTCCTCTCTCTCCTAACCACTTACCTGGAGACCATGGGATAACTGGAACGCCATCAACTTTTAGGAGAACATCTTTTGCTCTTAATCCATCTTCTATAACAGTAGAGCTTGCAAGGTTAAGAATTTCGATCTTTTCTGATGTTACTATCTGATACCCAGAAACAAAGGTAATACCATCAACTCTTCCTATCCCTTCACTTATAGTTTCAAATGTTGGATATACAGTTTTCCAATCAGGAGCTAACCCGAATCTGTGAGTAAAAAACAGGATGCCTCCTGTTTCGAGATTCTTTTTGGCTGTTTCAAGAAAAACTGACGGCGAATAGTTGTCATAAAAATGTACATGGCAATCTGCTTTTCTCACCGGAGTACCAATATATCGTTTATAGACCAATCATGCCTTGTAGTTTTTCCAAGTTGTTTAAAAAGCATACATTTAACTGTCGCAGGCTCCTCAAGTATTATTATTGTGTTACTTGGTGTTACAAAATATGGGTAAATTGTATCAGCATAAAATAAAACCCTATCAGGATGAACTTTTAGTTTATTCTCCAATGATTCTCCTGTAAATTTTTCTGGGCAATTTAAAGACCAAGAAAATTCTAAAAGCCTAGGATAATCTGTATGAAAATGCCCAGTTTTTAACTTTATACCACGAATCTTCTGTTCAAAATTAAATTCAACAGCTACCCATTCTCCTCCGTTTTGAGGCCCTGAAGTCCATCTATCATCTCCGGAACCAATTGCTTTTACATCTCCCGTAGATGCAAAAAGTCTACTTGAAAATCGCTTGACGCTTTTTTCAGTCTTAAAATTTGGGGCTCCTCCGGATTGAATTTGATTAAGAATATCAGGATTAGATCGAACTAATTTTGATGATGGGCTTCTAAGGGCTCTAGAAACCATCTCAGTCCCCTGAGGAAGTGAAACTTTAGGCTCTTTTACAAAAATAGGATGTCCTATGTATAGACTCCAAATTAAAACCAAAACTGAATAGGTTCGTATTTTCCAAATTGAAGATCTAAATAAACTAGCTAAGCCGATCCCAAAAACTACAAACTGAACAGGAATATATGACCAACCAGGTATGATCCTTGAGATAACTGTTATCGGGGATAGTTCAGTTCCTATTCCAGGAGGGTAGGAAAAGTAATCCAAGAATAAAAGTAAGCAGCAAATTTTTACAATTTTATCGCTAAAACCAAACAGCAAAAGAGCCAGTGCTGGTAACAGAAAAAGTGTGCTTAAAACTTCTCTGTCAATAAGCAATGGCCTTGGGGTAGCTCCTATCCAGGCTGCAACCTCAGGATAAATATCATTCAGGACTCTGGCGTTGTCAGGATAATTTGGAAAAATCGGTGGAGGATAAAAGATGAGAATCAAGATTGGGATCAGAATTGTTCTGAATGAAACAAATCCGGAAAGTATAGATAAAGGCCCAGATATAAGACTATACAGCAGAGTAGAGATAAAATTGCCTTTAAATCTATATAAAAAAGGAAAAGCAGCAACTGCATGAAGTAAAAGTGCATCTGCTCCAAAAGTTAGAAGAAAACTTGATAGAAAAAGAAATACTCTATCAAGGCTCCATCTGTTTAAATAAACACCTACAAAGAATAAACCTAAAGTAAAGAAAAAGTAATAATCAAAACTCCAGGGAATTCCAAAAATCCTATAAAACCCATTACTTGTTATATGAACATAAGAACTTCCAAATTCCGGAGCACACATAAATGATGGGTACTCAGGAACAAAACTGTTTGAACAGGGTTCAACAGAGATTATTGAGAGTATGAGGAGGATAAAACTTAAAAAAATCATAGTCTCTTAAATCCTGATTTAGCTTTTATCGTGACGGGTAAACCGACTTTGCATTCTGAAAGGGCTAGAAGTGGCATTCCTGGGATAAGATCCTCTCTTTTAGATATCTTGCAATTATCTGCCTCAAGAAAGTAGTGATAAGCAAATGAGATCAATAAGTTTTCTGATCTAGGGATTAGTGTAATAGAGCTGGTTTGTTGAACTATAGAATCTGCTTCACCTTCGATTACATAATTACTCTTATTTTGTCTCTTATAGACAACAAACTTTCCAAACTTTCCAACATTGGGATAGCCTAGTTTCGAGATAGTTTGTTTCCATTTATCCTCGTGAGCTATTACGAGTGTTGCATTTACAAGGGTTAAATATCTTTCGATTCCCTCAAGACCTTGACGTAAGAATGGTGCTGGAACAAGTTCTGTGTACCACCAAAGATTATGAAATGGGCTTGATGCTACAAGAGGCTTACCCGACATAATTGATAGTGGAGCAAGATGCCCTCTTTCAAGCTCATGAAGTACAAACCCAACAAATACAGCTCTTCCCTCTCCTGTATGGGTCTTTATGGCTTCTGAGAGCTCTACAACACTTTTATCTCTAAAAACATAGTCTTCAGCTGATCGCCTGTTGATTACGCCTAAAACTGAGAGGCAGCTTGCTACTAGAAATCCAAAAACAACAGCCGAGGCAAACACTCTTTGGCTTAAAACCTTCTCTATCCCCTTTACAGCTGGGAAAAGCATAATAATTCCAGAAAGTACTAGCATCCGATCAAGCTCTAGCTGAGGTTTATAAACCTTACCTAGAGTTCCAAGAGCCCAAAGCCAGAGTATTAAAGAGGAAAATAAAACGATCTGTTTTTTGGGTAGTAGCAACATGCCTGGAAACATTAATAATAAAATTAATGGATTCATGTTTCCTAAAAACTCTCTTAAAGACTTTTTAGCCTCAACATCCCCGACCCATTTTACAGATCTAGTTGAATGTGCAGGTTTCTCTTCTACTATCCCTGAATCTCTAAATTCCATTGAGTGTTCGGGAAGTTTTAAATAAGTGCCGACCTTTGAAACAGATAGAAATACCAAAACCCATGGGATATTTATCAAACAAACAAAAAGAATTGCCCATTTAATAAAAACAATTCTTAATATTGATCTCAGATAAAAAAGAATGCCAACCAGAAGTGGAATGATGGCTAAACCACTAGGGGTCCAAAAGATCATTAATGTCCCGGATAATGAAAGAAGCGCAACTTCAATCTTTTTAAGTTCAAGCTCAGAGATCATCTTCACTAAAAGCCCTACTACTAAGGGCATTAAGCTTGCAGATGTTACAAATCCCATTGAGCCATATTTAAGCCCCCATCTATACCAGATAAGTGAGGTAGATACTGATAGGAGTGCCCCTAATAGCTGTTCACGTTTTGAAAATGATATGGCTCTCATTCCAAGTGCTGTTGATAATGGGAGAACTAAAAATAGAACTCCTGATACTAAAAAGTTATAACTCTTTTCTAGTGGAAATATCTCAATGATAGGTAAAGCTAAAAAATATAGATTTAAAATACCTGTAGCAAAAAAATCTCTTGCATCCATCCCAAGATTCCAGAATGGATAGTAAAAAGGAATAAAAGGGAATTCTGATTTTAGCAGTGCAAGTCTAAAGAAAACTGGCCCATGATCGTCACTAAAAATTATAACTCCGCCCTTTGTGAATTCATAAATACAAAGTGCTAAAAACCCAAAAACTAAAGACCTTGCTACCGGTAAAAATGCCATTCCAACCGCTGTGAAAAGAACAATCACACCTCTTGTTCCCTTTAGAAGCTGCCATTCTTTATCAATCCAGTCTGTGAAAAATAGTGGGATTAAAACAAGGGCAAAGGGTTCAATCCTAATTCTGATGTTTCGTAGTCCAAGTAAGAGAAGAGGTAAGCAAACAAATAAAAATGGGTATCGAAATGCTCCAAAGATTGTAAAACCACTTGCATCCCAAAATCTTGCCCAACCTGCAACGATTGAGAAGATTAAAAGTGCTAGCCCCCATGAAAACGCCATTGTGTAAGTTTTATACACTACAAGATGCTCGTAAAGACCGTTTGCTAGGAGTGTGCGAGAGTGCGATAATCAGTACCTGATGAAAAAGAGCGATTCCCCTGGTTTTTTTCTAACAACACTTGAAAGTGCTCTTGGTTGGGCAAGAAAATATTCTCTATTTCCTTATCCATTCGTCACTGCATGCTGTGGAATGGAATATATGGCTGTTAGCTGCTCACATTATGATTCTGATCGATTTGGTGCAGCTCTTCCAAGATTTACACCAAGACAGGCTGATCTGTTGTTAGTCGTTGGAACTGTTAATCATAAATTAGCCCCTGTTCTTCTTAGGGTTTATGAACAGATGGCTGAACCTAAATGGGTCGTTGCATTTGGTGCATGTGCCTCATCTGGAGGGTTTTATGACAACTACACCACAGTTGCTGGGATTGATAAGATATTACCAGTTGATATGTACATACCAGGTTGCCCTCCAAGACCTGAAACCGTAATAGATGCCATAATGCACCTTCAAAAAAATATCCAAAAATCCCGCCAGCAGATAATCCCGGAACACGGTGGTCTGCAACCGCATCCTGAACTGCCAAAATTACTTGGTGATCCGATTGATACTTCGAGAGAAAAGCGAGTTTAGGAACTTATAGCCAGATTTCTGCTCCTGTTGTCCGTATCTCTGTGATCCGATAGCTGTTTGCCGAAACCGACAGCCGAAAATTTAAGGGGATTCTCACCCCTTCTTGATTAGCTTATATAGTGATGCTGCAAGGCTATCTAATAGTCTATAAGTATCTGTATCTTTGAGATCAGCTATGTCAAATAGAGCCTGGCACTCTCTGACTGATCCAAACGCTATACTGAAGAATCTTATCTGATCAGCTCTGGTTCTTCTCCCTCTACCTTCTGCCAGATTTAATGGCACTGACAGAGCAGCCCTTTTTTTTAATTCTGCACACGGCTTTTCAGCTAACGGCAAACTGCATCACTGAGAGACAGAGAAACGGATCCAAGACATCTAGCTGACCAGCTAAAAAGGGCTGCCTCTAGCATTGTGCTTAATCTGGCTGAAGGGGTAGGAAGAGAAACAAGGCCTGATCAAAGAAGATTCTACTCTATAGCTTTTGGTTCTCTTAGAGAGTGTCAGGCTATTTTAGACTTAAGCTATCCAAATACAGACACTATAGAGCTATTAGACAAACTAGCAGCTCATCTCTATAAGCTTATTCAATCAAGAAAGGGGTGAGGTGCCCCTTAACGTTCTCTATTTCTCGGTTCTCGGCTATCTATCAGCCGATCTCCGAATTAAAAGATCCCCCCCCAAGTACTAATCTAGTTTCCACCTTTCAGTATCAAACACTCTTGGCCATCTTGAAGAACTGCCGAAATTTGTGAGTTGCGCTGTTTTATCAGACTTTAGATCAGTAAAATAAATCTCATAATTAGAGGTATAATGATCATGTTGATTTGGAGGACAAGCTCCAAAGAATACAAATCGATCCTGAAAAGCTTCAGGGAAATATTCTTTTTTATCTTTTAGATCAAAAATCATTTTCTGTTTATTGATAAAGCGGTTTCCCTTCTTCCCTATCTCTACCCAAAGCAGATGATCTTTAAATTCTGTAGGCTGGCAACCATTTCCTAAGAGCTCCTTTTCATCAGTCTTCAGATTATATCTCCAAGCGTTCCATTTTCTTGGAACAGAAGCTGTAAAAGCAATCCAATCACCAAAAACTCTAGGCTTTGCGATTAATGCTCCTTTAAATCCACTATTCTCCCTGGGAAAGATTTTAGTAGTTTTACCAGATTTTAAATCGTAGGAATGGAAACTCTTCTGATTTTTTTCAAAAAAAACCTGCTCCCCATTTGTTGAAGGAAAGGTGCCATCCTCAATTAAAAGCTCAGGAGACTTGCCTTTCCGATAAATCCAAATATCTGCTCTTGAGTCTCTCTGAGGCTTATCAGCTACTGCATACACAACAAAAGATCCATCTGGCGACGGAAAGGGGTACATCTCATGAGCCTTTGTGTCTAAAATTGTGTGAAGCTCACCCTTCTTATCAAAAGCAAATAGTCCGAAATTGCCACTTTTATTTGAATCAAAGATAATTCCTGTTGGAAGTGCTAAGAGCGATTTGCAGGCTATTAGAATTATCAGAATCACCATCATAATCTTGAATAATAAACTAACCTACTTAATAGCGCACGAATGGTAAAAATGCTCACGTTGTGCAATAATTCGCCGTGTATTTTTCCATGAATATTTTGCAGTATCTCCTTCTAACTTCTGCTTTAGAAAAGACCGCTCTCGTCTTTGGAAAACTTCATGTTGCCATCGTTCATTTTCCAATTGCACTTTTAGTGATTGCCTCATTACTAGAACTATTAGCATGGGTTAAAAAAACTCCTAATCCAACTGCTTATCTTCTTCTAAGACTTGGTGCTATTAGTGCTGTCTTTGCAATCGCTTTTGGTTTTCTAAATGCCGAGTTTCAAGAATTCTATGGTGAACTTGAAGATGCTTTTGTTAATCACAGAAACTCAGGAATTTTAGTTGGGATTGTTGCAGTAGCTGCCTTATTCTTAGGCAGTTCCGAGGAAAGGAGATTAAAAAAGCCTTACAGAATTTTGACCATTTTGGCTGGACTTCCAGTTATAATTTCAGCTCATTATGGAGGAAAGCTAGTTCACGGAGTTGATTACTACTCAGAAGCTTTTAAAGACACTCCATTAGAATTTTTTTTTGCTGGTTCAAAAGCTCCAACAACAATAAATGACCCAGCAGCAATTTCAAAGCTTGAAGAATCTTTTCCGCCGAAACTAGAAGAGGTTAGCTTTGAAACCGAAGTAAAACCTATATTCCAGGAAACCTGTGGTAATTGTCACTTAGGCGGGAAAGACAAGGGTGAATACAAGATGGATTCCCTGGAACTTTTACTTAAAGGTGGCGAGTCTGGGGTTCCTGCTGTGATTCCTGGTAAAAGTAAGGAGAGCTATTTAATACACCTTGTTGCAGCTTTAAACCCAAACAAAGTAATGCCTAACAAGGGAAGGAAACTTACAGCTGAAGAGGTTAGTGTTCTTAGAGCCTGGATCGATCAGGGTGCTAAATGGGAAGGAAGTCATGAACTAGTACAATTTACAAAGGCTCGTTTTGAACCAAGAAATATTGATGCTCCTGATTCTTCTTATCCAAATCCAATTGATAGATTTATTGATACATACTGGAAAGCGAACTCAATTACACCTCCAAAACTCTTAGATGATGCCAAATTCTATAGGAAGTTGTCTTATGATCTAATTGGTCTTCCACCAACTCCTAAAGAACTCTTAGAATTTCTATCTAATAATGAGCCAGACAAGCGTGAGAAACTAATTGATTCTCTCCTCAGTCGAAATATCGACTATGCAGTTCACTGGCTCTCCTACTGGAATGATTTACTTAGAAACGGATATACAGGTCCAGGATTTCTACATGGTGGAAGAAAAGAATTCACGGGATTTCTTTTTAAATCACTTCTTGAAAATAAGCCGTATGATGAATTTGCAAAAGATCTAGTAACTGGCGAAGCTGGGTCTAGTGGTTTTATTAAAGGCATTCTCTGGTGGGAAAAAAATGAGGCTGTAAACCCTAATGAACATCCTGCAATGCAGGCAGCTCAAAACGTAGGTCAAATTTTTATGGGGGTAAACGTTAAATGTGCCTCCTGTCATGACTCCTTTACAGATGCATGGAAACTTGAAGATGCTTATGGACTGGCAAATGTTTATGCAGACTTTGCCCTTGAAATAAATGAGTGCAATCGTCCAACGGGAGAATTCACCAAAGCTAGGTTTTTGATACCTGAACTGGGAGAAATTAAGTCACCGTTAACCAATTCTCTCAGTGAAACTATCGCTTCTGTTAAACTACAAAAAATCAAAGACACTGCAAAACTTAGAGGTGAGATAAAAGCAATTCAAACAGCCAAAAAAGAAAGGATGACCAAGCTAGCAAGCCTAATGACCTCTAAAGATAATGGTAGATTCTCAAGAACCATAGTCAACCGATATTGGGCGTACTTTATGGGTCGAGGCTTAGTTGAACCGATTGATGAGATGGACACAGAATCTTGGAATCAGGATCTTTTAGATTATCTCGCCAATTATTTCGTAGAAAATAACTATGATACTAAAAAGCTATTTAAGCTGATTGCTTCTTCTTTTGTTTATCAATCAATTAGCTCTCCAAGTAAAAGCAAGTATGAGCCTAATGATCTGTTTTATGGCCCAGTTGTGAAAAGACTTTCCGCAGAACAGTTTCTTGACACTCTAAATTATACTGCTAAGAGAACACCAGAGATAAGCACCGAAGAAGGCGATAGGATTGTCAGATTAGCACAACGCAATTTAAAAGATTTGATTCTGTTTTCTCATGAGTTTCTAAATAAAGATGAGCCACATGAGGTTAAAGTTGATCTAAACAGTGCTAAATCAGTTATTCTTGCAGTTGTTCCAAACCATAAAGTTCTAAGCAGACTTGAGGCTCTAGCTAAAGTTCATAAAGAAGTAGCAAAATCCGAGCAGATTAGAAAGTCGATTGATAAAACTGTTGGAAGTTCAGTAGATAAAAGAGAACAACTCGAAACTCTTCAAGAAGAGCTTGGTAACAAGTTAGAGCATGCTGTTTGGAGTGGCTTAGTATTTGAAAGAAACGGAAAACCAATTTCAATAGAACCAACTCACTTTGTGGCCGAAAATAATGATTTTAGTTTCGGAAAAACTGTTGTTATAAATGAAAAGAAAGGAGAACAAGGACTAAGCGGTCTACCTGCATACTTTGTAGAATTTAACACGGAAGGCGCTGATAGTTTAAAAGCATTAATAGGGCTCGATAAAAGAGCATTAGAATTTGAATCAAAGTATCAGTTTGTTATTCTGAAAGATTTTCCTCTCAGATCTGCATTTTTACACGATACTGAACTGTTAAATTCCCTAGGAAGACCAAAGAGGGATCAGGTGGTTACAAGACGAGATTCAACTCCTACCGTAATTGAGGCGCTAACTCTTACTGTTAACTCAGACTTCAATAACCTTCTAGAAGAAATCGGTAAAAGAAACCTCTCTACTAAGGATCTTTTCTTGACACTTTTATCAAGAGAACCAACAGAAGAGGAAGCAAAGCTTGCTCCAAATTCTGATCTCATTTGGTCATTAGTTTTACTTCCGGAGTTTCAACTACTATGAAAAGAAGAGACTTTATAAAAAATATAAGTGCTGCAACCTTAATGTGCGGTACCCCAAGACTTTCTTTTGGATTAGAGAAGATCGCACCAAAGGCTGATCAAGTCGTTCTACTTTGGATGGCAGGAGGCATGGCGCATACAGAAACCTTTGATCCAAAACCTCATAGCGAATTTAGAAAGCAGATGCTTTATCACAAAATACGTAGCACCTTTCCTCAGATTGATACTGTTGTAGATAATATAAAAATCACAAAAGGTTTAGAGAAGATTGCTACGGTCATGGATAGAGCAACCTTAATTAGATCATTTTCACCTCCAGATCTTGGCCATATTCTTCACTCAAGACACCAATACCACTGGCATACAGGCTATATGCCTCCTCAAACGATTGATGTTCCACATATAGGTTCCGTTGTATCAAAATTGCGGGGAAGGCTTAAGCCTGACATGCCAGCTTTTGTTCACATCGGGCAAAGACTTGATATAGATGGTGCTCCTGAAGTTAAAGCATTTTTAACCCCTGGATATTTAGGCTCTGAGTTTGCACCCCTTATAATACCTTTTCCTGAAAAGGCTAGAGAACAAATAAGTGCGGGAATTGATACAAGCAGATTTAAAAACCGAAACAAATTATTCAAAACCCTCCTAGAAAAGTCTCCAGTAGGCGAATATGGAAGTGGTTATCATAAAGATTCACTCCTAAAATCAATTGAAGATAGCTACCAACTAGTTACTTCTCCTTCAGCAAACGCCTTTAACATATATGATGAACCAAAAGACATTCTAGCGAAGTATGACACGGGAATATTTGGGAGAGGGGTTCTTTTAGCTAGAAGGCTTATTGAAGCAGGAGTTAGATTTGTCGAGGTTACAACCGAGCATGTTCCATTCGGAAATTGGGACACTCACAACACTGGTCATGAACGAACTATTGAGATGAAAAAATGGATTGATTCCCCTGTCACTCAGCTTGTCCTTGATCTTGAAGAGCGAGGCCTCCTTGATAGAACTCTAATTATACTTGCAAGCGAATTTAGTAGAGCAAGCGTGAGGGAACCAGATAAAGTACAAAAAGATGACCCTGGAATGCTTGTCTGGAATAAAAGCCAATTTGGTCTCCATCAACATTTTACAAAGGCAGGTTCAATCCTGATGTTTGGAGGAGGAGTTAAAAAGGGATTTGTCTATGGAAGGTCTAGTGATGAAGTTCCCTGTGAGACCATAGAAAATCCTATCACGATGATTGATTATCATGCCTCAATGTATCACCTATTGGGAATTCCTTCTGATACAAGTTTTGAGATCGAAAAACGTCCATTTTATGTAACTGATAATGGTGAGGGTAAAGCTGTTACAGCACTATTTGCTTAGATCTGAACTACGTTTAAGCCGTATCTTTATTTTAAGAACCCGAAGAACCCACTCTTTTTGGTTTTCTTTACTTCCGGTGCTGGAGGTTTTCTAAGCTCTGTAGCTGCGTCACTTTCTTGAACCTTGACGTTCGGTTTTTCATCAGGTTTTCCGAGTTCAAAAAATAATGGGGAAACATATCTTGAAATAGATTCAACCTGATGTTCATTGAATTTTACTGTGTGCTCTACTCCAGCATCGACTTGTATCGGTGATTTGTCCCGTGAATAAAGTACAGCTGCACAAAAATCTCCGAGTAAAAGTGAGATAACATGATTTGTTTCATGTTCAAACTTTTCAGCCCATTCTTTAAAAAATCTTTGGTTTGAAAAGCATACAAAGGAACTATCTGATTTTTTAACTTTAATCTTAACATCCCCTGTTCCCATTGCAGGAGGCGCATGGGTTATTGGAACGTACATCAGTCTTTCTGATAATTTCTGAGGGACTTGTCTAACTGCTTCCGGATCACCATCAGCAACCCGTTTTAGAAACATATGAAGAAGGTTTTTCTGCACCAGGGTTTCCTCACTCTTTTTCTGGAAAGTTAAAAAACCTGCTTACTTAAACCTTTCGTTGATTGTATCAAAACAAAAAACCTTAGTCGCGCCTGTATCGAAAAAATGTTCTAACCGATATAAAAGGTACTCTGTGAGCATAATTCGTGTACTTTCAAAGGCTTATCCAGAGCCTAAATCAGAGCTAAATTTCTCCAATGAATACGAGCTCTTAGTAGCTGTAGTTCTTTCTGCTCAATGTACCGACAAGAAAGTAAATGAGGTAACCCCAATACTATTCTCAAAGTACCCGACTCCAGAATCGCTATCAAAGGCTAAAATTTCGAGTATTGAGAGTATTATTAGGCCTATTAATTACTATAAAACTAAGTCCAAGAATCTGCTTGGATTGGGCAAAATGCTTTATTTTGATTTTAATGGGAAAGTTCCAAGATCTGCCGATCAAATTAGAAGGCTTCCTGGTGTAGGGCAAAAGACTGCAAATGTTGTACTTGGGGAACTAGGAGCAGCTAAAACATTTCCTGTTGATACCCATGTTTTTAGAGTCTCAAAGAGACTTGGATTTGCCACGGCTAAGACAAGAGAAAAAGTAGAAGAAGAGCTAAAGGAAAGATTTGATCGAAGACTTTGGAGAAAACTTCATCATTGGCTTATTCTTCATGGAAGAAGGATTTGTAAGGCTCAAAAACCCTTGTGTAGTGAATGTAAGCTAGCAAAGTTTTGTCCATCGTATCCGATTGGGTAGAGGTATTATTTTTTAAGTCATGCTGGGAAGGCTAAACTTGTCTGGTCTGGTTTTCTTGTCCTACATAGCCTTTGGCGAAGTAGGAAACCAGACCTTGGCTTTAAGGACTGGCTGAAGCCAGTCCAGACATAAATCCTCCCGGGTCCGATCCCCAAAGTAATTATGATTTAAGAACACTAATTGCCCACTCTTCTAGTGGCGAAAGTTCTCCTTCGCATTCAAATTTTTCTCCATCGGAGAAAACACCCTGAATTGAGTATCCAGTTTCGGTTTTTGTAACAGACAAAAGCTTTGCATCATCTCCAAAGCCATTGGAGCCAAGAAGAATATCTGTTGCTCTTTCCTCTTCCTCTCTCACACTTTCTTAAAAATTACACTGGCATTTGTTCCGCCAAAACCAAACGAATTTGAAAGTGCAATCTTAATCTCCTTATTTCTAGCTGTATGAGGAACATAATCAAGAGTATTCCCTTCACTTGGATTATCAAGATTTATAGTCGGTGGAACTACGCTATCTCTGATGGCTAGCACTGAAAATGCGGCTTCAATAGCCCCAGCAGCTCCTAAAAGATGTCCGGTCATTGATTTTGTTGAACTTACTAAAAGCCCCCGGTGAGCCCAATCCCCAAATACTTCTTTAATACTATTAGTTTCAGCCTCATCATTTGCAGGGGTCGAAGTTCCGTGGGCATTAATATACCCAACCTCACTTGGAGAAATTTTAGCATCCTTTAAGGCTTCGCTCATACACTGCACAGCACCTCCACCACCTGGAGCAGTTATATGAAATGCATCACAAGATGCTCCATATCCAATAACTTCAGCTAAGATATTAGCACCTCTTTTTTTAGCACTTTCCATCTCTTCAAAAACTAGAATCGTTGCTCCTTCCCCCATTACAAAACCATCTCGATCTTTATCAAAAGGTCTTGAAGCCTTTTCAGGTTCTTCATTTCTTGTAGAAAGTGCTTTCATAGAGCAAAAACCTCCGATACCGATCGGTGTGATTGTGCTCTCAGCACCACCAGTAAGAATACAATCCTGTATGCCGTATTTTATCATTCTATAAGCTTCACCGATTGCATGAGTTGCAGACGTGCAAGCACTGGTAATTACAAAGTTAACACCTTTAAGCCCATATTTTATTGCTATGTTTCCTGGGCCAAGGTTTGATATCATTGCAGGTATGAGAAACGGAGAGATTTTTCTTGGACCTCCTTCCATATAAGCACTGTGATATTTTTCTAGTGTTGTTAGTCCGCCAATTCCAACCCCAAGAAGACATCCCATTCTTTCAGGCTGATAAGCTCCACTAACTCCAGAATTTTTCCAAGCCTCTGCTGCTGCAGCAAGAGCATATTGAGAAAATATATCTAGTTTTTTTACCTCTTTTAGTTCAACAAAATCTTCTGGTCTAAAATTTCTTACCTCCCCTGCGATTCTGGTTGTAAATGCTGAAACATCAAACCTTGTAATTGGGGCGATACCTGACACACCTGACTTTGCGTTCTTCCATGCCTCATCGGTCGTGTTTCCAAGTGGTGATAAAATTCCAATTCCTGTAATAGCAACTTGCTTCATAATCTGAGGGAATTTATCTGTTTTCTCTGAGATACAAAATAGAGGGGCAACTAAATAGCTGAAATTATTCAGATAGTGCTATCTTAATATCTGATAATTGCACCCCTTTTCCTGCCTTAACGGTTAAAAGCACAAGTCTATCTAAAAATCGCTCTAATGAGGCTATATCCCTACCCATTCTACTCAGAACATATTGCCTCTTTCTTCCCTCGAGGCTAATGCCCCGCTGTCTTGCTAAAGAGTCAAACAATTTTGGTATTTCATCCTCAGCCGGATCCCCGATATTTAGCCAAATAGCACTCTTAACCCTACTACCTACATGAGGTTCCAGCTCTAAACTTTGGGTTGTCAGTGAAGCCACTACTTTTGAATTAGAGTTCTTAGCATCTTCAAGAAAAGACACTATTAGTCCAATATCATTTTTATAGTCCTTAAGAAGCAGATCGAAGTCATCAAGAAGAACAAAATCGTTACTCGTAAAATTAAATCGATCAAAGAATTTTGATTCTATATATTTTGAGTGAGTATTCATTAAGCTAATTAATAAATGAGTTTTACCCGATCTAGGCTTGCCGGTAAGTAAGAATAAACCTTTATCTTTTGTTTTTATGATTTTAATCGTGTCAGCGATCCCACTATGCTCAATAAAGCTTCTTCCTTCATAAGCTATAGTTGGTCTTAAGTTAAGTGGTACCTGCACTTAGCACCCTGAAAATAAATGTTCTTCGGGATTCTCCATTGTGATCTTTGCATTTGCACCTAAAGATACAAGTTTTAAATCCAATCCATCATATCCCCTAAATAGATGATAGGGTTCAAAAATTTTAGTTTCACCTTCAGCAGCTAAAGCGGCTACTACAAGGGCAGCTGCAGCTCTTATATCAAGCCCAGAAACTGGAGCACCTGACAACTTACTTCCACCTGAAATAATCGCTGTATGATCTTGAATTGCAATCTTTGCTCCCATTCTTGAAAGCTCAGCTACATGACCAAACCTACCTTCAAAGATCTCTTCTCGTATTGAACTTTCTCCTTCAATTGTTGTTAAAGCAGCCATTGTTACTGCCTGAAGATCTGTAGCAAAACCTGGAAAAACTTCGGTAGTTAAGTTTACTGGTTTAAGATTACTAGAAGCTTTTACAACTATCCCATTATCATTAATAGTTATCTCAAGGCCGATCTCCTTCATCACATCTAAAAATGAACCAAGATGCTTTGGGTCGAAACCCTTAATCTCTATATGCCCTCTGGTAGAAGCTGCAATCATAGCGTAGGTACCAGCTTCAATCCGATCGCCAATTACAGTTACATCTGTTCCACTAAGTGACTCCCGCCCTATTATCTCGATTTCATCAGATCCATGCCCTTTAATTTCTAATCCCATACCCCGAAGCATTTCCCCTAGTGCCACTACTTCAGGCTCTTTTGCTGCACCCGAGATCACAGTTCTTCCTTTGGCTAAAGCTGCTGCAAGAAGAAGCTGATGAGTTGCGCCAACAGAAGTAAATCGTAGATTAATTTGAGCGCCATTTAATCCATTAGGTGCATCAGCATCTACTACCCCATGAACAACCTGAATCCTTGCACCCATTTTTTCTAATCCTTCGAGGTGAAGATCCACAGGTCTTGCCCCGATACTATCACCACCAGGAAGAGCAACTTTCGCTTTTCCTGCACGTGCTAGAAGAGGTGCTAAAACCCAAAAACTAGCCCTAAGAGCTTTTACCAGTGAATAACTTGCCTCAACTGAAACTATCTTTGGGGTTGATATGTGAATTAAGGATCCCTCCCTTTCAACAATAGATCCTGAGTGTGCTAAGAGTTGTAATAGAAGATGAACATCATGGATGTTTGGGACATTTTTAAAAGTACACCTCTCTTCAGTAAGGAGCCCAGCAATTAAAAGAGGTAGAGCAGCATTTTTTGCTCCACTCACCGTGACTGTGCCGTTTATAGGACCATTTCCTGTGACTGAGAAGTACTCCTGCATTTGAACCAGGAATCATACGACATGCGGGTTTACAAAACCATAAAGATATAATGTCCTGATATTATTATGTTTATGGTTAAATACACAAGATTTTCGATTTTATAGTTGACTATAGTCATCTACGATGACTATACTTGAAGAATGCAAAAAATAAATGTCTCCGAGTTTAAAGCAATCTGTCTTAGGTTGCTTGAGCAGATTAGGCAAACTGGGCAACCTATTGAGGTCTTAAAAAATGGGGAGCCTCTGGTAGTTGTGTATCCTCCTATAAGTACCAAAAAAAGAAAAAAGTCTTTTGGCGTATTAAGGAGTTCTATTAATGGCACTGTTGGCGATCTAATAGAACCTGTTGATGATTTTAACTGGGATGCTATCTCAAAATGAAGTTATTGCTTGATACTCATATCTGGATATGGCATCTCATCGGGAGTAAAAAACTAAGTCATAAGCATAGAGAGCTTCTTGAAGACGATGATTCGGAAATTTGGCTTAGTCCAGTCAGCATATGGGAGACTCACCTTTTGATAGAACGAGGACGCCTTCCTGTTAATCAAGAACCATCTGAATGGATAAAAAGAACATTGATAGAATTTCCATTGAAAGAGGCTAGTATGACCTTCTCAATAGCTACTAGGTCACGAGAAATTCTCTTAGATCAAGGAGATCCAGCAGATAGATTTATTGCTGCAACTGCGGCTGAGATGAAGCTAACTTTAGTTACTGCTGACAAGAGGCTAAAAAAATGTCGGGATGTAAAGACTGTTTGAAAGCAATGGGACTAGGCGCGGTCACGAAGAAAAGTTTTTTGAACTTTATATACTCACCTGAAAGCACCCTCAATAAAAACTAATCTTAACAACCCTCTCAATACCTTGTAGATCTTTAAAAGTCTGAGCCCCCTTAAACCTCTCCGCTTGACCTATTCCACATTCAAAAATTAAAGCCCCACCAGGGTTTAAAAACATAGGTGCGTCTTTCACCATTCTATCGATTACATCAAACCCATCCTCTCCTGCATAAAGTGCAATATCAGGCTCATGTTTCGTGCTCGGATCTGCCTCGCCAACTGGAACATAAGGAGGGTTAGATACTATAAGATCAAATTTACCTGCTATATTTTGAAATAGATCGCTCTTCTGAAGCGCTAAGCTTTTAATTCCGTATTTGTCTCTATTTTTAGCTGCTACCTTAAGTGCTTTTTCGCATAAATCTGATCCAACAGCTACTAAGCCCTCACACTCAAGACAAAGTGTAACAATTACGCATCCACTTCCAACACCAATTTCAAGCAATCGCTTCCCTGAAGAAAGAAGTTTTAAAGCCTCTTCAACCAAAATTTCAGTCTCTGGCCTTGGCACTAATACATCTTTAGTAATCAGAAAATCCCGACCGTAAAATTCCTTTTTCCCTGTCAGATATGAAATAGGAATAAGTGTTTTTCTTTCATTTACAAGATCTAAGAATGTATTCTCCTGCTCTTTAGAAAGCTGTATATCATTATTCGAAATCAAAAATATTTTATCTACTCCAAGAACACTTTGTAGAAGTAGTTCAGCATCTAAAAGAGGGGTTTTTGATATGTCTTTAAGATCTAAGGCTGCTTTTCTTAGAATTTCCTTTATCAATTTAACTCTGCTCTAAGTGCTTCGGCCTGATAGTAAGCTGTAATAGGGTCAATAAGAGGATCAAGATCTCCTCCCATAACAGCATCTAGCGAATGAAGTGAAAGTCCTATTCTATGATCCGTAACTCGTGACTGGGGGAAATTATAAGTTCTTATCTTCTCTGATCGCTCGCCTGTTCCAACCTGGCTTCTTCTGTCATCTCTTCTTTCTAAATAAGCAGCTTCCTGTTTTGCTTCAAGAATCCTTGATCTTAAAACTCTCATCGCTTTCTCTTTATTTTTGTGTTGACTTCTCTCATCCATCATCACAACAACAGTGTTAGTTGGGATATGAGTAATCCTTACTGCTGAGTCTGTAGTATTAACACTCTGTCCGCCTGCACCTGACGATCTAAAAACATCAATGCGAAGATCGTTTTGATTAATATCGACCTCAACTTCTTCAGCCTCAGGAAGTACGGCCACAGTTATTGTTGAAGTGTGAACTCGCCCTTGGGTTTCTGTAACTGGTACTCTTTGAACTCGATGGACCCCTCTTTCATATTTTAACCTTGAGAAAGCGCCTTTACCTGAAACAAGCGCAATTACCTCTTTATATCCACCACTAGTTGCATCACTTGCACTTAAGATTTCGACTTTCCACTTTCTTCCTTCACAATATCTTGTATAGGCCCTGAAAAGCTCAGCAGCAAAAAGCCCAGCCTCATCGCCTCCTGTACCTGCCCTCACCTCTAAGATTACATTTTTTTCATCATTTGGATCTTTTGGAAGAAGAAGTTTTTGCAATTCTTTCTCTAGTCCTTCAATCTCACCCTCAAGGAGTCTTATCTCCTCCTTTGCTATATCCTCCATTCCCCTTTCATTCAGCATTACCTTAGCACCAGCAAGCTCTTCTGTTGCCTTTTTATGAGCACGATATGTGGCAACAATTTCACTGAGATCGCTATGCTCCTTAGTGAGCCTCATGAGCTCCTTAGGATTTCCTGCTATCTCAGGTTGAGTCAATTTATGAGCGATCTCCTCGAATTTTACTTCGAGGTCTCGAAGTTTATCCCACATATGCGTTTAAAATTTCTTTTGTAAAGTCCAACCTAAACTGATTTATCTTTTTATTATTTCTTGATGGGTGGACTCTATTTGTTAACAGAATTATCGAGAGATCTTTAGCTGGGTCAATCCAGAGAGAACAACCAGTAAATCCATTCACCCCAACAGAGCTTTCGGTTAAACCAGATGTGCTGAATCCATTTTCTTTTGATGGGGCTTCCCATCCACATCTATATGGCGAATTTGGATCCAGAGGAGACCATGCTTCTTTTAACAGTCTTGGTTCAATGAAATTTGAGGCGTTTTTCAATACTCTCAAAAGCTCAACTGCAAATCTGCTTAGGTCAGGGGCATTACTAAAGACACCTGCATGCCCAGCAATTCCTCCCATTGCCCAAGCATTATCATCATGAACCTCGCCGCAAAGCACTCGTTTTCTCCAAGAACACTCCTCAGTTGAAGCAATCTGATCTGTTACTGGATGAATTCCTCGCCTTCTAATCATAGAGAGATCAATATATCCTGTGCTCTTCATTTGAAGTGGAGTGAATACATATTTTTGTGCAGCACGATCCAAGGACATTCCGGTTAATAGCTCTATGATATTACCCAAAAGCATCAGCCCTAGATCACTGTAGATAGTTCTCGTTCCTGGTTCGTACTTAAGAGGAAGCTTTTGAATCTCAGCATAAACATAATCTCTTGCAGACCTACTAGTCATTATTCCAAGTCTTGGACCAGCATTTTCTTTAATGATCTCCTCGAAAAATGGCGCCCATGGTGGAAGGCCTGAAGAGTGATTAAGTAAATGTGAAAGTGTTACTTTAGATTTTCCTAAAACACCAAAGCCCTGTAAGAATCTTGAAACCTTATCTGATAAAGATAACTTTCCCTCTTCAATTAATTTAAGAAGAATTGTCGTTGTGACAAGCACTGAGGTAATCCCAGCTACATCGTATACTGTATCCAAAGTGACAGCAGATGATTCAGCACTTCTGGATCCTACTGCTTGAGCAAAAATTCTATCTCCGCCTCGAGTTACATAACCAACAGCGCCGGGGTATGTGTGGTCTAGTACACCCTTATTTAATAGATCTACTACTGTTTGGAACCTTTCTTTTTGCGCCGCTTGAGCCATCAGGTGAATGTAACACGGTTCATGCTGCAAGCAAGGCCGACCGAAAAATCTTGTCCTAACAAGGACTTAGGGTCAATTAGCCTTTAATCTAAATTTTAAGTAGACTAATAGGCACTTAGGGGGATGAGATTTTTTGAGACTACCCCTTGAATTTCTGGCTTACAGTGCGCATATAGCTTGCGGGCAAAAGTCCGATTTTAAGTTTTTTTTAAACTACATATGGAGGAGTAATTATGGCGAAAAATAAAATTCGTCCACTCCAAGATCGCTTAATCGTTGAGCGTCTTGAGGGTGAAGAGAAAACAGCTTCTGGTATATACATTCCAGATACTGCACGTGAAAAGCCACAGCGAGGAAAAGTTGTTGCTGTTGGTAAAGGAAAAGTTAAAGAAGACGGCACCGTTCAGCCGCTTGATCTTAAGTCTGGCGATGAGATCCTCTTCGGAAAATATGCTGGTACCGAGATCAAGATTGATGGAAATGAGTTCCTCATCATGAGAGAAGATGACGTGTTAGGCGTTATTGAGGCTAAATAAAGGAGTATTTATGGCTAAAAAAATTAAATTTGGACTGGAAGCCAATGAGGGCATTCTCAAAGGTGTAAAAGTTCTTGCAGATGCAGTAAAAGTAACTATGGGTCCAAAAGGACGTAACGTAGTTATTGAGAAAAGTTTCGGTTCCCCAACTGTAACAAAAGATGGTGTAACAGTTGCTAAGGAAGTTGAGCTAAAAGATAAGTTTGAAAACATGGGCGCTCAGATGGTTAAAGAAGTTGCTTCTAAAACTTCTGATGTTGCCGGTGACGGAACCACCACAGCAACAGTCCTTGCTGATGCTATTTACCGTGAAGGTATGAAGCTTGTTGCTGCTGGACATGACCCTATGAGCCTAAAGCGTGGAATCGATGCTGCTGTTAAAGTAGTAATTGAAGAGCTTAAGAAACTAAGCACTCCAACTAAAGGTAAAAAAGAAATAGCACAAGTTGGTACTATTTCAGCTAATGCTGATAGCGAAATCGGTGAGATAATCGCTGAAGCTATGGAAAAAGTTGGTAAAGAAGGTGTTATTACTGTTGAAGAAGCAAAAGGCCTTGAGACAACTCTTGAAGTTGTTGAAGGTATGCAATTCGACCGTGGATACCTATCACCATACTTTGTAACTAACCCAGACCGTATGGAAGCAGAACTTGATAATCCATACATTCTAATTCACGAGAAGAAGATCTCCAGCATGAAAGACCTTCTTCCAGTGCTTGAGCAAGTTGCAAAATCAGGAAAACCACTCTTAATCATCGCAGAAGAAGTTGAAGGGGAAGCCCTTGCAACTTTAGTTGTGAACAAGATCCGTGGAACATTACAAGTTGCAGCAGTAAAAGCTCCTGGATTTGGTGACAGAAGAAAGGCAATGCTTGAAGATATTGCAATTCTAACTGGCGGAAAGTGCATCACTGAAGACTTAGGTCTTAAGCTTGAAAATCTAACTCTTTCAGATCTTGGACGCGCTAAGAAAGTTCAGATCGGAAAAGATGACACAACAATCATCGATGGAGTTGGTAAGAAAGATGAGATCAAAGCACGTGTAGAGCAAATTAAGGCTCAAATCTCTGAGACTACATCAGACTACGATCGTGAGAAGCTACAAGAGCGTCTTGCTAAACTAGTTGGTGGTGTTGCAGTAATTCACGTTGGTGCAGCTACTGAAGTTGAAATGAAAGAGAAGAAAGCTCGCGTAGAGGATGCTCTTCATGCAACTCGTGCGGCTGTTGAAGAAGGAATCGTTGCAGGTGGTGGAGTTGCTTTAATAAGAGCAAGCACAGCACTTGATAAGCTAAAACTTGAAAACGAAGATCAAAACTTCGGAATCAAGATAGTTAAGAAAGCTTGCAGATCTCCTCTTTGGACAATATCTGAAAATGCAGGTGTTGAGCCAGCAGTTGTTGTAGCTCGTGTTGAGTCTGAGAAGGGTTCAACTGGCTTCAATGCAGCTTCAGAGGAATACGAAGACCTAGTAAAAGCTGGTGTTATTGACCCAGTTAAAGTTGTTCGTACAGCACTTCAAAACGCTGCGTCTGTTGCAGGCCTTGCTCTTACAACCTCATGCATAATTGCTGAGGAGCCAAAAGATGAGCCTAAAGGCGGCCACAGCCACGGTGGAATGGGCGGAATGGAAGGAATGATGTAATCGTTCTTAAATTACCGCTAAAAAGCCGGAGCCTTTGCGCTCCGGCTTTTTTTTGTCGATAATCCATTTTAAATAGACCTCTTGCATAATCATTCATGAAGTTTCAAACAGTTATAGAAGAGGTCTATTTGCCTATTTTATTTGCATTTTTGCTTGCGCAAAAATAGCTATTTGACCTCTTGCATGTTATGCAAAGGTCAAATGTACCTGCCAAACCTAAAACTTGATCATGTGGCAATCGCCGTTAGCTCTTTAGATCCATACAATCTCAATAACATAGAAACCATATCCGATCAGGGTGTAAGGGTTGGGTTTATAGGAAACTTAGAAATTATCTCTCCGTTATCTGAAGAATCCTCCGTTTCAAGATTCATAAAAAAGCATGGCTCAGGAGCAATCCACCATATAGGATTTAGAGTTGATGATCTCATTGCATCGATCTCAGAGCTAAAATCTAAAGGGATACAAATGATTGATAATGCTCCCAGGGCTGGAGCTCGAGGTAAAAAAATTGCCTTTTTACATCCTAAATCAACTGGTGGAACTTTAATTGAGTTATGCGAGTAGGAGTTTTTGGTGGCTCGTTTGACCCACCACATAGTGGTCACCTAGAAGTTGCTAAAGCTGCAAAGATTCAAGGCAAACTTGATAAAGTTTTATTCATTCCTGCTAAGCAAAGTCCTTTAAAGGATAAAGAGCCTATAACAAAAAATAGAATTGAATTACTCGAAGATTTGATAAAGGGAGTTGATGGATTTGAGGTTGATCTATCTGAAATAAATAGACCTTCCCCATCATTCACTATAGATACTTTAAATAATTTAAAGACCTCTGATTCAGAGCTATTCTTGATAATTGGTGCTGACTCTGCAGCAGAGTTTACTCGCTGGAGCAGATATAAGGAGATAATTTCAATCGTTTCAAAGATTCTGGTTTATCCCAGAAATAGCTTAAAATTCGACCTTCTTCCGAAAATGGAGCTATTAGAAGGCGCTGAGATACCGATCTCGTCAACAGATCTACGCAGGGTTTTTTAGCCCTACAGAACGTGATACACTGAGAACGCCAATGAGAGCCCTCTTTCTTATTTTACTACCTTCTATGCTTCTGGCTGATTGTCAGTCCTTGCTTCAACAGTGTTATCTTAAAGAGCAAAGCGAGCGATCTACCTGCCTTGATCAAGCGATAAGAGATAAATCGTGTGCTCAATCTGAAGTTGCCTCTTTAATCCAGGAGCGACTTTCTCTGACCGGGATAAACTATGGGAATGGAGACTCCCTCAGCATAGATACCGTAGATCATGCATGCATTAAGAATTTCGATGACACTTTATCGTTAGAGTTAATTAAGGGAGCAGTAGGAGCAGAATCAATTGCCAGTCTACACGAAAAGCTATCTGGCTGTGCTCAGCGTGCTTCGATAGACTTGTTTAGACCGTGATCGTCCCTCCATCAGAAGAAGCAATTAGTGAAGCCGTAAAACTCCTTCAGGAAGGTTCAGTTATAGGGTTACCAACAGAGACTGTTTATGGTCTGGCTGCATCAATATATTCAGACGACGGATTAAAAAAGATCTATTCTCTAAAAAAACGCCCTAAAAGTAATCCATTAATTGTGCATACTCATTCAGTTGATGGAGTTTTAAGTGTTGGAGAGCCAAGATCCTCTAAATTTTTCTTATCACTAAGTGAGTTTTGGCCAGGTGCACTTACACTTGTAATCCCAGCTAAATCGAACCTTTCTCCTTTAATTACTGCTGGACATGAAAGTGTAGCTGTAAGGATTCCAGCACATCCTGTGGCTTTAACCCTTCTTGATGAGCTTGGTAGTCCAGTCGCAGCTCCAAGTGCAAATAAATCTACTGCGGTGAGCCCAACCGAAGCTATTCATGTAATTGAAGAGCTTGGCGAAAATATTTTTGTAATAGACGGAGGCCCATGCTCAGTTGGTCTTGAATCAACAATTATCTCCCTACTCGAAGAAACTCCTAAAATTTTAAGACATGGAGGAATTCCTGCTGAGGAAATTGCTGAAAAATTGTCTATACCTCTAAAATCTCTTCTCTCTGAAGGAAAAGGTAAAGCTCCAGGCCAAGAGAAGCTTCACTATGCCCCTAAAACCCCACTTTCAATTTTACCAAAAGATTTCTCACCCTCAGGCAACATTGGAATTTTAACTTTCACAATGTCACCTCCAAAAGGTGTTAAATCAAAGCGTATAGACAATCCAAAACACTTCTATGTAACTCTAAGAGAGTTTGACAAGCTTGGTCTGGACAGAATTTATATTGAAGAACCTAAAGATTCAGGGCTTGGTAGAGCGCTAAGAGAGCGGATTCATAAAGCTAGTCACTAGGCTAATTTTTCTATAGCATTGTTGTCGAATGGGCAGCTTAATTGAATTTAATGATACTTTGAAAATCAAAACCGGATTTCCAGAAAATCTAGAGATCGGAGGTGAATATAGTTTTTCACTGGACGATCGCAGAGTTTTCCACCTTTCACCTGTAAGAGTATTTCTTGTTGAAGAAATTAATGGGAAATGGAATTTTAGAGGACATGCTCAAATTTTAGAATTCACAGTAAATGCGATTACAAACAAGACATCAGGAAAATTTATAGTCTCAAAAATTTACACACATGAAGAGAGTAAGACGATTAACAAACTAGAATCACCAGAAGGAAAGGCTTATGAAGGGAGTTGAAATAAAATCACTTATATCTCATGGAGATGATAGAGGGTTTTTTAGAGAAGTTTTCAGAGCGACTGAATCAATCTTTATGGGTGGTGTTTTTGGCCAATGGTCTCACAGTAAGATGGAGAAAAATGTTGTAAAAGCCTGGCATTATCACCATGTTCAAACTGACTGGTGGTATGTGCCATTTGGCGAGGTAAGAACTGTTCTTGTAGACTACAGAGAAGAGAGCACTACGTTCAAAGAGAAGCTCGAGTTAAATATGGGAGAGTCGAATCCAGTATGTGTTCGTATCCCACCAGGAGTACTTCATGGCTGTAGGGTATTATCAGCCGTTGCGCATTTATTTTACATTACAAGCCATACCTACGATCCTAATGAAGAGGGACGATATCCATATAATGATCCTGAGATTGGATACGACTGGGGCGAGCCTTGTATTGTAGCTCCAAACGATACAAAAAGATTTATACCGCTAACGAATAGAAAGGCTATTTAGTTTGCTAGCTTGGTGGTCACCTAGAATTTGTCTGGTCTGGCTTTAGCCTGACCTTAAATTAGGTCTGGTTAAAACCAGACCAGACAAATGACAGGAGCTCTGACCTGCTTACTCAACCCTTACCAGCTCAACATTCGCTCTTGGAACTGTTAATACTGCTCCTTTTGCTGTCTTAATTCGTAGTACCCTAGCTTTAATTTTTGATTCAAGGACCTCCGGTGTTTGTGGTAATTCTACAATCTCTCCTATTACACCAAAGTTAGGTTCTCTGATTATTCTAGCATTTTTACCGATCTCAAACTCTTCGTTAGAAACGCTGTCTTCAATCTTATCTGTAAATATTATAACTTCTGGCCTTATAGCTCCTGCTCTAACTTGAGTGGTTCCATTAATCGAACAATCTGCTTCTTTTGATAAGATCTCCTGTATAAGTGGGTGCATCGTAAGCTCTCCAAAGCCTTCAGTCACTACTAGAGTCATTGAAATATCTTCCTTCCCAGTCATTGCTATTCCAACAGGCTTTCCTAAAAACTCTTCAATTGCACTATCTTCAACGCCACCAGTAATAAAACCAACTGCGCCTCTTAGTTGTGCCTCTAGTAAAATCTCTCCACTGGGCAGTGTTCCGCCAGCCAGCACTAGTCCAGTGCAATGTTGTGGAATGTCATTAATATGAATTTTATTTACGTTTTTAATTGGGAAAAGTCTCCCTGTTTTTTCTCCACCAACTCCAAAGATTCCTTGAATAACAGCTGCGGTACCTTCAATTACAACTTTCTGTTTTAGATCGCTCTCTACTACTTTTCCTTTTATATAGGCACTTAAGCCAAGCTCTACAGGTGGTAACCTGATCCCTACAGCCTGTTCAGTTATAAATTCTACTATTCCACTCTCTGGGGATAGAACAGTTGTCTTAAAGAGTCCAAAAAGCCCTGTTCTTTCATAGATTAGTTGACCTCTTATAACCTGATCTCCGATGTTAACCTTAATGTTCCCAGACTCCTCGGGGAGTCTCACCAAGATAAGTTCTCCCTCAATGGTAGTCTTAGCTACTATGCTATTAGGGGAAACTAGGTCTCCAATCTTAACAAGAATTTCACCATTTGAGGGTAGCTCTCTTACTTTTCGTATCAGCTGTCCTTTTGAGATAATCTGTCTTGGAGTTAACATGATAGCTCTCTCATAAGCTTATGGGTCTCGTTTCCAATTTTTAAAAGGGGTCTGTTACGTCCGTCTAAATAAAGATCAGGTGAAGACACTTGCTTTACTACTTTTTCACCAGGAATACCACTTACATTCACTTTTGTAGATCTTGGGATTACTTCCAAACGTCCTTCACTTTTAGATAGTTTTAAAAACTCCAGCGAGCCTGCAATTACCTCACCAACAAAACTTCCATTAAAGAATACTTGAGCCAACGGTGTACCATCTTTTGCCTTAAATTTTGGTGCCACAGTTGTTCCTATTGGCTTTAGACAATCAAACTCTAATACTTCAAAAGCTGCTTCTTCATTAATTTCAGCAAATACCCCTAAATGTGGAAGTAGAAAACTGTCATCGACAAAAAGCTCTGTTACCCCCTCTAGGGCGAAACCATCTAGCAGCATCAGTGCTGCAAATTTTCTATCAGGAGCATGACTTATTACTCCGCCTGAACCTATTACACAGTCAAGCTTCATAAGATCTACCAACATCTCCTCTTCTTGCTTGAACAAATCTCCGATTGTTCTTCTTTTTGTAATACCAGAGAGGGATACTGCTAAAGACCTATGATGATCGAATGAAAGCCTAAGAGCTTCTCTGCACATAGCCTGCTCAATCCATAGCTCATCCATCGCCTGAGGGAGCGTGGTTGGTCTAATCATCTTGTTTCTTATTCTGTTTCTTACTTCTTTTACTTCTACTGGTAGCCAGCGAAGCACATTTTGAAGCCCAGCTTCAAGAAGAACATAGGCGATGGAATAGCTCATTCCGAAATTAGCACTCACTGTTCTATTAAAAACAAATTGATCCTTACCTCTAAACATCGAAAATATATCTGTAGTTGCTCCACCAATATCTACACAAAGGCATGATTTATTATGATTCTCAGAGTATTTTTTTATTATATTTCCAACAGCAGTCGGTGTCGGAAGTATTGGAGAATGAACCATGCTCATCAGTTTCTTATAACCAGGCGAATGGCTCATAACATGAGATAAGAAAAGCTCATGTATCGCATCTCTAGCGGGTTCTACATTTTCTCTTTCAAGAATTGATCTAACGTTACCGACCAGATGTACATCGCAGATATCTTGTAGAAGCCTATCAATTTCTGATGCGATGTCTGTATTTCCTGCATAAACAACAGGTACTTTTAGTGAATCCCCAAATCTTGGTTTTGGGTTAGCGCCTCTTAAAATCTCAGCATTATAAAGTGGAAAATAGTTAGCCCCGCCGTCAGTACCACCTGAAATCAAAACAATGTCTGGTTTAAGGTGTTTAATACTAGAGATCCTCTCATGATCATCTCTCGGATCATCTACTGAGAATGAATCCAAGATAATCGCACCTGCTCCAAGAGCTGCGCGTTCAGCTGATTGAAGTGAGATCTTCTTTACTCCACCCATTACGATCATCTGCAAACCCCCACCAGCAGAGCTCGTGGAAAGATATTTATAGCTACCTAAAGGGTGACCAATTGCTTCTTCAAGTTCTAATAGAGCGTTTTTAACACCTATAGTTACATCAGCTACAGGTTCTTCTACCGTAGTAGGTGCTTCGCCACGACCTATATATTTCCAACGATCATTGCCTTTTCTAAATGCACGAGCCTTAGTTGTAGTCGATCCACAATCGGTAATTATTACTAAAAGATCGCTGTCCACCATTCACCCACTAAAAACTGAATTCGTTCTACTAAAAGAGCCATCCTGGCCATTACAGTTGAACCAAAAAACGCACCAAAACAGACCATGAGTAACAACCTTCCAGTATACCTTGCTCCATTATGTGCAGTAGATTCCCCCTTAAAGGTACAAAAAAAGTAGTACATAACTAAAAGTAATGTGATTACAAATATAGAGTTATTAACTGAGTCACCGATACTTCCAGGAACTACTAGTGGTTTAAAGCTTCCCAAAACTTGAGGTATCATTTCAGCAAAAAAGCCTTTTATAGAAAGACCAGCTGAGTAACCAAGTGAAATACCAATTACAAGCCTTGATAGCCAACTAACTTTTGGAATAAACACAGCGTAGTAAAATAATCCAAAAATTAACGGAATTATAAAGAGTAAATTCCAGTAATTGTAAGGGTTAGCGATCTCACCGTCGGGAAATACCTGAATATCAGCACCGATTAGAGGGCCTATAACGTTCGGATAAAGTAGGTTCCTAATAGTCAAAATCGGTAATAGGCCGGCTGCTACACCGATAAAAAGATGCTCAAAAAAACGATAGAAAGGATTCTCCTTTATCAAGAAGCTAAAGATCGCTAGGGTTCCAATTCCTGCAAAAACTACCGTCGCTGTTTCCATCCAACAATATTTCCTAAAACAACTAAACCAAGAACAACTAACTGTGCTACTCCAAGAGCTGTGTTCGAAACAAGTGCCCTATCTGGTTCTCTATCTTTGTATTTATCTCTCAGCAGATCAGAATACCACGCTGCTCCGGCAAGACCTTCAAGAAGCCCATTTAGTTGGCCTGAATCAAGATATATATATGCCTCTGGAATCGTTATCGAGGTGCATCCATGACCAAAAATCGGCACATACCCATCGGCTTGAAAGTACTGCACATATGTTTGAAACATTCCGACTAGACCTGTAAATTCCCCCAAAAATGAGATGTCCTTGATTGTCGATACTCTTGTGCTAATTGGATATGAGCTAAGAGGGGCACCCTTAACATCTTTTCCAAGAAACTCAGGTATATTGGGGCTTTTTGCAAGAGTTTGAATAAAGAGTCCACCCCCTGGTCTATATCCAACATTTACCCAATCTTTTCCGTACTGCCAACTCTCTCCTGTTTCTTTTTCAAGCTGCTTTGCTACATCTTCCGGAACAGATCGTAAGAAAGGTTCACTTATTGGAGTTAAAGAAAAAATAAAAACTGGTACTCGTTTTCTAAATAGATGTTCCAGAATAACCTGGCTCTGGGGAAGATTTTCAGCACTTGTTCCAGGCCCATAATCAAATGCTACAAATGCTACCCCTTTCTCATTTGAGACATTATCAACGACAGAAAATAATTTCTCGGCAACGGGCATTCTTGCAGGTGGAAGTGCTAATTTAAATCCAATAGGAATTCCAATGGTTAGTAATATTAAAATATAGATCCACCTAGTATTCATTTCTTCCTTCCAAATGAACCAGATTCAATTGAAAACCACATTCTAAATGCAAGCACTAACCCAGCTACTCCAGCTCCAATAGCGATCCCTCTAAATGCAGCACTATTTGGAACTTGCAATAACCAGTTCCTTATTGGAGAGAACCCTTCCCAGATCATTAATGTGAAACTTGTCTGACCACATACTACTAATACTGCTGCAATCATCATTAAAGATGCTTCAAGGCTCTTAACTCTAAAAGCCCTATAAGCAGCTGCTGCGATGTAAAATCCGAGCAGTGAAAACATCGCTGCTCCTAGAGGAACAAATACACCCTTATTTAGAAAATTATATCCATCCTTTATCCAAGAGCTTGTTTCCTCATTTACAACTTTTTGTGATGCTTCCTGAAATATTATTGAACTCTTATTAGCATCCTCTAAGGTAGCTAAAGAATCAGCCCTATCTCGCAGTTCAGGAATTTTTTTCATTTCTAATTTTAGAAGTTCGAGCTTATCGGTGGTCTCTACCTTTTCAGCAAATTTTTGAAGTAATCCTATGCTTGCTGCTCTTTTTGAGCTCTCCATGTTGAGTTTCCAGTCTCCTATAGCAAAGAAAGTCATACTGAAAAAACCAAGTAAAAGAACTAAACTATAAAATGCTCCTTTTTGTAGAAAAATAATCTTAGATCCATGTATTCTAATTAAGTTTATGATACCTAAACCAAAGGCCATTGCTCCGATAGCTAAGAACCCATAAGAAACAGACTCATGAATATTAACTAATCCGATCTCTTCATTAATCTCTTTTGGCAAAATAAACTCAACTACAAAGTATAATCCGGCGAAAAAAGTAAAGAGCCTTATTATTATCTCTTTATTCACCTACCATCCTCCTGTGAAAAGAAAACTTGGAGAAAAAGTAAAACTAGGAAACACTGCTTGCAAAGATGCACAAACTACTCCTATTACTATTAAAAAGAATACTCCCACTTTAATAAGATCTTGAGCTCTAACGGAACCTCGTTGTATCGGATCATCACTTAAGTATGCACTTGCCGCAAAAAGCTCCTCACCTATTAGTGTGTAATCACAAGTGGCTATAAAAAAAGCTACTTGCTCTGGGCTCACACTTGCAGCCACTTGCATTGCGCCAACTTGTTGACCTGCTTCCGCAAGTATTAAGGATTCACCTGCAAATGCCCCAAAAAGAAAAGCCGCTCCAACTCTCTCCCTATGAATTAGACCCATATAGCCAGAGGCAAACGCAAACTGCTCTTCTGAAAGGAACACTATGTTTCTTGGATCAAACTGAGAGCTAAGTCCTACAGATCTGTAAGCATCCCTCGTAACACTCTCCACAATCGCCATCGCTGGAGGATCATTCTGTGGAATAAACAACTTAGTTCGATATCTAGCACATGCTTGTGCTATGGCATGAAGAATACCCATCGCTGCATATAAGACTGGTCCAACGCTACTAAGTCCAGTTGAAAACGATACAGGTCTTCCAAGTTCAGCACTTCTCCCTACAGCTTCATAAACTGCATCTACTGCCGGAAGTCGTCTCACGTATGAAGTTCCAGCTCTTAGGCATCTATAAATGACTAAAGATACTATTAGTAGGCAAGCAATTATTCCAGGTGTTGCATGCTCTATCATCTTTCAAGCTCACTGCAAAGCAACTCAATCCTATCTGGCGACTCAAGAAACCACTCAATCTCTTCTGCATATCTCTGACCAAGGATAAGTTTAAACAAAGGATGAAAAATCTCCATTGAATATGACAATACCCTTCTAAGAGGAAGGTGTGCTACCAGTAAAAAAAGAACAAATGAGCTTAAGCCCATCGCTTTAATTCTGGTTGCTAAGTTCTTGATTCTCTCGTCCACCCTCAAGCTCCGCTCTGTATTTTCTTAGGCCTACTAATTTTTTAAATAATTCATCCTTAGAGAGTCCTTCAGCTTCTTTTATAGCCCTTAACCTACGTTGTATCCCCCCTTCTAACTGCTGTGCACGGACTCCCTCACCTCGTTCGGCAAGCTGAGCCCCTTCTGCAAGAAGAGGGATCTGACGAGTGAGCTCAGCCTCTCTTCGTAGGAAATTTCTTGGATTAGGTTGATTCCGTACTACCTGAAAAACTTCCTTTAAAACCTCAAGGTCACGCTTAAGTGCAGCTACCTGTTCTTCTAATTCAAGTCGACGTTCTTTTACCGATACAATCTCACCTAAGTCAACCACAAGATCTACGTCACTTTGAATTCTCCTTAGTGTTTTATTGGTATTTGCGGCACTGATTCTCACATCTTCGAGACGCTTCTGTTCCTCAATAAGTCTAGTTTGAAGTCTCTCTTCACTTAAGCATCTAAACTCTTTATTGTTTAAAATAAACTCTTTTGGCTCAGTTCCAAATACATGATCAGATTCGCCTAGCACCAAGAAAGATGCTTCTACTACTCCAGTGCCATCGACTAATGCACCAATTCCCCAAGTTCCTGCGGTTGTAGGCAATAAAGAAGCTCGTTCAATTAAAACGCTTTCATCGCTCTTTATGAACAGGTAGCTCTCTCTTGGAGCAAAGCTAAGCTTTATCTCTTCTGAAATAAGGCAGGAGGCCAATACTTCGGAAAATAATATCAATAAGAGCAAAACCTTCATTGACCACCACCTAAGTTTAAAAGTTCATAGATCTTACTATTTTCAGCCTCAATCTGTCGTTTTAATTCAAGAACCTGAATTGCTTCATCAGATTTTTTTATAACATCCTCAGAAACCTCCGGGACATTTACTTTAAGAAGAGATCCTATCCAGCGCCTTTCTCTTTCCAAAGACTCCCTGGATAATGATACGAGTTTACCCATTCCTGTTACCCGATAGGCAAGTTCAACCTGTCTGTTCATTTTTCTTAATTCAGAGTGTGCATCATTAAATTCTCGCTCAATCTGAGCTAAGAGAGCCTTTTCACGCTCTAGTCTTCTGGTCGAACTTTCCCTAAGTAGACCTCCATCTGACAAGAATCCTGTTAATTTATCGATCTCCGTTTTTTCTGTTTTTTCAATATCCTCTGTTTGACTTATTAAGAGTTGAAGCTTCTCGAATTCAAGCTGTTTAGCAAGCCTAAGTTTTATTTCAGATAACTCTTCGGCTGTTAAAAGTGGAATTGAAACACTAGAGGACTCTAGCTTTATTTTCTCGAGAAGTTTTCCTGATTCATATACTTCTAAAGCATAAGTAGAGTCTGATAAAACTTCTCCCCTTACTTCGACAACTTCATTTAACAATATAGGTTCGATTCCCTTAACCTCAACTGGATCTCCTCCAATCTTTGCAAGCCATATGAACACCCTCTCGCTCCCATATGGTCTGATAACTACAGCTGCATTTTCTCCAACACCGGTAAAAATTCCTTCATTTGGTTTTTCAAATCCGGTGAGTCCTCTAAAAAAATAAAAGTAGGCTCCAGCGAGGAGGACTAAGAGGACTAGGGCTAATCGGAACATAGGAGTTGATTATAGGGGTTTGGGGGTCAGGCCGGAAGGCCTGACCAGGCAGACGCTAGTAGTTGTCTGGTCAGGCCTTCCTCCGGCCTGACCCCCTTAAATAAAAAAGCCCGCTACTTTCGTAGCGGATCTGTCGTCTGCGCCAGCAGACGAAGCGAAAACAAAAAAAGCCCGCTACTTTCGTAGCGGGCTTCTCATTGTTGGCTATCCTAAGCCTTCAAGCTTCCTGTCGTCTACGCAAGCAGACGAAGCAGAAACAATTGTTAAAAGAAGCTCGAAACTTGGAAGATCCAACGATTGGTCTTGTAGCTAGCGATGCTAGTATCTACATGATCATAGTCAAGCCTTGAGTAGTTTAAACCTGCCTTAAGGTTATGACCCATCATATAGTAGTTAATCGCTGCACCGACTTCATTTACGTCATCAAGTGCTGCACCACCAAGTCCTGAGCATGCTTCGTAGATGGACTCATCATCACATGATAATAGCCCCCATCGACCAGCAATTTCCCATTTCTTAGGTTGGATGAAATATCCAACTTGAACATAGGCACCGTTATCAGAAACATCATCATCACGTGCATCTGACTCGATATCTTGCCAATAGTATTCTCCAACGATGCTAAGACCTTTGTACTTCATACCGGTATCAGCACTGATGGTTGTAACTTTGAATCTATCTGCTGCAACTGTATCAGTAGCAGGATAATCTTCGTCACTATACACATAAGATCCGCCTACATCCCAAGCAAAGTCTTCTGTATGGTCTATGTCACCTTCAACTCCACGTTTTTGACTTCCCATGATTGCAAAGGTTGTCTCAACTGAACCAGCATGTTTTCTATCAACACCAGGAAGGTTTTGACCTTCTCCAACGCTTAGTCCGTTATAAACGCCGGCTCCGATAGTCCAACGACCGTCCATAAGGTCTGCACCCATAGCAATACCTTGCTGACGACCGAAGTTAAACGCTTGAGTTGCTAGTGTATCTCTGTCAGCAAACTGAGCAGCAAAATCACTAACTCTGTACTGACGTCCTGCACCAACCTTGAACTGTCCAAACTTAATGTGTGACCAGTCACAGTTGTTCCACTGAACATAAGCATCAGAAAGATTTACTGTGTTTGCACGATCAGCACCACTACGTGCCCAATCGCCCTGGAGTATATACTCCCACTCACCGTCCATTGCTGAACCGGTCATCTCTACTCGAGCTAAGTTCATGTCAAAGCTTGATACATTTGGAGTACCAGACTCATCATCATTATCACTGAAGGTATATCGAGGCTGAAGTCCAACATTGAACTTCGTAGTAATTCCAGAATCCCCAGAATCAATGTTTGTGCCTTTATTATAATAAACCTTCGATTGTGCTGCACCTGAGGCAGAAGAAGCTTCTGCTCTTGTGATAACACCTTTTTCTACTAATAGTTCTTCGAGCGTTTTTGCCTGACTTGCTGCTGGAGCAAGAAAGAGCAAGGACGCTGCGATAAATCCATATTTACGCATAGTTGTACAACTTCCTCCTCAAATAACTTCGGAAGAAAAAATTACTTCCTTAGTTCTTGTTCGTTAGAACATTCACACGATTAGAGAGGCTGTGTCAAAGGACAAAATGCAAAAAACAAATGATAATAGGTTATATTTGCTAATAGTTAAAACACTATTTTATTATTCTTGCGGGAGCCCCTACCGCGGTTGCTCCAGGAGGAACATCGCTTAAAACTAAAGAATGAGCTCCGATGACAGCTCCATCCCCGATCTTAACCCCATCTAAAATCGTAGTATGAGCTCCGATCCAACAGTTTTTACCTATTACTACTCCACCCTTTAGCTCCATCGGCTCCTCAATAATAGGCCCTTCACCACGTGAGTGATTACCAGGGCCAATATAGCAGTAAGCTGCAACTAGGGTGCTCTCCCCGATAGAAACTTTTGTTTGAGTGGCGATTCTACAGTGAGTACTAATATTTACTCCTGATTCTAAGTGAACACTGCCACCCTTGGCAGTAATAATTGAGTATTTCCCTATTGAAACAAGATCTCCAAAAGTAATCTGTGCACCATCTCCCTTCGCTTCGATTGTTGCAAAGTCATCAATCATTACCTTATTTCCTATAGAGATCTGAGAAGGTCTCTTGAGCAAGATTCCTCTTCCAAATGCCGGTCTTATTCCACAGGATTTAAATATCTGACCAAGTGTAAGGGCTCTAAGAGCGAATCCAAATAGTCCAGGGATGTTAGAAAGGAAAAGTGTATAAAGCTCTTCCTTAATGAAATTTACCCAAGAATCTCCTGAAACTAATTCTTTATAGGTTCCAAAACCCCCTGTTGAATATTTTTTCTGCTGTTCACTTATTGCGACCATTTGCGTACCTCAACACTGCTATAACGGTCATTGCATCAAATATCTCACCAGATAGAACCATTCTATAAACATCTTCAAATGGAAGCTTTTTTACAGCTAAAATTTCATTAGGATCAGGTTCAGCGCTCACTTCTCTTAGCCCTCTGGCAATAAAAAAAACTGCTCTTTCATCTGAGATGCAATTTGAAAGATGCACCTCACCCCCAGGGAGCTCTTCCCAAGATGAAGCCTCAAGACCTGCTTCTTCTCTTAGCTCTCGTTTAATTCCATCAAGTGGCGATTCACCTTTCTCTATGCCCCCTTCAATTATCTCCCAGGAATAAACTTTAGTCGGATATCTGTACTGACCAACAAGATAAAGCTCTTCCTTTTCAGTAAAAGCTAGAACACCTGCTGCAAGTTTTTGAGCCTCAACCACAGTATAGGTACCTGGGTTACCTTCCGGATTAATTACGGAATCTTCGCGAATACGCATCCATGGGTTTTCATAAATTATTCTTCCACTAAGAGTCTTCCAAGGGTTCATTTCTCTACTATCATTGCACAAAAATTAGAGCTAGAAACTAGAGTTAGAAAGATCAATATATCCTGATGGCTATCGTATCCTCGATTCTCTCTAACTTAAAAAAAAACAAGGAACTCCTATGTCTAATTTTTCTTGCAGACTTTATCTTTTTGATTTTACACATCTGTCATCTTCATTTGCCTCTCTTTTCGAGCTACTTATTTTCGATTGAACAGGATGGATCATATGCAGAAGTTTACCAATACCTTAAAGAGTTTTGGATAGTTATTTGCTTGGCAATTATAGCAAACAGAGAAAACTATTGGGGATATTTGGCTTGGGCAGCTTTCTTTGTTTTCGTTCTACTTGATGACTCATTAACTATCCATGAGACTATTGGTTCAAAGATTGCACTAAGTATTTCTGATGAAAAATATTTCTATGGAGTTCGAACTCAAGATCTTGGAGAGTTATTAGTTCTTGGAGCAGCATTCATTATATTTGCACCTTTTATAGGTATTGCTTACTTATCCAAAAATAATGATTTTAGGGAGCTTACACGCGAAATTATTTTATTAGTTGGAGTTCTTGCCTTTGCAGCATTGGCAGTTGATTTCGTTCATGAATTTTTTTGGCTAATTGATTCAACTATCTTTGATACGATCGGAGCCTTTGAAGATTCAGTTGAAATGATCTCTATGAGCCTTATTTTTGGATACACCTTCTCCAAAGTTATTAGACTATCTAATCGGACAAAATAGAGGGCTTTGGTTCGGCTGTCGCAGCTTTTCTAAAAGCACCTTTTTCATCAGAAAGTTTGATTCTAAGTCTTAGGTTATTCGCACTATCTGCGTTTGCAAGTGCATCATCTAAGGAGATCTTCTTAGCTCTATACAGGTTATATAAAGCCTCATCAAAGGTTTGCATTCCAACGGTGGATCCTCGTTCCATAGCATCTTTTAGCTCTCCAATTTCACCTTTGTGAATCAGATCTTTCACTCTGGCAGAATCTAAAAGCACCTCAACAGCAGGAACTCTACCTCCAGCGGTAGCAGGAAGCAGTCTTTGGCTGATTACTGCTCTAAGGTTCAAGCTTAAATCCATATAGATCTGTTGATGCCTGTCAGCTGGAAATAAATGCAGAATTCTTTCTATCGCCTGGTTTGCATTGTTACTGTGCAGTGTTGCTAAGCAAAGATGCCCCGTTTCTGCACAGTGAAGAGCAGCTTCCATACTCTCTCTGTCTCTTATCTCTCCAATTAGGATCACATCGGGTGCCTGTCTTAGGACGTTTTTTAGTGCAATATGATAGCTCTCGGTATCCATCCCGATTTCACGCTGAGAGATCACTGATTTTTTATGGGAGTGAACAAACTCTATAGGATCTTCGATTGATACAATATGTCCCGATTCTTTTTCATTCCTGTAATCAATCATAGAAGCAAGTGTAGTACTTTTTCCACTTCCTGTTGCTCCTACTACAATAACGAGTCCTCTTTTAGTTAAGACAACATCTTTTAAAACTTGAGGAAGCTGCAATGATTCTATTGATGGAATCTGAGCTTTAATCTGTCTAATTACCATTGCAACAAGACCACGCTGTCTGAATATATTTACCCTAAATCTTCCAAAGTTTGGGTAGTAAAGAGCTAGGTTCTGCTCATTTTTCTCTTCAAATTCACGTTGCTGTCTATCTGACATTATACTTCTTGATAGATGCTCAGTGTCTTCAGGTTCAAGACATCTATTGCCTGCTGGTTTTGTAACTCCATTAATTCTAAATGCTGGTGGACTATCAACAGTCAGATAGATATCTGATGCACCTTTTTCAACCATTACAGATAGTAACTTCTCAATTTCTAAGCCTTCACTCATCTTTTAACACTCCCATCAGTTTCGTCGAACATCGCAGGATTTGAAGTTTTCTCAATCGCTGTTTCCCGCGATATTAATCCCCGGTTTACAAGATCTTTAAGATGCATCTCTAAGGTCTGCATTCCTATATTTTGAGAAGTCTGCATTACGCCAGGTATTTGGTGAATTTTTCCTTCTCTAATAAGATTCTTAACTGCTGTTGTTCCAATTAGAATTTCTAGTGCAGCAATCCTTCCCCCACCTGTTTTTTTACAAAGTGTCTGAGTAATTACTGCCTGTATTGATTCAGCAAACATCGCTCTTACCTGTTGCTGTTGAGCAGGAGGAAACACGTCAATCACCCTGTCTACTGTTTTTGGAGCACTCGATGTATGAAGAGTTCCAAAAACTAAGTGACCAGTCTCTGCTGCCGTAAGTGCCAACTGAATAGTTTCAAGATCTCTCATCTCTCCAACTAGAATAATATCTGGATCTTCCCTAAGGGATGCTCTTAGAGCATTAGAGAAACTTTTTGAATGTGGCCCAATCTCTCTTTGGTTTACTAGGCATTTTTTAGATGGATGAACGAACTCGATCGGGTCTTCGATGGTTAGAATATGACCCTCTTCTTTTTGGTTAATAAGATCGATCATTGCTGCAAGGGTAGTCGACTTACCAGAGCCTGTTGGGCCTGTTACTAAAATTAACCCTTTAGGTCTATTGGTAAGCTCTCCGATTATAGGTGGAAGACTTAGTTCTTCTATTGAAAGAATTTTAGTGGGAATTTTTCTAAATACTGCCCCCATCCCTCGTTGTTGCCTAAAAACGTTAACCCTGAATCGAGCCAGGTCTCCAAGCTGCATTGAAAAGTCTATATCACTAAATTCCTCAAAAACTTTTCTCTGCCCATCATTCATAATGTCATATAAAAGAGCATGAGTATCTTCAGAGGTGAGTGGAGGTGCTTTTAAGCGTTTCATGCTACCATGAATCCGCATCATGGGAGATTCACCTGAACTAATATGAATGTCAGAAGCATCTTGCTGAAATGCAAATTCTAGTAACTTTGTGATATCCATGTACAAGATAGTTATCGGAAGATCTTTTAAAAATATGAATATTCTGCTCCAAATTTTTCTGAGGAAAATGTAAGTAATTGAAACACTATTTTGCAAAAGCTTGGTTTATTGGTGAGCTTCTAAGAGATTCTCGTAGAACCATTGTAATCACTCATGACCAGCAAAGTAGAGAAGATTTAACCCACGACTTAGAAACAATGGTAGGGGAAACTAAACCTTTCCCCTCTTGGGAGCTATTGCCTTATGAAGCTATCTCCCCATCACCTGATATAACTGCTAGTAGAATTTCATGCCTAAATTCTCTTAGTGGGGATTTTTTAATAATAACCCAAAGCTCTGAGCTTCTAAGAAAAACTATCCCCTTAGAGCTAATTAAAGACAGCTCAATTAATTTGAAAATCGGAGGAAAAGTTAGTTCTGACTCTCTTGAAACTTTGGGATACACACATACTTCCTTAGTCTCAGAGGTTGGTCAGTATGGGACAAGAGGCGATGTTATAGACATTTTTCCAGTTGGATACAGAAATCCAATAAGACTTGAAGGGCGAGAAAAATTAGTCTCAATTAGAGAGTTCGACCCTGAATCTCAAAGATCTATAAATAGTCTAGAAAGCTTGGAGATCTTAAGAATAAGAGAAACTATGCTTCCAGACTCTTCCTTAATACCTGCTCTTGCAAAAGCCTCGGAAGCTCCACCTTCAGAGGAGAAGGACCTATTAAACAAAATTGATTCAGGAAAATTTTTTGAAGGGTGTGAGTGGTTATCACCAAAGCATTCAACAATCCTTGAGATCCTTCCAAAGGATACGAAGATTTTACTATTGGAGAAGGATAAGATCTATGAGGCTCTAGAAGAGGAAGAAAATCTCATACTTGAGAGATTTAACCGAATGAGAGAGGAGCACAGGATAGTGCTTGAACCATCAAACCTCTTCTTAAAAGCCACAAAGGTAAAAAATTTATTAAAAGAAAGTCAAAGTTTCGATTCTCTTTACACAAAAAAAGCTCCAAAAGTTCTCCCTCAAGCTGAACTTAAGATCAAAACAATTTCTAAGATTGGATCTGGAGATGCATTTTTACCTCTTAGAAACAACATAAAGGAATGGAGAAAAGATGCAAAACATCGAGTCGCATTTATTGTTGGAACCCGGGAGAGAGCTGAGAGATTTAAACGAATACTTCTTAATAATGTTGAGATGGATAGTCCAATTTTAGAGACAACATTAGTTAAGTGGTTCAATGAAACAACAGATCCAGTTGCTATATTAATTGGATCCTTAAAATCAGGATTTATCCTGAAAGATGAGGGGCTCAGTGTAATTTCAGAAGAAGAACTTTTTGGGGAGAGATCCTTCAGGCAAAAAAAAGCAAAAAGAGTGAGTCTAAAAAAACTTCTTGCCTCCTTAGGGAATCTATCAGAGGGAGATTATGTTGTTCATACTGACTCTGGAATAGCAAAATATGAAGGTATTGTTCATAGGAGTGGTGACGGATATGAGGGAGATTTTTTAGTTCTTAGGTTTGCTGATAGTAAACTTTTTGTACCAGTTCACAATGTTTCAAAAATTCAAAAATTTGTGGCTGCTGATGGTCAAGTTCCTCAACTAGATAAGCTAAGCAACCCCTACAAGTGGATAAAAACTAAAAAGAAAGTCAAAGATTCCGTAGCGGTATTAGCAGGTGATTTAATAAAACTATATGCAGCTAGAAGTGTCGCAAAAGGCTGGAGATATGATCATATCGGAGCCTTGGATGATCAGTTTGCAGAATCATTCCCTTTTGACGAAACCCCAGATCAGGCAAAAGCAATAGAAGAATCACTTAATGACCTTGCAAGTGATATGCCTATGGATAGGCTTGTTTGTGGGGATGTTGGATTTGGAAAAACGGAAGTTGCAATTAGAGCCGCCTATAAAGTCGCTCAACATAGAAGACAGGTAGCTGTACTTGTTCCAACAACGATTCTTGTTGAACAGCATAAGAGAAGTTTTGAAAAAAGGTTTGGAGGCTATGATATAGTAACAGAGGGTGTAAGTAGGTTTTCATCTCCTAAAAAAAATAAAGAAGTTTTAAAAAGACTAGGAGAAGGGGAAGTCGACATTGTAATTGGAACTCACAGGCTTCTATCGAAAGACGTAGTTTTTAAAGACTTAGGCTTAGTTATAATCGATGAAGAGCATCGTTTTGGTGTAAAACAAAAAGAAAAGTTCAAGGCCTTAAAAAAATCGGTAGATGTCTTAACACTAACTGCAACTCCAATTCCAAGAACTCTTCATATGTCTTTGTTGGATATAAAAGATATAAGCATTATTGCAACACCTCCAGCTGACAGAAGATTAATTAGAACCTACATCTCTGATGACTCGATTGTTGAAGATGCAATTCAAAGGGAGTTAAAGCGAAATGGTCAAGTTTTCTTCGTCCACAATAAGATTCCACAACTACCAACCTTTGCGCACAGAATTAAAGAGATGTTCCCAGAGGCAAAAGTTGCCTTTGCTCATGGACAGATGAATGAAAGGGACCTAGAGCTTATAATGAAGCAATTTCTTGAAAGAGAGATTGATATTTTAATTTCAACAACCATAGTTGAATCAGGTATCGATATTCCAAACGCCAACACAATAATAATCTCAGATGCTCCACACTTTGGGTTAGCTCAGCTATATCAACTTAGAGGCCGAGTTGGACGAAGTAGCAGGCAAGCATATTGTTATTTTTTAGTTCCTAAAACTAAAAAGCTTTCCTTAGATGCAGAAAAACGACTTGAGGCACTAAAATCTCTTGACGACTTAGGACTTGGTTTTCAACTTGCAGTGCGAGATTTAGAGATAAGAGGAGCTGGAAATCTTCTAGGTAAGGAGCAGTCTGGAAATGTAATTTCAGTAGGGTTTGAGCTTTACTCACAAATATTAAAAGAGGCAGTAGCAAACCTAAAAGGAGAGGAGCTTGAACTTGAGGATCTAATTGAGCCGGAGGTCAGATTCTTAGGTGGCGCCTATATACCTGAAGATTTTATCCCCGATATATCAGAAAGATTAATTCTGTATCAAAGACTCTCAGGTGCAAGAAGCGATGATGATTTTAGAGATCTTAAAGAGGAGATCTCGGATCGGTTTGGAAATCTGCCACGAGAGTTCCGAAGCTATTTCGATCTAATGCGATGTAGAGCTCTCTTTAAACAAAAAGGAATATTGCGAGCTGAGCAAAAGGATACTGAGATTCTACTGACTCTATCCCCAAGAGCCTCATTTTCCATGGATAAGCTTGAAAAAGTACTTTCTGACTCTATTTCTCTCTCAAAAAACCTTATCCTTTCAGTTAAAACTAAACAGGTCTTAGAGCCAGGCGAGATACTAGGGGTATGTTATGAGATTTTTGAAACTATTGAGGAATAGCTTCAAATAATTAAAGATATATAGGATGAGACTGATAATTTCCTATATACTTTTTGTCACCCCACTCTTAGCAGAGCCTATTGACTCTGTAATAGCTGCCATAAATGATGAGCCAGTCTTACTTTCCGAGATCAGGAACAGATATAACAATCAAAAGATATCACTAAACGATCTTAAAACTTCAGAAAAAGCCAAAGCTGCTTTTGATAACTACCTACTAGAAAGATTGATCCAGGTAGAAGCAAAATCAAAAGGACTCACAGCTACTCCAACAGATATTGATAACTATATTAATCAGGTAGCAGCTCAAAACGGCCTAACAAGAGATGGCTTTGAAAAAGCTCTCTCTAATCAAGGTAAATCGATTGAGCAATATAAGCTAGAAATCGAAAATGAAATTTTAAAAGGCAAGCTTCTATCAGGGGAGCTTAGAAGAAGCATTGTTGTATCAGACAGTGAAGCTTCTTCTCTTCTAAGAAAAGCAAAAGGAGTCACAGCATCGCCAATTGAAACTATCACCCTACGTCAAATAGTAGTCTCTAAGAAAAATCGTACTAAAGAAGAAATAATGGGTCTAATTACCACTATCCTCGGCGAGCTCAAAGATTCTGATTTTGAAGATGTTGCTAATGAGTACTCAGAAGGTGAATCAAATTTAGGCACTATTGAAGAGTCTTCATTATCAAAAGAGATCTTCGATGCGGTTGGTTACCTTAAGCCTCTTGAGCCTTCAGCCCCGGTTGAGGACTCTGAGAATGTGTATATCTACTTCATCGAATCAAGAACAAGAATCCTGAAAAATGATGAGTTTACAAAGGAAGATCTTGAGAAGGCTCGTGAGTTTCTAAGAGATCGAAAGCTTGAGTCCAGGATGAGTGGATACGTAACCGAGGAGTTAACAAGGAAGCATAGTATAGATAAAAAGATCTAAACCATAACCCGCTTAAGTACCTTATCAATATTTTCAGGTCTTATTGGTTTAAAAAGAATATCATTCATCCCTGCATCTTTCATCTTTGCTTGCTCCTCTTCAAGAACATGCGCAGTTATAGCAACGACAGGAATCTTAGATCCACTCTCTCTTAATTTCCTAGCAACTGTGTACCCATCCATGATTGGCATTGAGATATCAGTTAAAAGAAGATCAAAAGATCTGTCCTCTTCAAGAGTTTTAACTGCCTGGGCTCCGTCTTCAACACAAACAACATCATGCCCAGCTTCCCTTAGAAGATCTTCTAAAATAATTCGATTAGTTCTTGTGTCATCAGCCACAAGAATTCTCAAAGATCTTCCCTTACTTAGTTCATAGCTGCTCGACTTCTTAGCTCCATAAATAAGATCTTGAAGATCATCGATCAAAAATGGGCTTGATATGATCTTATCTAATCCAGCCTTATAAAGCCTGTCTCTAAGATCTAGATTAGTTGGACTTACAACTGCAATCATCTTAGGATTTATTTCTGATATGGTGTCTTCTTCTGTAACTATCTCCAGTTCACCATTGAGAGAGATATCTACACTGTATTCTCTTAGAACTTTAGCAACGGAATTTTCTCCAAGGAGCCTTACACTTGGAATCTTAGAACTGAATTCTTGAATCCCGACAAATGGGATATGAACAAAAAATGAGCTTCCCTTTCCTTCCTGGCTTTCTACCCAGATCTTTCCACCTTGAGCTTCAACTGTTTGTTTAACAATCGATAGTCCAAGTCCAGTACCTTGATAAACCCTGGTGATGCTCTCATCGGCTTGCTTGAACGGCTCAAATATTGATTGGATCTTGTTTTTTGGAATTCCTATTCCTGTGTCCCAAACCTTGATGTTTAAATTATCTTTAACCTCTAATCCGACTTCTCCTTTACTTGTAAATTTAATGGAGTTCCCAAGAAGATTTACAAGAACCTGCTTAAGTCTTGTCGGATCTCCTTTAACCTTGGCTGGAACATTTGGAGAAACAGATAGTTTAATTGAAACCCCTTCTTTTAATCTTCCTGCTACAGTTTCAAGAGCCTCTTTAGCAATTTTTCTAGGGTTAAATTCAATTGTTTCAAAGGTTAGCTCTCCCTTCTCCACAGCTGAAAAATCCAAAATTTCATTTATTAAAGTAAGAAGCCCTTCAGCGTTTGATCCCTGTAAATTTAGTAACTCAATAAGCTCTTTTTGATTATTTCGCTTAGTGAGCATTGAATTCAGTCCTATAATTCCAGCTATTGGGGTTCTAAGTTCATGGCTAACTCTGGCTATAAACTTAGACTTTGCATCGTTAGCTGCCTGCGCCTCAAGTCTTGCTGCTCTGATTTGACGAAGCATGTTGTTTATCTCTTTTCCAAGACGCTTAAACTCAGGACTTCCTGCTTCAGTAACATTAAGATCTTTGTACTTCTCTGCTCCTATTTTTTCTGTCTCAGTTCCTATTCTTGTAAGCGGATCTAATACTGAAGATTTAACAAACATTATAGCAATTACGAGTGTAATAACTGTGAAGAATAATACATATAGTGTAGCGGTATCCCGCGCATTTAGTCCCCGCTGATATATGTCTCGTGGCAGTTTAATCTCAAACTTTAGAATCGGCTTTTTATCTACTCCTCTAAGAACATCCTGAACTAATAGTGAGTCAGAAAAGAGCTTTATTATAGAGTGACTTGGAAATTGTGTTTCGATATTATCAAAAACAACAGGAACTTTAGTTAGCTCGTTTATTTTCTGAACAGTTTCCTCAGAAAAATCTCTCGTAAAGAGAATTGTTCCTTTGACTTCTGCTGTGCCTGCACTATCAGTAACTGGAGCTGCTCCTGCTAGAAGATTCCTTCCATCAGTTCTGATAAGCCCATGACTTGGTGATTCTGCAGCTTGCTTTGCAACTAGGAAGAGTTCTTTTGCTTCTCTTTCATTAAGCTCTGCGACTTCTTCTTCCCCAACTTTGAGAGCTCGAACTATATTCCCTTTTAAATCAAACATTATAAAATGACGTAGTCGTAACTGACTAAGAGCCTCAAAAGTTAAATTAGACTGTTCATATTCATCGTCTTTAGAATCAAAATAGGAGTAAGTGTCATCCCAGGCTCCCCACTCTTCAGCCTTAAGTGCTATTTCCTCTTTAAGTACAGTAACTGCCTCTTTAACTCTCTCAGCGTTTCTAAGAGCATTTTCATTTTCTAGTCGTAAGAAATCACTCATTATTAGTTGGTCAAAGACCAAATAAAGTGAACCTGCTAGAACTAAAAATGTGAGGCTTAGGTAAATTGCAACTCTATCTCTTAATTTCATCACAGCAAGGTATCGGGTCTCTAAGAGATTTACTTAAGTTAAACAGTGTTAGGTAAAATTACTAAATTTTAACTCAATGATTTCGATACTTTAGGGGCTTTTCTCACAGGTAATGATATGAATTAGTATCAATCTAAGCTAAACTCCTCATAACTTCTCTTAGGAAGTTTGCTTATGTCAGCTGCTGTTACTCCATTACTTAAACGAGCAAGGATCAATAGCTCAATAGACTGGGTTCATCCTAAAGTTACAGTTAGAGACACGCACAAAATTGGTCTTGGTCTGTTGGCCACTGATCTAATTCCAAAAGGCAGTACAGTTATTCTTTTTGGTGGAAAGATAATGACCTGGAACGAGGTTCTATCTCTTGATCCAGACATGCAGGATATACCATATCAAATAGCTGATGATCTTTTTTTTGGAATTGAGTTTAGAGAAGACCTAGGAGCTGGTGAACGAATTAATCACTCCTGCAATCCTAACTGTGGCTTTACTTCTGAGATGAAGCTTATAGCTATCAGAGACATTTATCCTGGTGAGGATGTAACGATGGACTATGCAACCTGTACAAGCTTAGAAAGTTACTCTCTTGTATGCAAATGTGGAGAAATTAATTGTAGAGGAGTAATCACTGGGAATGATTGGAAACTACCCATCATTCAAGAGAAACTTGGGGAATACTATCAACCATATTTAAAGGATAAGCTAAAACCGAAAAGTTTAAAGGAAAAGCTTGGAAGATTTTTAGTGAAATTAGGAACTTCGATTGAAAATAGTTAGATTTTTTATTGATTTGTACAGACATCACTGGCTAGCAACCCCAATAGCTGCCGTTGCTGCAATAGTGTCTACAACTTTGGCTGCTCTAATTATGGCGATTATTGCACCTGTAACTTATGAGCTATTAAGTAAAAGTCAGGCAATCGTGTTTCATGCACTTCTTGGTCCGATGCTTGCCTATATCTTTTACCTATCAGTCTACTATGGTGGGATGTTTTTAAAAGAAAGGCACTCACTTTATGATAATGGCGAACTCGATAAAGTTAAGTTCAAAAACTGGCTTCGTGTAGTAAAGTATGACTACATAGCTCATCTTCCTTCAGACTGTTACCTAATAACTCTAGCTGCAATTATGCAAGCAGGACTTGAGACTTCAGGTGTACACATATTTTTTGCTGTTCTAATAAGCCAATTTGTTGATGATTTTATTACCTTCTTAAAAGAACCTGCTCTTTGGGGTGGCGCTAAAGCTTTAGTCTCCTGGGAGGATAAAAGAGGTAAAACTTTGACTGGAAGTATAATTAAATAGTTTTTTTCACAATTCCTACACAACTCTCAACATCATTTCGATCCTGATATATCCCGAAACCAAATCTTAGATTATCTCCCCTTATGTCCGTAACAACATTTTTTGATTTTAGTTCCTGATATAATCTTTTTGAATTTTCAGATCGAAAAGTAAAAAAATGTCCGTGAGAATATCCGGGAATCTTAAGAAGTGAGCTTTTTAAACTATCAGGAATAAGCTCTAAGAAATACTCTTGAAGTCCTACAACATAACTATGGACATCCTCAATAGGAGGAAGATTATCCATAGTAGCATTAAACCTGTACAGACCACTCGGATCAAATGTTGCGCCCCAAAATCTAAAACAATCATTACTAAAAGGGACACCTGTTTGCTTTTCAGTCAAGGTTCCATAAGCGGCAAACCAACCTGTATTTGTTGGTTTAAATTTAGTTTCTTTAGGAATAGCCATAAAACATGCTCCTTCTCCACTTTGAGCATATTTATATCCACCACCAATATAAAAAATACGATTTTGGATTTCACTTAAGTCAGTAGGTAGCGCACAAAACCCATGATACCCATCAATTACTATCATCTTAGAGTCAAGCGATTTAACTAGACCAGCTAAATCTTGGACAACGAAACCTGTTTCAAAAAATACTTGACTTAAAAAAGTTATATCAAAGCTCTGGCCTTTAAATCTATCTTCGAAACTTTCAAATGGTTCAACCTGAATTCTTGTAACTTCAGCAAAACCACACTCCTCGTATCTAGCGATCTGTCTTCTAAAGCTATGGAACTCACCATCGGTTGTTAAGATCTTAATTGGTCTTTCAAAGCATGAAAGTAGTCTTACAACTAACTCATGTGTGTTTGGAGCAAAGCAGATTTGGTTAGGGTCTGATAAATTTAAGATTCTAGCTATATGATTTTGCGCTTTTGGGATTACCTCTCCAAAAATCTTATCCCATTTATTATCAGCATACTTTGCAGCATCATCCCAATAGGCTAGGTGAGCATCTCGACTTACATCCATCCATAAATGATGACTGTGGGCAGCAAAATGAAGCCTTGGAGAGTCAAGAAATCTTGAATATAGGTGCTTATACATTCTCATAAGGCTAAAGTCCGCCTTCCTAGAAAGCAAGCAATTCTTATGGTAAACCTCAGCATATGCCGTTTATACTAAGCGGATTAGTTCACACAAGGCTTCAAGGGCTCTTTGGAGAGGGCGCTCCTTATTCAACGGAGGTTATTTATAACTTTGAAAGCGGGCCACCTGTTAGATACTCCTCACATACTCTAAAACCACACAGCATTCCCCACATCGATGCGCCTTCCCATATACTAAAAGATGGTAAAACCATTGATGAGCTTTTCAAGAGTCCAGAGTTGTTTTACGGAAAAGTTACTGTTTTAAAATTAGAAGGGAATAATTGGAGACCCTTAGGAAATGGTCAATATCTTTGGGAGATAAAGCGTGAAGAGATCGATCTTTCGGTTCCTCCTGAAAGACTTTTTATATATCCAAGCTCTGCGCCTCTGACTAAAGATGGCTATCAAGATTCAAATTATATCTCTGTTCTCTCAATAGAAGCTGCAGAGTGGTTAGTATCAGATGGAAATTTTAAAGCGTTCGGCACTAGCTGGAAGTCGAGTGATTATCAGCCAGAAAGTAGAGAAAGACCGGTTCATAAAATTTTGCTGAGTAGTGCTGTTCTTTTTGAGCAATTAAAACTTCATCATGTGCCACAAGGAGAGTATTTTCTCTGCGGGTTTCCGCTATGTCTTGAAGGAGCAAGTGAATCACCACTAACACCAGTTTTATTTTCAAAAGAGGAGCTATGGATCTAACATACGGAGATTATCTTAAACTTAACCAACTACTCTCAAGCCAGAGCCCTTCAAGCGATGCTCATGAAGAGATGCTATTTATTATAGTACACCAAGCGTATGAGCTATGGTTTAAACAGATAATTCATGAACTAGATTCTGTAAGAACCTTATTTGATGCTCCAAAAGTTGAAGAAAAGGATCTTGGAATAGTTGTTTCGAGATTGACAAGGGTGATCGAAATTCAAAAACTTTTAGTCTCTCAGATACAAATAATTGAAACCATGACACCACTAGATTTTCTAGAGTTTCGCGGATATCTGCCAGGTGCTTCAGGATTTCAAAGTAAACAGTTTAGAATGGTTGAAAATAAGTTAGGGCTTCTATCAAAGGACAGGCTAAGCTACGGAAGCTGTCCATATCATGCAAGCTATACACCTGAAGACAAGAAGTTAGTACTTGAAACAGAGAATGAGCCATCACTCTTTACATTAGTTGAGCGCTGGCTTGAGAGAACTCCATTTACGGAGTATCTAGATTTTAATTTTATTCAGGTATTTAATGAAACCTTCCATAAGATAAATTCAGAAGATAAAGAATACATCGCTACTGCTGAAGGAATCACTGAAACAGAAAGAGAACTAAGATTAAAGTGGAATAATCAAGCAAGAGAATATGTAGAAACTATTCTTGATAAATCAAAATTCGAACAACTAAGATCTGAAGGAAAGTTGAGGCTATCTTATAAAGCCTTTATATCTGCCCTATTTATAAATCTTTATAGAGATAGGCCAATTCTGTTTATGCCATTTAAGCTTCTTGAAGCTTTAGTTGATATTGATGAACAGTTAAGCCTTTGGAGACACAGACATTCTCTTATGGTCCTACGAATGATAGGTGCCAAGATTGGAACTGGGGGCTCATCAGGACATGAATACTTAGCCTCTACTATCGAGAAACATTCAATATTTAAGGACTTATTTATGATATCAAGTTTTTATATTCCAAGATCCACTCTTCCTCCTCTATCACCACAAGTTGAAAGAGATTTAGGGTTTGCAAAATGAAGGTGGCTTGCATTGGGGGAGGGCCAGGAGGTCTATTTTTCTCGATTCTTCTAAAAAAAAGTAATCCAAGCTTTAAAGTTACCGTATATGATAGAAATCCTAGAGGGAATACTTTTGGATGGGGCGTAGTACTCTCTGATGAAGCCCTTTTGAATGTAAAAAATGCAGACTCTGTAATCTTTGATGAGATCAACCAGGAACTGGCTCACTGGGATGATATAGATGTCTATTTTAAAGATGAAAAGATAACCTCTTCGGGTCATGGTTTCTGTGGAATAGCAAGAGATAGAATGCTTGAAATTCTCACTACTCGCGCAGAGAGCTTAGGAGTTGAAGTTGTATTTGATCAGGAGATTGAAGATCCACTCTCTCTTAAAGCAGATCTAGTAGTTATAGCAGATGGGCTTTTTAGTAAGATCAGAAATCATTTCCCATTTAAAACCTCAGTTAGAAAGATGCGAAACAAATTTGTTTGGCTTGGAACAAAGAAAGTTTTTAGCAGCTTTACGTTTATATTTAAAAAAACTAAATGGGGATGGTTTCAGGCTCATTGTTATCAGTTTAATCAAGATACAAGCACATTCATCGTTGAATGTAGAGAAGAAACGTGGAAAAAAGCTGGAATCGACTCAATGTCCAAAGAAGAAGGAATTAAATTTTGTGAAGAGCTCTTTAGCGAACATCTTGACGGTAATCCTCTTCTAACAAAAAGTGCACATCTTAGAGGCTCTCATATCTGGATAAATTTTGAGCAGGTAACAAATGAAATCTGGCATCATAAGAATTTAGTCTTACTGGGAGATGCTGCCGCATCTGCACATTTTTCAGTAGGCTCAGGAACGAAGCTTGCACTTGAATCTGCCATTGCTCTTTCAAAGTACATTAATGAAGAAAATTCACTTGAAAGTGCTTTTGAGCGATATGAATCGGAAAGACGACTTGAAGTTGTTAAACTTCAAAATGCTGCAAGAAATAGTTTAGAGTGGTTTGAAACAGTAGAGTTAAGAGAAGATCTACCCCCCTCTCAGTTTGCTTATAGTCTTCTTACAAGAAGTCAAAGAATTAGTCATGAGAACTTGCGTTTAAGAGATAAAAACTATCTTGAAGGATACGAGAAAAGTTTTGAGAAGAGTGTTACGAGAGGGGAAGTCTTAAAAGCTCGCCCTCCTATGTTTGTTCCATATAATCTAAAAGGTCTTAATCTTGTAAATAGAGTTGCTGTATCTCCTATGGCTATGTACTCAAGTAAGGATGGAGATCTAAACGATTTTCATCTAGTACATCTTGGATCTAGGGCATTAGGTGGTGCAGGACTTATTATCACAGAAATGACCTGCATTTCCCCTGAAGCGAGAATAACACCTGGATGCGCAGGGCTCTACGAAGAACGGCATGTATCTCAATGGAAAAGGGTAGTTGATTTTGTCCATCAAAACTCTCTAGCTAAAATTGCCCTTCAACTTGGTCATGCAGGACCTAAAGGCTCAACAGGAGTGCCATGGGAAGAAGGGATGGATGAGCCTCTAAAGAATTCAAACTGGGAAATTATGGCTCCCTCTCCTATTTCTTATGGCCCACAAAATCAAACGCCAAGAGAAATGAACCGTTCAGATATGGATCTTGTAATTAAGAATTTTATAAGGTCAACTGAATGGGCTGAAAAAGCAGGTTTTGACATGCTTGAACTACACTGTGCTCATGGATATTTATTATCAAGTTTTCTTTCTCCTCTAACAAATAAACGAAAGGACGAATATGGCGGAAAAAACAGAGTTAGATTTCCTCTTGAAGTTTTCTCTGCCATAAGAGAAGTCTGGAAGAAACCGCTTTCTGTTAGAATCTCAGCAGTAGATTGGGTTGATGGCGGAAATACAATCGATGATGCTGTAGAGATTGGATCTGCTTTTAAAGAAGCAGGAGTTGACATAATCGACGTCTCAACAGGGCAGGTCTCAAAAGATCAAAAACCTGTTTATGGAAGAATGTGGCAAACTCCCTATGCTGAAATTATCAAAGCAAAAACCAAACTTCCCGTAATGACAGTTGGAAATATCTTTGAAGCTGATCATGTTAATACAATCATAGGATCGGGAAGAGCAGATCTTTGCCTTTTAGCAAGACCACATCTTGCAGATCCTGCATGGACAATAAAAAATGCTGCACTTCTTGGATATGAAGATCAGTGGTGGCCTAAGCAGTACACATCAGCGAAAAGACAGCTTGAAGTTAATTTTAAAAGAGGTATTAAGTGACTCACGTAGTAATTACAGGTGCAGGGTCAGGGATCGGAGAAGCTACAGCAAGAAGACTCGCTAAACGAGGTTTTTCAATGTCGCTTTTTGGTAGAAACATAGATTCACTTAAAAGGGTTGCAGAGGATACAAATTCAAAATTTTTCAAAGTTGATGTTACAAATGAAGAGGAAGTAAAAGAGGGTTTAAAAGAAGCTGTTTCAGCAAACGGTGAGATCTCGATATTAATAAATAATGCTGGCGCTGCAGAGAGTGCTCCACTATCTAAAACTGATAGAAAACTTTGGGATAGAATGCTTGGTGTTAATTTGACAGGGGTTTATTTGTGTACCAGGGAGTCGCTAATCTATCTTACTCAAGATGGATTAATTCTAAATATCTCAAGCACCGCTGGCCTAACTGGATATAAATACGTTACTGCATATTGCGCTGCAAAACATGGTGTAATTGGATTTTCAAAAGCACTATCAGAAGAATTTAAAGGTACTAAAAGAAGGGTAAATGTTATCTGTCCAGGATATACTGATACTGCTCTTTTTAGAGACTCAATTAAAAAAACAAGCGAAAAAACTGGTCGCTCAGAAGAAGAGATTAAAAAAGAATTTCTAAAAAACGCAAAACTCATTACACCTGATGATGTAGCTAAGGTTGTTGAAAATTTTTGTGACGAAAAAGTGTTAAACGGCGAAGTTAAAGTTGTAGGAGATTTTTAATGAAATACTCTCTTTGGAATGAAGAAGAAGGAGTTGGAACCATTACTCTTAATTATCCTGATAAAAAAAACCCTCTAACATTTGAATCATATGCTGAGCTTAGAGAGAAGTTTGTTAGTCTAAAGGAAGACACGAATGTTAAAGCGGTAGTTATTAGTGGTGCTAAAGAAAATTTCTGCTCAGGTGGAGATGTGCATGAAATTATTGGAAGGCTGGTTAAAATGCCTTTTTCAGATCTTCTTAAATTTACAACTATGACTGGTGATCTAATTAAATCGATCATTTCTTGTCCAAAACCAGTGATAAGTGCAATTGACGGGGTTTGTGTTGGAGCTGGTGCATGCGTTGCTATGGCATCTGATATTAGATTCGCTACAAAACGTTCAAAAACTGCATTCTTGTTCGTAAGAGTTGGTCTTGCAGGATGTGACATGGGCGCCTGCGCGATGCTACCAAGAATTATAGGTCATGGAAGGGCAGCTGAACTTTTATATACAGGGCGAAACTTCGATGGAACAGAGGGAGAAAGAATTGGGTTTTATAATAGTCTCTTTGAACCAGAAGAGCTTCTTGATAAGACAAAAGATTTTGCAAGAGTCTTAGCTCGTGGGCCTACAAAAGCTCATGCGATAACAAAAGAATCACTCAGAAAGGAGTGGGATATGCCTCTTCTTGATGCTATTACTTATGAAGCAGAAGCTCAGGCAAGGTGCATGGAAACAGGTGATTTTAAGCGTGCTTATGAAGCTATAATAAAAAAACAAAAACCAGACTTTAAGGGAGATTAATCACTTTGCTTCCATTTTTTGATGAATCACACACAAAACTTAAACACGAACTTCTTAATTGGATAAAAACATTTCCTGTTTCTAAGGAGGAGGAAGAAAAAAACGAAATTGAATCATCAAAGCGTTACGTAAAAGAGCTTGGAAAGGCTGGTTTTCTAAAATACTCTGTTCCACCACTTGACGTAAGATCAATCTGTATATGTAGAGAGACTTTAGCCTCTCACTCAGCCTTACTTGATTTTGCTTTCGCGATGCAAGGGCTCGGAAGTGGTCCTATCTCACTTTTTGGAAGCGATGAGGATAAAGAGAAGTTTTTAGTTCCTGTATCAAAAGGTGAAAAAATAGCCGCTTTTGCTCTATCTGAAATTGATGCTGGCTCTGATCCAGCAAGTCTCAAATGCTCAGCAAAAAAAGATGGGGATACATATATCTTAAATGGCACAAAATCCTGGATATCAAACGGAGGCTTTGCAGACTTTTATGTTACATTTGCAAAAACCTCTGAAGGGCTGTCCGCTTTTATCGTTGAAGAAGGTGTAGAGTTAATAGAGCAGGTAAAAATTGGCTCCCCTCACCCTGTTGCAACAATAGAATTCAAAAGAACAAAAGGAAAACTTCTTGGAAGTCCTGGTCAGGGGCTAAAAATCGCTCTTTCAACCCTTGATGTGTTTAGATCAACCGTTGGAGCTGCTGCACTTGGACTAGGTAAAAGAGCTTTTAAGGAAGCATCTCACTACTCAAAGACAAGAAATATTTTTGGACAGAACCTATCAGAATTTCAAATTACTCAAGCAAAAATTGCAGATATGGCGCTTGAGTTAGAAGCAAGTGAACTTTTGATTTATCGAGCTGCTTGGCTAAAAGATAGAGGCCAGGAAAGAATCACAAAAGAAGCCTCTATGGCGAAACTTTATGCTACTGAAGCCTCTCAGCGGGTTATTGATAACGCAGTTCAGCTTTTTGGTGGTCTTGGAGTAATGTCAGGTTCAGTTGTTGAAAGACTTTATAGAGACATTCGTCCACTTAGAATTTATGAAGGGACTTCTGAGATTCAAAAATTAATAATCGCAAAGCAGGTACTTAATGAAGACAATTAATCCATGGGGAATACCAAAAGGCTACTCGAACGGAATTCTAGCAGAAGGAAAGATTCTATTTATTGCAGGCCAAATAGGCTGGGATGAAAATGAAAAACTTGTAAGCTCTGACTTAGTTTTACAAACTAAACAGGCTCTTAGTAATATTACAACTATCCTAAAAGAAGCTGGTGGAACGGCTCAAAACCTAGTGAGGCTTACCTGGTATGTAGTAGACAAAAAAGAATACTTAGCCAATCAAAAGGAGATAGGCAAAGTATATAGAGAATTTATCGGTTCTCATTATCCTGCAATGTCGCTAATTGAAGTAAAATCTCTTCTTGAAGAAGGAGCTAAAGTAGAAATAGAAGGGACAGCAGTTTTGTGAGAGTTTTTTTATGAGAGACCCATTTGCAGAAAATTCTCTACCCCCAAAAGAATTATGGCCAGAGTTAATTAATATCCCTGACTATCCAGAGCATTTAAACTGCGCTTCCGAGATTCTCGATAAAGCAATTGAAAATGGTTTTGGGGATAAAATTGCAATTTATTCAGCAAAAGAAACATTGACTTACAATCAGCTTTTAACTCTAACAAATCAGATTGCGAATTTTCTTGTAAATGATCTTAAACTAAAACCTGGAAACAGAGTTCTTATTCATGGGCCAAATACATCTAAATTTGTAGCAATCTGGTTTGCAGTTCTTAAAGCTGGGGGAATCTGCGTTGCAACGATGCCTCTTTTGAGGGCAAAAGAGCTAAACTACATAATCGAAAAAGCTAACATTTCTCACATTCTTTCTGATGACTCAGTTTCTGGAGAACTAACAAACCCAACTCTTTTTTCCTCTATCACTTACGGAAATAGCGAGTTTAGTAATGTTAAAACAAAACCTACTGATGTAGCTATTATAGCTTTCACATCAGGAACAACCGGAAAAGCAAAAGCTACAGCCCATTTTCATAGAGATATTTTAGCGATATGCGATCACTTTCCTGTTTATACTCTTAGGGCAAGTTCAAATGATATTTTCTGTGGCACTCCACCTTTAGCATTTACTTTCGGGCTTGGAGGATTAGTTCTTTTCCCTTTTAGAATCGGAGCATCAACTGTTTTATTAGAAAAGCCTACCGATCTTCTTGGTGCTATCTCTGACTTTAAAGTAACTACACTCTTTACTTCCCCTACTGGCTATAGATCAATGATTAATCAACTCCCAACAGATCACACTCTAAAAATTTGCGTGTCTGCCGGTGAAAATTTACCTATATCTACTTTTAATCAATGGAAAGAAAAAACAGGTATATCGATAATTGATGGAATCGGAGCAACCGAGATGCTTCATATTTTTATCTCAGCATCAGGATCTGAAATACGTCCTGGATCTACAGGAAAAGTGGTTCCTGGATATGAGGCTTGCATTCTGGATAGCGATGGTAATCCGGTTCCAAACGGCGAGGTTGGTCTTCTTGCAGTCAAGGGACCTACAGGATGTCGGTATCTAAACGACGAAGATCGCCAAAAGCAATACGTAAAATTTGGTTGGAACTACACTGGGGATGCTTACATAAGAGACAAGGATGGTTATTTTTGGTTTCAAGCTAGAGCAGATGATATGATAATTTCAGGTGGGTATAATATCTCTGCAAATGAGGTAGAAAATGCACTCTTATGCCATCCTTCAGTAAAAGAGTGTGGTGTTGTTGGAGTGCCTGATGAACTTAGAGGAAATATCGTAAAAGCATTTGTTGTTTTAGGTGAAAATAAAGTTACAGCTCCAGAGCTTCAGGAGTTCGTTAAAAAAGAGATCGCCCCATATAAATATCCAAGGGAAATAGAGTTTGTAACAACACTACCAAGAACTGAAACAGGAAAACTACAGAGATTTAAATTAAAAAAATAGTAAAACTGGGGTCAGGCCTCCCAGGGGTGAGCCCCAAGTAGCCCTTATTTAATGCTTCAAACTAGGAATGATTCCTTCAGCTGCTTTTCTTGCTTCTTCAACCATTAGCTTAATCTTATCAAGCTCTGCTTCTTTTATCTGTTTATTTCCCTTCACATTTTGTTCAATTTCTTTAACCATCTCCGCATAAGTAATTGCTCCAATTTCAAGAAGCATTCCTTTTAGAGCATGTAGTGATCCAGTTAGAAAACTTGTATCAGATGCTTTAGAGAATTTATCTATCTCACTTAACTGATCTTTACTTGACTCTATAAAACTCATAAGGACTTCTGCCATGAGTGCAGGTTTCCCTAGGCTTCTTGCTTTTAAATCTTCAAGATCAATTATTCTAAGCGATCTTTGAACCACCGAATCTCTTCTCTCAAGAGCTAGCCCAATAAATAGAAGTATCTCCTCTGGTGAGATAGGTTTCTTTAGAACATCATCAAAGCCAGCAAGATTTTCGATCTCAACATCATGAGCCGAAACAGCAACTATTAGACTCTCGCATCCTAATTCTCTTACCTGCTTTACTGCAGGGAGCCCATCTAAGTGAGTCATCATTAGATCGCAAAATATTAAATCATATGAATCATCTTTAGAAACTCTTGAAACAAGCTCAATTCCATCACTTGCCTCTTCAACTTCATGACCAAGAGACTGAACAATCTCTCTGATTCTAACCCTCGAAGTAGCAAGATCATCTACAATTAATACTTTAAGCGGATCTCCAGACTCCCAACTTCGCTCTATCGCTTTATACGGAGTATCTATCCCAAGCATACAATCGCTAAATGACTGCGAACTAAAAGGTACTGATAAAAATCTTGTAAACCCAGCCTTAAAAAATAACTTTTTATCATCAAGCTGGTTTTGTCTTAAAAGAATTACTATCTTCTTCTTATCAACAGAATTGAACCCCTCAAGACTATCTCTGATGTCATCACCCTCGACAAATATAGTATCCATTGTCATATCTTCTGTAGGGGAATTTAGAGGAATTGGTCTTGCGCCGTGAAAGAATCCTAGTCTTCCAAGAACACAGAATATGTCTTTGGATGTTGAATAAAAACCAAAATATTTAGGAACTTTTTGTGGAATTTTTCCGGGTATATCAACACTGGCTATAAATGATCCTTTTATCTGAACCCCACCATCAGCACAAAGTGAAACTTTTAAAGTTCCCCCATTTTTCTCACAAATTGTTTTTGCAGCTCTGATTCTTCTAAGCTCCCCTATTGTTCTCACATTAAATGAGTCTTTTTTATAGTTTGGAACAGCTGTAATGCTAACAAACAGCTCAACCATGTCACCAGGCTGAGCCTCAACTTGAGTCATTCCAAATGAAACAGTTAACTCACCTTTTTCAATAAGCTCAAGCCCCTCTTCAGTAAGCAATTTTACAAGAGACAAAATTGACTTTGGATTTGAAGCTACAGATTGAGGAAGACTAGGATCAATTAAAAAATGAAGTATGACTGGATTGTCCTTATAAAAATGCTCCCCAAATAATTCTAAAATATCTTGAGATACCTGCTTTAGATTTACTTTTTTCAAAGGAACTTCAGTTTCATCTCCCACAGTAATCTGGTCTAAATTGCTAAGAATTCTAAAAAGTAAAAATCTTAATTCTGAAGAATCTTTTGAACTAATGGAAAGTGAGTCGATTTTTTGGGTCAAAGAGGCCAAGAGTCCTGGCACCTCATTTTTTAGCGCGTTCTCCAGATCCTTGAGTCGTTGTTTAAGGACACTATTCTCCTCCTCAAGCTGTTCTGTAAATAGTTTCTTTAAGAAACGCATGGCTTTAGAGGTATCGGTATTTTTCGTAAGTTTCTTTAGCTAATGTCTTTTACCTGTTATAAGAGAGCCTATGAATCCACAGATATTTAGAGAGTACGATATTAGGGGTTACGTAGGTAAAGACTTAAGCCCAGAATTTGCTTATACACTTGGCAAAGCTTATGCAAGCTTAGCTCACGATAATGGGAAAGACTCAATCGCAATCGGGTATGATGCACGAGAGTCCTCACCAGTTTATGCGGAAGCTCTTACTAAGGGGCTAACAGAATCAGGTATATCAGTAGTTCACTTAGGCTTATGCCCAACTCCTGTAATGTACTACTCGATCTTTAAATATGGATATGGTGGCGGCATTCAAGTGACTGGCAGCCATAATCCCTCTGATATGAATGGCTTTAAGCTTTGCTTAGGCACTCACACCTTAAGTGGTGAAGACATTCAGGATCTCAAAGCTCGTTGTGAAAGGATTCATAAGCCATCTGCAACTAAGGGTGGTACAGAACAAATTGATATTATTCCAACCTACATCACTGAGATTATCGGAAATGTTAAACCGTATCTTGGATCCCGAAAATTAAAGATTGTTGCAGATGCAGGTAACGGAGTTGGGGGCTTAACCGGCATTGATATATTAAAAGGTTTAGGGTGCGAAGTGATCCCATTATTTTGCGATCCAGATGGAACATTTCCTAATCATCATCCAGATCCAACAGTGTTAAAAAATCTAACAGTGTTAATTGATAGAGTTAAGAAGGAAAATGCTGATTTTGGAATCGGCTGGGATGGAGATGCAGATAGAATTGGAGTAGTAGATAATAACGGTGAGCCAATTTATGGGGATATGCTGCTACTTCTTTATGCAAGAGAGATTCTAAAAGAAAAACAGGGAGCTACTATAGTTGGGGATGTAAAATGCAGCTCAAAGCTTTATCAAGATATTGCTCATCATGGTGGTAACCCAATTATGTGGAAAACAGGCCATTCCCTGATCAAGGGAAAACTCAAAGAGACCGGTGGAGAGCTTGGTGGAGAAATGAGTGGTCATATCTTCTTTAAGAACAGATTCTATGGATTTGATGATGCAGTATATGCAACAGCCAGGTTCATAGAGTTAATGAGTAACACACCAAAAAAAGCATCTGAATTATTGAGTGATCTTCCTAAAACAGTTTCAACTCCTGAAATCCGAGTTGATTGTCCAGAGGAGATAAAATTCAAAATCGCTGAACAAGCAAAGGAGGCTTTCCCGGAATATACAGTAAATACTATCGATGGAGTGCGCATAGAATTCCCTCATGGCTGGGGGCTTGTTAGAGCTTCGAACACTCAGCCAGTATTAGTAATGCGATTTGAGGCAACTTCAGCTGAGCTCTTAAAAGAGTATCAGACTTTAGTTGTATCTCGAATTGAGGACATAAAGAGTAAATTATGAAGCGAGTTTTGCCAGTTTTGATTTTGAGTCTAGGAATCGCGGTTGTATTAATAGTTATGGCTTTTATAGCTAAGGATAGATCCCCTACTGAGGTTTACTCAATCGAACCAAATCAAGGCAGTAATGAACATAAAGAGCCTGGTGATTATGTTGTTAAATATTGAGCTGTCAGCGTTTGTCTGGTCAGGCCTTCCGGCCTGACCCCCAATACAATGTTATCTAAGGAGTCCTAAGCTTCTTTTCTATTTCAGGAATAAACCCTGCGCGAATCAGTTTTGAGCTTTTTAAGCTCAAAACTGCGAGAGCATAGCAGGGCGAGCGCGGGTTTGGCGAAGCCAAAACGCGCTGTATAAGATATTGCTTCGTTATCCCTAAATCTATCTATAGTCAAAGCTCATCTGCGTTTGGTATATTTATCTCCTCTGGTTCAGAAATTTTAATAAATACCACGGCACTTCCTGGATTATCGACTAATATGTACCCTGGAAATTCCTCATTAAAGGAGGTGATAAGCCATGCAAAATCGGGATCGGTTAATTCATGTGAATACACTGGGCGAACCATTAAACTCCTCCATGAGTTTTGGACACTTACTTTGCGCTAGATATCCCTTGGCCCCCCCAAGGACTATCTTATCTAAGTACTTCGGAGAGCCATTAGAATTACTTGATACGAGAGTTTCTTAATTTACCGGTATTTTTTTGCCTCAAAACATTGATAATTAAGGCTTTAGCCACTTAAACTAGCTTTATAGTGGAAGTAATCACAAATCATAATCTGACTGCAAGATATATAGACGAAGACGCCCTTAAGATTATCCAGAGATTAAAGCGACATGGATTCTCAGGTTACATTGTTGGTGGAGGGGTTAGGGATCTTCTTTTAGGTAAAACCCCTAAGGATTTTGACATTGCAACCGATGCAACTCCTAGGAAAGTAAAATCGATTTTTTCAAACAGTAGAATAATTGGTAAACGATTTAGGCTGGTTCATGTTTATTTTCGAGGTGGAAAATATCTTGAAGTTGCGACTTTTAGAACTGATTCTACTGAGACTGATAATGAATTTGGAACAGAAGAGACTGACGCTAAAAGACGAGATCTAACTATTAATGGCTTATTTTTTGATCCACAAACTCTTCAAATTATCGATTATGTTGGTGGATTTAGAGATATAGAAAATAAGACTATCAGAATAATAGGCGAGCCAGATCAAAGGTTCACTGAAGATCCAGTAAGATTACTAAGAACCATAAGGCACGCGGCTAGGACTGGTTTTGAGATAGAAGGCAAAACAAGAAAATCACTAAAAAAATTAGCTTCTTTAATCAAAGAGAGCTCACCTGTAAGGGTTTATGAAGAGTTTAAGAAAGACCTAACCTCCGGATATCTATACGATACTATTTGGTTAGCTTGCGAGGCTGGTCTTGCAACCTATTTACTTCCAACGATTGATACCAATCAGGACGGATTATTTAGAGCCGAATCATCCTTCTCTGAAGTTTTACGAAAACTTGATGAGCAAAATAGAGGGTTAACTTCAGTTCCCCATTCTATTATGCTTGCTGCACTTGTTTTCTTTTTAAAACAACCTCTATCAGACACAACTGAATGTGCAGCACGTTTTGATTCAACGGAAGATATTAAAGAGCACATCAAAACTTCTTTTTCTGGACTTTTTGTAACAAGAAGGGATTCTTCTGATGTTGAAAACTTACTTTCCCAGTGGCTTAGAATATCTCAAGCAAAAAGCAGAGTTAAACATAAAGCAGCAGTGCCCGCTGATTACTATCATGATCTACAGTTTTTACTTACTATATCAAATTCGGTTGATCTTGAGTTCTTTAGACTCTATAGACCAGGAAGGATGAGGCGATGATCTTAGGAGTAATACCAGTAAGACTTGAGAGCGAAAGACTACCAAGAAAGCCTCTTGCTGATATTGCCGGAAAATCACTTGTTCAAAGAGTATGGGAACAGGCATCAAAATCTAAGAAACTAGATAAATTAGTAGTTGCTACTGACTCTGATGAAATTATTGATGTAGTTAAAAGTTTCGGTGGAGAATTTGTAAAAACTTCTAACAAGCCACGGACTGGAACCGACCGGGTTTATGAGGCCTTCAGTATAACTGAAGGTAATTTTTCTTTTGTAGTAAACATACAGGGCGACATGCCATTTATAAATCCTGTTTTAATAGATTCCTGTATCGAGTTACTCGAATCTTCAGGCGCCGATATGGTTACTCCCGCTACTCCTATTATTTCAGATGAAGAATTTTTCCGAGACTCCACTGTAAAAGTTGCTATAGGCAATGAAGGAAGGGCTCTATATTTCTCGAGAGCACCAATTCCCTACCCTCGTCACCGCTCAGACCCTTTAGGCTTTAAGCATATAGGGCTATATGTTTTTACTGCCAAAGCCTTACAAACCTTCCCCTCTCTTCCTTCTTGCGAAGTTGAAGAAAGAGAAAAGCTTGAGCAGTTGAGAGCACTAGCTTCGGGGTTTGATATCAGGATTTTTAATGCCTCTCCTCAACTGACCACACCTGGGATCGAGGTAGATACTCCTGCTGATCTTGAGCGGGCAAGGGAGTTAACCACCTGTTAACTTTGATTTTTTTCCCTACAAGACTAAGAATTAAAAAGTGTGTATAGTCCATAAAACCGCCTTAGAAAATTTGGTTTAAGTATGGCTCGTTCCACAAAGTTTATCTTTATTACCGGAGGAGTTGTTTCCTCCATTGGCAAAGGACTATCAAGTGCATGCATTGGTGCACTTCTTGAAGCGCGTGGGCTAAAAGTCACCGCGATGAAGCTTGATCCTTACATTAATGTTGATCCTGGCACCATGAGTCCAATTCAGCATGGAGAAGTGTTTGTAACTGATGATGGTGCGGAGACTGACCTTGATCTAGGCCATTATGAACGGTTCATGAACGTTACAATGTCTAAGCTTAACAATTTCACAACTGGCCAGGTCTATGAAACAGTGATTGCTAATGAGAGACGGGGTGATTACTTAGGTGGAACGGTTCAAGTAATTCCTCATGTTACAGATGAGATAAAAAGACGAATTAGAGAAGGTGCAAACGGATTTGATATATGCCTGGTTGAAATAGGTGGAACTGTTGGTGATATTGAAAGCTTACCATTTCTTGAAGCTATACGTCAGATGAGGCTTGAAGTAGGTCCTCAAAATGCAATCTTTATTCATGTAACTCTGGTGCCATACATTGCTGCCTCTCAAGAGTTCAAAACAAAGCCTACTCAACACTCAGTGAAAGAACTCTTAGGGTTTGGAATAGTTCCAAATGTTGTAATTTGCAGATCTGAGGAGCCTATTGATTCAAAACTAAAGAAGAAGATCAGTCTTTTTTGTAACGTAGCTGAAAATTGCGTGATCAATGCTCCGGATGTAGGAACAATTTATGAACTTCCACTTGTATTTGAATCTGAAGGATTAGATGACAGAATTGTTGAGAGTTTAAATATTTGGACAGGATCCCCAAATCTTTCCCCATGGAATAAAATAGTTAAGTCCGTTGTAGAACCAAAGCGTGGAAAAGTTACAATCGCTATGGTTGGGAAGTATGTAGAGCTCGTTGAAAGTTATAAAAGTTTAACTGAGGCACTTCAACATGGTGCAATTGCAAATGATTGTGCACTTGAGATTGTTTACATTGATTCTGAAGAAATTGAAAAAACTTCAGTTGAATCAGTAATAGGCTCCCAAACAATAGATGCGATATTAATCCCGGGCGGATTTGGCTCAAGGGGAAGTGAGGGAAAAATCTTAGCTGCTAAATATGCTCGAGAAAGAAAAATTCCCTACTTCGGCATATGTCTTGGGCTTCAAATTGCTGTAATAGAGTTCGCAAGGAATGTAGCTGGGATTGAGGGAGCAACAAGCACTGAATTTAATCCAGATTCTGAGCATAAAGTAATTGATTTCATGGAGTCTCAAAGAGCAGTCAGCAGAAAAGGCGGATCAATGAGATTAGGTGCTTATCCCTGTGTGCTTCAGCCAGGATCTTTAGTTCATAAACTATATGGCTCAAAGGAGATATCAGAGCGTCATAGACATAGATATGAAGTAAATAACACTTACAGAAAACAGCTAACTGATGCTGGCTTAGTTACATCTGGTGTATCTCCTGATGATTCATTAGTTGAAATGATAGAACTAAAGTCACATCCTTGGTTTGTTGGAGTTCAGTTTCATCCTGAGTTTAAATCTAGCCCTAAAAACCCACATCCTCTATTTAAGGGGTTTATTTCTGCTGCTCTTAGTTTTAGAGATAAGCGAAATAGCTCTGAGAAAGTTACATACAGCCAAAGCTCCGATCCTACATCGTTGGCAGTTGGACAGTAATTAGCTTTGAATACTTGGGGGTCAGGCCGGGAGGCCTGACCCCCGTTTTATTTCTTCGTCTGCTTGCGCAGACGAGAGATCCTCCCGGCCTGACCCTCCCAAGCGCATCTATTACTACCCCTCTTTAGATCAACTAATAGTTTAAAATACAACCAGTCAGGGGGAAAATGTGATGGATAGTTGAGATCGTCAAATTATCGTGTTGATCCAATTTTTATACTGACTAGGCTCAGTAAGCTCAAACTTTCTTCCTTTAAAAGATTCATATAGAGCTCGATGCCTAGCAAGTCCATATTCGTCAGAACGAGTTTCATACTCGCGAACCCATTCTATAAGTTTTTCAAGATTCTGATTCTGCTCCTCTTGAGAGCTGAACTTCTCTGGCTCCCATGGTCTTGCACGACAGTGTGCTATACATTTATCAACACCAGGGTTTAGAAAAACAAGTTCTTCGCAATAATCAAGAACTCCTGTAATTATATCTGAATAGCATCCTTCTATGATCCAACTCTTATTTTTTTCGATGAATCGCTTAACCTCAGCGATACTTTCTTCAATGGGTCGCCTGACTGCGCCGTTTTGAAATGCAACTTCATCTAATGAAAGTACAGCAACCTGTTGACGCAATTGTACTTCTCTCGAAAGAGTACTTTTACCTGATCCAGCATTACCAATAAAAATTGCTTTCATACTTTCAAAGTTTGTGAATATAAGGTGAAGAACTCGCCAGTTTTCACGCCAGAATTATCTCTCTAATCGACACCTTGCTCAAGTGTCATGAAATTCTGAGTTGAGTAAATGCCCCCCCTCCCTATCAATGCCACTTACATTCAATTCTAAATTATCAGTGCTTGAGAACTGATTTTTGAACACAGAGTGCTCAGAGTTTCACAGAGTTATCCAAAACAAACTACTCTGCGTAACTCTGAGACCTCTGCGTCCTTAAGTTTTACCAAATTAAATTAAACACTTACACAATGAAGGTAAGTGGCATTGCCCCTCCCTATGGGGCAGTTTTCTTAAATTTTAAAGATTCTTGGCTGCGCTCCGGTCTTTGCAACCAAGGTTGATATTGTATCATTAGCTTCTGCCGAATGATGTTCACCTAGCTCATAGCGATTATTCCAAGTCGCTTTAGAAAATTCCATTCCTTTGTAAATTAATTTCCTGTTTCCTTCCGAATACCTTAGAACAATTCTTGGAAACGGACCGACAGATCTCCAAAGTTGATGTAATATCTGATCTTTGGGTTGAGCCAATAGTGCAACGACAATCACATCATAGTGACCATGAGTTCCCGCCGTATTGTCAGTCGGTAGTTCGACACTTTCTGCACTTTGATGAATGACTCGAATTTTTTCCGAGAGTGCTAATTTACTAATAATTTCTTTTGAGATCTCGCAGGCTTCCATCGAGTGATCAAAACAGTCAACGTAAGCACCTGTTTTTTGTTCAATTAGTATAGCTGATATTGGTAATGGGCCACTTCCTATAAACAAGACTCGATCTGAAGCTTTAATATTTGCAAGTTTTATCTCAGCTTCGATCAACCGCTTGAACCGGTCATAAAGAATATATTCTTTTAATTGTGCATCACCTCTTAAAAAGAAGTCCGCAAAAGATGTTTCAAGATTTGTTTCAAACTGCTCATAGAGCTTTTGCGCTAGTGCTATACGCGCTGAGTCCAAATCAGGAGGTAGGTCAGATTGATCAGCATCCACTGAAAGAAGAAATTCTTCGAGTTGGGTGCCGGCGGTATGAACAACGCTTGAATCATGAAAATTCAAACCTTCCAGGGAATTAACAAACTGTACAACTTTTACCTCACTTGATACGCCCATAATTATTCCCGAAGGAAATTGTTTTAATCCTTATGAGCTAATAAGGTTAGCTTTCCATTAGTTCCCATTTGAATATCACCTGAAACAATATCCTTACTCTGAAAAAAATCTTTGGTAAATTTCACAACTTCTGACGTATCGAATGGTTTGCAACTGTAAGCATCCACCGTAAAAAAGCTACATTTTCTCCATGCATAAACATGTGCACCGGATTCAGTCCAAGCAACGAATCCATTCAGTTCGAATAGTGGGACTTCAGGATTAGACCATTCATCAGGTGGCCAAGAATATGGGCCTGAAAATATTCTCATGTCCAAAAGGACTGATAGCTCGTTTAAGTATCTTCTTATTGTCTCTCCGTCTGCTTGAATAGAGAAATGCCCCTCCATCACGATGCGCTGACGGTAGATTGTTGGTTCTAGGTCTTTCATAATCCTTTAGGTGACAACGGTAAAACGCACCAGATTCTAACCCAAAAAACTTTCTTAATCATTCAAAAAATTCAAAGGGTTACAATTCTGCGTGGCGTTGATTGTTATACCGCTTTCATCATCGAAGTACATAAGCACTGCCTTCGACCAATGCTGTTTTTCGTTCTATTACTAGGCACTCTGGGTTAAATTGCCAGTGATCGATAAAACCTGTTCGCTTGGGATTATTTGATTCTCCAACGCCTGTAAATTCACCTACTACAAAGACATCGAGACCATTAACGAAGATTCCCTCTATTGAGTGAAAACCATCAAGTTTTCGTAAATGGCGAAAGAATTCATCGATTTGAGGCTTTCCAGAGTAAACTTCGCCTGCGCGGTTATACACGGCCTCCTCTGCAAATAGCATCATCACATTGTCTAACTCTCTGGCATCGATCCAAGAATAATAGTTTCTTAAATTTTGCTCGACTCTACTAGATATTTGAAGCGATAAACTTGATTCGTTTGGCCAGTCGCCAGCTTGGCCATCTTCATCAATAAATAGGGGAACAGACAACATCATCAACAACTCTCGAGCGGTCTAACGGGGCGGCGGCATTACCGGACGACTCCCTAGGAAATATACCATAATCCCACCGTTACTCTAGTGGGGGGTTGTTCCGGTAAATGCCGTTGTTCGGCGCGCGCGTAGCGCCGACGAACAACAATGCCGCCGCCCCGTTCGGCGTCGCGGGTATATGCCTAGCATCTGCACTCCAATTTTAAGCGCGAGCGCATTCTAAGCATTCTATTAATATTTATTGAATTTATAAGAGACTGCACGCCACAAATGTTTAACTAGGAGGCGCGAGCGCGACGCCGAACGTCTTAAGTGTGCGGGAAACGGGGCTCTTAATCAACCAGAATTACCGCGAACCTTTGCGCCTCGTTTCTCCGTCACGGCTTGATAGTTCTACGCCGGGTACCCACTTAAGCTTTGGCTTACGTTTCTCAGCAGAGCAGTCCTTTAAGTAAAGATTGATCAAGTTCTGGTATGGCATGTCAAATTCAGCTGCCAACAACTTGAAGTAATCAATTACGCTCTCATCAAGTCGGATTGTTATCTGCTTTTTGAGCTTGGCAGCGTAAGGATTTTTTACGGCATTGGAAAAACCATATTCTTTTCTCATAATTTCACCCTGGATAAGATCGTTGCTCTTTTTTAGTTGCTTTGCGTGCTGAGATAATTCGAATTACCGAATCACTTTCTCGATAACAGTGGCAAACAATTAGTAATCTCATTTGGCTGCTGAGTAAAATAAAACGATCCTCTTCCTTAGAGTGATCGGGGTCTGGCGTAAGCTGAGCATAGTCGTCATAAAACACCGATTGTGCTTCTTCGAAGGAAACACCGTGCTTACGACGATTTTGCGTCGCCTTAGCTGAGTCCCAGGTAAATCGAATATTGCTCACATAATTATAGTATAATTATTATAAGACTTTGGCAAGAACAGAATTCTTAGGCATAAAACGTTTTGCCTGACTGGCGCGCAACCGGACAAGTCTCCCAGTTATGCCGATCTTTAACAGCACAACCTGCCTAAGTATCTCAATACCTGTTCTAAATTTCTAGGTGGTGCACTTCGGTTTCAAACCTAGCACTCATCTCGGGTAATTTGACTTTTAATCTATTTCGTCAAAGAGCGAGTTGCAAGACGCTCGCGACTCATACCCCATACTGTAAGTGGCCCGGGCACTACAAGATCTCCTCCTTCATACAAAAGATAACGAGTGCTCGACAACAATAAATACCATTGAGATATATTTCCACCTTTGGCCATGAAATATGCTGTATGAGCGACTGCTAAATCCTCAGAAGGAAGATCAAGCCAACCTCTGCCTTCTAGTTCATCCAGAGGTAATCGAGTAAATTTATTGTCGAACTCCGCCATAATTTCGAGTGGGTGAGAAAGTTTCTTATAAAATAAACTGCTATTCTCCCACAATATTAATTGATAAGGAGATATAGGTCTTCTATTAAAGAACTCTAGAGAAATTCTCTGTGCCTCTAACAGAAACTGAAAACGACTTACCCCCTCCGGTAATGTCACGGCTATCTGCAATTCTCCTAGAAGCTTAATCTTATATTTATCAATGAAGTCCTTAGTTACAAAATCAGCTTTTAGGTTCTTCGATACAGCTATATCGACTCCGGCAAGTGCATCACCCTTTGGGTCATATCGTGCGCTTTCAAGTTGCATTAATAAGGCTCTTGAAAGCCCTGGGCCGATAGGACAAGGTTTAGCTGGCTCATCAACCAGATTCTCGGCTTGCTGTATCATTTATTTTATTGCCTCCGTTCCATCTTCCAAAGTTTAGAAAATCCTATAGACATCTTCACTTTTCATCACCACTAATGTCGCTTAGCAAAGTCGAAATATTTGATCTTAATCTAAGTGACTTGAGGTATAATATATTCGGTAGATTCTACCCTATACTCTACCCCTATTCAAATAATATGTCCTTATTCTTCCTCGTTTTCTGACAAAAACGCTGCTTATCCTCACTTTTGTAGACAGCCTAATAATCTTGTATATTCCAGTATGCCTAAATCAAAGCTACTTCTATTTTGTGGCCCCTGTCAGATTGAATCAAAAGAACATGCTCTCTTTATAGCTAAAGAAATTAAATCTATAACAAACGACCTTCCTGTAGAGCTCTACTACAAATCGTCCTATGACAAAGCAAACAGAACTAGCTTAGAAGGAAAACGAGGAATTGGAATCGATGAAGGGCTCTCAATTCTATCAGCAGTCAAATCTGAATTAGGGTTACCCGTTCTCACTGATATTCACACACCCGATGAAGCACTAAGGGTAGGCAAAGTTGTTGATATTATTCAGACCCCTGCATTTTTATGTCGACAGACTGATCTGTTAATTGCCGCAGGAAAATCTGGAGCAGCTGTAAATATCAAAAAAGGTCAGTTTCTTTTTCCACTTGATATGAAGTTTGCTGCTGAAAAAGTTGCTTCGACTGGAAATAATAAAATTTTTCTTTGCGAAAGAGGAACTTCATTTGGATATAGAGATTTAGTATTTGATCCAAGGTCGCTCGTTTGGATGAAAAGCTTAGGGTATCCTGTAATTTATGATGCAACACACTCTGTTCAAGTAATGGGTGGTGATAATGGTAGCTCAGGTGGTCATCGCGAGATGATAGTTCCACTTGCAAAAGCTGCTGCTGCTATTGGTGTTGATGGAATATTTATTGAAACTCACGAGGAACCTAAAAGAGCACCAAGCGATGGAGCTTCAATGCTGCCACTAAAAGATCTTAGAAAAGCGTTAGAGGATATAATCAGGGTTCGAGGTGAATAGAAAGAAAAGTTTAATAGTAGCAGCCTCGGTGATTGTTGCCTTTTTTCTTGGTGTGATTTTCCTTTTTAAAAAACAGACCTCTATCTCTACTCCTATTGGAGAATTATCAGTTGAACTTGATCTCTCAACTGGCCCTAAAGTAGTACTTAATAATTTTAAAAGAAGTGAATCAAAAGATGGGAAAAAGCTCTGGGAGATAACTGCTGAAAAAGGTGTTTTCTCACCTAATACCCAAGAAGCTCAGGTTGAAAACCCTAAACTACAGTTCTTTAAAAAAAGTGACGTAACTGTGACTTTGACCTCAAGAAAAGCAATCATTAACTTCGATAATCAAACTCTGGCAAATGCAGAACTATTAGAAGAGGTACTTCTAGTTCAGGATAATCCAAGCTTTATTATGACTGGGAATAGAGCTCTGTATGATCAAAAGCAGGTTTTAATCCCAGGTCCCGTTACTATAAGATCTGATAGTTTGTTTATTGAAGGGGAAAACTTAGTCGGCGATGTAGAAGCCGAAGTGTTTACCTTAAAAAATAATGTAAAAAGTGTCATTAGGAAGGAGTCATGATTTTTTTCTTATTCATACAAAACCTGCTTTTCTCTGAAGCAACACTAAACTTAAAATCCTCCAAGGAACCTACTTATATTGAAGCCGAATCTTTAACTTTAAATCAAAAAGATAAAAAATTTATTTATCAAGGAAAAGTTAAAGTTACCCAAGGTGAGATGACCATCACAACAGATAATCTTGAAGGTATTTACAACGATAATAATGAGATTCAAACACTTAACGCTCTAAAAAATGTAGTCATCATAAAGGGAGAAGCTCTACGAGCGACAGGAGATAAGGCTGTTTATGATGCAAAAACTGAAATAGTAACTCTAACTGGCAATCCTGAAGTGACAGAAGGAGAAAGTCAGCTTTTAGCTGATGTGATTAAGCTATTTATAGCTGAAGACAGGAGTGAAGCTGAAGGCAATGTTAGGATGAAGTTAGTTAAAAAAGAGCAATGATCGGAGCTGTATTTTTTGATATTGATGGAACACTAGTTACATCTGATGGAAAACTTCTTCCATCAACAAAAAAAGCGATTAATATCCTCAAAGAAAAGAGTATACCAATCTGCCTTGCATCAGGAAGAGCAACACTTGGAGCTCTTTGGTTAATTGAAGAGCTAGAGATTGAGCATCCTTGCATGTTCCATTCAGGAGCTGAGATTTATGATCCGATAAAAAAAACAACTCTGGTATCAGCTCCACTTACCAAGGATGAGACAATTACTCTGATAAAAGAGTGTAGAGCGAATAATCTATATCTAGAGCTCTACTCAGAGAATTCATATTATGTAGAATCTCAAAACAACCTCACTGAGATTCATACTGAGCTTTTAGGAGCTCCCCCCCGAATATGCAGCTTTGATACCTTAGATAAGGATTTTGTTAAAGGAGTCATCGTAACTGATTCGCCTAATAAGCTGGAAAAAGTAAAGAATCTAAATCTAAAAAATCTTAAACTAGGAATTGCTCCAGGTTCAAAATTTGAAAATATTCACTTCTCAAATGTTACTAATCAGGCTGCCTCAAGAGAAAATGCATTTAATTGGTTTAGTAATTACTTCAATCTTCACAATCAAGACTCAATAATATTTGGAGATGCAACATCAGATATACCATTCATGAAGCTTTGCTCCTTTAGTGTTGCAATGGGGAATGCTGAAAACTCAGTGAAAGAGTTAGCATCTTTTATTACTCACTCAAATGACGAAGATGGCATTTATCATGCAATTTCAGTATTATTCCCGGGTGATGAAGTTCTTAGCAGCAGATAGTGTTTCAAAATCATACTCAGGCAGAACTGTAGTATCAGAGGTTGATGTGGGTCTTTATGCTGGAGAAGTAATAGGCCTTTTAGGCCCTAATGGAGCTGGAAAAACTACTACATTTTACATGATGGTAGGTTTAGTCGCCCCAGATAGCGGAAAGATTCTTTTATCTGGAAAAGACATAACAACCCTTCCAATGTATGAAAGAGCAAGACTTGGAATCGGGTATCTTCCTCAAGAACCTTCAGTCTTTAGAAAACTGTCTGTTAAAGAAAATGTACTTGCAATTCTTGAAACTATGGAGTTTGAGTCAAAAGCATCAATGGATGAGCGAGCACTTGAACTTCTAACTGAGCTTGGCATAGAAAAACTTGCTGATAACAGAGCAGGAAGTCTCTCTGGGGGAGAAAGAAGACGGTGTGAGATTGCAAGATCTCTTGCTAGATCTCCAAGCTTCATTTTACTTGATGAACCATTTGCTGGAATCGACCCAAAAGCCATTCAGGATATTCAGGAGATAATTTACCATTTAAAAAGTAAGGGAATTGGAGTTCTTATTACCGACCACAACGTAAGAGAAACTTTAGGAATCTGCGACAGAGCATATATTCTAATTGACGGAAAGGTGCTTCTCGAAGGTAAGCCTAATGAGATAGCATCTAATCCTGATGCGATTAAGTATTATCTTGGTGATAACTTCTCTTTGTAACGCTCAAACCTTCACCCTTGATAAAAATAGATCTACTGTAAACTTTGAAATCATAACACCTATGGGTTCAATTCTAGCAGATGGGGAGCTTGTGAGTGGGAAATTAAATAAGCAGGAAAAAAGCACAGAGCTTGAAGTCACAGGAAGAAACTTGTCTCTTAAAACTGGGTCTCTATCGGCCAGAGCTATGGTTAATGCTCTCTTCTCAAAAGTACTAAACTCACCAGTCTTTGCTAAAGGAATTATTGCGCAGGATGGACGAGCTCAAGCTACAATCCAAGCTCAAGGACTTACTCATAAACGCATAATCCCAATTACGCTAAATCAAATATCAAAAGATGAGATACAGCTAGTTGGCAGATTTCCCAGGGAAGACATTCTGTCCCTAGAAGGAAGTGCCGTATTTAATCTTTACTTTGCAAGATCATGATCCTAGGAATTGCATTCAAATTCCCTGATATGATCTTTGAGAGGTTTTTAAAAACTGCCAGGGAATTTTTATCTAATGAAGAGATCGTAATATTCGTATCAAATCCAACAGGAGAAGCTAGGGATATTTTTAAACAATACAATGCATCACTCGTTGAAGTAGACAGTGCTAACTATCACCTTCAAACCTGGAGATATGTTCTTTATGAAAGATATCTAAGTGAGGTAAATCCTGAGTTTGTTTTTTTAACAGATGTTAGAGATGTAGTATTTCAAGGAGATATATTTTCTAAACTAAAAAAACTCACTTTCGATCAGTGCTTTTTCCAAGAGGGTAAATTAATCAGAGATTGTGAAACAAACTCTCTATGGATAAAAGAAGGTTTTGGAGATGATCTTTACGGAAAAGTTCAAGATGAGCCTATAATTTGTTCTGGTACGACCTTTGGTACTCTAAATGGAATAATGGAATATCTAAAAATCATTAATCAAGTTGCTCCAAAAATAATGTCAAAGAATCTCTCAAGGCCTGACGGAATAGATCAAGGAATACACAACGCACTTATTAGATCTGGAGCTTTTAAAAATTACAAAATTTTCTCAAATGATAATGGCCCAATAATTACCCTTCAGTATGCTGAGCATAAAATTAATAACAGAGGGTTCGTTACAAATTTATCGGGAAGCGTGCCCGAAGTAGCCCATCAAATTGACAGAATGCCCAGGGAGATGATTAACCAGATTGGAAAGCTTCGCAGTTTTCCAGTAATTGACCTTATAGCCACAAGAAATATCATTGAGGGAAGAGAAGCTCTCGATTTTTCTGGCCTAGATATCTGAATTTACTAGATAAATTTCATTTTTTTACTAGCAACTGATTTCCCAGTAAAACTTTATTCTAGGGATGAGTGCAAACTTTGTGCCTTATACCTGCATCATAGATTAAGGAGTTTACTATGGCGCTACAGGTTCGCTTAACACAGGGGCTACGGCAATCACTTACGATGACGCCACAGCTCCAACAGGCGATTAAGCTTTTACAGCTTAACTATCTTGAATATCGAGACGCTGTAGAACAAGAGCTTATTGAAAACCCACTACTTGAAGAGATCCCACAAGAAGAGCCTTCAGAAGAAGACGAGAAGAAAGAAGAAGTCAAAGATATGGAGGCCTATCTAGACAGGCTCCAGGAGTCTAAAGAGTATGCTGCACCAGAAGCACAAGCAAGTTTCGAATCATATACAACAAAGCCTGAAACTCTTCAGGAGTATCTTTTAAATCAGCTTAGACTCTCTGATACGGATGATAATTTAAAACGTCTACTTGCTCATATAATAGGAAACCTTGATTCAGACGGATATCTAACCTGCGAGCATGAAGAGCTTTGCGAAAGTTGTGGATGTGCTATTGATGAACTCCTTGCTGCACTTGAAATTCTAAAAACATTTGAGCCATGCGGTATTGGAGCAAGAAACTTAAGTGAATGTTTATTATTCCAATTAGACTCCATGGGACTAGGCGAAAATTTAGTTGCATCTATTGTACAAAGACATCTTGATAAAGTTGAGAGAAGAAAATTTGATCTGATTGCTAAAGAAGAGAACTGCTCTATAGAGGAGATAGCTGGAGCTATTACGATACTTCAACGCCTTGAGCCAAAACCTGGGAGATCCTTTGGAGAAGATGCAACAAGATACGTTGAGCCTGATGTATACCTTCATAAAATAAATGGAGAGTATGTTATTACATTAAATGATGATGGCATTCCAAGATTAAGAATCAGTGATCATTACGTTGATCTTCTTAAAAGTGACTCTTCTGAGCAAAAAGCATATCTACAGGAAAAATTAAAATCTGCATCTTGGCTTTTGAAAAGTATTCATCAAAGACAACAAACCATTTACCGTGTTTCACAAAGTATTGTTAAGTTTCAAAAAGAATTCTTTGATAAAGGCATATCTGCCCTTAGACCTCTAGTACTAAAAGAAGTAGCTGAGGATGTAGGAATTCATGAATCTACTGTAAGCAGAGTAACTTCAAACAAATACATGCACACACCTCAAGGCGTTTTTGAACTTAAGTTCTTTTTTACAAATGGACTTTCGAGCGCAAGTGGTGAGACTACATCATCATCTTCTATTAAAGAAAGAATTAAGCAGTTAATTGCAAACGAGGACAGTAAATCTCCACTAAGCGATCAAGATATCGGTGAGATATTGGCTAAGGAAAATATAAAGATTGCAAGAAGAACTGTAGCCAAATACCGAGAAAGCTTAGGTATTGAGTCGTCTTCGTTAAGAAAACGAAAGCTCTAAAGTCTTGAGAATATTTCTATTATATCATATCCTTAAATGTTGATATGAGGCTTATTACTCTTAATTTAACTTTCAAACAGACTGAAGCGACTGACCCAATCCGTGCATATGCTGAAGAAAAAATAGTTCCTACTATTCAAAAATTCGTGCATCACGACACTGAAGCACACATGGTGCTAAAGGTAGAAAAGCTCAGACACCTTGCTGAAATTTCATTCCATGTTGATGGACATGATTTTGCCTGTCACTCTGAGAGTGACGACATGTATACATCGATAGATAAGTTAAATAGTACACTAGCCGAACAACTTAGAAGACATAAAGATAAACTCACAAGGCATTAGAAATAATATGACAAAAAAAAGTTTCGTTTTCACCTCTGAATCAGTTTCAGAAGGTCACCCAGACAAAGTATGCGATCAGATAAGCGATGCAATCTTAGATGCTCACCTCAAAGGAGATCCTAAAAGTAGATGTGCCGTTGAAACTTTAGTTAAAGACTCAAATGTAGTTATTGCCGGAGAAATTACTTCTAATTGCGAAGTTAATTATGACAAAGTAGCAAGGGAAGTAATTCATGATATCGGCTATACAGATGAAAATATCGGGTTTGATGCTCATAAATGCTCTATTCAACTACTCTTAAGTAGACAATCAGCTGATATCAGCATAGGTGTTACCGAAGGCGAAGGAACTTTTAAAGAGCAGGGTGCTGGTGATCAAGGGTTAATGTTTGGCTTTGCCTGCAATGAAACTCCAGAGTTAATGCCACTTCCAATCTCACTTTCTCATCAGTTAATGTTTAGCCTTGCTCAACTTAGACATAAAGGATCTGCGCCTTTTTTAAGGCCTGATTCCAAATCTCAAGTTTCAGTAAGATATGAAGATGGTAAGCCGATCTCAATTGATACAGTAGTTATCTCAACTCAGCATACTGAAGATGCAACTCTCAAACAGGTTGAAGAGTTTTGCGTTGAATCAGTTGTTAAAAAAGTTATCCCGTCTGAGCTTCTAACAAGCAGCACTAGATATCTAATCAATCCTACTGGAAGATTTGTTGTTGGAGGCCCTGTTGGAGACTGCGGGCTAACTGGAAGAAAGATCATAGTTGATACCTATGGAGGCTATAGCCGTCATGGTGGCGGAGCGTTTTCAGGTAAAGATCCATCAAAAGTAGATAGATCTGCTGCTTACATGGCAAGATATATAGCCAAAAACGTTGTAGCTGCTGGTTTAGCAGAGATGTGCGAAGTGCAACTTGCCTATGCAATCGGTGTTGCAGAGCCAGTTTCAGTATATGTTGGAACTTTTGGATCAAATAAAGTTCCTGAAGAAAAAATTTCTGATGCGGTAAGAAAGGTATTTAGCCTAACTCCAAGAGGTATAATTGAGTCGTTAGAGCTTCTAAGGCCAATTTATAGACCTACTGCTGCATATGGTCATTTTGGAAGAACTCCTCAAGGTAATGGTGCGTTCTCTTGGGAGAAAACAGATAAGGCAGAGGCTTTAAAAACTTCCGTATGAGAGTTTTAGTAGCGGCCGATGGTGAGTGCTCGCTAACTAAAGAACTTCTAAATACTAGAGTTGGCAATATAGACAAAGTAGTAGTTGCTGATGGAGCGCTAAGGCACATTGATGCCTTAGGGCTTACTCCAGATTATATTATTGGAGACTTAGATTCAGTAGATAAGGACCTTTTAAAGAAGTATCAATCCTCAAAAATAGAAAAATACCCAAGAGACAAGGACAAAACAGATCTTGAAATTGCACTTGAGAAAGCACTAGCATTTTCGCCTACTGAGCTGGTTTTTATCGGTATGTTTGGAGGAAGAATTGATCATCAATTCGGAAACATCCTTCTTTTAACAACTCTTAAAATAAAAAAGATAATGATTGAAGACTTTGATACTACTTCATATGTATTAAATGATAAAAACGTAATTTCACTTTGTAAAAGCGCTGGATTCTCACTTATACCGCTAACAAGCGAAGTTACAGGAGTTACTATATTGGGCGCTAAATGGAATCTGAGAGATCATAGACTTTCACTGGGCTCTCCTACAGCTCTATGTAATGAGTTTATAAACGATACAACTCAGATTTCAATAGAATCAGGCTCTTTGTTAGTTGTTCAAAGACACTAGCCCGCGCCCCACAACATGATGCGCAATTTTACCTTTTTCTAGCTCCCAATCCCATTTTCTATTTAAAATCTCCTTCCAACCTGAAGGGATAACTATCGGGGAAAGATCAAGAGAGCCCCTTTCAACTGAAACCCCATCAGAAAGATATTCATATTTTTCATCATAGATGAGCAAAGCTCCCCTTCTTGCTTGTTTAAAGACATCAGAGGCATGTTTAGCCTGAAGCTTAGCTTCAAGCTCTGGAATTGATCTTCCAACAAGCTCTCTAAATAGCACTGATAGCTGGCTTTTTAAATTAAGTGAGATAATTAGATCTGCTTTGGGATATGTTGGTTCACTTGGGAATGAAAACTCATTAACATTTTTTCTGATATTTTCTGCCCAAACATTAAAAACACCTGTTACATCCGAGCATATAGCATCTACAGGGACTGAGTTTACAAATCTTGGCCAGGAGGCTCTTGCTCTTGGGTCAGCATCAAGAAGAATTATTTTTTTTGTAAACTGAGAAAGAATCTCTAAGTCACAATCATAAAGCCGTCCTGCCCCTAAAACTAAGATCGATTCCACCCCGCCCAAAGTTCGAAGAAAGTCAGCAATTAGTAATTTTGTTTTATTTAGATGCTCCTCCCAAACACCTGTTTTAAATCGTGCTTCAATTCCAAATCCTTCATTAATAAAAACTCTATTTTTAGGGTATCTTAAGTAGTACCAAAAGTAAGTAAATGGTGAGACCTTCAAGGAATTGTAATCCTTCCTAGAGGAGCTCCTTTTGTTGCTCCTGTGACACTTGGAATAGAGGTTTCTAAACCACAAAGCATATCATGGGCTAAAATTGCAAAAATCATACTTTCCCTTGCCTTCCATGAAACCCCATAAGAATCAATTAATTCAACCTTCTTTGAACTTAAACGCTCCGAGATTCGAGATCGTAAGTATGAATTCTGAGAGCCTCCTCCACAAAGAATTAAATTTCCTTCATAATGTTTAACAGCTTCTGATATACAATATGCAATAAACTCTGTAACTGTAGTGAGTAGGTTTGATGATAAACCATACTGAGAGACTATTCTTCCCACAAAAGAATCACCATAAGCTTCAAGGCCAGTAGATTTTGGTGGTGCTTTTTTAATGAATAAGTCGTCTGCTATTAGTTCCTTAAAAATGTCTTCATCAATCTTGCCACTTGCTGCAATTGATCCATCAGCATCGTAATCTTTTCCTGCAAGTAAGTGTGCGAGCCTATCAAGTGGTGCATTTCCAGGGCCAACATCAAAACCTATAATTTCACCCTGACCAAGCACAGTGACATTCGAGATTCCTCCAATATTTAGAATTAATTTAGGCGAGTCATTTCCAAAAAGCCTAAGATCCCCATAGGGCGTTAAGGGAGCCCCTTCTCCACCTAGTACAATGTCACGAATTCTAAAATCAGAAACAATGATTGCTCCAAGATCTCTTGCTAAACATTCAGGATAACCAAGCTGCAAGGTTGATCTACTAGAATCGCCGATTTTATGGTGATAAACTGTCTGGCCATGAGTTCCAACACAAAACACACTTTTAGATGATTTCCTTGCAACTGATGAAAAAAATTCGCCTATTTCTCTGTTTAAAATGCTGACCTCTGAGAGCTCACTAACTTTTTTAATTCTTTGTTTTAGCTCCTCTGGGTATGGCTCTGAAATAAATTCTACGAGTGATACTTTGCTTTCACTAATTTCGACAACAGAAACATCCACAGAATCAGCGCTAGTTCCAGACATTATACCCATAGAGAGGCACGGATTTGGTGGTGATAAGATAGATCGCATAGGAGAAATTTTCATGATATAATTATCAGATATTACTATGAGTGCTTTTACAAGACGAAAATTCTTAGCTGGACTTGGTCTTTTAACTCTAGCTTCTAGCAAAGCTAAGGCATCAAGTCTTCCTGCTACTTCTGCTACTAGAAGCAGATATGCTGCTTCCCTCACTAAAAGACAAACTGTTTTAAGAAAAACATTCAGCAGAAGACAGGCAAATCAGAAGAAAAATAGTGATGAAAAGCGATATGGCAGGGTTTCGCTTTTTACAAAAGGCCTTCCTCATGATTCAAATGGACTTGCAAGCTCAAGGTCATTTTCGCAACTAAAAACTGCAATGAATTCTGGAAAACAGAGCGATTTTGAAAAAATCAACATGGGTGGGGCAAAAAGGTTCAAGAACCCATTAGCTGCTTATACATTTGATATGCTTGGGTGGGATGGCTGTCAAATTTCTATTCCAGCTGCTCCATCCGTAAAGAGTAAAGAAACCGCAGCTGAGATGATTGAGCTTTACTGGATGGCTTTAGCAAGAGATGTTCCATTTAATGAGTATGACTCAAATCCAATAATACAAGGTGCAATCTCGGAGTTAAATTCTCTTCCTGGCTATAAGGGTGTTAAGCCAGTAACAGCTCAGAATATTTTCAGAATGAACATTGAAGGATGTTTATCTGGTCCATTTATTTCTCAGTTTCTTTTAAAGGATATTCCGACCTACGCTCATACAACGAGCGCTGCTATTAAAACAGCTAAACCAAATAAGGATTATCTGACTAATTATACTTTCTGGCTTGCAAACCAAAACGGATTTCAACCCGGAGTTGTCGAGTTTGATAACCAAAATAAATACATTAGAAATGGAAGAGACTTAGGGCATCTTTTCCATTTGGATTATATATTTGAAGTCTTCCTTAATGCTGCAAACATCATTAGAAATCAAATAAAGGCGCCTCTTGATTCAGGAAATCCTTATGTCTCCTCACTTACAATGGATGGTTTTGGAACATTCGATTACCCTCATCTTTATTCACTCCTAGGTGAAGTTACCACTAGAGCTCTAAAAGCTTGCTGGTATCAGAAATGGGCGCATCATAGACGATTAAGACCAGAGGCCTATGGCGGATTGGTTCACAACAAAATATCCAATGGTGTAGATGCTCCTATAGATGACTCAATTTTAAACTCGAATGCAATCGTAGAGACTTTTGATAAGTTTGGTACTTACTTATTGCCACAAAGCTACCCTGAAGGATCCCCTGGGCATCCGGCCTATCCTTCAGGTCATGCAACAGTTGCTGGAGCTTGTGCAACAATTCTAAAAGCTTGGTTTGAAGAGACAACAACTGTTCCTAATCCTGTTTCCATATCTTCTGATGGGCTCACTCGAAGTTCCTACAACGAAGCGCCACTTTCATTAAGAGGAGAAATTAATAAGCTAGCGATGAATCAATGTATCGGCCGCTTAGTATCAGGAGTGCATTATAGAAGTGATGCAATAGAAGGTTTATTTTTGGGTGAAGAGATTGCGATTGGTATCTTAAGAGAAGTTGCAAGGCTTTCAGTCGAAAGAGACTGGTCGTTAACATTTACAAAATTCAATGGAAGAAGAGTCAGAATTAGGAAAGGTTGATATGCCCAGCGATAATGAGTCTTGCCTTACGGCAAAACTCTGTACCGCTGGAGCATATAATGTTTCTGGCTCGTTTGCTTGCGCAGACGACGCTTATCCCCAAACACAGAAAGTTTTGAAATTAGCAAAACACTCTGTGTTTGGGGATAAAAGATTTCTAAGAAGGTGGATTAATCCATATTTAGAAAAGATCTTTTCGATTCCTGATAGATTGATTGATGACTCTGATAAAAACCTTACTAATATTCTAAGTGAAAGAAGCTCCGAATTTAAGGAGACATTTATTGAACCCTGCTCAGGATCGGGGGCACATTTAATTGAGTTAGCAAGATCTAACCCTGAAGCCTTTTTTGTTGGTTTTGAAAAACGATATAAACGAGCATTTAGAACTGCAGAAAAGTCTGACGGTCTTAAAAACCTTCTTGTAATACGAGGCGAGGTGGATCTATCACTATTTAAAGATAGTTCAACTGCTGGTGTATATTTAAATTTCCCTGACCCTTGGGAAAAGAATCAAAAAAACCGTGTTCTAAATAAAATCTTTATCGATGAACTATCGAGGATTTTAGCTCCTAATGGATTCTTTTCCTATAAAACAGACCATAAGGATAGCTTTGAGAGTGCTAAAATAGCTCTAAGAGAGCGTTTTTTGATAACAAACCTAATAGAGAATGCCTCGAAGGAAGAATCTGGTTTTCAGACTGAATTTGAGGGGCTATTTAGATCTAAAAATCTTCCTATATTTGTCCTTCGCGTCAAGCAAAATCGGTCAAATTAGAAGAGTTATTTTTAAAGCTCCGATTTTTATATCGTCCTTCACCAAAAAGACTGAAACTAAACTGTACTAGGTACGCATCGTAAAGGTGGAGGTAGTAATATGGAACAGGTTCAAACAACTATAGGTGATTTAATTGAGGCGGTTACTCAGATAGCTCTCGAGGCTGGAAAGACTGAGGCAGAAGGTTATGAACTTGCTTCTCTAACTCTTACGAAGATTCTAAGTAAGAAACGATCTAAAAAATCAATCTCGCATTAATCGTTTTAGGGTCATTAGTTTTATAATTCGGGGGTCAGGCCGCCCTGTTTTTGCTTCGTCCGCTGGCGCGGACGATAGATTCCTGACCAGGCAACTGCTAGCCTTTGTCTGGTCAGGCCTTCCGGCCTGACCCCCGTTTTTCTCTTCGTCTGCTGGCGCAGACGACAGATCCTCCCGGCCTGACCCCCAAGTAAACAAAAATCCACCTAAAGCTTAGTATGTCTTACAATCTCGCCATCAATTAAATAGATAACATCTTCAGCGATATTAGTTGCATGATCTGCAATACGCTCGAAGTTTCTAGAGATTGAAAGATAGCTTACGTAAGATTCAATATTATCTGGATCCTCTCTCATTCTGTTTTGAAGAGTTCCATAATTATTACGGTGCAAATCGTTAACTTCTGAATCTCGCTCCCAAACTTTTCTTGCTAAGGAAGTATCTCCTTTGTGAAATGCAATCATGCTGTCTTTTAATAAAGATATACAAAGAGCAGACATCTTTTCGATTGGAATTATAAGTGGGAGTTGTTTTCCTGCTATCTTTTGAACTCTTAGGGCAATACTAACAGAAAGATCTCCAATTCTTTCTAGATCATTATTAATTTTTAGTGCTGCAATAACACTTCTTAAATCTTGGGCTACAGGCTGGTAAAGTGCCAACACCCTAAGACAAAGCTCCTCAAGTTCAACCTCTGCTGAATCAATCGCTGTATCACCTGCAACAACTTTCTGAGCAAGATCAGATCTAAGCTCTAAAGCAGCTGAGGCAGCACCTTCAACGGCTTTACATGCAAGTCCAGCAACAGAATCTAGTTTTGCCCGAATCTCTTCTATAGAACGATCTAAATGACGTAACATTATCCAAATCTTCCAGTTACATAATCTTCAGTTTGCTTTTCATTTGGATTTTGAAACACTTGCTCTGTCTCTCCATATTCTATCAAGTAACCCTCATAGAAGAATGCAGTCTTCTGAGAAACTCTTGCAGCTTGTTGCATATTATGAGTCACAATAACTATTGTGTAATTTTCCTTTAGAACGCCAATTAATTCCTCGATTTTGCTGGTAGATCTTGGATCAAGCGCAGAGGCTGGCTCATCCATTAAAAGAATCTGAGGCTCAACTGCTAGTGCTCTTGCGATACAAAGCCTTTGTTGTTGTCCACCTGATAGACCAATACCACTTGTATGAAGTCTGTCTTTTACCTCATTCCAAAGATCTGCTTTTTTCAAACTATCTTCAACAATCTCTTCAATTTTGTTTCTATCCCTTAACCCATGAATCTTGGGACCATATGCAACATTCTCAAAAATTGATTTAGGAAAAGGGTTAGATCTTTGAAATACCATCCCTACTCTTTTTCTAAGGGTAACTACATCAACCGAATTTCCAAGTATCTGATTACCCTTTAAAAGAATCTCTCCCTCTACACGTGCACTTGGAATTAGATCATTCATCCTATTAAAGCATCTTAAGAAAGTTGACTTTCCACACCCTGAAGGACCAATAAGTGCCGTTACTTCTTTCTCTGGAATATCCATAGAGATATCAAAAAGAGCCTGATTATCACCGTAAAAGACAGATAAGTTCTTTACTGAGATGCATAACTCGTGAGCTTCTTGTGTTTGTGCAGTTACCATTACTTGTTTCACTTCTAGCCTTGTGTATATTGTTTTTGAAACTTCATCCTAATAAAAACCGCAAAAGAATTAAGCATAACCAGTAAAACCAATAAAACTAAAATTGCTCCAGCTGCATTTTCATGAAAAGCTGCCTGAGGCCTTGATACCCAGTTAAATGCCTGAATGGGCAATGCAGTAAATGCAGAAAATACAGAATCAGGAACAAAAGCTACATAGGTTAACGCGCCTAAGCAAATTAGTGGGGCTGTTTCACCAATAGCTCTAGATAGAGCAAGTATACACCCAGTCATGACCCCTGGTAGGGCATTAGGAATTACCTGATTCCAAACTGTCTGCCACTTTGTAGCACCTAGAGCTAAACTTGCTTCTCTAAAGCCTTTTGGAACCTGCCTTAGAGCTTCTCTTGAAGCGATAATAATTACAGGCAAGATAAGCAGAGAGAGAGTAAGAGCTCCAGCAGCAACACTTCTTCCTAAATCTGCAAATCTAACAAATAGCTGTAAACCTAGAAGACCATAGATAATTGAAGGAACTCCTGCAAGATTTGCTATATTAAGTTCTAAGATCCTTGAGAGATAAGATTTATTTGCATATTCCTCTAGATAAACTGCTGCAAAAAGACCGATTGGAACTGCAATAATTGCCGTAAGAGCCATAAGATATGCACTCCCTGCTAATGCAGGAAGAATTCCAGCTTCACTAGGTTTTCTTGAAGGGTACCCAGATAGAAAACCTCCAGAAATTTTTGGAAAACCATCGCTTATTACATCCCAAAGAAGAGTAAAAAGAAAAAGGATCGTAAGAATTAATGCTGTCAGAGCAAGCCCTAAAAAGATCTTCTCTGCGTGTTTTTTTGCAAGATGTGGTTTCATCCAAACATTCGCTGGTAGCGCTCTCTTATTCGTAAACTAACCATATTTAAAACTAATGTCATGACAAAAAGGACTGCTCCAACAGCAAAGATCGTTTGATACTCAATCGTTCCATGAGGAGTATCACCAAGAGAAACTTGAACTATATAGGCAGTCATAGCTTCAATTGCTTTTAGTGGATTAAAATGAAGTGCTGGTTGTTGCCCAGCAGCAATCGCAACGATCATCGTTTCTCCAACTGCACGAGAAAGGGCCAAAATACAAGAAGCTGTAATTCCACCAATTGCAGCAGGAAACACAACAGAAAATACTACCTGTAATTTCGTAGCTCCCATTGCATAGCTACCCTCTCTTAAACTTCTTGGAACAACATAAAGAGCATCCTCACTTAAAGATGCAACCATCGGAAGGATCATTATCCCCATCACCATACCAGGGGCTAGAGCATTAAACCCTTCAAGGGTCGGTATTATTGATTGAAGAACTGGTGTAACAAATAAAAGTGCAAAGTATCCATAAACTATAGTAGGAATACCGGCTAAAATTTCTAAGATCGGTTTTACAACTTTTCTAGTCTTTGGATGAGCAAATTCACTTAAATAAACAGCCACAAGTAACCCTAAGGGAAGAGCAACACACATAGCTATAAAACTTATTAAGAGTGTCCCACAAACAAGTGGCCAGATACCAAAACTTTTATGATAAAAAAGAGGAGTCCATTCTGTACTTAAAAAGAATTCGGAAAATGAAACTTTTGTAAAAAATCCTGCAACCTCATAGCACAGTATCGCTACTACTCCAAAAGTAGTTAAAACCGATACCGCTGCGCAGAGAAAACATAAGGATTCAATTAACTTCTCAGCAACTGTTTGGATTACTCGCCTGATTGGCTTTTCGGTTTCAAGAGTCTTAGCAAAACTCACATTGATACCTTAAATGAGGGGGCGCTAAAAAGCACCCCCTAATTTTTGTTACTTTGAACCGGCTTTATATAGCGCTTCTAGTGAAATACCTGCCTTATGTCCCTGACCACCAAACACAGAGCCAGCTTCAGCACCATTAACGCGCTGAGCAGCTACCTGGTAAAGAGAAGGACTAAGAGCAACATAGCCTACTTCACCCGTTAGGGTTGGAGCCTGTGCGATATAGAAGTCAACAAAACCTTTAACTTCTGGTCTCTTTAACGCATCTGTTCTTACATAAGTGAACAAAGGCCTTGAAAGAGGTACATAAGTTCCGTTTTTAACATTGGCGGAGCTTGGCATTACTGCACTTTCACCATCTTTGTTTATAACTGGAACTGCTCTAACTGCTGCTTTATTCTCTTCATAATAAGCAAGACCCATATAGCCTAGAGCTCCCTTATTTCTTGAAACCCCCTGAACGATAACGTTGTCATCCTCTGTGCCGGTATAATCTCCTCTTGAGAGATCTTCTTTACCTACTACTGCTTCAGTGAAGTAATCAAAAGTTCCTGAATCAGTACCAGGTCCAAAGAGCTTTATTGGCTCATTCGGCCAGGTTGATCTTACCTGATTCCAGGTCATGATCTTACCTTGGGCTTCTGGCTCCCAAAGCTTCTTAAGCTCTGCAACTGTTATATCTTTCATCCAGGTATTGTCTTTATTAACAACTACTGAAAGTGCATCGTAAGCTACAGGCATTTCAACATAATTAATGTTATTTGCTCCACAAGCTTCGATCTCTGTTTGTTTAATTGGACGTGAGGCGTTACTGAAATCAGTTTCACCTGCACAAAACTTTTTAAAACCACCACCGGTTCCCGAGATTCCTACTGTAACTTTTACATCCCGGTTTAACTTTCCGAACTCTTCAGCTACTGCCTCCGTAATAGGAAATACAGTGCTTGAACCATCTGCTTTAATTGTGCCAGAAAGTTTCTCTGCGCTCACGCTGAAGCTTAAAGAAACTAAGGCTAATCCAACTAATTTTACTCTCATTATTTTATTCCTCCTTATAATGGAATTGGTGGGTTAAACCCTGCGCGAACCTGTTTTGAGCTTTTTTAAGCTCAAAACAGTATGAGCATAGCGGGGCAAGCGTGGGTTTGGCGAAGCCAAAGCACGCCGTCGAAAACATTGCTTCGTTTGCCCTAAATCTTTCTGTGCTCAAAACTCACCTGGGTGATGGTTGTGTACCATGGTGAGCGAGAATTGAAAGAGAAATTTAATTAAAAATTCAACTTTTTTAAAAGCCCTATATTATTGGGCACTTACCAAGTTCTAGCCCATCTAGATCCAGCATTATCATCAGTGATTCTCTCTAGTTTTCCATCTTTGGACACGAAAAATAGCTGATATTTACCCTCTTCATGAGAGTGATCATCTTCATTTGTAGCGCTAAAAATCACGCCGCCATTAAGAGGAAAAGGGAAATATTCATGTCCAAATTCTCCATCTAGATCATGAACCACTGAGATCTCTTTAGTTAATAGATCTGCTTTAAAGATCCCTGAGCCAGATTTTGATTTTTTATTATTAATAAAAACTATCTCATTTTCCGATAAAAACTCTGGCTGACAACCATCAGAGATTTTTTCAGAAGTCTTTAAGTCAAGATCTATAACCCAAACATGCCACCTTCCACCTCTATCTGAAGTAAAAGCTAGCTTTGATCCAAAAGCTCTTGGTTTTACAATTTCAAAACCGTTCCAATCTGGAAAGTCTTCAGTTGGAAATATTACCTTTCCTTTGTTATCAACAATTTCTTTTCTATTTCGTTCGAAAATAATTCTTCCATCATCAAGAAAACTTGGAAATGTTCCATTATTTGCAACTAAAGAATCTTCTCCTGTTTTCAAGTTTACTAATCTAATATCACTTTCAGCGTATCGCCCTGCACCTTTTGCACTGGCATAAACTACACTTTCAGCATTTAGGTCAGGAAACATCTCATGCCTATCTGGAAGATCGACTATTTTTTCTACCCCCCCTTCGGTCAACTTATATATACCAAATGTCTCACCTCTTCTTGAATCAAATACGACTAAACAGCTATCTGCACAAAATGAAGGTTTATTAACCACACCCTTGTATTCTGAAATTTTTTCTTCTCTCGGTAGAAGTAAATACGTTAAAGTTCCAACCGCAATCAAAAGTCCTATAAATTTAACAAGCATCGGCTTTCTATATCCAAAGTTTGCTGCTTCAACTTTGGAAAATGGAGTAAGTAAAATAAGTAGGGATACTAATCCGATTGAGTATCCCCAAGCTTGGGTAACAAGATGATGAGAAACGCTTGTTGTTTTTGCTAAATCAAGCGGAAACCCTAGTAATGAAAACACTGTAATCCAGGCACCCTGATAAGTTCCGATACCTGCAATTCCTGAAATAGGTAAACTTGCTGACATCTCAGCAACGCACATCCCTAAGAACATTGTATGAAAGGGAAGCTCTGATAGCTGATATCCTCTAGGAGTTAGAAGAGCTAAAAGAAGAGCCCAAAGTCCTAGATATTTAAAAACTCTAACTCCAAATGATAAAAGAAGAACCTGTCCAAAGATATTTGCTTTTGAAACTGATTCTATTTCACTTTGAATTTTTTCTAGAAACTTAGAGATTTTTCCGAGTCTAGTAGGAATAGTTAGTTTTGTAAGTTTTGGAAGATACCAGATAAAGGCTCCCATTATAGTTAATAAAATAACTCCAATAATAAGGAAAATTAATGGTGAAAATTCTGTGCTACCTATTGAGAAAAATGCAGCTAAAATTATCATTGGCGCAATCGCTACAAAATCAAAAGCAAAAGCATATCCAAACGATGTAAGAGCTGCTGGAGCAGGAACACCAAGTCTTGAGTTAATTAAGAACACATATACAAGTGTTCCGATTCTAGCTGGCAAAAGATCAGAACAGAGATTTCTTACTAAGACTACTAAAAACATCGAAAGTTTGGATGTTGAGTATCCAGAGATTGATAAAAGCAGAAGATATCTCCAAGTGCCACATATACTCATCGATAAAGAAAATAAAATGAATATAACTACCCAACGTTTATCAGCTTGAATTATAAGATCTAAGACATCATTAAATGAGATAGTCTGAAAAATATAATAGAGGATTGAGAACGTGACTAAGAGGCTTAAAAAGTAAAGAGCTGCTTTTTTCATCAAGAAGCAAGTCTTGCAGGCTACAAATAAAAAGGCCACCCTTGACGGATGGCCCCCGAGATCAGCATTTTAGAAGAGGCTAATTTCCCATATCAAAAGGTGATCTGCCGCCTCTCCATTGTTCAATGATTCGTCGCTCAGCGCATTCTGAGGCCGTACGAAAAATATCCCCAGGCAAAAAAGCGAGCCGCGATTGCTTTTGTGCCCCTAGAGAAAGTCGGCCATTCTTTTGATTAGGTATTAACTCTCTAAAAGTGACCCAATCATTCTTCTGTTCCATTTGTTTTCAAGCTCCCATAATTGGTGTTTGAAAACCTTACCCTTAAGCAAAGATGCCTAAGAAAAACCTAGGAACAACCTATAACGTAAGTACCGTCTCCGATGCTCACGTCAATTGAACGACCTGTTCTATTAATGGATATGCGCAATTTAGTTGAAGTGGTGCACGAAGATTTGACTAAGAAAACTTCTTATGCACCAATCATTCCCAAATTTCTTTAAAGAATTCAGTATTTAAGCTATTATATTGCCCATGAAAGCAAACGATCTTCGAAAAGGAAATGTAATCCTATACAACAATCAACCCTACAGAGTTATAGATTTTCACCACCACACACCTGGAAATCTGCGTGCAATGGTTCAAACAAAGCTTAGAAATCTTTTAACTGGCAACCAGACTGAAGTTAGATTTAGTGCCACAGAGAATATTGATGAAGCAGATGTTTTCTACAGTAAAGCTACTTATCTCTACTCTGATAACGATGGGTTTCATTTTATGAGAACTGACTCATTTGAGCAGTTTACTATGAGTAAGGAAGCGCTTGGCGATTCTGTTTATTATCTTCAAGAACAGATGGAGGTTGATCTTACAGATTATAATGGTGAGCCAATTGGTATAGTGCTACCTCAAACTGTGGTTCTTACGATTGTTGAAACTGAGCCAGAGCTTAAAGGTGCAACTGCTAGTAACTCTCCAAAGCCTGCTAAAACTGATACTGGCTTACAAATAACGGTTCCAGCATTTGTTAAAGAAGGTGAAAAGGTTGTAGTAAATACTGTTGAAGGCTCATACATAAAAAGAGCTGAGTAATTGATTAAGATCTAAAACATCGTATTATCAATAAGTGCTAAGTCCTGTATTTAAAACGATAGAATCAGCAAGATCTTCCTATAATCCAGTTACTGCAAGAAAAGAGTTACTAACGGCCTGGGCCGAGCTTGTAGCATCTGTAAGTTCTGGGGCTACAAACTATAGCTCCTTACATAAAGCAACCCTTTCTAATATCGAAAAGCTTGAACTTGCTTACAGAATTACAGACAGAAAAGAAGGAATTTGTCTTGAAGAGTCTGTTAAAGATCTTTTTGATTCAAGCTTTGACCCTAAGGAATCTAGTAAACTAGTAAAATTTCTTTTAGAAAATGGTTACAAGAAAGTTAGTGACCTTGCCAAAATTCCTCTAGCAGAGTTTGATGCAGAATTTCCAGAACTAACTGCAAAACAAAAACTTATGATTAGGTACATGCTATTTAAGCAGTATGATGTCGTATTACCTTCTCCTCATGGTATTAAACCTAGAGAGCTTGCTGAAATTACCTTCCCTACCGTATACACTACAGAACCTATACTTCAGACTCAAAAAGAAGGGCTTGAAAAATACCTAGCAAGATCTCTATTCAATACATTTATCGATCTTGCTTCTAGGTTTCCTAGACCATTTTCACTCCTTGTAAATCCAAAATTTCTAAGAGAATTGTTAAATAATGATATAATTTCACTTGCTGATTTTTTTGCAATGCATCCAAGAAAATTAGATGTTATTACACAAAATGCTTTCCCTAAGGATATTCAACGAGCTAAAACCACATTTAATGCTGCTCAGCATCTTTCAAGATGTGTTAGGGAGCATTATTTAATTCATAAGGAAGAAGAGCTTAGAGAAAAAGCGGAGCAAGCAAAAGAAAAGTTAGCTAAAAAGTGACTACACTATCGCCTGACTGGTCTGGCCAGACAAATTCTTATCTTTCCAAAATGCAATCAACTCTCAGGCGTTACAACTTTAAGATTAGCCCACTCTTTTCTTCCCGATCCCATTGACCAAACACCAGGTTTTCCTCTCTTTATCTTATTTGATCCAACATCAGAGCAATCAATCTGCCAAGAAGATGGCGCTTTAGTTCCATCAGGCCAAAGTTTTGCCCTAATTCTGGTTAAGGCTTTTCTGTTTCTAATAACAACTCTAAATCTTAGCCAATCTCCAACTTGTGGGGTTACAGTTGAGTCACAAGTTCCAGAGAGTGTGTAGGCATTATCTGGATGAGGAGCTACATGAAAAAACTGATTCCCTGAAAACATTCTGATACGGTAATAAGTATCAGACCTCGGATAATCAGAATAAAAAGTTACCCCTATTCCACCATCAGAATCTAAGATTCGCATTCTTCCAGTGTAGGTGTAGTTCTTAAATCTTGATGCTTTATTCTTTCTATAATGAGAGTGGATATTTGTTTCAGTGGATTCAGTATAAAGCCGTTTCGATCTGCCAACTCTATCAATTCCAAACAGAGAGCTATCTTCAACAAGAGAGTTATTTGCTCCTGTAGAGATAAAGTTTTTAATTCTTCCGAGCAAACTATACTCTTCAGCAGAAACGCTAAAAACAATTAATAACAATACTAGATACTTCATGTAATTGAGTTTATCTCTCATTTAGTAACTAGGTCTACCAAAAAAATCACTAAGTGAGTAAAGTTATTCTGTGCTCTTATCTGTTTCTAATTTATCCAAAAAATATGGTGATTTCCTAGCAGTAAACGATATCTCATTTTCTATTAAAGAAGGTGAGATATTTGGCTTTTTAGGATTAAACGGTGCTGGGAAAACTACAACACTTAGAATGCTTGCAGGCATCTTAGAGCCTTCTGAAGGAGAGATTATTATTGGTGGACATAATCTTGCCCTTAATCCGATCGAGGCAAAAAAAATAACTGGCTACATCCCTGATAGACCTTATCTATATCCAAAACTAACAGGGCAAGAATTTTTACAATTTATTGGAGATCTATACGAACTCCCTAGAAAAGAAATTCCAGAAAAAATTTCTTTTCTTCTAAAGGAATACTCCTTAACCGAATGGGCTCACGAGCTCATTGAGTCCTACTCTCATGGAATGAGGCAAAGACTTGCAACCTGTGCTGCACTTCTACATGAGCCAAAGTTTTTAATTGTTGATGAGCCGATGGTCGGGCTAGACCCTCAAGGAGCGAGATTTCTTAAAAATTCATTTAAAGAGTACGCAAAAAATGGAATGGGAATTTTACTTTCAACCCATTCGTTAAATGTTGCTGAGGAGATAACTGATAGACTTGCTATTATTCATAAGGGAAAGATTTTAATCCAGGGCACTCTTAGTGAAATTAGGTCTCAGAGTGGCAAAGAGGGTTTAAATATAGAAGATCTATTCCTAGAACTAACGAGTTATGATTCTCGTAGCCCTTAAACCAAAACTTTTATCTACAAAGAATACCTTTTTTGGTTCAAAAAAGCAGAAGAATATAAGTCTTTTCATTATTTTTATACTGATCGTTACATTTATTACTTTATTTTCATCTGGGTTTAGATCTGTCCCGATCATTTCACTTTTAAAAGAGCAGATAAAATTTTCACTAACTGTTGGTATTTTTATATTGGCAACTGTTACATCTCTTATTAGGGGGATCTCACTTTTATTTTTATCAGCAGATACAAGCCTTATGCTCTCTTCTCCTGTATCAAGAGGAGAGCTTTTTAAGATATTTTTCGTACAAATTCTGGCCTCAACTCAATGGACAGTTTGGTTTTTTCTGGCTCCATTAGGGCTTGGTTTTGTTGCCGGTGGTGGTTCCATAAATTTCATACTTGAAGCAGGTTCACTTCTTATTTCATCTCAGATTGCTGGAACCTCCTTATCAATAGTGCTAGCACTACTAACAACCTCTCTTTTCCCAGTAGTGAAACTTCGTGAAATTGTTATTCTTTTATTCTTAGTTTTTCTTATTACATCAAGTCTTGCAGCTATCTTGATGAAACTAACCCCTGATTCACTTTCAGTTTCAATAGAGTCAATGCCAACATATGAGATAGAAAATTTTATTATTTTCATTACCGCCATACTGGCTTTACTATTATCAAGAGCAGTCTTTATTAGAAATTTCCATAAGGTTTACTCAAGTTTAAGTGACCATAGAAGAGGAACAACCTTAACATATGTTCCAATTAGCGTTCCTTTAATTGGTAAAACACGTGCGATAGTTGGAAAAGAATTAAGACTTTTTTTAAGAAATCCATCCCAAGTTGTTCAAAGCTTAGCATTTCTTGTTGGAATGTTGCTTTATCTCTCACAGTCAGTTGTTGTTGGGCGATATTCTGGAGAGCCCGTGGTGGATCTAAGTAAAGCTTTCATACATGCTTTTTTAAGTAGTGTTTTTATAGCGTTTGTTGCTGGAAGGCTTGTTTTTCCATCTTTTTCTTTAGAAGGCCAGTCGATTTGGATGATTATTTCAAGTCCAATTACTTCAACTAAACTTATCTGGAGCAAGTGGAGCATATGGACTGCGATATTACTGAGTATTGGCGGGATTTTTTATCTATCAAGCTCACTTGCTCTAAACTTAGATCTTGGAATGATTTTATGGGGGTTATGGTTATTTGCGATCTTAGTTTGTGTTCAGGTTATGATCTCACTTTCATTTGGAGCAGTGTTTGTACGATTTGACTGGGAACACCCTGGGGCAGTTACTGGAGGATTAGGAAGTTTTTTTACCTCAATATTTTGCTCAATAGTAACAATTGGAATTGTCATTATTAGTGTATCAATTCCATTAATTAGTTCTGTCAATTTCCCTAATAAGAACCTTGTAGTTTTAGCACTGTACATCGCAATAACTCTTATCTCTTATTGGCTAGTCGAAAAAGCTGCTCAGGTTGGAAGTTCTGCAATAGAGCAGTTTGGAGAGGCTAAAGCAGGGAGGCTTGGACTGTTACGTAGAAAATTTCTCACTAAATCTACCTCTTTAACTCAATCAAAGCCCAATTAAAAAACAATCTTTCTCGGCTTGGATTCCCATTTCTGTCTTTCAATATAATAAAGATCTCATTTTCTGATTTGATCCATGTTCCTTTGGGAACATCAAACTCATACTTATTTAAATTTGATTTAGTTAAAGGGACGCTCCCTATTTTATGAAAGTTTCCGTAAATTTCTAATTGAACAGGTTCAGAAGATCGAGTGGTTCTTCCAATATCTATTGCAAATCGGGTATTTACATTTTGAAAAAATGAACTCCCCTTAAAAGTACATGTTATTAGAGGTTCTTTAGCTTTTCTTACTTCACCAAAGACCTGCCCCTTGACACAACCACTCTCTGAAAGTCTAAAGACTACCTTTCTGGATTCAAAGCCTTCTAAAGTTTCTGTGCCTTTTATACCCCCCAAGATTAGTAGCAGTGGCTGCTTTCTTAGAATTCCCTGTGGACCCTGATTAAACTCAACTGGATTTAGTTCTTTATAATAATCAAATTCAATCTTTGGTATCTGATCAGCCCTGGTGAACAAGAGGTATGGAGAGTCCTTAATTGAATCCAGGGTAGAAATTCTTCTTGTCCTGACTAAGTTAGCAAAGATTCTCTCTCTAGTTGCAAGATCCACTGAATCGTATTCATATCCCCTTATCCCTGGATATAGATCAAGTGCACGATGTACAACTTCATCTATCTCTATTCTTGGAGATGGAACTATGACTTTTTCAATATTACGCTGAAGGAATACAATCTCTTCTAGCAACCCGATTGCTATTAAAAATAGGTAAAGAACTTTCAATTTCATGTTCTTTGTTTTTGTAAAATTATCAATCAAAATGCTAAGGAATCCTCCAATAATAACTGCACATGGAAATAAAATTGGGTGCATATACCAAACCAATCTCGATGGAAGTATGGAAAAAACTGCGAAAGGCAGAGCAATCCAAACTAAAAAGAACAGAATCTTTGAATTTCTCGCGTGCTTAACCAGGAAGTATAACAGTGCAGCTCCAGTTAATAGGATAGGAGTAAACTTTCCAGCAAAAAACTTTTTTAGATAAAATAACAAATCATCTTTGTTATGAAATCCATTCTCAAATCGTGAGACGATCTCATATCCTACCATCCTTTCAAACGCACCTTCAGTAAGCAACATGTGTGGTACAAACCAAAAAGCAGGAATAATTACCGATGTAACTATAGCTGTAAGATAAAATATTTTTTTCGAGCGAATATCAGTTTTAAACTTTCCGGAAAGAATTAGCCAAGCAAAATGAACACCGAATGGCAAATATCCAACTACACTTTTAGTTAGAACAGCAAAACTGACTAAAAACCCTACTAATAGGCCGACCCAGACTTTTGTGCTTTTTGCTCTTTCAGATTGAAAAAAGAGAATCAGCATGGCTGGAATACAAAAGAACATTAACTGAATATCCAAGGCTGCAAAGCGCAAACCATTGGCAAATAAAAATGCCCAACAACTAAGTAATGTTAATGATGCAAAAAAGCCGGCATTTATATTGGAAAATAATGCAGCTCCAACTAAATATGCAGATATAACAATAATAGTTCCTTCAAAGGCATCAATTAGTCTGTAACTTATTATAGATTCGCCAATTAAATTTGAGACTAATGCTGATATCCAGAATTTTAAAGGAGGCTTATAAAAAAAAGGTTCCCCCTCTCTCGTAGGCATCCACCATTTCGCTGACTCCTTTATCTCTTGAGTGACCTGGATATACCAACTTTCATCAATTCCTGTACCAGTACCAAAATTGGCTCCACTATCAAGGTTATAGAAACATAGCAGTGCTATAAGAGGGGCCAAGACAAATATATGGACAATAAATAGATGTTCTCTATGCACTACAACGCAGATAATCGCATAAACTAAAAATAAATCTCAATTGGCTGTTTTTTCTATATCTACTTCTCCAAAATTAGCCATAAATCTGTTAATTAAACCTTATGGCTCTGATAGCAAAACAAGGAAACTTACCAAAAACCCCTCATACTGAATTTTACGTAATACCCGATGTCCTGGCACTTGAGGAAATTCAAGGATCTTATGGATTTAGTGGAGCATGGTCCAGGAAGATTCATGTAAGAAACTATCCAACGCAAGTTATTAAAGATCCAAAACTAGCAAACTTTTCCTTTGCTCCAAGACTTGAAAGCGAAGCGCCTTTTCAACCCTATTTGATTCATTCAATAAACATTCCATATGAGAAAGATTTTCTAACAGGCAGGATCTATCTTTGTGCTGGCACAAACTCAAACATGAGTATAATTAAAACCGAGAAATCATTTCCAAAAGACACATACTTCAAAAATGGAGAACATCATGAGCTTTTCTTTATTCAAGAAGGTGAAGGAGTTTTAGCTTCTGAATTTGGAGAGCTTAAGTTTAAAAAGAATGATTATATAATTGTTCCAAAAGCAACTACGTACAGAGTTGATCTCACTTCAAAAAAAGTATGGGCGCTATTAATTGAATCAAAGCTACCAATTGAATGGCCAGCTCACTATATGAATCAAAGTGGCCAGGCTCACATGGCAGCTCCAGTCGTTGAGACTGAAATTGAAATACCAGTGCTACAACCGTTCAAAGATGAAAAGGGAGAGTTTTTAGTTTTTGTTAAAGCACCATGTGGAAAAGTTACAGAGACCGTTTTAGGTCATCACCCCTTTGATGTTTCTGGCTGGGAAGGAGCACTTTATCCATTTATCTTTCCAATTTTAAATCATCATGGAATCGCTCGTGAGATTCATACTGCCCCACCGGTTCATCAAACTTTTCAATCTGGACAGGTTCCACATAACGGATTTTCTCTTTGCTCCTTTGTACCTCAAATGGAGGGGTGGCACCCAAAAGAGGTTCCTGCCCCATATGCACATCTAAATGTAGATAGTGATGAATTTATGTTTTTTTGTAATGGGTCTTATGGTGCAAGAAAAGGAATTATTCAAGATGGCTCTATAACGCTTCACCCAGGAGGAATTGCTCATAGCCCTCATGGCCTTGCTGCAAGGAAATCTTTAGATTCAAGAGGACAAATTTCAAATAGACTTGCAGTGATGCTTGATACCTACTTTGACCCTCTTGTTATTACAAAAGATGCTCTTAAATATGCTGATTCTGATTATGCAACAAGCTGGAATAGAGCCGTTGATGGAGTAACAGGAACATGAAAGACCCACTAGCAATTGAAGGATTTGACTATGTGAGGTTTTATGCTGAAAACGGGAGGCAATCCGCTTTATTTTTTGCATCAGCTTTTGGCTTTAAGATAGAAAGCTACAGAGGGCCTGAGACTAAGCATTTCGAATCAGCTGACTATCTTTTAACACAAAATAAAATAAGGTTACTCATCTCAGCTCCTATTAGATCAACAAGTGAAATTGCAAAGCTTGTCTTTACTCACGGAATGACTGCCTCTGATGTGGCCTTTAGAGTACCCGACTGTGAAGCATTTTTTAATGAAGCAGTAAAAAGAGGGGCAAAACCAGATAAATCTCCTCAAACAACTGAAGATCAGTTTGGAACTCTAAAAACAGCTTCAATCAAGGCATACGGCGATGTAATTCATTCAATTATCGAGCGTTCAAATTATAAGGGTTTTCTTCCTGGCTTTGTTCCTTATGAAACTTTCTTTTCACACCCTAAGCAATCTGAACTTTCAGGTCTTAAAGTTATAGATCACGTGGTTGCTAATGTTGAGCTAGGGAAAATGAACCATTGGGTAAAATTTTACGAAGAGGTTTTAGGATTTTCTCAGTTTCAACATTTCTCTGATAACGATATTTCGACTGAATACTCTGCTTTGATGTCAAAAGTGATGTCTGGAGGAAATGGCAAGATTAAACTCCCGATTAATGAACCAGCTGAAGGAAAGAGAAAATCTCAGATTGAAGAATATCTTGAATTTCATAATGGCCCAGGGGTTCAGCATTTAGCATTTGCGACTAATAATATTATAGATGTAATAAGATCATTAAGAGAAAGAGGTGTAACATTCCTTTCGGTTCCTAAGACCTACTATGACGAGTTGCCTTCAAGAGTTGGCTCAATTAAGCAGGAGCTAAAAGAATTAGCAGAACTCGGGATTTTAGTTGATAGAGATGATGATGGTTATCTTTTGCAGCTATTTACTAAACCACTTCATGATAGACCAACATTCTTTTTTGAAATAATCCAACGTGAAGGCTCTCAGGGATTTGGAGTTGGAAACTTTAAAGCACTTTTTGAAGCTATAGAAAGAGATCAGGCACTAAGAGGAAATTTGTGATCGCTGCATCTCTTAAAGATGGCACTCTCTGTTTTAAAGAAGGGGATAAGCATTGCAAAACAAACACCACAATGCTTGAGTATCTACGCTCCGGTAAATATATAATTCAAAGTGAAATAAATAGTCCCGATCTTGGTGCCCCACTTCCTGAAACTTTCTGCTTTCTTGATGGAAGTGCTTTTTTAAACCATATTGAACTTGCAAGAAAGGCTCGAGGAGCAGAGCTTCCAAAAGATCTCTATACTATTCCACTTATGTATCAAGGAATTAGTGCCCCACTTCTTGGATCAAATGAGAAAATTCCGCTAAGAAACTTTGAATGGGGATTAGACTTTGAAGCTGAAATAGGAGTTGTTCTATCAGAAGTTCCAGAAGGAATAAGCAGTAAAGATTCACTTAAATATATTCGCTTCTTATGCCTATTTAATGATTGGACCTATAGAAATCTTCTTGGAAGAGAAGCTGAGACCGGTTTTGGCTTTATTCAAAGTAAACCTGCCTCTTCTTTTGCACCATACTTGGTATCACCAGATGAACTTAATTTTTTAGATGGAAAATTAAAAACTAGAGTCAAAGTTTATAGAAACCACGAATTATATGGAGACTTAGATACTTCAGAGATGTTTTTCTCTTTTGGAGATCTAATAGAGTTTGGAGCAAAAACAAGATCACTTCCAGCGGGAACTATTATTGGAAGTGGAACGATCTCTAATAAAGGTGGCTTTGGATGTATAGCCGAGAAAAGAGCAGTTGAGATGATAGAAGGTAAAGAAGAGCTTACGTCGTTTTTAAATACTGGTGAGGAGATCGTTATAAGTAATGATATTTTTGGGGAGTGTAGAAATAGGATTGTGAGTTAGTATTGTTGGAAGTCGGCTGCTTTGGGGTCAGGCCGGGAGGCCTGACCAGGCAGGAGCTAGCAGTTGCCTGGTCAGGCCTCCCGGCCTGACCCCAAAAAACAATCAATCGACTCTCTAATAGAAAGACACCGGCAAAGATTCATCCACCATACTCTCCCAAGGATCAACCATTATAGCAGCATACTGCTCTGCCCAATCATCAATCGCCTCTCTAATGTGGGCATACTGCTGAAAATCTTTAACAGGAAGTGCAGATAATTTATCGATCTCACGATCTTTAAATTGCATTACGACCTTTCTTTCGCTTCTTAATATTCCCTCTATTGCGATTTCTCCCTTCCCAAATGCTTTAATAACACTTCCTCCAGGGACAAAAACCCCTGCTGCCGTTCCAAGAGTATTTACTACTGGATCTGTAGGGACTATATCAGTAATTGCTAGTTCTAAAGTTTGCTCTGAGGGTTCAGAGCTTATTTTGATGGGATGATCTTTATAATTTGAGATCGCCATCTCAAACCTTACTTTCATATACCTTGCTATCTCTTCAAGCTCCTCAGTTCGCTCTTTGGCTTCACGCTCAGAGATTGCTCGTTTTTTCACTCTCTCTTTTGCAATATCAAGATATACTGGTCTTATATAAAGTGAAGATCTCTTTGGCTGCTTTTCTCCAATCCAGGCTGCTGCAAATGGGAATCTTTCATCTCTCATCTCAAGCTTATAAGGATAGGGGATGAAATCAGTTGTTTCAGGGGTAGAGGCCTTTAATATAAAACATCCAGTAATAAAGATTAGTGGGAGGTACTTCATTCTGATAAAAGCTCCTCAATTTTTGAAGTAATCTTTAAGCTAGTTGGTGTAGTGAAAGCTCCATAACGTCCCCTTAGCTTTCCTGATCTATCAAGTAAAAACTTTTCAAAATTCCACTTTACCTCTCCAGTGTAAGGTTCAATTGAGGTAAGAAGTTTAAAAACCGAGGATTCCAGAAGTGCTGATTTTGAGAAAATTGGAAATGTAATATTAAATTTTTCACTACAAAACTTTAAGATCTCGGCGTTATCTCCTGGCTCTTGATTACTAAAATCATTACTAGGAAATGCTAAAACAACGAAACCCTTTTCTTTGTATTTTCTATAAATTTCTTCTAACCCTTGATACTGGGCAGTAAATCCACATCTAGAGGCTGTATTAACCACTAATACGACTTTTCCAGAGAACTGGCCGAAGTTTATCTCTTTGCCTGAAATATCTCTCTCTTTTAAAGATAAAAAATCTTCAGCATGAGCAAAAGAGCATAGAAGCAAAAAAATTACTCTTATCATCCCCACCCCTTAGGAATAGAAACTAAAAATGGCTTATCTGATAATGTTTCATGAGTTTCGATGAGCTGATTTTTACACTCTATAGTCGTACCATCTTCATGGATTTGAATTGTTAGTTTTCTAGGGACACTGTCATAATCACCTAAAGAGCCACTTACCAAAACTACATCGTCAGTATCTCTTAATTTAAAAGTTGAAATTTGACCTGATTCTCTCATGATTTCAAGACCGCTGTTTCCAATAAGCTGCTCGGTCTTTTGTGTCTTATATCCTTGATAGTTATCAAATGGGATAAATCCTAAGATTAGACTAAGAAATTTTTGTGGGGGAAGTGGAACATTAATCTCTGTAGTTATTGGAGTAACGCCTTCTTTTATTATCACAGCTTTTTTCTCGGCCTGAAGTAATAGAACTGATCTTTCTCCAACTTTAGATATAAACAAAGCTAGCGAGTGCGGTATAAGTTGTGGTGGAAAGGTTTCAAGTCTTGTTGATCCATCCCGTCTTAAAAGAATCACCTGTCTTATCTCTGATGAGCCGAATCGTGTATTAACAAAACAGGTATAAAAACTTCTAAAATCAAAGTGCCTGTCTAGTCTTTCTTTCTCTTCGTGAACTAACTTTGAAATTTCACCTATTGGTTCACCAATAGGTGATACAGGACTTGGAAGTCTAAAGCATCCACAAAAAACAACTAAAAGCAGTAAAATTTTCAAAAGTCTTTTAACCTCTCTCGATCTTCCTCTGGTAGCATAGAACGAAGTAGTTCTAATTCTTCGCTATAAGACTCTCCGTTCCTTTTTAGCGCCTCCACTAGGTGTTCCAAGATTACCTCGTCCTCTTTAGCAGCCTCATGAGCCTTTCTCAAGATTACCACAGCATCTCCGAATCTTCCCTGTCTAAATCTTAGCCATCCGAATGTATCTAAAAAATAGGGATCCGCAGGTTTAACTGAAAGAGCCAAACTTATTAACTTTTCTGCTCTTTCGAGCTCCCTACCTTCTTCAATAAGTACGTAAGCAACATAATTTGTGGCATCAACATTTTTAGGGTCCTCCCTTATGACCTGTTCCATTATATTAAGTGCCTCTTCCCTTTTCCCTGCTTCTTCAAGGGTGAGCCCATACATAAACAACAGTCTAGGATCTGAACCAGAATCTTCTTTGCTTAAAACCTCTAAAGCTTCATCATATTTTTTCTGCGCCCTAAGTACTGAAATATATGGGAACAAAAACACTTTGTTTCCTGAATCAAAACTGTACGCTTTTTTAATCTCGGCTTCAGCTTTTTCAAGCTCTCCATTCTCCTGATAAATTGAAAAAAGAATAGCCTTTGCTTTTGGAAATAATGATGAGTTTTCAGGAATTTTTTCTAGCTCTGTAATTGCTTCCCCCTTTCTTCCCTGACTAAAAAATACAGTTGCTAGTGCGTATCTTGCTTCTGAGTGATCAGGTTTTTTAGCCAAAACAAGGCTAAGCTCTCTGAGGGCTGCATCATAATTTTTATCCTCCATCTCAAGTAAAGCCAATCTGTATCTTGTGTCTGTTGGGTCAGACTCAAGTGCCTCAAGTGCTTCTAGATGAGATCTTGCAGAATCAAAATTTTTCTCCTGCAAAGATAGTAAGCTTAGAAGTTTTCTAGAAGCTATATGGTTAGGTTCGTAAACTAAGACAGTATTGAGCTCTGATTTAGCACGTTTAATTTCATTAACACCAAGAAGCAGTCTTGCAAGCTCAAACCTCGCACTTGCATTCTTTGGGTAATCTTTCTTTACTGATTCAAGAACTTTTATAGCTTCTTTTTTATCACCTGATAATTCTAGAGCTCTTGATAGATAAACTCTTTGTACTAATCCAGAACCACTTTTTTTCAGTCTTGAAATGGCTTCTTTATAGTCTCCAAAGTCAAGCAGTATTGCTGAGAGGAGTACAGTAACTGAAACATCATCTGGATGTGAGGCACTAAGAGTTAAAAGAATATCTCTTGCTTCTTCTTTTTTTCCGATACTCTCCAGTGCTCCCGCTTTGAATAATAGAAGCTCCTTGTCATTTGGAGTTGATAGAAGAGCAGTTTCTATCTCTTGAAGAGCCTTATCAACTTTTCCATCCTTTACAAGCAATTCAACAATTTTTTTAACTAGAGGAGTTGGAGGTTTCTCCATCAGCTCTCTAGCTTTTTCGAAATTTGTAAGAGCCTTATCATGCTGATCTCTTTTACTCTGAAGTTGCCCGATGATTACTGCTCTTAAAGCCTCAGAGCGTTGTTTAAGGCTAGTATCTCCACTTAGTTTAGGGTTTTGGAGCGCTCGAAACTCTGCTGGTTCTTTGGTCGAACATCCAACAAAAAAGGTAATGAATACGACTAGAAAGCGCATGATCCTATGGACGTTTTGTATCATGATTCAAGTTTTAGTACACTATTAGGGATATGGATTTAAAGATTGGATTAGCAGAGATGCTATGTAACGGCGTCATTATGGACGTTGTAGATGCTGAACAGGCAAAGATTGCTGAAGGCGCTGGCGCTGTAGCAGTAATGGCTCTTGAGAGAGTTCCTTCTGATATAAGAAAAGAAGGTGGTGTTGCAAGAATGAGCGACCCTGCACTAATAGAAGAGATAAAAGAAGCGGTCAGTATTCCAGTGATGGCTAAAGTTAGAATTGGGCACTTTGCTGAAGCTCAAATATTAGAAGCTATAGGTATCGACTTTATTGATGAATCTGAAGTCTTAACTCCCGCAGATCCGAGATTTCATGTAGATAAATTTAAATTCAAAACCCCTTTTGTATGCGGAGCCTGCAATCTTGGAGAAGCCCTAAGAAGAATAAATGAGGGTGCTGCATTAATAAGAACTAAAGGTGAGGCAGGAACAGGAAATGTAATCGAAGCTGTTCGACATCTTAGAGAAATTAATGATCAGATAGCTGAACTAAAAGATCTTAATGATGACTTACTTGGCAACAAGGCAAATGAATTTCGTGTTCCATTTGAACTTGTAAAAGAGGTGCAAAGAATAGGTAAACTTCCAGTTCCAAATTTTGCAGCAGGTGGAGTGGCAACTCCTGCTGATGCATCACTTCTAAGACAACTAGGCGCTGAATCAGTTTTTGTAGGGTCAGGTATTTTTAAATCAGAGAATCCTTCTCTTGTTGCTGCTGCAATTGTTGAAGCAACTGCTCATTATGATAATCCCGAAATTCTATTAAGAGTTTCTAGAAGGCTTGGAAAGGCGATGCCAGGACTAGAGATTAAGACATTAACTGAAAACTTTGCCCCTCGTGGGTGGTAATGTGTTTGGTGTTTTAGCTGTTCAGGGTGCTGTTACTCCTCATTTAAAAATCCTTGAAAAGGTTAATGTTCCTTTTACAACAGTAAGAACTTCGGAAGAACTAGCCAGCACAAGCAGGTTAATCATTCCCGGTGGCGAAAGCACTACGATGCTCAAAATACTGAGACAATCTGGACTTTGGCAAAGCTTAATGGAGTATAAAAATCCGATATGGGGGATCTGTGCTGGCGCAATTTTGCTCTCAAAAGAAGTAACTCATCCAGAACAGCCGTCTTTAGGGTTTATTGAAACAAAAGCGATAAGAAACGCATATGGCTCTCAAAGAGAATCATTTACAGCAACAATCGATTCAAAATTCAAACTACCACCTGTTGATTTTATTAGAGCACCTAAGCTTTCTCCCTTAAGTAAGAATGTTGAGGTTTTAGGAACTCTTAATGAAGAACCAGTTCTCATGAAGCAGGGAAGAATAATGATTTCAAGCTTTCATATTGAACTTTGTGGAGATCCGACACTTCATTTGTATTTTAATGAGATTTGATTTTTGATCGTTTCCTAATTCTTGGATCGCCGTCTCTCCGTTCTCCGCATCTCCGTAAGCTGTTTGCCGAAAGCCGACAGCTGAAAAGCTAAGGGGATTCTCACCCCTTCTTGATTAGCTTATATAGTGATGCTGCAAGGCTATCTAATAGTCTATAAGTATCTGTATCTTTGAGATCAGCTATGTCAAATAGAGCCTGGCACTCTCTGACTGATCCAAACGCTATACTGAAGAATCTTATCTGATCAGCTCTGGTTCTTCTCCCTCTACCTTCTGCCAGATTTAATGGCACTGACAGAGCAGCCCTTTTTTTTAATTCTGCACACGGCTTTTCAGCTAACGGCAAACTGCATCACTGAGAGACAGAGAAACGGATCCAAGACATCTAGCTGACCAGCTAAAAAGGGCTGCCTCTAGCATTGTGCTTAATCTGGCTGAAGGGGTAGGAAGAGAAACAAGGCCTGATCAAAGAAGATTCTACTCTATAGCTTTTGGTTCTCTTAGAGAGTGTCAGGCTATTTTAGACTTAAGCTATCCAAATACAGACACTATAGAGCTATTAGACAAACTAGCAGCTCATCTCTATAAACTTATTCAATCAAGAAAGGGGTGAGCGAGCCCCCCGTTTTCTTTCAATTGTTGATAAAGTCTTTGTCATTTATACTTTGATCAACTTTGAAGATAATCTTTATTCTTTTATTTTCCGGATTTTGTATGGCTCAAGAAATCGCAACATTAGGGGGCGGATGTTTCTGGTGCATTGAATCTGCATTTAACTCAAAAGCTGGTGTAATTAGAGCTGAGTCAGGATATATGGGTGGCACAAAAGAGACAGCAAAATATGATCTCGTGGCATCAGGCATTACAAAACATCGAGAAGTAGTTCAAGTAACCTTTGAGCCATCAAAGCTTAGTTTTGAAGAGGTGCTTCAAGAATATTGGGAGAATATTGATCCCACGCAGCCTGATGGGCAATTTGCTGACAAGGGGCCACAATACAGAACCGCAATTTTTTATCACTCAGAAGAACAAAAAAATATCGCTATTCTTAGTAAAAAAAAGATTCAAGAAAAGTTTAAAGATCCCGTGGTTGTCGAGATTCTTCCAGCTAGCGAATTTTATAAAGCTGAAGAGTATCATCAAAACTACTCTGAAAAAAACCCTGAGCATTATAAAAGATATGCTGAAGGTTCAGGGAGAAAGGGTTATATGAAAAAAGTTTGGGGAAGAGAGTAGGCTACTTGGGGGGGGGGGGGCAGGCTCAATGTCACTTACATTCAATTCTGAATTATCAGTGCTTGAGAGCTGATTTTTGAACACAGAGTGCTCAGAGTTTCACAGAGTTATCCAAAACAAACTACTCTGCGTAACTCTGAGACCTCTGCGTCCTTAAGTTTTACCAAATTAAATTAACCACTTACGCCATGAAGGTAAGAGGCATTGGGGGGCAGGCCTGGGAGGATTATGTCTGGACTGGCTTCAGCCCGACCCCCCAAGCCTCAAGGAGTGCACCTAACAATAAACAATCTTCCATCTCCATTTTCACAATTAAATGTTTTCATGAGTGTTTGACCTATCTCATCGTTTTTAGCTACTAAAAGAACCTCCTTATCTGAAAGCTCCTCTAACATTTGAGGGATAGCTTTTAAGTTTATCGGAATTATATCTTTTGCACCGTATACAGTTAGTGGACTTGAGAGATAATTAGTTAAAAATGCCGGTTCAATTGAAGTAGGCTCTCCCTTATGCTCAGCGAGACCTGAGTAAAAAAGAGCCGGCTTATTCGATTCTAAAAGTTTATTTGCTATACCTCTATAATCTTGAGTCTCCCATTTTCGCTCCAAGTTTAACATTAAACATAAAAGACACATCACAACTGTAGCAACAGGAGGCACTTTTACTGTTGAAAAAAATGAAACTAGAAGAATAACTATCCCAGGGGTTGCCCAAAGGTAATATCTACTTACATTAGGTAAAAACCCTATTGTGACGAAAAAAACTAGCGCTGAGACAACCCACCAAATTACACCAATCGGGTTAAACCTTGGCTTTTTCTCCCCTTTTACGATGGCACAAAGTACTAACCCTACAAGTGATATCGTCATTAAGGCACTTGGAAGAAATACACTTAAAAAAACACTGATCTCAGAATTTCCATCAAAAAAGATCTCATCTTTTCTGCCAAGAATTGAAACTAAGTGTGGAACACCTAAAGACGAGAAAAAGCCTACCCAAAGAAAAATACTTACCCGTCTTATTATGGCAAAATGAACCAAAAAGATTAATGCTCCAAGATAGTGCGCATAGAACACTGCTGCTCCACTCAGTACATAGCTTAATCCCCTAAAAAATCCTCTCTTAGTTCGATATTCTAGTAATAAATAAGTTGATAGAATTATCCAAAAAAAGGTAAATGCATAAGGTCTTGCACTAAACCATAGTGGCACTAAAGAATCATGTACAAAAAGAAAAGTCATTCCTAAAATTACAGGCTTTAAATTTAAACTAATTAGTATTCTCCCGAATAAAATAACACTAAGAATTCCGCACAAAATAGAGAATGATCTCAAAGCTAACTCTGAGGCGCCAAAAACTTGAGACCAATAATGCAGAACGAAATAATAAAATGGTGTCTGCCCTTGAAAAGTAGTAGATCTAAACCATACATCTCTAGGTGAATCTTTAATGATCCAAAACGTTAATGTTTCATCAAGCCAAAGACTGTCACTTAGTGGGGCATTAATTAAGAAAGCACCGACGATGATCATGAATAATGGTAAAAAATGAGTTCTCTCAAGTAGGGCTAGCACAGGATAAAGATATCATTTACTCTGCACTTTTCGCATCCTTTGAAAAGTCATGCCTCGTCAGCGTTTAATTTATGTCTGGACTGGCTTTCATGTCCTCCGTAGCTTCAGCGAAGGAGGAAGCCAGTCCTTGAAGTTAAGGTCAGGTCTGTTTCTGATTTGTCCGCTGGCACGGACAACAGACCTGACCAGGCAACTCCTGGCATTCAGTATACCTTTTCATTAAACTCTTGGGTTCTCCACCTTCTGTGAAACCAAAACCACCCTTCAGGATATTCTCTTATCCTCCTCTCTAGTTCTTGATGGAGTCTTATTAGTAGTTTTTCTGTGAATTCCTCATCTTCCAATATATCATGATAATCTATCTTTCTGCCCTCAACTATAAACTTTGATTCTGCAGGCCTGACAGTCCAGAAAACTAGGCTTGCTTTAGTTTTCTTTAAAAGAAGCGGGATTATTTTTGTCGTAGCAGCATTCTTCCCAAAAAGAGGCACAAAAGAAGCAAAATTTCTTGTTACATTCTGATCGAATAGAATACCTACTGATTCTTTGTTTTGAATTGCTCTAAGAGACCCTTTGATAGCGCCTTTTCGATCTATTGCACTCCCACCAGAAGAGGCTCTTCTTTTTTGCCACCATTCGTTTAAGAATTTTTGCTTGAAAGCTCTTGTTACAAAGTTAGTAACAACTCCATTTTGGTTAAGAGCATGGAGAATTATCTCAAAGTTTCCTATATGAGCGGTTGCACTCACTCCACCAGTAACCTTAATTTCTTCGATATACTGACTGACTAAAGCTGGATCATTAAAAACGACATTTTCTTTTACCCACTTTGGATCATGATATGGAGCCCGAATCATGTCGGCAAAAATTTGTGCTAACTCTTTTTTATGATGCTTATAGATTCTTTCTCGCTCAAACTCAGTTAGATCAGGGAAAGCAATTTTGAGATTGACTTGAGCCACCCTCTTTAGTTCTGGTTTGAGCAGAAGATAGATCTCTAAAGCACCTCTAAAGAAAAATTGAGGGAGTCTCTTTAAAAACCACTCTACACAGTTTAGGATCGTAAGCACCAACGAAAAGGTATACTACTAAAATGAAATTTCTTCGAGTCCTACTGCTTCTTGTATCAACTGTATTTGCTGATGAGGCTACTGTGGTCAAGATATTTGATGGAGATACAATTCAAGTGAATAATGGTGGAACTATTCAAACTATAAGATTTCTAGGGATAGACACCCCTGAAACTAGGATTAATGAAAAGCTTAGTAATGATTCTAAAAGGACAAAGCAGTCAACTGAAAAAATAATAGCGCTGGGCAATAAATCGAAAGCCTACCTTGAATCTATTCTATCCGTAGGTGACAAAGTAAGACTTGAGTATGACCTTAACCTTTACCAAGGAAATAGACTTCTTGCCTATGTTTATAAGGATAGTGGGGATATGCTCAATTTAAAACTAATTGAATCTGGATTTGCTACAACTATGACCATACCTCCGAACGTGAAATACGCAGATACTTTCAAGAAAGCTGAAAATCTTGCAAGAAAAGAAAGAAAAGGCAATTGGAATGAACAGTAACGTCGACACTCTAAAACTAAATGATAAAACGATCACATTAGTCGGCACTGCTCATATTAGTAAAGATAGTATTGAGCTTGTTAAGCAAGTCTTAGATACAGTAAAGCCGGACACTGTGTGCGTTGAACTATGCGAGAACAGATATAACAGTTTAAGAAATCCAGAAGCCTGGAAGAAAACCAACATAGTAGAAGTCATAAAGTCAGGCAGATCTCACCTACTACTTGCACAGTTAATCCTGGGGAGCTATCAAAAAAAATTAGGAAAGAATTTACAGATAAAGCCTGGGGCAGAGATGATGGCAGCTGTAGAAAGGGCTGAAGAGATAGGGTCGAAGATCTCATTAATAGATAGAGATATAAAAGTGACTCTAAAAAGAACCTGGGGATCTATTGGTTTTGTGAGTTTCGTAAAACTTCTGTGGGCAGGTATTAAATCTTCATTTGATAAGACCGAAATTACGGAAGAAGAGATTGAAAGACTAAAAACCTCAGATGCACTAGCTGAGGCTTTAAGTGAGTTTTCAAGATATCTTCCAGAAATTCAATCTACATTGATCGATGAACGTGATCGATATATGGCTCAACTAATCGCTAATCAGGAAGGGGAAAATATCGTTGCAGTTGTTGGAGCAGGTCACGTTCCAGGTATGAAGAGATACCTATATGAACCTCAAGATCTTGAAAGTTTAATTGAAACACCATCAGGATCGAAATTGGGCAGGGTTTTTGGTTACGGGATTCCAGTTTTATTTTTCGGACTTTTATTTCTTGGTGTTTATCAAAGTGGAATTGAAGCAGGGGCATCAATCTTGCAATCATGGGCATTAATTACTGGTGGTTTTGGTGCACTAGGAGCATTAATAACTTTCTGCCATCCTATAACTGTAATTATTTCATTTTTAATTGCACCTATTGCTACACTTCATCCAGTACTTGCTACTGGCTGGTTCACTGGTCTATGCGAAGCAATGATCAGAAAGCCAACCGTAAGAGATTTTGAAACTGTACTAGATGACCTAAGCACTTTTAAGGGAGCATTTACTAACCGTGTAAGTAGAATCTTGGTTGTAATTGCTGTAACAAATCTCTGCGCAAGCATGGGAACAATATTGGGAATCACAAAAATAGCTAGCCAGTGAGTAACCAATGATAAAAGATCTTAAATTAATTTTGACGTTGTTTCTAATCGGTGGTGGTCTTTTGACTTTATTTTATTCAGGATTTGTTACTATTAATAGAGTAAGAGAACTTGAGGCTTTAAAGAAAAATTCTGTAAAAAAAGAAGGGATACTTATTGAGCTTCCGAAAGCTCACGGTTCAGGGCCAAAAAACGAGCCTGATTACTCATACAAAATTAAGGACTCTGAAGTTTTAGGATTCATAAAAGGTAGAGGCCCATTTAGGATTCCACTTGGAAGCCATTCTGTAAAAGACCTTGAAAATCCTCCAGTCCCCGGGGAAACGCTCGAGGTTAGTTACATAAACGACCTAGTTCACGCACCCTTTACTGTGCAGGATAAGCATATAAATTATGCTTGGGCTGTTCTTTCAATCACTTCAATTATAACGCTTTTTTCAACCCTTGGACTCGTTTTCGTAGTAAGATTTATTTTGTGATATAGTCACCCAATTGTGACAGGAGAGATAGATTACGGAGAAAAAATTATAAGAGATTTTGCTGGCTCACTTGAAGCTCTCAATCTCTCATCTGATTTCGAGTTTGCTGTAAAAACCATTCTTAGTATGAATCCTCAAGGTAGGGTTGTTGTTACCGGAATGGGCAAAGCTGGAATTATTGGAACAAAGATTTCAGCTACACTTGCAAGCGTTGGCGTTCCATCATTTTTTCTACATCCGGCTGAAGCAATACATGGAGATCTTGGAAGATTCACGAAAGTTGATCTTGCATTAATCTTATCAAACTCTGGCGAAACCCCTGAGATTCTTTCATTAATTCCCCATCTAAAAAGGATCCCCTGCCCTATTATTTCTGTAACCAAAGATAAGGACTCTACCTTAGGACAACATAGCGATCTTGTATTAGCGATTGGAGAATCAAAAGAAGCTGGACCTCTTGCCCTCGCTCCTACAACGAGCACCATATTGATGCTTGCTATTGGAGATGCATTAGCAATGACTCTTGCTTACAAAAAGGGGATCTCTCCTCAGGCCTTTGCTTCCTATCACCCAGGTGGTGATTTAGGACGATCATTAAAGAAGGTAAAGGAGATAATGAGAAAAGGAGAAAATATTTGTGTCTGCAAGGAATCAGATACTGCAAAAGAAGTTCTTCATGCAATTACAATTACGCCAGGAAGACCTGGGGCTGCAATAATTGTAAATGGAAATGGCAAAGTTTCAGGGATCTTTACTGACGGAGATTTAAGAAGATGCTTAGACTCTGAACCAGACTTTCTCAACTTTCCAATAAAAAACTTTATGGGAAAGAATCCAAAAACTGTATCAGAAGATATGTTTGCACAGGATGCATTACTTGTTTTAACTGAACATAAGATCGATCAGGTTATAGTAATAGACTCCGAAATGAGTCCAGTTGGATTAGTTGATATTCAAGATTTAGTCTAAAATATTTTTGATAGGCTCTGGAGAGTTTGACTGCTAACACCGTAATTTACTTGGGGGTCAGGCCGGAAGGCCTGACCAGGCAAATGCAAGCAACAGTCTTGTCAGGCCTTCCGGCCCGCTTTTTTGCTTCCTAAATTTTTAGCCAAACTATAGGGAAACATGTATTCTGTATAACTCAGCACATGTTCTCATCCAAAATATATCTCCTGTAAGTATGGATCTTTTCTAACTTGATCGGGCTTACCAGACATAACAATCTCACCCTGAAACAAAACCAGGACTCTGTCACAAAGTGAGCTTATGAACTGAATATCATGCTCTATAATTAATAATGATCTCGTTTTTGATTTTAAGGAATTGATTCTATCTGCTAGTACCTGTTTCATATTTGGAGCAACTCCTGCAGTTGGTTCATCAAGGAGCAAAACTTTTGGATCAAAAATTTCAGCTCTTATTAACTCTAAAAGCCTCTTTTGTCCTCCTGAAAGAACGCTTGCTGGCTCTTTAGCTTTATTAAGTAATCCAATCGCTTTAAGTAATTCATCATAGGGAACTTTTTTACCGGTGATGATGAGATTCTCTAATACGGTGAGCTCACCAAATATTCCACCTGATTGAAAAACTCGTCCTATCCCCTTTTGAGCGCGGATAAAAGGTGGATAATTTTCAATTCGTTCCCCATCCAGCTCTATAGTTCCTGATATTTCTCTTATAAATCCAGAGATAACATTAAAAAGAGTTGTTTTTCCGGAACCATTTGGTCCAATTATTCCAACCGTCTCTCCTTGATCAATCTTGAAACTTAGATTTTTTAGGATCAGGGAGCCACCTAATGAAACTACAATATCTTCTACCTTCATATGACTCTTCCAAAAATCTTTTCTCGGGTTAAATAGATCGCAAAAAATAAGATCAAAGAATAAATAAGCTGCCTAAGACTTCCAAGAATACTCGTATAGTTTTGAAGAAATTCTACGAATCTTATCGCCTCTGGAAGAAGAATAACAAAAAAACTAGCTATAACTGTTCCAAAGAACGAGCCTGGTCTTCCAATTAATACAATAGTTACTAGGAGCATTATTTCAGAGAGTGCAAAGGAGCTTGGATCGATATACTTTAGATAATATGCAAATAGCGATCCTGAAACGCCACAGAAGAACCCTGAAATGACAAAGGCCTTTAGCCTTACAATTTTCGGATCAATCTTTAAAGAACTTGCTACAATCTCGGAATCCGCCAATCCTCTTAGGAGGAGAGTAAGTCTAGAGTTAAAAACTAGCTTTAAGATAAGAAGTCCAGCGGTTGAAACTAAAAATATAAAAATAAACATATCTAATGAGGTGTCATAAAGACTTGGGATTCCAGGAATTCCCATAACTCCTCTAGTTACAGTTCTAAAGTTAATAAACACAGACTGAACTACGTAGTGAAATGCCAAAGTTGCTACTGCAAAGTATTCCTCTTTAAGTCTTCCAGAGGTAAAAACTATGACGGATGCAAAAACACTTGAAGTAACCCCACTTAAAAAAATTAAACTCCATTGATCTAATCCATAATCTACTGCTCCAATTGCTGTTACATAGGAACCAATTCCAAATAATGCCACATGGCCTAATGAGAAAAGCTTTCCTGCTCCTAAAATTAAATTAAGGCTCTGAGCTAAGAGTATGTAAATGAATAATAATGATCCAAGATGAAGCAAATAGTTTGTCATACTAAGCGCTTTCTTCGTTGAAAAAGTCCATCGGGTCTAAAAAGTAGTACCAAGAGCAGTAAAACAAATGAAACTGCATCCTTATAGCTACTAGGAACTGAAAAATCCCCAATCGAGATAAATAGGATCAGCTGCTCGACAAATGAAAGAAATAACCCTCCTACAACACACCCATATAGACTTCCTACCCCTCCAATTACGGATACTGCAAACGCTTTTAAAGAATAAAAGCCCCCCATGGTTGGAGAAAGATTGGTATCAACTCCTACAAAGTATCCCGCTATTCCAGCGATTAAAGAACCTATTATCACAGTTAAAATAGATATCTTTTCAGTATTAACACCAAGACTCTGTGAAAGTGCCCCAGCTCTAAGAATGAGCCCCCACTTAGTAAAATGGAAACAGTATAGAACTATTGTCGATATAAATAGTGCTACAAAGATCATTACTAGTTGTAGATAAGTTATATATCCACCAAATAAGTTTATGCTTTCAGAAAATACATTTAAACTCTTTACGTCTACTCCAAAATAGATCGAGATTATGCTCTCTAAAAATACACCAAATGCCATTGTTGCAATAAGAGGAAGTAGTTTTGAGTGAAAAGGCTTTAAGGTAAAAAAGTAATGTATAGCTCCCAAGATTATTGACCCGACGAGCAGAGCGAAGAAGCCGCCTGCTAGAAATAAATACCCACCTGAAATAACTAAATATCCAATTGCAAAACTAAATTTCCCTGTAGCTCTAACAACTAAGGTAAGGCTAAGTGCACAGAGTATATAGATGGATGCTGTAATAGCTGCATTAAAAAAAATCTGTGTCACGATCTTGAAGCAAAAAAGGCCTGCTCAAGAGACAGCCCCAATAGCTTTCTTACTGAGGCCCCAAAGCTGGCCTCCTTTTTAGATGAACTTCCGTCTGAGGATATAACCCGCCAAAGAGCTTTAAGCACTTCAACTTTTTGAGGTTCGCTTAGCTCAGTATTTAAAACCTGAATAATAGTATCCGATTTTTCTCTAGCCAAATAATCTGCAACTTCAACAAAATGTCTGACATCTCCCCTTTGAAACTCGTTTGCTACCATCTCAACTGAGCGTTCAAGCTCAATAGAAGCAAGCTCTCCGTCTTCATAACCGACCCGAAGTAAGAGCGCTAAGACTGCTATTAGAGCTTCATCTTTAGATAGTTCTCCGGTTCCATCAAGCTCTAGCGTTGCATCGGCCGATAGAAATGACTCTAAGTTCTTCCACATTTCGTTAGTATACATATCTTAGTTCTTGGATAATAACCCTTTTTATGAGCTCAAATGTCCGCCAAAGAATAGGAGAAACCCCTATTACTTCCAGCATGTTAGGAAAACATGCGCGGTTTGGTGAGTCTTTTGGTCATGCTGTTGATTCCAACAAAACAGGTATCAAAAAAGAGATGGCTTCCCTAAGAAAGGAAAAGGGACGAGATCTTGCCGCCATTGAAGAAGGATTAGTAATTCTTTTATATCAGATGTCTGCAGCTGACGCTGAAAGAATTCCTTCTGTTGCACTGCATCTTATTACTGAGGGACTTAAGGCTATCTTAGGAACAAAGCTTGAAAAAATAAGGGTTCTTGTTCCTCATGCTGAAGCCATCCTTAGAAATAAGGTTATTAGCACTACTAAGTATTTTGAAGCATTGGCTTTTCTAGCACATGAAGAGAAAGAGAGGTTAGCTATCTTATCGGATGATATTATAAGGAGTCTTGGAGACTCTGCCTCCTTGGCACACTTTTATCATCAGAAATTCAAGGACTCTCTCTCCTAGTTCTTCGTATTTTAATTAATTTAGCTTCAGTTCGTTTAAGTTTTTCCAATACCGCCGATTAGACACTCATAGCCGTTACTGGCTTGTTAAGGATAACGTTTGTAAGTGAAGGGATGCCCTAAAAAAGACCTCCATTTACAGGCATGAAAGTGAGGTCGTTATGAAAGTAAAAGATACAAAAGATGCACTAAGAATTGCATCAGATCGTTTAAGTAAATCATTTGAAAAATTATCTAGTGGGAAAAGAATTAATTCTGCTGCGGATGATCCAGCAGGCTTAGCGCTTGCTGAGTCACTTAAAAATGATGCAGCTCTTTATTCAAGAGGCTCAAGAAACAGTGTTGAGGCATCTCTTGGTAATGACATAGCTCAAAGTGCGCTTTCTCAGGTAAATAACATCGCAACCAGAATGGCAGAACTTGCACAGCAATCTGCTAATGGAGTTTACTCAGATGATCAAAGACAGGCTCTGAATAATGAGTACCAGCAGTTACAGCAAGAAATTGATCGAATAGCAGATACTACAACATTTAATGGGCAAAAGCTTCTTGAAGGCGGTTCAGGAGTTACTGCGCAGGTTGGGACTGATAGTTCAGCTAATTCCCAGATTCAAGGAGTCTCAGTTGATCTTAAATCGCTTAATGTTTCTGGTAATATCTCTAATCAAGAGCAAGCAAGAGTTGCCCTTGATCAGGTAAAAACTCTAGTTGGAAACGTAAGTAAAGCAGCAGGAGAGATCGGTGCAGTAAATAATAGACTCAAAGTTGCTGAAAACAACAACAACGTTGCTGCTGAAAATGCAAAAGCTGCTGAATCGAGAATTCGAGACGTTGATATAGCTTCTGAAATGGCTAACAAAGTATCAAGCCAGATACTTCAAAAGAGCGCTACAGCATTACAAGCACAAGCTAATCAGACAGCGCAGGTTGCACTAAAGCTTTTGAGTTAGATTACTTATTAGTTTGGGGATCAGGCCGGAAGGCCTGACCAGACGTAATTCTTGCCTGGTCAGGCCTTCCGGCCTGACCCCCAAGAAACATTCATTCATATCTTCCGATTAGTAATAAGTGAGAGGTGGATCGGAACTATTATTTATTCTTTTAATTACTGGGATTATTAGTTCATTTGCCTTTAAGGGAATAATTCAAAAAGATCTATCTAAAGCTGAATTTTTTGTTAGATCGTCAAGAACTAGGAGTCTTTTAACATCAGAAAAGTTCTCTCTTCAGGTTAGAAATAAAACTCTAATTTCCTCTTCAGGTCAGAGACTTAAGCTAAAAAAAGATGCACGAATTAATACCCGAAGAAGAAGGCTCGAATTTTATGTATCAGGAGCTGCCTCTCCAGGAAGCCTATTAATTGATGGATGTAGAATCGTTGTTTCTTTAAGGGGAAGAATTAGGAAAATATGCTGATAGAACTTGCTCTAATAGGCCTTTTAGCATTTTCACTACTCTATCCAACAGAGTTTGGAGCAAAAGCACTAAAACTAGTTCAAAAAAAACTTGAGATCTCTAAAGACTGTACTAAATCCGGTATCATAACCCAGTGCAAAGACAGGCTTATCATTAATGAGAGAGGTAGCACCCTCTTTTCATTCTTAACACAGCTTAGCGTCATCTCTATTATTTTAAGTATAACCGTGTCAAAGCTTGGTGATTCATTTAGAACAGCTGGATTTGTTACGAGAGAATTAAAAGAACAAGAAAAGCTTTATCATGTAGTAGGAGTACTTAAGTTAATTACGAGAGAGCTTGATTATCATCGTTATCCTATCAGTCCAAAAATATTCAAAGATGATGTAAGTTTCAATAATGGCTCCAGTTTAAATATTGATAAGGCAGGAGATGCTATTTCAAGTTTAACATTCCATGGGGATACAAGCTTAGTTGTACAAGAAAAAATTGGTTCGACTTTTTTCGGGTGCTTTAAATTACGTCCCTCAAATATTACAGATTTTCTTTTAGGAGTCTCTCCTGATGGAATTTCCCTTTATAAGGCATCAAAGGAGATAGGAGCAAAACAGTGTGATTCATTTGAGATACACAGTATTCCTTCCTTAACCCTCCCAGAGTCAAATATCAGAAACGATACATTGAGAATCTTTTACCCTGTCTCACGTGAGTATTTAATATATGTAAGTACTAGAAATGAACTAAGATATATGCAGTTTCAAGGAGAAGTCCTACTGGAACATCAACCACTTGAAAGTGACATATATAACCTGTCCTTAACTTTGACTGAAGTTTCCGATCTTTATCTTCTTGAAACTGTTATTAACTCAAAAAATAGGGAGATCTCTTTGCCTCTCTTCCATGCACTAACAAGGATAGACCCATTTATTTTTCTTTATAACCTATGAGCTCGATCTTTTTCGGTATATTTTTGAGTTTAATCTCACTTTTTTCATTTCTTGAAGTCTCTGTATTTAATTTCTCAAAATTGAAGAAAGACCTTATTTTTGAGGAGCGCTCAATCAACAGGGAAAAATCTGCTCTAGCATTCAAACTGTTAAATGAAACAAGACATTGGCGTTCAAAAAGATTTAAGGGTGAAAGTCTAGAAGATATTTATCTTTTAGTAGAGCTAACCGGTAAAGAAAAGACATGTACGAATAGATCTACCGCTCAAATTTCTGATACTGACTCATTACACTCACAGTTTGACTGCGAATTAGAAATAGTCTTTGAACATTCATTTTTCTCAGAAAATCTCATCGTAAATAGACTTACATCAAAGTTTTTATCCTCAAAGGGTAAGATTGAGATAAATGATGCGGAGTCTAGTTTGATAATTGCAGGTGGCGACATTTCAATAAAAAGAGCACATGGAGCTCTTTATCTTTTCTCAGGGACGGGCAAAATTTCTGTTAATGAATCAAGTCATCCTATCTATGCAAAAGCTAAAAAAGGAGTGCCTGCAAATTCGCTTGAACCTCCTAGTCTCCTCCTAAAATCAAGATTGATCTTAGGCATTATCGCTTCTCCAGAGAGCACGTAAAGTGCCTATATTTGAATCAACTGTAACTTTTCGCTTAAGCAATGAACAAAAACCACCTCTTCCATCTTTTGGTGGGAAGAATCTGTAGCAAAAATTCTCACTAAGGTTTGATCTAAATTCCTCTAAAGTATCAACTGGAATTGATTCAAATTCGGGATTATTCTTTAAAAACCAATCTATATTTTTCTCATTCTCTTCGACAGAAAAAGTACATGTCATATATGCAAGATAAGATCCTACATTTTTTGAAGCTTCATTTAATATAGCCCTTTGTCTTGTTTTATTTCCTGAGATAATTACAGGATGAAATGGATTATCTTTTTGTTTTAAACTTTGGCCAGAACATGGAGCATCTACAATCACTAGATCAAAGATTGAATCAATTTTCTTTTCTGAAGTAACTATTACATCCTTTAATGCGCATCTTGATAGATTCGAAATTAGTGCTTTTACCCTGCTTTGATTTATCTCGTTTGCAACTATCAGTTTTGGGTCTAGGAACTTTTTAGCTAAGAATGTTTTTCCACCTGGACTTGCGCAAAAGTCTAGAACCGTATCAGCTTTTATCTCTGAGAATACAAGCCCTTCATAAACCGATGACTTATCCAGCACATAAACTTCTCCACGGTCAAAATACTCTGAAACATCTTCTGTTCCATAAGTGATAAACTCTGGAAATTTCGGATGCTTTTCTCCCGCTAATGGCCTACTAAGCCAAATATAGGCTCTTTCTTTTGGGTCAGATACTTCAAGGTCATCTAACCCTAGTTTTTTAGCCACCTTGTTTCTATACGTACTTTGAGCCATCTTCTAGTTAGTGATCTTACTAGGAATTCACCCTTCAATATTTACCTTAATCCTATACTTAGGTTTATGCGCCGGGGCGCTTCACTTTAACAAAAATGAAGAAGCAAAACGAGGTGTAGCTTTTGTACTAGCACTTTTAATAATTGATATATTTTTAAATCTTTTTTTCAGGGGATTTTCTCTTCCTGAAAGAGTTTTTCTTCTCCTTCAGGCAATTACTACATGTACTAGTCTTTATATTGTTCTTAAAAGTAGGTTTGAAGAAGAACAAGAAGTTAAAACTGCTGATGAGCCAGAAACTAAAGAGCAAGAGATCATCTTTGAAGAGATCTTTATACCAAAAAGACTTCGCTCAAAAGTTAACAGTTTGATCGAAACCCCAGAGATTAATCTTTTAATTAAAGGTGAATACGGAAGTGGAAGATCCGCACTAGCTAAGTATATAGCTTTTAAAAGGGGCGAACCCTTCTCTGTTAATCCTAAAGAGCCAAAGACAGAGCTTGTAATTATTGAAGAAATTCTTGATGAGGAGTTTTTGGAGAAGTTTCCTAGGAAAATAGGGATAACAACAGATAAAAACTATGAAGCATTCTCAGAGGTTCTTGAGATCCCTCTATTAGGGTCAGAAGATAGGGTGGAATTAATTAAGTTTCTTTTAAGAGAGTTTCAGTTTGCTAAAGATATTGACTGGTCCAAGGTTGCTGAAATTACTGAGGGTAGAGCATTAAAAGAGCTAGTCACCCTGGCGCATAACACAGCGATGTTAAAAGATAGTGAAATTATCTCTACCAAAGTATTATCATTAGCTCTTGAAAAACTTCTAAAGTATCCAGCATGAAAGAGATAAAAATTGAAAAAACCTCTCAAGAGATAACAAAAAATCTCGAACCTGAGAGGCTTTCGGGGGATCTAAAAAAAACTATCGATAGAAGCACTTATCAAAATAAGCTTACCTGGCAACAAGAAGACTCAGATAGAACTCTTAGCATCTTCAGAAATGCCATTAGCCAGTTTAACGATCTTGATACTTTACCAGGAAATCTCAGGGAACTATTAACTAAAAATCCGTTAAACTTTCCTGACGAAGGACTAGTATTAACTATAAAAAATGAGCTTAGAGAAGCAATAGGGGAAGCGCTAAGGCGTGCTGCCTCAAGAGCAGTAGTAAAACATGAAGCTCTAATGAGTCTTCACGAAGTTCTACTTGATTTTGATTTAGGTCTTTTAAAAGAAGTATTTGGAAGTAATTACGTTTTTCAGATTGCAAAAGATATTTTAAAAGCGCATTACAGAGTTGATCAATTTGAGATCTATGGTTCTTTAAGCGGGATAGTTGGAATTCATGAGGAAGTGGTAAAAGAGTTAAGAGATAACTATGTAAACGCATTTACAAAAACAGACCCTATAACAACTTTTATTCTTAAAGGTGAAAAGATTGTTAAAGAGATAGAACAGGATCTGCAGGTACTCCTAGCGCTTGCAGTTGGTGATGATGCAGGGTTTAAATCCAAACTTGCTGAAATAAGCAGCAAGGTAAAAGTTGCCGAAGCTAAACGAGTTCTTGCAAAAAAAGCTGCAAATAAGGGTTATTCGTTTCTTTTAGGAATAATTTCATTTGGTCTTTTAAACTATCTAGGTGCCGATTTAGAGATCGCCTTATGTGCTGGTGCTGGTCTTGGCCTTGGATATTGGCTTCTAACTAGTTAATTTATCTAGTTTTTTATAAAAACTTAAGATACACTTTCTTAAGACTAGCGTTTTGGTATTATTTAACCACTGTTTTATGTTAAGTGCTGACACCAGACTAAATATCGTTCCTGAAATTTCAGACGACCGATTCGCTCTTTTAAGTGGCGCTTCTCCCGTTGGCCAATCAACATTAGTCCTTGAAGCTTTTGGCAGAACCGCTCAAGCAATGGCTGACGGTGTAAAATTTGCTCAACCTTGGGTTGGTGCTAGTGCACGCGACATAGAGGGCTTTATTACAGTTCCTGAGATCAAGGCTTGATCGTTCACTTTGATGAAAGACCTTCAAAAATTGATACAATAATAATTCATTCTTGCTTTGCACCTGATGCTAAGGATCCATTTGATACTCAAGAGTCGATCTCCCTTTTTAATCAGTGCGGAGTCTCGGCTCATTATCTAATTTCTCGTGACGGTAATATTTTAAATTTAGTTCCTGAAGAAAAGCGTGCTTGGCATGCTGGGATAAGTAAACTTCCATTTAAAGATGATCAAAGAGAGGCAGTTAATGATTTTAGTATCGGGATTGAACTAATTGGGGAGAGCGATTTTACTGAAGATCAATACTTAGCCCTAATAGATCTGATTAATCAGATTAATACCAGACACAAGATAAAATATATCTTAGGGCACAATCATATAGCGCCAAACAGAAAAACAGATCCAGGGGAAAATTTTGATTGGAGTCGGTTAAAAAGTTCTTTCAAGGATTGTCTTTTTTGTTAGTAACAATATTTTTTTACCCCTTGGGCGTGAGCGCAGGCGTGACCCTAAACTAAGCTCAAGCCTAAGGTCACGGTTAGGGAATTAATACTTCAACGACTCCACTTTAAAAACTTCAAATCCGTTGGCTTTAATAAAGTGAGCAAGATCTTGGGCAAGATCTTTTGATAAAACTCTTGCAACTTTATGTTGATCTCCAAGCTTACCACGCGACTTCATCCATTCTAAAAAGGCATGTCTCTTTAAAAACACTACTTCAGGCTCAAAAACTCCACAGTTTTCTGCTCTATGATCCAGATAATCGTCATTCAGATCTTTTAGTGTTTTATCTAGTGTATCTCTAAATTTCTCATACTGAGTCGTTTCTCTATCAAGCTCAACGTAATACCGATGAAAACCCAAAGCTCCTGGTTTAGCTGAAACTTCAGGTGCAACAGTAAAATCAGTAACATTTCTATCAATAGAATCAGCCGCAGTTGATATCCCCTTTTCAAGCTCTTCGTTTATTAGATGCTCACCAAAAGCTGATAATGCATAGGAAGTTCTCCCAGTGATTAAAACCCTTTCCTTATCGATAAATCTTACAGTATCCCCTAAAATATAACTCCAAACTCCTCCACAGGTAGAAAGAACAATTGCATAGTTCACATCTGTTTCAATGTTATCGATCCAAAAGCGTTTTGGATTATCTGAGCCTAACTCCTCAACAGGAACAAATTCATAAAAGATATTAGCATCAAGGCAAAGCCTTAGGCCTTCACCGTATCCTCTATCGGCAACTGCCATAAAAGCTTCACTTGCTGGATATATCTCTCTAAACTCTGCTTTGCTTCCTGCTAATAGCTTTTCATACTGCTTTTTATAAGGATCAAACTTGACTCCACCATGCACAAAAAGCTCTAAATTAGGGAAAAGTCTATGAATTAGACCTTCTTGTTCGCCAGAAAATCTTTCTAAAAAAATTAGAAGCCAGCTCGGCATTCCACCAATAATTCTAATGTCCTGACCTTTGATTGCTTGCGATATTGCATCAGCCCTTTTTATCCAATCTTGAATGTCGGATAACTCTTTAGGGGGAAAGAAAAAAGGTTTTGCCCACCAGGGTAAATTTCTCGCAGAAAAACCACTTACCTCGCCTATATAAACCCCTTCAGATTCTTTTGTTAAAGTTGTGGTGCCCCCAAGCATGAAGGACTTTCCTCCAAAAACTTTACTCTGTGGCCGGTTTAAAACATGAAAAAATAGAAGATCTCTTCCAGCTTTGTTGTAAGATCTCGACAGATCTTCTGTGTAAGGAATATATTTTCTTTTGCCGGAAGTAGTTCCACTGGTCCATGAGTAACCTGGTATAAGACCAGGCCAGGTTTTATTAACCACTCTTGGAAATGAATTTTTCCAATATGTATTCCAAAAATCTTCGTAAACTCTTAACGGAACCCTTGACTGATATTCAGAAACAGACTTTATCAAACTAAAGTTATGCTCTTTCCCAAATTCAGTATCCTTTGCCTTCCCGAGTAGCCACCTTAATTGAGCTTCCTGAGTAAGCTTTGGATCTTGGTGCTTAAGCTTAGCCTCTCTAAGCTTTGCAAACCCCTTTAAAACCCAACTAAAGTCCATAAAGAGCTCACTTAGCATAAAAGTAGCTCTTTTTGCTAATGAGCTCCCCTAAATAATTGATATAACTACATATTTTTTCATCAACTTTAGCAATTACTGTGAACCAATTAAGCAAATTACCGAGATAGGTGAGTAGGATGGAACTTGTCTCGGGTCGTATTATAGCTAAACCAAATAATGAGGGGCTTTTAACGCCAAAGCTTAAGCTTGCCCTAGGATTAGTTTTTTTCGTTTCCTTGATAGCTACATTGTTCATTCTTAAGTCATCACATGCGGCTGTTGGGGGAGATAGGCTTTCTGAATTCACGGATCGATTTAATCAAAGAGCAAAGATAGCCTTTGAGTTCGACGAATTCGTTGATGAAGTAACTAACATAAAAACTGTTAGGATTATTCCAAAAACTATTGAGGCTCCAACAGATCACGATATCCTTATGAAAGTAGAGGAAGTAATCGAACGTTTCGGACGCAAGGGTGTTGACTCTAGAGCGCTTGCCTACAAGATCGTTAAAGAAGCTAGAAGACAGGACTTTGATCCACTATTTGTAGCGGCAGTAATTAAATCTGAAAGTGCCTTTGATAAGCTAGCTACATCAAATGTAGGTGCAAAAGGATTAATGCAGATAATGCCTGCGACAGGAAAGTATATAGAGCGATTTGAGGATTTCACCCCTGTAATGAATGGAAAACTCACTGACCCAGACTACAATGTCAGACTTGGAATACGTTACCTAAAATATCTGGATGAGACTTATAATGGAAATAGGGTTTTCGTTCTTGCAGCCTACAACTGGGGTCCTGGCAGAATGAAAGACACATTTGAGGGCAAAAGAAGAATTCCCCCTGAAGTTATGAACTACGCCCTTAAAATACTTAGCGATCACCAAAAATGGCGCACAGAGCTTCATATGGAGCTTTCGGCATAAGTAGCCCAATTTTCAACAATAGCCAACTTGTGCTATTCTCCTAGAATAATCATTCTAATTTAAGGTTGTATGACTGACGAAGCTTTTAACCCTGTGCACAATGCTCTAAAAACATCTGTTTTTTTCCTGATACATGCTGCTTGTATCGGTGTGTTTTTTGTCAGCTTTAGCTGGACAGTAGTCGCGGTGTGCATCGCTCTTTATCTTATTCGAATGTTTGCAATTACAGGTGCATATCATAGATATTTTTCTCATCGAACTTATAAGACCAGCAGATGGTTTCAGTTCTTACTTGGTTTGTTAGGCACAACTGCTGCACAAAAAGGTCCAATCTGGTGGGCAGCTAATCACAGACATCATCATCAGCACTCAGACACAGAAGAAGATATTCATTCTGTGAAGATGAAAGGTCTTTGGCATGCTCATGTAGGATGGGTGTTATCAAAAGATTATCTGCACGTTAAATCTGATCTCATTAAAGACTTTCTAAAATATCCTGAAATTGCTTGGCTTGATAGAAATCATTTAGTTGCGCCAATTATCCTAGCTGTAGTGCTAACACTGATCGGATCTTTTCTTCATACAACCTACCCTGAACTAAATGTTACCGGATGGAGCATGTTAATTTGGGGATTCTGTGTAAGTACGACTCTTTTATATCATGGTACATTCTTTATTAACTCTCTTGCGCACTTAGTTGGTAAAAAAAGATTTAATACAACTGATGAGAGCAGGAATAGCTTCATATTAGCTTTGATAACTTTAGGTGAAGGTTGGCACAATAATCATCATAGATATCCTGGCTCTGAAAGACAGGGCTTTTATTGGTGGGAGATTGATATCACTCACTACGTTCTGAAAGTACTGTCGTGGCTTGGCCTCGTCTGGGATCTTAGAGAGCCTCCTAAGAGGATCTTTGACGAAGCTGAAGCGATAAAGGCTACCCAAAGTTAAGCATTTGCGGCCTTGAGTTTTCGCAGTTAGAATTTCACTAATGCGTCTATTATTATTGATTCTCGCCCTCAGCGTTCCCGTATCTTCTCAAGAACTTCTAGGATCTGTGGATTTTGAAGAATCGGTTCAGGAAAATTCCTATAAAAAAATTCAGGATGATGTAATAAAGACTTTTGAAGATCTAGCCTCTCAAGTAAATCAAAAAAAAGTTACCGAACTTAAAAAATCATTCTCTGAAAATGAAATAAATTATTTAAATGGCGCTTATTTATACTGCTCTTCGCTAAAAGGTGTCTGTAGAGAGATCCCTCAAGTGCTCTTGGAGCTCGACCTTATAGCTTCAAAAATCTCAAATACTACGACTTGTATAAACTCACTAACCTTCTGGAGACAGTGGCTAGCTAACGACATGGAAGAACGCTCAAAATATTCAACTAAAACTGGACATCTTAAGGATGTAGATTTTTTTAACAGACAAATAAGACCACAATTTGTTCAGTGCCAAAAAACTATTTCTAAACTTCTTGAAGATGATAAGTCGTCCTTCTCGGAGTTCTTCGAAAATAGATATAAAGATGGAGCTATTGAACGAAATGCCGTACTCGGAGCTCCAAGGATTCTACAAGCTATAAGAGATTCTGTATCGAACGTTTTTATCGCTACTGGTTCATCTATTCCAGAGCAAAAGGTTAAAGAAAAGAAAAAAGGTAAGTAAGATCAGATATTTAAGAGCTGTTTTGACACTTATAAGCATTTTAAGGCACAATAACGGCCTTTATGGCTAAGAAAAGTTCAATTAATAGAAACAACAAACGAATCGAAATGGCAGCTCGTCAAGCTCCTATAAGAAAAGAGCTAAGGGCAAAAACTTTAGACTTCTCCTTATCACCTGAAGAACGTGAAGCTGCTGCTCATAAACTTCATAAACTCCCCAGAAATGGCGCTCCAATACGAGTTAGGAGACGTTGTCAGTTTACCGGTCGCTCAAGAGGTATCTATCGAAAGTTTATGATCTCAAGGATTGTATTTCGAGAAATGGCTCATAGAGGGCTAATTCCAGGGGTTACTAAGTCTAGCTGGTAGATCGTTTTCTCCCGCTCGACGCTCAGGTCCAGGAGCTTCGTTTCTCCCGCTCGACGCTCAGGTCCAGGAGCTTCGCTCCTCTCGCGCTGATCGCGCGTTCACCCCACGATTCTCCCGCTCGACGCTCAGGTCCAGGAGCTTCGTTTCTCCCGCTCGACGCTCAGGTCCAGGAGCTTCGCTCCTCTCGCGCTGATCGCGCGTTCACCCCACGATTCTCCCGCTCGACGCTCAGGTCCAGGAGCTTCGCTCCTCTCGGCTAATCGCCGATTCAGTCTTGTAATTTTTAAGTCCTTTGACATAAATCTGCTTCTAAAATAAATTCGACATTCCATATTCCCCGGTAGCTCAGTTGGTAGAGCAGGTGGCTGTTAACCACCCTGTCGCTGGTTCGAGTCCGGCCCGGGGAGGAGCGAGTAGCAGGCGAAGCCTGCAGTCGAGCCCTAACAATAGAAGCTTCCGAACCAGTGAGGAAGCTTTCCTCGAACCGCTTGCAAAGCAGGATTATGGTCGGCGAGGCCGGACTCGAACCAGCTTATCTGTGATACCTGTTCGGGTCTCCGTCAGGCGCCTATTGCGCCATCATTATAAAGTTAGCTTTATTTGTTATCTCCTAAAACGCTTGCGCGTTTTAGGGTATGGCGAGTCCTTAGACTTTCGAGCCAAAGGCGAGAAAGTCCGGCCCGGGGAGGAGCGAGAGTAGCGCGAAGCGCAATCGAGCCCTAACAAGGGATGATTGCGAGTTGGCGAGCAATCTATAACTTGGGGGTCAGGCCGGGAGGCCTGACCAGGCAAATGCTAGCAGCAGTCTGGTCAGGCCTCCCGGCCTGACCCCCAACAACCCGCTTAATCACTAAAGATTGAAGAATTTTTGCTAAAAAGACCCTCTTTTTTTCTAAGTCACGATCTTCATGAAATTGCGAATAATTCTTATAGATGACCATGATCGAGATAAAACAGCCTAAATTAGTGGTAGTTGAGGGGGGAAAGGGGCAGCAGGATCCAATAGACTTGCTAAAGAGGATACCCAAAGCAGAAGAATCGGATCACGCTCATCAAGCTGAAGCCTTTATAAGGTGTCTAGAAGCCCGACAAGGAGGCTCTAATGAAGCGGCTTAGGTACATAAGAGGAGTTGCCGCAAAAAACGATTCTTTAAGAGCGGGAAACCTTATATCAGAATCAATCCCCGGACTAATAGTAGATAGATCTTCTGAAACTCCACTTGAGGCTCTGAAAAATAAAAAAACAGGTGAAGAGATACCAGTTTATGGTTTTTGCCTTGAATCAGGAAAAACAAGAGCTGGGAATGCGCTTAATGTAAAGGTCTATGATTATTTTTCAAAAGGTAAGTGCGTTGTAGATATGAACTATCCCTTAACCCATGAAGCATTTCTTAAGGGCTGCCAAAATCTAGCTTCCGCTCTTAAGGGCTACATTGATTCTAACGAAGAGGCACATAAAGAGATTGTAGAAGGCTCATCCCGCTGAATCAACGCTTAACATATTGTGAACCATAATCATTTTTCTAAGTTCCGAATCTTTGTGGAGCATTAAGCAAATCAAAAATAGATTAGTTGCTGGATCCTTAAGAGTCCTAGCTTCTCTTATTGCTTCAAAAGTTCTTCGTACAAATATCGTTTCAAGTGCACCTGAATCATTTAGCTTATTTAGTGCAATATAAAGTTTTTGATAGTCACTTTCTATTTTTGACAATATCTCCTCAAGTTTGCCAATACCTTCCCCATAAACAGCTCTAACTATTGCTACTACTCTTGGAACATCTGCTCTTTGAAGAGCAAGGATCAAGCTTTCAACATCAGAACGAAACTCAACGTCTTCTGCGATCATCTGCTTAGTAAGATCGAAGTTGTCCGTAAGCTCTTCCATCATAGCTCCAGTGCCATAGAGGGTAACCCAACATAGCCTTGAGACATCCGACATAATATTATTTGGAACTGCTCTAAACTTTTCAAACTCTACAGGAAGACTTCTAAATAGAGGTCTTGAAGCAGTTTTAAGATCTAATGCTAATAGAGGAATAATTTTTTGAAGTTCCTTAAAAACTTCCTGTGGATCTCCCCCTGGAACTCGATCTATAAACTCTTCGTAAGCTTTCTCTCCCTTTGAAAAAGCCCTACTTCGAAGTGTGCTCCATTCATCTGGCAACTTTTTAAACTTCGCAGCAATAAATCTCTCCGAACCTATAGAAAGAGTTCGCTGCACCATGTTTGGATGGCCAAAAAGTTGCTGCACCCCTTCTCCTTGGATCGTTACATGGTTTCTATTTGTTCTTAAATTTTGATTAGTTGCCCAAACAAATCTTGTGTATAATCCTCCTCCTCTACCAGACCTTGGACCTCGCCCTTCTTCATGGAAAACTGTAATTCCAAATTCTTCCCCTATCTTGCTTACTTGATCTGGTGCAGTCCTTGTTAGCTCTCTTGAGCAGAAACCTCCCCGCATTGCCGAATCTGAAAAGCCCCACATCCAGGTAATTTTACCTTTCAAAGAAGAGACCTTTGAATCAAAAATTCTTCTTGCAACTTCCCCTACTTTTCTTAAATCTTCCGGGGTCTCTGTTAGGGGAACTAAATCAAGATCTTCGATTCCGGCTAGCTTACAAATAAGACTTGTTTGTAGGTAATGAACAGGGTGTTCATGTAAAGAAATTATAAACTGCCTAAATAGTCCTGGATCTTTCTGATTTGCTTCTTTTACCACATTTAAAAAGCCAATTAGTCTGTTAAATGCAGGGTTTGAGTTGATGCTGTCTTTAATTTCCCCAGAGAGTAAAATTTCCTCTATCGCGATTAACTTTTCATCCGGATCGCTAATCAGCTCCCCATCACCTCGCTTTTCCTTAGAAAGATCGGAGTAACCATAAGCTTTAAGAACAGGTTCTATGGCAGAATCTAAAACTTCAGAGTTCTCTCTTAGCTCATGCCTGACTAAAGATAGTCCAAACTTTAATGCTACTTCCCTAAGACACAAAAGCTCGAGTTCAAGCTCTGGATTCTCATCAACTAAGACTTGTAGCTCATTTAAGGAACCAACGAACTGATCCGAAGTAAACTTTGAATTAAAAAGATCTCTTGCACTCTCAAGATCATCTATCAACTTATTAAACTTCTCGTGAAACAAAGTAGACTGGTTAACTTTAAGAGTTTCAAGTTTTCTAAGCTCTTCTTTGTATGTATCAATTCCTTCTCGTCTATTTGCAATTAATATTGCCCTAAGATCTTCTGGGGTATGATCGGGTCTTCCATCCAAATCTGACCCTATCCAGGTTCTGGCTTCAGGAATTCTATCAGTAGATCTTATGCCTATTCTATCCAATATCTTGAAACTTTCCCTTAAAAATTGAATTGCTCCAGGAAATAGTGATTTTCTAAGTAGTCTTATAAATGAGCTTGCTTCCTCCTGAGGGCTGGGTTTAGTTGAAGATAAAACCGGAGCTCTGACAAGTTCTCTAATTTCTGTAGTTAAACTTCTTCCCTCCAGTAAGTTATTTGTGATTGTATTTAGGAGAAGTTGGATGTCGTCGCTTATTGCTTTATTAGGATGTGCTGTAAAAACAACTATTTCGGTTCTATTAAAAAAATATTCCGTATCTGCAAGACTAGTTAGTCCTTCATAAGCTCTTCGTGTCTTATCGCTTTTTTGTACACGATTAATTCTTTCAACTTCCTGAGAAATATTTATACCCTGAACAATTTTAGTTGAAAAATGAATTGCCGCTTTAATATACTCAGGGCTCAGTCCTCTGATTGATTGAACAGCCGATTCTATTCCTTTAATTTCTTCCTGACTCAGATTTCGATCTATTATACTTTTACTTGGAGAAGAGACTTTACTTGTAAGTGGCAAAACTCTTACAGACATGAATCTCTCAAATTCTTTATAATCTAGATTCGGAAATAGCTCGGGGAACTGATTTTTAAACTCTGATGTAATTTTCTGAAGAAGCTCTCTAGCTACGTCAAGTCTTGTGTCAGGTGACTTGGCCAAATATGCATATATCTGATCAACCACTCCTTGTAACGGATCTTTGGTGCCTTCTAAGATGGACTGAACAGCCATAGGGCTATTCTAGCTTACTTCGCCCCATAAAGGCTCGTGATAATGTAAAATCATCTGCGTACTCAACTTCTCCACCTTTCGGCATACCTTGAGCAAGCCTAGAAATGGCTACTCCAAAGGGAGACAGCATCCTCGTTATATAAAGTGCAGTAGCATCCCCTTCAACTGTAGAACTTGTAGCCAAAATCACCTCTTTAAATGCCCCTTCTTGCACCCTCATTTGAAGTTCGCTTAATTTTATCTGATCTGGGCTTACTCCTTTTATAGGACTCCAAAGCCCATGTAAGACATGATAGTGCCCACGAAACTCTCCCGAGCGCTCACAAGCTATGACATCCATCGGTTTTTCAACAACACAAAGAACTGAGCTATCTCTTGATGGGTTAGAGCATATTGAGCACTTTTCCCCTTCTGAAAGATGAAAGCAGGTACTACAAAATTTTATTGTACTTGCTGCTTCAGAAATAGCCCTAGAAATTGATTCTGCTAGTCCGTTTGAATGAGAAACTAAATGATATGCTAGCCTAATGGCAGACTTTTCACCTATGGTAGGAAGCCTTGATAGTTCTCTGACCAAAGTTCTTAAGGTAGTTGGTAGCTCCTCAAGCATTAAAAAAGTCCTGGAATAGAATTTCCACCGGTAACTTTTGACATTTTATCTTTTAGTGCATTCTTGACCTGATTTGAAGCATCATTAAAAGCAGCTGTAAGCATGTCTTGAAGTACCTCTAGATCGTCTTTTGCAGAAGGATCGATAAATACATCCTTAACTGTATGATCACCTGTCATTGTAACCTTAACTGCACCTCCACCAGATGAGCCTATCATTTCAGAAGACTCGATCTCCTCTTTAGCTTTCTGAAGATCGGCTTGCATCTTTTGAGCTTGCTTCATTAATCCCTGTAAATTTCCTCCAAATCCTTTCATTCTGCTCCTTCTATCTGTGTGCCTGGAAAAATCTCCTGAATTTGTTTTAGCTTGGGGTGTGACAATAGGTTCGAGGTTTCCCTCTCGCTTTCAGTTCTCTTTTTATCAACCTCCTCACTAACCAAACTACCCTCTAAATTAGCAACTACTAGCTCAAGCGTCCACATCGCGTCTGGATCAAATATTTTGAGCGATTCTAAAATTTTTGATTTTTCTTTATTGCAATAAAGCACAACAAACTCTGGTGCGGAGGCTCTCAGGATTCCCTTAGCGAACTCTTGCACTGTTAGTCGTTTTAAATGCTCGGACAACATCCTATTTCCCCGTTCCTCTACCAAAGATACAAAGCTTCTCCAATCCAACGATGCGTTACTTGCACTTTGAGTTTTTTTTGGAGGGCTAAAAGCATGCTTCTCTTTTGGCTTTTCTCCAAAAAGTGGGGTTCTCTCTAATAATCTTGCAATATCCTCAACTGGGACTCTTGAACCCATCCTTATAAGCAGTGCTTCAAACGCGAATCTAGGAGATATTGATCTAAGAGCAAGGTCGCAGCCTTGTCTTGCTATGCGTTCCAGCTCTTGAAGATCTTGCAGGGATAGATGTGCAATATGTCTTGAAAGCTCTACCAACTCTTCATCAGAGAAACCTTCTTCTTTTAAGATATCTTTTGCACCGATAAAAAGAAGCAAAAGTTCTCGCAAGTGTGAGGCAAAATCTTTAATCAAAATTCCAATATCAATCCCTTGATTGCAAAGACTTGAAAATAGCTTAAGTGCCTCTGCTGGCTCTCGTCTGAGTACAGCACCAGCTAGATTAACTATTGAAGCTCTAGCAGTTACTCCTAAAATCGCTACTGCGTCTTCTTCTCTTACTGCGTCCTGAGAGTAAACAATTAGTCTATCAAAGATAGTTTGTGCATCTCTTACGCTTCCTTCGGCCATTCTAGCAACAATTCTAAAAACTCCGGGCTCTACAATTAAATTTTCTTCTTTTGCTATATCTCTTAAACATTTTTCAATTGAAGGAATTGAGACTCCCTTAAAATCATAGCGCTGACATCTTGAAAGAACAGTTTCTGGTATTTTATGAATCTCAGTCGTTGCAAGAATAAATATCGTATGAGTTGGGGGTTCTTCTAGGCTTTTTAGAAGTGCATTAAAGGCTGAAAGACTCAGCATGTGAACTTCATCGATAACGTAGATCTTAAATCTATATCCTGGGGGAGGTGGGGTTCTAAAATGTTCTATTAGCTCACGAATCGTATCAACACCATTATGACTTGCTCCGTCAATCTCCTGAACTGCAAAACTTTTTCCAGATGAAATCTCTTTACAGTTTTGACACTCTAAACATGGTTCGCCATCTTCTGGTGCTTTACAATTTAGTGCATGAGCGAGAATTCTAGCTACTGATGTTTTTCCAACTCCCCTGAGTCCAGCAAAGATAAGAGCATGGCCAACTCTATTCCTTGCTATAGCATTTTTTAAGGTCTGAATTACAGCTTCTTGCCCCTCTACATTGGAGAATTTTTTCGGTCTATATTTTCTAGCAAGGACTAAGTACGACATATATAGGTATAAACTAACATCAACCCGCATCACAATGAAGGACTGCTACGGCTGCTTTCTTCCGAACCTGACCGGGTTTACAGATTCACTCGCACGGGTTGACAGCAAGCATACTACACTAAAATGAGGCTAACTACATCACGGTCTGAGGCAAATTGCCTCAGAGGATGATCTCTAAAATCAGTAATTTTAATAAGTTAGAAGTTCAAAGGATATGGCACAAATACTGAAAATAAATCTACCATATGGTAGTACTCATTCAATCACTTCAAAAAGACTTAGCCTCAAAAAACCCTTATCTTGGCCTCCTAAGACTTACAAGAACATTCAGTAAGAGCTCCCCAATTAGAGCGGCGCTGGTTTCGAGAACTTTTGGAGCTAAGCCTGAACTTGAGACAGATCCGATTGCATGGAAAATCATAAATGATCAGGAATTAAATAGTCTCGAATATGAATTCATATTAGAGCAAGGATCAACTAAGAGTAACTTTAAAAAAATTCCGAGCTCACTTGGCAAAAGAAGACATTACCCTCGATTAAAAGCATTGTGCAGCTCTAATAGACGCTCATATGACTCTTTAGTTTTAAGAAAATCTTGATCCTGACCTTCAACTAGATCAGGGTGAACTTCCTTAATTTTCTTTCTAAAGGCATTCTTAATCTCCCGCTCGGTTACTTGTCCACTTAATCCAAAAAATTCAAGAAGTGTCCCATATTCATCTTTTCTTCGATCAAATCCGGTTGCACGACCCATGGTTACAAATTTTGGAGTGTCGTTGTTCTCTTGAATCTTAACTTTTATTACCTTTTTCTTTCGTCTAATCCTTAATAGGGTCAGTAATATCGCAAGCGAAAGGCCAGTTAGCCCTAACAGCCATCCATCAGATAATAAAAACAATCTTAACCGTTCCAAGAAGGTCAATTTACGACTAATAAGAGTGGCCGTTCTGTTTGCTTCAGTAAAAAGACCAAGGGCTCTTTGTTTCTCCATCATTTTAAGGGCAAGCTTTTCTCCATCTTTCGATGAGATCGAAATTAAAGCCTTGATGCCTTCTTCTGCTTCGAGAAATGAATTTGAGGATAAAGCCTCGGTTGTTAGGCTTTTAAGTTTGAAAACCAATTTTTCATTTTGACTGGCAAACTTCAAAACCCTGTCAGATGTAAAAACTGGGATATCATCTTTCGATAGGTTCGAAATTGCTTGATCCAGTATCTCAAAAGTACTCGGTCTTGTTGAAATCGCTAATGAAAGAATCTGCAAAGATCTGCCTGGGTTATTTGAAGATTTTGCCTGCTCGTGAAGTATTTCATTTATTGCAACACTAAAGCCCGTATTTTTGAGCTCTAAAACAAGCTGTTCAGCCTCACTAAAACTGCCACGAGTAATGGCATCTTTGAGTCTATTTACCTGCAGATAATTATTCCTAAGCGCCGAAACCTCAATATCGGTCTCGCCATAAAGTTCTAACATCCTATCAATTAAGCTTTGAGAAGATTTTCCCTCGATAATGCCTTGAGCTACTCGTTTTTCTGCTTCCTCCTTTACTGCTCCAGCAAGTTTGTAAAGAACAGATACTTCCTCTGGGGGAGTTAGGCTTGGATTAAGTATTATCTCTTTAGCACATTCAGGATCCAGCTTCTTAGGATAATCTTTGAAATCTCTTAGTTCGCTAATTACATCTCTTACAATTATATCTTTCCCTGGCAAAACAACTTTTTCATCACAAAGCGTTTGTATAGCCTTTAGGGCCCAGTCAATTCTTCCAGAAGCTTTTGCGCGCTTAGTAAAGTCTCCAAGGTCTCTCGGGCTTTTAATAGCTCCTAGTGCATGTTCAACAACCCAAGCATCAACCTTATCTTTCGAAAGAAGTCGCGAAACTCCATTGATTGTTACTACAACACTCTCTTCATCTACAACTTCAAACTTATCAACAGGGAACGATACCCCAAGCACTGTGACTGAGGCTTCTGCTAATACTAACTGTGAAAATAAAATAATAGATAATAAGCGCACTACCTAATTCTTTTATCAATTGAGAGCGCTAAGGGGAAACCCCATAAACTGGTATATCGAGCCTTTGTCCATCCTGGAAGCTGAGAGAAACCACCGTTTTTAAGTCTTTTGTTAGCTCTTTTAGGCTAAAAGTCAGGCTTGCATCATCATTTTGAGCTACCTCAACCTCGTTACTTTGAATTGACTCAATTGGGCTCTTTGTAAATATTTTAACATTCCTAGTAACAGGAGCCGTAACTACCCCAAATGATACAACTGGCGGTTCGGCTCTAGTAGAGGCTTGAACTCTTCCATATACGGGTACGTTTTTTACTATGGTTTTTTCAGGAGACTTAAATGTGACTAAAATTCTGTCTCTAAACTCACCAATAGGTGGTGAAATTGACACCTCGCCTGAATCTGACATTTTAATATATTGAGACGCAGAGTTAATCCCAGATAGTTTAAAAGCTCCTGATGAGGATGCTTTTAGCCTAGTTTTGTAAGTTTCACCTTGATCTAAAACACCAAAGTTAATTACCTCGGGAGAGATGGTTCCGACTGATTTAACTTCTCCTGTAACACTCAAAACTATCTCAGGAGTAGCTAGATCACTGGTCAATACAGTAGCTGTCTTTGTAATACTACCTGTAAATAGTTCGGTTGATACTTTTACATTTATATCTTTTGATTCTCCAGGAGCAATTGCTCCCTCACCGCTTGTTGCTGTGCAGCCACATGGGGCAGTAATTTTATGAATTGAAATCGGAGTTTCACCTTTGTTTTGAATCTTAAAAATAGCTTCAACAGTTTCGCCCTGATATACGGAGCCAAAATCATAGGAAGCTTTTTCGACTACAGGGGCCGCTTCTACTGAATAAATAAGAAGTGTGAGGAGGCTAAGCGTGCGTACGAACATCAGAGCCCCATGTTTCCTTCTCGGAAAATAGCTGAATACTGTCTAAAAATTTCGTATGATGTCGACCTGTTACAAAATCTGGATGTCTTAAAATTCTTCTATGAAGCTCAATATTGGTTTTTATACCCTCAATGATAAATTCATCCAGGGCAACTAAAAGCTTCTCTATACATGAATTTCTATCTTCGCCTCTAACAACAAGTTTTGCGATTAAGGAGTCATAATAGGGTTGTACGGTATATCCAGAGTAAAGTGCAGAGTCGACTCTTACGCCATGACCACCAGGGGCATGATAGGCAGTTATAAGACCAGGGGATGGTATTAGGGTTTTTGGATCTTCTGCGTTGATTCTTGCTTCAATAACATGACCCTTCATAACCACGCTATCTTGTGAGATTGTTAGATCGTTACCCATAGCAAGCCTAATCTGCTCTTTTACTATATCAGTATCTGTTACCATCTCTGTTACAGGATGTTCTACCTGAAGCCTTGTATTCATCTCTATAAAGTAAAATTTGTTACTTACAACATCTGCCAAAAATTCAACGGTTCCAACATTCGTATAGCCAGCAGATTTTCCGAGCTCTACAGCAGCGTTTTCTATCTGTCTTTGAAGAGCTGGATCTAGTCCGATAGAAGGCGCTTCTTCAATTAGCTTTTGATGGCGACGCTGAATGCTGCAATCTCTTATGCCGAGATGAATTACATTTCCTGCAATGTCGCCAGCAATTTGAACTTCGATATGCCTGACTTTTGGAAGATATTTTTCAACTAATAAGTGCCCGTCGCCAAATGCTGCTTCAACTTCTCTTTGTGCTGTTGAAAATAGCCCTGAAAATGATTCTGCATTTTCAACAACCTTCATTCCCCGACCACCACCACCTGCGCAAGCCTTTAAGAGAATTGGAAAGCCTACATTCTTTGCGATAGCAAATGCCTCTTCTGAATTTAAATATCCTTGAGAATCACCTGGAATAGTTGGAACTCCTGCTTTATCAGCAGCACGCCTTGCGCGTGCCTTATCTCCCATCATGCGCATATTGCGCACTGTAGGGCCAATAAATGTTATTCCGCATGATGAGCAGATCTCAGCAAAAGCAGGATTTTCAGATAAAAAACCATATCCTGGATGGATTGCATCCGCACCGGTTGCTGTAGCAGCCGACATAATACTTGCTATATTCAAATAACTTTCTTTAGCTAGAGCAGGCCCTATGCAAACGCTTTCTGTTGCAAGTTTTACATGAAGCGCATCAACATCAGCTTTTGAATGAACCGCCACAGTTTTTATTCCGAGCTGATGGCACGCTCTAATAACTCGTAAAGCTATTTCACCTCTATTTGCGATAAGAACTTTTTTTGGAAGCTTCATGCGCTAGGATCAATTAAAAATAGAACTTCTCCAAACTCTACAACCTGACCATCCGTCAGTAAAACTTTTACGATCTTACCACTAACTGGTGCTTCGATCTCATTCATTATCTTCATAGCTTCAATGATACAAAGGGTGTCTCCTTTTTTTACCATCTGGCCTTCTGAAGCATACGCCTCAGCGTCAGGGGAAGGTTTCCTGTAAAAAGTGCCCACGATAGGTGACTCAACTTTGGTGTACTTTTCATCAACCACGGGTGGTGCAGATTGGATAGCAGCAGGTGGAGTTGATATTGCAGGTGCAACTGAAGATATTTGAGTGGAGGTCTGAACTACAGAGCCACCCCTTGAAAGCTTGATGTGAACTCCATCATGCTCGATTTCAAAATCAGTTACTTCGTTCTGCTTTAATATTCTGATTATTTGCTCTAGGTCGTTTATATTCATACGCGAGCCCAATAGAATACCTCAAAATTGCCTTTAACTAAAGTCTAATCAGAATGGTGATCCTTGGGGGTCAGGCCTTCCGGCCTGACCCCCGTTATATTTCTATCTCCGTATCAGCAACCACTGTTTCACTGGCTTTTGCTGTATTAACCCCTAGCTTGTCGGCTAAAAGTAAAACTGACTCATTTTCAGGATTTAAACTTAAAAGAACCTCTGCTTCTCTTCTTGCAAAAGAATAAAGACCTTCCTCCCAAAGAGCACGCACTAAATTGAGACGGGCTATCGAGTCCTCTTGATTGTCCTCGATAGCCCGTAAAAGCTCAACTATGTTCATTAACAGTTGTCGTAATTGCTATAAACAACTGCCCTAGCGCCACTAATTGTTAAGCTTGAATTATTCCATGTCCCAGTAAGTCTGGCGGTAACATTTCTACTTCCAGTCACAGTAAGGGTAACAGAAGTTCCTGAAAACTCCTTAGAAGCTCCAGCTGCTAAGCCTAAGATTCTAGTGAATGGAATTTTACATGTTCCAGTTGCTCCTGCAGCTATCTCGCAGACTCCTGCTAAAGAGCCCGAAGTTACAGAGCCTCCAGTTGAGGAAGATGCAGCGGATGTGAAAGAAGCAGAGGTAAATCTCACTACCTGAGAAGTTCCATTCTTAACGGCTACTACCAGTGTATCATTACCCCACTGCTCAAGACCTGTCGTACAGGCGGTTCTTGTTATATCAATTTCATTTGTGGCATCTGTTCCAATTGCTTCGACTGCGACAGAAGTTACAGCAATTCTGTTAGAAGGATCATCTACAACCGATCCTCCCGATCCTAACCCACCACCTGCAGCGCCAGGAAACCCAGCAAATCCTTCAGGGGCGGAACCAGTACAAACTATTCTCTTAAACTCTCTTAGCCCTGCTCCAACTGGAAGTCTGCAACCAAATTGATAGCTTCCCGGAGCTTCACAGCCAATTCTACCGCTTATAGCACCGCTATCATCAGTCATTTCTTGTCCAGTTGTAGGTTCTAAGATCGCGATACCAGCTTCACTATCACAGGCAGCTTGGATATTAGGAACTGGAGCACCGAAGCTATCTTTAGCTTTAAAAAAGAATCCTGTAGTGCTTCCTACTGGAAATCTATCTGAGTTCAGCTCAAGAGAGACGCTACCAGAATCCTCGCCTACAAATGTATCGTCAGCATCTACGCCAGTTTCGCCACCGTCAGTACTGCCCGACGTGCATGCAACTAGCCACACTAAACACAGTAGCGCTATAACCTTTTTCATAAGTTTACCCTCATAAAATTCCTTATATACCCTCTTCTAAACCTGATGAGCCTGGAGTAGCTGTTGGCGCTGGACCAGGAATAATTATATTTTCTTCAATTATTCTGAAATTGAATCCTATCTCATTAGTTTCCATGCGATCCCCTGCTGTTGTTACCCCAGATACAGTGTAATAACCCTCTAATTTAAAGGGCGGTTCAGGAAGTTTCGCCCTATTCAAATTAATCCATTGAAGAATTTCATTAGGAAGCACGACAGCACCTGCAGTTACAGACTGAGCTTTTGGTCCATCGTCATCTTCCTCTTCTCCTCCTCCAACTTCAGGAGCGGATAACACAACACTGAATGGAGCGCTAGTTGTAGGGGGCTGCTCAGAAGCTCCGGGAATTCTGAATCTATAATACATTCGATCCGTTCTGATGCCTTGCTTAGTCAGATTATTCCCAACCATAAAACATAATCCAGGAACCAAAAGTATCTCACCACTAGATATAATCTCTGCAAATATTGCCCCTGAGGACATTATAACAGTCGCTCCAGTCACTCCCCCAAAAGTACAAATCCCCTCATCATCCGGTGCTGCCCAACCGTAAGCGGTGAAGGATACTCCTTGATCATTATTTGTAGCTGAGCCACATGACATGAGACCCACGCAGATTAATGAACTTAAAATTAAATTTCTCATAACTACCTATCTCTCTCCCTATGAAGATAATTTCATTGAAGCATCATCAAAGCTTCCTTCTACAATTCGTGGGGTAATAAAGAACAGTAGTTCTTCATCACTATTAGTTGTACTACTTCGCCTAAAGAATGTTCCAAGCACGGGAATATCCTTCAAGAATGGAACTCCGGTCAGTGTGCTATTATCACTGACTTTGTAAATTCCACCCATAGCGAATGTCTGTCCACTTGACACGAGCACACTTGAATTAGCCTTTCTTTCAATCGTTGAAGGAATTCCATCAACCTCTTGAGCGCCAAGGGTGCTTGACTCAGCTGAAATATCCAGTAACACAAAATAATCAGGTGATGCTTGTGGTGTGACTGAAAGCTTAATTCCGAGTCTTATCTGTTCTGTTGCAGAACCATCAGAGCCAGAGCTTGAACCTGATCCAGTTTGAACAGTCGTACCACCAGAAGGTTTCTTAACTCTTATTACTTCTACAGCCTCTATCGAAGCTTGAGTATTGTTGGTTGTAGCAACTGAAGGCTTTGAAACAACTCTAGCAATACCATCTTGCTCGTAAGCACTTAGCCTTGCTGCAAGCGATCTTGCTCCGTCTGCACTGTTAAATATCATCGATATTGCAGAACCAGCTTCGCTTGGGAAACTTGAAAAGGTTGGTATGTCTCCAAACTGAGTGCCAGTTTCTCCCCCACCAATATTCATTGAATTCGGGAAATTCCAGCCAGTTGCATTTCCAGTTTCAGGAGAAGCAATAAAGCTTCCACCAAGTTCTGCTCCGAGATCTCTGATGAAATCTCTCTTAGCCTCAACAATTTGTGTTTCAAGCAAAACTTGTGGAGTACGAAGATCTAGCTTTTTAATTAACTCAACAACGTTCTTAACTCCTTTCCTGATATCTTTTACGATTATCTGGTTAGTTCTTTCATCAAAAGCAATGCTTCCTCTTTCAGTAACGACCGAGTCAAGTATCGGCTTAATAGCAGATGCTTTTGCGTAACTAACTCTTACATACTGTATTTGAAGTGGCTCAAGCTCATCTTCAGCTTGCCTTGCTTGCTTAAGAGCTTCTCTTTCCTGTCTTAGTCTTTCGATTGGAGCAATTCTTACTACATTGCCCTCTTGAACTTTATCTAAACCATTTGTCTTTAAGATAACATCAAGAGCCTGATCCCAAGGAACATCAATAAGTCTTAAAGTAACCTTACCTGTAACATCATCGCTTGCGATGATGTTTAGATTAGATACTTCAGCGATAATTCTTAGTGCATTATCAATATCAGTGTCTTGAAGATCTAAAGATATTAGTCTTCCAGTATACTGGGAATCTCCACCAAGAAGAGATGCAAGATCATCATTTTCGATAGTTCCACTCTCTGGAACCTTAGCTGCTGTATCTAACTCTTCAGGATTTGCCTGAGCGCGAATTAGTAGTTGTTCATCAAGGTTTATGTCATCAGTGACATAAATGTTGCCGTTTTCTGCATGAGCAGTAAGACTTGCTTCTGGTTGAGCAAAGATTCTTAAAAGAAGATCTCTTCCCTTACTTACCGGTCTAACCGAACGAATCGATCCACTTCCTGGAGCAGCAACTTGTGTTTCTCCAGCACCTGTAGCAATCCCAGCATCTTTTAGTGTCAAAACATATTCTGAGGGAGCTGTTTGGCTTAGATTGAACTCTGGAACGTTAGACATTCTCGCAACAATCATGTTCCCTTTCTGCTTTCCTTTGGTGATCTCAATGGAAGATAGTTTTGCAATCGCTTCATCACTCGCAGGAACAGCCTCAAGAGGCACCAATGCTTTTACTTCCTCTCGTCGGGCAACTGTTTGTCCAGTAGCGTCCGAGATCTTAGCGTCATTAGCTTTTGCGATCTGAGCTCCTGGCTTAGCAAATGTAATCTGCACTTTGCCTTGAGATTTTTTTGCATCGCTAATTACACCATCCTGCAAGTCGAACACGATTCTTGCTTTATTGGGGTGTGTTCCAAAACGAATTCTTTCAACCAATGGGAGACTCAAATTCTCCTTTGTTTCGTTTCTTTCTAGGCTTAGTCCGGGTAGATCAACTACAAACCTATTTGGATTGGCCAAAGTCTCACTAGAAAATTCAGAGCCTGCTAACTCAAAAGTTACTGTTGACTCTGTTGAATCAACGACGCGAACTCCTACCCCTTGAGCAGAAAAATCTCTTGGGGCTGCGTAAGCCGAGATGGATAGGCAAAATAGCCCTAAAATTAAAAACTTATTCATGGAAAAACTCCCAAACTGACAAAACTAAATCCCTCACACTAAAAAAACCTAAAGTCTCCTAGGTACCAATAAAATCCTAAGGCCCATAATGTCAATCCAGAATTTTTATAAAACTTATCTAAAACTATGTTTTATTTCTTCTTGACACCTGAGGCCTTCTTACCTTTCTTTCCCTTAACCTCTTCCTCTTTTGGACGCATCTCATCCTCTGTAAGCTGTCGATACGCTGTTATAGTACAGCTAACATCTACTCCTACCGATCCTCCCTCCGAGTAGCCTCTGGGGTTTATGAATGAAACATCTGCAACGCTAATAATCCTTGATAGTCTGCTTATCTCATCAAAGAAACTAACTACCTGATGATATGTGCCTCTCATCTCGATTCGAACAGGGATCTCAGCATAATGAGAAGAAACTTTGTCTGGTTCCGGTGCAAATCTTCTGACGTTTAGCCCTATGTCTTTGGCTAGTGACTGAACTGAGCTTAGAAGATTAGGAACTTCTCTTCCTTGTGGGAGCTGTCTTTCTGCAAGTTCTTGAACAGATCTATAGGCAGCAACCTCCTTTTTATATCTCTCAAGATTAGCAGCGATCCTCCTCTCTTGATTCAACTGTGTTTGCAGAGAATCTATCTCTTTAAGAAGACCATCCTCTTCCTCTCTTAGTGGGCTTAGAAATAGATAATTACAACCAAACCATGTAACTAAAATTATGGCTATAACCCCACCAATCAGCTGCTTTTGAGAAAGTCCTTCAATGAACTCAAGAAGCTTCTTCACTGACACCTCCTGAAAGCTTCATAAAATCGTAGTTAAATTCAATTGTAAAAAGCCTTGATTCAGTTCCTTGGGAAAGTTCCCAGAAGTAGATTCCTTCTGGTATCTGAATGAAACGTCCCCACCCAACTACCCGACCTTCTCCACCTGAAGTTGGTCCAGCAGCACGATTAGTCTCGCTTTGAACTGATTTTGGAGGGGGTTTTGGATAAATTTTTAGCCCTCTCTCATCTGCTTCATCACGAACAAGTCTTTCAACATCTTTAACTCTATCTGCAGGTATTATGTAAAATGAGTAATCACTATCAGCTGTGTTGTAGGTGATTATTTTATTTAGATAAACAACAACGGTTTCTCTTAGGGCTACGTTTTTTAGGTAAGGGTAAGCCTCAAGCCCACTTTGAAACTGCGATACAGCGAAGTTATTGAGTGCCAGGCCATTCACTGTAACCTTTCCATCTTCTTCTACGTATGAAGTAATCCAGGCTCTTTCTGGTAAAGCCCTGTTAAGATCTTCAAAAAGCCTTACTGGTCCAATCTGTTGAAGCTTAACTTTAGCTATACTCTGCGCTATCTCCTCAAGTTCAGATTTTCTAGTATCAAGCTCTGCAACCTCGCTTGTTTTTTCCTTAATTAGAGCTAAGTCTGTTCTAAGTCCTGTAATCTGTCGCTTAGATTCTGATATCTGTCCTGATAGAATCAAATACTGAATTCCAAGAAGTAAAACTACACCTAAAAAAACAGCTCCTCCAATTGCACTTGTAGCTCTTCTGATTGCTGTCGAATCATCCGGTTCTGAGAGAAGGTTTATCTTAATCATATACCTTGTCTCCAAAACTACGGAGTGCTAGCCCAACACTCACTGAATAAGCTGCCGGAGCTTTTAAGCTCGCCTTTTCCTTGTATGTAACATTTCTGAATGGATCTATAATGAAAGTCTCAACCTCTGACCTCTCCGAGAAAGCCTCTAAAAGGCCTCTAGTATGTGCTGCTCCACCGGATAATACGACGCAATCTACCCCTGTATCAGCAGCACTACAGAAGAATGTAAGCTGCCTATGAAGCTCTGAGGCAACGTGCTCAACGTTCTTTGCTAGAATATCCAAAGCAGCTTCTCTTAGTCTTTCGTCTCCAACCATCTCCATCTGCTTTAATTTTTCAGCCTCTTCTTCGCTCATTCCAAAAACATCAGTTAAAGATTGAGTGATATAATCTCCCCCAATATTTACATCACCGCAAAAAAGCGATTGTCCTTTATTGATTAAATTTACTGCTGAGTATTTAGAGCCTATCTCAACTAACGCAACTGTTTTTTCAAAATACTCAGGATAGTTCGCCTCAAACGCATTTTGAACTGCAAAATATTCAACATCGCAGATACCTGGCTCGATACCAGTCACTGTGACTGTTTCAACAAACCTATCGATTACATCATTTTTGACTGCTACAACAAGAATTTCTAGCTGATTCTTTCCAGCCTCACCAAGTACATGAAAATCAAGTCTCACTGCATTAATTGAATGAGGTATTAAACTTGCTGCTTCAAACTGAATAGTATCTGCAAGCTCTTTAATGTTCGTTTGATTAACCTTGTGCCTTTTTGTAAAAACACTTGGCGCAGGAACTGCAAATACTCCTCTATAAACTTTTGGATCAAAGTCAGCTCCAGCAGATCTAAGAGCATCTGCTACTACTGACGGCTGTGAGATGGTGTTGTTCTGGACTACATCTTTTGGCAGTGCGCAGGTTCCAAGCTGTACTACGTTGTAACCACCGCTTCTCTCTTTAAGTTCGATGAACTTTGCAGAGCTACCTCCAATATCAATTCCAACAAACTTAAATTTCTGTTTAAAAAGATCAATAAAACTCATTTAGCACCAAATAGTAGCGATGCTCAGAAAAGCTCGCTAGTATAGGATGTTAGATGTTTTTTATTCGACTCAGCTTAGAACGATGTTCGTACAAATAGCAGTACCTCCCCTACCAGAGCCGCTCTGGTACTCCGTGCCTGAGCTGTTTTTGAGCAATGTTTCGCTCGGAGCGCAAGTTGAGGTTCCCTTAGGAAGTAGAAAAGAAATTGGATACATTGTTTTAATTCAAGACAAAGTCGATCTAACCTATGAGGTTAAAGAGATTTTAAGTGAGCCTATTCGATGCTTTAAAGATATCTGGCTATTAGAATGGATATCAAAATACTACTGCGAGCCGATCTCTAAAGTTCTTGATACAGCTGCTCCAAAAATTATTCCAATCAAAAAATCAAAGTGGATATATAAAGAAGCTGGTGCAAACACTAATAACGACAAGCTAAGTAACTTACTAAGCAAACTTCCACAAAAAGCTTCTCAGCTAAAATCTAAAGCTACATTAAAGGAAGCCCTAAATTTAGGGTTATGCAGATCTGTCGAAGTTGAAGATATTCCTGTTAATGCTCAGGTTCCAGATTGGGTCAAAAGAGATCTAGAATTAAACGAATATCAGATAAAAGCTGTAGAAAGAATTGAAAGTGGTGGGACATTTCTATTATTTGGTGCTACTGGAAGCGGGAAAACGGAAGTTTATATTGAGCTTGCAAAAAAAACGATTAAAGCAGGGCGCGGAGTTTTATTTTTAGTTCCTGAAATCGCCTTAACTCCACAATTAATAGATCGGGTAAGAGGAAGACTAGATTGCGAGATCGCACTTCTTCACTCTGGATTATCACCAAAGCTTAGATACTACGGCTGGAGACTTTGTCTTGAAGGAAAATCGAAAGTGGCAATTGGTGCTAGATCCGCAATATTTGCCCCGATAGATGACATAGGATTAATAATAGTAGATGAGGAGCATGACTCGTCATATAAGCAAAGTGATGGTCTTAGGTACAATGCAAGAGACTTAGCTCATGTTCTTGCTAAAAAACATAAAGCTACATTGGTTTTAGGCTCAGCAACTCCAAGCTTAGAAAGCTATTCTCAGGTAAAAGAGATAATTACTCTTCCACCTCAAAGCACTAAGCACTTAATGCTAAGATCCTCTCTGATAGATCTATCAAAAGAGAGAGACAAAGCATCATCCCACATATCTTCTTCGCTTAAAAAAGAGATAGATTCAGTGTTGGCAAAAAAAGAGCAGATATTGATTTTATATAATAGAAGAGGTTTTGCCTCTTATCTTCTTTGTTCAGAGTGTAACAAGCCTGTTTCTTGCCCAAATTGTTCAGTCACTTTAACTTTTTACAAAAGAAAAAACATAGTTCAATGTCACTACTGTAATCATACCGGGCTTGCACCACAGTTTTGTTGTGGAAAAGCACTAAAAGAGTGTGGGGCTGGCACTGAAAGAATTCTTGAGGAGGTGGAAGAGCTTTTCCCGAATGCAAATGTAGCAAAACTTGACCGTGAATCAGTAAAAACCATGGATGAGTACCGAGAGATCTTAGAGAAAGTGCGGTCTCAGAAGATTGATATATTAGTAGGAACTCAGATGATCGCTAAAGGTCATGATTTACCAAATGTAACATTAGTAGGAGTTCTAAATTGCGATATAGGGCTTCATATGCCGGATTTTAGAGCATCCGAGAAAACATTTCAGCTGCTTCTTCAAGCTGGTGGCCGAGCTGGGAGAGATGAAAAACCTGGGAAAGTAATCTTCCAAACTTTTACCCCTAACCATCCTGCAATAAAAAGTGCTTTAAAAAGAGATTATACTTCGTTTGCTCAAGATGAACTTAAAACAAGAAAAGAGCTTGGATATCCTCCCTACAAAAAGATCCTTAGAATTTTAGCCCAAAGTGAAAATCAAAGTGAGGGGTTAACGTTACTTTCTGAAATCGCACAGATCATTAATACCCTTTCAGGTATTACAGTATTGGGACCCGCACCATGCCCTATAGAGAAAATAAAGAAGCACTACAGATTTCATATTCTTTGTAAGGCAGATAAATCGACTGAGCTTATAGTTATGGTAAATACTCTAAAGAAAACTAAATGGAAAAAAAGCATAAAGGTTTTTTTCGATATTGATCCGCAGGATATGCTCTAATGAATCATTTAATACCAATCAGGACTAAAAACAGCTCTAGCTGGCAGTCTGGCTCTATACTGTCTTCCTTCATTTTTTAAAAAATCTGTATCACGCAACAGTTCCATTAATGGATCTCGAAGCTTATGAATGTACTCAAGTACAAACTCTCTTTGATCAGTTCTCATACCAATAATAAATCCTGTGTGCATTCTTTCTAATAATTGAACTCTTGTAGTTCGATTTACTCGGTCTGACAGCTCACTTCTTGTAGTTCCGGGATCTAAAGTAAGATTCAACCTTAATCCAATTGAAAATCGATCTTCCTTTTTCCTACTTCTCCGGGAAATATATACTGAATGTGGAGAGATATAAATCTCAGAGTCTCCCATTATTCTCTCTCTTAGTTGCTTGAGGGCTTGAGCATCTAAAACGAGATCGAATTTTTTACTAACCGAAGGAGCCTCTCCAAATATTATTTCTATCTCATCAGATCCAAACTCATGTCTTAGAAACATTTCAAAATTTTGGGCAATTCTTGATGCTTTTTTGAAGAATTCTCTTATTTTTGACAACTCTGGTCCCTCGGGGCTGTTCCAGTCAACTCCTGCTACTGTTGAGTGGGGATCAATTAGAACCAAATTTTCATAGTAGTTATTGATCCCTCCTTCTACTGCTCTTCGGTGATGGGGAAGATAACGATCTACGCAATCCTGATGCACTCCGAAAGCCTGTATTGAAAATGGAACGTTGGCATCTTTGTTTGCTCTTTTAATTACATTTAATGATAAAAGTCCTAACTTTGAGGCAATTTTATGAGTTTGATCGTCTCCTAAAGATAAGATAGTTCTTAAAAATGCATCTAAGTCGGTACAATAAAATCCAAGATCCTCTCTAGGAGAAATTGCTCTAAGAGTCTCTTGATATCTTATCATTGATTTATGTCCTTTTACTTTTTTGAGTCCCTCTTCGCTCGTTCCTATAGCTCTAATTATTTGGTCGGAGCCTTTATCCTCTAGCAAAAGAACCCACTCATTTAACTTAGTTATTCGTAGAACTCCTGATGGAGCGCTACCATTTCGGTCAAGATCCCTTCTCAAAGTTTGGGGAAGTTCCGCAAATTCGACTCTCTTTATTGTCTTGGGTTTACCATGAATTATGCCATTTTTGAGACAACTTACTGCTTGATGTTCCTCATGAGCCCTATTAGAGGCATCTGTCCTACTGTAGGCGATATCATATATTTCATGAGCAATTGATGCAGCCTTTATAAGGGTCGGTTCTTCGAATAAAACGTGATCAGGACTTTCTGCTGTAAGATCTAAGGAGCAGTTTAGAACAATAGGTAGATCTTCACCTGTATCTCGTAACAATCTATCTATCATACTACCATAGAAATCAGATCTCTCTTTAGGTGTCATGCTAAATATATATGGTGGGCATAGTGCTACATTTGCTTTTTTAGTATCAAAACCAAACTTGTTATCGATTCTTGCTATCTCAGGTTGAGAAGCGATTACTATATTAAGCATATCAGGATCAAAATCGAGAGAATCCTGACTTAAGTGGCACTGTGCTAAATTTGCTGTGTCATGGAGTAAAAGTGTTCGAACTGTATATTTTATATGATCTGCTGATAGGTTCTCCCCCTCATCTATTCTACGTTTTAAATCAGCAATACCAACTCTTACTACATCTTTTACATGCGCAAATCTTGAGATTTTACCAACTAGCATATCAACAGGAACATCTTCAGGATTACCCTGATCTAAACAGTACATCTGAGGGCTTACTGGAAGTTTTTTTAATCGTTGGTTCAACGATGAGTTCATTATTTCTTCAGAATAGGCCTCTAAAAGCATCCAGAATCTCTGATTACGCGGATCTTTAAAATTATCTTCAACAAATGATGCTGGAGTAGAAAGATCTTCGAACTGATCACATCGAGGGATCAGACGTGGAATATAGTTAAATCTTAAGGGCGAGATGTGCCTTTCAACAAATTCCTCAATGCTCACCTAGAAATCTTAATTTACTTATTGATGCTAATCAAAAGCTTCTCAGTTAGCCCATCAAAGCTGCCATTTGACATAACAACCACTAAATCGCGCCCTGAGAGGTTCTCACTAACTTTTGCAATAATTTCGTCTGTTTCAGAAAGCGCTGCTCCACCTATAGATTTTACAAGAGTATCAACATCAAAAAGATCATTTACATTATCATTATGTCTAGGGGTTACTCTTTTAACTATCACACTATCAGCAACCAAAAGAGCAGTCTTATAATCATTTTCAAAGATTTTTCGTCTACTAGTATTTGATCTTGGCTCAAAACATACAATCAGCTTCCTGTCAGAATATCTTTCTTTTAGCCCTTTAAGGGTTTCTCTTACAGCTGTAGGATGATGTGCAAAATCCTCGATAATAACTATTTTCTCAGATTCAAGTTTTACTTCCTGTCTTCTTTTTACACCCCCAAAAGTATCAAAACCTGAAGGATTATTAACCCCAGCTAGCCTTTGAACTAGCCAAGAACCAACTGCGTTATAGGCATTGTGCTCACCTAGAAGATTGGATCTTATCTCTATTTTTTCACCCTGATAATTGAAAGTTATTAAATCTTGATTTCTCTTAAAAACAATATCCCCCTCTTCTCCATAAGTAATTAAACGAGCCTTAGAACTCCACACCCTACTCAAGTTTTTTAAATTATCTCCAGACATAGCAACTACAACAGCATCAGTTGTGCTTAGCACAAGGTCTGTAAATTCTTTATTTATACCTTCTATATTTGGATAGATATCAGCGTGATCGTACTCAACTGAAGTCACTAAAAGAATATCTGGTTTATAGAAATCAAATTTAGGAACTTTTGCAAAGAAAGCGCTGTCGTACTCATCGCCTTCAACAACTGAAAGGTTACCTTTTCCTACATGTAGACTTGACGGAAGCCCAATTACTGAACCTCCAATAAAGTAACTTGGATCTAAATTTTTTAGGCACCAGGCTGTTAGGGCTGTTGTTGTCGTTTTTCCATGTGTTCCTGAAACTACAATCGACTTTCTTCCTTTAATAACCGTTTCGTAAAGAGCTTGTGGAAAACTAGTATATCTTACGACCTTAGAAAGGAGAGGATTATCTTTTCTAATTGCATTGCCAATTACAACAAGATCATTTTCTGGGAGCTCTTCGTAGCCCTTAAATAACTTGATATTAGATTTCTTTAAGAGAGAACCTGCTGGCTCCCAAAAATCAGTATCACTTCCTGAAACTTCAAAACCTTCAGTAGACAGGTAAACTGCTAGCTGAGCCATAGCGATCCCTGCAACCCCTAAAAAATGGACTTTTGATCCTTTTTTTAGTGCGTCTAAAGAAGTTGATCCTATGACTGAAAAATCAGTCACCCTCTACCTCAGCAAATTTTTCGTATAGCTGAGCATATTCTATATCAAGTGCATCATAGCGCTTCTTAACTGTGAAATAGCTCTCATTACCTTCTTTAATCTGATCTAAAAGCTCATCAATTTGAATTTCTGTTCTGGTAAGTTCACTCTTCATTTTCGAGATCTTCTCTGTCAGCTCTACATTCGACTCTAACTCTTTTAGAACCTTATCAAGCTCGGAAAGGGCTGTAGCTAATTGTTCCTTTAAACTTGCATTTTTATTAGCAAGACCAGATTCTTTTTTCTGAAGAATTTTTAGCTCTTCTTGAGTCTCGACGTTACTTGCTTCAAGCTCACGCTCAATTTCATCAATCTCTCTAAGCCTTGCTTCAACAGTTTCAAGTTCAGCTTGAGTAATAGTTACCCTTCCGCGCTCAAGTCTTGCTGCATCTCTTGCATCAATAGCTTGAAGGGCTGTTTCTTTAAGAATATCGAACTCGACAAGCTCTTCCTTAACAGTTTTAGCTTGAGAGATAAGATCTTGACGAAGTTTGGTTTCACTCTCCATCTTATTAAGGAGCAATTCACTTGAAGATTTTTTTCCGCTAGCGAAAACGTATAGAACACCTGGGAAAACAAGGAGTCCTATAATTCCTAAGATTACAACACCTGTCACGAGCTACCCTCCTCTTTAGGGGACTCTTCTTCTGGGATTTCTTCCTGAGGCGGCTCTTCTTCTTGAGATGATTCCTCTTGTGACACATCTTCTTTAGGAGATTCTCCTTGCGAAGTTTGATCCTGCTCTAATTCGCCCTTAGGCGGAGACCCTCCAGAAGTAGCTTCTTTTTGTGATTCTGTCTCTTTTTGACCTGAAGAGAATCTAGGATCATTTAAATCTATATATTCTGAGTCTGCTATCTTCTTTAGCTTCTCTAGTCCAACTTCCATATCTAAGATTGGAGGAAGCTCAGGAAAACTTACTGCCCCACCTGCAATTGCTTTTTTTAGAAATAAAAATGCACCAGCAAATCCACCACCCTGCATTAAAAGCATTAGTATTATTGGAACTACTGCACTTGGCTTTTCAGGCTCTTTAGGTTTTTCTTCCTCAATTATAACCTCTGTTACTTCTTGGCTCGCTGTTCTTTCGAACTGAATTGGCACACTTGTACCCTTGAACTCCGTTTTTCGTTTTGTGATTCCTTCTACGGATGCTGAAATAGTGAATACGCCTGGAGCAGGGAGTAATGAAGCTGCAGCTTTGTACTCGCCTTCTTTAATTTTTGTAAGGGGAATTTTGAGTTTTTTATTCTCTGCATCGATTGCTACGAGTTCTAGATCCAACTTTAAAGCGCCATCTAATTCATGTGATAAGTTTACTAATATCTCTTCGGTCTCTTCACTTGGATTTACAGTAACAAGTCGTGGTCTAACTCTAAAAGGAATATTCTGATTTCTTTCAAATGTAGGTGCTTTTGCTAAGATTCTAATTCGATACTCCCCAGGCTCTTCAATAGAAACCTCTTTTGAAAAGACTCCATCATTTGCGACCTTATCACCATTTTGTCCATCATCAGAAAGTAGATCTCTTAGAATTGGCTCTGATATTTTATCTGTAGGTGAAATCTGAAAGGCGTACTGCCCTGATGCTGTCATCTCGGGTAACACGACAGGTTTATCTTCTTCAAATAACCTTGCCTGAAGTAAAACTTTCTCTCCGGCTATCATCGATGGTGGCCAATCTGTAACAAGTTTTAGATTGGTTAAAAGAGTTGCAAACCCTTCATTTCCATCAACCCCAGAAAGCCCCCAGTCTCCAGGAGTTGGACCATTAACTGTAACTACATAGAACTTCTGCCCAGTGAACCACTTAACTCCAGCAGGAACATCTGCTTCAGAAATTTTCTGTCCTGCAGGGGATATAAGTTCGACAATATCAGTAGCTGTCGATCTATCAATATAAAATGTTGCTTCTTGAATATCTTTATCGATCTTAAATCCACGCTTTGAAAATGGTACAACTTGTGGTTTTTTAACCGCCAAAAAAAGATCCGCATAGCTTTCATGAATTTTTGTTGCATCAGGAGTGTACCAGTGAACAGCATTTGTGAATGCTGCTAATTGCGACAGAACTTCTTTATCCACAAGCTCACTGAATGCTAGAGTATAAACTTTTATTCCGCTTTGCCTTAAAGTATTAGCGGTCCCCCCTAAGAGTGAGTTAGTAAGCTCGTTAGGATCTCCACTTGAGCCTTCCATTTTTCCATCCGAGAGAAGCACGATAACTTGTGAAACATTTTTCCTTGGAGAAACCGATAGAATATTCTCAGCTTCTTTTACTGCAGTTAAGAGGTTCGTATAAGTTCCTGAGTCTCCGGCTGTTTTTATCAGAGATTTTAGGTCTTCTGCTGGATCGTATTCTGAAAGTGGCCTTAAGATCCTTGGCGAATCATCAAAGGCAACAATTGAAAGTCTATCTCCCTTTGAAAGAAGCTGAGTAAATAGCTGAGCGCCTTCGTATCTTAAACCTTCTGGATCGGTAATTCTCATGCTTCCTGATGAGTCAATCAAAAGCACAGCATCGACTGCGTCCCCCTGTTCAGCGGAGAGCCCCGATATTAAGATAAGTAATAATGTAATCGCTCGAAACATCAACTTTTAAAGGTTATACTACCTATGTGGCTTAAATGACGAGAGTTTTTCTATTAATCTTAATATGTTCTACCTCATTTGCAGTTCCCTTCGAGGCTCCTAGCAGGGAGGAGATATCAAAACTAAGGGTTGGAGCCATTCTACTTTCCTCAGGAACAGTCTGGTTTGAGCTATACCCTGAAGAAGCTCCTCTACATGTTGCAAACTTAAAATGGCTTTCTGAGGTAGGATTTTTTAAAGACAGGCCGATCTCTGATTTTCAGCCTGGATATATCGTCCAGTTTGGAAGGCTTAAAAAAAATGAGTTGTCCCGCTTTCTCTACACACTTCCTCCAGAATTTTCTGATAAAAGTCATGAAACTGGAAGTTTAAGTATGGGAAGGGTTCCTGATAGTAGAAACCCCGGGAGGGAATCGAGCTCTACAACAATACATGTGCTTCTTAGAAAGACATCTGCGATGGATGGGAACTTTACAGTTTTTGGTCGGGTAACTGAGGGGCTTCATCTGTTTAGTTCAAGCTCAGTGATAAAAGATCTGATTGTTTATGTTAGAGAGGATTAGATACTTAGGGGGCAGCTAATCTAATCTTTTAACGCGGAGTTCTCAGAGTTACACAGAGTAATTACTCTGCGATACTCTGAGGCCTCTGTGTTTCAAATTCCATTCGTAAAAAACTTTATAAACTACGAACCTTCCGGCTCGCTCCACTAAAAATCCAGATTCTCTAAATACGATTCAGTTGAAGTTGCCTCAACATATGCCTTAGGTTTTGTGCCTTTTTTAAAATACTCAAGTATCGCTCCAGGCTCGCCAGCATTTGCCATATACCCAGTAGCTTTGTTGACCCAATATGGCTCTACCCCTTCAGGTACTCGAAACTCGCTTGGAGTAATCGGCGGTGGAGAGTCATACTCTATACCAAGCCTTTCTGCTTCTTCCTTAGCTTCCCTTGCTAGCACTTCGTAACGTCTTTTTTCCTGATACTCAATGAAAGGCTTCATAAAATTTAACCAGATTGGAGCTGAAATGCGTCCCCCTGTTTCTTTTGATCCAATCTTCTTTTTCTGATCGAACCCGACCCAAACCCCTGCAACCCAGTCAGGGGTAAACCCAACAAACCAGGTATCCATGAAATCATTAGTTGTACCAGTTTTCCCAGCAGCTGGCCTTTCAAGTGCTTTAACAGAAGTTGCTGTTCCGCTTTGCACAACTCCTTGCATCATATGAGACATGATGAACGCGCTTTCTGGTGAGATAACCTGCTTAGCCTTTGTGATATTTTCCTGAGTGAATATTACATTCCCATTTCGATCTATTATTTTCGAAATAAAGTTGCTGGGGAAAAGAACTCCTTCAGCAGGAAATACTCCGTAAGCTCTTGTAAGTTCAAGCACTGTTACTTCGCTACTACCAAGAGAAATAGATAAATTTCTTCCAAGAGGTGACTCAATTCCTAAGAGTGATGCATATTTAATTACAGGAGTTAGTCCAATTCTTGTTACCACATCCACCGAGACAAGGTTTCTTGATTTCTCAAGTGCAACTCTCAAGGTTATGTTACCCATGAAAGTTTCATCGAAATTTCCAGGAGTCCAAACTGTATCTCCAACAGTGAATGTTCTAGGTGAGTCATTCACAATAGTTGATGCGCTGTAGTTAAAACCATCTACTGCAGCAAGGTAAACAATAGGTTTAAATGCTGAGCCTGGCTGTCTAAGAGCTTGCGTAACTCTATTAAACTGGTTTCTTTGGTAGCTGTAACCCCCTTGAACCGCTACTACATCACCGGTTTTTGGATTTATAATGACGGAAGCCCCCTCTATCTCAGGACTTTGCTCAAGGGTTAGTTTCGGGACTTCACCATCTTCGATTAACCCGCACTCTATTATGTCACCAACCTTAAACTGCTTTCCTCGAATCCAGTTTGTTTTACTAAGATCCAAAACTCCTGTTTTAGTTCCTAGATCAATAGTCAGGTTGTTTTTTGAAACTCCGGCTACCATTCCATAAAAAACATCAGATTTTAGGTTTGTAGGGTATTTTTCGAGAAACTCTTTTCTGTTTTTTATAGAGTCGATAGGTCCCCTATAGCCTCTTCTTTTATCAACATCTCTAAGACCCTTTCTTAGAGCAGCCTGAACATACTTCTGTGCCGTTAAATCTAAGGGAGTATGAATTTCTAGCCCATCACCATCGATATCTAAATCTCTAAACTGTTCCTGAAGAACCCTTCTCACTTCCGCCAGATAATAGGGAGCCTCAAAAAAATTCTGTAAGGATGCCTGATGAACTTTTATTTCTTGATCATAGGCTCTATCTCCCTCTTCTTTAGTTATAAAACCAGCTTGTGTCATCTGATCTAAGACGTATCTTTGACGCTGCTTTGCTCTTGGCATATTAGAAATAGGGGAGAACCTGCTTGGTGCCTTTGGAAGACCTGCTAAAAGTGCTGCCTCAGCTAGAGTTATATCCTTGAGGGGTTTTTTGTAATAGATCTCGCATGCTGCTTTTATTCCGTAAGCAGTATTTCCGAAAAAGATTTGATTTAAGTACATCCCTAAGATCTCATCTTTTGTAAGACGCTTTTCGATTCGGTAAGAAAGAATTGCTTCTTTAATTTTTCTTGTGATTTTTTTTTCAGAAGTTAAAAGCAAATTCTTTACAACCTGCTGAGTGATTGTTGAACCACCTTGAGTAGCCTCACCGGCCTGAATGTTTTTTATGAATGCTCGAAAAATACTAAGAGGATCAAGACCTGGATGAGAGTAAAAACTTGCGTCTTCAGCTGCAATGAAGGCCTGCCTAACAACAAGTGGAACTTCTTCTATCCGGACAGGGTATCGCCTCTCTCTAAAAAACTCTCCAATTACAGATCCATCTGCTGCAAAAACTTTTGAAACAGCCTGTGGCTTATACTCATCCGATGTTAGAAGTGGAGGGAGATCTCGTGTGATATAAAAGTACCCCCAAACAGCGAAAGCTCCGCCGATAAGGAATCCTACTAATCCTAGACCGACAAAAAACAGGGCAGCTTTTCTTAGCACACCTCAATATCCCATAAAGCTCACTTAGCTGGAAGAAGCTGCTCTAACCTTGGAGTTATCCTCTTATAAGAGTCTTCACTGATGATAAAAAGCTCATCACCAGACTTAGCCATCCTTCCTTTATCATGAAAGCGACCTATTTCAAGTATCTTCTGTGAGTCGTCATTAAGTACCAAAGTAAACTTGAGTTCATCGGTTGGGGCGCTAGATGAGGGAAAGTCAGCTGCACTAAGCTCAGACAAACTGTTTAGATACTCATTTATAAAGGTTGTATCCCCTTCTTTGCCATTAACGGTAAATCCATTTTCAGTTTTCTCAATTAAAACTGAGTGGCTTCCAGAAACTTCAAGTCTTTTCACTAAAGATGAGGCAAAAGTGAAAAGTTCTTTCTCTCTAAATTCCTTAACTGGCTTAAAAATTCTATCAGTTGGGTTTGGTTTTGTTTTAGCAATGAACTTATAGTCAGAAACTGAAAAATAGACAGGCTCATCACCTGATTTTGATACTGCCTCGTCTACCTTTTTAATTTTTATAATTGATTTACTGTCATCATTTTTAACAAGTTCTATTTCTAAGTCTGGATCATTAATTTCCATATCGAAGATAATCTCATCTGCTGATAAGTCTCTAATCTCAGATAAGACCTCTCTGACTGCGCTTTCAGATGCTTTTGCAGAAACTGGCTCCGTTAGTCTCCAATTATCTACTTTTGCAAGAACTACGCCTTCTGAACCTTTTTTAAGGGTAAAACTCTTAAGATCCCCAGGAAAAGCTTTAATAAGTTTTTTTTCTCTAAAATCATCAAATTTTTTATCTAGACTCTTTGAGATAAAATTAGGAACGAGATAGATCTTGTCATCATACCTTAAATAAGTTTTCGAGAGATATTCATTCTCTTTTCCAAAAGTCAGATCTTTCTCGTCAATTTTAGCTCTAAGACTAACTGGCTCAGGAAGGGTTATCCCTTCAAGTGGATCTTCAAAATCAATACTTTCTACTGTTGAAATAACAGCACCAGCGGTGGACTGATTTACTGGTATTTCCGGGGATGATTCAAACTTCCAAACACTTCCATCTTTAACGAGAGAGATGTCATTAATTGAAAGTTTATTCTCAACTTTAACTTCTACTTTAGGAGAATATTCAAGATAAGCAAACAGAGCTGCCGCTATAATAGCAACTATCAGTATTCGCTTCATGCACTTCTCCTCCTCCACCAGATAAATAATCCGAGAAGTAATATTATTTCAGGAACTAAGAGTGCAGATCTTAGGATCCCTAAAAATGCTTCTTTTGCAACTGGTTCAGTTGATTTTCTAAGCTCCTTTGGTCTTATGGTTAATCCACCCTCTACTCCACCAAGCCAGTTTACAACATTCAAGAGAAGATCTTTATTTGAATAAACTGAGAATCGTTGATTGGTAGCAACGGTAGATCCTCCAAAAACTACAACTCTCGAAGTCTTCTGATCTAATTTCTTCTCGTAAGCAACTGCCACACTTACTGGCCCAGGGGTGTCTTCTGCTCCCTTCTCTGCTGTTGGTTCATTTTGATTGAACAATGCATCAAGATTTGTTTCTCCCCATGCTGCATCACCAGTTTTTGCCAACTCGGTATACACCGACTCCTTATCCTTTTGCTCATACCCAACAGAGCTGGTCATATGAAGAATAGAAATAGTTCCTTCATTAAAATATTTCGTTATTGGATGAGGAGCATAAGACCTAATAACTGGCTCAACACCTAAAGCAGGGCCTGCAAAAAGTCTTTGAACCTGATCTAACACGAGATCATTTCTAATCGTAATTCCAAAATGTGCTGCAAGCCTTACTGCTTCAGAGCTACTTCTTGAATTACCAAAAATTAACAATCTTCCACCTTTTTCTACGTAGTCTTTAAGAGCAGTAAATTCTGCTTCAGGCAAACTCTTAGTTGGAGAAACAAGCACTACAAGACTTGCATCTTCAGGAACTTTTCCGGTTTCGGCTAAAAAAAGCGATGAAACTAAAAACTGCTCATCTGAGAGGCTAGTGCTAAAATCCTTAAGCCCTTCTGGAGAAGCGTCGTTGATATCAGGCTCGCCGTGACCAACGATGAAATAAACTCTTCTTGCCTCAACTTCAACTAATTTTTTAATTGCATTTGTAATTGATTGTTCTGAGGTTTCAGCAAGCTGGCTTGTTTTATTTTCTCCGTATGAGAGAAGAATCAGATTTCCTTTGTTAAAGCCATAAGCTTCAACGAGATGAGGTTTTGTTTCTGGATTGATTACCTCAAAAGAAACCATATCAGGGTTAGATCTTCTGTAAAGCCCTAAAAGCTTTTCTATGTCTCCTTGCATTTTTATAGCTACAATCTTTAGTGGCGCTTTTAGATTCTGCATTACACTTTCAGATTGCTCTGAAAGGCTAAAGGCCTTTTCTTCCGTAAGATCCCATCTTAGATCGTGTCTAAGGGCTACAAGATTTATCGCTACAAGAAGAGCTAAAAAGACTGCTATATATATAGTCGCGCCAAAACTAAATCTTGTTACTCTTCCAACCTCTTCTCTTTTTAAAAGTGACTTAATACCAAACTTTGAGAACCAGAATATTATCGCTAAAGCGCCAAAGACTAGATTTAATAGTGGAATAAATAAGAGCTCTCTTGTCCACTCGACAATGAATCCGCCAAGAATACCAAAAAGAAAAAGAATGACTCCTGCTAAGCCTAAGAATCTAATCATCTGTACCTCTCAAGCTCTACTGATCTAAAAGATAGAAATAAGCCAAGTGAAATTAAACTAAGAAAATAGATGATGCTTTTAAGAGAGATTACTCCTTTCATCATCTCATCAGACTGATCAATTGGGGATATATATCTTAGAGTCTCACCGAGCACCCCTCCCACATTTTCTGCTGGCGCAGAGATCACATAAAATAATAATAAAGTTACTAGTCCAGCTGTACCGGCAACGACCTGATTTTCCGCAAATGAAGCTACTGCCATTGCAACTGCTCCAAATCCTAAAGCCAAAAGAGAGATTCCTAAAAACCCACTAAAAATCGGTGGAATCTCAGGATTCGCATAAAAAATCAAAAAACTAGGAAAAGTTGAAACTAAAATCACCATAATTAGCAGCGTTGCAGCTAAACCTAAAAACTTCCCTAATACAATTGAAAATACTGAAACGGGTGATGTTATCAATAGCTCGAAAGTTCCATTACGTTTCTCCTCAGCAAATAGCCTCATCGTTAAAAGTGGCACCAAAAAAACAAGAACTAGACTCAATGTCCTATAATACGCCTCAACTATCTGATTTAAACTGATCGATTGCACTCCACCCATCATTTGCTGAGAGCGAAATAGATAGGTATTAAACTCGGCTAAATACCAAAAGAAAAAGTATCCACCTAAAAGTAAAAATCCTGTTATAGCAAGATATGCTATAGGCGATACAAAGTAAGAGAGAATCTCTCTTCTTGCTATTGCTAAAACCCCTTTCATACATCACCTCTTAATGACTCTAAAAAGGTCTCTTCAAGGCTTTTTTCAAGTTCAGTTAATTTTTTCTCAACAACAGTTTTGCCTTTGTTGATAATCACAACTTTATCACAAACCATAGAAACCTCTGGTAGTATATGTGTGCTTAAAACAACGACTTTCCCCTTACCTAGAGACTTTATCAATTCTCTTATCTCTATAATCTGCTTTGGATCGAGACCACTTGTTGGCTCATCTAAGATTACAACTTCTGGATCATGAATAATGGCCTGAGCAATTCCTACTCTTTGTTTAAATCCTTTTGATAGATATCCACAAAGCTTATTTGTAACTTCCTCAAGGAAACATTTTCCAATCGCTCTTTCTACAGCTTCTTTAACATCTTTTACCCCTTTTAGCCTTGCAACAAAGGAAAGGTATTCCTTAACTGTAAGCTCTGGATAAAGGGGCGGAGTCTCTGGGAGATATCCAATTAATTTTCTAACCTCGTCCCCTTTAGTTCTTACGCTAAATCCTCCAACCGTTATATCTCCTGAGGATGGCGGAAGATAGGTTACCATCATTCTGAGCGTTGAAGTCTTTCCTGCTCCATTTGGCCCTAAAAAGCCTACTATCTCACCTTGATTAGCTGTAAAGCTAACGTCTGAGACTGCATAGAAGTCTCCATAGCGCTTTGCTACGTTATTAACGGAAAGTTTCATAGTTCATTCTTTGCCAAATTATTCAGATTACGGCAAGGGTTTCAAGGAATTAACTGTATTAGTCAGCTAATCTTTCTAATTTTACTCACTGCCCAAAATAAAGCAGTGAACAAAACTACTACAATCGCTCCCATCCCTTGATGGGTAACTCCTAAAACAATATTTACCCCAGTAAGTAGAGTTGCTACCCCTAGGGAAAATTGCACTATGATTGAGGCAGAAAATAGTAGAATTAAAACCTTGATAAATCTTGGTGAGTCGGTTTTTAGGTAATACCAGCAAAAAGCAACTAATAGCAGTAACCATCCGAATATACGGTGAATAAACTGAACAGCAATTGGATTGGAAGTTAAATTTTTAAGGATCCCATCAAATATAAAAAGATCTGGTGGAATTAAAAAACCACTCATGAGGGGAAAAGAATTGTACATATATCCAGCTTTTAGTCCTGCTGTAAACGCGCCCCATAAAAATTGAAAAATTAAAAGTATGAGGGTGAAAATTCCGAAGTAAAAAAGATTATAAGCTTTTCTTAGTGAGATCTCGCTTTTTAGAGCTTCAATCTTATCTCTAAAAAGTAGCTCAAAAATATGCCACACAATTATCGATAGTAAAATTAGAGCTAAGCTTAAATGAGCTGCAAGTCTTAGGTGACTAACTCTTGGAATATCCACAAGACCGCTTTTCACCATATACCAGCCCATAAAGCCCTGAACTCCGCAAAGAAGAACAAGTAAAGAGTATTTTAGTATCTCAGCTCTTGTGAGCCATCTAGAAAATACTAACAAAGGGAGTAAGAGTGCTATTCCAACAAGTCGACCCATTATTCTATGTAAATATTCCCAGAAGAAAATAAATTTAAAATAATCGAGACTCATCCCCTTATTCTGAAGTTTATACTGAGGACTCTCTCGGTACTGATCAAAAAGCCCTAACCAATCTTCTTCTGAAAGTGGTGGCAATATTCCTGCAACAGGCTGCCATTCTACAATTGAAAGCCCTGAGCCAGTTAGGCGTGTTATTCCCCCAACTAGTACTGTCATAAATACTAAAAATGCGCAGACAGAGAGCCAAAGAACCTTTAATTTTTTCTCATAGTCTTGATTAATCAACATTTTGCATAACCTTTGATAAACTTAAAGGGTATATGTTGTACTGAAAAGTATCCAACTGCAAATCTAGTTCCTGGTAGAGTTAGACAATCTTTAACAAATTACTTCCAGATATTTTTTTAGCTTTGAGTTGTTAGAGATTGGGAGGGCTGGCACCAACCTTCATATTCTCTCATCAAAAATTTACTCACCCTCAAGCTAATCTACGAACAGGGTAACTCCAAATAGCTACGGCCTACTATATAAAAAAATACTACTACTAGGCCAAGCCAACATATAGTACTATGAGCCTAGTATTATGAAAAAAAACACTAGTAGGCTTGTAGGTAGAGAGAAGGAAATAGGCTTTCTAAGTGATATAGCAGCACTTTCTGAGAGCTCCATAATCGTAGTTTATGGAAGGAGAAGGGTAGGTAAAACAACACTAATTGAACATGTCTTTAAAAATAGAGGCCTACTAAAAATCGAGGGAATAGAAGGAGGTCGTGAATCGGATCAGTTAAAACAGGCTATCTCTCAACTTATCCCTCAATTGAAAAAGTATCCGGTATCTTATTGGAATCCACAAAGTTTTACTGATCTATTCAGGTTACTAGAACCTATCGTCTCAAAAGGTGAGTGGACTCTATTCTTAGAGGAATACCAGTGGCTCTCTTCATATCAATCCTCACTCACTGGTGAGCTAAAAATAGCCTGGGATAATTGGTTTCGAAAAAACAACAGGTTCAAACTAATACTATGCGGCTCTTCTCCCTCATTTATGGTGAGTAGGGTTCTTATGTCCCGTGCACTTCACAACAGATCTCAACACGAGCTCCTTTTAAAACCTATGAGTTTTAATGAGGCAAAACATATTCTACCTGATGACAAAGACAGTTTCTCTAGCTATCTGCTACTCGGAGGAGTGCCAGAATATCTTAAGCGTATTAAAAAACCGTGGATTAAGTCATTCTATGATCAGGCTTTTAGTGGTAATGGATTTTTTCTTGATGAATTTAATAGGATACTAGTTAGCTCGTTGTCTACTAATCCGAACTACAAAAAAATATTGCTCTTTCTATCTAAAGCTGGCTACGCGGAACGCACAGAGATCGCTAATTATTTAAAGATCAAAGCTGGTGGCTCACTGAGCGATCTGCTCGAAGATCTTGAGATGTCAGGCTTTATTCGAAGCTATATTCCGGTTGACAAAAAGGATAGCTCGATACTGAAGAGGTATAAAATATCAGATTTTTTTCTTAAAACTTACTTCAAGTTTATTCACCCAGAATATGCTAGGATCAAACAAGGAGTATCTACACCTCCTACTTTAGACCAAATATATGCACACTTAGGGTATGCGTTCGAAGAATATTGTCTTCAAAACCAGCGGAGAATAGCAACGCTCTTGGGGTTTTCGGGGGTTAAATATACAAGTGGCTCTTACTTTTTTAGGGGAAGTAAAAGCTACCAACTTGACTTAGTATTTGTTAGAGCTGATGGTGTTCACACCATTTGTGAAATCAAGTACTCAGATATCCTATCATCAAAGTCGATTGCTAACTTCAACAGAGCTATTGCTATTTATAAAGAGAAAAATCCTGCTGCCAGTGTGGAAAGAATCCTAATTTGTAAAAGTTCAGTTAAAAAGCCGAGCTCCATTCAATTTGAGTTTGATAAGGTAATAACCTTGGAGGAATTAATTAAAAGGGAATGAGTGGGCACATTATTTTAACCAATTACTTCCAGATATTTTTTTAGCTTTGAGTTGTTAGAGATTCTCTTTGCTGCCACCAAATCAGCTGTAAGCCATTTTGCGTTTAGAATCAGGGCAGTTTGTAAATAAATTGAGTCGAAAACTGAGAGGTTATTTTTACAGGCAATACTACAGGAGTCTACCAAATGTTTTCCCTGAATAGGAACGGTTGGTATTCCTAAGCTGTAGATAGATTCGATCGCCTTTTTCGTAAATATCTCGTCATTGGAGGACTTTCTAGAAATTACAGCGGCAGCTTCTGGATAGAAAAGCTCAGGAACCGCAAATCTAGATGGGTCTAATGTAAGCAGGTTTAGTTGCTCAATGCTTTCCTTATGTAAATTTTCGTTTGTAAAAAACCATTTAATTGCAACAGATGCATCTAATACGTATGTCATTACCTAAGCCGAAGTTCAGTCAGAATTTCATCCAACGAAGCAGTGATTTCTACGGCGTGTTTTCGCTTCGCCTGCCACCATTTGGTGTCACTCTCCTTTCTGGAAATATCTAATTCTTAATTTTCCATATATTTTTAAACATTTAGAAAATTATAGGAGAGTTTCAAAATAGGGTGGTTTTAATATTCGCTAATAGAGAGAACCAATAGTTGAGAGGCGATTGGTAAGTTACTTAATTGAGTAGGGTTTCTTAACCACGTATACTCAGCCCTTGGAGAAGTTAAGTTATGGAAAGACAAGTCACTACTACAGAACAGCCTAATCTTGAAGGTGCCAAAATCGGGAAAGACGGCACATTAAATGTAGCGAGCCTCTCACCAAGTCAGCAGCAAACTCTAAGAAGAATTGGTGCCATGGCACTTATCGGCGCTGGTCTCTTAGCTCCTAAAGATGCTGAAGCGGTTACGCTTATTCAGCTAAATGAAACAAATCCTAAGGATAATTTGGCAGGAGCCGCTATTTTTTGGAATGGAGGCTCAACATCAAACATGCTAGTCGACCGTTTTAGCATTAGCGAAGGAACTACTCTTACTGAGGCATCAGTTCTAGCAAATCTAAGAACAAGTGGTGGTACTTATCGAGATGTAAATGATCCCGTTTGGCAAACTTTTAGAATAAATTTATATAAAGATGTTGGTGGTGTTCCTGAAAATATCTTCACACCTTCATTCTCTATAGCGGTTAACTCAAGCAAAATTCTGTCGATCTCTCAAACTAATATAAGAGATGATATGGGACAATTTTTCTACAAAATGCGATTTGAGCTAAATCAAGATCTAACAACCCCTGGAACTTATTATATGGGTATAGCATTCGATGCAACGCAACATAGCGGATCTGCGCTCCCGTCTTTGCGAATTAATGCAAATGATCTAGTTCCATTAAATGATCCGAATATGGGCATGTTTGCTAATAGCAGCAATCAAACATGGCGAGGTCTTCAATACCCAGGCACTAATGATTATTTCGATCCTAACTATGGACTTGAAGCTGTTCCGGAACCTGGAACTTTTATGGTAGCTGTTGTTGCTTTAGGTGCTTATGCAGCTCAGAGGGTTAAAAAAGCTTTTAGCCGTTAATACCATACAGATGTATCAAATCCGCCAGAGCGGTCAATACAGTCTGGTTTGCCATCTACGTTGTTCTCAACCCATTCAAATGCAGATGGATCCCCATCCGACACTATAGCCCCAGTAACCACGCAAAATGACGTGGTAAAGTTCAAATCTTCTAAATTATTAGGATACAAACAGCACCTAGACCCTAATAACTCTTATCAGTATTTAGTTGAGTAGGGTTTCTTAACCACGTATACTCAGCCCTTGGAGAAGTTAAGTTATGGAAAGACAAGTCACTACTACAGAACAGCCTAATCTTGAAGGTGCCAAAATCGGGAAAGACGGCACATTAAATGTAGCGAGCCTCTCACCAAGTCAGCAGCAAACTCTAAGAAGAATTGGTGCCATGGCACTTATCGGCGCTGGTCTCTTAGCTCCTAAAGATGCTGAAGCGGTTACGCTTATTCAGCTAAATGATAATGGCTTAAATGGACTAAGAGGTGTTGCATCTTTTTGGAACGGAGCATCAGGCAGTGCGATGGCAGTTGAGAAGTTTCAGATCGACTCACCTACAGTTCTTACTGAAGCTAGTGCTTTAGCAAATTTAAGAGTTGGACTAAGCAACTACGGAAAACCAATCACTGACCCTCAGTGGCAAACATTTAGAGTTTTAATTTATAAAGATGTAAATGGTGTTCCAGAAAATTGGCTTCAACCATCATACCAGATTGCAGTTAACTCAAGCATGCTGCAGTTAACTCCTACTAGCATTGTAGACAATAACAATCAGATCTTTTACAAAGCTCAGATGTCGATTAACCAATTAATCGATCAACCAGGAACTTATCATTTAGGGATAGCTTTTGATGCAACACAGCATTCAGGATCTGCTCTTCCTGGTTTCAACACTAATATAGAAAGTTTGAATCCATTAGGACACCCTGATAATAGCCTATTCACGTCGAATGGCACTTGGAGTCAACTTCAATATCCTTCAACTGATCAGTATGTAAACATTAACTATGGCCTAAAAGGTCAACCAGTTCCTGAGCCAGGAACCATAACTGTTGCTTTAGTTGGTCTTGGTGCTATCGCTGCAAGGAAAATCAAAAGTTCAATTGCTAGAGGCTTAGGTAGGGATTAATACCAAACTGAACCGCCAAAACCCCCAACTTCTTGACAATCTGGTCTTCCACTACCATCGTCCGGAAGCCAGTTATAAGCGTTAGCATTCCCATCCGACACTATAGCCCCAGTAACCACGCAAAATGGTCTGGTAACGTTTACACCCAAAACGCGCACCCCTCCAATAGCCAAAATAGCAATCAGGCTTACTAAAAGTGAATACTCAACCAAAGAGGCACCGCGCTCTTTCATAGCAGTTCTATTAACGACATAATCCATACAGTTCTTTAACTATACCCCCTACGCGAATCTCTTATTTTAGAGATTTGCTTCAAGGAAAGTGAAACTATATTAACTTACTTTGCCTTAAGCTAAGGCTATCGTAAGATCCTGAAATGATTAATAAGCGACTCCTTTTGATGGCTGTAGTGAGTGCTGCATTTGTTGTTCTAATTGGAATATTTGCTTTCGGACTTGTAAGTCGAAAAAACAAAGCTCATCAATTTGAAACAGTAACTATTAATTCTATTATTTCGAATCTTTCTTTAACAGAAACTGGATCTCTTAAGGTCAGTGAAGAGCTTTTTGGGGTAGCTAGAGGAAAAAATATAAAAGGTATTATCAGATTTTTTCCTGGGACATTACCTGTAAAATCAGGTATCGTCGCACCTAAAATTTTAAACCTAACAGGTCTTAATACAAACACCTTTGAGCCTTTGTTTTTAAAGGAAGAGCCCTCAAAAGATAAAAACTCCCTTAAAATTGGTTTGGCAGAAGACAAACCCCTTAGTGGCAATTTTTCCTTTAGACTTGATTATGAGCTAGACGGATTAGTATTGAATACAGCTAGTGGAAGATATCTTTTCTTTAAACAAATATGGAATCATTCAACATCTATTGGAAAAGCAAGTGTTACTTTAAATCTGAATCACTTTGATGTGTCAGCTTTAAAAGCATGGATAGATCTAAATGAATATATCCAAGTTAGAGCAGGTGAGGCGCAAGCATATCTTCCTAAGTCAGATGAATCCTCTGTGCTAGTTAATATAGAAGGTAATGAAGCAAAGGTAATAAGCACAAGGAGACTGGCTCCTTTTGAATCTATCTCTATAATGGTTCCTCTTTTATGATCTTACAGATAATACCTCCCAATAGTGGGTTTGATATAAATTACAGGGCTATCTGGCCATCAAAAAAGGTGAATTTTCAATTTCTAAATGTAAATGAAAACTCAGAGGCCTCTTTTGAGTTAAGCGAAATTGCATCTATTCTCTACCTTTTTAATCCACTAAATCTCGAATACCTCTCGATATTAAAAAGACGAAAATTGCTTGGCCTTCCTACAATAATCGAATACACAGATAACTTTCTTGAGCTGCCTCTTTGGAACCCTGCAAGAGCAACTTATGGAACAAGAAAAGGTAAGAGCATTTTTAGAAAATTTATTAAAGAAGCTACGGTAGTTACTACTACATCTGTAGGGTTTAAAGAGTATCTCGATAAGGAATTTACACTTGATGCAGTGCTTCTTAAAAATCAACTACCTGAAAACCCTCCTCCGATTAAAGAAAAATCTAAAGAGATCTGTTGGGGAGGATCTACCGGACATATGGGAGATTTAAGAGATTTTTTACCTATTCTGAATGAACTAAACAATCGCTTTAACTTTGAAATAATGGGCGATCCTTCATTTAGTCTAATTGCTCCGGAACTCTCTTTTACACCAGGTAAACCATATCAAGAATATTTAAACTGGTTAAGTGATTTTAAAATTGGCGTTATCCCTTTGACCTTAAATCCTTACAATAGATCAAGAAGCGACATTAAAGCAGTAGAGATGTTAAGTAGAGGAGTGGTTCCAATATGTCCCGAAGGGCCAGTGTATCAGGATATACCAACTCCTAAATATAAAAATCCTCAAGATATTGTACAAATAGCGACTAAATTGCTTAAGGACTCTGAAACATTAAATAAGTACAGTGAACTTGGGCTAAGTTATGTTTTACAGAATCGAGTAGATGAGAAAGAAAGAGAAAAGTTTTTTAGTTCTTTTAACTGTGAGTTTAAGGATGTTGAGCCATATAATGATACTCCACTTCCATTAGGAAAGCTTTCCCGCTTACTCGAAGCAATCTCTGAGGCACCCGAAAGTAGGGTTAGTTTAATTGAGGAATATCTATCACTTTACCCTGATTCCCTTGAGGGAAGGCTTATGTATCTAAAAGCTCTAGAAGAAGATGAAGTCCGATTTACTGAAGAATTTGAGAATATTGATCGTGAATTTCCGGATGAGCTGAGACATTTATCTTTTAAGAACAAACTAGAACTTTTAGAGCGCCTTGAAAAGCTAAGTAAAATTGAGCGAGCTGAAGTTTTATATCAATTTAAAGATCTGTTTCTTGGGGTAACTGATATAGATATCCTAAAAAGAGCTGTTAAGGTATTCGGATCAATTCATGGGGCAAGGCTAATCTTTGAACTTGCAAACAATCTTCAAAAGCAAGGTGAGAGTGAAGAAGCAAAGGTACTTTATAAACAGCTTTATTCAATTGCACTTAGTTTTTATCCTATTCTTCCAGTAGGTTTCCCAAATTTTCAGCTTATCACCTGTCTTGCTAAAGACTAACTCTACTCGACCATATTCTTGAGTAAGATTTTTTTTAGAGTATATTTAATTTAAGATTAATAAAGGATTATTATGAATATTCAACAAGTTATGGATTCTAAAGCTGGGCTACCAAAGGTAGGGGAGCTTAGTTTTGGTGATCTTCCCTCTAAATTTCAATCTGGGATGGAGAGAATAGCAGGAGAAGTCAAAGAAAAACTAGGTGTTTTAATCGATCCTTCAAATTGGAGCTATAGAACTACAAGAAATAGATTAATTGCGGTTGGAGCTATTACTACAATCAGCGCAGCCGCTTCTTCACAAATTTTTAACTATGCGGATCCCAATCTTGTCTCGGGCAATTCTGATGCTTGGGCAAGCTCATTTTCCGGGAATAGCCAAAATAAAAATTCTGCTATAAATCAATATACACTTGATGGACCTTCTCGGATTGGAGATAGTGCTTTTCTTGTAATAAGAACCAACACCCTAACGAGTGGAGACCCGTTGGATCCAAATTTCGCTCCAAACTTCCAGTTTGGTATTTGGCAGAAAACAAATGGTAGCTTCCCACTTTCTCAGAACCCAACCCATCTTATAAGCTTAGACCTAGGGCAGTTGACTAGTGTTAATACAGGTAAAACTATTGCTGGTTTTCAGGTCTGGAAGTTATCTGTTCCGGAATCTGCACTCCAATTTAACCCAGAACTAAATGGAACCATTGGATTCGGGCTCAGAGGCTTTTTCAATGCGGCAGGCGCTCACTCTCCGTATGCCGTTACTGTTGGCGCGGATTTGCAAGATCAGATCTCTTGGGGATCTAGGCTAAGCTGGGATGGTCAATTTAGACAGGACATGGGGCATCATCCAACTCAGACTGCATTTGGCCAAGACGTGCGCTTTAATCCAGTTCCCGAACCTGGAACTATCGTAGGGGCTGGCGCTGCAATGGCTGCTTACTTATTCCGCCGCCGAAGAAAAGAAGATTAGTTGTTTCTTGTCTAGCTTTACTCGGGTACTCTTTTATAGATGAGAGTAGAGTCAGCCAGAAAATTGGCAATTGCTGTTTTTTCATTGGCATTATTTATAGGTTTAATATCATTTTTAAAAATTGGCTTTTTTAGCTCTGTAGACATACAAAATAAATCCGCAGAAAGACTCGTAATAAACTCTCTAGTTTCAACTTTAGAATTTCGAGATCCTACAGTTCAAATAAGCGAGGAGATCTCTTTTCAGGTTTTAAAACCAATAAAAGGTCTATCAAAAACTACCCCTGAGTTTTGGCTTAATCCACTAGGGGTATTATACCCATCTTTTGAAAACCCTTCAGCTCTTTGGGTAAATACATTTAAAGATCTAGAGGTTTCTATAGAAGACAAGGTAATAAAATATGGACTTTCTGAAGACTCATTCCCAGAAGGGGAGCAGATTGTAAGATTAGATTATCAATTGAACGGGATCGTAATAGATAACTCCAAAATTTACTTCAGGCAAAATTCTGAATTTCCGGCATATATCAATCAGAGTAAAATATTAGTTTCTAAAAAGAATGGCTTTAACATATCCATAGATAATATTAATGCCTTCATCGAAACAGATAAGTTTATTCAAATGGTTGGAATTGCGCCTAATGGAGACAAAATAGAGGCACCACTTCCTGAACCTGAACAATCTGTATCGGTGACTGAGAACGAAGATGGTATTTCTATTCAATCTATGAGGCGCTTAAAGCCCCTTGAATCTTTGGCTGTAATAATTACTCTACCTTGATTTGTAATCTGAGCACTTCAAGTCTATGCAAACTTATCACCTGTTTTGCTAAAGACTAACTCTACTAGGCCGGCACACTAGCCCACCTTTACCATCACAAGGAACTATCAATTCTTTATTTAAAAACAGAGGTTCTTGGTGGCTGTTACCTGATTTTAGTATTGAGACTTGTATACCCAAACACAGGGAGTTTTCCCGTGTTTAAAACTTCATGTGTTTGGGGATAAGCACCGTTTTCGCCAGAAAACGGGCCAGAAACATCATATACCAAAGCGGTAGAGAGTTTTGCCGAATGGCAAAACTCGATATCGCTTGGTATACAAAGTTTCAGTATTTTGCGCAGGTCTATTCTGTTATAATTACCTAAGTGGACAGGAGTAAATTATTTACTAAAAAGGGGCTTCTTTCTGAAAAGGATAAAGCTGAAGATTACGCTGAGTGGAATGCTTTAGGCGATGAGGCTAAATTTAAAGCCGCTTGGGAACTTGTCACAACCGCATACATAATTCAGGGAAGAGACTTAAATGAACTCAGATTTCAAAGATCTGTTACGAATATTGAACGAGGTCGGTTCTAGGTTCCTCGTTGTCGGCGGATATGAAGTCATTCGATAGTAAAGAAGTATCAAGTGTGGGTGATATTTCGATTCCTTTTATTTCACGGGAAGATCTGATTAATGCTAAGCTTGCTGCGGGTCGTCCCCAAGATTTATTTGATGCAGCAGCGTTGACAAAATCAAAGCTAAAATGAAATAACTTTATCTTCTCTTACTCGACCGGTACTAGCCCACCTTTACCATCACAAGGAACTATGAACTCTTTATCTCCGATTCTCATTGTTCCTGCTTGGCAATCAACAGAGCCAGATTTTTTAGGCGCTGCCCCAGGATCCATAATTTTTCCTTGAGTAACTGAATCAACTTCTGGTGCTTTATCATCACTTGCATCACGCATAATAAGCCCTAGTCTACCAAGCTGTTTAGCTGTCTGGATCGACAGTGCTTCTTCAGGTGTTACTTCAAGTGTAATTGTACTTTTTGAAGCAACTCTTATAGCAGCGCCTGCCTGTGGGCGCCCCTGTGTCATATCACCACCAAAAGATAATACTCTTGCATTTGGAACAAGCACTCTTGTTGCAAGCTGCTTGTCATTCATATAAGTCAAAGTCACATCAACTCTTGTTCCTGGTCTTGCGTACCCTTCAATTGAAGCAGTCTCATCAACTTCAATTGTAATTGCTCTCATTCCAGGTGTTAAGGGAAGGGAAACCGTAACAGGTTCATTAGATATTGAATTTGTAGTTATAGGAGTGCCTGGCTCAAGAGCTTCTCTAGCATATTTATCTTTTAGTTGAGCAAGATCTCTTACTGCACCTTCAGGGATCTGATTTCTTGGCCAAACAACTTCCTTAAATCTAACATCCGTTAACTTTGCTCCAACTCGTACGGGTCTTTCAGGAGCATAAAGTGTTACTGTTGCAGACTCTGGCTGAAGAAGCTTTTGGGTTTCTTCTTTTGGTTTTTCATCTTTAGATTTAATTGAAAAAACAGCCCCAACCACCACCAACAAGGATAGAAAAGCACCACCAGCTGCGATTAAAAGAAACTTCTCTCGATCAGAATTTCCGGAGAACCCACCCTTTTTGTTGAAGTAATCGCTCATAACTCGTCTATCGGTGAAAATACCTAAAAGATTTATACCTTTACACTAGTGTATAGGGTTTTTTATTAGAGAACGAGCCAAAAAACGATTATTACTGATAGCTTAACCCCTAAAGGAGATAGAAACATTTATCAATAACACTGTTATGGAGGGTGTGTTTCATTTTCTTTTATGCCATAAACTAACACTTATGAGACTACTTTTAATCTTCCTCCTTGGATGCTCAGCTTCAGAACCCTTTATAAGTCCACCTCCTAGCTCATCAGCTGCTCCAACCACCACAACTTCTGTTCCTATAACTTCAGAGCCCGAGAGTGAGCATGCTGAGATCGTCTGGCGAATCACTGACATTAATGTTGATGGGTTTATTATTAAATCAGGAACCTCAAAAGATATGATGGTTTCTGAAGTAAGGCTGCTTCTTTCTGATGTCGAGACTCTTTCTGGAAATTACAGATATGTTCTTAAAGATATTCCTAAAGGAGCTCCTATTTTTGTTTCAATAGCATCGTTCAAAGGTTCAGAAGTTTCACCATTCTCTGAGCCAAAAGAGGTTAGGTAGTTTGGCTTTCAATGATTGAAGAGATCTCCCATGCTGGAAGCACGGTAATCTTATGATCATCGATCTTTATTTTCTGCTCTGCATCATCACAGGAAATTATATATAAATTTTTGGCATTCAGCTCGTTTGCAGCAGCGATAAGCGCTCTAGTCTCACGAGCTAGTGTGGTCTGCGAGCTTATAGAATAAGCGACCTGAATTAAGCTAGCCTTACCGGATGATGGAGGAAGATAAAAATCTACTTCGTAGGAAGAATTAGTTTTATATGAGAAAAGTGTTAAATTAGGCACAAATCCTCTTCTGACTAATTCAATAAAAACAAAGTTCTCTAGAAGCTTGCCATAATCCCTGCCTCCTGAAAGCTGGTGCGCTGAGTAGAATCCATTATCAAAAAGGTAAAACTTTTTCTCAGAATTAACCCTCTCTCTTGCTTTATGTGAATAGTTTTCTAGAGCACAAACTAGATAGCCTGACTCTGCCCAGCTTAAGAATTTAGATATAGTTGAGTGCGATAGTTGATGATTAATCGCTCGCTCTAGGGATCGAATGCTGCATCTTGAAGCCATATTTGTAAGGGCAAGATATAGAAGACTTTTAAGCTCACTTACTCTTCTAACTCGATATCTCTGAACTAGATCCTTTAGAATTATAGCATCCCAGAGAGTTTTTAAAAATTCCTTTCCAGAGCTCCTTCCCGTAACTACAGTTGGGAAACCGCCTGTTGTTAGAAAATCCATAAAAGAGTCGGACTCAGCACTTTTCTTAGTTGCAAGAATATATTCGGAAAAAGAAAAAGGTAGAAGTTGAAATTCTTTATATCGCCCCGTTAGAGAGGATGAAAGTTCACTGCTAAGCATCTTTGAGTTAGAGCCTGTGATAATTATATTTTCACCAATTCGATTGAGTCGATTTACTAACTTCTCCCAGTTAGGGAAAAGTTGAATTTCATCGAAAAGTATAATCTTATAACCCGGGTACACCTCTCTTAGCGCGCCAAGTATTTTTTCTCCATCATAATCAAACTGTAGTTCCTCATCTTCAAAATTAAAATATGCAGCTTCTGAACCTTTCAAAGCCTGAAGGGCAAGGGTCGATTTTCCAGCTCTCCGTGGCCCCGATATGACTTTTATACTTGGCTCCCTAAGAGAGGCTCTTATTTTCTGCTCTAAGGATCTCTTTACACTAGCAACGCGCAATATACGCTCCGCTTCGTTTTTTTGCTTACGAACGATGTTGGCTAGTAATTCATTCATATTGGCCATAGTATCAGAGTATGGCTAATACAGCAATTTTATTTTCTGACTATCCCCTACACTAACTCATGCCGGGAAAAACAGAGTTAAGGTCTGGTTAAAACCAGACCAGAGGTAAGAAGGTCAGTACGAATATCGTTTTCAAACTCTAAGAAGGTTAGATATCTCTATTAACAATTCATCTAACTCGACATCAAAAGCTGCACCACTTTTTAAGGCTATATCCAGATTTTTGGCTTTAAGTTCAAGCTCATTGAAACCTAAAAACCCCGCTCCACCTTTTAGTTTATGAACCTTCTCTAAAAGTGTTACTTTTTCAGGATTATTCCGGAATTCCTGCTTTATAGCTTTTAATTCATTTAAAAAAAGGTGCTTTGCGTGCGCTAATGGGTCATTCACGGTATAATATGATAGACGTAGTTCAGTTTTGAGTATAGAAAGATTTAGGGCTAACGAAGCAATTTCTTCTACGGCGTGTTTTGGCTACGCCAAAGCCACGCTCGCCCTACTATGCTCATAGAGTTTTTGAGCTTTAAAAAGCTCAAAAACGAATGAACGCAGGGTTTGATTACCATAATGGCGTAAATGTTAATAATTTTTTAAAGTCTTATTCGTATGAAAAACATCGTTCCAATTATAGTATTTATATTAGTAGTCGGTGGAGTTGCGTGGTTTGTAACAAAAGATAAGCCAGAACCAACAACTACCTCACCACAAAAGCAACAAGAAGCAGCAATTGAAATCGACTCTGAAGACTTAGATCTAGAGCAAGATGAAGAGTTAATAAAACCAGCAACCCAACTTTATCAAACAGTTGATTCCGCTATTGAAGCAGTCAAAAAGGGAGCTGCTGATTATGATGATGTTGTTCTTGAGCAATTTACACTTCCTGGTGAGGATTGCACCTGGTGTCCAGATTTTTATACACAGATAAGATCAATGATGGCTTCACCTGATATCTCAGAGGATGAGAGAAGTTATTTTGCAGAGCTCTTGTCTATTTCAGGTCGACCAGAAAACTTGGCTGCACTTTTAAATGCAGCAAGAGGAGCCGGAAACCCTGATGAGGTCAATGCTTACCTTGAAGCGATTGAGCTAACTGTTGGAAATGAAGAGGTGATATCTTTTCTTGGAAAAGAGGTAGAAAGCGCAAATGATACAATTAAAGAGTCTATTGTTGCAGCAATTACAAATCAGGGAAGTAGAGCTGCTGCTGAGATACTGATTAAAGAATCTGAGAAAGCTTCAGATTCAGATGATTATTATAATAAAGGAATAGGATTAGGAGAGTTTATTCCTGATAGAGAGGCGATCCCTCCACTTCAAGCGATAGTTCAAAAAAGAGACCCAAAACTTGCTGGTCTTGCTACAAAAGCACTGGCAAACGCTGGACTTGATGGGCTTAGAATCGTTTTTGATGAGCTTGCTGTGGGTAAAGATGAGGCAGCAGATAGAGAGATGATTAAAGGCTTGATTGATCATGTAAGCTATGATGAAGAAACTGAAAGTTATCTAAATCAGTTAGTGAGTAAGGGCACACCTATTCAAAAAGAATTAGCTAATTCAATACTAAATGACTTTAAATTGATGGAAGAAGAATTAGCAGAAGATGAAGAGTCGGAATAGATAGTTTAATGAGTCAGGCGAATTGTGTGGGGGTCAGGCCTCTCTTAGGGTGCCGCGCCACTACCTACTCCTTAAGTAAAAATTACTGTTTCTTTGGAGCTATTGGCTTTGGAGGTTTAAATTTGCCACATGCTGGCTTAGCTCCACTTGGCAGATCTACTCCAGCATATCTGCTTGAGTCTAATGCATATTCCTTTGCAAAACGAACTGAGCATGTTGGTCTAAAAGCATAACACCGAACCCTTTCATTTCTCTTTTTCATTTGCGCAATCAGATAACCAGCCTTCCCGGTTCGATTTGCAAGCTCTAGAGCATTTTTCGGTAGGTCGTATGTTGCTCTTCCGTTTGGACAGCCTGACCGAGGTATTGCTGTACCTAAGTACTTACCTTTTTTGTTAAATACGGTGAGCTTGGATCCTGCAAGACCACAGGTCATAGAAAAGTTATAACAGCGATTTTGTCCTTTAGTATATCCAGATACCTTAAGTGGTGCCCCTACTCTACATCGGTTTGAGATAAACCTTGTATCTGATGGCCTAATGCCTTCCATTCCAGAAAACGGAGTAGCCTTTTTACCACGGCATCTGAACTTTTCAGCTTGTACCGGAACAACGATAGTTAATATTAAAAGTAAAACTCGCATCCTTGGGACTTTAGCAAGCAATCAATAAATGGAAAACTGTCTTTGTAGTAGATCTGTTATCTACTTAAGCGTTCAGCATCCTTTATGTCTTTCTCGATAATCTCTCGGATCTGATAAAGGCCTCTTCTTATCTCTGCAAGCTCGCGAAGTGATTTTGCATTGCCTGCATCAGATCTTAAAGCATCCAAAGATTTTCCGTTACTTGCTACCGTGTTGGTTGATTTAATCTTTACTGCGCCAGCCATAATCGATCCACCCTTAAATAGAGTGTCTCTCTTTGAAAGGCGTCCCTTTAGACGATTAATCTCTGTAAGAACAGTTCCACGCAATGAAACAAGTGCGGGAGATACTCCCATTTCTTCTGCATTGCTTATGGCTGGAGTACGAATCGAGAGCTCTTCTGGGGCTCTCATTGAGGCTCTTAGCGAGGTTATCTCTGACCTTGCTTTAGCTCTCTCTCTTTCTAGTTCTGCTCTTAATAGCTCAACCTCTTTTCTAGCCTCAGTTATACTGCTTTCAGCTCTGGAAGCTTCAGATGTGCTTCTTTCTAAAACGTTTCTTACGGCAGCTTGAACTTCAGCATCACATGAAACAGGCTCAGGACAGGTTAAGGTTGGACAACTTTGCTGAGGACAGCTAGTAGCACCTTTGTCTTCAAGTGCTATTACTTGCTCTGTAAGCGCATCAACAGTTGTTTCAAGCTCAGCTATGTAATCTATTACCTGATTACCATCAGCATCGGTTCTAAACGCTCTTCCATCAGGAAGACGCCCTCTTTCTTCAGAGATTACAAAACTTGCTAAGCATAAAATTAATAATACTCTCATACACCCTCCATTAGAACTGAACCCCAAGATAACCCTGCACCTACTACAGCCGTTAACACTCTCATTCCTGGTTTAATATCATCCCATCTCATAGCTAACGAAGCTGGAGCCCCAGCGCCAGCCTGGTTTCCAATACATCTTACGTTATGCCAATGATTTTGTTCAGGGATTTTTCTATTAGTTGTTATCTGCTCAAGCATAGTAGCATTTGCCTGGTGTCCAATAAAAACGTCCTTGCTCCAGTCTAAGCCAAACTTTTCTTCTGCTCTTTTTATTAATCTTACAGTTTGTCTAACTGAGAAATCTCTAACGGCTCTTCCATCTTGATGGAACCATCCAAATCTGTCGATCACTACAGCGTTCGATCTTGTTGGATCGGCATCAAACTCCGAATCGATAATTTTAAGTTTTCCTAAATGCTTTGTTGATAAGATACAAGCAGAAGCACCGTCGCCCCAAATGGCTCCGTCTGATCTGTCATTATAATTTACAACCTGACTAACAGCACTTGTTGTAATTGCAAGCACATACTCAGGTAACTCTTTAAAACGTTTTATAAAGTCTATATGAAGTGCAAACACTGGGCAGGCTGTTAAAACCTCAAATGCTGGAATAGAGAGATCTAGGGCTTTAGCAATTCTCTGTGCCTCGGTTGGGATTATATGATTTGGCCTCACACAATCACAAATAATCATCCCTATCTGGGACGGCGAGATCCCTGCTCTTTCGCACGCCATTGATGTTGCCTTTAGTGCAAGTTCAGTAGGTGTTGTTGTCGCAACTTTAAGCCCTTCCTCTGGATCCTGATTTCTAGTTTTCTCAATATATGGGATCGGCAAACTAATTACTCGCGATTCAATTCCTATTTTTTCAATAATCCACTGAGCATTAGTCCCAATATCTAAGTCTTCTAAAAACTGATTCGAAAGGGCTATATCTGAATGACTAAACCCTATACCTAAGATCGATAGAGTCATGAAACCCTCCTTAGTAAAATCATCCCGGTTCCTCCGCCTCCGCTTTTCTCAAGTACTAAAACTTGACTATCAACTGGTACATCAATTTCAGCCAATGTAACAGCTGAATTAGAGCCGAGAAGCTCCCCATGTTTATGAGAAATGACCTCTCCCCATGATGAAATCTGTTTTTCTAAAATTGGAGGCGCCACTATTAGCCCATCAAATTTTTGGGGCAGCAAAGGTTCGAATTCTTTTTTTAACTCATCAGAGGTAGGAAGACTTTTTATTTTTATTGCGCCAAAAAGATCCTGCTCAATTATAAACTTTGAATTGTGATTAAGTGTATACTCAACCTTCTCAACCTTAAATCCCTGTTCTTTATCGGCAGAGATTATACAAGCTCCAGCTCCATCTCCAAAAAGATCCTTCTCGGTTCCTTCACTGAAATCAATAACTTGAGTTATAAGATTTGAAGAAACCCAAGCTATTAACGATGGAGGATCGCTCCATCTTGTAATAGCAAACAATGAAGCCGAAAGAGCACAACCAATAGCTGTTACATCATAGGAAGGAACCTTTAATCCAAGTCGTCCAGCCACTCTTTGACCTTCTGATGGGCAGGTTTCCCACGGGGTAGAAGTGTCACCGATTACATAGGTTACTTCTTCTGTGCTAAGCTTTGCTTTCTCTAAAGCAGCTCTTAATGCAATCTCTCCAATTTCACTTGGAGAATTTACAGCATGCATGAGTGCATTTTTAATAGGAACATTTTTGGTTTCTTTAATATAGGGGATAGGCAAGGAGGTAAAACGCTGATCGCCTAGGGGATGATTAGGAAATGCTTTACCAAATCCAAGTATATACATCTTTAGGATAATGCCAGATTTGCAAGAATTCTTCCAATTCCTTAGGGTTTAGGGGTGAGAAGATGGTTTATCCCTATAACACTCTGCCTTGTTTGCTTTAGGCTTAGCTACTGGCAATGGGAGAGGCATCTTGAAAAAGAAGCATTAGTTGGTGTCTTTTCAGCCAGGATTAAAGAAGAGCCAAAAAAGCTCACCACAAACACCCTTCCATTTTCTAGAGCACTAATTGAGGGTGCGTATGATTTTGAACACGAGGTAGTAGTTAGAAACAGAAGGCTAAATGGGATTGCAGGAGTTTTTCTAATTACACCCCTAAAAACTCAAGATGGGCTTAATGTTTTAGTAAACCGGGGATTCATACCTCTAATAGCTGATCGCGAGCAGTTTAGAGATAAAAAACAGGTCTCCTTTGTTGGATTAGTAAAGGAGTCGCAAGGTTCGAGTTGGTTTTCTCTTGCAAGTGGGAAACTTTGGGAAAAAGTTGATGTGGAAGGAATTCAAAAAAATCTTCCCTATGATGTTTTACCTTTTTTTATTGAAAGACTAGATGATGCTCCAACAGAGTCAATGATTGTTGCTTCAAGCAGCGGCAGAGAGGATATTTTTAATCTTACAAGCGGTCGAACTATTAGGGCAGGCACTGAAGACTTATCTTTGTATCCACTTCCCGCATATAGCACCACCGTTCCTGCTGGAAGACATCTTGGATATGTTTATGAGTGGATATTTATTGGATTACTGATCTTGGCTATTACATGGTTAATGAGTAGGAGATCGGGTTCTTAGGGGGTCAGGCCGGGAGGCCCAATGCCACTTACATTCAATTCTAAATTATCAGTGCTTGATAACTGATTTTTGAACACAGAGTGCTCAGAGTTTCACAGAGTTATCCAAAACAAACTACTCTGCGTAACTCTGAGACCTCTGCGTCCTTAAGTTTTACCAAATTAAATTAAACACTTACGCCATGAAGGTAAGTAACATTGGCCGGGAGGCCTGACCAGGCAGGCAAATGCAAGCAGCTGCCTGGTCGCCTATAAGACACTACCACTGTAGCGCAGCAGCAGCCTGATATTCTGTGACTCTTGTTTCAAAAAAGTTCTTTTCTTTTTGAAGATCAATCGTCTCGCTCATCCATGGGAATGGGTTTTTCGCTCCAGGATATTGCTGCGGAAGACCGATTCTTTCTAACCTTCTATTAGCAATATATCTTGTATAGTCTTCAAACATCGGAGCAGTTAGTCCTAAGATTCCTTTTGGTAAGCAATCTGTCGCATATCGGATCTCTAAGTCTACTGCTTGATCGATTAGCTTGATTATATAGTTTTGGAACTCTTCACTCCAAACATCTGGGTTTTCTTCTTTGATAGTATTAATTAGATCAATTCCAAAATTTAAGTGAATCGTTTCATCTCTTAAAATGTACTGGAACTGCTCTCCTACTCCTGTCATCTTATTTTGGCGATGCATTGATAGGATCATTGCAAAACCACTATAGAAGAAGATCCCTTCCATTATTACGTAGTAACCAATCAAGTTTTCGAGAAACTTTTGAGCCCCTTCAGTTGTTTTTGTATTGAAGTTTGGATCGCAAACAGCAGTAGTTAGCTTCATCTCAAACTCATCTTTTGCATGAATCGAGTTGACCTCATTGTACATGTTAAACACTTCACTTTGATCTAAAGAGAGTGACTCAACTATGTAATGAAACGTGTGCGTATGAACTGCTTCTTCGAATGCTTGTCTTAGAAGGTACTGTCTCGCCTCTGGGTTTGTGATGTGCTTAAAGATTGAAAGGATAATGTTATTTCCAACTAAGCTTTCTGCTGTACTGAAGAAACCTAAGTTTCTCATAATAACAAGCCTTTCCCCTTCTGTTAGCTTATCTGATTTCCAAAGCTCGATATCTTTCGCCATCGGAACTTCAGTAGGTAGCCAGTTATTGTTACAAGCATTTAGATAATGCTCCCACGCCCATTTGTACTTAAGTGGCATTAGCTGATTAACATCAACAGCGTTGCAGTTTATAAGGCGCTTCTGCGATGCCTTGAATCTCCCATCTTTATTATTCTCATCACCACTATTATCACCAAAGTTTAACATATTCTTCTCCTAAAAAATTAAATCTACATATTGGGGTGAACGCGCCAACGAAATAGCCGAGAATCTTGATAAATTTTTCACCACAGAGGTCGCAGAGTTCCACAGAGGAGTTGACATTCCTACTCCGCGTACTCTGTGCCTTCTACGTTTTATTTCCTTATTCAAGCACATCTCCTACTAATCTTTAATCACTACTGACAGCTCTCACACTCACCATCCAGTCCACACACAGCACCTGAGGCGGTTTTCTCCTCCCCTCTAGTAACAGTTACGTTTGCTGAAGCAGATTTGTTCTTCATCCAACGAGGTTGCAGCCCTCTTCGATTGATATCGGTTGTTGATTTCTCAATCTGAGTAGCGCCAAGAGATCTTAGATAATAGGTTGTTTTTAGTCCCTTTCTCCATGCCAGCTGATACATCTCGTTTAGTTTTTTACCATCTGGTTCTGCTAGATAAAGGTTTAAAGACTGTCCCATATCTATCCACTTTTGTCTTCTACTTGCACACTCAATAATCCACTCTGGAGACACCTCAAAAGCTGTTAGGTATTTAGCCTTTAGGTCGTCAGGAATTCTCTCGATCTCTTGAATTGATCCATCGAAATATTTTAGATCATCGATCATATCAAGATCCCAAAGACCTAGTTCTTTTAGTTCCTCCACTAAATAAGTGTTATGAACCATAAACTCACCTGATAGGTTCGATTTTGTGAATAGATGTTTATAGGCAGGCTCAATCGACTGAGCGACCCCTGTTATGTTTGAGATAGTAGCAGTAGGTGCTATAGCCATAGTGTTACTATTTCTCATTCCATACTTTTTAATGTGATCTCTAACAGGACTCCAATCGAGAGCTGCTTTTGTATCAAGATCTACAAATTCTAAACCACGCTCATCTTGTAATAACTCAAGGGTGTCTATTGGCAGAAGCCCTCTGTCCCATTTAGAGCCTTTATAGCTTTGATAGGTTCCTCTTTCTTTTGCAAGTTCACTAGATGCTAATATTGCGAAGTAAGAGATCGCCTCCATACTTTCATCTGCAAACTTAACAGCATCCTGGCTTGCATAGCTAAACCCTCTTATATAAAGGGCATCCTGGAATCCCATAATTCCTAGACCAACTGGTCTATGTGCAAGGTTTGAGTTTTTTGCCTCGATAGTTGGATAAAAATTTATATCTATCACGTTATCAAGCATTCTGATCGCTGTTTTGACTGTTTTTTCAATCAGCGAAAGATCTATCCCTGTTTTTGTTACATGTTTAGCAAGATTAACTGAACCTAAATTGCATACTGCCGTTTCTGCCTCAGAGGTATTGAGTAATATCTCGGTACAAAGATTCGAACTATGCACTACTCCAACATGATCTTGAGGAGATCTTACATTGGAAGGATCTTTAAATGTGATCCAAGGGTGTCCAGTTTCAAAAAGCATCGAGAGCATCTTTCTCCAAAGAGTAACTGCTTCAATCTTTTTATAAACTTTGATCTTTCCTTCTGCTACAAGAGCTTCATACTCCATGTAGCGCTTCTCAAAAGCCTTTCCGTAGAGATCATGAAGATCTGGAACATCACTTGGACTAAAAAGAGTCCAGGTTCCATTACTCATAACACGCTTCATGAACAGATCAGGTATCCAGTTAGCAGTGTTCATGTCATGAGTTCTTCTTCTTTCATCGCCTGTATTTTTTCTAAGCTCGAGGAAGTCCTCTATGTCTAAGTGCCAACTTTCAAGATAGGCGCACATCGCACCTTTTCTCTTTCCGCCCTGATTCACTGCAACTGCTGTATCATTTGCAACTTTAAGGAATGGTATGATTCCTTGGCTTTTACCGTTTGTGCCCTTGATCCATGCACCAGTAGCTCGAACATTTGTCCAGTCATTACCAAGTCCTCCTGCCCATTTTGAAAGCTGAGCGTCATCAGATATGCACTTGAAGATATGTTTTAAGTCATCACTAATTGTGGTGAGGTAACATGAGCTAAGTTGCGGATGCAGAGTTCCGGCATTAAAAAGAGTTGGAGTGCTTGATACAAACTCAAATTTTGACAGAACGTTATAAAACTCGATTGCTCTTTTGTTCTTCTCTTTACCTTCTCTGATTGAAAGTCCCATTGCAACTCTCATCCAAAATATTTGCGGAGTTTCAAGGCGTACTTCATTATGATGTATCAGGTATCGATCATAAAGAGTCTGTAGACCTAAGTAATTAAACTGAAAATCACGCTCTAAAACGATAGCACTTGATAGTTCTTCTAGATCAAATTCAAGAATATCGGGGCTAAGTCTTTCAACCGAAACCGCCTTCTTTAGATATTCCTTAAAGTAGGCAGCGTGTAGTTTTTTAATATCTGGATTTGATGCCTCTACTCCAAATGCTCCTCGGTAAATAACATCTAGAAGAAGCCTTGCCGCAGCGTTTGAATATGCTGGCTCAGTTTCAATTTTTGCTCTAGCTGCTAGAATTGTAGCTGTATCTATCTCATCATCTCTAATCCCTTCGTAAAAATTTCTGACTGATTCTTCAAATATTTCTTGAGAGGAGACGTTAAGATCTTTACATGCAAACTCTATTCTCTTTTTTATATCAGCTTCTGAAACGGTGTGAGTTGTGCCGTCAACTCTTGTTGCAGTGAACTCTTTTCCAACCTCAACCTCGGTTCTTTCGAATTTTACTTCTTCTTCCGGAGTTTCTCTAACTTGAGCTCTTGTTGCTCGGTAGATGATGTAATCTTTAGCTACATCATAAAACCCAGCGCTCATCATCTGACGCTCAACTTCATCCTGAATCAGTTCAACGTGAAGAACTGTTCCTGTTTTTGACAGCTCTGAACATCTTGCAACAACTCTGTTCATTATTAGGTTTACAGCATCAATAACTTCTGGCGGTGTCATACCAGTAACTTTTCTTGTATCCCTAAATCCTCGTTCAATAGCGGAAGCTATCTTCATCGGGTTAAACCTAACTACTGTTTTTCCATCACGTCTAAGGACTTTTAGGTTTCTCGGTGAGTCTTCCCTTAGTGCTTTTTGTTCATCGCGGTAGATTATGTAGCGTCTAGCAACTTCGTATTGACCTGCTTGCATCAGTTTAACTTCAACAATGTCTTGAATGCCTTCTACTGTGATGCAAGCACTGTCTGAACCTTGAATTCTGACCTCTTCAACTACTAAGTCTGCAACCTGTTGAACAATTGAATAAAAATTTTGTGAAAGTGGCTGGTTTGCGGAGATCCCGTTGTGAGCACGAAATGCGGCTTCGATCGCATTTACAATTCGATCACGCCTAAAGGGAACCAACATTCCGTTTCGTTTTACTACGGTAAAATGAGTTAAAGGTTTTACTTCTCTCTCTATCCCTACTTCTTCAACTCCTGATGCTTCCTGCATGATTCTCTCCAAAACGTGGTTTTAAAAACATTTGTGTAAGTCGACTTAACCACAATATATAGTGGTTAAAGTTATATCCTACCACAACATATATGGTTTGAGAGGGCTAAAATTGTCTACCCCCTATTTTTAAAATCGTGGGATAAATCTGTGGGAATTAAGGGTAAACCACTGGACTGATTAGATTAAAAAATTTTTCTCCCTGTGGAATGATAGTGCCTATTTGTCATGTGAGCAGCCTTCAAAACTAGGGTCAGGAACAAACGTTCATATAACTAGCTGAAATTACTAATACCGAACAATCGCGGTGGCAGGAATGATAGTTTAAGATTTAAGATCAAGAAATATGGAGCTAGTTCACGCAACCCTTAACTTTGTTCACTCACAACTTCAAGGAGCATTCGTTGAACTTAATATGCTTTCTCAGCTAGGGTATCACGGCTTTAATCCAGATAAGTTAACCTCTACTGAAGCATCCTTAACAAAAATCGAACAAGGACTAGTCGATTTTTATAATGGACAGCATGAGCAAGATTTTAAGGATATGATCCCAGAGATACAGCACGATCTGTTAAAACTTGCTGGAAAGGTAAAAAGAATCCTCTCTGAATCAACCTTAAAAGATTCACAAGATGATGTAAGAGTTTTGATCGCAACTTTAGCTAGAAGTGCCTACACGAGAGATCATCTAACAAGAGGAATTTTGGATTATGCTAGGTTCACTCAGAACAAACCTCTCTTCGATCAATTTGCTTCATCAGAACCTGACATAAGGCGAGGCCTAGAGGGATGTCATTTATTGTTTTCAATTTTTACAGGTGAAGAAGAGCCAAAGCCTGTATTTTATAAAACGCTAATGGATGAAGGTGCATCATTACCAGGGCAATTTAGAAGTCAAGCTCATGAGGGGGCACTTTTACTTTTTGCTGAAAATTTCTCCTTCTCTAACACGGATATACCGGAAGCCGATATTTCAGCTTGGGAATCGATCAATATGCCACCCCAGGTAGCAGGATTTTGGCATGCATATTTAATATCACCTGCACTTGCATCCGAATGGATTCAATCAGGAGTAGTGCAACCACAAGAAGCATGGTTTTGGAGTCATTTTGGATTTTTACCTATTCAGGCAAAGCCCTGGAAAGAAAAAGGATTCCCTGTTTTGGTAGCAAAAGATTTTCTTGATCGCGGCTACACTCCAGAAGGAGCGATTGAGGAGTTGAAGAAGGGTGCATAGTTTTGCTTGGGGGTCAGGCCGGCCTGACCCCCATATCAATAATCACACCTAGCAGTTTCAACAAGCGACTTTATAAATTCATCAAACCCGACTCCTTTATAGGAAAGAGCTTTTGGAACGAGGCTAGTTTCTGTGCACCCTGGAAGAGTGTTTACCTCTAACACATAAGGCTTTTCGCCATTTACTCTAAAATCAACTCTTCCATATTGCCTGCACCCAAGAGCTTCAAAGGCATTTACAGCTATATCTTGCAGGTTTGCCCTTACATCCTCAGAAACTCTTGGGGGAATAAAATAGTCCGTAGCCCCTGAGGTATATTTATTTTTGTAATCGTAGAAGCCACTTTTTGGCGAGATCTCGATCCCCTCAAGAGCTTCTCCTAGGTAAACAGGGATAGAAATTTCAACTCCAGGAATATACTCTTCAACAAGTACAGTGTCATCAAATCTAAATGCTTCATCTAAAGCTACTTTATATTCATTTTCACGCTCTACAATGCTAATTCCAACTGAGCTTCCTTCAATATTTGGCTTAACAACAACCGGAATAGGAAGACTTAGTTTATGGTCTCCTCTTTTCACTACTATATGTTTTGCTATTGGAATTCCATGCAGCGAGAACATCTCTTTTGCTTTTAGTTTGTTCATTGCAAGGGCACTTGCTAGAACTCCTGAGCCTGTATAGGGAATTTTTATATATTCTAAAAGGCCTTGAATTGTTCCATCTTCAGCATATTTTCCATGAAGACCGATAACTGCTACATCACACTTAGGTTTTGTTAATTTTTGAAAACATGCTCCAAGATCTTCAGTAACTTTTATCGGTACAGCCTCATATCCAAGGCGCTCAACAGCTTTTAAAATAGCCTGGCCAGTTGCTAGAGATATAGCACTCTCAGAGGAGATTCCACCAAAAAGTACAGCAACTCTTTTCATGACTCTATCCCCTCCATAGGTATTAGTTTAGTATTATAGGCCTTTGATGTCGAATAAGATCACTGCTGTAATCATACTCCTTGTAATTGGCCTTATTATATGGGTTTTAAGTAGATATGACTTGAATCTCGTTTTTAATGAGATCTTAATGTTAGAGCAAAGTGCTCTTTTTCTTGCATTAGGATTTACGGCACTTAATTATTTAGTTTTGACATTTTATGATGCGCTTGCGTTTAAATACATAAAAGAAGACCTTTCATTCGGGCGAATCGGATTAACTGCATTTTTAAGTTACTCATTCAGCCACAACGTGGGGGCTGCTTTGGTTAGTGGTGGAGCAGTAAGGTATAGAATGTACTCCCGATGGGGAATTTCAGGAGCAAACATTGCAAGGATTGTAGTATTTACCGGCTTTCACTACTGGGTTGGACTTTTTGTACTTGGAGCAGTAGTAGGAATTATTTTTCCATCTGATTTTGCTGAGATCTATCCAATAGGTAAAACTACAGTAATCTCTCTTGCTGCTCTGTGCTTATTGCCAGTTGCTTACTATTTTTATTTAACACTTCAGCCTGGGAAAAAATTATCGATAAAAAATTTCCATATGGATGTTCCTCCATTAAAATTGGCAGCTCTTGCATTGATTGTGGCGTGCCTTGACTGGCTTTGTGCTGCTACAGTTTTATATTTCCTACTTCCTGGATATCACGATCTGTCCTTCCTTGAAGGAGTGATCGCATATCTTGGTGCGCAGATGGCAGCTGTATCAAGTCATGTTCCAGGAGGAATAGGTGTTTTTGAATCAGTTCTGTTTTTATTCCTTCAATCACACTACAGAGCTGAAGCTCTTTTAGGCTCACTTTTATTGTTTAGATTCTGTTATTATTTCCTGCCCTTTTTCCTCGCGGCTGTTCTTTATATTATATATGAGCTAAAACTTCATAAGGTTCTTTTTAGGAGAATTAGAGATAAGATTGAACTATGAGTTTGGTATATGATATTTCTGTATCGTTTGCTGACGCAAACGACTCAATGAGCTAAAACTTCATAAGGTTCTTTTTAGGAGAATTAGAGATAAGATTGAACTATGAGTTTGGTATATGATATTTCTGTATCGTTTGCTGACGCAAACGACTCAATGAGCTAAAACTTCATAAGGTTCTTTTTAAAAGGATTAGAGATAAGATCGAACGGTGAGATGGTTACTACTCCTTGCCCCGTTTCTAGCATTTGCTGCTCCTATAACAAAAAGTAATGAGCTCTATAATGTAAATCGAAATTGGAAAGCCAAATCTCCAAGCGAGTATTATGGTGAATGGCCTGGTCACACTTATCACCCATCTCCAAAGTATTGGGAAGAGCAGATTCTGTATCATATCCTTATTGATAGATTTAGAGACGGAGATCCAAGAAACAATGAATTGGCTTTTTCAGGGTATAATCCTAGATCGATTAATATGCGTCATGGTGGAGATTTTAAGGGGATCACTGAGAAGCTTGATTATCTAAAAGAGCTTGGGATAACAGCCCTTTGGCTCTCTCCAATATTCCAAACACCAGAGAACGAATATCACGGGTACGGACAGATCGACTTTACACTTTTAGATCAAAGGTTCGGAACTCTTGATGAGCTAAGAACGCTTATTAAAGAGGCTCATAAACGTGGGATCTATGTTTTAGTTGATGTAATCGTAAACCATCTTAATAACTACTATGCTTTTAAGGATTTCGAGAATTCATTTGCGCCTTTTAGAATCCACAAGGGCGAGTATGAATTAACTAATAGATTCGAGGAGAAAGTTTATCAAGATTTCGCCTTTGATAATACGTGGGATCCCGAAGGTACACATTGTGCAGTTTACGATTATCAAGGGATACGATTTGAATCAAATGACAAAGGGACATTCTCTAAGAGTGATTTTTATCATAACGGTAATCTTGATGACTTTAATCACCCATTCTCGAATGCATTTGGCTCGATATACGGAAAATATAACGATTTAAGACTTTGTGCTCCTCACGTTGCAAAAAAAGTTATTGCGATGACAAAGTCTCTCATTGCTTCAACAGATATAGACGGAATAAGACTTGATACCCCTATGCAGGTTCCTAATCCATTCCTAAAAGAATGGAGCACCGAAATAAAGTCCTTTGCTAAAACTCTAGGTAAAGATGATTTTTTTGTTATGGGAGAAACTTTTGCTCTTAGACCTCAAGTATCCCCAATGATTAGAAGAGGGAAAGATAAGAATGGAAATTTTATCAGCCAAGTCTCAGGCCTTGATGGTGGGATCAACTATCCACTTTTTATTGATCATATAATACCTATGTTCTGGGGCAAGGCTCACTTAAATTTTGATATTGAGGAATTTATAAAAACAGAAATAAAAAGCTATGATCTCTTTGACCCCATAAGAAAGATCGATCGATATCTAATGGCTAACTTTTCTGAAAGTCATGATCAAAGAAGGCTGTCTTCGCTAGATCCTGAGCAAAGTTTTCTTAGCTATGTATTTATAACATTCCTCCCAGGGATTCCTGTAATTTATCATGGCCAAGAGCAGCTTTTAGACTCATTTGGTTCAGGTCTTGAGGGTGATGCAAGAGAACCGATGATGGAAAACCCCTGGTGGGTAAATAGACCAAGTAGATCTTTTCCCAATAAAGCATCAAAAGACAACTTTGATATGACTAGTGATTCATTTAAGGCTTTCTCTTACCTTAATCACTTAAGAAGGGAGCTTATAGAGACAAAAGATATATTTTCAAAAATTAAAAAGGAAACTAATCAAAGCTGGAAGGTTCCACTAAAAAGTGGTGGTGAGGGGATATTTTCATTTGGACATAAAGGAAAAAATCTTCTTTGTAATGATCTAAATTGTTTTACAAAACTAGGATCATTTAATGCTACGACCAAATTTAATAAAACTTTTTTTGATGCTTCACCTATACACGACTCAAAGATCTCACCGAATGAATCGATTATATTTTCGGGAGAAAATCCTAGTGTAAAAATTAATGACAAAGAATTTCATGAGTTTGTATTTAAGAATAATGTAATAAAACCAAAAACAGCCTGGCCTTTTGGTATATTAAAAATTAAATCTCAAAATTTTGAAGTTAGGTATCAAATTTTAAAAGAGGCTAAGCTGAATGAGCCTCACTTTTCGAAGGTCAAAGACAAGATAAAGATCGCCCCATCTTTACCAGGTGCAACATTGTTTAGAGTAAAGGAGCGCGATACCTGGAGTAATTGGACAGAATTCTCAGCAGAAGTAGATGCGTTAAAGTGGTCAAGTCTACAAAGAATAGAGCTTCAATATTATAGAGATGGAAGCAGTAGCCTTTTTGATTATCAATATGTAGATATCTACGGGGGGCACCCTATGATAGAACTAACTCCTGGATTTCTTGGAGGAATAGAGAAAAACTATTAAGTTTGGGTAATTTCTATCCGATAATTTCTTAGTGCGCCTAATTTCAATTCTAATTCTTGTAGTTACTGCTTTTGCTGATTCCATACCGAATCAGATCGTTTGCAGATCAAAAGAGAGAATTAGACCCTTTAGACTCCCAGCAGCTTTAGGTGCATCTGTTAAAAGAACTAACTCAAAAATAAGACTTGTAACATTACAGGATGGCTCGAACATAAAATCGAAAATCAACAAAATTCAAGAGAAAAACCCTAACGCAGTTTGTGGGCCAAACTATCTTTATAAACGTCTTCTTACCCCAAACGACACATTCTATAATGACATTTGGGCACTTCCAAAAATTGGAGCACCAAGTGCTTGGGATTCTTCAACTGGATCAACAAGCATAACAGTAGCTATTATTGATACAGGGATTTTACTAAATCATCCTGATCTATCAGCAAACATAAAAATTAATTCTGCTGAGATAGCAAACAATAGTATTGATGATGATCTAAACGGATATGTTGATGATAGGCTCGGATATAACACTATTAATGATAATTCTAATGCTAATGATGGCGAAGGTCATGGAACTCATGTAGCTGGCACTATTGGAGCAATTGGTAATAACAACTTAGGTGTAACAGGGGTTTGTTGGAGCTGTAAGCTTCTACCAGTGAAAGTGCTTGATGATAATGGCGATGGAACTTCTGAATCAGTTGCTGCTGGGGTTGATTATGCAAGAATTAGAGGCGCTGACATTTTTAATCTCTCCCTTGGTGGCCCATCAGATGATCCAGTATTAGAGAGTGCCCTTCAATCAGCCTCAAACGCAGGGAAACTTCTTGTTTTTGCTGCAGGAAATGAAGGCGCAAATAACAATACAACTCCAAGCTATCCAGCAAATTATTCATTTGCTAACTCTCTTACAGTTGCTGCTACAAACTCTTCAGATGAAAGAGCAGGCTTTTCAAACTATGGAACAAACACAGTTCATTTAGCTGCCCCAGGGGTTGATATATTAAGTACTTATCTATCAAATAACTATGCATACTCTGATGGAACCTCCATGGCTGCACCCCAAGTCTCTGGTGCACTTGCAATATTAAGATCCCTTGGAGCTACAAGTACTCAAAGTAGAAACTGTATACTAAATGGCGTAACAGTAGTTGCAGGACTTCCTGTATCAACTAGTGGAAGGCTAAATTTAGCCTCTGCTGTTAATCTATGCTCAACATCATCAGCAACCCCTACTCCAACGCCAACTGTATCTCCAACGCCAACACGTAGCGGCAGTGCAATTGATGACCCTACTCCAGTTCCAATTCCACCAATCTCCTTTCAAGGTACACTGAAAGGGTCAAGTTTAAATGGCTTAGCACTTATAAAAGGGAGAATATTTTCTATTCAAAATCAAGAGCCAGTAAGTGGTACCAGGATAAAAAGAAGCTGTGTAATTAAATTAGGAGCTACTAAAGTAAAGTATAACAAAACTCTGACTGCAAGAACATCAGGCAGCAGCATAAAAGACCTTGTCGAAATAAAAGGAGCGAGATCTGGAGACAAAGTTTCTTTTCGTTGCAAGTTTACAAATCCACTTGCGCCTCAGGCATTAAAAATCTCAGGTAAATTTCGCTGGAGATAGCGCTCATCAACCGAGCTAAAATTTATCCCAAAACCAGGTGCCTCGATTGGTAGTCTCTTTCCATCGATAAACGGGCATATCTCCTTAAAAATTTGAGGTAGCTCTAAGTCCATATCCAGATCAGTGAACAAACAGTTATCTAAAATTGATGCAAAATGAACCCCTGCAGCTGTTGAACTTTGAGTTTCAAACATCTGTCCAACCATAACCGATAAGCCAGCATCTTTGGCTAAGCTAGCAAGCTTTAGTCCTCTTTTTATACCACCACATTTTTGAAGCTTAATATTTATCCCTGAAAATGCTTTTTCTTTGATTATTTGCTCTAAGTCTTGGAGCGAACAACACGATTCATCTGCTGCTATACAAACATCAGTGAAGCTTTCTGTTATTTTTTTTGCTTTAAGTAGCTCTCCTTTTTTACAAGGCTCTTCAACAAGAATCACATTTTCTAAACACTCAAATATCTTAGCTAAAGTTTGGATTGCATCATTCTCATCACTAAACCCTTGATTTGCATCGAGCACGTAAGAAACATTTTTTCCAATCCCATTTTTTACGGCATTACACCTATCAAGATCGCCTTCACCCTTTAATTTAATCTTTATAAGTTTTGTATGGGGAAATTTCGTTATAAGCCTTGAAGCCTCTCTTTCTGTTTCATCTAGTGAGTTTTTTAAAAATACAGTAACTGAATTAGGTACTACCTTAGGAGTATCTCGATATAGCTTATAAGCAGGAATTCCCTTTTCTCTTGAAGCTATGTCGTGCTCTAAAAAATCGAGTGCGGCTAGTAGCGTGCTTGAAGTTGGCTGGACTCCAGAGAAAAATTGTTTAATTCCCTCTTCCTTTGTATCTCCAGTTATAGGTTTAAAGGGAGAGGCTTCTCCAACAGATTCACCACTAACTAAGAAAAAACCTTCATAAGAGTTGAATGTTGAAAAAGAGATTGATATTGGCTCAGAAAGGGGGATCGAATATGGAATAAGATTAATTAACTTTTCCATTCTTTATGGTTCTAAGCCGCATTGGAAACTGAATTACTCGGTTTTTTATCTTGTAGGTGCCCCTTTTTGTAACAACTTCATCTTGATTTATTAGAGCTTCATAGTTTGGAGCTTTAGAAAATAAAATTGCTGATACATAGCCAGAAAGCTCGGCACTTGTAAGATCTTGGCTGTCCATTTCAGCAAAGCTTAGTTCTTCATTTCCAATAGCTTTAATAACTTCTTCTTTACCTGCCCAAAAATTTGTAAAAATTCTGGCTTTAACTCCAAGTGCTCTTAGCTGCGTTGTAAATGATCCGATCTGGCTAATTGCAACATTTAAAAATATTGCATCGCTGTTTTTTAATTTGTGAGCTTGTGATCTGATATCAATTTCTGAAGGCAAAATCTCTTCATCAAAAATAAGTTTTTTCCCAATCGATTCTCTAAACCCCTTTGATACTGAAATTGGCCAGTCATCTTGAACGGTAAGAAGAGCAATCTTTTCATAGTTCTTCATTTGCTTTGCTAAAAACTCACCTTCTTTGTCGCTTGGGATCCAGGCCTGAAAGGCATAATCATTCTGGTTAATAAAATCTTTGTTTCCTACTCCACCTAAGAGTGGAATCTTTTCTTTCTTTGAGATCGGATTAACAGCCATTCCTGGTGGGCCGCGAAAAACAAAAACTCCATTAACATTATTTATATTCACAAGTTTTTGAAATTCAGAAATCGCCTGTGCTGGCTCGGCCTTTGAGTCAGCATATATAACTTCAAAGCTTGCCTCTTCTTTTGCAAGCTCAATTCCTCTTTGATTATCTGCTCCTACAGCCGCATATGGCCCTGAAAGGGGGAGAAGGGCTCCAAGCTTAGCTTCAAGCACTAAGAGGGCAGCAATTAGCTCTATAAACATCTTTAAAGGGTACTTAAATAGGGTCAAAAAGGAAATCACAGGGTGATTTTTTGAATAAATACAAGCCTTTGAAGAATCTAATAAGATTCAGCATGAGTAGAATACTTTTGACCCTTTTTATGGCTTTTGTATCTCATGCAGAGATTCTTTATAAAAAATCCCTTCCACACCCATGTAAAAGATCAAAAAAAATTAAGGTGACCTGTCAACTAGATAGTCGAAATAACCAAGCTCTTATCATAAAAAAAAGAAAGTTAAAAAAATTTCTTAGATCATGCGAAGTGATTCCAAAATTTGCTAGGAAATTTAAAAAAGAGAAAAAAGCTTGCGAAAATTTTATCGAGCGTAATGACCCGATTCCAACAAATACCCCAAACTCTGCTCCGTCTGAAAAGATATTTTACGTGTCCCCAAATGGAAGCGACTCTTTTGATGGAACAGAGCTAACCCCATTTAAGAGTTTATCTAGAGCAAGAGATGCAGTTAGAGACTATGGTCAGTCAGCTACTGTTTTACTTCGTGGCGGAGAGTATCAGCTTGATCAAACTTTTCAGCTGAATAACTTAGATTCTGGAACGCTATTAAGTCCCAATGTTTACAAGAACTATCCAGGAGAAACTCCGGTTTTAGTTGGAACAAAAAAAGTTCAAACAACAGTAGGTCAAAATGGTTTTCAAATTTATACTCTACAAGACATACCCAATAATGGAATCACTCAAGTATTCCTCAATGAGCAGATATTAACTAAGGCACGCTTTCCAAAAGAAATGATCGATTTTCAAAATGAAGACCCTTATCTTGGAAGTTTTTTATATGTTGCCTCAACTCAGCCTGATTGTATCGAAAATCCAACTCAAACGTCACTAAAGTTCGATTCCAATTTGCTAAACACTTCCAATTGGAGCGATCTAAGTGGTGCCGAAGCCAGAATATGGCCAAATTTTAATTATGTCTCAAGCACACTAAAAATTGAAAGTGTCTTGCCTGGGGAACTTAGATTTGTTGGAAACTCCTGGGGCCCAATATGTGAAGACAATAGATTTTTCATTCAAGGAATCCCTGAACTAGTCACTGAGCCAGGAGAGTGGGCATACTACTCAGATAAATTAAAAGTTTATCTGCCTAAACAATTATCAATAAACGATACTCTGTCTATCCCAGCATTTTACGGATCTGCGATTGAGATAAATAACGCTAGCAACATAGTAATTAATGGAATTGAGATTAAACATATTAATGGTAATGGGATATCAATTTCTAATAGCAATCAAATTCTCATAGAAGGGGTAAAAGTCTCTCATACTTTTGGAAATGGATTTGGTCAATTTGGCTTTCAAACACCCAACGGCAATGAAGGCACTGGGATTCAAGTATGGAGCTCTGAAAAAATTGTTATTAAAAATAATATTATAAGTGATACAGCTAGTAGTGGAATTTCTCTCTTAAACTCATCTGAAAAAATTAAAAATCTTTCGCTTGATAATAACGTTGTCTCTCATAACAAAATTACGAGCCCTGCAAAATTCTATTCACACCATGCTGGAATTTGGGTTGAATCATACGGAAGTAGGATATCAAATAATTACATAACAGATGCTCCAAAAGCCGGAATTATGGGATTTCCTGTTTTGACTGAAATTTCGTTTAACCATATTGAGCGATCTGGGTTGGAGATTTGTGATATTGGATCTATTTATATCGCTGGCACTAGTTGGCTTCAGGGCAGAAATAATTTAATCAAAAATAATTTTATTAAAGATTCTGGCGGCTACTGTTTTAATGATTCTGAAGGAAAGTGGCAGTTTCATAAAACAAGTTGGGGGGTATATCTTGATGATGGAGCATCATTTAACTCAGTCTCGGACAATATCGTGGTTGATGCAGCTGAGGCTTGTTATATAAACAATTTGGGTAAGGGAAATAGCTTTATAAACAATATCTGTTATCTACCAAGAACGGGAAGTGGCTTTAATCTAAATGGAAATCTTGGGGCTTTGTATGAAAAGTTTTACAATGATGTAAGAGATCTCGCCATCAACGGCTACAACAAATCTGCCTATGAAGCTAATTTTCAAGATCTTATCAACATTCCACCGCCTCCTTGGAAGAATGAATATGCCCAAGTTGGCACTAGGGTAGAAAATAACATTACTGTTGGTAGAAGATTACAAAATAGATTTACTGTTGAAGTTAGGAATATAAATAATAATCTTACAGAAATTGATTCAAACACATACTTTGATCCTTCTGGTGCACCAATCAGGTTCAATAGCGGATTCTTTGATGAACCGTTAGGAAATTATTTTGAACCTAAAACATTTAGTCAGTGGCAGTTAAAAAATTATGATATTAATGGCAAAATTGAAGATCCAAATTTTATAGATCCATCTAACAACAACTTTTGCTTACGTTCGAAGAGCTCAAGATTTAATGAGATAGATCTTTCAAAAACAGGCTTAAATGGAATAGCCCCAAAGTGTGGCGATGCAAACTATTAATCGACAACTGATCTAAATGAACCTATCTCCATTCCCTAAAAGTCTAAGCGCTAACTGAGGCTGTTGATTTGCCTGGGCTAAAACCGCTGCTCCTGCTTGTTGTAATATATTAAGTCTAATTAGTTCTGCAGAATCTACAGCTATATCGGTATCAGTAATTCTTGATGCTGCTGCTAGGAAGTTGTCTCTAGCAGTAAGAGTGGTAGAGATTGCTGTATTAATTCTGGCCATGAAGGCACCAATTGATCCTCTCTCTAAAGATACTCTAGTAAGTTGCTCATTTAAAAATGTTAGAGCTTCAAGAGCAGACTCTTGAGTAGTTATATCAAATAGTTTTGTGTTAAGAGTTTGAGTTGCATCTCCGGTAGTAATTTTTATATTTCCACTTCCAAAACCCCCATCGTTTGATGCGATATCAATAATTCCGTCACCATTAAAATCACCAACTGCTAGAGTTGAAGTGCTTCCAGGATTAGTTGAAGTTACTCCTGCTGCAAATGTTCCTGTTCCGCTTCCTAAGTATGAGATAATTCCAGAAGCTGATGTCTGAGCTAAATCTAGGATACCATCACCATTAAGATCTGCTATTCTTACGCTCGTTCCTGGATATCCACCTCCTATCACTCCAGCAAAAGATTGACCTGTACTAAATGTACCATTTCCATTTCCAAGGAAAACTTGATAGGCATTGCCAGCATTATTAAGTTGAACAAAATCTCCAATTCCGTCTCCATTAAAATCGCCGACTCCAATTTGACCTCCAGCAACAGATCCAGCAAAAGTTTGAGTGGTTGATTGGGCTGATCCGTTCTCGCCAATTCTAATTACAGATATTCCAGCTGAGGCAGAAACAAATACTGCTGAGTAAGTATCAGATAATGTATCGTGCATTAATCTTACTGTTGAGCTACCCGATCCCGCGCCAATGCTAAAGGTAGCGCTAACTGAGAATGTTCCATTTGAATTTCCTAGGTATATCCTTCCTGCTCCAACTCCTGCTTGAACAATATCATCTCTTCCGTCACCATTTATATCTGCAACATCAAATCCGTTGTTTCCAAACGTTGCATCTGTGTAGGTCATTCCTAAGGTAAATGTTCCATCGCCATCACCTGTAAAGACAGAGATTCGACCACCTGCCGATGTTACAGCAAAGTCTTCTCTACCATCTCCATTAAAATCTCCTACTCTAAGGTACCCATTTGAAGCAGCAGTATTTGCAATCTCTAAGCCTGCTGCAAAAGTGCCATCACTATTTCCTAAGGCTACTCTTATTTGTCCACTACCATCGTTTGAGCTAATCAGATCTAAAATTCCATCTCCATTAAAATCAGCTGTTTCAAGTTGGGTTACATATCCTAACCCTGTAGCAGCAGTTGAATATGTAGAGAATGTTCCATCTCCTACATCTCTTGCGCCCTCTTCCCCAATAAAAGCAGATAGTATCCCATTAGTGCCGTATCCTACCTGAAGAGATAGACCACTTGTCCTCATCTGATCGCTAAAAATGTTAATCCCATTAAATGTACTCGAAGAAAGTATGCGGTTATATTCTGCTGATAGTGCATTTATTTCGGTATTTAATGCGAATCTTTGCTGCGTTGAATAACTTCCATTTGCTGCTTGCTCAGAGAGTTCAAGCTGTCTTTGAATAATTGAGCTAAGCTGCCCCATGGCACCATCAGCTATGTTTAGTAAACTTATACCATCATTTAAATTTCTTACTCCCTGAGAGAAGACCCTAGCATCAGCATTTAAACTTGTTGAGATTGAAAGTCCTGCTGCATCATCGCTTGCTTTGTTGATTCTTTGTCCTGAGGAGAGTCGTTCAAAAACATTTGCCAGGGCTTCGCTATTGCGCGTTAATTGTCGCTGAGCTTTGAGACTTGAAATGTTGTTTCCTATGCGAATCCCTGCACTCAAAACTGTTAAGCCTCCTTACCTAACAGTTAAGAAAACGTCATATTTATGGGGTTCTTTAGTGATATAGATATTTTTTAGCTAAAGAGTATTTTAGCGCCTTATTTGCACCCTCTATGCACTTGATATTATTTGGTTATTTTTTCGCCCGGACAACGCAGCCCTAATTTTATTGCACAATTTTTTAAGCCGACTGCTTAAAATTAATATCAAAACTCTTTTGCTAGACTCTCTAATGCCTTACCTGTAACTCTTTGCACTGTCCATTCATCCATCGAAACCGCCCCAATAGATCTATAAAAATTTAAGGCTGGCGTATTCCAATCTAATACCCACCACTCAAAGCGGCCGCAATTTCTATCAATAGCTATCTTAGCTAGATATGAAAGCATCACTTTTCCAATTCCTTTGCCACGAAATTCTGGTTTCACATATAGATCTTCAAGATAAAGCCCCGGCCTTCCAAGAAAGGTAGAAAAGTTGTGAAAATATAGAGCAAACGATACTGGCTCTTCATTCCACTCACCAATTATGACTTCAGCGACTTTTCTTTTCCCAAATAAACTTTCTTTTAAAGTACTTTCATCTGCTACTACTTCATGAAGTAGTTTTTCATACTCTGCAAGTTCTCTTATAAAGGATAAGATTAGTGGAACATCATTTTCTGCGCCTTCTCTAATTGTCAGGTTTTTAAGTTGTGTTGAGATCCTCATATGAAAAGATTATATATTTTATGCTATTCTTACCCAAATCTGAGCATATCCACATTATATGAGGTTTCATTTAGGAGATAATGAATTTAAGGGGCTGATAAAATTATCCGATCTTCCTGATGCCTCTCTTCTCCCAGAAAAGCAAAGACTTCGCCTTAGGGTTTATCAAGCCTCAAGTGAAATTAGAGCCGCTAGAGATTGTGAAGGTTTTGCTGCATACATCTATTCAGGTGGTGATTTTATTGATAGAGCAACAAGGGCAAGCATGAAGCAGTGCGCACCTCCTTTTAGTAGTGGCGATTTATTAGCATTCTCAAGACCTGAGCTTAGAGATAGTTTAGTTATGACTCACTGGGGAATCTCTCTTGGAGAGGATTTGGTGCTTTCAAAGTATGGGCAAGGTGATCTAAGGATTGATACTGTTAATGATTTAGTCTTTAACTATGGATCCGATCTCGTTCTCTCAATTAAGATTTAATTGGATTAGCTCACAAACTCAGATTAACCTACCAAAATTACACAGTTATTTCAGGGGTTTTTTAAATCTTTAGTTAACGCTTTCATTAAGCCCTCAAGGATTTTAGCCGATAAATACCTAGTCGTGTTTATCAAAGTCGCATTATTAGTCACTTTCTTAGCAGCTTCTAGTTTTGCTCAGAAGATTGATATTGCAATTGTGCCTAATGTTACTGATTCTACAAAATTAATAATAAAATATAGACGAAACTACAATCGAGCAAAAATTTCCGATTTTTTAAAGAAAAATAGACTTACTAAAGATAGGCTCAACAGTAACCTTGAAGTCTTTAAGGTAGGTTATGGAAAAAAGCGAGATTCTATCCTCTCTAAAGTTCATTCTTTATCTGATCAGATCGCGTTTGCTGAACTAAATAGGCGTCTCCCTCCAGGATTAATACCAAACGATCCAAGCTACGCAAATCAATGGTTTCATCCTAAAATAGGGGATGACAAAGCTTGGGATATTACATTTGGATCTTCAGAGATTATTATAGCAATTCTTGATACTGGAGTTGATTCAACACATCCTGATTTAGCAGCCAATATAGTACCGGGTAGAAATATATTTGATGGAAATTCAAACACTAGCGATGTTTATGGACACGGAACTGCTGTTGCTGGAAATGCAGCTATGGTTGGAAATAACTCGGTTGGTGGAGCAGGGGTATGTCCTGGTTGCAAAATAATGCCAATTAGAATCTCTGGCCCAGATGGATGGGCTAATTCAATTAATGCTTATTTAGGGCTAGAATATGCTGCTGATAATGGAGCAAGAGTTGCAAACATAAGTTATGAGTTTGGAACATCTTCGATCGTTCAGCTTGGTGCTGAGTATCTTATCTCTAAAGGTGGTGTAGTAACAGTTTCAGCAGGGAACTCTGGCCAGCTTGTAAATACAGCAAGTAGCGATAAACTTTTAACTGTTGGCTCAGTAAATTCCTCAGATATAAAAAGCTCCTGGTCAAACTATGGACCAGTCCTTGCCGTTATGGCGCCAGGGGAAGGAATGTACTTAACGAACAATGGTGGTGGTTATGGATCTTGGGCTGGTACATCTTTTTCTGCTCCAACAGTTGCAGGCGTAATTGGATTAATGTTTTCGATAAATCCTAATCTTACCCCACAAGAAGCAATGGATATAGTAAAGAACACTGCGATCGATCTCGGAACCACTGGATATGATAATACTTATGGGTGGGGAAGAGTGAATGCAGAGGCTGCTGTTTTAGCATCTATAGGTGCACCAACTAATACTCCAACAGCTACTCCAACTAGAACTCCGACTAATACGCCCACCAGAACTCCAACTAATACCCCAACGTCTAGCTTTCCTACTAACACTCCGACTAATACTCCAACGATTGATCCAACTAACTCACCCACTCCAACTAATACTGCTAATTTACCAACAAGCACCCCGACTGTGATTGTCACTGCAACCCCTGCACCTTTAGTTAAAATAAAACCAAAAAATCCCATTCCTGGAAAAAGGGTAAGAATAGTAGTTCAAAACATAACTCTTCCAGCTACATTTGAAATTGGGTTAGGAAAATTAATCTGTGGAGATATTCAACTTAGTAGAGATAAAACTACATTCAGACTTCATCATAGAATTAAGCCTTCAAAACTATCTCTTAGACTTAATGATTCAAAATTACTTTCGGTCAAGATTCTTCCTCAAGCAGTAAGGGCAGTAAGCTTGAGCAGATCATGCAAACTGCTTATGAGAGAATTTTAAAGCATTTTTCTTCTATACGACTTTAAACATAGCTCTCTTGTTTTTTATCAAATTATAGCATTTCTTCTATTTATTTTATATATAGAAAAATTATAGAATCATGGGTCTATGGTGAAGATCCTTTTTATCGATATGAACTCATTCTTTGCAAGTGTTGAGCAGCAGGAAAGGCCTGAATGCAGAGATAAGCCCATTCTAGTAGCTCCCCTTCTAACTGACTCAACCTGCGCAATCAGCGCTTCCTATGAAGCAAGGGCTTTTGGAATAAAAACAGGAACCTCTGTTAGGGATGCTAAAACTCTCTGCCCTGAAGTTATAGTTATTCCAGCAGATCCAAAGAAATATGTTCTCTATCATAAAAAGATCATTGAAGTGCTGGATCATTATTTTTCAACTGTTCATGTGCTTTCAGTTGATGAGATGGCCTGCGTACTAGGGCACCGTCACCAAACAAAAGATACTGCATCAGCTTTGGCACTAAAAATTAAAGCTCATATTAAAGAGTATCTTGGCTTTTATTTGCGCTCCTCTATTGGGATTGGTCCAAATATTTTTCTTTCAAAAGTTGCCTCTGATATTGAAAAGCCTGATGGATTAACTGTTTTTGGCAGTAGCTACTGGTTTACACTTTTTAAACTAAAGCTAACCGATCTTCCTGGAATCGCTTCAAGAACAGAAGCAAGGCTTAATAGCTGTAATATATACACAGTAGAGGATCTTTGGAGAGCAAGACCACATGAGCTACGTGCAGCTTGGGGAAGTGTAGTCGGAGAGCGCTGGTACTATATGCTAAGAGGCTCTCTTGAAGTTGATTATGGAATGCATACAAGCGATATTAAAAAATCTGTTGGACATTCACATGTACTTGCTCCTAATCTAAGAAATAAAGAAGGGGTAGAGGAAGTTTTACTTAAACTTACTTCTAAAGCACTTAAAAGACTTAGAAGTTATAACCAGGAAGCTTCAAGACTTTATCTTTCTATCACATATCGCCATACAAAAGACTTAAGTAAAAAATACAAATGGCGCATTGATAAAAAACAAAATGTAGTAACAAATGATGATCTTTTTTGGCTCCCTTTAGTAAGTGGCTGGAGCAAAGAAGCCCCTGAGCGCTCTTGGTTTGTCCCTATCAAAGCAGCTATCTGCTTTTCAGAGCTCACTTCATCGTCAAAACATCAAATTGGGCTATTTCAAGATCGAAGAAAATATATCGACTTATTTCATAAAATAGACAAGATAAATCAGGCTTATGGGACTAAAGTCGAGATTGCAAGTGTTTTTAAAAATACCCAAGCTCCTTTTAGGATCTCTTTTGGAAAGCCAGGTTAGTGGGGAAAGTAATTTGTTGAACTATATTTTATGATACAATCACAGTATGCACTTTGTAATCCTATTGCTACTTCTACCTTTAAGTGCGTTAGGAATAACTTTTGAGCAGGTAGCAGCAGTTGCGCTAGGTTCTGGAACAATCTCATGGAGCAGTCCAGCAGTGGATGATCTAAACGATGATGGTATTCTTGATGCTGTAGTCGGTCTATCTGAAGGGATGGTAGTAGCTGTCTCTTCAGACGGTAGCATTCTTTGGAAAAGGCGAATAACCAAGAATAGATGTGCAAAAGCAAAAAACTACAATGAATGGGATAAATACAACGATCTCTTATCTACTCCCACAATAGCGAACCTCACAGGAGGTCAGAAAAAGACCATAATAGTAGGCTACGGTGGTCTTTATCACAAAGAATGCGATGGTGGCGTGGTAGCACTTAATGGAAAAAATGGGGATATAGAGTGGAAATTCTCCACGAAGGCTTGGGCAAAAAAAACGAAAACCTGGGCAGAAAAACATGGTGTCGTATCAACTCCAGCTGTTAAAGATGTAGATGGAGATGGGAAAAAAGAGATTGGATTTGGGAGTCTAAATAGACATGTTTTTATTCTAAACTATGATGGAAGCGTAAGACGTGTATATCACACAGCAGACACAGTATTTTCTTCCCCGATATTTACTCAAGGAGGGAAAATCATCTTTGGGAGCGACATCACTGCCAATAAAATGCTAAAACCAAAAACCAAAAATGGAGGGATTCTTAGTTTAATGGAAACCTCTCAACGTACTGGTACAATCCCATTTCGATCTGAACTGATTGCAAGCTTATATGTTGATCAGGTTATACACTCAAGTCCTGTTATTGGAGATGTAGATATAACTTCCGATGGAAACGGAGTAATTTTTGGAAGTGGCTGCTATTTCCCAGAGAGAAATTATTACAAACGTGGAAATTGGATTAAAGTTGTAAAAGCAAACACTTTAGAAGAGTTACATACACTCCCGATAAATCAATGTATGAGTCAGACACCAGCAGTTGGAGACTTAAACGGTGACGGAGTTTTAGATATTGTTGGTGGAACTTTTTACCCAGAATCATACCAGGTAAAATCCCAAGGTATCGCTTATACGGTCAAAGATGGTACTCCAAAAGTTCTTTGGAGTAAAAGAATAAGGGACCCAGCAATATTTCAATCTCCAGTAATTCTAAATGGAGAAAGTCCTGTGGTTTTGTTTCCACATTCAGGAGGAGCTTTGGTAATTGATGGAAAAACTGGCAATAAATTGCCTCCGCTCTATACCAAGATGAGCTCTAAGAGTAACTTAGCAATCGGTGATATAAACGGAGATCTTGTTCCAGATCTTGTTGTAGCTGGGAACTTTAAGGGCTACTCAGGTAAAGCATTGATTAAGTTTTACATAGGAAAAAGTGATAAGAATTTCTCCTTTGAGCGACACGGTAACTGGAGAACTAATTAGCCTCAGTCGGAAAGACAGGTTAGCTTACAGTATGGGGGTGTTAAGTTTTGGGAGGACTATAGCATCTCTCATAATTCCTGATCAGTGTTCAATGCGAATGTTTGGCACTGCGAGAGGATTTCCTTGCCTGGACTGGTTTTCTCGTCCTCCATAGCTTTAGCGAAGGAGGAAACCAGTCCTAAGCAAAGGTCAGGCTAAAGCCAGACCAGGCAAGTGACTTTTTAGTGATCGGGAATTACGAGAGATGCTCTATGCCTGGTCAAGAATCTGTAGTGCGCGCCAGGGGACGGAACAACAATAGGGTGCTCTAACCCACAACACTTCTAAAACTATCCATCAGAAACTACTAGTAAAAATAACTACTTACTAATCAGAAAATTTCATAACTATTTAGCTTCATAGACTTTAGGTGAAGCAACCAGGACTCGACAGGTGATATGAGAAGTAGGTTCTTTAGTGTGCCCTAAAGAATCAGAGGTTTTTTAAAGAGGTTTTTAAGCGAAGTGAGAAGTATCGTTAGCATACTGCTACTAACATCCTTAGCCCTGTCTCAATCAACGTATTACGTCTCTCCTAGCGGAAATGACACAAATCCTGGCACTTTAAATCAACCATTTAGAACATTTGAACGAGCAAGAGATGCATCAAGAACTACAAGCTCAAGCACTGTTATTGTTCGTGGGGGAGAGTACGAATTTTTGGCACCTTTTGAGCTAACGGGCTTAGACTCAGGAAATGCTTCTTCTCCAAGAGTATGGAAAAACTATCCAGGTGAAACTCCAACTCTTAGAGGAAGTAAATGTTTTACTTCAATGACAAGCTTAGGAAGTAATAAATATAAAGGCACACTTACCGGAGCTCCTACTCCGGTTGAGTTTTTGTACTTTAACGATCAAAGACTTTATCCTGCTAGAGCTCCAAATTGGCAAATGCCAAATTATTCTCAGCTTGATCCATATTTAGGAAGTTTTTATTTTGTTGATACAGCTCAAGCGCCTTCAAGAAATACTCTTAAATACTCATCAGCAGATTCAACAATAATAAATACTCTTGCAGGCAAAAGTGGACTATCCATTTATGTAGACACATTTTCAGGGCTTTGGGGGTGGAGATACACTCAACCAATTGTTTCAATAAATACATCTACTAGAACAATTACCTTAGAAAATAACGTTGGGGCTGATATAAAATCAGGAAATAGATTCTGGATTCAAGGTGCTCCTGAGCTGTTATCAGTTGGTGAATTTTATCACAACCAAAGCACAAACGAATTTACAGTTCACCTTCCACAAACACTCGAAGCAAGTGATAAGGTATGCGTTCCTGTTGCTGATATCATTGTTCAAAGTGCTGCAAGCAATTTAATTTGGAAAGGTTTTACAATGAAACAGTATGTATCAACTGCTTTTAATGTAAAATCGAGTGCAAGTAATATAAACTTTAATGGCAATATCGTTAAACATGGCAAACATGGGTTTAGAACAGATTACTCTATTTCAAAGAATCTAACAGTTACAAACAATCATTTCTTCGATCTTGAAGGTGGAAATGCGGTTGCAGTTCTTGGAGGTATGTTTGTTAAAAATCTTGCTAATAGTGGGAATATCATCTCTAACAATTTAATTCACAACATTGACATTTACAGAGCTGGCGCAGGGGCTGGTGCGTTAATCGACAAAGAAGAAGTTGGTGTAGTTTTTACTAATAACGAGATGTTTAAAACCGGAAGGCATGGACTTATCTTTGAAGGAAATGATCACTTTATTGGGTTTAATAGAATCTCTGAAGCAGGACAGATCTGGGTTGATGCTTCTCCTATAAATACTGGAGGAAGAAGCATGATTCGAAGAGGTACAGTAATTCAAAATAACTACCTTTTTGAGCCTGGTGGTTATGTTCAAACAGGTCATGGTCAGTGGGAATTAAAGAGGGCTGGATTTTCAACTTCTGTTTTCCATGTCCCTAATATCACCTTAATGATAGACGACTGGGCCTCTGGTGTCACAATTGAAGGAAACGTTCTTGAAAACGCAAATGGCGTCTGCCTCTCAAATCACGGGGGGCGCGATAATATAATTAGAAAAAATGTTTTTTATAACTGTGTAGCTGGGATTACAATGGATGAGCCCCTTTTAACTGCGGGCACTTTTTTTGCCCCATACTGGCCACTAATGTGGGAAGAGCTTCAAAATCTAGAAGCTAATGGCTACAACAGAACCCTTTATTATCAAGCATATCCTGAGCTAAGCACAGTTCCTGAGAATCCAGGCCAAGGAGAGGCGATGGTAAATCTTCTAATAGAAAAAAATATATTCGATAAAAATCATAGGCCATATAAAGATCATAGAGGTGGAGCAAATTTAAATTTTAGAAATAATCTTTTTAAAGCTAGTTGGAGAAATTTTGTAGCCCTTAGAGAGGCTCCAAATTCAGGATCGTATGTCGATTTGAACCTAACTCAGTGGAGAGGTATAGGTAGAGATCTAAATAGTACAGAGATAGCTTCTACGGCTCCATTATTTGTTAACCCTGGAACTGATTATTCCTTCCATCCAGATACAATCGCTGATGATTTAGGATTTACTGCGCCTGATATCTCACAAATGGGGGTAAATCCGATTCTTCCACCTGCTCCATCAATCTCAACCTCAGTAAGTCAGGTAACAACAAAACAAATACCAATTTCAGTTAATACAAATTCATCAGACCCATTATTTCCTGTAACTTTAGTTCAGTATCAAATTAGAGAATCAACAGGAGCAAATATTACAAGCTGGGCTAATCTTGCTTCCCTATCTACCTCTGTTGGAAGCTCTTTAATGGAGTACGGAAAATCGTACAAAGTATGCGCTAGGCAAAAAAATGATGCCCCAAATTTAAAGCGTCTACCTGAAGATGAATTATTTACGCTAGGTAACTGTACTACAAACGTATATCTTGCAGCACCTACTCCAACTCCTACAAATACTCCTACAAGAACTCCAACTGCAACTCCAACTCCCACAAGAACTCCTACTTTTACTCCAACTGCAACAGCTACTGCTACATCAACTCCAACTAGTACTCCAACTTCAACTCCAACTCAGGTAGATCCTGGATCGAGTAATCCAACTGCTACTCCAACTTTTACCCCTACTCAAAATAACGATAATAGAAACTTTGAGCCGACCCCTACTAGAACACCAAAACCTAGAAAGAAACCTAGAGTATCTTCAGCCAATGTTATAGGTGATAGCATTACACTTGTGGCTACTTCTTCAACTGGATATATCGAAGCTTATTTAGATGATGAGCTTGTAAAAACTTCATTTAAGAAGAAGATGAAGCTTAAGCTTAAAAGGCTAAATCGTGGAAAGCGTTTTTTAACATTCCTAAGCAAAACCCCAAATGGCAAAATATTTACTACAAGATTAGTACTTAGAGTTCGTCTTACCGGAATAAATATTAGATACTTAAATTAGAAGACTGTAATACAAAGTGTGTGTATTAATTCAAATAATTTTTAACACGAAGGAGGAAAGGACTCGAAGGTTTTGATTAGAGCCACTTAGGAGAATATATATTCCTTCGCGACCTTCTGTCCTTCGTGTTAAACAAATAGTTTTAGTCTCTTACACAGTTTAAGTGGCGACCCCTAAATTAACTATTTCTCTTTATCGTCTGCTTTAAGAAGTTGCAGCACTAAATTAGGTTGCTGATTAGCTTGAGCAAGCACTGCAGCTGCGCTTTGTTGAAGTATCTGAGTAAGAACTAACTGACTTGATTCAACAGCAACATCTATATCAGTGATTCTTGATGCTGCTGCAAGATAGTTATCCGAAGCTGTTCTAAGATTATTAATTGCAACTCCCATTCTTGATTGAAGCGCCCCAACAGAGCCTAGCTCTCCAGTGATTCTATTTAGCTGATCTCTAAGAACTTCAAGTGCTGCTAAAGCGTTTTCTTGTGTTGTAAGATCTTGCCTTGCAATTGATGTTATCTCTCTTGGGTCACCTTCATAGATCCGTACATCTCCCCACGTTACTGCTGTAGCAATATCAGCGATTCCATCCCCATTAAAGTCTGCAACAGCTGCCGAGATTGAGTTTGTTATAGCCCCTAGTGTTGTAGCAGCTCCAAAGGTTCCATTTGCATTTCCTATTAATATTGCAACTGAGCCTGCTGATGTTCCACTATCTCTTAGAGCAATTACGGCATCAAGAACTCCATCGCCGTTAACATCGGCCATATTTAGATCCTGGTATGCTAAATTATATCCACCAAAGTCGAAGGAATAAGTACTTGCTGCTCCAAAAGTTCCATTTCCATTTCCAAGAGAAACGATCATCTGATCGGTTGTTACTGTTGTAGAAAGAAGATCTAAATATCCATCGCCATTTACATCAACTAATGCTGATGAGCGGTTATCTCCAGCTTGGCCGAGGGAGCTGCTAAATGTTCCATTTCCATTGTTTAAAAATATTCTGGTTCCAGTAATCGTCGTAAATGCGATATCCATATGCCCATCGCCATTTATATCTCCAATAGAAGAGCGATATTGATATGCAGTTGATCCGATTGTGACTCTTGCATTGAACGTTCCATTTCCATTTCCACGATATAGGTAAACAGCCCCATTAGTCTGATCGTTTGAGATCATGTCTAAAATTCCATCGCCATCAAAATCTGCAACCTGTGCACCTTGGGACATTCCACCGGCTGTTACACCTGGGAAAACGTTTCCGGCAGTAAAGCTTCCATCTCCATCACTAAGTAAAACCTCGCCCCCACCAGATTGAACGAATCTGATCATGTCGTCTCTACCATCACCATTAAAATCACCAATTGTGATTCGATATGTGCCAGCTGATCCAGTTGTCGTTACTGCTGCTCTGAAAGTACCGTCTCCATTACCTAAGCTTACCCATGAACCATTAGTGTAAGAGGCACCTGCAAGATCCAATATTCCATCTCCATTGAAATCCCCTGTTTGAATATCAAATTGCCCTGATGCGCCACCTGAGCCAACTGTAGCATCTGCTGTAAAAGTTCCATCTCCTACGGTTCGTGATAGCTCCCCTCCTAGAGAAGCAAAGATAGAGCCTTCCAGTCCGTATCCACCCTGGAATCTAATGCCTGAAGTTAAACTTCCATCTATAAGATTTAGCCCATTAAATTCTACCGATTCTAAGATTCTATTAAATTCTTGAACTAGCGCCGCATTGACTCTATGAAGGGCTAATCGTTGCTGAAATGAGTAGGTGCCATTTGCTGCCTGCTCTGCAAGTTCAAACTGCTGCTGAGTAATATTTGAAAGTTCCTGCAAAGCTCCTTGAGCAATACTGAGCATGCTTAAGCCATCGTTGAAGTTTCTTATTCCTTGGGTAAAAACTCTTGAATCGGCTCTTAATGAAGATGAAATCGCTAGTCCTGCTGCATCATCAGAGGCTCTATTAATTCGTTGTCCTGAGGCTAACTTTTCTGAGATTGAGGCAAGTCTATCTGTAGCGTCAGAGAGCCTACGCTGTGCTGTTAGTGAATTAATATTTGAGCCAATCCTTAGCGTCAAAATCCTATTACCTCAACTCATTAAATCGACTACTAAAACTTGGACTTAATGTTTATGGTTACAGGGGAAATTTAAGCTAAAACTAAGTACTTAGATTGATTGAGTATTCAAAGTTTGGGCACTAAAAAATGTATGTTTTTCCTAAGAAATGAATAGTGATTCTAGGGGTTTAAAGAGACTAAGCTGCACAAAAAATATGGCGATCCTGCTACCTTAAAGCAGCAACTCCTAGTGATGAGCCTCTTCTTTTTTTATCTCATCAGCTACTTTTATTTCTAAACCTTTTTGAACTTCTATATGCTTTAGCGATGCATCTCTAAATGGGTTATCAATAAAAATACCTGCAATAAGAGTAAACAGAAGAACTACAGGGAAAACAAAATATAATAAAGTTATTTTATCTTCATACTTTAAATGCATAAAGAACATCAGCACCAAGGTAGCTTTAATGGTCGCTATGACCATTGCGATGACGATATTCCATCCACCAAAATTTACCCCTGAAACAGAGGGAGCAACTAAAACTGTGACAACAGTTAAGACAAGAAGTATTCCTAAAACTTTTGCAAAAACTTTTGGCTCAACAATATGTCCTAAATCACCTGCCATAAAACTAACCTATTAAATAAAGTAATGGGAAAAGATAGATCCATATAAGATCAACTAAGTGCCAATAAAGTGCACCTAATTCAACAGGAGTATAGTACCTACCTGAGAATCTATTTTTTCTGGCTTTTGTTATTACCCAAATCATCACACTCATCCCGATAATTACGTGAAGAGCATGAAGACCGGTTAAACAATAGTAAATTCCAAAATAGTTTTTATAACTTTGTGCGAAGTTAGGATCGCTCCAAAGATCAGTGCCTGGGAAATACCCTTTTGCATATTTGCCACTGTATTCAACAGCCTTAATAATCAAAAATATGAGTCCGCAAGCAACTGAGATTCCAAAATTTTTAACTATTCTCTTATTGTCTCCTATTTGAGCAGCATAGACCGCTACAGCTGCTGTATAGCTACTAAAAAGAAGTACTGCTGTATTAAGCGCTCCAAGCCTCCAGTCTAGCTTTTCACTTGCATGATGAAACTCATCAAAATACCACCAATGATAAAGTGCAAATGCGGCAAAGAGTGCTGCGAAAAGTAGGATCTCTGTTGCAAGAAATAACCACATACCAAGCTTTGCTGCATGGTATGCAGTAGTTGAGTCCATGTGGTGTGGCTCTGGTGGAGCGCCTGCTTCAATAATTTCTGAGTGCGAACCCATTTTTACGCCTTACTCCTTTCTTCAATTGGATACCCGTAGTCATATGAACCGCTTGTTACAACTGGTGGAGTTATAAAATTATCATGCGGTGGTGGAGATGGGCACTGCCACTCAAGCCCAAGAGAGTTATATGGATTTGATGGCGCAAGCCTTTTACCCCAAATAGCACTGGTTGTTAAATTTAAAAGGGCTAATGTGTAGCCAAGTCCATTAAAGAATGCGCCAACTGTTGATAGTTGATGCATCGAAGAGAACTCTGGCAAGTAGTCATAGTATCTTCTTGGCATACCTTCCATTCCAAGAACAAACTGAGGCAAGAAGGTTAGGTTAAAACCAAAAAACAAAAGCCAAAAAGAAAACTTAGCCCATCCCTCGTTGTAAAATTTCCCAAACATTTTTGGAAACCAAAAATGAAGTGCTGCAATAAGCCCAATTACTGCTCCGCCTTGAATTGTGTAATGAAAATGCGCAACAACAAAGTACGTATCATGATAGTAGATATCAACGCCAAGCACTGCTAAGTAAACCCCAGTGGTTCCTGCAATCATAAACAAAAACACAAACGCCATTGCATAAAGCATGGCAGAATCAAATCTAATTGACCCTTTGTACATAGTGCTTACCCAGTTAAACACTTTGACTGCTGTAGGAACTGCTACTCCAAATGTAAGAGCTGAGAATATTGCTGCTGAAAAAGCACTCATTCCCGATGTAAACATATGATGTGCCCAAACAATAAATGCAACTGCTGCAATACCAATTGAGGCAAAAACAACTGCTTTATAGCCAAAGATCGGCTTTCTGCTCATTACAGGAATGATCTCGCCAACAACTCCAAACGCAGGTAACACCATAATGTAAACAACTGGGTGCGAATAAAACCAGAAGAAATGTTGATAAAGAACCGGATCTCCTCCTTTTGCAGGATCAAAAATTCCAATCCCTAAAACACGCTCAACTATTAGAAGTATTAAAGTAATTCCAACTACAGGTGTTGCTAGAGTTTGAATAACTGAAGTTGCATAAAGCCCCCAAACTAAAACTGGGAGTCTCATCCAGTTCATTCCTGGGGCACGAAGTTTATGAATAGTTACTATAAAATTAAGCCCTGTTAGAATTGAAGAAAATCCTAAAACAAAAGCAGCAAAAGTCATTAGTATTACCCCCCACCCTTCACCTGCTCCAGTTGAAGTTGAATATGGAGTATAAAATGTCCAGCCAGTATCAAGCGGGTTCCAGACCCCTTGAGCCATCCCTTGAAGATAATCAATTAGCCAAACTGGATTTATGATTGCTACAAACCCAATTAGGGCTCCAACTACGTAGATGTAATAACTAAAAAGATTAAGCCTTGGAAAAGCTACATCTTTTGCCCCAATCATTAGTGGCAATAAAAAGTTACCCATCGTTGCTGGAATTCCAGGAACAATAAATAAAAAGATCATTAAAACGCCATGTAATGTGAAAAGAGCATTATAAAGATCCGGGCTTATTACCTGCGCTTGAGGCATAGCTAAATGGGAGCGCATAATGAGCGCAGAAATTCCGCCTACAAAGAAAAAAGATAAGATCGAAACGAGATAAAGAATTGCTATTCGCTTATGATCTAATGTTAAAAGCCAAGACTTAATCGACTTATCGCAATTTAAGTAGTTGTTCTCTTTAAGATGTCCATTTGCGTCTGGAACTACCTGATGACCACCCATAACTATTTCACCGTTTTTATAAATTCAATTAAATCTTTTACTTCTGACTCAGAAAGCTGTCCTTCATAAGGAGGCATTGCAGGAGCAAAGCCTTTTGCAACTTTTGTCATTGGCTGCAATATAGACTCAGTTATATAAGCATCATCAACCGTGACGCTCGATCCATCTTGAAGTTCTCTTTTTGATCCATATGATCCTTTAAATGTAGGTCCTACAAGATTTGATCCATCAAGTGTATGACAACCAATACATGCCTTAGCTGAATAAAGTTTCTCTCCTCGCTCCTTAGGTGATAGCTTCGACAGATCTTCTTCCTCATCACCTAAGCTAATATTTACGGCTGGTGCAGGAGGAGCAGAGCCGTCTTGAGCCTTAATAAATGCAATTAGAGCATTAAGTTGAGATTCGTCTAATCTTCCATCAAAGCTAGGCATTAAATTAGCTGCATATCCATCAACTAGTTTTATATTCGGATTAAGAATACTTTCTCTAATATAGTTTTCATCTGCTGAGTAGTTCGAACCATCAGACAACTTTCCTTCTCGTCCAAATGATTTATAAAAACTTGGTCCAACTAGTCTCACTCCATCCGCTAAACTGTGACAGGCATTGCAACCTAAAGATGTATAAAGCTGCTTTCCTAAGTCAGAAGGCGCTAACCCTTCAGTTGGATCATGGCTAATCCAAGCTTCAAACTCTTCAGCAGAAACAACTCTTACCTTTGCTAACATGTAAGAGTGCCTTGTTCCGCAATACTCAGTGCAATAAACATCATAAAGACCAGTTTTTACTGGTGTAAAGGAAACGTAAGAGTATTTTCCTGGAACAACGTCCTGCTTAACTCTCATGGCAGGGATAAAAAAGCTATGAAGAACATCTCTTGAGGTCATCACGAGTTTTATTGGCTGATTTACCGGAACAACAAGCTCCGCCCCCTGACCACCAGATTTTTTACCGTTTTGATACTGAAACTCCCATGCCCACTTCCAGCCTGTAACGTTTATAGTCATGGCATTTTCAGGAACATGTTTCATGTCGTTATAAACAACGATCCCAGCCCACCCCAAAAATATGCAAACAGCAGTAGGAACAGCAGTCCAGATAATCTCTAAGGTGTGGCTGCCTTCAATCCTTGGTGTTGGATGATCAACTCCGTTACGCCTTCTATATTTCCAGGCGAAATAAAGCATTGAACCAACAATTGCTACAGTGAAAAATACTGATAAATCAGTTATCAAATTATTAAGGAAATCAACTTCGGGTGCGATAGTTGAAGCCTGCTCTGGTAGAAACCTAAACATTTAAGACCGTCTTACAAGAAAAAATACTAATCCAAAAAACATCATCAAGGATGCCACAACTCCCACCCTCATGGCGAGTAGTCCAGTTGAAGGCTTAAGCAAATCTTCAGGACATTCCTCTCCGGACAATGTATAATAAGAAACCTTTGAATCACTAGCATCTTTAAAGCTACTTATAAAGCTCTCAGTTGAAAGAGTATTGTGGGTAAAAACTTTTGATATCACATTCTCTTTGGTTAGTAGCACAAGTTTTGGGGTATGCTTACGAAGTTCAAATTTTTCAAACAGCGTATTATCCCTAGATGTAGCAAAAACCCATCTATTCTCTATGTTATTCCTGTCCGGAAACCTCTCATACACTTTTAGAGCCCTTTGGCGGCCCAACTGCCATGTATCTTGAGCTCCAAAGCCGATTGTGACCACATTTAAGTCTTCTCCTAGCCTTAATCCTGACTCTGAAAGAACCTTTCTAAACTGCCTGACAAGGGTATTGCATGAAAATGCACAGCTAAATTGGGTAAACAGTAAGGCATTCGGCCTATCTTTAAGCAGATGAGCCTCAAGAGTCGATTCCTTGCCACTCATGGCGAGTGTTAGATCTTGAGCTAAGATCGTTGATGTAAAAAAAAGTGAGCAACAAGCTAATGTCTGGACTGGGTTCAACCAGTCCCTAGCAAAGGTCAGTCTTCCTACTTTGCCAAGACTTCGTAAGACGAGAAAGACTGGCCAGGCATTTTTTAATAATCGCATTTCTTTTTCTAGCTTATACTATTACAAGTTTAAATACAGTGAGGTTCTTTCTTTCAAGTTTAGGGATATTTCTAATTATCACTTCTTTAATATTTGGAAGCTTTCATATCCAGATTCCATTTTTTATTCATCTATTAGGTTCAACTAAAATTACTTTTGGTGTTGGAGCTTTGTTATTACTGCTTGGAAGAGATTTAAGCATCAAAACTCTAAAACTTTTAGTTCCTTTAAGCATTGCTCTATTGGGGATTAGTCATCTTGCAACTCATAGATTTTTCTTCCTTCAGTCTTCACCCTATAGGTGGAACTATCTTGCGGCGTTAGTGGTAGGTTTTATTCTTGCAAGATTCATTGGGTTAAAAAAATCTGTGGTTTTACTTTTAGCTCTATCGATTCTAGCTCCACTTTCAGGATTTTTTATTACTTCAGAGGGAAGGCTTCTTTTCTCAGACGATCATCCATCATTTCTCTATCGCTTACTTCTGCTTTGGGAAGAGTTCCCTTCTATTCCATTTTATAGCCCTCAGTGGAATGGGGGATACGATGCAAGAGAATTTTTCCCAAGTGGCTCTCTTGCCCCATTCTTTATTGGATTTCCATTGTTCTTACTTTTAGGAGTTAAGGAATCTTACAACCTAATAGCTTCATTCTTGGTATTTGTTTTGCCTTCTTTATCTGTCTATTTTGCATCAAGAAAACTAGGTCAAAGCAAATATGCTTCCTCATTTAGTGCAATAGTTGCAGGCTCTTCTTCGTCCGTATGGTTCACCTGGGGTTTAACTTATGGAACTTTAGGATTTCTAGTTTCAGCAAGCTTAGCTCCTTGGTGCTATTCGTTTGCAGCATCTTATAACCGATCATCAAAAATTTTAGGGATACTTATCTTTTCTCTCACTCTATTTTGGCCACTAGGTGGCGTAATAGTTCTTCCTGCACTTTTGCTTCTTATTAAGAAAAGAGCATTTTTATTTCTACTAATACTATCTGCTATTCATCTCACCTGGATTCCTATTTTCTTATCCGCCTCGAAAGTAGGATCATTTGTTCAGGCTGAAAACACCGAGAGAAAAAAACCATCTCTTGCTGAAACTCCACTTGAAACTTTTAGAGACACCTTCGAAAAGGCGAATCCTCTGATCCTGTTTATTGGATCTGCTCTAATCATTAGAAAAAAATTTCTCTCTCTAGCAGCTCTTTATCTTCTAATTTTAGGAGTTGGGGGTCCTGTGATTAAACCTCACTTAGAGTTTGACAGAATGCTGATTGTGTTTTTTTTAACTTTATCAATTCCACTTGGGGCTCTTTTGGCTTCAATCAGGGGGCTAGCCCAGGAGGGTCTGCTTTTAACTATACTTACTCTATCAATTTTTCAAATCACTAAAATATCAATCAACAAAACTCCTATAATTTTCCATTTTGAAGGATCGGAAAGTAAATTCGTAATCTCTGAGATGGAGAGATTAAAACCAACAGGGAGAGTTTTATTTGCTGGCTTTACTCTACATGAGCTTAGTGGTGGGCACGTAGCATTACTGCCAGAACTAACAGGCGCTCAGATGATGGCATCAAGATATCAACACGACACCTGGAAATATCAGGATATTGTGCCCGTAAGCTATAGAGAGAGAGGCTCAAAGGGAATTAATGAATATTTAGAGCTTTATAACGTCGAATATATAATCACTCATGATGATTTTTGGGGTAAGTGGTATCAAAAAAGAAATGCTGAGTATTTGAAGATGTCAGAGGAGAAAAAGTTTAAAATTTTCAGACGATTAAAATTTAATTCTAATTGGGCACTGGAAGGAGAGGTTTCGGAAGTAAAGCAGAATCGGAATTCTATAGAATTAATTCCCCTTTCAGCTGATGTAACTATCAGATTTAATTACTTTCCTTTCCTAGAATCATCAAACTGTACGATTGAGGGCAAAAATCTTGGCAGCGAAATGAATTTTATCAGGCTAAATAACTGTCCAATTGGGAAAAAGATTGTTATTAAGTCATTATCACCATTTAATAGAATTTTAGGATGAATAAATATCTTGTAACAGGAGCTGGGGGGTTTACGGGTTCATACCTTGTCGATGCCTTAATGAAAAAAGGGTATCAGGTTAGAGCCTTAGTAAGAAAAGAAGAGCAAGCATCGTCTTTAAGAGCTAAAGGCGCTGAGGCTATCGTTGGGGATATAAAATCAGAAGACAATCTAAAAAGAGCAACTGAAGGCATCTATGGCGTTTTTCACATAGCGGCTCTTTTTAGGCAGGCTGGCCTTCCGGACTCAGAGTATATTGCTGTTAATCGAGATGCAGTTGATACGCTTTTCAAAGTTTCAGTAGAAAATGGTGTTAAAAGAATTGTTCATTGCTCTACTGGAGGTGTTCATTCTGGGGTAAAAAATCCGCCTATTACTGAGGAGACTCCCTATTACCCCGGAGATCTATATCAGGACTCAAAGCTTCAAGGAGAGCTAATTGCTCAAGATTGGTTTAAATCTGGAAAAGTTAAAGGTGCAATTATAAGGCCTGCGATGGTTTATGGGCCTGGGGACGAAAGAATTGGAAAACTTTTTCGAATGATCTCAAAAGAGAGATTTTTCTACATTGGAGATGGCAAAGCTGAGGTTCACTGGATTGATGTAAGAGATCTCGCCCAATCCTTTATTCTTGCTATGGATAATGAGGCACTTGCGGGAGATATCTTTGTAATCGCAGGTGATAGAGTCTTTACTCTAAAAGAGTTCTGCTCACTTGTTGCGTGTCTCTTAAATGTACGTCCTCCATGGATACACATTCCAGTAGTTCCGATGAAAGCTTTAGGGCTTCTATGTGAAATTTTATGTAAGCCCTTTGGTATTGAGCCTCCAATATATAGGAGAAGGGTGGACTTTTTTACAAAAAGAAGGTGGTTTGACACTTCAAAGGCAAAGAAAATCTTAGGCTTTACCCCTTCTCAAACAATTTTAGGAGAACTAAGAGACATACTTGAGTCGTATATAGAAGCAAATCTTATCGACGCTCCTAAGTTAAAGAAAAAGTATGGCAAAGCTACCATAATCAGAGATTTGGATGGCAATATAATTGAATGGCACGAAGATGCTCAAAGGCTCTACGAAATTTCCCCTGAAATGGCTAAAGGCAGAATAACTCACTCGCTTTTTAACACCATATTCCCAAACCCATTAGAGGAGATAAATCAAAGAGTTCTTAAAACAAAGAAATGGGTCGGGGAGCTTGTTCACACCAATCCCAAGGAAGAGAAGTTTTTTGTGAAAAGTACCTGGGAGCTGATTGGAGACAATAGGATTAAAGAGTTTAATCAAGCAAGCTAGTGTTTGGCATGGCCAAACATCTGCCTGCGCATTTAGCAATTCTTTACTTATACCAATTATCTGTTATTATACATCAATTAATTAATTATGGATGTCTGGAAGCAGTTTGAAGAGAACGATATTACGCACAGTGCTGCGCATCATATCCTTGCTATAATGGAGCTAAAAAAAACAAGAGGCTACGCAAGAGTAACTGATGTAGCAAAGTTCCTTAATATTACTACAGGAAGCGCATCTGCTAATTTAAAAAGCTTAAAAACAAAAAAACTTGTAATTGAAGATGACAACAGGTTCTTAACTCTTTCTGATAGAGGTCAAAAGCTTGCTGAACTTGTAATTATGAGAAAGGAAGTCATTCGTGAGTTTTTAACCAATATTTTAAAAGTTTCTCCAGAACAAGCAGAAGTTGATGCATGCAAAACTGAGCATCTCTTAAGCATTGAGTCTGCAACAAAGATGAGAGAGTTTATTCTATCCTATAGGGGCGCATGAGCTTAGCTGAAAAAATTAGATCTAATATTCCGCTCGCTATGAAGGCAAAAGATCCTATTAGGCTTCAAGCCTTAAGGGCTCTTCAAAGTGAATTTCAATATGAAGAGATGCAAAAAGGTTCTCTGTCTAGCGATGATATAATTGCCATTCTTAAGCGAGAAGTTAAAAAGCGACATGAAAGCCTAGAGTATGAGGAAAAAGCAGGCAGACAGGATGCCATTGAGGTTCTTAAAAAAGAGATCTCTGTAATTGAAGAATTTCTTCCAAGCCAATTGTCTGAAGACAATCTAAAAGAGATTATCTTAGAAATTAAAACAAAAGGCGCTTCAAACATGGGAATGGCCATGAAAGAGCTAAAATCTTCTTATGCTGGGCAATACGATGCAAAAAGAGCAAGCGAGATTGCTAAAGAGATCTTTGGATAAAGAATTAATATTTGAAACTACCTTTGAAGGCGTAAAGGAAGAAGAGCTCTATCTGTGGCACTTAAGGCCCGGGGCATTTAATAGACTAAACCCCCCTTGGAATCCTGCAAGGCTTCTCTCTGCTCACCCTGGAGTTTTTGATGGTGCTAAGGTTTCACTAAAAGTTATGGGGATTACGTGGCTATTAAAACATCATGACGTAATAGAAAATATTCAATTTTGTGATTCTCAAGTTAAAGGGCCATTCTTTTCATATTCCCACACACATAAATTTTTAAGTGGAGGAAGGCTCAAGGATGAGATCAGATTCAATGCCTTAGGCTCATCTTTTATAGAAAAAGAACTAAGAAGAGTTTTTAAGTTTAGACATGAGGCTCTAAGAAGAGATCTAGCTCAGCACAAAAATTCTAGAAAATTAAAATTTCTTATTACTGGCGCTTCAGGATTAGTCGGCTCTAATTTAAGTTCATTTCTTACCTCTGGAGGACATGAAGTTGATAAGCTATTAAGGCCAAAAGAGTGGGATGGAGAAACAAGATTAGATAAGGACTTAGGAAAATATGACTGCATTGTTCATCTTGCCGGAGAGAATATCGCTGATGGTCGTTGGACTAAAAATAAAAAAGAGAAAATATTAAATAGCAGAGTTAAAAGTACAGAGCTTTTGGCAAAATCTATCCATTCGCTTTCTAGTAAGCCTTATCTTATCTCTGCATCAGCAATTGGTTTTTACGGTACCAAAGGCGAGTTTGATGAGTCATCAGGAAATGGCGAAGGATTTTTAGCTGATGTTGTAAACAGGTGGGAAGAAGCATGGGGAAGTCTTTCAGTGGCAAAACTAAGATTTGGAGTAATACTTAGCCCACTTGGAGGTGCTCTAAAAAAATTACTCATTCCTTTTCACTTTGGCTTAGGTGGATCAATTGGTAATGATTCAATTAATTGGATCTCTTTAGATGATGTTATCTATCTAATTAATAAACTATCTCAAGAGCAGACCTTTAATGGCGCGCTAAATGTATCTCAATATGTGGAAGATTTTTCAAAAACATTAGGAAAAGTATTAAACAGACCTAGTTTTTTTAAAATTCCTGATTTTGCTTTAAATATTTTATTTGGTGAGATGGCAAGAGAAACACTTCTATCTCAACCAAAAATCAGCTCAAGTTTGAACTTTGTTGATCATGACTTGGAGTCTTATCTTAGGTTTTGCCTTGGGCGATGAGTGATCCTAGGTGGAGGTCACCCCCCCCCCAATGCCACTTACCTTCATTGTGTAAGTGGTTAATTTAATTTGGTAAAACTTAAGGACGCAGAGGTCTCAGAGTTACGCAGAGTAGTTTGTTTTGGATAACTCTGTGAAACTCTGAGCACTCTGTGTTCAAAAATCAGTTCTCAAGCACTGATAATTTAGAATTGAATGTAAGTGGCATTGTCACCCCTGGGAGGCCTGACCCCAAATAAAAGCATTTTTAATCCTATCATGAAATTTTCTTGCAGCTTCAGGATGCTCAATGCACAATTCTCTATATTTAATTAAAGAAAACATAAGTGGAACTTTTAAAATATTATCGGTTCCCTCAACTTCCCCTGTACCATACTCCCATGAGTGGTCAGTTAAATTAAGCCCGGCTTCTTTTTCAGCAAGCTTTATTTCTTTAATGAGATCTTTAAATTTATCAGTTTCTCGAAGTAACTCTCGTGCCCAAAACTGAGCTAATCTTAGAAAATCGAATTTCGGGGTTCCTTCAATAGAAAAAACTCGAATCTCTGTATGTGACTCAGGACAACTAAAAGAGTGGTGCACAGGTCTCGAGCCTGGATTATTATAAACTAGTCCTTTACTCATAATACTTGTCATTGAACTAACCCAATCTTTATTTTTTGGATCAAAATCTGTTGGATAAAGACACATTAGCCCTAAAGCAATATATTTAAATTCCTCCTTAGCTGGCACTCCAATTGAAATATGAACAGCGCATTCAGAGTCTTTAAAAAATCCCGAATTATTAAGGAACTCTAATAAGTATTCTAAATGAGATATATCAAAAAATGGTGGCAAAGAGGCTTCAACCATACTTCCCATCTCAGGTCTAGCAGCCGATCTAATCCCGTGAGAAACTAAAAATTCTTTCCATCGAAAATGGTTCTCAGGGCTTATGCCTAAATTCTGAAATTCTAGGCCGATTGATGGATACCCTTTTTCCATCGCAGACAATTCGTTTTCTAAAACAGTTTCATCAGGTTTTAAAGCATAAATTACAGAGATACTATCTTGAGGCTCTTCAAAGCCGCCCATATTTGGCAACTCGGTACCACACCATTTTCCTAGAAATTTAAGATATTCGTTTGTGAACTGATCTTTATCATCAATTAAGGCGACTCTTATTCTGTCATGAAGCAGCCTGCCTATATCCTCAATTTTAAAGTTCTCAATTAGAAATTTGAGTTCTTTGTCTAAAAGTTCTTGAATAAACTCTCTTGCACTTTCAACGGTTAAAAGCCTCTTAAAGTTCAGTTGTAGATCTGAAAGAGGAGCATTTCTTTGTCTTAGTGTTTCAACCGCACAGCTTGTAACTGTATTTGCAGCAAGCTCAATATCATCGATAGAATCAATTCTGTTTGAAAACTGAACCTCGCTGGGCAAAAATGACATTTTTAGTCTCAGATCAACATCTGATGGAGCGTACGTTGCAGCAAGCGCAAATGGAGAGGGATTATCTTTTAATCTTTCTTTTGTGCTCTCTTTAAGACTTGGAAATGTAGCTAAAACATAAAGTGCCTCATCTTCATATTCAGACCCTAGAAATTCAAGAAGTCTATCTTCTCCGGATTTTAAGATTCTACATGCTTCAATTACAGTTGATGGCGCAGAGGAAGATATAGCATCAATGATCGCTTCTTTATCTTTCACTTTTTTTAGAACGATTGGGGCTAGCTCTGGATAGTCACTCGGGTTAGCTCTTACTAAATCAAAGACTAATTCACTGTTTTCTTTAAAAAGTGCTTTTATGCCAGTTGAAAGTGTTTGGTTGCCCCGACTAAAAAGCTCTCTTGCAAGGAGTAGCGCCTTTTTTGGATCTCCATTTGTAAGCTCCTCTTTTAAACTTGTATAAAGCTCACCTAAGACTGTATTTTTTGCTTCAAGAAGTCTTAGTCTTGGAGGGGTTTTGTACTCGTCCATTGAAACCCAGCTTCCATCAGAATCTCGGACTTGAAGTGCCATTAGACCGGTAAGTTTAGCAGTTTTTAGATATTAAGTTGACTTTTTAAGCCACCGTTTTAGTATGATATTTATGGAAGCAATTGATTTTAGCAAATTAAGCCCCGAAGCTGCTGGTTTAGTTACTAAACCTTGGGTTGAGCAGAATGATGCCTGTCCTTATCAAAAAACAGGAGAGAGGATTCAATTTGCTACCTCAAGATCTACTGATGAACACCCTGCTTTAAAAAGTGCAATTGAAGCTCTTGGTGTCGATAACTTTGGTATTACCGCACTTCCACGCCCTACATTTGAAAAATTAGTAGCTGCTCAATTACCACACTTTGAAAGAACTTTAAGTGAAGCAACTGGGCCAGCAAATATTAAACAAATAGTTGCTGAGGCTGGAGCAAAAGCTGGCGTTGATGCTGAAGGAATAAGGCGCTAGAGCGCTTTAGCCATTTACCTTTTCGCGGAACTTCTTTGCCCAACCTGGAACAACTTTCTGCTCAGCTCTTGTTAGAGACAATGAATCTTGTGGCACATCTTTAGTAATAGCTGATCCCGCTCCAATAATTGCACCTTTTCCAATTTTTACAGGGGCAACTAAAGATGTATTGCTCCCTATAAAAGCACCATCTTCAATAACTGTTTTATGTTTTTTAAAGCCATCGTAATTACAGGTAATTGTTCCTGCTCCAATATTTGCTTCAACTCCAACTTCACAATCACCTAAATATGTTAAATGGCTTGCCTTAGCTCCCTTTTTTAGATGAGCTTTTTTTGTCTCAACAAAGTTTCCAATTTTTACATCTTCTTCAAGTAGTGTCCCAGCTCGTAAGTTTGCAAAAGGCCCAACAGAGGCTCCTCTTTTAATCTCTGACTCTTCAATTCTACAAGAAAGCTTAACAGTAACATTATCATGAAGTTTTGAGTCTTTAATCAAAGATCCACTCTCAACAACTACACCCTCTCCTAGGGAAGTTGTTCCTAAGAGCTCTACTGAAGCTCCTACTACTGAACCCTTTCCAATCGAAACAGTTGGAGCTACATAAGATGCTCCTCGGAATACTACGCCCTCTCTTTCAAAGCGTTTAATTCGTCTTTCTAAGAGAATTTTATTTACTTCTGCAAGTTCATCTAAGGTGTTAACGCCGAAAAATTCCCCATTTTCATACTGGGTAAATGTTCCTACTTCTATTTCTGAATCAACTGCGTAGCTAACTATATCTGTTAAATAATATTCACCTTGGGCATTTTTCGGAGTTATAGAAGATAGAGCCTTTCTTAAAATTTCGGTATCTACAACATATACACCTGAGTTTACTTCGTTTATTAATGCTTCACTTGAACTACAGTCTTTTCTTTCTTTAATACCTAAAACTTTCCCTGAAATAGAGTCTCTTATAACCCTTCCGTAACTAGTATCGCGGCTAACTATCTCTGAGATAAACGATAAACACTTTGCTCCTGATATAAAACATTGAAGCGTCTCTGGTTTTATAAGAGGCACATCCCCATAAAGAATTAATACTTTCTTATTCTCAACTTTTTCTAAAGCGACCATCGCTGCATGGCCTGTTCCAAGCTGCTCTTTTTGGTAGGCAAACTTAACTCCTGAGATTGAAGCCTCGACCTTCTCACGACCGTATCCAGTTACAACAATAATCTCTTTCGGGTTTAGTGCTTTTACAGTTTTCAGCACATGAGAAATTAGTGTTCCCTCGTCTGTTTCAACGAGCACCTTTGGGACTTCCCCTCCCATCCTAGTACCCTTACCAGCAGCTAATATGACAACGCTAAGATCGCTCATAGAATCAATAACTTAGAATATTACACTTATAGGCTAAGAATTAATAGCTTCAAACCCTAAGCAATTTCTTGATTTGAAACGATAGAAACCACTGTGGTAACGCCAAGGAAAGTCGAGGCAAAAAAGCCAATAATCACCGAATTAATAGAGCTTGAAGCTCAAATTGAAGAGCTCCGGGTTCAGTATGAGCAGTATTTCTCTGCATTTATACCTCGTATGCCTGAATCGCTACACAGGCAGGTTCGAAGAAAAATTGTCACAATAAGAAAGCTTCCTTTTAAAAACACTGAGCATGTTTTTAAGTTAAGAACCATCGAAAACAGGTATCAGATCTATAATACATATTGGATGAGAGTTTTAAGAGAGAAAGAAGCAGGCACATACTTTAAAGATATATTTAAAGCCGAGCTTAAGGATGCCCTTGAAAAAGAAGAGGCATACAAAAAAACCAGCGAAGGAAAACGCGACGAGCAACTTAAGCATCTTTTTAATTCCTACGAAGATGCTTTAAAGAAAGCTACAGGAAAGTCTAAGAAGCTAAATTTTAGTGCATTTAAAAATGAACTTTTAACAAAAGCACAAAATTTGAAAGAAAAATTCCCTGATAAAAAAGTTAAGTTTGCTATTGTAGTAAAAAATGGATCTGTTCAGGTTCAGGCTAAGGCGACATAGCGCTGTCATCCTCAAACACTAGGAGTTTTGCGTTACCCAAAACTTCATGTGTTTGAGCATAGGCGCCGTTTTCGCAAGAAAACGGGCCAGAGGCATGAGTATAACTAAACGATAACGGGTTTTGCCTGCTGGCAATAACCGTTATCGTTTGGTGTAGACTCTTCAGCAACAAGAATTAGATGATTTAGTAAGTAATGAAATACTATATCAGGTAGAAACTCCTGTTTTATATTTCTTCCTAACATAATTAGATTGTCGACTCGGCTTCGCTTTCCAGGAGCTACTATCAACTCTACAATTTCAAATCCATATCTTGATGTGACACTCTCTGGCAATTTAATCGATTCAGGCTGATTCTCAGCTAGCCACCAGGTTCTTGCAAATCTTATAAGCGCTTCAACACACTCTGTATAATCAAGTGCAACTCTGTTAGTGAAAGCCTTTTCGAGCCAATAGTTACCTCTTTCTGGGTTTTGATTTTTATACCAGTAAGAAGCTAGCTCACCTTCTAAAATAGGAGAAAATCTATCACGGCTTAAGATTTCCTTTATTATATCATGTTCAGTTTCAATGATATTGGTAGATACAAGATCTAGTACTTCTTTCTCGGCGATTTCTTTTCTTTCCTTATCTTGAAAAGTGTAGCGAGGAATTCCTGGCTTAGCCCCTGCAAAGCCTGCGATCTCTAATCTTTCATCCTCGCTTAATCTTGTCCATGTAAAAGGAAGTTTCTCGTCATAGAAAGACTCTATAATCTGCTCTCCTAAAATAGTTCTTGCCTTTCCAAGCTCTTTAAATCTTTCAAAGATCCACGGAGCCATATGACTTGTGAATTTCCCATCTGGAATAGTAGCGACATGTGATATACTGCCAGTACCAAATATTGCATCCTCAATAAAAAATGGCGATGGGCTCGACTTCGGGTTCATAGGGGTAAGATTTTCAGAAAGAAGTCTATAATAAAGTCCTAAAAGTTTTGTTACGACAGGAGGGATATTATTATTTGTGCAAATTGCTGTTGATAAATTTTTAAATGAAACAGTCTCAAGAACATCTCTTAAGATCGGAAATTTCGTGATAAATGGATATGAAAACCATCTTAGTTCTGCCCAGTCTGTCTCTTGTCCTATAGAGTTAGACCAATACTCGTAGTGAGTTAATTGGTTGAGCGCCGCCTTCCTTCCATAGAAAAAAATATCCTTACAAAAAAACAGTGCGCTTAATGAAAGATAAGGCACATAAATTCTGCCTGGAAAAACAGTTAGCTCGCTATTCTGAGGAAGGTTAAGATCAATATGATTTAGACTCTCTTTCCACCAATCAAAGTAAACATAGCATTTATCGGTTCTTGCTCTAAGAATTTCGGCGTCGTGAGGACATGCTCTTATTCCAACATCATAACTTCTAAACTGTCTCCATATATTTTGAGGCCCAGGAATAGGAGTATCTGGAGTCTCTACTGTATGAACTCCAAAGTCTTTTAGTTTCGATCTTAATCCCTCATCTATCTCATCGATCCACGTCGATAGAACTATCTCCGAAACTAGTCCAGATTTTCTAAAGTCGAGAGCTTTTGCAAGGACAGCGTTGAACTCTATCCTGTTTCTAATAGCTCCACATATTACAACCCAACGATTCACACATGCCTCGGGGCTTCAATATTAAGCTCAATAATCTCTGTAGCGTATCTATTCTTTAGAAACTCTTTAAGATCTTCTGGAGTACCAAGGCCATTCATTTCAGACTTTAGGATCTCATGGGCATAGACTTTTGCCCCAGATGAGATAAGCTCATTAAAGACAGGGCAAACATAAAACTCGTTGTTAACTCTAATGTTTTTTCTGATCATCTGCTCTGCAGCCCAAACAAAATCACTTCCTCTTCTATAGTAATAAACCCCAACTGTAGCTTGATCACTTATTGGTTTTTTCTCTGCTACCTCAACAACTAATCCTTCAGGGTTGGTTTTTGCAAAACTCCACTTAGGATTGGTATCCTTAAAGGTCAAGATACCCCCATCTGCATTTTTTTCTCTCATCTCTCTGATAAAGCTCTCTATGTCGCAAGTTAAGAATTGATCACTATTTGCAATAATCAATTCGCTTTGGTTATCAATAAATGCTTTTGCAGTTAAAACTGTGCACGCCGCACCTTCTGTTAATCCATCAACTGCTACCACTTCAGTTCCAGGATATATATTTTTAAGAATAGTATCCGCACAGTAAGTTTCAATATGCCTTTTCTGCATTATTACAACTGGTTTTCCAATTTCTTTAAAATTCTCAAGAACTAAAGAGATCATTGGTTTTCCATCTATGTCTATCAGCGGCTTGGGGTGTTGGTATCCAACTTCTGAAAATCTTTTCCCCTGGCCTGCAGCAGGAATTAGGACAACCGGAGTTTCAGCAGCCTGTACTGTAGCCAAGACTCTGTAGTAGTTAACTTCTGTAGGACCTTCAACCGGACAAAGAACTCCGCCACTTGCTTTAGCTGCAAGCTTTCCGACATCGCTATCTTCAACGATCACACATTCTGAAGGATCGAGATCAAGCATTCTGAAGGCTTTTAGATAAATTTCTGGATTTGGTTTTGGTTCTTTTACATCTTCGTTGCTAATTGAAAACTCAATAAATGGTGCCAGGCCAGAGCGCTCAAGCATCAGCTCTACAGATTCTCTTTTCGCATTGCTGCAAACGATGATCCTAAATCTTCTTGAAAGAAGCTTCATCATCTCTATCTTTTCTGGCTCTGGTGAACAAAATCGATTTATAATATCGACTGTGGTTTTCTGCTTTTCGTCTGAGATAGAACTCCAAAGCTCTTTAGGAAGTCCTCTTCTTTCGCTTAAGATCTCTAGTTTTTTTCTAGTTGGAATTCCTTTGTAGATATTCACATGCTCTTGCCAACTAACTGGCTCAATATCAGCAAACTGTAATGCAACGTTAAGGGCGTTAAAGTGCCATTTATCCGCGTTAATAAGAACGCCGTCTAGGTCAAAAAGAATGGCTTTTATCATATAGAGAATCTCCTAGAGAGTTTTGATTCTCTAAAATGGCTTCCCGATTCTTATCACTATTTTCTTCATGTTTTCGAGAGGTTATGCTAGTTCTGATGCTTATCCTTTCTCATAGGGGAATAAATCTAGCTAAAAGGCCTAGTTCATTCGAAAGCTCCCGTATTGAGCTCTTATTAAGACTAAAAGAGGGGTTTTCGCTTGAGATAGATCCACTGCTTTTAGGCGATAATAATATAGTAATAAGCCATGATGATTCTCTCATTAGGCTCTTAGGGATAGATAAGAAGCTTTCTAAGATGAGGCTAGAGGAGGCTGAAGATTTAGGATTCATATCTCTCCCGGAATTACTCTCAATTTTGGACTCTTATCCACAAACCTTACATGCACTTCATATAAAGCACTTTTGGTCTGAGAACTTAGAGAGCTTGATTGAGAATCTTTCGAGCACAAAGAAAGTTTTTCTATTTGATCTGATTCCATCTGTTGCAAAAAAAATAAAAGATCGGCTTCCTCACTTAGAACTAGGAGCCAGTGTTTGTCATCCATATGATATTTCTCGATTTGGAAAATTTACTGGCAATACTCTTCTATCAATTGATGAATTCTTAGAGTACGGAGATCTTTATACTTGGGCCTGGCTTGATGAATGGGACAGAATGGATCTCAACGGAAAGGAAAAAGCTTTATACTCGATCGAAGTAAAAGAAAAACTAAAAGGGAAAAAGCTTGCAATTGTTTCCCCCGAACTGCATAGAACCTCCCCTGGGTTATTAGGAGGAGAAGTTCATCCCGATAGTCTTGAAACTAGATGGGAAGAGATCAAAAAATTAAACCCTGATGCAATTTGTACTGATTATCCAGAGTATCCGTTTTGGGGGTCAGGCCGGGAGGCCTGACCAGGCAGCTGCTAGTATTTGTCTGGTCAGGATCTGTCGTCTGCGCCAGCAGACGAAGCGAAAATAGGGCGGCCTGACCCCCGAGCGCAAAACGATCGATGCTACTAAGCTAAATATCCATTTGGATGATTCTTATGCCAAAGAGCAGCAGAGCTAATTATATCTTTAATATTAGTAAACTTTGGTTCCCAGGAGAGTTCTTTTTTAATTAGATTAGGATTTGCTACCAGAACTGGAGGATCCCCTGCTCTTCTTTCCCCCATAATACATTCAATTTTTCTATTTAATACATCCTCTGTTGCCTTTAGAACTTCTAAGTTAGAAACTCCCTTTCCGGTTCCTACGTTATATGGTCTAAACCCAATTTTTGCCGATAAACAAGCAGTTAATGCTCGAAGATGCGCATCAGCAAGATCTTCAACATGAATATAATCCCTGACGCATGTTCCGTCTTTTGTCTCATAGTCACTTCCAAAGATAGTCACAGGTCTACCCTCAAGCCCTGCTTTTATAACGTTTGGAATAAGGTGGGTCTCAGGTTTATGATCTTCCCCTAGATCGGCCCTTCCACCGGCAGCATTAAAATATCTTAGAGCTACTGCATTTATACTTTTAGCAATTGTTAAATGCTCTAAGTATTTCTCTATTGCAAGCTTTGTTTCACCGTATGGATTGACTGGCTTTAGTTCATGGGTTTCAAATAGCTCACCTTGTGGAACTCCGTACGTTGCAGCAGAGGAGCTAAAAATAATATTCTTTATCTCTGAAGCTACTTCTAAGAATAGAATCATTTTTACAACATTTTCTTTCCAGTATCTCCAAGGCTCTTTTACAGACTCTCCTACATTTATAAGCCCTGAAAATAGCATTGCCGCATCTTTTCCTTTTGCGACATCTCGAACAACTTTTTCGTCTGCAAGATCAGCCTCAATCAAAGTTACTTTACTTGGGATTGCTTCTTTATGACCTGAGGATAGATTATCTAAAACTGTTATCTTATACCCTGCATCTAGAAGAGCTCTTACTACGAATGAACCAATATATCCTGCCCCTCCTACTACTAGAATCTCTTTCACCTTGTCTCCTCAATAGTAATAGTATCACATTCATCGCCATTAAATGGAATTTGAGTAGGCTCAACGCCTTTAGAGCTTATTTTTAGTTTTGTCTCTATATATTCATCTTCTAAGCTCACTAATTGATTGTTTATAGAAACGCTACATTTATTTTTGGCCTTCCATTTTATCGTGAGCTCATTTTGCCAAGGGGGAGCTAAGAGTGTGCCTTTCCCTAGAAAGTCTACATCTAAAATTTTATACTTATTAAAACTACCAACACTTCCTTCAAGTTTGAGCCAAGGAGCAAGAACACTTTCTTTTGTATATATAAACTTCAGTCCTACTATACTTTTGGCTGCCCTTCCTGAAATTGGCTCAGGGAAATTTTTAAAGTAGCCTGCAAATTTTTCAGTAAAGCTCCCCTGAAGGCCGGAGTATCCGTTTACAAGTTTTTTACCAGGAAATTCTAAAATAGCTTCCCCATTTAGTTTTGCAAACTCGCCCCAACTTGAGATCTTATTATCTTTATTCACTTCTCCAGAATAGGGAAGAATAAGTGAAATTTCTGAATCAGGCTTAACATTATTAACTTTAAATTCTTCAAGTGCTATCTTTGAAGTTGAAAGCTCAAAAATTGTTAGTGGAAGTAGTACGAAAAATACTCTACTAGGAAGAAGTTTTGATGTTATCACTACGCCGATAAAACTAACCACGATCCCAGCTCTTCCAATTGCTCTAAGAGAATCTAGTCCTGGAAGGATAAAACTAGCTACGCTATGTAATGATATCTCATCAAAATCGCTTCCAAAAGAAAGTGCCAAGAAGAATAAAAAAGCTAAAGTAAGTCTCTTCTCATTTCCAAAAACAAAAAGAGCCGGCAAAATTAATGAAGCCCAAAGTCCGCCTAGATAAATAAGAATAAGACTAAAAAATAGCCCGAGGCTCCCTACAATTTTTAGATTCAGATAAATACCAAGTAAAAGAGCGAAAGATCCAACAAATCCAACAAAATGCTGCGCCTCTGGGTGAGAAAATTGAAGTATTTCCCTATAGAATACAGAACTAGAAGATATGTACGATAAAGGCTCTGCTCTAAATGGAAATCCTTCATAAAGAGCTCTTCCACTAAAGGCTTTCGACACTTCGAAATAGGGAAGCAAAACTGGAAGGTACGCCATTCCTCCAAGTAAAAGCCCAAGTAGATGTTCTTTTCTAATAAAAAAAAGAAGAAATAGCCCTAGAAAGTATGAAAGATAAACACCATAAAGAAAACTAAAGCCTAATAAAATTCCTAATAGAACTCCTCCCAAGAAGCCTTTTTTTAAATTTACTAAAAGTAATGCTAAAGGAAAAATAAAAACTATCTGTAACTGCGGGTGGCCAAGATGAAGTGCTAAAAAAGGAAGCCCTTGCATCATAACACCTCCCCAAAGAGATCCCACTTTGGAGCTTTTAGTTCTTAAATATAAAAAAGTTATAAATCCATTTAGAAATGTCACTAAAAGATTTACAAGATTTACTGACTCAACAAAGCCTGCTCCGAGCTGTCTAAAGAAGAAGGCTAAGCTTGCAGGTACTAAAAAATTATCGCTCCAAGCTAAAACGCGCCCATATGGATACATAATTGGAAGATCAAACCATCTTGGAAAAAAGAATCCATGCTCTGGAATTAATTGAGCTATATAAAGAAAGATACTTATGTCTCCCGAGGCTCCTCCTATAACGTGGGAAGAAAAGACCGATAGAGCCTCACGCCTAAAGAGTAAAGTTGTAACTAGAAAGAAGATAAGCCCCAGTCTCACAGGCTTATCAATATTACATAGAAGGGGTTTCTAAAAGGGCTTCAGTTTGATGCCCTTAGTAGCTCTCCCCAAGGAGTATTTTTAATTTTACTAGGGTGCCCCTCATAAATAACGTTTCCTGCTTCAAGCTCAATAAAATGATCAGAGCTTCCAATTACCAGATCATCATGTTCAATAATTATAACAGTATGACCCTTTGCAACTAACTGCTTTAGAAAACTAATAAGCCTTCCAATGTCTGCTCTATGAAGCCCTGTTGTTGGCTCATCAAGAAGATAAAGAATATGATCTCTATCGGGAGATGATAGCTCTCTTACAAGTTTAAGCCTTTGACTCTCTCCTCCACTTACCGTACTTGCATGCTGGCCTAAGGTTAAATATCCGAGTCCAAGCTCGCAGGCGTAGTGTATTGGTTTATGAATTTTCCTGAAATTTACGAAAATTTCTTTTGCTTCTTCAAAGGTAAGCTTTAAAGTCTCAGCGATATTTAATCCTTTAAAATAGATCTCTTTTGCTTCATCAGAAAATCTATCTCCTCCACAAATCTCGCATTCCATCACCGCATCAGGAAGAAAGCTCATCTCTAGCCTTGTATATCCTAGCCCTTTACACTCAAGGCATCTGCCCTTTCCAGCATTGTACGAGAAAAATGACGCGGTATACCCTCTTGCCTTACTCTCGGTCGTTTCAGCAAATACTGATCTTATGTGATCCCAGATGCTTAGGTATGAGGCAGGAGTAGACCTTGCATTAGCGCCTATAGGCTTTTGGTCTACAAAAAGAATACTATCGATCTTAATATCAGAGCTATATTTTCCTTCCCCAATCACTCCATGAACTAAAGATGACTTTCCCGCTCCAGAAACTCCTCCTATTACAGTAAGTGCACCAAGAGGTATGTCTACATTAAAATTTGAAAGATTGTTTTTATAGGCATTCCTAACTCTAATAAACTTTGTAAATTCCTGCTCCTTCGTTCTCAAGGGCTCAAGCTCTTTTAAAGCCAAAGCTGTCGGAGAATTTGATTTAATCAGGCCTTTTGTATCTCCGCTAAAAACTATCTCTCCCCCATTTTTCCCACCACCAGGGCCAACATCAATAATATAGTCAGAAGCAAGAATTGTTTGAGGGTCATGTTCAATTATAAGAACACTATTACCGGAAGTTTTAAGTCTGTATAGCTCAAGAAGAACTTTCTTATTATCTAAAGGATGTAGCCCAATGCTAGGTTCATCAAAGATATAGAGCACTCCCGATAGGGGGCTCCCGATTGCTGTAGCTAGCCTTACCCTTTGAAGCTCTCCGCCTGAAAGAGTATTGCACGCTCTTCCAAGAGTTAAGCTCCCAAGACCTAAGGATTCTAAAGTTTTTAATCTAACTTTTAATTCTTCAATAACAGGTTTTGAGATCTTTATAAGTCTTTCAGAAAGACTGACTGATTCAAGCCACTCTAGAACTTTTGAGATAGGAAGTGCTACTACTTCTTCTATCAAAAGATCTCCTACTTTTACATACCTTGCTGAATTCCCAAGCCTTGAGCCGTTGCAAGTGGAACAGATCTCTCCCTTCTTGTTGACCCCCTCCCCTTTACACTTTTTACATGCTCCTCTTTTTGAAGAAAATGAAAAGTCCTCGGGGTCAGGTCTTAGGTATCCTCTGTTGCACTTTGGGCAAGCTCTTTCAGTACTAAAAACAAGCTCCTCCTTCCCAGAGACTACAATTATCTCCCCACCAGAAAGACTAACCCCTTGATCAATTGCGCTTTGAAGTATCTCCAAATCAACCTGTTTCGGGTTGCATTTTGCTACAACAAAATCAATTGAATGATCTTTATTCTTATCAAGGTCATAAGAAACGAGCCTTGGGCTTATAAAAACCCTGTCTACTCTAACCTCGGAGATCTCGGCGCTAATTGCTCTTCCAAAAAGCTCCCTATGAAATCCCTTTCTCTCTTTTATCATTGGAGCAAGGATTCTCACATTCTCTTTGAAGGTGTTTTTAATAATTTTAGCAATATCTAGGCTGCTGCTCTCAGAAATAGCTTCTTCAGGGTGTTTAACGCAGTATTGTGTACCAACCTTTGAAAAAAGGAGTCTTAAAAAACTATAGCTCTCTGAAAGAGTGCCTACAGTAGATAACTTTCCAGGCTGAAAGGTGTGTTGATGAACACAGATGGTCGGTTTTAAATTTTCTATTGAATCAATGTCTGGTTTTTTTAGCTCTTTTATAAACTGCCTTGCATATGGAGATAAAATTTCAAGGTACTGTCTTTGACCTTCTGCAAAAACTATGTCCTTTGCGATAGTTGATTTTCCAGAACCAGACGCACCTGTAATTGTTACCATCTGATTGAAGGGAATCTTGATGTCTATGTTCTTTAGATTGTGCTCTCTTGCTCCTTTAATAAATAAAGCACTTCTATCTTTATTTAAAATCTTTCTAGGTATTTTTTTAAATTTTTTATTTAGTGCTTTTGAAGTTGGAGTGTTAGCTTTTAAAAGTTCGCTAAAAGTTCCCTCAAAGATCTTATATCCGCCCTTTTCGCCTCCAACTGGCCCAAGTTCCACGATCCAGTCACTTACACTAATCAGATCTAAATTGTGCTCAACGCATACAATTGTATTCCCTTTTAGTGACCTAAAAAGACTATATAGTCTTTCTACATCTTTTACATGAAGCCCAGTGGTTGGTTCATCAAAGATAAGCATATTGCCTGATTCTTTAACAAAAGGAACAAGTTTAAGTCTTTGTGCCTCGCCCCCAGAAAGCTCGCTAAGTGGGTGGCCAAGTCTTAGATGGCCTAGTCCAATTTTTGAAAGGATTTTCAAGCTTTCAATGCCTTCAAAAAAAGATACTGCATCATCTACGGTCATCTTAAGAAGATCATCCACATTTTTCCCTTCATATCGAACCTCTAGCACTGGGTTTTGAAATCTTTTGCCTAAGCAAGCCTCACATGGAATAAACACGTCGCTCAAAAACTGCATGTCTTCTCTAATAAAGCCTGACCCTTTGCAGCTTCCACATCTTCCTCCACTTACATTGAACGAAAATGAACTTCTACTAAGAGCTCTTGCCTTGGCACCGTCCGTTCCAGCAAGAAGATCTCTAACCCTGTCCCAGACTTTCGTGTAAGTTGCAATATTAGCTCTTGGGGTTTTACTAAGTGGAGTTTGATCAACTAGAGTTGCGTCAAAGGCCTTTATTAGCTCCTCTTCAACAAGGGTGCTCTTGCCAGATCCAGAGACTCCAACGATGCAGGTTAGTGAGCCTTTTGGAATAGAAAGTGATACATTTTTTAAGTTTCTAGAGCTTAGGTTTTTTAATTTATAAAAATCTTTAAAATTTTTCTCCTCTCTTTTTTCTGAAAATTCTAAATTTTCTTCAGGATAATCTTTGGGATCCCCAACAAATGTAACCTCTCCTCCAAAACTTCCTGCCTTTGGACCTAAAGTAATAAGAAGATCGCTTGATAAAAGAGTATCTCTATCATGCTCAACTACAACTACCGAATTTCCTTTATCTGTTAAATCTCTTAAAGAATTAATCAATCTTTCAGTGTCCTGCGAGTGAAGTCCAACGCTTGGCTCATCTAAAACAACCTGAGTTCCAGTTAAATCTGTTCCTAATGCAGCTGCTAGGTTAACTCTTTGAGTCTCTCCACCAGATAGGGTTCTTGCCTGCCTATCTAGGGTTAGGTACGGGAGCCCTAAAAGCTCTAAGAATTTAGCTCGCAAGAGAAGTCCATCTTTTGCCTGATTCTCCGGTAGGCTCTCAGCAAAGTCTATCAAATCTGAAATTGGCAAACTCCAAAGATCGCTAATTGTTTTTCCATTTAATTTAAAGGCTTGGCTTTCTGGTCTTAGTCTTGTGCCTTTACACTTTTTACATAGCTCTTGAGATCTATATCTTGAAAGGAAAACTCTTACATGCATCTTGTAAGATTTTCTTTCCATCCATGAAAACCATGGAATGATTCCACAGAACTTTTTTGAATCTTCATTTAAAATATATTCTTTTATCTCCTTTTTAAGATCGATCCAGGGTGTATCTTCAGAGATCTTATTTTCATCTAGATATTTTTTAAGCTGTTTTCTCTCCCAGGTAGCTGCCTTTCCGCTCCAAATTTGAAGCGCTCCTTCTTTGATCGATTTTTTTGGATCGGGGATGGCTTTTTTTAGATCTAATGAAAGGGTATAGCCAAACCCTTTACAGCCCTCACATGCACCATAGGGGTGGTTATAAGAAAATAATGCTGGCCTTGGCTTTGAAACAACGATCTCGCTACATTCACAGAAAAAATCATTGCTAAAATTATATTCTTTCTTCCCTTTTATTAATTTAACCTTTCCTAATGAGTATCCTAAACTTATCGAATCTCTAACTCTTTCCCTTTTAAAGTTACTCTTTGTTAGTCGTTCAAGAACTACTAAGAAAGGCAAAGATGTTGCCTCATCTAGCGAGACTAGAGCTCCATTTTCAAGCACCCTTGAAAGGCCTAATGATTCTAATTCGGTTCTCCCTTTCTTTGTTTCAACACATAATAGAGAGATCTCATTTTCCAATAATTCTTTGATTTTTTTTGTGGCTGTTTCTGGAGTATCTCTAACTAGATCTTTTCCACATTTTGGACAGCTTGGTTTACTAAGGTTAGCAAAGATCGCTTTTAGGTATTCATTTAAATTAGTAAGCGATCCTACAGTTGATCTTGAGTTTTTGATCCTTGTTCGCTGCTCGATTGCAATCGCTGGCCTAACGCCTGTAATTCTTCTAGCGTCTGGTTTTTTTACTTTATCGAAGAACTGTCTTGTATAAGAGGAAAAAGTTTCTATGTACCTTCTTTGGCCTTCAGCATAGATAGTATCAAAAGCTAGAGTTGATTTTCCTGAGCCAGATAGGCCTGAAATAGCAACCAAGGTGTCATGCGGAAGCTCAAGATTTATATCTTTAAGATTGTTGTCCCTTGCTCCTTCGATTTTTAGTTTTGAGCTCATTATTCTTAGTTAAATGAAAAGATATACCATCTGCATATCAACTGAAACCTTATGCACTTTCAACTATCTCTTTTATCCCTTCCTTCCAGGAAACCACCCTAACATTTCCTACTTGGTAGTCCTTTGATGTATTTGCGATACAGTATACCTTTGATTCAGGATAGTCAGATTTGAAAGTTTCTAAGTCGGAGAATTCATTTGGTGTGCTTTCTGACTTAATTTCTATACCGATTGGGGGAAGAAAGGGGCCTCGATTGATTATGATATCAATCTCTCTATCTGTGGTTGTGCGGTAGTGATTCAGTGTGAAATCTTTTCTTAAGTAGTCTCTGTGATGAATTAATTCATTTACAACAAATGTCTCAAATAGTGCCCCAAAATGAAACGTCCCGGCATGCACTGGTACGGAGAGGGTTTTATTGATTGCGTTAATAACACCACAATCAAAAAGGTAGTACTTGGGCGAGCTTATTAGTTGTTTTTTTACTGAGTGGCTCCAACCGTCCAGCCTTGTGGCAATTAATGTGTCAACTAATATTGAAAAATACTCCTGAACGGTAGTCACGGCTATTTTCAGGCTTTTTGCAAGCTTTGAAAAATTTATATGTTTCCCATTTAGCTGAGCTGCAAGCTCTAGGAACCTTACAAAACTATCTGACTTTCTAACCAAAGCTTCCTGCAGTATCTCTTCTTTGAGATATGTATTTACGTATGATCTTAGCATCTCAGTTGGATCCGAGTTGGAAAGGTATGGCTTCGGCAATGTGCCAAACCGCAGTGCTCGGTAAAGATCTATCGGCTCTTCTAGGTTAGATATAGGATGAAGCCTTATTTCGATTGCTCTTCCTGCTAGCAGATTTGCCTCCGATCTTTTTAGCTTGCGCGCAGATGAGCCTGTTAGAATAAATCTAATTCGCTCTTTATATTTTTCGATCAAAAAATGTACTTCATTTAGAATTTCAGGAAGAAGCTGTATCTCATCTACAAAAACCGTGTAGACTGCTCTTTTCTTTAGCTCTCCTTCAATCTCCTCTCTAAATAATGACGGATTGGAGCGATATCTTGAGATTTCATCTAGATGTAAGAGATTTATAGTTATTCCTCCTTCTCCCATATAGCTTTCTACGAGAGAGGATTTCCCTACCCCCCTTGGACCAAATAGAAACAAAGAGCTCTCTTTAAGTAGTTGATTTAATTGTAGATATCGTTTGATCATAAACTAAAAATCGTATTGTTTTTTAGTTTAGCATATAATGTAAGCTCAAGATAGCGAAATCGAGCAGCTGCCCTATTTGTTGGAGCCCCCCTAGGCAAGTCAAGAAGAGCACACCTTTGATTTTGAGCTTCATCCATTTATGGGTACCCCAACTTCAATTAGATAGCATGCTACTCTTGAAAATACCCATAAGGTCTCCCTTCTTTTATGAGTACAGAATATCCGGCTTTTTTGGCTTCACTATTTTTCATAAGCACAGTGCTTCCATCCTTCATAAGAACAGCTACATTATGCCAAGGAGTTCCCCACTCGCTATCTCCGACTAGATTAATTCCAATTTTATTAGCCAATTCAGGATGCGGATGTATCGATAGCCTTAGTGCCTCAGGAAATGCTCTATCAATTAACTTACCATAAGCTTCATTTCTTCTTATAATTTCAAGGGCTACTAGCTTTGAGGCACGCTTTCTGGCCTCATTTGAGGGAAAATTGTCTCTGCTTGCATCTTCGCGTAAAAATCGAGCCATTCCTACATACAGTCTAAGAGCATCACTATCTGATTCGATCTTTACTCTTACCTCTTCTATTGTAGGGGCAAAAGTTTCTATGAGCTTACTTCTCATAAGATTAGGCTCACTTTCTGATGAAAGATTCTCAAGTCCTATGAACTTTATTCTTTCGCTTGGGGCTAACCCTGCAAGAGCTTTTTGATAGCGCGTTACTTCTTCATCCGTTACCCCAACTAAATCAGCAAAGACTCTTCCATCAGATACAATTGTAATGACAGCTCCAGGAGAATACACCTTCTCAATATCTCTACAAAGAGAGTCTAGTGTTTTTAGTGCTATCTCTTCTCCTAAATCAGGAAGCTTTCCAAGTACTTTTTCTCCAATATTTCTTGATTTACAGGGAAAGGCTGGAAGTATCATCTGAACCGGGGCGCTTCTTTTTACATAAAAAAATATCCTCTCAAGTATGTATTCTCCCTTGAGTGCTAAACTTTCTAGGTCCGACTTTTTTCTGTAGTTTCTAAGAACCTCTTCTATTAAAAAGACGGCTCCAAAGATGCTCCTTAATGGTTAAATTCTTCGCTGAAAGATCAGTTCTCATATTCTTGTTCCTTAATGTTAATAAAGATGTGGGTGTGGGGCGGCGCGCTCTAGGTGAAGAGCCAATAGAAATTACTTAAATTAAAGTTTTTTTCCATAAAAAGTCAGGATAAATGTTTTTAAACGTAAGTCAACAAAAATCGACATGTGCCTATTTTTTCTACCACCACCCTTTCCTCTTAAAGTAGGCTAGCATTCCAAGTGATAGTAGAAGGCAAATCAGAAGTACGCCCGGATATCCAATAGGCGAACTTAGCTCAGGCATAAATTCAAAGTTCATCCCATAAATACTTGTAATAAATGTCAGTGGTAGAAAAACTGTCGCTATCATAGTTAATAGCTTACTTACTTCATTAACTCGATGATTTACTGCGGAAAGATAAAGTTCAAGCATGTTGCTAGAGGTTTCTCTATGCACCTCTATTATATCAATAATCTCTACAACATGATCATAAACATCTCTCAGATAAATTTTTATCGATGGGCAGAATTCTTGGGTTTCATCACGCTCAAGTCCACTTATCACCTCTCTCATTGGCCAAATGGCTCTTCTTAAAGAAAGTACTCTTCTTTTTAGTCCGTAGATCTCGGGCAGCATTTTCGGCTCTAAGGGGGCTCCAACATTTACTAATCGCTGCTCAATCTCTTCTTGAATGTCTCCAAGCTCTTCAAGTGCAATAAAATAATCATCAACTATGCCATCTAGGAGCATATAAAGAAGATAGTCTACTTTTTCGCCTCGAACTTTGCCTTTTCCTACTCTAAGCCTTTCATAAACTCTATCAAAGATCTGACTGCTTCCTTCTCTAAATGAGATTAGCCAGCCTTTTCCAAGTGCAAAACTGACCTGTTCGGTCTCTTTACCTTTAAGGCTCTTTACAACGATAAAAACAAAATTGTCGTAGATCTCTTTTTTTGGTCTTTGAAGAGAGTTCAAAATATCTTCGAGCACTAATGGATGAAGTTTAAACTGCTCTCCTATATTTTGTATTACATCTGGTCTATGAATTCCTTCGACATCGATCCATAGATTTTCTTCAGTTTTTATTATGTCCACAGGCCCACTACAATCGATTACTGATTCAGTGATATTATCCTGATTGTAAAATGTAGCTCTAACTCTAACAGGCGAGTCAGGGCTGGCGCTTCCTACATGAACAAGAGAGCCTGGGGGGAGCCCGGCTTTTTTACTTCTTCGCTTTACCAAGGGCTTTTAAGACCTTAGTGGTTTCACTTTTAGCGGCAGTTTTTTTAGCATCTTTATTTCTCTTTTTTAGAGTTTTCTTTGCTTTTCTCTTTCTTCTTGTTTCAGTTCTTGAGGTAAAAGTTGCCATATATCTCCTAAAAAAATCCCACCACCTTAAGTGGTTACCCTAAATATCTAAATTTTTAACTTTAAGTGCGTTCTCTTCTATAAACTTTCTTCTTGGCTCTACTTCATCTCCCATTAGAACCGTAAAGATCTCATCTGCCTCTATTGCATCTTCCACTGATACTTGAAGTAGCATTCTTGCTTCAGGATTCATTGTTGTTTCCCAGAGCTGCTCTGGGTTCATCTCTCCTAATCCTTTATATCTTGTGATTGCTAACCCTTTTCTGCCTCTTTCATCAACCAAACTAAAAAGATCCCTTAAAGTATCAACTTTTGCTATCTCTTTACCGTCTTCACTTACAATAAAAGGAGGGAGTCCCAGTCTTCTTAGTTCTTTAAAAATACTTTGGAGCTTTTTAAACTCAGGCCTTGCCAAAAGAGTTTGAGATAAGACCGTTGATTTTCTTACACCTTTTAGTCTTGTTTTTACCTCTACTGTTTCATCTAAAATATTGATCTCTGCAAATGGAAGAATTTTTTTAAGTGGTTCTTCTAACTCAGCAAGACTTTGTGGAGTTAATGAGTCTGGCGAAATTCTTGAAAGTGCTTCTATGCTCCTTGGATCTGCTCTTTCTTCGGCAAAAACTCTTGTTAAAGAGTCTACTGGTGAAAACTTTAACATTGCTGTTTGTAGTGCATCTGTATCAGTTGCAACGCCATCTGAAGACTTGACTGATATTTCGCTTGCACCGCCACGGATAATAATCTCGATCATCTCGTCTTCGGTTTTTACGTACCTGTCCTGCTTGCCTCGTTTAACACGATAAAGTGGCGGTTGGGCTATGTACAGATATCCTCGTTGGATCACCTCATGCATCTGCCTGTAAAAAAACGTAAGAAGGAGTGTTCTTATGTGACTTCCATCCACATCGGCATCGGTCATGATTATTACTTTGTGGTATCTAAGTTTTGCTACATCAAAATCATCAGAACCAATTCCTGTCCCAAGAGCTGTGATAAGGGTTCTTATCTCCTCAAAGCCTAGCATCTTATCAAACCTGGCTTTTTCTACATTTAGAATTTTTCCCTTAAGAGGAAGCACTGCTTGAAATTTTTTATCCCTACCCTGCTTTGCTGATCCACCCGCTGAGTCTCCCTCAACTATAAATATTTCGCATTCCTCAGGGTTTTCACTTTGACAGTCTGCAAGCTTTCCCGGAAGGGCTCCTCCTTCCATTATTCCTTTTCTTCTTACAAGCTCGCGCGCCTTTCTTGCTGCCTCTCTTGCTCTTGCTGCTTCTAAGCATTTCCCTATTATTGTTCGGCCTATAGAAGGGTTTTCTTCTAAAAATCTCGTAAGACTTTCTCCAACTATAGTTTCTACAATCCCTTTAACTTCTGAGTTTCCTAGTTTTGTTTTTGTTTGACCCTCAAATTGTGGCTCCGGGATCTTTACACTGATTACTGCCGTTAGACCCTCTCTTGTATCGTCCCCTTGAATGCCTTCACTTTTTAGAAGATCTGATTTTGTTCCATAGTTGTTTAATGTTCTTGTTAGTGCTGCTTTAAATCCAACTAAATGTGTGCCCCCTTCATGGGTATTAATGTTATTGGCGTAAGTGAAAATATTTTCTTGGAACTCTTTATTATATTGAAGCGCAACTTCAACGGTTATCCCGTCTTTTTCGCTCTTCATGTAAACAGGCTCATCAAAAAGTGGATTTTTTGCTTTATTAACATGCTTAACAAAGCTATTTATTCCACCATCAAATTTAAATTCTGTAGTTTTTCCTGTTCTCTCATCAAGAATTAAAAACTTTAATCCTGCATTTAAATATGCGAGCTCTCTTAATCTATGTAAAATAGTATCAAGGTTAAATCCTGTTGCTTCCTTAAATATCGTGTGATCTGGAAAGAAGGTAACTTTTGTTCCACTTCCTTCTGCTTGTCCTATTACTTTTAGTGGTGCTACGGGGGCTCCCCTTCTAAATTCCATTTGATGAAGCTTTCCGCCCTGCTTAACTTCAACCCTTAGCCATTCAGATAGAGCATTAACAACCGAGACCCCTACTCCATGAAGACCTCCGGAAACCTTATATGCATCCTTAGCGAACTTGCCTCCTGCATGAAGCTTGGTCATTACTACCTCAACACCGCTTACCCCTTCTGTAGGGTGAATAGATGTTGGTATTCCTCTTCCGTTATCTTCAACCGAAAGAGAGCCGTCTTGATGAATTGTAACTAATATCTCTGTGCAGAAGCCTGCGAGCGCTTCATCTACCGAGTTGTCAACTACTTCATAAACTAAATGATGATAGCCTCGCTCAAATGTGTCCCCGATATACATTCCTGGGCGCATGCGCACCCCTTCAAGGCCTTCAAGAACCTTTATCTGCCCTGAGTCGTACACGAGTTCTGCTTCTGACATCCGGTAAATTTATCGTTTTTTCAATGTTTTATCCAGTGCCCGTCCTGTATATGAAGCTGTTTACCAGGGAGATCTTCAAGGTGTCTGCCCCTTGGGCCAGTGATTATTACCTGTCTATCTGAGCTTGAAATGTGCTCGAAAAAGCTGCTCCTTCTCTTTTCATCTAACTCAGAGTCCACATCGTCTAGAAGAACCACTGGGCTCGTTTTTCTTTTCTCTTCGATTAGCTTAATACTTGAAAGCTTAAGTGCTAAAAGTACCGATCTTGTCTGGCCTTGAGAGGCGTAGGCTCTTGAATCCACCCCCCCAAGTTCAAACCTAAGGTCATCTCTATGAGGACCAAAGAGAGAGACCCTTGCTGATAGTTCCGCTTTCATCTTTGTTTCATCAAAAAAAGATGGCTCATAGACAACATTTAATGTTTGCTCTGGTGACTTTAATAGTTCTAGTTCCCGCGTTGATGACTCAGTAAGAAGAGAAGAGGCTGCTTTTCTTAATTCCCCGATCTTCTCTCCGTTATCGATTAGAATTTTATTATAAACTTCTATTGCACTTAGGTTTTGATGAGGTTCCTTTAATAGTCGATTTTTCTGGGCTAGTGCTCGTTGATAAGCGAAAAATTGACTCAAAGTCTCGGGGTATAGATCAACAATTAGTTTATCTATAAACCTTCTTCTCTCGGATGGGGCGCCTTTAATGATCTCTAAGTCAGAAGGGAAAAAGCTTACTGTTGTTAGAGTACTAAGATCTCTTTTGATCTCTTCTTCATTTCTAAGAAACTTGGTTTTAGCCTTTGTTATTTCTAATGAGAGGGTAGCTGTACTTTCGTCTCTTTCTACCTCGACAAACGAGATTGCTCTTTCTTCTCCCCATTTTATTAATTCTTCTTTTTTTGAAGTTCTAAAAGATTTAGTTGTACTAAGTATGTATATAGCCTCTATTAGGTTTGTTTTTCCCTGGCCGTTTTCCCCTATTAAAATATTTAAATTTTTCGAGAAGCTTATCTCTTGTTCTTTTAGATTTCTAAAATTTTGAACGTAGAGTCTTTTAATTAACAAGGCTAAAGCCTCATCGGCATTATTATACTTAAGTATCCTTCGTCGTCTCTTACAAAAAACTTGCCTGGGCCAAGCTCTCCGTGTAGTTCAATTGCAATAGATTCTTGTTCGTTTATTGAACCTAAAAAGTCGAGCATATATCTTGCGTTGAACCCTACTGATATTCTTTTTCCTGAATATCTGATCGGTATCTCCTCTTTTGCCTCTCCAAGATCAGGGCTTGAGCTTGAGATAAAGAGGGTTTCCTTATCAAAGTCTAGTTTTACGCATTTTGTTTTATCTGTTGCTAATAGAACCACCCTTCTTAATGAGTGGGTGAGCTCATCAGTTGGAATCTCTGCTATCACTCCCTTATCTGTTGGAATAACTTGGGTATAATCTGGAAATTCGCCGTCTATTAACCTAACTGCAAGTCTGTACTTACTCGATTCCGCAACTAAAAATCCCCCACTAATAGCTAGGCCTATCTCGTCTGATGTTTCTAAAAGTTTTTTTAGCTCCAAAAGTCCACGTCTTGGAACGATGGCTCTGCTCTCTATTTTTAGTTCAGGGCTGAAGTCTAAGCTAAGTCTATGTCCGTCTGTTGCTACTGCCTGTGTGCCTCCATCTACCGCTTCAAAACATACACCTGTTAGGTTGTATCTTGTCTCGTCTGACGATACTGCGTAGAGGGTTCTATCGATTAACTTTAGCATGGATCTTGATTGAACTCGGTCTTTAATTTCTAAAGCAAGTCCAGGAAGCCCTGGATATTCTTCGCTTGATACCCCGTTCATCGTGAATCTTGATCTTTGACAACTGAGAGTTAGTCGTTCGTTTTCACTGAGCTCTAGCTGGACTTCTCCTTCCGGAAGCTCTCTAGCTATATCAAGAAAAAGTTTTGAATTTACTGTTGTTGATCCTCTCTTTTTTACTTCCGCTTTTAATGTAGCTGAGCTTGTAATTTCTAAATCAGTTGAAGCAATTGTAACCTCCCCTTCTTTTGCTGTTATTAAAACATTAGAGAGAATCGCCATTGTTGTTTTTTTCTCTGCAGCTGTTTGAACTAAAGTTAGCCCAGAGATTAGCTCTGATTTTGAGAGAGTAGCTTTCATAGTGTTATTATTATTTCATAATAATAGTAGTAATAGTAGGTAAAGGAAGAAACATAGAGTAAGTTATTTAAGTATATGTTTTTATTCTTTTAACCGAAGCTATTAAGTTGAAATTGTAGCTGTGAAAAAGATAAAAGTTATCAACAGCGCCCAAAAGCAAAGAACAGCTTATCAAAAGGATTCTACAAGGTTATCCACAGTTTTTGAGGATAAAAATTCTTTAAGATCAATAATTTATCTATTTTTTTCACACCCCAAGCTTTTTCTCAATATCACCTATTGTAGCTCTTAATTCCTCTTGGATTTTTACTTTCGAAGCAACAACATTTGCAGCATGTACTACGCTCGAATGATCTCTTCCCCCAAAGTGGGTAGCGATCTCTGGGTATGAAAATGTTGTGTGTTTTCTGCAGAGATACATAGCGATATGTCTTGGGAAACTTAAATTTTTTGTTCTTCTTTTTGAGGCAAGGTCACTTGCTTTAAGTCCAAAATGAGAAGAAACGATTTTTTTAATAAGCTCTATTGAGATGTTGTCGGGTTTTCTAGGAAGAAGTGGCAAAAGAGCACCTTCTGCAAGAGACATCGTAATCCCCTCACCTCGCATGCTGCTAACAGCTGCAAGTCTAGTTAGAGCACCCTCTAGCTCTCTTACGTTGCTCGAGATATTTTTTGCAATATAAACAGAAACATCAGGTGGTAAGTTAAAACCCTCAGAGGTGGCTTTCTTGTTTAATATAGCAACCCTGGTTTCAAAGTCCGGAGCCTGAAGATCGGCAGTAAGCCCCCAAAAAAATCTAGTCTGAAGCCTTTCCTCCATTCCAGGAATAGCGGAAGGCAGCTTATCAGAAGTTATAACTATCTGATGCTTTAAACCATAAAGAGTATTAAATGTGTGAAAGAACTCTTCTTGGGTGCGCTCTTTACCGGCCATAAACTGAATATCATCGATTAATAGAACATCAACCGATCTTAGTTTCGCCTTAAACTGATCCATCTTTCCGAATCTAAGAGCGTTTATAAGCTCATTAGTGAAGGCCTCAGAGCTTAGATAAAGCACATTAAGATTGTTTGCTATGCAGGCATTCCCTATTGCATGAAGAAGGTGAGTTTTTCCTAAACCTACTCCGCCATAAATAAAAAGCGGGTTATAGGCAGCCCCAGGCGATTCCGCCACCCTAGAAGCAGCAGCGTGACAGAATTGATTGCCTGAACCAACAACATAAGTGTCAAAGGTGTATTTGGGGTTTAAAAATTCATTATGTTTACTTTGAGCTGGAGCAGAAGAGGGAAGCCTCTTAATTACCTGATATGTGGAATCCTCTTTAGACTCTTTAGCTAAGCTGAACTCTATCTCAATAGAGGGGAGACCAAAGAGTTGCTTAAGCTTCTCTACGATAACACTAAGTAGCTTCTCTTCTATATATGTTCTAACAAGCCTTGAAGGGACTGTAAGTATAAACTTATCATCACTAGTTAAGGTGGCGGTCACGGGGCTTAGATATGCTTCTGAAATATGAGACCCAAACTCTTGCCCTACGGACTTGCAGACCTCTTCCCAGAAATTTACCTCAACAATCTGCTCCACCTGCTGCTAATAGCTTGGTGTGCAAGAAAGGATCAAGAGAAAAGAGAGAAATTTTTTCCCTCTTCACAAACTACAATAAAATCAGCTGATTTAAATTCTAAAAGTTTCGCTAGTAAAAGTAAGTTAAAGTAAGAAACGTAGCCGAAGAACTTAAATTCACTCTTGCGGAACCCTAGTGGAGCAGGAAATTTGACCAAATCACTACCTTTGTCGTAAAAATTACCTGTGGCAAGTTTCACATATCTACATTCAATCATTCCAAATCACGATGTTGAGAAAGTTTTAATAGGAAGCGCCGTTGGAGCGGCTCTCTATTTGATCGGAAAAGCATCCGTAAAAAAATTAAAAACAACCCCCGATGAAAAATTATCACTAGCCGGAGTCTTTGATTTTCTTATAAATGCCTTTTTTAGTTATGCCGAATCAGTAGTTGGTAAAGAGAATAGAAAGCACTTTGCTTTTTTCGCAACAATATTCTTCTTTATATTTTTTATGAATGTAGTTGGGCTTATTCCTGGAATGGCGGTACCAACAACCTCAATCTGGCTTAATTTGGGGATGGCATTTACGGTGTTCTTTTATTTTAACTATCAGGGAATTAAAGAACAGGGACTTTGGCACTATATAGCTCATTTTGGAGGGCCAGTAATTTGGCTTTCTTGGCTAATATTTCCAATGGAGATTTTAAGCACATGTATTAGGGTGTTCACTCTTAATTTAAGGCTCTATTGGAATATGACAGCAGATCACCTTGTTCTAGGTTCATTTGTTGAGATGTTTGGGTGGATCCCAGTTCCGGTAGTTTTCTATGGCGTAGGCCTTTTTGTTTGTTTTATGCAGGCTTTTATCTTCACCACGCTAACAATGATCTATGTGCTTCTAGCATCGGCTCATGAAGAAGAGGCGCACGCTTGATCGGTTAAAACTTTTGTCGTAGCTTTTCAGTAAAGGAATTAGGATATGTATAAGAAAATAATAATGATTTTAGTTTTTACCTCTCTTGCACTTGCAGAGGATGGATCTAGCTATATTCCACTTGGAGCTGGAATCGGTATGGGACTAGCAGCTGGTCTTGGTGGAATTGGACTTGGAAAAGCCATCGGCTCAGGTCTTGAAGCAACAGGAAGAAACCCAGGTGCTTCAGGAAAGATTATGGTTACGATGCTTATAGGGCTAGCGTTTATCGAGTTAGCAGTAATCTTGACCTTCGTTATTGCGCAGGGATTAAGTTCATAGAAAATTAATAAGTTGTGTTTGGGGGTCAGTATTATTGCTTCGTCCGCTGACGCGGACGAGAGATCCTCCCAATGCCACTTACCTTCATTGTGTAAGTGGTTAATTTAATTTGGTAAAACTTAAGGACGCAGAGGTCTCAGAGTTACGCAGAGTAGTTTGTTTTGGATAACTCTGTGAAACTCTGAGCACTCTGTGTTCAAAAATCAGTTCTCAAGCACTGATAATTTAGAATTGAATGTAAGTGGCATTGAGAGACCCTCCCGGCCTGACCCCCGATAAAGACTCACGCTCCGTGAGCGAGCCACCTCTCTGCATCAATTGCGGCCATGCAGCCACTTCCTGCTGCAGTAATTGCTTGTCTATAAACGTGATCTTGAACATCACCACAGGCAAAAACTCCTTCTATGTTCGTATGAGTTGATCCAGTTTTAGGGACTATGTACCCGTTTTCATCAAGGTCTAATGAGCCTTTAAAAAGTGATGTATTTGGTGTGTGACCTATTGCAACAAAAAGCGCTTCTACTTCAAGTTCACGCCCATTGCTTAAAGTTAAGCTTTTAACCCCAGATTCTTTTGAGCCGTTAATTTTTGTAACGGTAGCGTTCCAGACCATCTCAATCTTTTCATTTTTAAACACCCGGTCTTGCATAATCTTTGATGCCCTTAGTTCATCTCTTCTATGAATTAGATAAACCTTTGAGCCAAATTTAGTTAAAAAACTTGCTTCCTCGCAGGCTGAGTCTCCTCCTCCAACAACAGCCATTGGCTTTCCTCTAAAAAATGCCCCATCACAAGTTGCACAGGTTGAAACCCCATATCCCATAAGCTCTTTTTCTTCAGGGAGCCCTATTAATTTAGCTGAAGCCCCAGTTGCGATTATAAGAGCATCGCATGAGTACTCTTTTGAACCAGCTTTAAGGATTTTTTTACTTTGAGAAAGAGAAACTTCGGTTACTACCTCTGTTTTAATTATCGTTCCAAATCTTTTAGCCTGATTTTCCATTGCGATCATAAGATCAGGCCCCATAATTCCTTCAGGAAACCCTGGGTAGTTCTCAACATCAGTTGTAGTAGTTAGCTGTCCTCCAGGAAGTGGCCCATGAAGAAGCAAAGGATTTAAGCTTGCTCTTGATGCATAAACAGCAGCAGTTAAACCCGCTGGGCCAGAACCAAGGATAATTACTTTATGATGTTCCATCTGCCCATTATAACGCATTTTTTACCTGAAAGGCCAAAAATGACTATGTAATGGAGCCCCTATCCATTTCATTAATAGATCCAAAATAAGAGCTAATAACTTGCTGAAAAAATAACTGCTCCTCTTCGGGAAAAGAACCTACATTTAAGGCTGTAAGGAGCGAACTCTCATCTTCAGCATTAAGACTGTCTCTACAATATCCTAGCCCCTCAAAAAGTCGATAAGGATGATCTATTTGACCAAAGAAATCTACTGGATTACTAACCCTAATCATGCTCAGGGGACGAGCTTCCAATTCTTTTAGCGCCTGGTCTTCCTCGGCACGTAGCAAGCCAGAAGCAGACTGAGCTTTTTGAATGTCAACCGAGTTTATAACACGCTGCAAACTCCCAATGAATTTAGGAAGAAGAGTTTTTTCTACCTCATCATTTAAAGTATACTTCCTTATTCTTTCAAGTTTAATACGAAGAGAGTTAATCCTCTCCTCAATCTCATCTATTTGTCTAGTAATGTCATCTGAATATCCAGCTTTTTCGCGACTTTCCCTAATAGCAGTAAATTGATCATGGAAGATCTCTCTAACTTGATCTTCGGACAGGGGCTCCATTTGTCCCAACGAAGCAAGCTTTCTATGAGGGCCAAGGATCTTTTCTTCAAATTTTTCTATGACCCCTTCAACATCAACTCCTTGAGAACGATGATAGTTAAACACCCCAAGAGCTTTTGAAATGAAAGAGAACCTATCTTTATAATCCTCAGGATAAGGATTGTCTCCCTGATGACTATTGTCATTGACACCAAACTCTCGGCGAAAATCCCTAAAAGCTCTCGTTACATTGCCATATTCTTGAAGATCGCCTGATATTTTTACAAGATCAGCCTTTTTATGGTCGTAATAGACCCATAGAGCAAACGCAGCATTTAAGGCCAGCGAGAAGGCTTGACCGTAGTTAAGCAAGTTGTTAACAAATGCGAAACTTTCATAACCAGCGTATGCCCCTATTTTTGCAGGTATTGATACTAAAAATAGGGACAAAAGACTTGCGGGGAATAATGTAAAAAATTCATCACAATCATAGTAATTCCCTAAAGTATCTAAATATTTAGAACTCATATCAAATCTAATTTCTCGATTACTTGGTGAAGAGTGAATGCTCTTTACCCCAGGGATTTCTTTATTTGTTTTGGATCTAATAACAGGGTGTCGCGAGTGAATGCCTACAGCTCTCAACATGGAGTAAGCCTCCTCGATGTCGCGTATACATTCGAAATCAGTAGACTGACGAACTCTTATCTCTGTAAGATTTCTTTCCAAGGATTCTATTTGGTCACAGATTGGTCTCGCAGTTTTTAGTAATTTTTTGATAAACTCATCAAGATCTATCCATTCAGGAGCTCTTGAGCCCAGTAGAGCTCTATTAATCACTGTAGATGGCATGTGACCAGCAAATTCATCTATAGGGGGAAGGAATGTTTGCCGAGCCGAATGATTTTTATTGATTGATACCATGGGCTCCTAAAATCCAGATTAGCTTGACTCTTATATGCTTAGTAATTCATTTATTAACAAGGCTTTCTGAGGCTATGGGACGAAATTTTACTCCCTTTGATTAATTAATCAAAAAAATTTCATCCGCAAGTTAAATCTCTACATGAACATTTAATCCAGCAATTTGCACAAAAAATTCAGCAGAGTTAACAAAGGGAATTGAAAGAGATGGCCAGTGAATTCAAATGGTTAGTGAATTTTATCATCACATACAGCTAATAAACTTAAACTACTAACTTTAGAGAGCCGATTGATCTAGATAGTAGTATGGTAGTTTCAATTGGAAGCAATATCTCGTCTTTGATTGCTCAAAGAAGACTCTCTGAAACTACAGAAGCCCAAAGTAACATATCTTCCAAGCTCTCCTCAGGACTTAGGATTAATAAAGCTTCAGACGATGCAGCTGGACTTGCAATAGCCGATTCCCTTAGAGCAAATTCAAGAGTGTTTGCTCAAGGAATTAGAAATGTAAATGATGGCCTCTCTGCATTAAATATTGCCCAGGGAGCATTGTCTCAGCTTTCTCTATTGGCTACTAGGCAGATGGAATTAGCCGAACAATCAGCGAATGGCGTTTATTCAACTGCTCAAAGAAGGGCTTTAAATTTAGAAGCCGATGCGCTCAGTAAAGAGTTTAACAGAATTGTAGCAAGTGCCACCTTTAATGGAAGACAGATTCTAAACGGTGACTATAGAGGCGTGAGACTTCAGCTCGGGTATGGAATTGATGGCTCAATCTTAACTGATATTGGATCGAAGCTTGGTAGAGATGTTGGGACAGGTATTTTTCAGAGCGGGACTACAGGAACCACCGGTTCAAATGTGGAGATGATGGCCAGTGGCGATCTAAACGGTGACGGAATTGATGATATTGTAGCCGCCACAGTAGCTGGCGTCTCTGTTATGCTTAGCCAGGGAAATGGAACATTTTCTACTTCAAATATTGCATGGCAAAGTAATAACCGAGACGTAAAAATAGGAGATTTGAATGGCGATGGGCATCTGGATGTAGTCGTTGGTTCCTCAGCATCTAGAGTCGGGATTTTTTTAAACAATGGCACTGGTAGCATCTCGCTCTCACAAGAACTAACAACAACTGATGAAGTTTGGGGAATTGGACTCGGCGACTATAATGGTGATGGAAGGTTAGATATCATTTCAACCGATAGAAATAACCTAACTTCTATGAGTCTGTTCTTTAACAATGGAAATGGAACTTTTGGAGCTAGAACCTCTCTTGGAGTCCCCTCCACCAACAACAGATATGGAATCGGCACTGGAGATTTAAACGGCGACGGAAGGGATGATTTTATATTCGGAAATTTAGGGCAAGCTTTCGTAATGCTATCAAATGGGGATGGCACATTTAGAGTTGCAAGTAGTTTTAATAATAGTGAGTCGGCATATTTTCAGACAGCCGATCTCAATAACGATGGATTTCTTGATTTTGTAAGTGGAGGCTCTGGCAGCGGATCTGAAACAGTAGCTGTATATCTAGGAAATGGAGATGGTACATTTAGGCATACTCAGAGCATAGATACAGTTGGTACTAGAGTTGTTTTAGGGGACCTTAATGGTGATGGCTATGCTGATATTGTTACTGGCTCCGGTGGACAAACAATATCAATAAATCTTTCTAATGGAGACGGAACTTTCAGAGCGACCTCAACAACTACATCAGCATCATCTCAGTCTTTTGCCGTGGCTCTCGGGGATTTTAACGGTGATGGCGTTTTGGACTTAGGCTCTGGAGGAAACTCAACAACAGTATCTGCCCAAAACGCCGTGACAGAGAAGAATTATGGGATTTCAGTGATGTCATTAATGACGATTGAAGAATCGCTTGAGGCACTTGAAGTTTCAAGAGCTACACTAACGAGAGTCACTTCTGAGCTTGGTGCAATTGGAGCCCTTCAGTCAAGATTGTTTACAGCGATGAATACTCTTTCAGTAACAAGGGAAAACTCATTAGCAGCAGAATCAAGAATACGAGATGCAGATATAGCTCAGGAAGCAGGCGAGCAGTTACGACTTAATATTTTACAACAGGTAGGAGCCTCGGTTCTAGCGCAGGCAAACACATTACCTAGTTTAGCACTAAGCTTATTAAGAGGAGGGTCAAGCAAAGTTAACTAAATATAGGAAGTAGCACCCTGTTTTTTGCAAATCCAAAATCAGGAAACACTGAGTCGATCTGTCCGTCTGAAACGCCTAGGTGCTTAAGGATTGTTCTTCTAAGAACAGGTGCGCCAATTTGAGCATCTATAAAGTTTTGGGATCTTTCCTTTGAAGAAACTGAAGAGTTGTCAGATATAAAGCAGTCTTTTATTCCTGTGCCTATCGCCATAGAAAAGCCACCATTTCCATGGTCATGCCCTAGACTAGAATTAGGCACACTTGTCCTTCCAAATTCAGAATCGATAACGCAGATTACACGCTCCCTTAGATTACTTGGTAGAGAAAGATAAAGGCCCCGGATCGCTTCAGAGAGATGAGTAATTAGCTTAGGAAGCGCTACATCTTGTCTTGTATGAGTATCAAATCCATCATACTGAGTTGCAAGGATGCTAAGAGAGCTGCTGTTGCTTGAGTATCTGATGATTCTAGATATGTCCTGCATTGCTAGTTTTATAGGCTCTATTGATGCCTGCGAACCAAAGTCAGACGGGTTTACTGGAATCTGAAGTATTGGCTTTATTCTCTCTATATTCTCTAATATTGAGTCATAGGCTTTTGGGATTGATGAGTCGAGGAGCTCGGGGCTTGCTGCAAAAAGCCTAGGAAAAATAGATTCTCTTAAATAGGTTTCATCATCGGCGCCTGCCGAAAAACTTTGAGATCCTTGATACTCACAGTTTGTGCCCCTTGCCCCACATTGAAAATGATGATGAAACTTGCTCTGAAATCCGTAGCTCTCCAAGCTTGAGGCCCTTATTATCGAATGCTCTGAGCTAAGCCCTCTAAACAGAGCAGCCATGTTTTTTCTACTTACTGAAAAAACCTTTCTATCTTCAATTAACTCTTGATTTAGTAGCTTCGGAATCCACCCATGCTCAGCGAACAGAGGATCCTCTCCTGCTAAGTGATATCTATTTTCAGCAGCCGCATGAGAGCGCTCAATCTCCCCAAGAATTCCTATTCCAAATATACTTGAGATTCCTAAGTTGTAGTTCGATCTAGCCTGAAGCAAAGGAGCCCACGCTGGGTGAAATCCAAAGTTGTTGCCTCCCTCTGTTAGTTGAGAAAACCCATTTGGTAATAGAAGTTCATTTTGAGGTGTAACTAAAGAATTAGGACGGATGCTTCTAAAGTAGTCAGAGAGAGATCCGCTGTAAGGGGAGATAGCATGAACAGGATCAAGCCCTCCACCAAGAAATATATATACAAGGAATTTATTAGAGAGTGATGTTATATCGCTTCCGAAAGATAATCTTGGGTAGAGAACTCCTAGGGCTGAAGATACTGCTAGGGATCTTAAAAACTCTCTTCTTTTCATCAGGCACCCTTTAGAGATTTCAAAAACAAAGCTTCAAGTAATCCTGGAATCTTTTGCGCCATTAGCTCAAGCCAGTGTTCGTGCGATAATCGATCATAATTGACTCTGGCTATCTCACCGGATTCAAGCTTAACTGTGGTGAGATATTCAACTAGAATCGAGACCTCTTCTTCGCCTAGTGGAGTATCGGTCTTAAAGGCCAAAGACTTGATGATATCGATTGGGGCTTTTTTAGCGATATTATTTTCATTTCCAGCTGTGGGATCTAAGACCATAGCCATGTGCATCTCGTTTCTAAGCTGTGCTATGTAGATGCTAAACCCTTTGTTTAAAGCCAAGATCCCGCTTTCGGTAGTTTGAGTTGATCCATCCATTAAAACGTGCCCCTCTAGATGACCTCTATGTTCGAGACCAAAGATGCTCTCCTGGGTAATGATCGGATTCTGAGAGACTCTTAAAAACTCAGCCATCTCCCAGCCTGAGGGATACTTAATAGTATCTGGATGTCTTCCAGGTAGTGGGTCTTTAGGAAACTCAGCAGGAAGGGATAAAGCTCGGGTAAATGCTACAAATTTATGAACTGGATTTCTAATCCCACTGAAGCGACTCTCCTTTGAGTAAAAGACACTCGCTCTTAATAGGGCGCTCATTATTTTTGTGAAATTAAAGTTTTCACTCTTAATCAAATTTGAAAGCTCCTCTACTAAAGGCACCGAAGGATCAGTAACAGTGAAAGTTGCCAGAAGTTTTCTAGCCATAAAATCTGAAGCCCCAGGGTGGCTTAAAATATAGTTCGTAAGATTGTCAGAGCCCGGTTTAACGCTCCAAACTCTAGTTTGCTCATGAGAGCTTCCCTGAAAAAGAGTTCTTTGAAATGGGTTATTAGTGTTATTCCAGTGCTGATCTTGAAATTCAATATCTAAAGGCCTCCAAGTTTTTAAAGCCTGCGTGCAATAGATCTGATCCGGAAGAGCGGGACAATTATTGTCGATGGCTCCCCTACAACAAAGTGTGAACTCTCTTTGGATCGGAGATTTTTCAACCTCTCTTGGGCCAAGTAGAGACTGAGCAAGGGGCTGGATCGTTGACTCGTGATAGTTCTTACCTCCTCGGCTATCTTTAGGACTGAGAGAGTGAAGCTCAAGAAGCTCTCTCGCATAGTTTTCGTTTGGATTTTTTCCGCTTAGGAGATCGATTGCAGAGTTTTGATTATTTCCGAGCATTCTATTCATAGGGTGAGAGAGGTGCATCCCCTTTATAATTTCTCCCAATGGGGCAACTAGCTCGCTAGAGAACTCAGATCTGATCAGTTTTATGTGCTTTTCAATGGCATCATTAGCTAGACCTTCTTGATGTAGACTCCCTTCGATATCTACAGAGAACTGATTTGCAAAAAGAACAGCAAATCTATCTCGAATTGGGTTGCAGCCATATCTCATATGTTGAGTGAGATACATATTGGCTGTGCGCCAGTACCACTTATCTTTAATATTCTCGACCCAAAAACGCTCAAGATATCCGTTCTTCCCTTGATGTTCGAAAACTCTTGAATCCATCCCCCTGGAAGAGACTTTCTGCCAAATTGCTGAATCGATCTGTGGACAGCTACGTTTGGTTAGCATCCACTCGATTAGGCTGTCCAGTCCTAGAGTTCGGTTAATCTCGAGCGCTTCATCTAAGTTGGCTCCAAAGTAGACTCGGTTGACTAAATATGACACCTCTTCATCTGAGATTTTATCTTTATATGCAGCTAAGCTCTCTCTATCACCTAAAAAATTATCAGCATTGGTTACGTCTAATAAAATTGAAAACACAATTCCGATTGAAGACTCACCATGAAGGAGCCCGTCTTTTGTTCGATGATCCGCTGCTTTTATTGATATTCTACAACCTTGCCTAGACACCTCTAAAAACCCCTCAGGTATTGAAAAGGTACACGACGCATCTGTGACTTGATAGCTACCCGCTCTGCCCTCTAATACTATCTCGGGAGTAATAATAGCTGGCTCAAGACCGGTGAGAGAAACTACGCCTACTCCTCGGTATTTTGGTTTAAAGCCTCTACAGAACTTTAGGGGTTTTTTTGTTTTCTTAACTAACTTAGCTCTTTTTTGCTCGATTTTTTCCCAGCTACCACCAGAATTTTTTAACTTTTTAATCTTTTTTTTCAGCAAAGCAATTTGCTTTGACACATTACGCTCTGACCCGTCTCGCTGCAATTGAATTAAGCTGGGAGTTTTTTCCTTAAATGAGCAGGAATATTTACTATTCGGAATATCGATTGTAGTTGCTAGAGCAGAGGATACGATCAGTAGAATAGACGAAACAAATCGCACTGCTAAAAACCTCACTGAATACCCTTCCGATCCCCTAATCTATCGAACAAGCCAAAGTGTTTCAGTTTTTAATTAGCCTGTTATATGGAGATCTACTTAAGTGTTTCGTAATTTTTTATAAGAATGTTTATGTTTTAGGACTTTTTATTAGAAATTAATCCTTAAATTATCTAATTTAATTAAGAGTTTTTCTCAAGAATGAGCATTCTCCTGTCTAATGTCATTGGTTAGAAGCAGCTTTAACTTTTTGTGAACTAATTAATGGAACCCATTTATACTGCTCTTTTCTTATAAAAATAGTATCGACTTCTCTAAGGAACTTAGAGAAGTGTCTTCTTAGTGATGAAACGAGATCATTTAAATGTTTAAAGTCCTCCACCTCTACTTCAAGCTCAATCATGCAGTCACCAATCTGCCTTATAAACCATATGAAATTCGGGTTAGTTTTGCAGAACTCTAAAAGTTGCTGCTCAGAATGTTTGTCATAAGTTCCAAAATGAAGCTGAAGTTTAAAGTGAAGCAACCCTAACTTTTCAAGATCTAATGACACAGGATATCCGACAATTACCCCTTCTTTTTCAAGCCTATCTACCCTGTACTTTATAGCCATTGAGCTTACGCCTAGATTGTCAGCTAGCTCGACTTTTGTGATTCTTGAATCTTGAGACAGCTTATGAAGAATTTGATAGTCAAGCTCATCGCACTGAACTAGCTCTCCACCAAAATAGATAAACCCAGTTCCAACGCCGACAAGATAACTTTTTGAAAATCGATAGGCCTCAACAATAGTGTATACGGAGAAATTTTTTATTATATCGCTAAATTCTAATAAAACTTCACTTTGAACTTTGTGAAAGTCGGATGGATTTTTTGCATAAATTGCAAAGTTTAAATCCCAACGTCCATCAGTCTCAGCCACATAGGACATGAGAGGATGCGCTAGTAGATACGAAAGAAGCTCATCTTGTCTCTTCTCATTTTTTTCTAGTCTTAGGTAAGTTTTATAAACAAAGAGCCCTAGCTTTTGAGTATCTATAGCCGCAGTAAATCCTTTTAAGATCCCCTCTCCCTGGAGGCGCTTCATTCGATAGAGAACCTTATCTCTCGATAGACCTAGCTTTTTACTTAGATCAGCTACGCTTTGACTCGAGTTAAGATCAAGCTCATATAGTATTGTTCTATCTAAAGAATCGATCACAAATGCTCATTAAACACCAATTTTAACTCTAAAACTATACTCTTAAAGAGTTTTTAAGGAAATTTCGCTTATTATTAAATTAATTAACCCCATTTTATAAGCTAAAACATGGCAAAAGAGTCAAAATGCCGCAAATTACACTGATAATTAAAATATTTAGAGCAGCTATTCTAAAAAATATGTATTTTTCTCTTTATTTCTTCTTGAAATTAATATCGTGTGTTAGAGATACCTTAACTGGAGGTGGCTATGTCAGTTAACCTGTCGAAATTACATCCGATCTCATCATTATATCCATTTAGAAAGACTATATGGGTTTTTATAGGGCTAGTTTTAATTTTGGCTCTAATAAAAAACATAGATCCAAAATATGAACATTCAGAGCTTGTTCTAACCTTACTCTTTCCAACTTTGGCGCTCTTCTCGTTAATTTGGTTATCAGGGGTTACCTATTATAGCCTAAAGCGAGCAAGCTATTTTTACGGAATAGACGACAGTCAGCTTATTTTCATAAGAGGAATCATAATTAAGGAGAGAGGATACTTTCAGCTCTCAAGAATCACTGAAGTTTACGTTGATAGATCGCTCGTGGATCTTCTTTTTGGGCTGTATTCGCTTCATGTTTCTACCCCTACTGCCCAATCAGATAAATTTGCAAGAATTGAAGGGCTCTCTGAATCGTCAGCTTTAGCACTTCAAAGCCATCTGAGCACTCTTTTAGAACTAAAGCGGGCTAAAAATCAGGATGAACCAACTTACCAAGACTTAGGTGCTATGGTAAGTGTGGCTGGGTGAAGAGTGTATTAATAGCCAACAGAGGCGAGATCGCAAGAAGAATCAATAAAACCCTAAAATCTTTAGGAATTAAAACAATTGGAATCGCCTCCGAAGTTGATATTAATCTTCCTTATGCAAAAGAAGTCGATAAGTTAGTAAAGCTAAAGGGAAAAACAGCCGGAGAAACCTATCTTAATGCTGAAGAAATATTAAAAATTGAAAGCGATGCGATTCATCCTGGATATGGCTTTTTAAGTGAGAACGCCGAATTCGCTGAGAGTGTAGAAAAACAAGGAAGAATTTTTATTGGTCCAAAAAGTGACAGCATAAGACTTCTTGGCTCAAAGCCTGAATCAAGAAAGTTAGCACAAAAACTAAAAATCCCGATTACAGAAGGATCAAAGGGAGGATTGACTGATGCTGAGCTACTAGGTGCCGCAAAAAATTTTCCTGTTCTCTTAAAAGCCTCAGGCGGAGGCGGTGGACGTGGAATGAGAATAGCTCACAATATAGATGAACTAAAAGCGATGATTCCTCAGGCAAGAAGTGAGGCAAAAAAGTTTTTTAATAATGATGATGTATACTTTGAGCAATATATAGAAAAGCCACGACATGTTGAGGTTCAGCTTTTTGGAGACAAGCACGGGAATGTAATTCACTTAGGCACAAGAGAGTGCTCAATTCAAAGACGCTATCAGAAGCTTATAGAAGAAGCTCCCGCAGTAGGGATTCAGAATGAAGATAAAATTCTTCACGCCGCCGTAAGCCTTGCAAAAGAAGTTGGGTACATTGGTGCTGGAACGGCTGAGTTTTTAGTTGATGGAGATAGCTTTTATTTTTTAGAGGTCAACACAAGACTTCAGGTTGAACACACAGTGACTGAAGAGATTACTGGGTTAGATCTAGTCGAGCTTCAAATTAAAGTTGCAAGAGGCGAAGAGCTTCCAAGTAAAATAAACTTTACTGGCCATGCGATTGAATATCGAATAAATGCTGAAGGGTTTGATTTTTTACCATCCCTAGGGGAGATAAACTCAATTAACAACCCTCCAAATGCTCGGTTTGATTCTGGGTATAATGTAGGGAACGAGATCTCTCAGTATTACGATAATTTAATCGGTAAATTAATAGTAAAAGGAAAAAATCGCAGTCAGGTGATAGCCGATTCACTAAAAGAGCTTGTTTCGCTTCAAATAAAAGGAGTTGATACCACAGTTCCTCTTTATTTGTGGTTAATTTTAAGAACAGAGTGGTCAAAGAGCCAGCAGAATCTTAGATTCTTGGATAATCTGAACATTAAAGAGATGGAGTTAATCTCTAATTTACAACCAGCAAAACTAGATCTTGTGTTTGATGAAGGAGAGATAAAAATTTTTAAAGAGCCTTGGGGCACTTTTCTTGGGACTAAGGGGAAAATTAAGGCTATTAGAGGATTATCAAAAGAGAGCATTTTATCAGCCTTAAGATAGCTTTTATGGCTAATCATAAAAAGAAGAGCTATAAAAACATTTATGGAAGAAAATAAATGCCCAGTTTTTAAAAAACAATTTTCAAATTCAGATTGGTGGCCAAATCAGCTCAGTCTTAAAATTTTAAATCAAAATTCTCCACGTCTTAACCCGATGGGAGAAGAGTTTGATTATAAAAAAGAGTTTAAAACGCTCGATCTTGAACTACTTAAAAAAGACATCTTTAGCTTAATGACAACTTCCCAAAGTTGGTGGCCAGCAGACTATGGTCACTATGGCCCTCTATTTATTAGAATGGCGTGGCATAGTGCAGGAACCTACCGGATCGGAGACGGAAGAGGTGGAGCATCATCCGGGACATTAAGATTTGCACCATTAGGGAGCTGGCCAGATAACGCAAATTTAGATAAAGCGAGAAGACTCCTTTGGCCTATTAAACAAAAATACGGACACAAAATTTCCTGGGCAGATCTGATGATCTTTGCAGGAAACTGCGCACTTGAATCAATGGGACTTAAAACATTTGGCTTTTCTGGAGGACGTGAAGATGTTTGGGAACCAGAGAGTGATATTTATTGGGGTGCAGAAACAGAGTGGCTTGGTGATAAACGTTACTCGAGCGATAGAGAGCTTGAAAACCCATTAGCAGCAGTTCAAATGGGGTTAATTTATGTAAACCCGGAAGGTCCAAACGGAAAGCCTGATCCTATTGCAGCAGCAAAAGATATCAGAGAAACCTTTCGAAGAATGGCTATGAATGATGAAGAAACAGTTGCCTTAATTGCTGGAGGACACACATTTGGAAAGTGTCACGGTGCAGCAGAAGCAGGCAAATATGTTGGCCGCGAACCAGAAGGAGCCTCTCTAGAAGAGCAAGGTCTTGGCTGGAAGAATACCTATAGAACTGGAAAAGGAAGCGACACTATTACAAGTGGCATTGAGGGTGCTTGGACTAGTGAACCAACAAAATGGGGAAATAAGTATTTTGAAAACCTCTTTGGTTTTGAGTGGGAGGTAGTTAAGGGGCCAGGTGGAGCGTGGCAATGGCAACCAAGAAATGGGGAAGCTACAGTTCCTGATGCTTCTGATCCATCTAAGAAACATCTGCCTATGATGCTAACGACTGATCTATCTCTAAGGATGGATCCTCATTATGAGGAGATCTCAAGAAGATTTTTAGAGAATCCAAATGATTTTGCTGATAAGTTTTCTCGTGCTTGGTACAAATTAACTCATAGAGATATGGGTCCTGTTTCAAGATACTTTGAGCCTCCTAAGGAGGTCTTACTTTGGCAAGACCCAGTTCCAGCGGTCGATCATAAATTAATCGAGAACAATGAGATTGAAGAGCTTAAAAAGCAGATTCTATCCTCAGGTCTTACTGTCTCAGAACTTGTTTTTACAGCTTGGTCTTCAGCAGCAACCTTTCGTGGCACTGATAAAAGAGGCGGAGCAAATGGAGGAAGAATTAGACTAGCGCCTCAAAATGATTGGAAGGTTAATGATCCCCTACAGCTTAAAAAGGTTCTTAAAACCTATGAAGAGATCATGGGGATTTTTAACAAGTCTAGAAGCGACGGGAAGAAGGTTTCGGTTGCAGACTTAATCGTTCTTGGTGGATCGGCAGGAATTGAAAAATCAGTTGCAGGAGTTAAAGTTCCTTTTTATCCAGGACGAACCGATGCTTTACTAGAACAAACAGATATTGAATCTTTCTCTGTACTTGAGCCAAAGTTTGACGGATTTAGAAACTACTATGACACTTCATTAGCTATTTCAGCAGAAGAGTTATTAATAGAAAGAGCATGTCTTTTAACGCTAACTCCTCCTGAAATGACAGTTCTTCTAGGAGGACTAAGAGTGCTTAATGCCAATACTGGTAGAACGAGCTTTGGAGTATTTACTGAAAAACCTGAAACGCTGTCCAACGATTTTTTCATTAACCTTCTTGATATGAGGTACGAATGGAAGAAGTCAGAAAGATGTAGCCATTTTTATGAGGGAAGAGAAAGGGCTACCTCAGAAATAAAGTGGACTGCAACTTCGGTAGATCTGATTTTCGGGTCTAATTCTCAGCTAAGAGCACTTGCAGAGGTTTATGCTTCAGATAATCAAAAGTTCATAAAAGATTTCGTTAAGGCTTGGAATAAAGTAATGAATCTAGATCGGTTCGATCTGGAGCAGTAATTTTTAATCCATCCGGGAACAGCACACTTTCTGCATGAAGAAAAAATGGATAGAGCTCTGAACTTCCACCGTAGAGCTTGTCTCCTAGGAGTGGGAACCCTGCTTTTGAACAGGAAACTCTAACTTGGTGCCTTAAGCCTGTAGTTGTAGTTGCCCGCACTAGAGTTTTGTTATCGCAGGTTTTAAGGGGGGTAATTTTTGTTTCAAAAAAGCTAAATCTTGGCTTTTTAGTTTTTGAGTAGGTAACTTTTTTACTTCCTCTATATCTACTTCCTAAGTAGCCGCTAATTATTGTCTCCATTTTTAGAACCCCACTTAGAATACAAAGATAGGACTTTTCAATTTTTTTCTCTTTAATTAGCTCTTTAAGGCATGGTGTTTTTTCAAAGAGCATTACGCCAGATGTTTCATAATCAAGTCGTTGAACAAGGGCACCTCTATTTCCTAGTAATTCTTCGATTGAGTTTTTTCCAGTTGAATGAATAAGTGGAGGCTTATTTAAAGCCCCAAAAGACTCTGACTCATAGATTATTTCAATGGATGTAATCATTGAAGTTAATTACGTTATTCTTTTTCTTCTTAATAAAAGGCTTAATAAATAGGTAAATAATTAGCACACAGAGACTTAACCCCAAGAAGAGAAGAATCAATGGAATTATCATAAAAAGGCCTCTTTAATACTTTTTACAAGAGCATCTACATTACTAAAGGCATCTTCTACTGAAATTGCAAATGACCTTTTAGCCAATTCTTTCGCTTCCTCGATCTTTCCCTCCTCTTTAAGAAGATAAATTACTGCACATGTAAGAACCATACTATTTGGATAGCGATCTAAAAATTGTCTTAAAAAATTAAAATCAGGCTCTGAGCTAGCAAATCCTAAATAAAAGATCTCAATAAAGCACTCTTCATCAAGAGGCTCAGCTAAGTTGTTAGCTAGTGCTTTAGTGTCTCCTAGTAGTGCCTGAAAAAGCTCTCCACTTTCGATCTTTCTTAAAAGACAGGTTCTCGCAATTACATTTGCAAAACTTCTTAGAGGAGAGCCAGATCTCTTTTCAGCCTTTGTAACAAGCTCTAGCAAAGTTTTTGCTCTGACTAAGGGTGAGTGAAAAAGTCTAACCTCCTCCATTCCAAGCTTTGCAATACGCTGACGCTCAGATTCATTTGATAGGTAGTATCTAATTTTTTCCGCAGCCTCTTTAGCGTCTCCCTTTTCATAAGTAACTAGATGCTCACCTTCCTTGAAAAGTTCAAAGAGACCATTCTCAATCTTTTCAGTTAACAAAAGTGCACCGGTAGACATCGCTTCAAAAACTCTGAAATTTAGATCCTTTTTTACAGTTTGATTAATAACAATCTTTGAATCACTAAAAACCTCCCACCAGTTAGCTTGAAGCACCTCAACCTCTGCTAACTTTTTTAGCTCTTCAAAAAAAGTAACTCTTTCTGGATTTAGATCAGGATTAAGAGTGCCAACAAAAACAGCGCCCTTTGTCCGGCTATCAGAAATTTTAGGGATTCTTGAGGCCCAAAGAGGAAACCAGACTGGCGAGATCCCGTATTCTTCAATTCCTAAGGTATAATCTTTATGAGCAATTAAAGTCAGATCAAAAAGGTGAGCTAAAAATCTATGAACTCTTAGATGATGATGAGTATCAACAGTATAAAAAACAGTTTTTGCTTTTAGCTCATCTAAACCAAAGTAATATAGGGGTGAGCTGTTATCGTACCAGATAACTACATCAGGATTAAATCCTACTAACTCTCTTTGAAGGGCCTCTCTTATATTAGTTAGCGGGGGGAGTTGTACTGATAGATGAGGGTCATTTCCAGCAGTAACAACATTGTGCCCTAAGGCTTTAAGTTCGTTTGCAAACCAGTCCTGATTTAAAAGAAGGAAATTCACTTAATTGTTACAGGTTTAAAACTCTCGTCCACTGCTACCATAACCACCTCAGCAGAGGTGACATTATGTGTTGAAACCATGTCGACCCCACGAAGTGCCTGAACTTCGACTTTAATAGTAATTGAGGAATTTCCTAGTTTTGAGGTGGAGGTAAAAAAGCTAACTATATCCCCAACATAAACAGGAGCATGAAATTCAACTTCCCTCATCACTTTCGTTACGTATTTCTTAGGGGCAACGCTTCTTGCATGCACTCCAGCAGCTAAGTCAATTAAGCTCAAAATGTGCCCCCCAAAGATGCTACCAAGATGGTTAGTATCTTTTGGCATCATCACTAATTTTATTGCCGGCTCTTTCATTCCCCTCCCTTGAGGTTATAGTATTGCATCTATGATAGGGGAGATACCAGAAGGTTGGGAATACACAGGAAAGGAATTAGTAAGAACCTTTGTTTTTAAGGATTTTAGAGAAGCCTTCTCTTTTATGGCTAAAGGGGCCCTAGTCTCAGAGAAGCTAGATCACCATCCTGACTGGAGAAATGTGTACAATAAAGTTGAAGTTAGGCTCTCAACCCATAGTGTTGGCGGAGTAACAGAGAAAGATCTAGAGTGGATAAAGTTGTTATGATTGGCAGTTTAGTTAAAGGAATTTTTGGCTCAAGGAATGAAAGAATCCTAAATGATCTAAAACCTTTAGTTTCAAGAGTAAATGAACTCGAAGAAACAACAAAAAAACTTTCTGATTCTGAGCTAGCAGCGAAAACTCTTCATTTTAAAGAAAGAATAAAAAATGGAGAATCACTAGAGTCAATTGAAGCAGAAAGCTACGCAGTTGTTAGAGAAGCGTCTAGACGAGTCTTAGGGATGAGACACTTTGATGTGCAGCTCGTAGGAGGAGCAATCTTACACCGTGGAAAAATAGCTGAGATGCGAACCGGAGAAGGAAAGACTTTAGTTGCTACTCTTCCCGCATATTTAAATGCTCTTACCGGGGAAAGTGTTCATATAGTTACAGTGAATGATTACTTAGCAAAAAGAGATGCTGAGTGGATGGGGAGAATATATAAATTTTTAAATCTCTCTGTAGGAGTCGTTGTTTCTGGAAGACAGAGTGACTCTGAAAAACACGAAGCATACGGATCAGATATTGTTTATGGCCAGAATAATGAATTTGGCTTCGATTATCTAAGAGACAACATGAAGATGTCCTTGGAGGAGCAGGCTCAAAGAGGTCACGCATTTGCTATTGTGGATGAGGTCGATTCAATTTTAATTGATGAGGCAAGAACGCCGCTTATAATCTCAGGCCCTGCAGAAGAAGCAACCGATAAATACTATGCAATAAATAAAATTATTCCTTACCTTGAAAAAGAAAATCATTACGAAATTGAGGCAAGAACCAAACAACCAACATTAACCGATGCAGGGATTGCAAGATGTGAAGAGCTTTTAAAGATAGATAACCTCTATGATCCAAGACATATCGAGCTTGTTCATCATATTGGTCAAGCCCTTAGGGCTCACACAACTCTCGAAAGAGATAAAGATTACGTCGTTAAAGATGGAAGAGTAATAATAGTAGATGAATTTACTGGTCGTTTAATGGATGGAAGAAGATGGTCAAATGGACTCCATCAGGCTGTTGAAGCAAAAGAAGGGCTAAAGGTTGCTAGAGAAAATGTAACTTTAGCCTCCATCACATTCCAAAACTATTTTAGGTTGTATAAGAAACTATCTGGAATGACGGGAACTGCTGACACGGAAGCAGTAGAGTTTCAGAAAATCTATGGACTAGAAGTTGTTGTAGTTCCAACGAATAAGCCACTTATCAGAAAAGACTTAAGCGATGAGGTATATCTAACAAGAAAAGAGAAATATAACGCAGTCTGCGAGGATATCCTTGAGATTCATAAGTCCGGTCAGCCAGTTTTAGTTGGAACAGTTAGTATTGAGCAAAGTGAGCAGCTATCAAAGGTTCTTTCTCACCATAGAATTCCTCATAATGTGTTAAATGCTAAGCATCATGAAAGAGAAGCAGAGATTGTGGCTCAAGCAGGAAGATTTGGCGCAGTCACTATCGCTACAAACATGGCAGGACGGGGAACTGATATTATTTTAGGAGGAAACCCTGAGTTTTTAGCTGCTGCTGAAGCCGGAACAAGAGATCCTGAGAACCAAAAATTTAAAGAATCCCTTGAAAGGTACAAACGTCAGTGCCAAGTAGAGCGTGAGAAGGTTGTTGAAGCCGGCGGACTTTTTATCATGGGCACCGAGCGTCATGAGTCAAGAAGAATTGATAATCAGCTTAGAGGCCGATCCGGAAGACAGGGGGATCCTGGAGCATCAAGATTCTATATCTCATTAGAAGATGAGCTAATGACTAGGTTCGCCGGAGATTTTGCAAGACGAGTCATGAAGATGGCCTGGAAAGAGGGAGAAGCCCTTGATGGTAGGCTTATAACAAGATCCATTGAAACTGCTCAAAAGCGAGTTGAGGCATATCACTTTGAAGCACGAAAACATATTCTTGATTATGATGATGTTTTAAATAGACAAAGAAAGGCTATTTACGAGATTAGAGATCGATTGCTAAGAGAAACCGATCTTCTTCCTGAAGCTGAGGATGCAATTTTAGATCTTCTTGAAGCGCTTGTTCTTTCTGCCTGCCCAGCAGAGATAAAACCAATTGAGTGGAATCTTGATGAGCTAAAAGCTCAAGTTGGTAATTTATTAAGGCTAGAGATAAAGATCGACTCAGATTCAAAACTTGATCCTCAAGGGGTTTTTGATCAGATTAAAGATAAAGCTGTTAGTGCTCTCGAAGAAAGATTTAAGTATCAGCAATCAAAACTTGATGCCCTAAAACGTGCAGCAGAGGGGCTTGGTGGAGAGTTTGATTTTAATAAAGTTGTAAAAAGCTCATTTCTTGAGCACTTAGATAAGCTTTGGAATAAACATCTTCAGGACATGGACGATCTTAGGGATGGAATTGGACTAAGAGCCTATGGACAGAAGAACCCTCTTTACGAATATCAAAAAGAGGGTTTTAGAATGTTTGAAGAGATGATGCTTCAATTTAAGCAAGCTGCTCTTAGAGATATCTTCTACATGGAGTTTTTAGATGAGAAAAGCTTCGTTGCGGCTCTTGAAGAGGAGAAAAGGCGAAGAGAAGCACTTCAAAAACAGATGAAGACTCATCATGAGTCAGTTCTAGAAGAAGACGAAGAATCAGCGGGTGACATAAGAGCTAAAATGGATGCAGCCAGAAAAGAGCGAAGAAAAAAGAGATAAGCTCTGGGGTCACCCCTGGGAGGCCCGACCCCTCAATTCCCTCAATCGCTAATTCGAAATATAGTCATTTTTAGATGTTCTCTATTTATGTTCACATCCCTTTTTGCTCAGTAAAGTGCCCCTACTGTGATTTTAATACCTATGCTGTAACAAAAGTTCCTGAGAAAAAGCTTATTGAATCACTCATTAAAGAGCTTGTTTTAGTTCGTTCTCAGTGGGAAGGCGAGGTATCAAGTATTTACTTTGGTGGGGGAACCCCATCTCTTCTTTCACCTTTAGCAATTGGCAGGGTTTTGGATGCGATCGGAAATCTGTTCCAAGTTAAAAATGGAGTGGAGATAACTCTTGAGGCAAACCCAGGAAATATCTCTGAAGAAAAGGCTGATGGTCTAAAGTTAGTTGGGATTAATAGACTTAGCCTTGGGGCTCAGAGTTTTAGTGAGCCAGTTTTAAAGATCTTAGGCAGACGGCATAGTCCTGAGCAGATTCATGAGGCGATCTATAATGCAAGGCAGGCTGGAATTAGAAATATAAGTCTGGATTTAATTTTCGGAGTTAAGTCTGAAGAAGAGCTTTTTATTGAAGAATCCGTAAATCACATCTCTCTTTATTCTTTAACGATTGAAGAAGGCACTCCATTTTTTAGAGATGTTCATGAAGGAAAATTAATATTACCAAAAGAAGATGAGATCGAAGAAACAATGAGAAGTCTTCATGCACTTTTAATAACAAAGGGTTTTAGTAGATACGAGGTTTCAAACTATGCAAAAAAAGGTTTTGAATCTAATCACAATAAAAATTATTGGTTTGGAGGAAGCTATCTTGGAATTGGGCCTGGGGCACATTCATGTAAGTATGATTGGAATAGTCTTCAAGGGATACGCTACTCAAATAAGGCCAAACCTGAAGAGTACAGAGAGTTATTAGCTAAAGAAGAAAAACCTGTTGCCTGGCAGGAGACCCTTGATAAGAAAAAACTAAAATCTGAATTTTTTATGCTCAGACTTAGAACAACAAAAGGGATTGATGTTTTGGAATATAAAGAGCTTTTCGGCTCAGACTTAGAAACAGACTATAAGGCAAACCTGGCCGTATTCCTTGAAACAGGACTAATAAGCTTTAATGGCAAAAACCTTACCCTTTCAGATTCAGGTTTTATGCTAGCAGATTCAGTAATTGAGGAGTTTTTACCATAAATTATGTAAAAATTAGTATAAATTTCGATGATTTTATGTTAATTTATAAGAATATAAGTGTAAATTGAGGAGATTTATGAGTTTAAAGAATTTTTTAGAGCTGTCTTACGAAGAACTAGAAATCAGAAATTTAGAGGCAAAAGAGAAGCAATTAAAGGGAGAGGATTGCGAAGGGCTCTATCTTGAAGCATTAGCGAAAGAGAAATCTTTAAAAGCTGTAACTGTTTTATTTACAGACCTTGAAGGCAAGCTTCATATGCTAGACTACGATAAGAAGTTCCTTCTTAAATCATATGACAATTTAACTTTTGATGGCTCATCTGTTAGGGGGTTTTCTCAGGTTAGTGAGTCCGACCTAAGACTATCAATTGATTGGAGCTCTCTTAGATGGATGCCAAGTGATGTATTTGGAGGAGGAAAAGTTTTTGTTTTTGGGCTTATAAAAGATAGAGACGGCTCGATTTATCCTTCAGACTTTAGAGGACTCTTAAAAGGATATCTAGAATCTCTAAGAAAAGAAAAAAGCTACTCAGTAAATATTGCAGTTGAGTGTGAAGGATTTCTGTTTAATGGGAAGAATGCGGAGCAAAATTTTAGTTCAAGAGATGGATTTAATCTTGTCTCCTCTGGTGGATATTACTCATCTCTCCCAAATGATCCTCTAAGGATCTTCATAGATCGTTTTGCTGAGGCTCAAAGAGCACTTGGTTTTGAAAATGAAAAAGATCACCCCGAGGTTGCTCCATCTCAGTTTGAGTTAAACTATTCTTATACGGATGCCTTAATAGCAGCAGATCAGGTGATGCTATATAAGCTTCTTGCAAGACAGGTTGCTGCAAATTTGGATATGACAGCATCGTTTCTTCCAAAACCAATAGCTGGAATTAACGGATCGGGAATGCATACAAATATGTCTATCTCAAAGGGTGGCAAAAATATTTTCTATGATGCTGCTGGTGAAGATAACCTTTCTGCTATGGCTTGGGATTTTGTTGATAGACTATTAAATAGCGCCAACGATATATGCTTAACGCTTAATCCAAGTGTTAATGCCTATAGACGGCTTGATCCGGCTTATGAGGCACCTAATCAGATTAAATCATCAGCCGTTGATAGAACTTCAATGATCAGAATCCCTCTAGGTAATGAGAAATCGGCCAGAGTAGAAGTTAGAACAGTTGCTCCTGATATTAATCCATATTTGGGATTTTATACCTTAATAAGAACTGGACTAGAGGGCCCTATGACAGAAGTTATAACTTCAGAAGCTAGAAGAACTAGAACCAGATTTTTGCCAGGAAATATTCATGATGCAATCAGACTGATGAAGCAAAGTGCCTTTTTAACTGAAATTCTTGGCGAGCAAACAGCAGAGAAATATTTAAATCGAAAAATCGCCTCTGCTGATAGATGTCCTAAAGAATTAGGAGATATGGTTAAAACGGAAGAGATTCTGTTTCATCATGAGGTGACGAATCAATATATTTGGAGTAGATTTTAATCTCAGTATCTGAAATCAGTTATCTGTTTCCGATTTCCGAATCTGTTTCTGTTATCCGTTTTCTGAAAAAAGTTGGGGCATTACGCCCACTTTTTGATTAAAACATATAAAGAAGCAGCAAGCTTATCAAGTAAGCTCCATAGTGAAGAGTCTTTTAGATCAGCTATAATCAGTATAGCCTGACATTCTCTGACTGAGCCAAAAGCTATACTAAAGAATCTCTTCTGATCTGCCTTAGAGGTTCTTCCCCTTCCTTCTGCTAAATTAAGTGGCACTGACGAAGCAGCCCTCTTTAGCTTTCTACAGAAGTGCATCAACAGTGCCACTTCCGGCTCATCTAAGAGACCAGCTAAAGAGGGCTGCTTCAAGCGTAGTGCTTAATTTAGCAGAAGGAGCTGGAAGAGGTACTAATGCAGACCAAAGAAGATTCTTTCAGATAGCTATGGGCAGTCTTAGAGAATCGAGAGCTATACTTGATATAGCTAATATAACTCTTCACGATGAACTTGCTGATAAGTTAGGCGCTCATCTTTACAGATTAATTCAATCAAAAGGGGGGTGATAAACCCCAGAATTTCGTGACGAATCAATATATTTGGAGTAGATTTTAAGCTCTGATCTTAAATTTATTGTATCAACTTGCCCCTATCTATCTTTTAATAATAGTAGGGGCTTTATTTAAAAAATATCTCCCCTTAGAACCCCTTTCTAGAGTTTTTCTTTATATCCTCTCTCCATTTGTAATTTTTGGATCAATAGCACAATTAGAGTTTAAAAGTTTAATTCCCGCATTGTTTCTATTCATAAGTTATGTAATCGCTTTTTTAGTTGGAAGAGCAGTATTCAAGAAGAAAGATCTTCTTATGGCTTCAATCCTTCCAGGAGGAGGATTTTTTGGGATCCCGATCTGTTTTGCGCTCTTTGGAGAAGAGGGCTTAGGCCTTTGGATGCTTTTTTTAGTTATAACTACACTTTTTGAATCGACAGTGAATTATCAATATCTTACAGAGAGATCTTTTCTAAAGTTTCCTATTTTTTGGGCTGTAATTTTGGGAATCATAGCTACTCCCAAACTACCTGATCTTTTTTTAGAACTTCATCGTGAATTTAGAGGTGCTTACTTGGTTTTAGGGTGCCTCTTAATTGGATCTGGAGCTAGAGGTGTAGCACAAATATCTGAAGCTACCTTAGGAGTAATAACCAAACTGTCTTTTGTTCCGTTAGTGGTAGTTCTTTTAACAATTATTGACCAAAATACTTTATTTATTTTAAGTGAAATTGAGAAAAAGCAGCTACTTATATTCTCATTCCTTCCTACAACCCCCACTTTAGTTTCCTATATGGCATATTCAAAAAAGGACACAACTCTTACCTCCTGGATTGTAATTTTAACCTCAATTTTATCTATTATTCTTATCCCACTAATTTAGGGCACATCGTTGAAAATGTGATAATATCTCTGTCTGATGACAGTAGATTTAAAAAGCGTAGCTCTCGGAGGCATAGGAGTAGCAGCCCTTACGGCTGTTGGAATTAGTGTTAGAAACGCCTCAATGGCTCCTTTTCAAACCTCCCCTTCTTCCTTAGAGATGACTTTGCAAGATAGAGCTAAAGATCATGTTAGTACCTCTCATCATAGATTTAGAGTTCAAGAGGCAGTAGATGAAAAAGTTAATAATCTAAGAATGGAAGAAGAGAGTCTTCTTAGAACAACAACTTTTGAGAACGTTCAAGGTGTTAAACTTGTTGGGGAGATCTTCACATCTGGAACTAGTTTTGGACAACCTTCGGATCACGAAAAGCATGGGATTATTGAAGCTTTAAGACGAGTTGGTGCTAGTTATGATAGCCACTGGGGAGATACTGACTGGAAAGTTTCATCTGGAAAAGTTGGAGACATCTTTGATATTAAACATGAGAATGTAATTTATACTGTAACTGTAGATTCTCGTGACAGTGAAGGTTTGGCCAAGTTAGCAAAACTAAAACCAAATGAGATAAAAGATATTAACATTACCCTTGATCGATACAGAATCGGCAGCGTAAGTAATCCTTATTATGCCTCTGATATTAAACCTGAATACACAGGAAATATCGATTACCGTTTCGGAGACGGAAGAATGTCCCCTAATGATGTTTTAAATGCTGACGCAGTAACTGTAAATTACAAAAAATTAGAATTTGTTCCTAAAAAAGACTAAGCCTTCTTTCGACTTCTTTTTTTAACAGGTGCTTTTTCAGCTCTTGCAGCTAATAGTGTAACAGCTTGTTCAATAGTAAGACTTTCAGGTTCCTGACCTTTTGGAAGTGAAGCATTTAAAGTTCCATCAGTAACATAAGGGCCATACCTGCCACTTTTTATGACAAGTTTTAGCTTTGAATCAGGGTGTTCACCAAGCTCTTTTAGGCTAGCAGGAGTAGTTCCTCGCCCTCTTCGCTTTTCCATTGCTAGAACCTTCATGGCACCATCAAAATCAAGCGTTAAGGGGTTAGTGTCAGCGGGGATTGATCTAGTTTCCTTTCCTGATTTTACATAAGGACCAAAACGTCCATTAGCTACGATAATATCTTCATTAGTTTCAGGGTGTTTACCTACAGTTTTTGGTAAAGAAAGAAGTGCTACGGCGTCCTCTAATGTTACATTTTCTGGAGTAATTGGACTTAAAAAAGAAGCATTTCTTTTCTCTTCATCATCATCAGCTCCAAGTTGAAGATAAAGTCCAAACCTACCCTTTTTAACGAAAATTGGTTTTTTAAGCTCAGGATGCTCTCCTAAAGCAGTTGGCCCTTTGGCTGATTCTGCTAATGCGCTAATGGCGCTCTCTAAATTTAGTTCATCTGGTGCTACCTCATCTGGCAAGCTAGATCTATGAGATCCATCAGATAAAAATGCCCCATATTTTCCTATTCTAACTTCAACTAAAGTTCCGTCCTCTTTTGTTCCTATGGGGATTCCGCAAACAACTCTTGGATCTATCTCCTCTTCGCCCTTGGTAACAAGTGCTTTTAGCCCTGGATGCCCATTTCCACTATAAAATTTTGTTAAGTAGCTTAGGTAATCTTTTTCTCCTCTTGAGATTGAATCAAGGTCATCTTCCATTAGAGCTGTAAACTCATAATCTAAAAGATTTGTAAAATGATCTTTAAGTAGCCTTACTACCCCCATTGCTAAGAATGTCGGAACAAGGGCTGTTCCTTTTTTAAATGCATAATCACGAGATAGAACTACATCAACAATTGTTGCCCATGTGCTTGGTCTTCCAATCCCTAGCTTTTCAAGCTCCTTTATAAGACTTCCTTCAGTAAATCGTGCAGGACTTTGAGTTGTGTGAGAAACAGGAACCAGGGAATCGACCAGTACACCTTCTCCTTCTTTAAGAGGAGGCAGAATCTTTTCCATATCTCCTAGCTCTGCTTCTGGATCATCGCTTCCTTCAACATAAGCTCTTAAAAATCCAGGGAAAGAGATAGTTTTTCCAGAGGCTCTAAAGTTTCCATTTCCTAAAGAGATTGAAACTGTGACCCTCGTTCCTTCAGCATCTTTCATCTGGCAAGCAAGAGTTCTTTTCCAAATAAGCTCGTAGAGTCTAAAGGCTTCAAAGCCTAGCTTTTCTTTCACCTCAGCAGGATGAGCAAAACTTGCTCCGGCAGGTCTTATTGCTTCGTGAGCTTCCTGAGCATTTCTGACTTTTGTTTTGTATTCACGAGGAGCAGGAGGAAGAAACTCACTACCAAACTCAGCTCCAATTAGATTTCTCGCTCCATCGATCGCTTCATTTGAAAGAGTCGTTGAATCTGTACGCATGTAGGTAATAAAACCGTTTTCATAAAGGTTTTGAGCGACCTGCATCGTCCTTCTTGCAGAAAAACTAAGTTTTCTGCTTCCTTCTTGTTGAAGAGTAGAGGTCACAAATGGAGGAGGGGGTTTTTGGGTAAATGGCCTACTTTCAACTGATTTAACTGATGCAGTTTTGTCTTTAAGTGAGGCTAAAAGTTTACTTGCATCTTCCTCATTTAAGTGAACTGCGTCACCTGTAAGTTTTCCAGTTTTTGGATCAAAGTCTTTTCCTGTTGCTACTCTTTTTTCATTAACGTGAGTTAATACAGCATCAAAAAGATCGGAACCTTTTTTGAACTTGGCTGATAGATCCCAAAAATTTGATTCTCTAAAAGATATTCTCTCAAGTTCTCTTTCAACTAAAAGCCTTAACGCTACACTTTGAACTCTTCCAGCACTAAGTCTTGGGGCAAGCTTTTTCCATAAAAGTGGGCTTACTGAGTATCCATAAAGTCTATCAATTGTTCTTCTTGTTTCCTGGGCTCTAACAAGATTTTCGTCTATATCTCTTGCAGAAGCTAAAGACTCATCGATAGCTTTTTTTGTGATCTCATGAAAAACAAGTCTTTTAACAGGAATTTTTGGTTTTAATACTTCAAGAAGATGCCAACTTATTGATTCTCCTTCTCTATCTTCGTCAGTTGCAAGTAGAACCTCTGAAGCATCTTTTAGAGCATCTTTAAGTTCTTTTACTCTCTTTTTTTTCTCTTCAGGGATTATATAAAGCGGCTCAAAATTTTTCTCTACGTTGATACCAAGCCTCGACCATTTCTCTTTTTTTATAGCAGGTGGAATTTCTTTTGCACTGTTAGGGAGATCTCTAACATGCCCATAAGAGGCTAGAACGGTATAAGATTTACCTAAAAAACTCCCTATTGTTTTTGCTTTAGTAGGGGACTCAACGATTACAAGTGGCTTCATGCTGCGCCTTTTAAATGAACTGCCAGAACTGACAGTGATGAAGGAGTTAAGCCAGGAATTCTTGATGCCTGACCAAGTGAAGTTGGTTTATGCTTTTTTAGTTTCTCGCGAGCTTCAGTTTTTAGACTTCTAACCAAGTCATATTCAAAGTTTGCTGGGATTGATAGAGACTCTAAATTTTTAAGCTTTTCAATCTCATCAAGTTGTCTTTGCAAGTATCCAGCAAATTTAAAATTTGTTTCTACATGAAACACTACATCAGATGAAAATGAGCTTTCAGGGTAAAGATCTAGGATATTTGAAAGATTAAGCTCAGGCCTTGTAACTAAGTTAGAGATAAAAGCTCCATCAAGTAGAGGAGCACTATTAAGCGAACTTAGCCAGTCGTTATGATTAGGGGTAAGTTTTTTGGAGGAACAAAAATTAGTTAGCTTTGAAACTTCTTCTTCAAATCTTAAAAATTTCACTTTTTGAGACTCTTCTAATAGCCCTAACTCAATTGCTTTTGGTGAAAGTCTTAAAGCCGCATTGTCTTCTCTAAGAATAAGTCTGTACTCAGCTCTTGAGGTAAACATCCTATAAGGCTCATCTACTCCTTGAGTAATAAGATCATCGATCATCACTCCTATATACCCATCACCTCTTCCTATTATAAGAGGAGCTTTTTTAAGGAATGATAAAGCAGCATTAGCGCCTGCTATTAACCCTTGCCCAGCAGCTTCTTCGTAACCAGAAGTTCCGTTTATCTGGCCGGCAAGATAGAGCCCTTTAATCGATTTTGTTTCAAGAGTTGAAAGCAAAGATTTAGGATCTACAAAATCATATTCTACGGCATAGCCAGGCACTAGAATTTTTGCATTTTCAAGACCAGGAATTGTTCTTAAAAACTGTTCTTGAACTTCGCTAGGCAGACTTGTTGAAATTCCATTTGGATAGATAAACTCGGAGCCTCTTCCTTCAGGCTCAAGGAAGATCTGATGTGAGGACTTATCACTGAACCTAAAAACCTTATCCTCAATTGATGGGCAGTATCTTGGGCCACCAGACTTTATCTGCCCATTAAACATCGGGCTTTTATCTTTATTCTCTCTTATAATGTCATGAGTCTTTTCAACAGTAGCCGTCAGATAACAAGGCTCTTGAGGTTGCAAAATTGAGTCAGTTAGAATCGAAAATGGTTTAGGTGGGGTGTCACCTGGTTGTTCTTTTGTTTTTGAAAAATCAATCGAATCTCTTAAGATCCTTGGAGGAGTTCCAGTTTTTAGTCTTCCAACCTGAAAACCAAACTCTTTTAAAGAATCGCTTAAAGTTTTTGAACTAGCATCTCCCTTTCTACCACCTTCAGTCATCGAGCTCCCAGTATGCATAAGTCCACGCATAAAGGTGCCAGTTGTAACTACAAGTGAAAAACAATTAATAAGCTCACCAGTTTTTAATTCGACCGATGTGACCCGGCTATTTTTTACATTGATCTTTGAAACCTCGCCTTCAATCACTTTGATTTTGGATGTAACAGCTTTTTCCATCCAAAGCTGATACTGAAATCTATCAGCTTGAGCCCTTGAAGCTCTTACTGCAGGACCGCGGCTTGAGTTTAAAGTTCTAAACTGTATTCCAGTTTGGTCGATTGCTTTAGGCATTAGACCACCAAGAGCATCAACCTCTTTAACGATGTGCCCTTTTCCAAGCCCCCCTATTGCAGGGTTACAGCTCATCTGACCTATTCCGTTCTTTCTTAGAGTTATTAGTGTTACGGGCACACCAAGCCTTTCTGCGGCCATAGCTGCTTCAATACCTGCATGTCCTCCACCAATAACAACGATCATAATATAGGTCTTGCAGGGTAAAGAAAAAACCGAGCGTATTCAATAGGTTATAGTAAAAGCCTGATTTCATTGATAAAAATGGGCTAAAAGTATCAGGGTTTGTTATCCTAAGAGTAATGGATGAGCCAGTTAAGGTTAAATGCCCAAGATGCGATGAAACGGTTAGATGCTATCTTACTAACGATAAAAAACTTCTTTTTAAGTTTGGATTAGCTAAAGTCTGGTGCCCAAAGTGTAAGCAGGAACTTACCGAAAGAACCGAGATAGTTGAATCATTTGGTACACTTCTTATTTCAAGTCTTTTGGGAAAAGCTTTAGTCTTGATTTTTCTGACTTTAATCTTTGCGATCGTAATGTTCATTCTTTGAATAAAAAAAGGGCTCCACTAAGGGAGCCCTTTAAAAGTTTTTGCACTTAATTATTAAGCACAATCTCCAGCTGCGTTAGTTATACCGTTAGCAGCTCCATCACTGTCATAAGTATAAACAAGTGTTCCTGCTGGGTGACAAGCAGTTCCTGACCATGCAGCTTCGTCGCCATCTGCTACAGCAGCAATAACGCCATCACTTGGTCTGAAACCAAAATCTTCTAGATCTCCTACATCAGCAGCGTATTCTTCGTTGTCTGTAAAATGAGCTTCTTGTGAAGTCATCATATTTCTTAGGTCTGACTGAGCACGACCATCAAAAGCTCTTTCACGATATCTTTGAAATTGTGGAATTGCGATTGCTGCTAAGATCCCGATGATGGCTACCACCACTAGGAGCTCAATTAAGGTAAAACCTTTCTGTTTCATATTTATTCTCCAAAATTAAGTTTCAAAAACCACCCCCGCCCTTAATTAGGCTTCCAAGTGGACAGGCTTATAGACAGCAATGCCCGTACCAAGTGTTTCGACAGTCTAAAGAAATTTCTTAAGTACTATCCGAAAGCTCTAATCTTTCAACTAGTTAGATGACACTTAATATGGGAAAGTTGCACTAAAGATAGGTGACAAAAATTGAAAATAGGTCTGATGGTGACAAAAATTGTCCTTTTATTCTTAGGAGTTACCCTCTGCCAGAGTGCCCTACCAGCCCTTAAAGAGCTCCCTGAATCACATGAGTCTTTGTCTCTTCCTAAGAAGACCGGCTGGATAGCCCTAGGCCACCATGAGGCACTATCAGCAATATATTGGTTTAAACTAAATAACTATTTCGGAAAAAAATTTAGAGGGGATAAAAATTACTCTTGGCTTAAAGCACTTTGCGAAGTTACTACCTCTCTTAATAGAAAAGCTGTACACATCTACGACTTTTGTGCCTCGATGCTTATATGGGAGGCGAAGGATGAAAACGGGGCAAAGGCAATTCTTGATGATGGAATTAAAAATAACCCTGATTCATGGAAGCTTTGGTATACAAAAGGCTTTTTCACCTCATATTTTGATAAAGATCAAAAGAAAGCTTTAGAGTTCTTTAAAAAAGCAGCGGAGTTTCCTGAGGCGCCTCCTGGAGTTAGAGCGCTTGGCTTAAAGACTTTAGAATCGATCGACGATGTGATTGAAACCTTAAATATTTTTATAGCCGAATCTCCAGATGAGCGAAGTAAAGAGGTTTTAAAAGAAAGGCTAAAAAGAGCCTATCTAAGAAAGGCTATGGATCTACTTAAAAAAGCAGTTAAAGCTTACGAAGATAATTTTGGAAAGCTTAAAAATCTAAAAGATCTCGAGGGGAAAAAGCTCATAAAAAGACTTCCAAAAGACCCATGGGGCGGAGAATACTACATTGAGAATGGTGAGATAAAAACAACTTCAGGGAAAAAGCCACTTCATGATAACCGTTCAAACTTTTGAAGTTTCTCAAGTCTTTAGAGGTTATTGAGGAGTATTTAGGCGATTTTGGTCGTCAAAGCCTAATCGGCTTTGTCATTTTTTTGAACGGTTACTTGTTTTCACCCCTGATTTTCTCTGAAAATCGACCCCTGAGGGGTTTGTATAGAATCGTAGATGGATTGCGAGCTTCTAACCTGATACTTAAATGGTAAGGGTTCATGAATATTAGTTTTAAAGACTTAACTTACAGATACGATAAGCACATGTTTAAGCAAACTGCTTATGGGGTAAAAGATCTTAATTTAGAAATTAAATCTGGAGAAGCGTTTGGGTTTTTAGGAGCAAATGGAGCCGGTAAAACAACCTCTATAAAATGCCTGATGGGGTTGCAACGCCCAACAAAAGGAGGAGTTTTTATTAATGGTGTAAATTCAAAACTTCCTTCATCAAGAAAAAGGGTAGGATTTTTGCCAGAATACCCATATTTTTATCAACATCTAACCGTCATAGAGCTTTTAAAATTTTACGGATCGCTAGTTGGAACAAAGACAGTTGATCCGATCTTAGAAAGGCTAGGGATCGCTGATAGAAAAGATCAAAGACTAAAAAACTTATCAAAAGGATTAGTTCAAAGAGTTGCCCTTGCCCAGGCACTTCTTGGAGATCCTGAACTTTTGGTGCTTGATGAGCCTTTTTCAGGCTTAGATCCAATTGGCAGAAGAGAATTCAGGGACATTTTCCTTGAGTTGAATAAAAAAGGAGTTACCCTTTTTATGAGCTCACATATTTTAACTGATGTAGAAAGTATCTGCAGCAGAGCTTCAATCTTGGTAAAAGGTGAGCTTAAAACTGTTGTAGATCTTAGAAATAGAAAATCAGTTAAATCCGTTGAAGTAACCTTGAGGGGAGATTATCAAGGGGGAGAAGTACTCCCTTCGGGGTGTGTCAGATTTAAGCTATCTTCAATAGATGAAGCAAATGAGTTTATAAAAGGTAAAACGGTCGAATCGTTTGTACCAGAGTATGAAAGTTTAGAAGAGATATTTGTTTCGGTGAATCAATGATCAGTATCGCATATTGTACATTTCTTGAGTTAATAAGAAGTAAAACTTTAGTTGCTGCTTTAATTTTTGCCATTTTATTTATTTTTATCTCATCACTTTTAGGATCTGTTACCTTAGGAGACCAAACTCTAGTGGTTAAAAGCCTAGGCCTTGCAGCGCTGTCTCTATCTTGTGTTGGCTTTTCAATATTTTCTGGCACTAAGCTTATTGACCAGGAACTAAAAGCAAGAACGATCTTCACTGTTATTTCAAAACCAATTCAAAGAAGCTCTTACGTATTTGGAAAAGGCTTAGGAATGTGGTTTTCAAGTGTAAGTTTATTATTAGTAATGAGCTTTATTCTCATTCTTTGGAGTTTTATTTTGGGCGATAAAAAGGCTCACCTATTAGTTGAGGCTACTATTTTAATGTCTTTTGAGCTTCTAGTCGTATCTTCTTTAGCAATTTTTTTCACAGCTTTGTTTGTTACTCCAATTTTAGGGGGTCTAGCCACTGGGCTTATCTGGATAATAGGCCGAACGGGGGAGTATTTGTATCAATTTTCTGAAAACCTACCAGGAGTTTTATCGTCTATAGTGAAAGGAGTCGGGGCTGTTGTGCCTCAATTTTACAGATATGTGCAGGCTGAGCCAATTTTGTATGGAAGTGGTTTTACGGCCATAGAGATTTTAGCAAGCTTTGGCTACTCTTTGTTTTATGCTGCACTTTTACTTTTTTTTGCTACTTTAATTTTTGAAAGGAAGAATATTGAATGAAACCAAGAGACTTTTTTTATGAACTTCTTAGAACTCCATCTCCTACTGGATTTGAAACAAAGATTCAACGAGTTGTAAAAAAATATGTATCAAGTTTTGCTGACAAAGTTGAATCAGATCTTCACGGAAACTTAATCGTTTCATTAAACCCTAATCATAAAAGAAAAGTTATGCTTGCAGGTCACTGCGATCAGATAGGACTAATGGTCAGGCATATATCAAAAGAAGGATTTATATATTTCTCTGCCCTTGGCGGAATAGATGGAGGAGTACTCCCCGGATCTAGCGTAGTAATTCACTCTGAAAAGGGTTTAGTTAACGGAGTAATTGGAAGAAAACCTATTCATCTACAAAAGTCGGAAGAAAGACAAAAAATGTCCCTTGAAATTGATAAATACTGGATCGATATAGGAGCAAAAGACGAAAAAGATGCACTAAAAAAAGTTGAAATCGGAGATCCGATTACATTTTCTTTAAATGTACTTCAACTTTCCAATGATCTTATCTGTGCACCTGGAGTGGATGATAAGTCTGGAGTTTTTGTAGCGATGGAAGCATTAAGGCTTTGTGCTAAGGCAAAACTGAATGTTGGTCTTTTTGCTGTTAGCACTGTTCAAGAGGAAGTTGGGCTAAGAGGCGCAAAAACAGCTGCCTATGGAATTGACCCAGAGGTAGGAATTGCAATTGATGTAACTTTCTCATCTGATAATCCTGGGGCAGAAGACACTAAGTCTTCCCCATGTAAACTTGGAGGGGGGCCTGCTATTTCAAAAGGCCCAAACACAAACCCTGTAGTTCATGATCTATTAGTTAAAACAGCTAAGAAATTTAAAATTCCATATCAGTCAGCTCCTTCGGCAAAGCTTCTTGGAAATGATGCAAACGCAATTCAGGTTTCAAGGCGTGGTGTTGCTGCAGCAAGTATTGGAATTCCAAATAGGTATATGCACACTCAAGTTGAAGTATGTAGCTTTAAAGACTTAGAGTTAAGCGCAAAGCTTTTAGCTGAGTTCGTAAAATCAATAAGTGCTAAAACTGATTTCACGCCGATATGAGGCGTTATAGATACCCTACTCAGCTATCTGATATTTTTGAACTCTATATCTAAATGATCTGAAATTTAATTTTAATAGTTCAGCAGCACGTTTTTTCATTCCTTGTGATTCTGAAAGTGCAGCTTCTATGTAGCGTCTTTCAATTCCTGAGAGATAAGCATCAAGGTCAAATGGAAACTGAATCGTTTCATCAACAATTACTTGAGTTTCCCTCTTTGTTGGTTTTAGATCGGGGAAATGCTCAGGAAGTATAGCATCTCCTCCAAGTACTATTGCCCTTTCTAGAAGATTTTCAAGCTCCCTGACGTTTCCTGGATAATCATACTGTGAAAGTAGTTCAATTGTACTCGGAGCAATTTTTGGAACTTCTCTTCCTTTACAAAGTCTTTTTACTAAGCCAGAAATAAGAACCGGCAGATCTTCTTTACGTTCTCTTAGTGGAGGAAGAGGTATTGAGATAACGTTTAATCTATAAAAAAGATCTTCTCTGAATGTTTCCTTTGAGACTTCTTGTTTTAGATTTTTATTGGTCGCAGCTACTATTCTAATATCAACATCAATCTCAGCTGCTGCTCCAACAGGTCTTATTCTTTTCTCTTGGATCGCTCTTAGAAGTTTTACCTGCATCGATAAAGGGAGCTCGCCAATTTCATCGAGAAAGATAGTTCCGCCTTGGGCTTGCTCAAAGAAGCCAATTCTGTCAGCAGTTGCTCCTGTATATGACCCCTTCTTTGAACCAAAGAACTCAGCCTCAAGAAGCTGCTCAGGAATTGCTCCACAGTTTACAGGCACAAACGGAGCGCTGGCTCTTGGGCTCAGTCTATGAATTGATCTTGCAATTAGTTCTTTACCTGTTCCAGATTCACCAGTTATTAAAACCGTTGAATCTGTCCCTGCCACCTTTGTTACAAGGGAAAAAACTTTTTTTATTACAGGAGTTTCCCCAAAAAACTCATTAAAATCACCGGATGGCTCAGATGTATCAGCTAGAAGCCTTAGTGTTTCGTCATGAGTAAGGATAGATTTTTTTACAGAGATAAGCTCAGTTACATCTTGAAATATAATTGCAACTCCTTGAGCTTCGCCGCTTGTTGATGAAAGAATTTTTTTAAGTGGCTGGAAGTGCCTATTATCATAGTAAAGTGAAGATTCTCCTTTATATATTTGCGACAAGGGGGATCCAGTTAAATCACCAAAAATAGATATTGCAGGAAGATTCATCGATGTAATTTGTCCATTACAATCAACAGTTACTATAGGGTCGGGAAGCTTATCTAAGAAAGCTTTTGCTTTTTCTGTTGCAGACTCAAGCTCCTCAATCGTTTTTTTGATTGCTTTACCTAAATAGCTTGAAAGTGCAGCTATTAGGATCATAGCAGATAAGAGACCCACTAGCTGCAATATCTCACTTCCAGTATTTATTGAGGCAGGGATAAGCCATAAGTTCTCTAATGTTACATAGTGAGTACTTACCCAAAATAATCCTGCATAGAGAAAAGAAAATATAAATCCAAGGTTTCTCCCCCAGACTATAGAGTGGCTTGCTACTGATAGAAGATAGAGCACATGAAAAGGACTCACTCCTGAACCAGTAACTAAAACTATAAATGATATCCAGATAGAATCAGCCAATAGAAAAACCTTTGGCAGCTTTCTAAGTACCGCTAGCTCTGAAGTTAAAACAAGTCCCCAAATAGCAACTAACCAAAGAGAAAATCCATGCTCAATAGCAATAGCTGTGCTTAGCGCTAGTACGCAAAGAAATGCCACCCATACTCTTCCCTTTCTTATCCCTATCATCCAACTACAGATCCTAGTTTAAAGATTGGTAAATACATCGCTATAACAAGCCCTCCGATTAAGACCCCTAAGAAAAGGATCATTAAAGGCTCGATTAGCTGCTTCATTGAGGAGACAGCATTATCAACTTCTTCTTCATAAAACTGAGCGATCTTGTTTAGCATCGCATCCATTGCGCCTGTTTGTTCTCCTACACCTATCATTTGAACAACCATTGGTGGGAAAATCACGGAATCAGAAAGTGGTTCAACCATAGATTTACCCTCTGATATGCTTACTCTAGCTCTAAGAACTTCTCTTTCAACTACAGAGTTTCCGGCTGTTCTGGCACAGATATTTAGTGCATCAAGAATAGGAACTCCTGAACTAATCATAGTTCCAAGAGTTCTTGTAAACCTTGCAACAGCAACTTTTCTTATAATCTCTCCAAAGACAGGAAGTTTTAGATAAATCGGATGAAGAACTTCTTTACCTCTTGGAGTTGCAGAAAATCTTCTAAACATAAAAAGACCAAATCCTAGCCCTCCAAAAATAAGATACCAGTAAGAGACAAAGAAATTTGAAACATTCAAAACGATCTGGGTTGGAAGAGGTAGCGCAGCGCCGAATTCAGAGAATAGCTCAGCAAAGGTTGGGATTACGAAAATAAGAAGTATAGAGGTAACTAAAAACGATGCACCAATAACTACCCCTGGGTAGATCATGGCAGTTTTAACCTCTCTTTTTAATTTCATTGATTTTTCAAGGTAAACTGCTAAACGCTCAAGGATAATATCCAAGATACCACCCTTTTCTCCTGCCTCGATCATATTAGAGAAAAGATCATCAAATGCTTTTGGATGCTTTCTAAGACCATCAGCAAGAGTACCTCCTGATTCGACTGATTCTTTTACTGATAAGAGAACTTTTTTGAATGCAGCACTCTCATTTTGCCTTGATAAAATGTCGAGGCCTTGAACGATAGGAAGTCCCGCATCGATCATAGTCGCAAACTGTCTTGTAAAAAGAACTATATCTCTTTGCTTTACTCCACCTCCAAATCCTGGGATCTTGATCTCCATTGAGAGACCTTTTCCCTTCTCTTTTATTTTTTTTATCTCAGGCGTTATGCGTCTAGACTTTAACAGGGAAAAAACAGCCTGTGGGTCACGAGCAGCAAGCTCTCCACTTACTTTTTTCCCTTCAGCATCTCTTCCTTCCCAAGTATATACTGGCATCTAGTTAATCTGGTGCTGTAACACGCACCACCTCCTCAATAGTTGTTATTCCCTCTTTTAGCCTCATAAGAGCTGAAGCTCTAAGAGTAGTCATCCCCATCTTAATAGCTTGACGCTTTAGTTCTGTAGAGTTTGCACCATTTAAAACTAGATCTTTTAGCTCTTCCCACATTGGCATTACTTCATAAAGAGCAATCCTCCCCTTGTAGCCAGTATTTGCACACTTAGGGCAACCTTTTCCTTCTATAACTTTTACATGTGGAGCCTCTTCAGGAGGAATTCCGATTCCTACTAAAACATCTGGATGAACCTCAGCTGGCGTTGCGCACTGAGAGCACACTCTTCTTGCAAGACGTTGAGCTAAGATTAAATTTATAGATGATGCAACAAGGAACGGCTCAACTCCCATATTTAAAAGTCTATTAACTGAAGAAGGAGCATCATTTGTGTGAAGAGTTGAAAGAACAAGGTGACCTGTAAGAGATGCTTTTACTGCAATTTCAGCAGTTTCAAAGTCTCTTATCTCCCCTACCATCACAATGTCTGGATCTTGTCTAAGAAATGCCCTAAGAGCCGCTGCAAAGTTATAGCCTATATCATCATTCATCTGGGCTTGGTTGATTCCAGGCAGGTTAAATTCCACGGGATCTTCAGCAGTGCTGATATTTGTTGCAATTTTGTTTAGCTCAGCAAGCGCAGAATAGAGTGTTGTTGTTTTTCCTGATCCAGTTGGACCAGTTACTAGTACCATCCCATAGGGCTTGTAGATCGCCTCTTTAAAGTACTCAAGCTGCGATGCTTCAAATCCGAGCTTCATCATATCTAGCTGAAGATTTGATTTATCTAAAAGACGAAGTACTACTTTCTCCCCAAAAAGAGTTGGAAGCACGTTGACCCTAAAATCCATCTCTTTTCCTGAGCCAATTTTTAGCTTAATCCTTCCATCCTGAGGTAACCTTCTTTCTGCAATATCAAGCTCGGCCATGATCTTGAGTCTTGAAGTAAGAGCATTTTTTAATTTTAAAGGTGGCCTCATTATCTCATATAAAACTCCGTCTATTCTAAAGCGAACACGGAAATATTTTTCGTATGGCTCTATATGAATATCTGATGCACCTTTTTTGATAGCATCAAGAAGAATAGCATTTACAAGTTTTACTACTGGAGCATCTTCAGTTTGGCGTTCAAGCTCAGAAAGATTGACAGTATCATCTGTATCAACTACCTCGACGTCATCAGTGCCGCCCATGTCATCGATAATCTGATCAAGATTACTATCAACTTCGAAATGTCTTTCAAGCGCACCCTTTAATGCACTTTCTGTGGTTATAACTACGTTTACCTCAAGCCCTGTGATAAATTTAATATCATTTAGGGCAACTAAGTTTGATGGATCAATCATTGCTATTGTTACAGCGTTTTCTTTTCTTACAATCGGGAGTAGTTGGTGCTTTTGAGCAAGATTCTGAGGGATAAGCTCTAAAACATCCGCAGGGATTGTGAGCTCGTCAAGTTGAACGATTTCTAGTCCATACTGATCGCTTATTGTGCTGGCGATTTCGTTTTCGTTAAGGCCACCAACTTTAATCAGATGAGAGATCAGTAACCCACCTTGAGTTTTTTGATTCTCCTTTGCCGCTTCTAGCTGCTCAGGACTAAGTTGCCCGGTCTTAACCAGTATTTCCCCTATTTTTGTAGACATATCCCGCTGTCAAAAAGTGTCAGAGCCAAGAATCGGCACTTTTCCTATATAACTTTACGAAAATTGACCTATGTAATTTTCGTATGTAGTTAATCTGTCGTAAGATATCCTCTATGGAGAAAAAAAATCTCCCAGTACCAGTAAACTACGAGCCGGCGGTATCGGATCCTCTTACCCTTTATTTAAGAGAAGTTAACCGCTACCCAAGATTATCACAGGCTGAAGAAAAGGCCTTGGCTCTTAAATATATTAATGAACGAGACTTAGAGGCTGCTAAAAAACTAACCCTATCTAATCTTTGGCTGGTTGTAAGAATTGCTAAAGAATATGAATCAGCTGCTCGAAATGTCCTGGATCTTATCCAGGAAGGGAATATGGGTCTAATGGAAGCTGTTAAAAATTTTGATCCTTATAAAGAGGTAAGATTCCCAAGCTACGCAAGTTGGTGGATTAAGGCATACATAATACGGTTTATAATTGCAAACTGGAGGCTTGTAAGAGTTGGAACCACCCAAGCTCAAAGAAAACTCTTTTTTAATCTAAAAAAAGAAAAGGAAAGACTTGAACGAGCAGGGCTCCCCCTTGAGCCTAAGCTAATTGCCGAGAGGCTTCAGGTAAAGGAAAGCGAAGTAATAGAGATGGATCAGAGGCTTTCAGGTGCTGATCTTAGTTTTGATACACCTGTTGGCGATGGAGAAAACACTCTTTTGTCGATGATTCCTAGTGAAGTTGCTGATGCAGAACAAGTTGTTTCAAAACTACAAGCACAAAAGAAATTTAAAGAAGCGCTGGATAATTTTACTTCCACGTTATCTGAGCGAGACAGGGCTATATTTGAAAAGCGTATACTAGCTGAAGAAAAATCTACGCTGCAAGAATTAAGTGATCAGTATAAGCTTAGTAAAGAGCGCATTAGGCAGCTTGAAGAGCGAATAAAAGAATGGCTAAGAGAGTACTTAGAAGAAAAATTTGGAACAGGACTACAGGAGCTAGATATCGGTGAGTGATGAGACAAGAGTAGAAAAATCAATACCAAAACCCTATATAGCACTTATTGGGTTTGTAATGTTTTTTTTACCACTTACCCTTTTTTTAGTTAACCATCTACTTACTGTAACACTAGAAAAATCCCCACCAGAGATAACCCTTATAGATATTCCAAGGGGAGTTGGTGTGATTCCAGTAAGGCTTACTGGAGTAGTAAAGGACGGCGGCTCTGGGGTAAAGTCAACTAAGATCTTTATGAATCAGGGGGAGGTAAGCGTTAAGCTTCTTGAATCAGAAGAATCAGGCAAAGAGATCCCTTTTGAAATCAAGTTTGATGAAAGATTGAAAGCTATAGATGATGGTGATGCAGTTTTAGTTATTGAAGCAAAAGACTCAGCAAAGAACATATCAAGGCGTGAATTTAAAGTAATTGTGGATAGAAAACGCCCCACTGCAAATTTGGCCCTCCCACTCTTAAAAAGACCTGATGGAGCTCCTGAGCTTTGTTTCTTGGTAGCAGAAGATAAGAATTTAATTGGAGGCTCAATAAAGGGTAGAGAGATTTATTCTGCCTCTAGTTTAGATCCAAGCCTTGATGGAGTTTATGTTGCTTGGGTATCGAACCGACTTGGAGAAGAAACAAAAGTATCTTTTGAGGATGCAGTTGGGAACATAACCACAGTTGATTGTACAGCTACAATTGAGGCTAGAAAAAAAGTTACTAGAGACTTAAAAACAACATTTCCTTTGGAGCTAATTCTTAAGCTTGAAGAGGAGCTAAAGAGAGAATCTAATGTCTCATCACTTCCCAAAAGAGGGTGGAGTGATGTCTTTTCCCCGATAAGTAAGGGGAAAATTGTTTCAAACTTTGGCGATATTCTTTTTGATTCGTATTTTAGTTTAGGGATTTTTTACGCACCTAGTGATTCACAGAAAGATATCCTAGCTCCCTCAAGTGGGATTGTAAGAAAAATCTTTGATCACTCAGGGTATGGAAAAACACTTGTAGTTGATTTTGGAATGGATCTAATCGGGACAATTTCAGGATTTAAAACTATAGAGGTAAAAACTGGAGATGGGGTAAAAAGAGGAGATTTTCTTGGAACCGTTGATAAGATCCCTCTTACAAACTCAGCACTAGTTCTGTTTACTATGAGAGTTGGTGATGATTTTGTTGATCCAGCACTATTTTTAGATTCATCTAGGTATGTTCAAGGAGTTCCTAAGAGAATCGGGGCACTAAAGAGACTTTTAGGAGTTCCACTTTCTAATCCTCTGGAGAGGTAGGATATTTAGGTGTCAGGCAAATGCTAGCAGTTGCCTGGTCAGGCCTCCCGGCCTGACCCCCATTTCATTGTTCTGAGATACAGATTAGGCCAATCACTCAATCGGAATCTCTTCCCACTGTAGCTCATCAAGTAGGGCTTCTCTAAACCAGCTTCTTTGAGCAGTGATAAGTTTATAGTGATACTCAATCTCTTCAAGACTTAATCCAGAAGCACCTAAAGTTGCACTAAGGACAAGGTAGTGACCGACCAAACTTACTTTTATTCCTACTAAGCCATCAGCGATTTCTAGTGCAGCAGCAAGCATCTCTGCTCCACCTCTAACAGGAACTGTTGCAACATTTATTCCCATGTAAACAGTGGTTTCTGAGTGATTTCTTGTACCTTCGATTAAAACTTCTAAGTCTTCATCTTCAGCTAAAGAGATCATCCAGCGAATAGCATCCCCGGTTTTCTCTTTTTGGCAGGTCTCAGGATCAAATCCAAGTCTAAGTATAAACTCCTGGACTAGTCTTATCGGGTCTTTCCCACCTGTAATCTTTCTAATATTAGCCGAAGTGAATTTTTTAACTTTTGCCATACTCTATTTATGTTACCGTTTAAAGGCGCTGTATCATAGGCTATCTAACCTACGACCCCTCAGGGGTCGATAAGAATTACCAAAATACTTATCAATAACCACTAAAGACAGAAGAAATCAAAGACATTCCAATACCTTAAACGGTTACCTATTTATGATAAGGATGATTGTTTTTGATGCATAATGCTCTATAAATTTGCTCTACTAATATAAGTCTACATAGTTCCCATGGGAAAGTAAGCTTTGACATAGATAGCATTAGGTCATGAGGTGGAAGTTCTTTAAAGCCCTCTGGGGGGCCTATAAGAAAGTTTATCCTGGATGAGTTAAAAATAACCTTAGAAAACTCTAACGATGTTAACTCCTTACCTCTTCCATCCAACAAAACGGTAAATCCATTTTTTTGAGGCGACTTAAAGCTTACCGAGATCTCTCCCTTGATTCGTTTTAAAAAGTCCTCCTCTATGAGGGAGATCTTCTTTGTATCTTGATCGGTTAAAATACTAATTTGGATCATAGTAAGTCTTTAATATCATTAACAAATATGGCGCAAAATTTTTCTACTTTAGTTTTTTAACTACCTTTCCGAGATTGTAAGTGCGAACGGATTCTGAAGTCTACTGGCCAAGGATGGTCAAAAAAGGAAACTTTGTCAGGGACGGAGGTATATATGAAGATCAGCAAGGTCACTCAACTCTTTGAGGGCTATCAATCAAAAAAATTAGATAAAATTGAGGAAAAGAAGCAACAAGACGATGCTGCATCAGTTGATGTGCGAAGGTACGAAGATTCTACTGTCGATCGAGCTAAAAAGATCGAACAGCTAAAAAACAGCTACCAGAGCGGCACATTGAGATATGATTCTGAGAAGGTTGCAGTAGCGTTAGTAAGAGATCTTGGATTTTAACGATACTTGATTGATACTTCTTGGTAGTGAAGTTTAAGCTACTCACTTCCAGGGAAGAATGGGAATTTGCTTACCCTATTTTGATTCAACTTAGGCCAGATCTAACTAAGAGTGAATTTCTCAATAATCAGGAGAGCCTATTAAACTCGGGGCTAAAACTTGTTGGAGCTTATCTTGATGAAGAGCTGGTTGGAGTAGCCACAATCAATCTATATCCTCATATAAAGCGAGGTGTTTGCGCCTGGGTTCATGATCTTGTAGTGAGGGAAGGCCGTCGCAATAAGGGAATTGGGCGCGAACTGATGAGATTTCTTGAAAACTGGGCTAGAGACAATGGAGCGTCAAGACTTGCTGTTCATACCCTAAAAGACAAAAGTGACTCACAAAGATTTTACGAAAAAAAACTTAGCTACCCACTTTCTGCCTACGTCTACTACAGTGAATTAGGAAACTAATTTTTTAGTTCTCCGAACTAATATTAGGTGATACCAGTTCCAAGTAAATCATTAGCACGATGTTCTGAAAGCCTAGCTCGCTCTAAGGTGCCATTATCATTGGCTATGGAGCTTTGTGTTTTACCCTTAACGCTCCGTAATAATGGAACTCTTGTGGTTGCAACTTCAAAAGAGAGAGCTTTTGAGGTTGAAAGAAATCTAAAATTTTATACTAATTCTCAGATTGAGCTTCATATTTGCGAGGAGAGCTTTATTCAAGATGCAATTAAAGTGGCATACAAAGGATCCTCTGAGGAGATTGAAGCTATGGCTATTATGGAGGATGAGCCGATTTCTAAGGAGATCCTATGGGGAGAAACTGATAGCCAGGTAGTAAAACTCCTTGAAGCACTAATAGATTATGCACTTGTTTTAGGAGCTTCAGACCTTCATCTAAACCCTAAAATTGATGGAGTTTATGCAAAATTTAGAATCAAAGGAGAACTTCGATCGACAACTAAACCTATATTTTCATTATCAAAGCTCGCTCAAGCAACTAGAAGATTAAAAGTACTAGCAAGGCTTAATATAACTGGATCTTCTGTTCAAGAAGGTAGATTTGATCTTAAAGAGACCTCGATAAGAGTCAGTATCGTCCCCTCCTTGCACGGTGAAAAGGTAGCTTTAAGATTTTTTGGGGGGTCTGGGGATATCAACTTTCATTCATTAGGATTTTCGCCCGCAAAACGTGAAATTATAAGGACAGCATTAAAAGAAAAAGATGGATTAATAGTAGTTTCAGGTCCTACAGGCTCAGGAAAAACTACCACTCTCTATTCTCTTGTTCCTCTTTTAAAAGAGCACAATATCATGTCAATTGAAGATCCACCTGAAAGAGTGCTGGAGGATGTGACACAAATATGTGTTACAAAAGATCTATCATTTTCATTAGGACTAAAGGCAATCTTAAGACAAGATCCTGATGTAATCTTAGTTGGCGAGATCCGAGATAGTGAAACTGCAAGACTTGCCAATCAAGCCGCAAATACTGGGCACCTTGTTCTTAGCTCTCTTCATAGCGGTTCAGTTGAAGGAGTAAAGCTTAGATTCAAGCAACTTGGAGTTAGAGAGCCAAATTTCAAATTGATCATTGTTCAGCGACTTGCACCTATATTATGTGAAAAATGTAAAGTGGTTGATCTAAATAGATCCAACACACACAAAAGAAAAATATTTAGAAGAACCGGATGTGCCGAATGTGACTATACAGGTATTGGAGCAAGAGCTCTCTTATGTGAAGTGTCTGGTCTTGAAGAAAGTTTTGAAGCTCAATGGAATCAACTCTACTTTAGTGGTAAGGTCGACACTCCATGGAGTACAGACCAAACGTGTGCCTAATAATATTGAATGTTGAAGGAAAAATTCTCCTTGGTCTTCGAGCTGGCCCAATCTCTGTTTGGCAATTACCTCAAGGTGGAATTGAAAGTGGAGACTCTTTAACTGATGCAGCTTTAAGAGAAGCTGAAGAAGAGCTTGGCACTTCAAGTTTTGAAGTTATTACGACCTTAGAGTCAAAGCATAAGTATGATTTTTCAAAACCAAAAAACTACGGAGGTTCTACTTTTTGTGGACAGTCTCAATCGTATGTAGTTCTTAGGTTTGTTGGTGTTGATAGCGAGATAAGAGTCACAAGCGTTGAAAACCCAGAGTTTTCTGAAGTGAAGTGGGTTTCTGTTACTGAAGCATTGCAAATAGCTGATAACATTAGGATTCCCGCATATAAAACTGCTTTTGATGAGCTAAAACAAAAAGCTAGAATCTTAACCATTCCTTTAGCCATCTAAAGAATTGTAGCAGTGTATGGAAAAGCTTGATTCTGTCATATGGGCTCTTGGCACCCTTTTTTTACTTCAGCTCCTAGGTTTCGGGTTTTTAGTTCTTTCTTTCAGGCTTCTTAGAAGAGAGATGGCTGAGCTTCTAAAAGAAACTCATGGGTGCATGAAAAAAATAGAAGGTCTTACTGCTTCAAGAAGAGAGTTAATGCAAAAGCAGTATGAAAAAATACTGGCAGAGCTCACAGCAAGGTTGCCTATTACGATCGCATCTCACGCAAGTCAAAGTATCGTTGAAACCGAACGAAAAATCTTAACAAGACTAGCCGAACTTGAGCCAAAACTAGACACATCAGGTCAAAAGAAGATGGAAGATCTTATCCGCTCCATGGAAGACTTAGAGCATACTATAGTAAGCCTCACTGCTGAATCAGTTAGAAAAGTTCTTCTTGATTCTAGAGGCGACTTCTTAAATGAAGATGAGAGAATAGCTGCTTAGAAACGTAGGGGAGTTTTGGAGTGAGCAAAGCTTAGAGTTAGGGATTACCATTAACAATATAACGTTTAAAGCGAGCGTATCGCGGGGGTGAGCCACTAATCAACAAAATGTCTCAAAATGCCACGCCCACACTGTACCTCGACTTGATTGGTGTCTTCTTACTGCTCTAGATATTTTTTTGCTAACTCTATAGCTCTTGAAAGATCTTTTTGATGAACAACATGCAATGATGGTTCACCAAGTGGACCTCCTCGCCTTGCAATAAGACCTTGAGAACTCATATTTTTTGAGTACGTGGGAATTCCTTGGTTGCAGAGATGTTCTCGGAGGCTTTCTATATCATCTTCATTTGGAATCTGAACGATTAAATCTCTGTGAGGAATGTGGGATATAAAAAGGTAGGTGAGTATTAAAATTATAATTATTGCTAAAAGAGGGGACATAGCAAAAATTTAAAAAGAATTAGACAACGGTTAGCGTGAGCGGCGAGCCTTGCGTGTCCGCTCGGGGCTTTTGTTATGCTTGGTCGCGCGAATTATTGTCCGAAGAGCCTCATTCACTGCCTCCGAGGTATCAAAAACAGATGCAATTTCAGGATCGAGCACAACTATATTACTCCCAGCCTTATACCGCTTGTAATACTTTCCTCTGACACCTTCTGAAAAATCGAATTCTTGCTTCATTTTTTATCCAATATCAATATATTGCCTACGTTCAGCTCTACTAGCCGGTCTTGCACTAATTATTCTTATTCTATCATTTCTATCGGTATGAATCACTACAATTATATAAGCTCCAGTAGCTGTCCTCCCAATGGTTACAAATCTTTCTTCTGCGCTTACAGAAGACGAACTAATCGTTATTGCACAAGGGTCACCGAATATAGTGGAGGCCTCTTCAAACGAAATTCCGTGTTTCTTTAAATTAGCTCTGGCTTTTGCAGCATCCCATTCAAATAAAAGTTTCATTTTCTGAATGGTAATAGATTTAGACTCACGGAAGCCATACTAAAGCGAAATTATCAATGAAAAAATACTGGAATCGGATATAAGAACTGAATCAACAATAGAGATCCCGACAAGACCGAGCCTACAAACATATCCTGCTTAGATATAGATTTCTGCCAACCTGCTTTCAATGTACCTAAAAAATGTATAAGGGAAGATACTATTAAGATCGGCCACCGAATGGTCACATAAAGAAATCCCCAATCCCATAGAGCCTCTTCACCGGTGGTACTAGATGGAGCCACCCTCTTTTTGAAATCTAGATTACTACGATAAGTATTGGAAAAAATTGAATATGCTACGGCTTACGTTCATAAGAATGATCCATACTAAACAGGATGGCTCCAAAGGGACGCCCTAATATTTATTAGTACTTATTGAGCCACAAATATTAGGATCGCAAACATCGTCCACGCAGGCCGCAATAAAAGTAATAATGGCTTTGTCAACTCTAGTGCAGTGGAATCTTATAGGTTCGCCCTCTATCGAAGACATGACACAGTTATGAAATGGATCTATCTCACCCTTTTCGATTTCTTCACAAGCAGTGCGCTTGAACGTGGGTCTGCAAATTTTTGTTTCATCATTTCGGCATTGTCCACAAATGATATTCACATCGTTTGCACTACTTGAATTTTCATCCTTAGCCGCACATACAGGAATTTGATTTAATTTGCTGATCACATCATTTTTTGGAGCTCCCTCCAATCTGTGAATAATTTTTGTGGTTCTGGTGTAGCTTTTGCTTGAAGGGCAACTCATTGTGATAGTATGAGTCGAAGCATTATTAGTCTGTTGAGCTTGAATGTATTGCTGCTCTCTTTTGAGAAGTTCGTTGCAAACTGGAGCGGCCGATGCCACAGTTCCTGATATCAAAATTGCAACATACATCCATTGAAACAAAATTCTCACTCTCATAATTCTACCTTCTATAGATAACTCATCAGTTGATTTTGCAACTTAGCTTACCTTTAAAGAAGCCTACCTAAGAAGTGCTAATCTTTCATAAACTAGATGGAAACTAGATGGAGCCACCCTCTTTTTGAAATCTAGATTACTACGATAAGTATTCGAAAATATTGAATATGCTTCGGCTTTCGTCCATAAGAACGAACCATACTAAACAGGATGGCTCCAAAAGATACTCCTTTCCCTCATAAACCTCTGAACTCTTTAAAAATCATTAGTTATTTTATCCGGGGATAAAAATGAAGTTTTTAAACAGGGCAAATGCCTAGGTCTATATGCTAAGCTTTTGCATCTAACTAATATGAAGTTTAAGCAAGTTAAACTAAGAGAACAAAACCAAAAAGCTGCAGCCAAAATCGCAGAGCAATATTCCCTCACCCCACTTGCAGCACGAGTTCTTGCAGCAAGAGATTTTAAACCTGGAAGCGAACTTGAAAATTTCCTGACCCCTGCCCTAAAAACAGGGCTCCCCGATCCTAAAAACCTCAAAGGTCTTAATGATGCAGTTAAACTAGTTGCTAGTACTTTAAGTCAGGGAAAAAATATCTCTATAGCTTGTGATTTTGATGTTGATGGTCTTACTGGAGGTAGTCAACTTTTTGATTTTTTAAAAAGACATGGAGCTAAAACGTCAGTACTTATTCCAGATCGATTCACAGAAGGCTACGGATTAAATGAACGGATAGTCAAAGATGCAAAGGATCTTCTTATCACCGTAGACTTTGGAACAACAAATCCTAAAGAACTCGCTCTTGCAAAACAGCTAGGCCTTAAAACAATCGTTATTGATCACCATTTTGTTAAAGAAATTCCACCATGTGATGTTTTCATAAACCCCCAACAAGAAGGTTGTGGTTTTGCTGATAAGACTCTTTCAGCATCTGGGTTAGTTTGGTTTTTTCTTTTAGGATTGAAAAAAGAATTGGATTCTAAAATCGATCTAAAAGAATTTTTAGATCTAGCAGCCCTTGGAACGATCTGTGACATGGTGCCCTTAACTTCAGTAAACAGAATAATCGCAAAAAGAGGTCTAGAAGCTTTATCATTAACAAATCGACGAGGGTTAAGATCTCTTAAAGCTCTTGCTGGAATATCAAATCCTGTAAGCTGCTATGATGTTGGCTTTGGTCTTGGACCAAGAATTAATGCTGCCGGGAGACTTGTAAGTGGGCAGATGGTGGTTGAGCTTCTTACAACGGAAGACTCATCAAAAGCTGATAGTATCGCTTCAAAACTTCATAATCTTAATGCTGAACGTCAGGATATAGAGGCACAGATGAAGAGCCTAGCCTTCTCGCAAGTTTCAGATGATCTCCCTTGGGGAATTGTTTCGGCTCATGAAACATTCCATACAGGAGTAATTGGAATCGTTGCTCAAAGATTAGTCGAAGCTTTTTACAGACCTGCTGTAGTTTTGGGGCCAGATTCAGATGGAGTCTATAAGGGCTCAGTTAGAGGAATTAAGGGGTTCAATGTTGTCCTTGCACTCTCTGAGTTAAGTGCTCACCTAGAAAAATTTGGAGGTCATGAAGGAGCAGGGGGGCTTAGTATAAGAGAAGACTCTATAAGTAAATTTAAATTAGCTTGGGAAAATCTCTGTCAGGACAAGCTGAAACTTCTTGAAACAGAGCCAAGTGTAGAAGCTGACACAGAAGCATCCTTAAAAGAACTTCATGTTGATTCTATAAAGGAGCTTGAGAGCTTTGCTCCTTTTGGAATTGGAAATCCAAGCCCACAGATTTTATTTCCTGAACTAAAAGTTCTCGATGTTAAACTCATAAAAAGCGCACATCTAAAGGTCACACTCTCAGATGGAAAATCCACTGTTCCAGGGCTATTTTGGAAGCTCACATCTCATCCAAATTTAAATCCTGGTAAAATTGTAAACGTGGTAGCGAAACCAAGCATTAACTCTTATAATGGATATCAGGACATTCAGTTAGTGCTTTCAGCGGTTCAATGAGACATCTTTTAATTATAATTTTGATAGCTTCGAGTCTATTTGCTGATTCATTACTCATCAGTAAAGTTAATCTACCAAAAACGGGGGATCTCATTGCGTTCTCTCTTCCAACTAATAAAGGGCGCGCTCATTTTGTTTTAAAGCAAGTGAGTGATGAAGAGTGGAAGGGAACAGTAAATAAAAAATACAAAGTTTCTGGAACATCAGATGGCGAAACTTTTTATATTTATTTTAAATTAAAAAATAGACACTTTCTCTCCAAGATAGAAAATGGGGTCGCTAGAACTTACTCTAGGGCCAAACTCAATAAATCTTGCAGCATGTCTAATATCGCTAAAGCATCTGCTGAAAGCGCCTCTTTAAATAAACAGCTAAGAGTGAGTGTTATAATTGAAAAGAGAGTTCAAGATCAGATCGGAAGCAAGGTAGCACTTTGGGCAAGATCTATGTTTAATGCCTCAAAGGATCATTACGAAGAGTTAGGCCTAGCACTTTTACTACAAGAGATAATTCTGATTAACAGAAATTTCAATTCAAGCAACATTGATAATCTTCTTGAAGAAATTAGGAGAACGAGACCAGAGTTTGGGTTTGCTACCTCCTCTGATGTGGTTCATCTAATTTTTGGAACTGCTATAGAGCCAGAAGACACAATAGGGTTGGCTTACCTAGGTACAGTTTGTCAGTTTAAAAAATATCGCTTTGGGGTAAGTAGGCTTGTTAGTAGATCTCTTCAACCGGTTCTATTCTCACATGAGGTAGGACATAATTTAGGAGCAAATCATTCAAGCTCAGGAATTATGAGAGCAGTGCTTAATAGCCCAAGTGTTCAGTTTTCAAGTGAAAGTATCACAGAGGTTCAAGGCTATGTGAGTGAGTTTGGGGAGTGTTTGAAGTCACAAGTTACCCCTACCCTTTTAAGACTTACAAGCTCAGGGAATAGGATAATATTAAGACATGATACCCCATCATGCCGTGTATCGATTCTAAGCACTTCCTCAAAAGAAGAGCAGTTTGTAAAAGGTCAGGAGTTAAAACTTCGAACGACCCGTATTTCTGGCTCAGGTAAGGTGAGATTCAATATAAAGTCTAAAGCGTCAAATAGTGGAAAGATTCAGGCACTATTAAACTGTTCTGGCAGCAAGTTTAGAAGTAGGGCGATAAGCGTTTCAGGGCAAGCCCTCTCTATAGATCGACCTTAATTAATGTTATAAATTTTAGCCTTATGAAACTATCAGTAGTAATCCCCTGCTATAACGAAAGAGAAACGATTGAGAACATAGTAGCAGAAGTTAGAAAAACACCTGTTCAACCTATAGAGATAATTATTGTCGATGACTTTTCAACTGACGGAACAAGGGATCTATTAAAGGAAAAAGTTAAGGTTGATAAGATTATTTATCATGAAAAAAACCAAGGAAAAGGAGCAGCTCTAAGGACCGGGTTTCAACATGCAACAGGAGACGTTGTGGTGGTTCAGGATGCAGACTTAGAGTATGACCCACAAGAGTATCCTCTTCTCTTTGAACCAATAGCTTCAGGTAAGGCAGATGTAGTTTACGGCTCAAGATTTATGAGTGGCGGATGCAGAAGAGTATTATATTTCTGGCACATGGTAGGGAATAAATTTTTAACGCTTCTCTCCAACATGTTCACCAATATAAATCTCACTGATATGGAAACCTGCTATAAGATGTTTAAGCGTGAGGTGATCCAGAGTATTAAAATTGAAGAAGATAGATTTGGTTTTGAGCCAGAGATAACTGCAAAAGTTGCACGAGGCGGTTGGAGAATATACGAGGTTGGAATTTCGTATTACGGCAGAACTTATGCGGAAGGTAAAAAAATAGGCTGGAGAGATGGTTTCCGAGCGATCTATGCAATAGTGAAGTATAATTTAAAGTGAGGAGATCGGAAAATAAAACTGGGGTCAGGTTTCTGTCTGGACTGGCTTTCTTGTCCTACGTAGCCTCCTACTTCGCTGAAGCTTCGAAGGACAAGTTGGCGAAGTAGGAAGCCAGTCCTTGAAGCTTAGGTCAGGTTAAAAACCTGACCAGACAAATGCTAGCAGCTGCTTGGTCAGGATATATCGTCCGTGCTAGTGGACGAAGCAAAAAGAGGGCTCCTGACCCCTGAGAAAAATACGAATTCTGCTTGATTATAGTATTCAAAACCAACCTGTGTTACGAATATTACCGACATGATCAGATTTTTTAGACAGGGCAGAAAGACGATTTTCTTTATACTAATTCTTTGCGCAACAGCAATTGGAATGACTAGTTTTGGAGTTGGGATGTATGGCTCCTCAACAAGCGAAAAACCTGCAATCAAAGTTGGCGAGATAGAATACACCCAGGCAGATGTTTTTAGAGAAAGAAGAAACTTAGAGCAGTTCTATAGGAATAACTTTGGCGGTGTTTTTGGAGATATCGCAAATCAGGTTGTTGATGGACTGGTAAACCGAGCAGCTCAGGACAGTTTTTTAGCTCAATATGGATTTGAGGCAGGAAGAAAAGAATCGCAAAAAGCAATTTTAAGTTTATTCGATGAGCAGCCTTTTAGTCCTCAGATGTTTGGAGCGATTGCAAACTCAATGGGATACTCAGCAGATGAGTATGAGACATTAATAACAAAAGAAGTTAGGCGCAGTTCGTTCTCGAAACTACTTGAGCATGTCTCAAGACCCTCAGAGGCTGAAATTAGAGCTGAGGCCACTAAGGAGTTAAGAAAATATACTATCAAATATATAGACTTTCCATTTAAAGAGATGAAAGTTCTTGAGCCTACTAATGAAGAGCTTGAAGCATATTTCTTGGAAAACGCAACTAAATACGAATTACCAAGAAGAGTTACATACAAAAAGAAAGAATTAGTTGATGCAAATAATCTTGTCGAGATAACTGATGATGACATTGAGTTCTACTACGCTGAAAATGAGAATCTCTTTAGAACAGAAGAGATGCTTAGAGCTGATATTATAAGCTTCCCCCTAGATCCGAGCGATCCTGAAAAGTCTAAAGCAAAAGCTGATACAGTTTTAGCTGAGATAAAAAGTGGCGCAGACTTTATTGATGTAGTTCTAAAGCATTCTCCAAATCAAAAATCTGGATTTATTAAAAAATCAGAGTTGGCTTCTGAAGTAGCAAAAAAGGCATTTTCAATGTCAGTTGGCGAAATTTCTGATGTTATTAGGGATCCAACTGGTTTTTATATTGTAAGAGTAAATGAGATTAAAGCTGCTGAGCCTAAGCCACTTTCGGATGTGAGAGACGAGGTCGTAAAGAGAATACAAGACGAACAGCTTCCGATCTATTTAGCTGCAAAAGTAAATGAACTTTCGATAGAAGGAGCAGTTACTGAAGAGCTAGTCAGTGAAGGACAGTTAACTAACCTAGTTTTATCTGAGCTACCAGAGATTAGGCAAATTCATGAGATAGACAAAAAATTCATTCTTGTAGAAGTAATTGAAACAAGGGAGCCAGAACTTCCTGGATTAGAGGAGGTCAGATCAAAGGTTCTTGAGGATCTAAGAACTGAAAAGCAGGAGGCTCAAAGCTTAAAGTTAGCAAAAGAAACAGACTTTGATCCAAAAAAAGCAAAAATTATTGAAAATATTTCCCTAAGAGAGCAATCAAAAGAGCCTCTAGCGCAGGTTGTTAAAAGCAAGCTTAGTGATGCGATGTTAGATGAAAAGCAAGAGCCAGTTAGGTTGCCTGAAGGGTACTCCGTATGGCTTGTATCAAAAGTGACTGAACCTACAGAAGAAAAAATTAAAGAAGTGCTAAAAGAAGTAGAAGAGCGAAAGCGATCAGAAAATGCTCAAAGACTGCTCAGAGAGATCACTGAAAGAGTTAAGGCTAATACCGTGGTAGATATTTCTCCTATGGTTTTTGCTGAGTGAGTTCTAAACCTTGCGCTCATTTGGTTTTGAGCTAGAAAAGCTCAAAACGCGACTAGCAGGGCGAGCGCGGGTTTGGCGAAGCGGGAACGCGCCGTAGGAAAAACTGGTTTGTTTGCCATAAATCTTTCTATACTCTAAATGCAGCTACGTATGGTTTACCTAATCCATGGAATAAATCTTAAACCAGAAAGAATGGCAGAACTGGAGGGGTTTCTCTCTCAGGACACAGAGATTATTGCCCTACCAGGGCACAAAGGAGACTCAACTAGGAACGTTACTAAAGAGATCTTACTTGAGTACGTTGATAAAAAGATAGCCACTGATAATTGTGCGATTGTAGGATTCTCACTAGGCGGACTTATAGCTACAAAACTGGCTATAAAAAGAAATTTTAAAAAAGTCTGTCTTATAGCTCCGGCTATCTACCCAAGGGGGCTAAAATTATATCTACCAATATCTAGGGTTTTATCTAAGGTTCCGATTCCACTTCCCACCCTTTCCCCTAAATTTTATAGTCAAAGCCGCTTTGTTTATCCGAATCTATTTAATGCTCTTTTTGAACTTGCAGCAGAAGTTTATAGCTCTAAGCTTCATATTAATACCCAAGGTAAAGTTTTCTTTCACCCAAAAGACAGACTGGTTGATGTAAAAAGATCTGCTAGTTGGATTAATCAAAATACTACCTGGGATGTTGAACTCTTGCCTGAAGACCGCTGTTTATTTAATCACATGCTAATTAGCGAGCAGAGCTATAAAGGCTTCGAGGGACTTGGCACTAAAGTGCGTGATTTTCTTGACTCTTGAATATTTATGTGCATAATCTGATAGTTTATGCAAAACGTTGATACTAAAAGAAGAGATCTTCTAAGGCGGCTAATAGAATCCGAGAACTTTTCAAGACAGGAGATGCTAGTCAAAGCCTTAAAGAGATCTGGGTATAAGGTCACACAATCAAGCATTAGCCGAGATCTTCAAGCTATAGGGGCTGGTAAAATTGCCGGGAAATATTGCCTGACTATTCCAAGACCACAAAAAGTAACCGTTAGAGGGTTAGTTAAAAGTGTTGAGACAGCTGGAGCTAATCTAATAGTTGTTAAGACCGACTCTGGAGCTGCTAACGTGGTAGCTGCTGCGTTTGATGGAAGCAACATTCAAGGCATGGTAGGAACAGTAGCTGGTGATGACACTTTTTTTATCGCAACCAAAAATAAGGCATCCCAAGGTAAGGTTCTAGAAGCTCTTAGGAGAATGTAACCGTTTAACTGACAGCAGGAGAATATAATGTATCGATATATAGCCGATAAAATAGCCTCAGTAACAAAGAATGTCCCTCTTCATAGAGAGATAAGAGTTGATCCTGTTGTGATTGCAAAAGAAGGGATGATCGTTGCTGGTAGAATCAAAAGTGAGAAATCAGTCTACAACACAGTTGAAAACTGTGAAGGCCGAATGGTTCGCCTTCATAGAGGAGATATCTTGGTTGGCGCCTTAGGGCATAGAAATGCTCTTCATGGGTATTCAGGGATTGTGCCCCAAAAAATTGAACCTGGAATGACACTACAGGTTCTTAATTTAGGAGGGGTCATAGGAGAGTGCACCTCTGTAAATGCAGAAGTTGGAGAGCCGTTTCAGTTTGAAGTTCTTGGAAGTGTTTTAGTTTTTCCTGAGTTTGGTAGCCGTGTCGGTGTTCCTGCTTCTGTAAGTATGAATGCAATTTCAGCTAACACTTCGATTGATCAGGCACCAAAGGTTCCTGTGATATTTATAATTGGAACCTGCATGAATGCAGGGAAAACGCTTGCTTCCTCCCAAATTGTAAGAACTTTTTCAAATCACGGGAAAAAAGTTGGTGCTGCTAAACTTACAGGGGTATCACTTCAAAAAGATACACTTTCTATGAAGGATTATGGGGCCGAGGTGGTTTGTTCCTTTAATGATGTAGGGGTAGTAACAACTAGCCCCAGTACAGCAGTAAGCTCAAGTAGGGAGGTACTAAGCTATCTATCAAATTCTGGAGTAGATGTAATTGTGGCTGAACTTGGTGATGGAATAATGGGGCAATACGGGGTGCAGGAAATTCTGCTTGATAAAAAGATTATGAGTAGAAGCTCCTGTATTGTTCTTTGTGCGAACGATCCAGTTGGTGCGTGGGGAGCAGTAGAGCTCTTAAAAGATGATTTTTCACTCCCAGTAGATGTTATTACTGGTCCTACAACAGACAATGAAGCTGGTCTAAAGGCATTATCAAGTAAGCTTGATGTTATGGCCATTAATGCTAGAGCTCACGGTGAAAAGCTAGCTGGGCACATTATGAAGGTAGTATTTGATGATTAAGGTAGCAATTTTAGGGGGAACAGGCTTTGGAGCAGGAGAGCTTTTAAGGCTGCTTATTCAACATCCAAAAGTAAAAGTTGTTGGAGTTGTATCAAGACAAGAAGGCAAGATCTCTGACTATCACCCACACTTAAAGTGTTTCTTTGATGAAGATCTTTTGCCAGCAATTCCAAGCCAAGCAGAACTTGTTTTTTCAGCACTTCCTCATGGAACTAGCAAGGAAGCTCTTCCAGATGATAAAAGATGTATCGATTTAAGCTCGGATCTTAGATTTGATGGCTTTTACTCACTTCCTGAATTTCAGAAACGAGACCTCAGAAAGGAAAGAGTAGTTTCTAATCCAGGATGTCTGGCTTCAGCTACAATCTTGGCATTTGCCCCAATTGTTGGGTCAGCAAAAAAAATCTCAGTTATCGGCTCAACTGGTTCAAGTGGAGCAGGTAAAGGGTTAAATGAAGCAACTCATCATCCAGTAAGACATGCCAATATGTCTCCATATAAAGTATTTACTCATCAGCATGAAGAAGAGATTAGATCGGTTTTAGCTTTTAAAAACTTGGACTTTGTAGCAGTAAGAGCCCCAATGTCGAGGGGGATCTTAGTTACAGGCTTTGCAGAGTTAAGTCATAAAGTTACAGAATCAACCTACTACGACTACTACAAGGATTCTCCATTTATAAGAATCGTTGAAACAGCTGAAGTTGAAAATGTAGTAGGAAGCAACTTTTGCGATATAAGTATTAAGATAAGAGATAACACCTTATTTGTTGCAGCCGCTTTGGATAACCTAATCAAGGGTATGGCTGGTACAGCTATTCAAAATATGAATTTAATGTTTGGATTTCCAGAAATAATGGGGCTTTGGATGCCTAGTGTAAGGCCAGTATGAACGTTCAAACTTACACACCTTTTCCTTTCATTATGGAGAGCGCCAAGGGATCATGGGTATATGATAAAGAGGGGAATAAATATTTAGATTTGTATGGAGGCCATGCAGTAAGCCTACTGGGGCACTCCCCAGATGCACTTGTCGATGCGATAGAAGAGCAAGGAAGAAAACTTTATTTCTACTCAGCACTTGGAAATATTGAGATAAGAGATGAGGCTGCAAAAAAACTGATTAGCTTTGCTAATTGTAACCTAAAAAAAGTTTTTTTCTGTAACTCTGGAGCTGAAGCTAATGAGAATGCATTAAAATTAGCACTTCAAAAAACAAAAAGAGACAAGCTAATAGGATTTAAAGGTGGATGGCACGGTCGAACCCTACTATGTATGAGCGTAACGGACGACCCAACTTGGCACGCTTCAATGCCAAAGTGGTTTGGGCCAACTGATTTTTGTACCCTTAACGATAAAAGCTCATTAAATAAAATCGATGAAAAAACTGCTGCTGTTATTATTGAACCTATTCAAAGTATGAGTGGAGTTAATGTAGCATCGATAGATTTTCTAAAAGCTTTGAAAGCTAGGTGTAAAGAAGTTGGAGCATGGTTAATCCTTGATGAGATCCAAACTGGGCTTTCAAGAACTGGGGTTCCTTTTGTCTCAAGTATAATTAACCCTGACATGGCTACAAGCGCTAAAGGCCTTGCTTCGGGGTATCCACTAGGGGCACTTTTAATGTCTGATGAGATTGAAATTAGTTCAGGAGATTTGGGATCAACTTTCGGGGGTGGCCCTATGGCGATGGCTGCACTAAGTGCCACGCTATCAATTCTTCCGGGGGCTGATAAAAATGCAGCACTAGTTGAGGAAGAGCTTCGTTCTGGACTTAAAAGCCCAATACTAACTGAAGTTAAGGGTAAAGGGTGTCTTCTTGGACTTAAACTAACTAAGAAAGCAAAAGACATTCAAAGTGTTCTAATTGAAAAAGGCTTTCTAACTGGTACGAGTGGAGATCCATTTGTATTAAGGCTATTGCCCCCAATTACGATCTCTAAAGATGAAGTCAGACTATTTATAAAGGCTTTTAATGAAACATTTCCTCTCGCTTCGTAACATCGAGCCTAGCTCTGTCTTAAAACTTATTGATCGAGCAATCGAGATTAAAGGAGGCTCAAAGCCAACTAATCTTGAAGGCAAGATCCTTGGAATGCTTTTCTTTAAACGATCCTTAAGAACAAGAGTTTCTTTTGAAGCAGGAATGGCAAAGTTTGGAGGAACTGCAATTCCTATTTCAGTTGGTTCAGATTCGTGGGATCTGGAGACTGAAGAAGGAATTATAATGAACGGAGATAAGACTGAGCATGTAAAAGAAGCTGCGCCTGTCTTAAGTCGATACTGCGATATACTAGGAGTAAGATCTGCTCCCACAATCGGAAAGAAAGAAGACAATATTCTAAACTCCTTTGCAAAGTATTCAGAAGTTCCTGTAATTAACCTTGAGTCAAACTTAGAGCACCCCTGCCAGGCATTAGCTGATATTATGACTATTAAAGAGAAGATTAGTAGGCCAAAAAAAATGGTTCTTACCTGGCTTCCGCAAGTTAAAGCTACCCCTGTCGCAACGGCTCACTCAGTCTCTATGGTTGGACCTTTCTTAGGGCTTGATACCACGATAGTTCACCCTCCAGGGTACGATCTTGATCCCGATTTTTTAGAATTCTCACAAAATATAGCAGAAAATTTTGGTGGTCGGCTAAGTGTTAAAGTTCTTGAGAATGGCGCTGATAGAGATAAACTATTTTCAGACTCTGATATTATTTATGGAAAGTCATGGGTCTCAAAAGCAAAAAGTGAGACGGAGCAGAGTGAGGAGTTCCTGAAGTATTCAAGTTTTAAAGTCAGCGCTATACCTAAAAATTCAAAGTTTATGCATTGTCTTCCAGTTAGAAGAAATCTTAAAGTTTCTGACTCGGTTTTGGATTCGAGTATAGTTGTAGATCAAGCTGAAAATCGAATGTGGACTCAGCTTGCAATTTTAGAGGATTTATTATGAGTAGAGATTTTTCAGATTTAGAAAGAGCAATTCCTTATATAAAAGCTTTTAAAGACAAAGTATTCGTTCTTAAAGTTGGAGGCGAAGTTTGTAGCGAGCTTGATTCATTAGCAAATCAGATCTCAACCCTTCAAACCTTAGGCCTTAAGATTATTCTTGTTCATGGCGGTGGAATTCAGGCAACAAAGCTCGGTGAGAAGCTATCAGTTGAATCTCATTTTGTAAAAGGCAGAAGAGTTACAAGCCCTGAGATGCTTGAAGTGATGAAGATGGCAGTTAAGGGAATTGTTAATACTGATCTTGTAAGTGCTCTAACTAAAGCAGGTGTTCAGGCAGTTGGGCTTTCTGGGGTTGATGCAGGGATAATAGTTTCTAAAAAAAGAGCGCCAAAAGAGATTGATGGAGAGAAGGTTGATTTTGGATTTGTAGGAGATATAGAACAGGTAAAACCAGAGCTTATAAATATATTGCTAGATTTTGACTTTGTGCCTGTAGTTGCATGTCTTTCTTCCTCTGAGTCAGGAGACTCATTAAACGTGAACGGGGATACAGTTGCTGTTGAACTTGCTGTAGCAGCAGGCGCTGAGAAGATTATATTTTTAACCTCTACTGATGGTGTAATGAGAGATCTTAATGACTCAACAACGCTTATTTCTCAACTAACTCCTGGCGAAGTTAAAACTCTAATCTCAGATAAGATTGTTTCTGGTGGAATGATCCCTAAACTTGAAAACTGCTTGGATGCTCTGTCTAGAGGAGTTCCAAGAGCTCACATAATTAATGGTAAGGTTAAAAATTCCCTTCTCACCGAACTTTTTACAAATGAAGGGTGTGGAACGATGATTGCTTGAGTTTTAGTAATTTAGCAAAAAAACTTAAAATCCCTAGGGCTGTTCAGCAGTTTTTAAGATCTCTTCCCTATAACCGCGAAGAAGATGGAGAGACTGTAAGATCTGCAATTTCTGCACTAAAAATTGGAAAAGCTCATTGTTTTGAAGCAACATTTATTGCTGCAGCAATTCTTGAGGAGCGTGGATATCCACCTTTGGTGGTTAGTATGGAGAGTCAGGACAACTTAGATCATGTAATTTATGTATTTAAAACGAATAATCTTTGGGGCTCAATCGGAAGATCTAGAGATGAAGGACTACATGGAAGACCTCCAAAATTTCGCTCTATAAGAGATCTTGTACGAAGCTATGTTGAGCCATTTATAGATAAAACAGGGCGTATTACCGGGTATCAGTTAGCAAATCTTGATGATACTGGGACAGATTGGAGGTTTAGTAAAAGAAACCTCTGGAAGGCTGAGCAGTACCTGATCGATCTTCCTCATAAAAAGTTTCACTCATCAGATGCTCAATACGAAAAAGCTCATAAAAGATATCTTGAACATGGGGCTATGAAGAGAAAAAAGTTTTGGTGGTAGGTTTATCGAAACTGAATCTAAGTGGATGTTTTAGGATATACTTTAGCAAGTTCCTGCTACAGCTAAATAGAAAGATCTTTTCCCATTTGGGGAATCAAGTAAAATTAGCTTCATGCTTTCAGGAATCTTGTCCATTACAATCTGAGGATTAGAGAGCTTTACCACCCCTAACTTGCTTCTATCTTCATAGCTAACAGTGGGTCTAGTGCCAGAGCCAAAATCTACAACTATACTATGCCTTCTATTTTCATCGGAAATTGTAATCCATTTTCCAAGTTCTGGATCGTTAAATAAGCCAAAATAAAGAGGGCCATTTAACATCTTCCGAAGAGATTCAGGAATCCCTGTTAACTTTTCCCTTAGCTTTTCAACGATAGTTGTTGACTTAATTTCAACAGTTGGCTCTTTCTCAATTCCTGCTAAATAGTGATCATGATATTGGACTTTGCCCTTGTAACTACCACCCGCATTTACTCTTTGAAATCTGTCTGTTAAAAAATGACAGAACGGAGAATCCAAAGGTACTTTAAGATTGAATATTCCGTTTTCGATTGTCCAACCGTTTAATCCCTGATACTTAGCAACTAAAGATTGACCTTCATTGTTCCAAGCAATCGCGGGAGTGATTCCGCTGATTTTACTCCAGCCAAAAGTCTTCAAAGCTAAATAATCTTTTCCTCTTGAAATTGTATTTTCATTAAATTCAATTTCTCCATTAACTGCATCTTTTAAAATTTGGGTTACTTTGAGTGAATGAAATAGATCACTAGCTTTAGTTGCCAGCGCTTTAAATGGAGCCTCATTAGCTTGATGTAAAACCTTTGCCATACTGAAAAACCTTCTGAAAGGTTATGGAAGGTTTTTGGAAAGTGAGCTTCTAGTAAATCTTCGTAGAAAGTAGCTCTCTTAATTTTAATAGTGAGTCCTCAAGCAGTTCAGAACTTGTATCAACTCTAATATGTGGATCTTTTGGGATTTCATAAGGAGCTGAAACTCCAGTAAATCCTACGATAATTCCTTTTTTTGCCTCAGCGTAAAGTCCCTTAGGATCACCGGCTTCGCAAATTTCAAGTGGAGTTGAAATATGAACCTCAATAAACGAGTCTTCCCCAATAATTTCTTTGGCAGCTGAGCGATCTCTTTCAAAAGTAGAGATTAGTGAGCAAATTACTGTAACACCTGTTGTAGTAAGTAGCCCCCCCCTCCAGATTCAGTTTGAAGTGCAAAGTTTAATCAAAAATCTAAAGATTACGACTCTCCATATCTACTCTCCAAAGTCTTACTGAAAGTTTCCAGATATAAAAAATCAGCCCCATTAGTAGCAAAAAGCAGCTTAGTGGAAGTGAGTAGGACAAATGATCAATTCCTGTGTAGATAAGAAATATATTCACAATAATTAATAAAATTCTAAACTCTGTAGGGCCTAAGTTATAGTGATAAATCTCAAACTTATTGAAACAACTAAAAGACAAGAAGGATCCAACCATGAACGATGCTAATAAAACCAATAAAATAAAATACCAGCCTGAGAGTTCACTTGGAGCTAGTAAAAATCCGGCAAAAGAAAGAGCACAGATAAAAACAAAGTCTAGGAAGTGATCCATAAAGAAACCCCACTTTATTAAGCCGGTATTTCTAAAGCGTCCTAAAGATCCATCATAAAGATCTGTAATGTACTGCAAGACAATCATCACGTTTATTCCCCAAAGCCAACTTAAGGAGCTTTGAGATAGCTTTCCAAAGATCACAACTAAAATGCTCCAAAGAATAGTTAGAAGTGTTAAATGATATGTTTCAATTGATTTTGGAATTAAATGAACCGTGCGACTTACGAGCTGTTTTTCAAGGTTTGTTAGAATTGATTCCCCGACCTTCTTATCACCTGCAAAGCTCATAACCTCTCATCAACATCATCCCTAATTTGAGTAAGAATATCTTTTAATGAATATCTAAACTTCCAAGAAGGATAATGATTCTGAAATTTTCTTACATCAGATATCCACCAGATATGATCTCCAATTCTATTATCCTCAGAATAAGAGTAATTCATCTTATTTCCAGTTAGCTCTTCGCAGATATTGATGGCTTCAAGCATCGAGCAGTTTGAGAATCTACTTCCTCCAATATTATAAACTTCACCTTGCTTTGGAGCTTTGATAAATTCAAGAAAACAGCTAGCAAGATCATCGCAATGAATATTATCTCTTACCTGTTTACCTTTATATCCAAAAACTGTGTAGTGATCTCCAGTCAAAGCACACTTCATTAGATAGGCTAAAAATCCATGAAGCGCAGCTCCTGAGTGCCCAGGGCCAGTTAAGCAGCCTCCTCTAAAAACTCCTACATTCATTCCAAAGTATCTTCCATACTCTTGAGCTAGGATGTCTGCAGCTGCTTTTGATGCTCCAAATAGAGAGTGCTTTGTGTGATCAATGCTCATTAGCTCATCGATGCCAAACTCATAATATGGATGATTTTGATCTAGCTCCCATCTTGTTTCAGTTTCAATTAAAGGAAGAAAATTTGGAGTGTCGCCATAAACTTTATTAGTAGATGTAAAAATAAAACTTGAACTTTCAGCAAATTTTCTTGTTGTCTCAAGTAAAACCAGAGTCCCGTTAGCATTTACTGTGAAATCTGTATAAGGCTCCTTTGCTGCCCAGTCATGAGATGGTTGAGCTGCTGTATGAATAACAGCAGTGATACTTGAGGAGTATTCTTTAAATATAGCTTCAATTCGTTCTTGGTCTCTTATATCGACTGAATAATGTTTAAAGCTAGGAATCTCTTCCTCAAGCTTTTTTCTTGACCAGTCAGTAGAAGTACCAAAAAAGTACTTCCGCATATCATTATCAATTCCAATAACGGTGAATCCATTTTTGCTAAAAAGCCTTACTGTTGCTGCTCCAACAAGCCCAGAAGAACCGGTAACAATTACTACGCTCATAACTGCTAAGATTAGTTCTTTTTCTTGAAAGTTAGAAGATCGATTGCTTTAATTTCTCAAATTCATCTTTGAGTCTTCGATGGGGTGAGCCAGGAATTTTACCTGAGTAAAGTAATGTAACTGTAGGAGTAATACCAACTATTCTATCCCCCTTAAGTGCTACAAATCCTAATAGCTTTTCACCTAAAGGAGTATTTGCAGTTAATGCACCATATGAGTCAGGCTCTTCAAATGAGCCAATCATAATATCAAGCTTATCTTTAACTTTTCTAAGACCGATACTAAAGCTCAGTCTTGAAGATTTATAATTTGGAGGTGGGTTAGGTGTTAGTTCAGGAACTTCCTCAATTACCTCGCCCACCCATTTTAATGCTTCTTTCACTAAAAGCGGATGTTCGGAGTCTAAAAGTAGTCTTATCTCTGGATAAGCAGATATTAATCTAGTTCCAAGTGTTTCAAGGAGAAGATCTGTTCCCTCTAAGCCTACATCTAAAATTTCTTCAATCGTATCATATTCCCTAAGTCTTACTTCCCAGGCAATTTCTGCAAGATGCTTTACAGACTCATCAATGTCATTTTCCTTTGGGGTATATTCTAAAAAAAGTCTCTGGGTAAGCGCTTCTTTTAGGTTTTCTGATTGATTACTTACTAAAGCCTTTAATTGATTTTTTAAATCGTGTAATGACTTATGATCTCTGGTATTTTGAGCGAATGCATAGATAATATACTGTGTCATATCATTATCTTCAGTCTTATAACTCATTAATCTTTGTAGTCTTAAATTATTGAACTCTTGCCTCTCGGCTACAGGGGCATACCTTCTATTTAACCTGTCTACTAAACCTTCATCTGGCGTCTCATGATTTTCTACTTCTGGTTTTTTTGTTTCAAAAAACTTTTTATAAAATTCAATCTCTCTTAGTAACTGTCTTGCATGACGTTCCTTAGCTGATTCGTTAATTTTATGGGCAAATCTTGCAGTTTCATATAATCCTTTCTCCTCTAGTACCCCTCTCACTTCAGACTCAGACATTAATGCTAAATCATAATCAGTTATATCTCCCCAAAGTGGAGCTAGATTAAGGACAGCTGCTATAAGATCGATCTTATTATCGTCTTTTAATCTCTTTCCGTGGGAAGCAATAGTTTCAAGATCGGTTACTGGATCGCACTCAGAGTTTTTTGCTTTAGATAGTCTAATAATCAGCTCTTCTCTATGAGTTTTAATAGGCTTAGATAGATCTTCTTTAAAGTCCCTAAACCACTGCCTAATATACTCTATCCCCCCTACTCCTTTAGCATCATAGAGCTGTAAGGTACCAACTGGCACTCTTTCTCCAAGAACAATAATTTCGGGAGTTGGTTTTAAAAGACCAAATGGCGTGGCTAGAATTTTTGCAGTTTCCCAAACTCTATCTTTTTTGCCTGAGAGTAGATTCTCTACAAATTCTCTTCTTGCAGCATAGTTTTGTTTACTAAACCAATTTAAAAAAAGATCTAACTCGGTTTCTTGATTAGGTATCAATTCTAGTAGTTCTGATAACTTTTTTTCATCTCCTACTACTACTTTAAATAGCCTAAACGCTCTCTCAAATTTTGATTCTCCCCAGCTTAAATATCCCCTAGCAAAGTACTCGGGGTGCAAAGGTGAAACTATTTTCGCTAACTTTGCCCCTTCTTCACCTGAAATACTATCTGCCCCAATTTTTAAAATCTCAAGGTCAGCTCTTTCTTCATCAAGTCTCCAACTTGGATGAAAAGTAGCGCCATTAAGAGAAATCAGATTCTTTATAAAATCTCTAATATTTTTAGGCTTAGCTTGAGCTATAGCCGAAATTAACTTTAGATGATGGTGTTCTTTTTGATTATATACAGCCTCAATAATCTCTAATGATCTTTCCTGATAGCTTTCGACTATATCTTTAACTCCTTTAATTGATGGATATCTGAGAGCTAAGTCTATCGCTTTTTGGGTAAATTCCTGATTTGGCGCGTAAAAAGTTAAGATCTCATTAAGCGCTACTTTTTTTGCCAACCAATTATTATTATCGACTAAAAGTGGGTAGTACGCTTCTTTCCATTTGAAGTTATTTGGATCAATCTCTAGTTTTTTAAATGCTTCAACGTGCTTTAAGTATAGTTTCTTGAACTGGTTATCAGTTATGTCGAAGATCTTCTTACTGCGCAGCAAGTAATTGAGTGCCGATGCCCCTGCTAGTTTGATGAATTCAGAGTTTATGTTGAGCCCTGCTACATAAAACCATAAAGCCCGGTCTTTCTGCCTTATTGATGGGGTTTTTTGCCAATCAATTCCGGAAAAGAATGGCCTAAGTGTTTCCTCAACCATTCTAGCAAATTCAAAGCTCTTAATGTCCCTCGCTCTTCTTAGTTCATAGCTAATTAACCTAAGTCCTCTTACAACTGTTTGACCAAGACATTGAAAGAATCTTTTTGGATTCTCTCCTAGTATATGGTCAGCACCATTTTCAAAAATAATTTCAAGTGATTTTGCAAGTTCTAAAATTGTTCTTCTTGATGGCAATTTCCCATATGCTCTAAGCGCACTAGGAAGTGCTACATTCAAGCACCATTCTTTTGCTTCATCAGATCTAAATTCAATTGGCCTTGAAAGCTCAAGTAAACTTCTAAGCTCATCAATTGATTTTATTTCATAAACCTTGCCGCCTCTTTCCTTAGGAAGGTTTGATAATGTTGCTAATAAATTTGGATCCGAATCAGTGTCTAAGTTTACGGCATCCTGAATTAAGACCTGGCCACTTAATCTTGGAAGAATAAACGTAGCGAAGGTAAGATCTTTTGTATTTTCTAAATAATCAGTCAGAAAAAGAACTTGATCTACGCTTGGCTCTCTTTTTCCCCAAATTTTAAATATTGCTTCCTTTGGGGCAAATTTAGTTTGATCTTCAATAAGGGTAGCAAGCTCAAGAAAAGATACTCGGTCAAGAGTTGATAGTCTCCTTAGGGTTGATAACCCACTATCTTTCCAAATCTCAGGGTTCAGGTCCAAAGCAGAGAAGATTAGATGTGGCTCAATTGCATTAAATATCCGTGTCCAAATAGGGTTAACTTTGCCGCCAGAAATTAGTTGGGCTGCCTTGAGCTTTTCTTGTGGAGCACGAGTATCAACAATACTTCGAAGAAACTCTTCAGGATCTTGGAGTTTATCAACAACTGCACGCACTAAATCTGAGCCTATTAGCTCTATGCATGCTATTATCTGCTCCTGCACGTCTGGGGGACGCCCTTCAAGCTTACGAGCTAATTTTCCCTGAATTTTTGTCTCCAAGGTTAAAAGTTTAATCGATCTTAAGATCCTACTCTACTAATAGGCGGCTTTATATTTGTTTCAATATTTTCAGGGTGTTTTACCTTAGAAAACTCACCCATTACGTCATCATGTATAAAGAGCCACTCAGCATATACCTTCATTAGAGTGGCCAGATATCTTCTTCCAAGCTCACGAATTTTGAAGTTGGCCTTACCCCAGGTTCGACCATACCAATTTATAGGTATAGTTGTAATTCTAAAATTTCTTACAAGAAGAGCAAGCGAGATCTCGATTGTTAAATTAAAGTGAGATGCATAAAAAGGCATTACTGATCTTAAAGCATCAGTTCTAAATGCTTTAAATGCGTTTGTTAGATCATTATATTTAGTTTTAAAAAGGATTTGAATAAATTTATTGCCAATTCTATTCGCTATAAGCTTAACTATTGGATAATCTTTTAGAACGCTACCTGGAAGAAATCTTGAACCAAAAACTGCGTCGTACCCTTCATTAATTTTTCGGTAATATTTTACAATATCTTGGGGATCATCCGACATATCAGCCATTGTAATTACAACAATATCGCCAGCTACATGATCTAGACATGATCTTACTGCTCGCCCATATCCACCTGGTGGGGTTCTGTTGATAAGTCTAATAGGAATTCCTTCTGCCATCTTTGCTCTAACGATCTCAGCTGTTCTATCTTTTGAATTGTCATTTGCGATCACAATTTCGAAAGGAACACCTGATTCAGAAAGAACAATGCTAATTGCATCAATTGTTCTAGCTATTCCTGCTTCCTCGTTGTATGCAGGGATGCAAACTGACAAAAGAGGATTGGAAGGAAGAGGGACTAGATTGCTCACAAGAGACTTTAGGGTAGTGATAACCTATTTCCTTGTCAAACCAGTCTCTCTAAGGAAAATTTCAAATATCCAGACTAAAAGAGCTGCAATGACAAGCCAGTTTCTAAGTGGTTTTTCCTCTATTGAAATAGATTCTGTAGGATTGATTGATCCTCCAGATTTTTCTGCTAACTTTCTTAAAAGATTATAGTTTATACCATTCCCCTTTTCTTCAATCTGTTCTTTTACATGAATCTCAGCCAATCTTACCCCTGCTTTTACTGGATAGGTGCCGACTGGAACACTCTCAAAGGTTGCCTCACATCTTCCTTTTGACAATGTAACACACTGAGCCTGTCTTTTATCTTCTAAGCTTACAATAAATGGTTCAGGGGGCTCTCCGCTTTTAGTTATAAATTCCAAACTTACACTGCTTCCAAGTTGTCTAAAATTTAGCTCAAAATCAAACTCATCTTCTTTCTCAGCAGAAAGCATATCTTCGATAAACTGAGCTGTTTTATTCCAATTTTGCCACCTTGATGTCCAGCGACCATTGAGATCGCTCGTAAAAGCAGTGACTTTACCTGCTCCAACACTTTTCCATGCTAAAAGCGGAAACTCATCTATAAAAAGCTCGGTTGATGCATCATTTAAAACTCCTGATTCAACGAACCCTTTTAGTAGAGGATATTCTTTAATATCGGTGACCGAGAGATCTCCTAATCTTACAGAAAACTCCTGGTCTTCTTTCATAGTTTTCTCTCCGCTTCTAGCATAAATATCTTGCAAGAAGATCTGAGGAAGAACTGAAGGATCTTTAACATTATAGTAGGCGCCTCCTCCAACTTCCGCCATTTTTTTCATAAGACCATCTAGATCAGGTCCAATTAAAACTGTTGAAACCGTAACCCCAGAGAGTCTAGCTTGCTGGATTAAATGAATGTGGGTTGCTCCAGCATTATCAAATTTCCCATCTGTAAGAATTATCATGTGTTTTCTTCCAGCTTTTATTCGGTCTAACCTTTCACGGGCAAGATGAATTGCAGGCAGTACATCAGTTCTTCCCCAAGGCCTTAAAGCTTTAAGTCTCTCAACCATTGAATCTCTGTTATTTCTAAGAAGTGACAGAGGGATTACTTCAAAAGGCTCTTTATCAAAACCTATTACTCCTATGTAGTCATCATCCTTAAGGGTAAATATTACTTGTGAGGCTGCATCTTTTGCTGAGTTAAGTCTGCTTTGCTCTCTCATACTTTGAGATTTATCTAGTATGAGCTGTACTCCTACATTAAGTCTTTTCTCCTCTTTTTCAGGGGGCTTTAGCTTTACAGGAAAAAGAGATTCAAATGGTGTATTTATATAATCACCTAGCCCAAAACTTTTATTTCCACCTGTAAAAACAAGATGAGTACCCTGATTAACCAGATTGATTATCTTATCAGCATATCTACTTATTTCTTTATAGGAGATATTTGCCAAAATTAAAGTGCTAGGTGCTTCAGCATCCTCAAGCGAGTCAACGAAATCAAAACTATTACTTTGAGGTAGCAAATTCAAAAGTCTAGTTTCCTTACCCAGAACAACTGTATTTCGCTTCTGATATGGCACAATCGAAAATCTGTGTCCCGCAACCTTTTTTTCACCTTTTTGAAGGCTTACCTCATAAACTTGTACGATTTCCTTCATCTCCGGGGTTAGTATTTTTGAAACTTTTTCTCCTTTGATCTTTTCCTCAAATAAAACTTCTCCACCTAGAACAACTTTAAGAACTGCCTCTTCTCTTGATGATGAAACGATCTCAATCTCTCCTTTATTTCCCTCTTTAATCCTTGGTGGATATCTTACCTGTGAGATACTATCCCCTGACACAATACTGATTTCAGGAATGATAGGATAAATTTTAAAAGGAAAATTTTTGCTTAAAACACTCCCCTTTGTTTCAAAGCCATCCGAGAGGAGATAAACACTACTTGCTTTTATTCCAGCTAAAGCGTCTTCTAAATTCGTTTCTGTATCAGTGCCAAATCTGATTTCGCGTACTCCAGGTTTGCTGACCTTAGAAAATTCTTCTGGCATACTTCCTGAGATGTCTCTTAAGAAAATTGTTTCTGATTGTTGTTTGATTTTAGGATTTATAAGTGCAGCAATTAGGAGAGCAAATACTAAAAGCCTTAAGAATCCGAGAATAAACCCATATCTTTTAATTGCTATTGCGCCAGGGATTAGTGCAAGAAGAAGCTCTACCATCTAATCAGCCCATCAATAAGAAGTAAAATTAAGGCTACTAATAGAATATAATATGAGATTAAAGAATCGTTCGAAAAAGATTTTGCAAGCTCAGGCACTACAATCTTTTCAAGAGTTGGAAAACTTTCTGATTCAATATAAAAACTTTCTTTTAGATTCTTCGTCAGAAATTTCAGTAAATTTATTAAAAGAACAGAACTTGTTGGTGTTCTTTTCCCTTCATATGGAAGAATTTCAAACCCTAAAACTACAAGTGGAAAGCCATCTTTAATTGTTGATTTCAAAATAGGTCGACCTTCAGCATATATCAATGCTTGGCCAGGTATATTAATAGGTGCTACTTCCTTTGGAGCGAATAGTGAGAGCTCAGCATACCTTGTAAGTTCACTGTCTTTGTCCCACCTTGATATAGAAAGCTTTTCATATGATAGATTGCTCGGGGCAATAACTGCAGTAGGCCTGTCGATTTTTTCAGGGATAGCCGATCTGTGAATAAGGCGAACTTCCCCTTCATTTTTTGAGAATTTAAATTGACCTAGATTATTTAAGCCAAGCTCAGAGAATGGAGAGACAAGTTCAATCAAATTCTGATTTTTCTTTGAAACTAAAACCTCATCGTCAAATCTATTAAGATTGAGCGATGTGATACGGACTTTAACTTCATCGACTGGAACTTCAACAATGACCTGACTATCAACATTTAAATTTTTTTTAAATCCTGTACCTTCAATAGAAATATCTGCTTTTTTAGTCACTCTGATCTCAAGCTCTGAGTTACTGATAAAATTGGCTGATGTGATGGCAATATTCTCTATGTTATCTGCTCTTAGTTCTTTATCTGAGAAAACAAGAATCTCATCGTACTTTTGGTTCTGATCTATAAGGGATTGGAGTTTATCTTCACCTATAGAAACCCCGATTTTTGAAAGTGCTTCTGATGCTATAAAACTTGGTGAATCTCTTAATATAAATTCTGCAGGATTTGTAGTAATAATACTAAATGCACCGGTTGTTCTACTTAGAATCTCATTTCGCGCATTTTCTTTTTGGATCTCAAGAAGTGTTTTTCCCTGATAAGTTCTTCCAGTACTAAGAGAGTTATCCATCACAACTAGGTAGTGCTTATCAACACCGGCTAGACCAGCAACGATGAAAATCAGAAGTGATGCAATGAGTGTTTCGAGGAAGAATCTTGGTGGAATTCTTATTTTTTTCGATGATTCTTGTTTGTTTCCTCTAAAAAACAAAAGTGTGCTAACAACTTTTTTTACATATTTTCCACGATTTTTGTAAATATAGATAAGACAACCAATAAAAATCGGGATCCCTAAAAGTAAAGCTGGATTTAAAATCATCCTAAAATCCCTGTTTCAAGAAGAAATGGAACTGGTTTTCCTTTTACCTCAAAGTATTTCACACCACAGTATCTAAAAAACTGAGTTAGGCCTTTTTGATGCTCTTTAAATTCTCTATAAAAGGTATCGATTACTGTCTTATTCACTGCTACGGGAAGCGATTTTCCACTTTCACTATCAATTAGCTCTGTTGCTCCTAATAGAAGTTCAGGATTTTTATCTTCTTCAGATAGAACTCTTATCGCTATAAGTTCCAGGTTTTTAGCTCTACAAAGATTAATGCCCGATTCTATCTCGTCTAGAGGCATCAAAAAATCACTTATTATTATCATAACCCCTGGAAACCTAATCTTTGAAAGCGATAATCTTATCCCCTCAACAAAAGATCTCCCTGATGGTTTTTCCGGAACAGTTTTTTTTAATCTTGCAAATGATTTTGGTCCAACAAATTTTTGTTCGATAATTACAGTATCTTGTGAAGCAAGAGCAACAAAGCTTAAACCTAAAGCCAAAGTCCAGGCCTCATCCCATTTACTTTCCATCGATTTACTCTGATCGACAAAGATTAAAACTGATAAATCTTCTTCCTCTTGAAAACGTTTAATAAAAAGCCTATCGGTTCTTCCGTAGACTCCCCAATCAATATCTCTTGGGTTGTCGCCTGGCTCATATGGTCTGAAATCTGAAAACTCTATTCCATGACCCTTTTTTGGAGATAGATGTCCTCCTTGTCTTGATCCTAGGAACGATCTTTTTGCACGAAGAACTCTTGCTGAAAGAAGAGATAGTATTCTAGGGGTGAGTTCATTTAGCATTCCTAATCTCTTCAATTAGTTCATCTGAAGTAACCCCATCGGCTTCAGCCTGAAAGTTTAAAATTAATCTATGTCTTAATGTAGGCACCAAGGCATGCTTAATATCCTCAAAAGCCAAGTTTATTCTTCCATCTAAAAGTGCAAAAACTTTTGCAACTAAAACAATAGCCTGTGCTCCTCTTGGTCCAGGCCCAAACCGGACATATTCCTTGACTCTTCTAGTTGATTTTTCATGTTGAGGAGTTAGAGCAGCCATTACTCTGGCTACAATCTCTTTCATTGGATCTGCCACAACAACTTCTCTTACTAATGATCTCATCTCCAAGATCCTTTCCACATTAGAAAATATTGGCTTCACACCAGGAACTGAAGCGCCAGTTGTTCTAGAAACTATCTCTTTTAGCTCCTCACTATTAGGAGATTTAATCAAAAGCTTTAATAAAAACCTATCAAGTTGTGCTTCTGGGAGTGGGTATGTTCCTTCAAGCTCTACTGGATTTTGAGTAGCAAGAACAAAAAATGGATTACTTAGTTTATAAGTTTCCCCAAGAACAGTAACCTGCTTTTCTTCCATCGCTTCAAGAAGTGCAGCTTGGGTTTTTGGTGTAGCACGATTAATTTCGTCTGCAAGGACTATCTCAGCAAATAATGGGCCTGGTTTAAATTGAAAGTTTCTCCTGCCTGATTCATCCTCAGTTAGAACTTGAGTTCCAGTTATATCAGAGGGCATTAAATCTGGGGTAAACTGAATTCTTTTAAATGAAAGCCCTAAAGTAGTTGCTATTGATTTAACAAGGAGAGTTTTTCCTAATCCTGGAACTCCTTCAAGAAGCACATGTCCCCCTGCAAAAATTCCAGCAAGCGTTCCTCTTATTCCTTCCTTAACACCAACAAGCACCCTTGAAAGCTCTGTTTCGATCGCTTCGAATGATTCTTTAAATTCAACAACTTTTGTTTCAAGCATAATGGTCACCTAATTAAGGATTCATACTCTTTTGGAATATACTGCTTTCTTCTTTCAAGAGCAGGATCTGATTTTAACCTTAAAATCTCCTCAAGTTCACGCTTATACTTAGCCTCTTCGCTATTCTCCGAAATTCGTGATTCATCGGTAGTTTGTTCTTCATCGATCTTCTCTTCTTTACCAGGAATAGAGACCTCTTCAAATTTTAGCTCTCCTTGGCTTCCCTCCTCTTGCTTTTCCCCTTCTTTCGGACCTTCACCGCTGTCACCACCAGACTCTTTATTTGGAGCATTTTCATCTTTTTTTTCTTCCCCTTTATCTCCCTCTTTCTCGCCTTTTGTGGTTTCTGGCTCTCCCTTTTCTTTATTTTGATCTTCTTTTCCTTCTTCGCCATCTTTTTTCTGATCTGGCTCGCCTTTGTTTTGATCGCTTTCTTTCCCTGATTTATTTTCTTGCTCACCACCTTCTTTTTTCTGCTCACCTTTTTTATCTTGATGTTCTTTTTTTATTTCTTCTATTAGATTTTCGCCTTCATTTCCTTTATCACTTTTTTCGCCTTCCTTATTTCCCTCACCTTGCTGTTTTCCTTCTTGTTCACTTTCTTTTCCTTCTTTATCGGCACCCTTACCCCCTTCTTCATTCCCTTCTTGTCCTTTCTCTCCTTTATTTCCGTCTTCTTTTCCCTCTTTTCCTTTGTCTTCTTTTTTATCTCCACTTTGCTCTTTTTGCTGCTCGTCCTCTTTGGATTGTTCTTTTTGCTCCTCCTCCTCTTTTTTCTCTTCTTCTTTCTTTTCTTCTATTTTTTTAAATACATCTTCTAACTTCTCACTTCCTAGACCATCACTTAAAAGGGCTTCCTTAATTGCTAGAAGCTCATCTTTTTTGTCGATTGCAGGATTCTCTAAAAGAATATCAATTCTTCTTACGTAAGGCTCTGGGCTTAGCAGTAAAAATAAACAAACAACACTCAATATAAAGTTGATCAGCATTCTAAGATCAAACTTTATAAGCGGCTCTGCTTGAGATTCGATAAATTTTCTTTTCTCTTCTGGCAAATCCTCAAGAGTGGTTACAAATCTTTCTTTCGCTTTATATTTTTTATCATACTCTTTTAATAATTTTTTTCGTGTCGGTAGCCAAAGAAATAGAAATGGGAGAAAGAGTATCCAGTAGCATGTTCCTTTTAGAGATATAATTATTAGAAGAAAAATACAGAGACGCAGCAATAGTTCGGAGAGCAATCTTAATGGAGCAGTACGCTTAAGAATCATCTTTTAGAGTTTTTCGATAATCACTTACATTCTCTCTATGTTCATTGTAGGTAGCTGAAAATCTATGTCCTCCTTTTCCGTCAGCTACAAAGAACAGATAGTTTGATGTTGCTGGATAAAGGGCTGCTCTTATCGCATCAAGACTAGGAGCGCCAATTGGCCCTGGAGGGAGTCCTGGAAAGATGTAAGTGTTGTACGGAGTGGGATTGCTAAGGTCGGATTTTTTGATAACCCCATCAAAGTCTTTTACTCCGTAAACTACAGTTGGATCTGCTTGAAGCTTCATCCCTTTTTTGAGCCTGTTATGATACACAGACGAGACAAGAGGCATTTCATCTTTTAGTGGAGTCTCTTTTTCTATAATGGAAGCCAGAGTTAATATCTCATGTCTTGAATAGCCTAAACTTGCGGCAGCACTTGCAAATTCTTCTGTCCAAAGTCTTTCACCCTGTTTGACCATAGCTTCAATTATAGCTTTCGAAGTTATTGGCTTTGAGAAATGGTATGTCTCAGGAAACAGATATCCCTCAAGCGACGCTACTCCAAAATTTTGAGCCTCTGCGATTAATGCAGAGAGTATTTCAGTTTTTTCAATAACTCCTGAGTCTGAAATCGCTTGAGCTATTTGATCAAGCACTGCACCTGGAATTACCGTCACTACTCTTTTAATCGTTTCTCCTTCGATTAGTTTTGTTAGTACTTCTTTAGGGGTAAGACTTGGTAGAAAGGAATACTCACCTGCTGATATTTTAGTATCTTCTTTTCTTAACCTGGCAAGGAGCCTAAATCCAAAGGCATTTCTTATTACACCCTTTTCTTTTAGCCTCGAGGCGATATTACTTAGGGTCATTCCAGGTTCAACTACAACGTAGATTTCTTCTTTTGCTTTTTTGTTTGCTGGAAGTAAAAATACACTTCTTAAAAAGAGGAAAGTTATAAGTCCTACTAAAAGTGGGACTACAATAAATAAACCTTTACGCATTCAAATATCTCTCTAAAATAACCTGAGCGGAGATCGCATCAATACTTCCTCCAGCAAACTTAATTCTCTCCTTAGCCTCTTCGCTTGAGTCGTATTCATCTACAAATTCAATCTTAACCTGTGCACGCTTTTTCAGCCTAGTTGCAAAACGTTTTATTGATTCAGCCTGATCGGTGGTGTTGTCATTTTCTGAAAGGGGAAGCCCTATCACAACAGTTTCGACCTTCTCACTATTGATTAGATCTAAGATACGTTTTTCGGCATCTTTTCTCAAAACGGTCTCTAATTGAGCGGGAATGAGAGATGGAGGCCTTGCTACTGCAAGTCCTACTCTCTTATCCCCAACATCTAAAGCTAAAATCATAGAACGGCGTTTTGCATTTTTAGGGGTTTCGGTTATTGGTTCTATTAACTATTTTTACTAGAACACTATTCGAAAGGTAGACCATTTAAGGAAAATTAACTAGGGTCTGTAACTTCATATGATTCGCTTTGTTCTTTACACAATCGTCGTCCTTTCTTTTGCTTTGGCTTTCATCGACAAAACTACTCCCATTGAAACTTCAAAGATCGTTGATATTGATCACTTTAAAGTTGCAAGAGCGCTTAGAAAATCAATTAAGGAGAAGCTAGATAGGCCAAGACCAATCTCTCACATTGTGGCAAAGGGCGAGACTCTTGCCTCTATCCTCCCAAAATATGGTGGTGATAAGACTGATGCATTATCTATTGATTCGTCTTTAAGGCAGATTGATCGCTCGCTTGCGCTACTTCGAGTTGGAGACTCGATATCAATTACAAGGGTAAAAGGTGAACTAACTGAGATAAAGCGAAATCTTCCTGATGGAAGAGTAGTAACCGTTGATCTTAAAAATGATCATTTAGTTTCAGTAATAGAGCCTAAAGTTGAAGTTGTAGAGAGACTAATAACTGGTAGCATTGTAACAACTTTGGCTGATGCAGCAGCTAGAGCATCTCTATCTTTCGATGTAGTAGATCAGTTAGTTGATATATTTTCTGACAGAGTGAACTTCACAAGAGATATTCAACCAGGCGATACATTTTCAGTAATAGTAACTGAAAAGAGAATTCAAGGAGTTGGAAGCGTTGTTGATAGTGTTGATGCTGCGCTTTTAAGTGTGAGCGGATCTCTTTATGGTGCTGTTAGACATATCGGAAAAGATGGGAAAGCTCGCTACTATAATGAAAGAGGAGAAACGCAAGGTGGGCAGTTTTTAAGATATCCTCTTCAATTTACAAGAATAACTTCAGTATTTAACAAGGCAAGATTTCATCCGATTCTAAAAAGAACAAGAATGCATCCTGCTATAGATTTTGCAGCACCTCATGGAACAACTGTTAGAACCGTTGCTCAAGGTGTTGTTGAAAAAGCTGGATGGGCTGGAAGTGCTGGAAACATGGTTCAAATTAGACATGATTCAAGATACACAACTGTTTATAGGCACCTATCTAAAGTCTCTGTAAAGAAAGGTCAAAAAGTTGGAAAAGGAGATACGATTGGGCGAGTAGGGTCTACTGGTCTTTCAACGGGGCCACATCTTTGCTTTAGCGTTTTTAAGAATGGCAAATACATAGATCCACTTGGAAAAGAAGTTCCAAAAATTCTAGAAGGCGATGAGAAGCTTTCACCAAAAGTTGTTGAGGTTGCTTTAGAAAGGTTAAAGACCCATCGAAATATGATGGTTCTTGCGCAAAGCGAGCTTGGCGGGCTTAGGGGCTAGTTGAAGGTCGCAATCTTACCAATAGGTAATGAACTCCTAGATGGCCGAGTACTAGATACAAATTCAAAATTTTTAGGTGGAGAGCTCGCAGCACTAGGGGCTGAGACTGTGTGCCTTCTTACAGTTCCAGATGACCTAGCCTGCATCGTTGATTCACTAAAATTTTCAAGTAAAAGAGCTGATTTTATTATTATCACCGGTGGCTTGGGGCCTACTTCGGATGATTTAACCAGAGAGGCTGTCTCGGAGTTTACGAACTCTAAGCTGATAAAACACGAATCCTTAGTTGAAGAAATAAAAGCTTTTTTTTCAAAAAGAGGAAGAGAATTTCATCCATCAAATGAAAAACAAGCATTACTCCCGGAAGGCTCTACAATAATTCCAAATACCTTGGGAACTGCTCCAGGATTTATAACAAAAAAAGACTCTCTCTCTATTGTGGCTCTTCCGGGAGTTCCGAGTGAGCTTGAGCCAATGTGGAGAGACTTTGTAGTTCCTCTAATAAAACCAATTAAAGAGCAATATGTATTAGGTTTTAAAACCTATAACCTCCCTGAATCTGTAGTAGCGGGGTGTATCCCTGATCTTGAAGATGTGAGAGTTGGATATAGAGCGCAGTTTCCTGAGATAACTGTAAAGATTGCTGGGTTTAATAAAGAGAAAGTTTTGCGTGCTTTTAAAATTGCTAAAGACTCAGTTGGAGCTGATGCGATATTTACAGAAGATATAAATCAATCACTCCCTGATCTTTTTAAAAATTCTAAAAAAACTATTACCGTGGCTGAATCATGCACTGGTGGGTTACTAGGGAAATTATTAACCGATTTACCTGGAGCAAGCAGATATTTTCTTGGAGGAGTAATAGCATACTCAAACGAGCTTAAAAAATCGCTCTTAGGTGTTGAGACAGTTGATCAGTTTGGAGCTGTTAGTAGTGAAACTGCTATGGCGATGGCTAAGGGAGTTAAAGGCAAGGCAGATGTTGGAGTGTCAATTACCGGAATTGCTGGCCCCGATGGGGGTACTCCCGAAAAACCAGTTGGAACGTTTTATATTGGTATCGCCACAAAAGACGACTTAAAGGCTCACCATTTTCTTTACAAAGGAGCTGATAGAGCCAGGATACGAAAAGCTGCTGCCTACGAAGCACTCAACATATTAAGAAAAATAGTGTTATAATCCTTGCTTATGAAAGGTTCAGAGCTTAGGCGGTCATTTCTAGAATATTTTAAATCAAAAGGGCATGAGCTCATCGATAGCTCAAGTTTAATCCCAGAAAATGATCCTACAATTTTATTTGCTAATGCAGGGATGAACCAATTTAAAAATCTCTTTCTTGGCGCTGAAACTAGATCTTACAAAAGAGCAGCAACCTCTCAGAAATGCTTAAGAATCTCTGGAAAACATAACGATTTGGAAAATGTTGGTGTTACAGCAAGACATCATACTTTCTTTGAGATGCTGGGAAACTTTTCTTTCGGAGATTATTTCAAAAAAGATGCTATCGAATATGCATGGGAATATCTGACTGAAGTTTTAAAGTTATCAAAAGATAGGCTTTGGATTACAGTTTTTGAAAACGATGATGAAGCAGAAAAACTTTGGGAAAAGCATGTCCCAAAAGATAGAATTTTAAGATGTGGAGCAAAAGATAATTTTTGGGCGATGGGTGATACGGGCCCTTGCGGACCATGCTCTGAGATTCACTACTATCTTGGGTCAGATCTGTCAGCACAAAGCGAACACTCATTTAGAAATACAGATGGTTTGTATTTGGAGATTTGGAACCTAGTTTTTATGCAATTTGATGGGGATGTTTCAAACCCTCTTCCTAAACCTTCAATAGATACTGGTATGGGCCTTGAAAGACTAGCATCGGTAGTCCAGAGAGTTGGGTCTAACTATGATACAGATCTTTTGCGTCCTATTATTTCAAAATGTGAAGAGCTATCTGGGTTTAAATATGATGGTAGATCTTTTGATGGTGCGACGGCTCAAGATATTGCGATGAGAGTTATTGCAGATCACGGACGGGCAGCAAGTTTTTTAATCGGAGCAGGTGTTCTTCCAGGAGCAGAAGGGCGATCGTATGTTTTAAGAAGAATAATAAGACGTGCTGTAAGGCATGGTAAAAGCTTAGGATTTAATGAGCCATTTCTTTCTAAAATGGCAGAGGTCGTTGTTAAAGAATTTGGAAGTTCCTATCCAGAACTTAAAGAACAAGCTGATATTATTGACAGAGCACTAAAAGCAGAGGAAGAGAAGTTTTTTGAAACACTTGATAGCGGAATCTCGATTCTCAAAAAAGAAGTTGAAAAGCTTGGCAGCTCGAAAATTTTTCCAGGTGATGTGGCTTTCATGCTTCATGATACATATGGATTTCCACTTGATCTCACCCAGGATGCGCTTAAAGAGTTTAGAAAGACGGTAGATGAAAACTCTTTTGAGCAGGCTATGAATGAACAGAAGAAAAGATCTAGAGGGGATAAAAAAACTTTCGAAGCACTCTCTGTATCAGGAGAAAAAACTGAATTTGTTGGTTATACAGATCTAAAGATTGAAACGACTCTTACTCATGTAGCACAAGCCTCAGAGAATAAAGTCGCACTTTTGTTTAACAAAACTCCATTTTATGCAGAATCGGGAGGTCAGGTAGGAGACACAGGAGAAATAATTTTTGAAGGATGTAAAATAAGGGTAACTGATACTCAAAAAACTCGAGAAGGATACTTTATTCATTATGGTGAAGTTGTAGATGGGAAATTTACTGAAAATCAAAAAAAAGCAACCTTGATAGTAGATTTCAAAAGACGTGCATCAATAGCAAGAAACCATTCAAGCACTCATCTTTTTCATGCAGCTTTAAGAAAATTTTTGGGCGAACACATTAAGCAGGCCGGATCTAGGGTAGATGAGTATTCTTTAAGATTTGACTACTCTCATTTTGAACAAGTTTCAAAGGAAACTCTTTTAGAGATTTTCGATTACGTTAATGCTTCCTTGCTCTCCGATATTGAAGTTGTAACTCAAGTGCTTCCAATTGAAAAAGCAAAAAAACTTGGTGCAATTGCTCTCTTTGGAGAGAAGTACGGTGACATAGTAAGAGTGGTTCAGATCGGAGATGACTCAATCGAATTTTGCGGTGGAACCCATGTTTCTAGAACTGGCGAGATTGGATTTGCGTTAGTTGATACAGAGCTTGGTGTATCTTCAGGTATAAGAAGGATTGAGGCTTTAAGTGGTACTTCCGCACTAGCTCGCTATAGAGACCTTCAAAATCTTTCGGACTCATTGCAGGAGATCTTCAAATCAAGCAGAGATCAGATCGTCTTGCGAACAAAAAAGCTTATCTCTCAGAATGGTCTACTTTTACAGGAAATCTCAGAGCTTAAAGATAAAATAGCCGGTAGCACTACCCTAGAAACTAAAACTTCTCCTCAAGGAAGAACTGTTGTAGCAAGTGTTGTAAATACAGATGATATTGAAAGTCTTAAAAAACTTGTAGATTCAACCAGAGTAAAAATAGGTTCTGGTGTAGTGGTTCTTGGTGGAGTGGTTGAAGGAGTTGGAGCCGTGGTGCTAGGCGCAACAAGTGATCAGAAGGTACATTTGGGGAATCTTGTTAAGGAGGTAACCTCAAATTTAGGAGGAAAAGGTGGTGGAAGACCCGATTTTGCTCAAGCTGGAGGCATACCAAAAGAAAAGCTAGCGGAAGCTTTAGATACTTTTGTATCGTTAATGTAGATGAAAAACACTCCTAAAGGAAAAGAAAAATCACTTACTGTTAATCTTGGAGATTCTCCAAAGATTGTTGAACTTGCAGGCGCCTCTGACGAAAATCTAAGAACGATAGCTAAAATTTTAGAGATTGAGATTGGCCATGATCGCGGCTCATTCGTTCTTAAAGGACAGGATACAGAGGTTGAACTTGCTGCTGATCTTCTCAAACAGCTACTAGGAGTCTTAGAGCGAGGAGAGAGAATATTTCCAGGTGATATAGGGCGAGCAATTAAGATGCTCTCAGGAAACAGAAAAGTTAAACTTGAAGATCTATTTCGTGATTCAGTACAGGTTTCTGGAAAGAGGCAAAGTATCGCTCCTAAAACTCTTAAGCAGAAAGATTACCTTGAAGCTATCAGAAGTCACACACTAACTTTTGGCATAGGACCAGCCGGAACAGGAAAAACATATCTTGCAATGGCTATGGCAGTGAGTGCCCTTCTTAGAAAAGATGTAAAACGAGTAATACTTTGCAGACCAGCAGTTGAAGCAGGGGAAAAATTAGGTTTTCTCCCTGGAGATATGGCTGAAAAGGTAAATCCATACCTAAGGCCTCTCTATGACGCCTTATACGATATGGTCGATTATGACCGCGCTACAGAGATGATCGAAAAGGGACAGATTGAAGTTGCCCCTTTAGCATTCATGAGAGGTCGAACACTTTCCAATGCTTTTATAATATTAGATGAAGCTCAAAACACCACTCCAGAGCAGATGAAGATGCTACTAACTAGAATAGGTTTCGGTTCAACTTGTATCGTAACTGGAGATCCAACTCAGATAGATCTTCCACGAGGGCAAAGATCGGGTCTAATAGATGGAGTTCAGGTGCTAAGACGTGTGCCTGAAGTTGCAATGATAGAGTTTAAGGATGAAGATGTCGTGAGACATCCTCTTGTTTCTGCAATTGTTAGAGCTTACGAAAGGTATCAAGTAACACCGTGAAATCTTTATCCTGGTACGCATGTTTATTTGCAATTATTGCAAGTTTTTCTGCTGAAATATTCCTAATGGGTGCGTTCTCAGAGTCGCATTCATTTGAAATAATCGGTAGGGTTTCTATCGTTTTTTTATCCTGCTTTGTTGTTTTCTACTTTGCTGGCTCAATCTTAAGGTTCAGGCAGATTGAAAGAAAAGATTTTATAACTCTTTCTCTAATAATTTTTACAAGCACAATTTTAATTCAACTTGCACAGATAATAGCAGCAAGCGTTGCAGCCTATCTTGGTGAGCAGGATGCAATGTTTAAAAGTGCAAAAGAAGGGCTTTATTTGGGAATTCCATTTTGTTTTGGAGCAATGCTTACCCAAAGTATACTTGGATCTAGGGTAGCACTATTAACTGCTATTACACTTTCTTTAATGGTTGGAGTATATTTCCCCGCCAGCCATTTACTTGTTCCATATGTGCTTGTTACTTCGTTAGTTTCAATTATTAGCCTTCAGCGTTCTAGAACGAGATCTGCTTTTGTTAAAGCAGGGCTTCATGTTGCTCTATTATCGATTCCATTTGCACTAGGATCAATTGTTCTTGGTCAAGATAGCTCATCGAGTGAGATTTTGCTTCGAGTGCTCGCAGGGCTTTTAGGTGGTGTAGTAGCAGCGTTTTTAGTTTCAGGAGTTACTCCGATTCTTGAGAGTTTAGGTGGGTACGTGACTGATATGCGTCTTTTGGAGATGGCAACATTAGATCACCCTCTTTTAAAGGACTTAAGCGTTCAAGCCCCTGGAACATGGAATCATTCGATGGTAATTGGAATGATGGTCGAGAGTGCCGCAGACTCGATTGGTGCCAATCCTGTTCTTGCAAGAGTTGGAGCATATTTTCACGACATAGGAAAAACAAAAAAACCACTTTATTTTGTAGAGAATCAGGGATCAGGCGAGAACCCCCACTCCAAACTTAGCCCTTCAATGTCAGCACTTATAATTAAACAGCACGTTAAAGATGGGATAGAGCTTGCAAGAAAATATAGACTCCCAGATTCCTTAGTAGATATGATCCCTCAACATCATGGAACTGGTGTTATTGAATATTTTTATGAAAAAGCTGTAAAGGAAGCTGAAGAAGGAACGGAGGTCGATCAGGGAAATTACACCTATCCTGGCCCTAAACCGCAGACAAGGGAAGCCGGGATTTTAATGCTTGCTGATGGAATTGAAGCTGCTGCAAGAACACTTTCTGATCCGACAACCGACAGACTTCAGGGTCTAGTTCAAAAAATGATCAATAAAACATTCTCAAGTGGGCAGCTTAATGAGTGTGACTTAACTTTGCGAGATCTTCACTTAATTGCGAAATCATTTACAAGAGTTCTAACTGCAATCTACCATCACAGGATAGCCTATGCCGAGCCAGCCGAAAAAGTCGAAGAGGAAAACCAAGAAGACCTCAAGCGACTTGGGCAAGAAGAGTAGAGTTTTAATTTTTCTAAGACGAGGTACCAGGTCGTTTGTAGATAAGGCACAGTTTTCGAAAAATGCTGAAAATGCTTTTGAGATTCTTAGATCTAATATATTCCCTGAACGCGAAGGCTACGTTGAGGTAACTTTTTGCTTAGATAGGGAGATGAAGAATATAAATAAAGAGTTCAGGAATAAGGATAAAGCTACTGATGTCCTATCGTTTCCGAGTGATTTTTTAAACGACAAAAAAGTTCCAACCCTAGGAGATATATTAATCTCAGTTGAGACCGCAAAGAGGCAATCAAAAGATCTAAAACTAGAATTAATCAAACTATTTAATCATGGGATCTTACATCTATTAGGATTTGATCATGAAAATGTTAGCCAAAAAGAGAGGCAAAAAATGAAGCGCTGGGAGCGAAAACTACTAAAGTTATTAAGCTCTTAAGCCGTTTCCCTACCTGAGGGAGAGCGATTAGTGCATAAAGATCTTGAAGGATTTAAGACACTTATAATTGAGCCAGATGCTAACGCAAGAAATAGGCTCGTTGTAGTTCTTAAAAATATAATTTTCAAAGGGCAGCTTAACTATGCAAGAAGCCCAAGAGATGCAATGGAGAAGCTTGCAGAAGCAGGTAAGCAGGATTGTGTAATTATAACTTCAACCTTAGAGCTTGATGGTATAAAAGATTTTATTCATAGAGCCCAAAACACCCCACAAGGAAAAAAATCACTTTATCTTGTTTCTCTTGCAAGGGAGGAGAAAGACTCATCTAGTATAGCAACTATGTTTCTAAGAGGAATTGATGGATTTATCTGCGAGCCATTCTCTGCTGATGAGATTCAGGCACTTCTTCTAACAGCACGAGAAGCACGCGCAAAGCAGGAATCAATGCAAGATGATACAGTAAGACTAATTGCTACACTTGATTTTCTTTTTGTAGATATGATTGGCCATATTGACACCGTAGCTCACAAACTAAATCAGGACATCGAAGATGGTTATGCTGTGAAGAGCATGAAAGAAACTGGAAGAACAATCGCAGAACTTTTTGAGCGAGTTCCAAAAGAGCAATTTGAGAGGACTTTAATCAAGCGATTTGAAGAGGCTCAGATTCCTAAAAACTATGTCTCTAAAAAGAGAAGTCAAAGAAAACTTAAAGCTGCTGATCATCCGGGAAGAATTATTAAGGAGCTTTTAAAATCAAGAAAGCTTTCACTAGAGTTTTTGGCTGGCAGAATTTCAATCGATAAAGAAGAGTTTCAAAAAATTATGAATGAAGAAGCCCCACTAACTAAAGAACTTGCAGCAGACCTATCAAGGATTCTTGGAGAAACTCCAAGTCACTGGTTAAGAATGCAAGCAGCCTTCGATTTAACAAAAAAGTAGGGCTTTAGTGGCCATCGTCAATGTTCTTTAGTACACTACAGGTATGTTTGATCCAGCATTGATTCGCTCAGAATTAGAAGTTTGTAAGGGACATTTTGAAGCCCTGAGGGGGTTTCTTTGACTTGGATCGTAAAAAAGAACGGCTTAAAGAAATAGAAGCTCTATCAGGAGAGACTGGATTCTGGGAAAACCAAGATCTAGCTACCAAAATCCAAAAAGAAAGATCTTTCATTGAGTCTGCAATTCAAAAGGAAAAAACTCTTAATGGGTTAATTAATGATATTGAAACCGCCTTGGATCTAAACGATCCAAGCTTAGAAGATGAATGCGAAAAGATGCTTCAGGTTCTCAAAGAATCAATAAAGAGCGAAAGATTTCTCTTAATGATGAATGGAGAGTTCGACAAGTCTAATGCAATTATAGAAATCAATGGGGGTTCAGGTGGAACCGAAGCTCAAGATTGGGCAGAGATGCTTTTAAGAATGTACACTAGATGGGGTGAAAAAAAAGGTTTCAAGGTTGAGATGCTTGATTATCAACCTGGCGAAGTAGCTGGAATTAAAGGAGCAAGTCTATTAGTTACAGGTGATTATGCGTTTGGTTTTTTAAGACCAGAGCAAGGGGTTCATAGACTTGTTAGAATCTCGCCATTTGATTCAAATGCAAGGCGCCACACATCGTTTGCCTCTGTCTCCGTTACACCTGAGATTGATGATGAGATCAATATAGAAATTGATGAGAAAGATCTTAGAATTGATACCTACAGGGCGTCAGGAGCAGGAGGTCAGCACGTCAACAAAACCGACTCAGCAGTTAGACTTACTCATATTCCATCCGGTGTCGTAGTGGCCGTTCAAAATGAGCGTTCACAACATAAAAATAAAGCTACTGCTATGAAGATTCTTAAGGCTAAGCTTTATGAGATTGAGCAACAAAAACAGGCTGAAAAGATGGAGCAGATTAAAGGGCAAAGAAAAAAGATAGACTTTGGCTCCCAGATTAGAAGCTATGTTCTTCAGCCGTATCAGTTAATTAAGGATCTAAGAACAGACTATGAAACTTCCTCTGTTGATGCAGTGCTAGATGGGGATATAGATCAGTTTATAGAGGCTTACTTAGTTAGTGGGATAAAGAGTGGAACCGAGCTTAAAGAGGCTTAATAAAGATTTTCCTTTAGTTGATCTTTCTACGGTATCGAGATCTCCAGGACTGATTAATTACAGAAATAAACCATTAATTGATTTTACTAACCGAGATGTTTTGGGATTGGGATTTAATAAGCGAGTCTTAAGAGCGCTACATGAAGGACTAGAGAGAGATTCTTTAATGACAGGGCAAGGAAGAGCTGTTTCATATGCTCAGCTTGAGGCGGAGAATGCTTTGGCTATTCTTCTTAAAAAAGAAGCATCAATCATCTTCACTTCAAAAACACAAAGCCTTTTCACCCTTTTATCATCCTTATGTAATGAAAATGATCTAATTATTAGTAGTGAGCACTCTCCTCTTCCGGTATCGGATATTGCCTTACTACTTGGAACTGAACTTTCGGAAAAGCCTTCTGGCCAAAAATTTAGCTTTTTTATCTCCGAGATTTTTGATCCTAGAACAGGAGAATTAGTTGAAGTGCCCCTATCTTCTCAAGTAATTCTAGATCTATCTGAGGGGCTTCTTTTAGAGGAACCTACTCCACCACTATCTATAGTTTTTGGAGATCTAGGAGGAATTGGGTTTCCATCTTTAGGATTTATAGCTGGAAGTTTGAAACTAAAATCTCATATTTTAGCCTTATCTAAGAGTTTACAAAGAGATGGGATTCTCCCCTCTTTTATATTTGATGGAATTTTAATGGCGATTGAAGAGATAAAACCATTTGATGTTGAAAAGATTAAGCTGAAGCTTTTAAGCTTTGAAACAAAATCAAAGGCGTTATTTCATTCTGTCAGGTTAGAGCAAAAACCAAAGAATCTTGAATCAACGGGATGCTTGTTTGAAGTAACTTCGTATCATACTAAAGGTAAGGAGAATCATTATATAAAGCTTTACCCTTCAATCTTCCATAATGAAGAGCAGTTAAAGCTTGCGCGCACTGCTCTAGATAAGCTGACTAGGGTTTCACTTTAGGAGTTCGGGGCCTAGGTTATGTCTGGTCAGTCTTTAGACTGACCTTAACTAAGGACTGGTTTCCTACTTCGCCAACTTGTCCTTCCTAGCTTAAGCGAAGTAGGAGGCTTCGTAGGACAAGAAAACCAGTCCGACAAAGACCCTCGATCTTACCCCAATATTCTTCTTCGTCCGCTGAGGCAGACTTTCAGATTTTTCTGGTCTATCCACTCTAGCTCATTCGATACTTGATGAACTATTCATGCAAAATTGAAACCGCAGCTACTTTTTTAAACTTATCACTGCGATATTGTTTCCATTATCTATATGACCGATATCTCTAACTTCCTTATCAGGACCAGCTCCGGTTTTTGTGTTTCCTCCTGAGACTACTATTTCGGTATTACCAATAAATCCATAAACTTGATCAATATAAAAATTGTCATCAAAGAGCATAGTAGATGAGGGCTTATTATTAAATTCCCACAAAATAGGGATCCTTCTTTGAGATAAAACTTCTCTTGGATCAATGCAGACAATTGTTCCACACATTTTAGAGCCTTTTATATCAACTATTACGACACTTGTTTGATAGTCAAAGTTTGATGGGAAAATGGTAACTTTATCTTTTTGTCTGTCATATAAAAATGGGATGCAATTACGTGACTCAGTTCTTGCGCCACCAGCAATAAACTTATCATCCATGTATGTAGGGATAAACCAGTTGCTTTTAGTTTGATCTAGGCTTTTAAAGTGTCCGCTTATATCTGTTTCACCATTGATAAGAATTTTGTATATCTTACCATCTTTCTTTCTAATGATAGATTCCCCAGTCTTATTGTGTCTAATTGGAAGAGCTCCGCCCTGTGGGATTTTAAATATACCGTCTTTTATGGACGCACTGAGCCTTAAGTGTGTTTTATCATTTTTTGGATTCCAAGAGTGAACTGGGCTAAGATAAACTTTTCCCTCTTTAGATATCTTTTCTCTGCAAAATGAATAATCAATTGTTCCATCTTTGTTAATTTTTACTGAAAGAATCTCGCTTGAATGAGAAGAATATTTCACATTTGTAACATCGACACTCTTGAATGAAAAAGAGGGTTCGGTTCTTAACTCATCGCTTATTGCCTTAGCGCCATACCCAATAGACATTGTAGCAAGTGTAGCTACTGCACCGATTTGAACTTTTCTATTAGTTGCTATTGCCATTCTAGGTAAAGGATATGCCGTTAAAGTGAGCTTTGATATCCTATAAATGGCTTATGATACTCAAGAACTGCTCTAAAGCAGTTATAATTCGAGGGTAACCTCCTTAGTTTTGTAAAAATCCCCAATAATTCCAAGTATTAGGCTTGTCTGATCAGGTCTCCCGAACTGACTTACTTTTTTCTGCTTCATCTGTTGATGCAGACAAAAGATTCTGACCGGCCCACTAAGCTCTACAAATCCCCGTTAAATGGTATGTACAAACATCGCCAAGGATCTTTACTAGTAACAGATGTAGCATGACCAGACCCGTTAATGTCATCGGCTAGTATCAAGCTTCCTGCCCCAAATCTTTTTGATTCGCCATTCCGCAACCTAACTTCAATTTCACCTTGTAGCGTTACTACCCATTGGCGTTGTGGAGCATTATGCCAGGGATAATCATGACCAATATCGGTTTCATTTAAAATCAGTGCATCCGGTGTAGGAAGATTAGCATATTGCTCGGCTCCGCTTCGTTCAAGTGAAATTTCTACTGTACCAAACTCAGATTCGTTTTGATCATTTGTTCTAAGGTGAGTTACTTGCATAATTACTTACATCGGAGATTTTATACCTCTTTAGTCATTTTAAGTAAGATCTCCATTGTTCTTTCTGCATCTTCAGGTTTTACAAATAAATAATCATGAGATACGGGTGAAAATGCATTAACGCTAATATTTGCAGATGCAAGTGCCTCGGAAATTCTCGCTAAGAATCCAACTGCATCTAAACTTGAATTTACATTTAGCTTTATTAAGGTTCCTACCCAAACAATCTGTAACCCTAGATTCTCAGCTACAAAGAGGGGATATATAACGGTAATTCCCTCTTCTTCCCTGAACATTGCTAGAGGTAATTCGGGAATTGTCTGATAAGTCTGCTCATCAACTTGGCAAAATGCATAATTAGAACCTCTAATTGGTTCCATGTTTCGAATAAGGGTTTCAAGATTTTTAACTGGATCAGTCATTTTCCAAGCCTAACATTGTAACAGAATACTGGAGCCCCCTAGCCTATCTCAATTGCCCTAACAGAAAACCTGTCTGAAAATTGTCTGACCTCAAATGTTAAAGTATCCCCCTTCTTAACATGAACCGGATTTTCAAATAATTGAATATGCTGATTCCAATGAGTTGATGGAGCATTGGGAGATGTGCTTAAAACTGTTCCATCAAAATAAAGTTCAAACCATTGACAAATCCCCGTAAGAATCCCGGATTTTTTAAACTCAACTTTTTTAATCTGATTATTACTAGCCTTTTCTCCAAATTTTATATTTTCACACAAGTCGAAATTCTCTGTTAAAAATGTATGAGGATAATTTGTAATATTTGCTTGAACAGCAGGATCGTCATGAAGTGCGTTAAATAAACTTAAATTAAATCCATATACTTCCTTAACTATAGATTTTCTTGATAACTCCGGGCATTCAACAAAACAACCAAACATTCTTGCCGCATTTGGTAAGAATTTACTGCCTGGTTTTAAGAGTCTCTCTTTTGCATCATGAAAAAAATAAAGTGCCTGCTCCTCAAGAAGCGCCGGCCCAAAGATCTCCCCTACTACAATATCAACTTTCTCTGGAATCTCACTCCCTACCTGAATCGCTGTAGATAATTTATCAATTAAAGTAATTTTCCCCTCAAACCCATTTCTTTTAATTATCTCTCTAGCAACTTTTGCTATTGGAGCTAATCTTTCACAGGTATAAACATGCTTTGCTTTTTTTGCACAAAGCATCGCCAAAAGTCCTGAGCCAGTTCCTATCTCAAGAACAGTCATCCCGGGCTCAATGATTCTTTCTATTGCCTCCTTATAGGCTTCATTTCTCGGGGTGTCGTTCATCATGTCATAGTGCCACTGTCCTACTAGCCTTCGATGAATCTGACGTATGTGATCTCTTACAAGTAGATTGGTTGGTTCAAGTCTTAGGGCTTGATAAAGATCCTCAAGTGAACCTTCAAAGTTTCCAGTTCTTTGAAGGGCAACGCCTCTAAGATATAAAACCTCCCTATTTTCAGGCTCCGCTATTAGTACTTTAGTGGCCAAATTTATTAGCTCTTTATAATTTCCCCTAGAAAATAACGACCTTAACTCTTCCACTAGAACTATACCCTACCTATTCTGAATAAAGCTTGCTAGATAGCTTGCGTAATATATTGATAATATTACATATTTTATCCATTGTTCCACGTGGAACAATAGTCTTTGAACTTACTCAAAATTCGTGATACCTACCTTTCTTAATGATCCCAAAAATTGCTATTTCAAATCAAAAAGGTGGAGTTGGAAAGACTACTACCGCAATTAATCTTTCTACTGAGCTTGCCCTTCTTGGGCACAAAGTGCTCTTAGTGGACTTTGATCCTCAAGGTAGTGCTTCGAGTGGCGTTGGGGAATCTGTCTCTGAAGCCGAAGGAGACCTTTTTGATTTCTTCTTTGGGAAAGCTAAATTATCTGAGATAATTAAGGAAACTAAAATTAGTAACCTATTTTTAGCCCCTGCTTCAAAGGATTTAGTTGGAGTTGAAATTGAAGTTGGAAAAGTTCCCGGAAGAGAGCTTATTCTAAAAACTGGTTTAAAAGAGATTGAGCAAAATTTTGAGTTCATAGTTATTGATTGCCCCCCTTCTTCAGGTCTTCTAACCCTAAATGCCCTTGGAGCCTCGACTCATATAATTATACCACTTCAAGCTGAGTATTATGCACTTGAGGGTATTTCAGCCCTTACGAACACTATTAAGTTTGTAAAGGAAACCTTCAACCCGTCTTTAGAGATCTTAGGGGTCTTAATCACCATGTTTGACCCAAGAACAAATCTTTCGACTCAGGTAGCAAATGAAGTTAAAAATTTTTTTGGCGATAAAGTTCTTGAGTCCTATATCCCTAGAAGTGTAAGGATTGCAGAGAGCCCAAGCCATGGACTTCCTATTTCGCTTTATGACAAGCAGAGCTCTGGAGCTAAGGCTTATGCTGCTATGTGCGTTGAGGTTTTAGATAGATTGGGATTGCTAAGAGACAAGGCAGGAAATGAGTAAAGTTCCACGTGGAACATTTTTAGGAGATTATTAGATGACAAAACTAAAAGGACTTGGAAGGGGACTTTCCGCTCTAATTTCAACAGAGCTTCCAACGGAGGGTAGTGCGGCAAAAAAATTAGACCTCCCGGACTCAGTTCAGATAAGATACATAGAGCTCTCCAAGATAACTCCAAACCCAAATCAGCCAAGAACAATTTTCTTAGAGACGGAGATTAATGAGCTTTGTGATTCGATAAAAGAGAAAGGAGTTATACAACCTGTTTTACTTCGTAAAACAGGGTTTGATTCATACCAGATTGTAGCAGGGGAGAGAAGGTTTAGAGCGGCCAAAAAAGCAGGGTTATCGTTCATTCCATCAATCGTTAAAGAGATATCAGATATCGAAACTCTAGAGATCGCTATAATTGAGAACGTACAAAGACAGGATCTAAATCCAGTTGAAGAAGCTAGAGCATATCAAAGGCTTAGTGATGAGTTTTCATTGTCTCAGGCTGATATTGCTTCAAGAGTCGGAAAAGACCGCGCAACTGTCGCTAACTTACTTAGAATTCTTAAACTAAATCCTAATGTGGTCTCAATGATTGAGAAGGGCGAGATCACCTTAGGTCACGGTAAAGTGCTTTTAACTATTCGGGATGAAAAAGCTCAAGGAAACTTAGCTTTAAAGGTTAAAAATGAAGGGCTTTCTGTTAGGGACTTAGAAAATCTAGTTGCTGAAGTAGGAGTGCTTGATAGGGGGCGTGCTACAAAGCCAAGAAGGCAAAAAGTGGAAGGTCATCTCTCTTCCATTGAGGCTCAACTGCGCGCCAAACTGGGAACCAAGGTAACTGTGAGTGGATCCGAAAAGGGCAAAATCGTAATTGAATACTTCTCACAAGAAGAGCTTTCAAGGCTGCTTGAGATTATCCTTTGACCACGAACGGTTTGACTTTCTAGAGCCTCCTTCGTAGATTATTGGCTCGCATGAAAGAAGGAGCTTTTATTGGATCAGGTACCAAGATTACAGGGTCACTCATAGTGACATCACCTGTAGAGATCTATGGCGAAGTTGAAGGCGAGATTCACGGAAAAAGCTCGGTTGTTATCGGACAAGGTGCAACTGTTAAAGCTAAGATTGTGGCAGACTCAGTTGAGGTTTCTGGGGTAGTTCATGGAGATATTGTTGCCCAAAAATCACTCTCTTTAAAAAAACCTGCAAAAGTGGTCGGAAACATTTCCTCAAAAAATCTAAAAATCGAAGAGGGAGTTATTTTTGAAGGCCGCTCTACAATGATAAGAGATACAGCACCAAAGCCTCAGAATGATCCAAAAAAAGAAGATCCTAAAAAACAAGAACCACTTCGTGAGAATCAGGTCGTAAACTAATGATCGACACAGTTTTAGAAACTCTTACCCTTACTAGGCTTGATGCTGTAGCAATACCAGTTGCAGGTATTGCGTTTTATTTTTTTTACAGACTTCTTGCTAAAGATGTTTTTGTTCCCTACCTATCTATTTATGAGCAAAGAGAGGCTGCTGTTACTGGATCAGTAGCAAGTACTGACAAAGAAAATGCCTCTGCTCTTGAAGCTCAATATGAAGCTGAGCTATCAAAGAAAAGAGCAGAACTAGTAAAAAAGAAAGTTGAAAAAATCGCTGTTGCGCAAAAAGAAGCTGATAGTCTGATACAAGAAGCAGAAAAGACCGCTGCAAGCGAAGTGCTAAAATTCAGAACAACACTTTCAAGTCAGATGAATACAAGAAGAGCAGCTTTACCAGGCGAAGCGAAAAAACTAGCTGAAGAAATTGTAAGACGAGTCGGAGGGGTGGGGTGATCTTAAATCAATTTTTACTTACTGCCGGTGGAGCGTCGATATATGACATTCGTCACTACTACTTTCACTTTGCAATATTTGCTCTATTAATTGGCTACACACTCGTTAAAGTTTTTCCTAAGGCTTATGCTGCCTGGCAGAAAGAGCTAAAAGATCAAGTTGAGCGTGGAGAAAGAGAAAGAGAGATTGCTGCTGAGCTATTAGCTAAAGCACAAGGTAAAATTGCAACTATTCCCCAGGCAGTTGCTGATCTTGAAGAAAGATTATCAAGAGAGGCGATAACAGAATCAAAAGATGCCCTGGAATATGCAAAGAAAACAGTTGAAGAGATTAACAAGCGAAAAGATGCTTCTCTTAAAGCAGAAACTCTTGCAGCAGAGGCAACATTAAAAGAAGAGCTATCAAAATTATCTTTAAGTGAAGCAAGGGCTCTAATTGAAAAAACAAACATTAATGATCGAAAGCTTAGAGATGATGCGTTTTCAGGAATCGGACGATTGGGGATGATACAATGAAGGTAGCAAAGCGTTACGCGAGAGCACTGTTCGATTCGTTATCTTCAGATCGTTACATTCCTATGCGATCTCTTTTAAATTCATTTTCTGAGCTATTTTTAGAGTCTTCTGATATGGAGCTAGCTTTAACTTCTCCCTCATACCCACTTTCGCAGCGTGAGGCAGCTCTTAGCAGTCTTGCTGATAAGGTTAGTGGTGGAGATAAGGATTTTATTGGTCTTTTAAAGCTTTTACTAAGAAATAAAAGACTAAATATAATCAAAGAAGTTGCAATAAGCTTTTCTTTATTCGTGGATCAATATCAAAGACTTATTAATTTAACTATAGAAACTGCTACACCACTATCAGAAGATGAGAAAAAATCAGCTCTTGATCAAATAAGAAGATCACTTGGCAGTACAGCTGAAGTTACTTGGAATGTTGATGAGTCCTTATTAGGTGGGGCAAGAATTAAGTTAGGGGATGTGGTTTTAGATAACTCAATAGATAAAGCCCTAAAGGATGTAGAACGAGTATTAATGACATAGGATAATGAGTATAGGAACATATGAGCATTGGAACAGACGAAATTAGTAGGATTCTTAAGGAGAAGATCTCCTCTTATTCACCTTCGCAGGAGCTTGCTGAAACAGGAACAGTTGTTTCAGTAGGAGATGGAATCTGTCGGGTATATGGCCTTAGTAAGGTTGCCTCAGGTGAGCTTGTCGAATTTGACTCCGGAGTTAAAGGGATCGCTTTCAACCTTGAAGAAGACAACGTTGGTATAGTTTTGATGGGTGAAACCACAAAGATCAGCGAAGGCGATTCAGTCAAAAGATCAGGAAGAATTGCTGACGTTCCTGTTGGTGAAGCTCTTGTTGGTCGTGTTGTTGATGGACTTGGAAATCCAATCGATGGACTTGGAGAGATTAAAACAACTGAAAGGAGAAGGATCGAGCTCAAAGCGCCAGGAATTGTAAAAAGAAAATCAGTGCATGAACCGATGCAAACTGGAATTAAAGCAATCGATTCTATGACCCCTGTAGGTCGAGGACAAAGAGAGCTTATTATTGGTGACAAGAAAACCGGTAAAACCGCTGTGGCAATCGATACAATCATTAACCAAAAGGGTAATGGTGTAATATGTATCTATGTTGCGGTTGGTCAGAAAAGATCTTCAGTAGTACAGGTTGTTGAAAAGCTTCGTGAAAATGGAGCTATGGATCATACAATCGTTGTAGCTGCGACTGCATCTGAACCTGCACCGTTTTCTTTCATTGCGCCTTATACAGGATGTGCAATGGGAGAATATTTCATGGAGAAAGGAAAGCATGCGCTGATCGTTTATGATGATCTATCAAAACATGCGATTGCATATAGATCTGTATCGCTATTGCTCCGACGCCCACCAGGACGTGAAGCGTTTCCAGGAGACGTTTTCTATCTTCATTCAAGACTTCTAGAGCGTTCTGCAAAACTTTCTGATGCGGCTGGAGCTGGTTCATTAACAGCACTCCCTATTATTGAAACTTTAGCAGGCGACGTATCTGCGTATATCCCAACTAATGTGATCTCTATAACTGACGGGCAGATATATCTTGAAGCCGATCTATTTAACTCAGGTATCAGACCTGCTGTTAACGTAGGGCTTTCAGTATCAAGAGTAGGAGGGGCTGCACAGGTGAAAGCAATGAAGAAAGTTGCTGGAACCTTGAGACTAGACTTAGCTCAATATAGAGAGAAGCAAGCATTTGCCCAGTTTGGATCTGACTTGGATCCTGCAACTTTGGCTCAGTTAAATAAAGGGGTCAGACTTATTGAGATTCTTAAACAGGATCAATATAAGCCAATGCCGGTTGAGTATCAGGTTGTATCAATCTATGCAGTAACAAGAGGTTTCTGTGACCAAATCGCACCTAACCAGATTAGAGCTTTTGAGCAAAGGCTTCATAAGTATCTCGATTCGAATTATGGAGAGCTCATGAAAACTCTAAGAGATAAACCTGAGCTAACAAAAGAAGTTGAAGAAACTCTAAGTAAAGCAATTAGAGACGCAGCGAAGGATTTTTAAATGGCAGGCGGGCTTAAAGATATTCGTCGTAGGATTACTTCGGTAAAAAACACGAAGAAGATCACCTATGCGATGAAACTTGTCTCTGCTGCAAAACTTAAACGCTCACAAGAAGCAGTAACAAGATCGCGAGACTATACCAAAGCACTAACAAAGATAGTCGGAGAGCTTGTTGGGGCTTCTGATAATCTTAGTCACCCTCTAATGGAGGTAAGGCCAATTAAAAAAGAAAGGGTGATAGTCATAGGTGCTAGTAGGGGGCTTTGTGGTGGTTACAACGCAAATCTAAACAAGAAACTAAGAGCTTGCTCAAATGCTGAGCTTGTTGTGCTTGGTAAAAAGCCAGCAGAATTTTTAAGAAGACTTAAAGTCCCGTACAAGATCTCATATGAAACTCTTTCAGATGATCCATTAACTTGGCCGATTCAAGAAACACTTGATGAAGCAGTTAAAGATTTTATTGATGGTAAAATCGATAAAGTTTCTGTCTTATATACACAATTTAAGTCGGCGCTCTCTATGACCCCTGTACTAGAAGAGCTTCTTCCGGTTGTATCACTTGAATCTGATAGTGTTTCTGTTTCAACTCCAAAATTCGAGCCATCCGTGGCAGACGTATTTCAGGCGCTTGTTCCAAGACTGGTAAGAGCTCAGATGCAACAGGCAGCCTTTGATGCAAAAACGTCAGAGTATGGAGCCAGAATGACAGCGATGGATGCTGCTACCAAGAATGCAGGAGATTTAATTAAAAAACTAACCCTGACCGCAAACAAACTAAGGCAAACTGGTATTACATCAGAGCTCTTAGATATCATCGGTGGTGCGGAGGCTATTGCATAGGAAATAAAAATGACAACGAATGGAAAATACAAAAGAGTAGGAAAAATTAGCCAGGTTCTAGGAGCAGTCGTGGATGTAGAGTTCCCTCAAGAATCTGGGTTGCCTGCAATTTATGATGCGTTATTAGGAACTAATCCAAGTATTGACTCTTCAGAGAACAACCTTGTTCTTGAGGTTGCTCAGCACATGGGAGACAACGTGGTACGTTGTATCGCCATGGATTCAGCAGAAGGACTAGTTCGTGGCCAGGAAATTAGAGACACAGGAGCTCCTATCTCAATTCCAGTAGGAGAAAAAACTTTAGGTCGAATTATGGATGTAATTGGTCGTCCAATCGATGAGATGGGTGCAATTAATGCTGAAACTAAGTGGCCCATTCATAGGACTGCTCCAAGTTTTGCAGATCAGGCAACTAGCAAAGAGATCCTAGAGACAGGAATTAAAGTAGTGGATCTTCTCTGTCCCTATGTAAAAGGTGGTAAAATTGGACTCTTTGGTGGAGCGGGCGTAGGTAAGACTGTTATCATCATGGAGCTTATTAATAATATTGCAAAAGCTCACGGAGGATATTCTGTTTTTGGTGGAGTAGGAGAGCGTACAAGAGAAGGAAACGATCTCTGGCATGAGATGAAAGATTCTGGGGTTATCGATAAAGCATGTCTTGTTTATGGACAGATGAACGAGCCTCCAGGAGCAAGATTTAGAGTGGGGCTTTCTGCTTTAACTGCAGCTGAATATTTCAGAGACGAAGAGGGCAGGGATGTTCTATTATTCGTGGATAATATTTTCAGATTCCTTCAGGCAGGTTCAGAAGTGTCATCTCTCTTAGGACGTATGCCAAGTGCGGTAGGATACCAGCCAACCCTTGCAACTGATATGGGTCAACTGCAAGAAAGGATTACATCCACTAAGAAAGGTTCTATTACCTCTGTTCAGGCAGTTTACGTTCCAGCCGATGACTATACTGACCCAGCACCTGCAACGACGTTTGCTCACCTTGATGCAACAACAGAGCTTTCACGTTCAATTGCAGAGAAGGGGATTTACCCAGCGGTTGATCCACTTTCCTCAACATCAACAATTCTTGAACCAGGAGTTGTTGGAGAGGAGCACTACCGCGTAGCAAGAAAGGTTCAACAAACTCTTCAAAGATATAAAGAGCTTCAGGACATTATTGCGATTTTAGGTATGGATGAACTTTCAGAGGACGATAAGCTTACAGTAGCACGTGCAAGAAAGATTGAGAGATTTTTGTCGCAGCCATTCCACGTAGCAGAAACATTTACTGGAACACCTGGGGTTTATGTTAAACTTACAGATTCAATAAAAGGTTTCGGAGAACTTGTTGATGGTAAGGTTGATGATCTTCCAGAGCAGGCCTTCTATATGGTTGGCACTATCGATGAAGCTAGACGAAAAGCAGAGAAGATGGCTCAAGAGTTTGAACAGAGGGCTGCTTAATGAAGTACCGGCTTCTTTCACCAGCTGGATTAGTCTCTGAAGGGAATGCTTCAGAGATCGTGTTACCTGGAATTGAAGGTGAGGTCGGAGTTCTTCCAGAGCATACTCACTACGTTGGGCTCTTAGGAGTTGGAGTTCTAAAGATAGTTGACAGTGGAAAAGAATCATCCTTTTTACTATCGGGAGGTTTTGCAACGATTAGAGACAACGTTCTTGAAATATTGGCTGACTCAGTTGATGAGCTAGGAATACTAAAATCATTAAAACTCGAAGAAGCCAATCTTAAAGAGATAATCCAAAATTCTGTAGTAGATTCACCCGAGTGGACTGCCGCTAGCACTAAATTAAAAAGAATAGCTCTATTGGAGGAACATGGTAACGTTTAAAGGTGAACCGCTAACACTAACTAGATCGCCTCTCACTAATGGTACAAAGATGCCAGAGTTCAAAGCTACTTCGAATGATATGAGCGATTTTTTATCCACTACTCTTAATGGAAAAGTAGCTGTTGTTCTTTCAGTTCCCAGCATTGACACTCCGACTTGTGATATTGAAGTTAAAAGATTCAATAAAGAAGCTGAGAAACTTGACGCTCAGGTGATAGTAGTAAGCTATGATCTGCCATTTGCACAGAAAAGATGGTGTGCTTCAAATGGAGTATCAAATGTTCAGACTGTTAGCGACTACAAGTACAGAGATTTTGGTGAAAAGTTTGGAGTTTTTATACCTTCATGGGGTTTATTAGCACGCGGAGTGTTTGTATTTAATAAATCAAGCGTTCTCACATATAACGAGTATGTCTCTGACATAAGCCAGGAGCCAAAATACGATGAAGCTCTAAAGGCGATCTCTTCTGCTCTTGAATAAGTTAGCGATAATTCTAGCCTCAATTTTAGGCTTCTTAAATGTTAACCCTGGGTTGAGCTTAATCTCAGGATTCATCTTTGGGAAATTTTTTAAACCTGATTCTTATAATCTAGGTAAACTTCTTCTTGCTATTTCGATCACTGGACTTGGTTTTTCTGTAAACATTGGAATGATCTCAGAAATGACAGTTGATTATTTACTTGCAACAATCATAGGAGTCTTAGCCTCACTACTAATAGCCTGGTTTTTAGGGAGAGCTTTAGGCTTAGATAAGCATATGTGTGCACTTCTTGGATCTGGAACTGCAATTTGTGGAGCTAGTGCAATTGCAAGTGTTGGAACCACAATTAAGGCGTCCCCTCAGGTGATGGGCTTTTCGTTTGGAGTAATTTTAGTATTTAACACGATTGCTCTTTTTTTATTTCCACTCTTAGGAAAGTTTCTAGAGATGCCACCTGAGACTTTTGCTGCTTGGGCAGGACTTGCTATTCATGACACAAGCTCAGTGATTGGAGCAGCTATGATCTATGACCCTGAGTTTGTTAATACAGCTACAACGGTGAAATTAGCTCGAGCAATCTGGATAGCGCCAATTACTATCTTCTTCTCATATATGCTCGGAGATAGGTCTCTCAAATTTGAGCTGCCCTGGTTTATCTGGGGATATTTTTTAGCAGCAACGATTAGTCCTTATATTTCTATTTCTCCTGAGATTTCAGCAGTTGCAAAGCAGATCTTTATAGCAGGAATTTTTTGTGTTGGTGCATCGATTAGAGGTATCAAAGAGTGCGGAATTAAACCTTTTATTGTTGGTTTTGTTGCTTGGATTACCTGTGCTGGGCTTAGTTTGGCGTTGATTTAATAGCTATCTGGTTCAGCTTTCTTCTGTACACATTAAGTAGAAAGCTTACCTTATGGGATAAAAGGTCGGGATAACAACGGACTAGAAAGAGGGAACAACGGATCCTGGGATTATGAATTAACTACATGAAATTACATTAGTTCTGGGAGAAAACTCTAGGATACTGAACGGACGATTGAGTAGTAACAACGGACTGGTATAGTGTACTGAAGGGATCTGGTGAGCCCTATGTTATACACTAAGGCACATCGAATCTTATTGTGTCATAACATTCTCTATTATTATGAATTCTAGGGTAATTAGATGCTCGAACAACCGCTATCATACGACAAGCTATTAGCTCTTGCTTCGGCTGGAGAGATAAAGAAAGCAGTCAGGGGCTTTGGTGAGGATCAACTCATCAATCTTCCCTCTGAGGTCGTTCGACAAGGATATGAGAAAGGACATCACCAAATAAGAAACGGTTGCTCTGAAGATGATGCAATAAGATTTCTCCAGTCCGGGCTGGACAATCAAGAAATTATCGCATTACTTGCAAGGGATGGTTTTATTGATGCCGCCCTTAAAGTAATTGATCAACATAACTCAATTGCCGATAACCCGCCTATTTTCTCGCTAGATGAAGATATAATTCGCGAAGGATATGCAAAAAGCAAAGATAAAATTCGAAATGGTTATTCTGAAGATGATGCAATAAGATTTTTGCGTCTCGGAGTAACTGCGCAAGATGCCGCATCACTACTCGCAGCAGAAGGTCATATGGGTGCTGTTATTAAAATTGTCGACGAGCATGGTAATCATGCAGAAAATTCACCACTAGTTTTTGATGATTCTGTTATCAAGCAAGGATATCAAAAATCATATACCAAAATTAGAAATGGATACTCTGAAAAGACAGCTTTGCGATTTTTAATGCTTTCTTCAACACCTAGTGAGTTCTACTCCCCTACCGCAGCCCATGGACTCATTGGCCTATCTTACAACCTAAAAGTAGTTTGCGGGATTGAAGTAAAGTTACCAGATAACGTACTTAATGATGGATTTAAAGTTTTAGAATCAAAGCCGTTCACTGGGCTTGATTCGATCGTTCCTCAACTTGAGCAGCTTGTAGCAGCGCAGCAGGGGACGATGCTTGTGCATCGATCCCCTGAGTATATGCTGGAATCCATCGCTGAAAACCCAGAGCGATTTTTACCTCGACTTAAAGTACTACAAGAGAGGGATAGCAAAACAATGACAGATAGGCTTGGTCGTGGAATGGACGACTGGAGGGTCTAGTGTATAACAATCAACTCAACGCAGATTTTCACGCCGCTTGAGTAAGGTAATGATTCAAAATACAATTGCGGCGTGAAAACTGGTTAGTTTTTACGTTATGCCACAAAACATAAGTAACACGCTCACTTCCAAGCCACATAACGCTTCTAGTATGACGATCGAAGTAGATAAGTCAGTTATACATCCGCTGGTGCTCGAGGCTCTTGATCGACCTTTTGCAGTAGATTGTTTTGAAAGCGATATGATTGCTGCTGTTGACCCTCAGTGGCGTGAAAGACCGGTGAGTATTCAAGCCATTCCAGATGAGATGCCAAAGTTCAAATGGTTCACCGATGAAGAATGGGCTACAGTGCGAAAAGATCCAAGGGGATACTGGTGCCATGACGCTGCGATCATCAGGGAAAATGCCGGTACTCTTGAAGTGATGATCTGTGTTCGTTCTTTGACAGGTCAAATGAATGAAGGCACCGAAGTTCATGCAACTCCTATCGAAGGCTGGCTATGGTTTCCGGGCGGTAGAAATCAAAATGATTGCTCACCTTCAAGAGAATTTAACCCAGCCGAGCCTTCAGGTTCAGACCTTGCTTCACTATTAAAAGTGCTTAACAGAGAAACGGGACTAACTAAGAATGATTGTATAGGCGCCTGGAATCTTGGTCTTGGGAAAACCTTCTTCCCAGCACTCGATATTTATTCAAGAGAAGATTGGGGCGTTGAATTTGCTATGGAGCATCCTCAATTAACCCATAACGCTATCTATGTTCTTCAAGTCAGTTCCAGATTTATGCCTGAAGGTCGTAGTATTGAGGGCATTCGCTGGATATCGCAGACTGATTACCAGGACTTACGGGCAGAGTTTTGTCCTTACATGCAGGATTGCCTTGACGCTATCTTCGCCGGAGCAGGCAAGCCGGCCTAACAATCCGATCAACGAGATTCGTGTCCTTATAGATTAGTGATTAATTCAAAGGTATTATTTGGCGCGAAACTTGTGGCTCAAAAAAATTAATCTCCTTTATTACTTATCGAAGAAATGTTTGATAAGTTTCCTAGAGACACAACAAAAGCGGACTAATTCCATTAGCAACTTATAGTGTCAAGGTCGTGTTGAAAACACGACCAGACAGATTTTGCCCAAAGTGCTTATGCTCTTCTTGCCAGTGAAAGTTTTTCCTGAACAAAATCTGGAATAAGAAGCCCTGATTGTCCTAGTGATATTAGAACTTCAATCCCCAGGAACTCTGATTTAACGATATGAATATTCTCTTTCAACAGAAGATAAGTTTCTTTTGAGCTAACCGTAAGGATAATTTTATCATCATCAATGTCTACCACTAGCTCACCAAATCCTTCTAAGAATAATCTGAATCTTCTTTTTTTGTTTTTTCTAACTAATAATTCTCCTATTACAACTCTTCCAATTGAGCCATAAAAAAATGGAAATACCCCGTAGGTATCGGATCTCTTCTCTTGAACTCTCTCTAAGACTTCATTTGAGTTAAATATGAGCTCTAATACTTTTTCGACTGATTTTTCTAGCTGCTCTGTAGGTTTAAAAATCATAGCTTCAAGTGCTTTAAAAACCTGAGGCTCATGATCGACTTTCTTTACAACTTTTAGAACTGATTCAATCATTCGAATGATCTCTTCTTTTTTTTCTTCAACTAATTTGGCCTGTTCCGGTATAATTTGTTCTGGCCTTGCCTGCTCTACTTTTGGTCTCTCCGTGATTTTTTGCTCAAGGGCTGTTTTTAAAATTTTCTCAATATTAGAGATGATTTGAGGCTCTAATTCGATTAATTGTGGAGATCTTAAAAGTGGATCTACTAAATTTATTAGCTGCTCATTTTTTGTATTACTAATTTTATCTACTATAAGATCAGCTATCTTTTTTACCTCCTTAACTGTTTTCTTGTCTAATTTGACTATTTTACTCTCTGTTAGATTCTCGATAATTTTTCTCTCAATCTCTGAAATTTTTTGTTCAGTTTTAGTATCGAGAACTTTTCTATCAGTTACATCTAATTGATCTTTTTTTGGTATAAAATCTTGAGCCTTATTTTTTTCTATCTCAGCAACTTTTTTTATTAACTGCTCAGGGATCATTTCCTGTTTGTTAGGAGAATTCTCTAAATAAGATTGCTCGAGGTTTTTCACTATTAGTTTAGAACTTTGAGCTGGTTTTTCCTGATAGGTTGGAGAACTTTGAACCTCATTTCTTCTTAGCTCAGTTACGAGTGCTCTTAAAACCTGCTGCTCGGGAGTCTTTAAAGCTTCAGGCCTATCGAGTAGCTTTAAAAGAAGGATATCTGATTTTGCCTGAAGGACTACCTTAATCATTTCTCCTAATTTTACATTGTCAGGAAGCACAGCCGGATAAAGTTTGCCCTGGTACTGAATGGCTTTTTCTCCTTTAATTTCAGCAGCTTTGACTAGAATCGCTGTTCCTTCAGGGAGCGATCTCAAGGGATCTAATGGCATAAGAAGTTGTAAGATCGGATCGATACTTTCGGGGCTCACCAACTCTAGTATCGGTATGGAATGGGAGTTTCTTTAATGGCTTGGGGGTCAGGCCGGGAGGCCCAATGCCACTTACATTCAATTCTAAATTATCAGTGCTTGAGAACTGATTTTTGAACACAGAGTGCTCAGAGTTTCACAGAGTTATCCAAAACAAACTACTCTGCGTAACTCTGAGACCTCTGCGTCCTTAAGTTTTACCAAATTAAATTAAACACTTACGCCATGAAGGTAAGTGGCATTGGACCCCCCCCTGAGCATTACTTTTTAACAGTAGGATCGATCAGAGGTCTTAAAGATGATAACTGCCAGATTCTCATCACTAGATCTTCGTCAAGCTTTAATCCACCTTCAAGCACTTGTGCTCCATCAAAAGCATGAATTGGTTTTGATAATAGCATTCCAGGCGCTAAATCAGAGATCCCAACCTGAGCTTCATCATGAAGAAGAGGCTCAGCAATGATACTTGAAACTTTTTGCCTAGTTAAAGGGTCAAGTTTAAATTTCTTATTCTGTAGAAGCTTTGCTGCACTAGCAGCGATAGACTCTGAAACGAATTTTAGTAAAACTGCTACTATCGGAGTTGGTATCCAGTCTAAAAGACCAAACCTAACTCTTCTTAGAAAATCATATGTAACTCTTGGGTTGAAGTGTCCTCTCCTTGTGCATACACGATCAATTATATCCGCTGCGATAACTACACCAAGTTCATCATTTGAAAGTGTATGTTCGCGTCCTATAGCTTTTGCTAGATTTAAGATCTTCTGAGCAAGCTCCTCATCTCCTGCTGAGAACCCGACCTCCATCGCGCTATCTTTAATTCTGCTACATAGTTCTGTTCTAAATGCTTGTCTCCTAGGCCCAAGATAGTCCTTTGTTAGATACTCCTCAGGGCCAACTATGAAAGAGCAAGCATAGCTTGATGAAAGCTGAAGTGCTTTCTCTGAATCAATTCCTAAGGCGTTTGAGAGGCACTCTGTTACATAATTAATTCTTTGAAACCTACTATTCCAACGTGGGGAAGCTTTGTCTAATTTCTCTTTATAGACTTTCTTAATCCTAGTGCTTATAGGCTCGATGATTCTTCCGTCAGCTCCCTGAGAATTTACCTTTGCGAATAAACTTCCACCTAAGGATCTGTCCTCTAAATTTAATCTTGCTATCTCAGAAAAAACGAATGAAGGAATACTGCTTTGCTGGACTTCAATTCTTTCAGGTGGGGAAAATTTTAGAGCAATATGCTCAACAGCCTCTATGCCAGTGATAATGGAGAGAGTTTTTGCCGGGGCATGAACAAGGCTGAATGCTGGAATCGCCTTTCTAACTTCTGCTTCAAGATGAGAGACTCCATCAGCAGTTAGTACTATGGGATAGGATTTAATCTCTGATTCAAGGAGAAGCTCCCTTACAACTAGTAATCCTAAGTCTTGCGATCTACCACCGTCTATAAACAAGATAGGTTTTGTTAGATTTCTTGCCTTCTTAATCGCCTCTTTTAGATCAGTCGAAATCTCAGATCTGTATCCCTTTGCTCTAAGTGCTTCAGGTAGGTTTTGATCGAGATTACCAAACCTATCCAGCAGAATTACGTTTTTTGATTGTGTAGACACTGACACTAGTTATCGTACAAATGACGGATCAGCTAAATACTTAGAATTGCTTAATATCTTTAAGTGAAAAAAAGCCCTAAAAAATTGAATTTTTCTAGATTTTTTAATAAGTTAGCACTACAGAACCAAGTTAAATCGGGAGTTTTTAGAACACTGTTTTTATGAAAATTAGCTTCTCCACAAAGATTACCGCAAAAGGTCTTATTGCCGTTTCTGCTGATTCACCAGGAAAAGTAAACCTAAAAAGGAAAAGCTTTAAAGATGCCCCGCTTTTTATTTACAAAGAAAAATCAGCGAAAGAGTTTGGAAGCTTAGCGATCGCTGAAGCAAAAAAACTAAAATTAAATCTGGTTGAGTTCGTTGAAAGCAAGTTTGATAAAGATCTTATTGCTGAAGGTGCTCTTCTTTCAAATTACTCATTTGATAAATTTCTCTCTAAGAAACCTTCAAAAGTTCAAACTATTACCTTCATCGGAAAGGGGAAAGTAAAAAAGAGAGACTTAAGTGGTGTATTCTTAGCACGAGATCTTGGAAACCTTCCAGCAAATCACTGTACCCCGAAAACCCTTGTTGATACTGCAAAAGAGATAGCTAAAGAAAACAAACTTAAAATCACAGTTTACACTAAAAGAGAGCTCGAAAAGCTTGGGGCTGGAGCTCTACTTGCTGTAGCACAAGGAAGTGAGCTAGAGCCTTACTTAATTAAACTAGAGTATAAAACTAATTCGAAGAGAAACGTTGCTATTATTGGAAAAGGCATCACTTACGACACGGGAGGTTATTCCTTAAAACCCCCAGGCAGCATGGATGGGATGAAGCACGATATGTCGGGTGCTGCAGTAGTGCTTGGTGTAATGAAATCTTTAGGAAAACCAAAGGTAAATGTTACTGCATATATCCCAACCTGTGAAAATATGGTCTCCGGTAAAGCAACTAGAGTTGGTGATGTAGTAAAATCTTTAAGTGGCAAAACCATAGAGATTCTTAACACAGATGCAGAAGGAAGATTAATTCTTGCTGACGCAATCACCCTAGCAAAACGTGATAAGGTTACAGAGATTATTGATCTTGCAACCCTTACAGGAGGTGCTTTAGTTGCCCTCGGCACAACATGCGCTGCCTTATTATCAAATAATGATGAAATGGCTGAAAAATTGCTTTCTAAGAGCAAGAAAACTGAAGAGATGCTTTGGAGACTTCCTCTTCTTTCCGTGCACAAAAAAGATTTAAAAAGCAAAATTGCAGATATTAAAAATATACCAGGCCATAGATGGGCTCAAACAATTATCGCAGCTCTTTTCTTAGAGGAATTTGTAGAAAAAACCCCTTGGGTTCACTTGGACATTGCTGGAGTAGCAGACAAGGACGGAGAGTCTACAGGGTTTGGTGTTAGAACAGTTTTAGAATATTTGAGTACGGAACAGTAGTATGGAAGTAGTAACTATAGAAAACGAGATGCGTCAGTCCTATATGGATTACGCTATGAGCGTTATTGTTGGAAGAGCTCTTCCTGATATTCGCGACGGCTTAAAACCAGTTCAAAGAAGAGTTCTCTATGCGATGTTAGTTGAAGGACTCGTTTCAAATAGAAAACACTCAAAGTGTGCTGGGGTTGTTGGATCTGTACTAAAACTTTTTCACCCTCATGGGGATAGCCCAGTTTACGAAGCACTAGTCCGTCTTGCTCAACCATGGAACCTTCGCTATCCGCTTGTTGATGGGCAGGGAAACTTTGGATCAATAGATGGCGATCCTCCTGCAGCTTACAGGTACACAGAGTGTAGGATGACAAGCCTTGCTGAGAAGTTACTTGAGGATATAGATAAAGACACTGTTGATTTCACACCAAACTTTGACGAATCAACTGATGAGCCTTTAGTTCTTCCATCAGTGGTTCCGAATCTTCTAATAAATGGAGCTGATGGAATTGCAGTTGGAATGGCAACTCATATTCCTCCACATAATTTAAGTGAAGTAGTTGATGGCACCTTGGCATTAATTGAAAACCCTAAGCTCTCAGTAAGTGAGCTTATGAGCTATATTCCTGGACCAGATTTTCCAACTGGAGGAGTTATTCATGGTAGGAAAACTATCGTTTCAGCCTACTCTACAGGAAAAGGAATAGTTCAGATTCGTGCTAAAACACACTTTGAAGAGCTTAAAGGAAAATCAAAGGATGTAACTGCAATTATTGTAACTGAGATCCCTTATCAGGTTAACAAATCGAGGCTTCTTGAAAAAATTGCAGAGCTTGTTACAGACAAATCGATTGAAGGGATAGCAAGAATAAGAGATGAGTCTGACAGAAAAGGAATGAGAATAGTTATTGAGCTAAAAAGAGATGCTACGCCAGAGGTTGTCCTAAATCAGCTCTATAAAACTACACCTCTTCAATCAAGTTTTGGAATTATAAATCTAGCAGTTGTTGAAGGCCGTCCAGAGGTACTCTCACTGATTGATATGCTTCGCTACTTCCTTGATCACCGAAGGGACGTAATCACTAGACGAACTCAATTTGAGCTTAAGAAGGCAAAAGAAAGACTTCATATATTAGAAGGTTTCAGAATTGCTCTATTAAATCTTGATGAAGTCATTGAGTTAATCAAAAAGGCAAAAGACCCTAAAGAAGCTAAAGAAGTATTGATTTCAAGATTTGAACTTTCTGATAAGCAAGCTCAAGCAATCCTAGAGTTAAGGCTACAACGCTTAACCGGAATGGAGCGCTTAGCTATTGAAAAAGAGTTTGAAGAGCTATTAGCAGAAGTTACTAGACTTGAAGGAATCTTAGCTGATCCTAAAAAAGTAGATAATATAATTAAACTAGAACTTGTAGCTGCTAAAGAGCAGTACGGAGATAAAAGAAGAACCGAGCTTAAGGACGAATTAGAAGCCTTTGAGGCTCGAGAGCTGATTGAAGATGAAGAGATGGTTGTTACCATAACTCATGCAGGGTACATAAAACGAACTGCTGCTTCAGAGTACCGTGCTCAAAGAAGAGGAGGAAAAGGAGTTTCTGGTGGAACTACAAGAGAGGATGATTTTGTTGAACATCTATTTACTGCATCTTCTCTAGCAGATCTTCTATTTTTCACAAGTTCAGGACGACTCTATTGGAAGAAGGTCTATGAGATCCCAGAGACTGGGCGAACTTCTAAAGGAAGAGCGTTAGTAAATCTTTTGAATATAAAAAACGAAGAGACAGTAACTGCAATTCTTCCAGTTAAAGAGTTTGTAGATGGGAAATACGTTTTCATGACCACCAAGGAAGGTATCGTAAAGAGAACTGACTTGATGGAGTTCTCAAGAGCTAGAAAGAGCGGGATTATTGCTTGCACACTTTCTGAGAACGATAAGTTAATTAGTGCTGCTGTGACTTCTGGAAGTGACGAAGTAATCCTTGCCACAAGATCAGGAATGTCAATCAGATTCGCCGAAGACGATGTAAGAAGCATGGGAAGAACAGCAAGAGGAGTTACTGGAATTAGATTTCATGACGAAAGTGATGCTGTTGTGAGTATGACAATCGTTCCTAAAGGAACAGAGGAAGAATCGCTAACTCTTCTTACTGCATGCGAAAATGGTTATGGAAAGCGAACTAAAATTTCCCAGTACAGGCTTCAGGGTCGAGGCGGAAAGGGTGTAATAGACATTCAAACTACAGAGAGAAATGGCCAGGTTGTTTCTGCATATGCAGTGGATGATTCGGCTGAAACTATGCTTATAACATCGAGCGGAAAGATCATTCGAATGAAGGCAAAAGACATCTCTGTTATAGGACGAAATACCCAAGGCGTCAGGCTAATTGACCTTGATGAGGGAGAAAAGGTTGTGGCTATCTCTCCTTTGATCGAAGATGAGTAGTTGTGATTAGCATTATTGGCTTAGGAAACTGGGGAACTGCTCTCGGAGAACATTGCTCTGTCTTAGGTCATAAAGTTATTGGGTGGGACAGAGATAAAACAGTAATAAGATCAATTAACGAGAGAAGAATTCACTCAAAATATCACGAAGGAGTTAATCTTTCTTTTTATGCGACAGATAATATTAATGATTGCCTCGGTTCAGAGTTTGTTATTTTGGCCCTTCCTTCAGAAGCTCTAGAAAGTATCTCATTAGAAGGACTTAAGAAGGAGGCGATTCTAATCAGTGCAATTAAAGGTTTTATAGGTGAAAAAACTCCACTTCAATATCTTGAGTCTAAAGTTTCGAATTCCTTATGTGTACTATCAGGTCCAAGCTTTGCTTATGATGTAATACGAGGAAATCCATTAGGAATCGTAGCTGGATCTAAAGATGTAGCATCGGTCGTTTCAAGTAAATTAAGTGGCAGAGGGATGAGAATATATCCATCAACGGATTCACTTGGAGTTGAGCTTGGGGGGGCATTAAAAAACGTAATTGCAATTGCAGCAGGTGTCTCTGATGGGCTCGGTTATGGGGATTCTGCAAGGGCAGGGATTATTACACGCGGACTTGCGGAGATGATAAGACTCTCTAAAGCTATGGGGGCAAAGTTTGAAACGCTATGTGGATTATCTGGCCTTGGAGATCTTTTAATGACTGCCTCTTCTCCATTAAGCAGAAATAGAACCTTAGGCTTTAGACTTGGTAAAGGTGAAAAGATTCAAGATATAAACTTGGGATCCGTAGCTGAAGGGGTTGGAACATCTAAAAAAGCATTAATCTTAGCTAAAAAATTTGGTGTTGAGATTCCAATTACTGAACAAGTAGCAAAGCTTATCGATGGTCAGGTTACTCCTCTTGAAATGGAAAAGAACCTACTTTCGAGGGCTTTAAATAGTGAGTTTTAGTAACCGCTCAAGGTGTATTTCTTTAGTTTAAACCCTGCGCGAATCAGTTTTGAGCTTGAAAAGCTCAAAACGTATGAGCTTAGCAGGGCGAGCGAGCTCTTGGCGGAGCCAAGGCGAGCCGTAAAAAACACCAAACCCAGCGCTGAAAAAAAGTTAATAATACCTTAAAAAAAGCTTAGACGTCACCCTTAAGCGATGTTATGAGTTCAAGCAATGCAGGGTTTATGCGTTGTCTACGGCGTGGCTTAGCGAAGCCGCGCTCGCCCAAGCTGCAGTCGAATTTCTCGCTTACACTCAAAATTCAACTGCGCTGGGTTTATGCAATCTTAAGAGGTTATCAAGAAGTATTAAGGCGATTCTGGGGGTTGTTGAGAATCACATGAGGGCTCAACGATAAGGGTATTCAAAATCAATCAAATCAGAGCTATTATAGTTGGGAACAATGTCGCCCTATCTAGCACTTACAAAACCAAGAATTTCGTTGATGGTGATTATTACTGCTGCAATTGGGTATATCCTAAGTACCAATGAATTTTCTCTTACTCAATTTTTATTTTTAATTCTAGGAACCTGGGCAGCTAGTGGCGGCGCAAGTGCTCTTAATCAATATCTTGAACGCTTTAATGATGGACTGATGGAGAGAACAAAAAGAAGACCTATCCCAAGTGGCGCCGTTGATTCTGAAAAGGCTTTGTTGTTTGGTGTTGGGCTTTCATTATTTGGTGTTTTTATTCTTGTGGTTCAGAACAATTTATTAGCAGGATTTATTGGGCTTTTAACAATTTTTCTTTATGTATTTTTATATACCCCTTTAAAGCAGATCTCTGCATATAACACTGTAGTAGGTGCAATCCCCGGAGCACTTCCGCCTATGGGAGGGTGGGCTGCTGGGGCAGGTGAGATAGAACTTGGAGCGTGGGCATTATTTTTAATAATGTTTTTGTGGCAGCTTCCACATTTTTATGCAATTGCCTGGATGTATAAAGATGATTATGAAAGAGGTGGTTTTAAGATGCTTCCTTCAGTTTCTAAAAATGGAACACTTGCTGCAACATTATTAACTTCAGTTCTTCTTTTGTGTGCATCCCTGATCCCAAATTTTATTGGATTAGGAGGAGCTATTTATCTTATAGGTGCAAGCTTACTTGGAGTAGGAATGGTTCTTTATAGTTTGAAGCTTCTTTTTTCTCCTACAAGAAATAATGCAAGATCAGTCCTTTTTGCTTCCCTTATTTATCTTCCGTGTGTTCTTGGCCTTCTGGTTTTACCCTAAGGATAAAGAAGCTACCTAATCCAACAACAAAAATAATTGGCATAATCCAAGCAAGAATCCCAAAGCCAGAAACTTTTGGTTTAGCGCGATACTCTTCTCCATATTTAAGAATTATCTCTTCAATGAGATCATTTTTATTCTCTCCTGATTCAAGCCTTAACTTAATCTCCTCTCTTAAGTTTTCAGCTTTCTCAGTTGGACAATCTGAAAGTGCCCTCCCAGGGCAATAGGGGCTTTGAAGCTCCTGATATACAGCTCTTAGCTCAGACTCACTAAATTCACAGACTAATAAAAATATAAGTACTTTCAGCATGTTAGTTAATTGTATCTCTTAATTGATAGATGTTGAAAGGAGTATTTAAGATTTTCTCTTAGAAAGCCGAAAAATCTGACAGTGGATAGTCTTGAGATTAAAACTACCTTTGCAGATAGGTACCGGGTTCTTCAGCTTTTGGGCGATGGAGGAATGGGCAAGGTTTATCTGGCAGAAGATCTTGTTCTTGAAGGTGAAAAAGTCGCACTAAAGATACTAAGACTAGATCTTTGTAATGATGACAAGCATGTAAAGCGTTTTATTAGAGAAGTTCAGCTTACAAGAAAAGTAGCTCATCCTAACGTAGTGAGAACATTTGATATTGCATGGAACGACGGGAGTATCTACTTCACAATGGAGTTTGTTGAAGGAATTACTCTTAAAGACAGACTTGAAAGAGGCGCACTTCCAGTAAGAGAGGCTCTTCAAGTATTGTTGGAAATATCTAGAGGGCTTTCGGTCATTCATGATAATGAAATAATTCATAGAGATCTAAAACCTGGAAATATAATTCTCTCAAAATCAGGTGTAGCTAAGATTGCAGATTTCGGAATTGCACGACCATCTTTTAGTGATTTAACAAATCAAAACGAGGTAGTAGGCAGTGCAGGATATATGGCACCAGAGGTTTGGACTGGGGGAACACTTGATATTAGATCCGATATATATGCCCTTGGTGTTTTAGCATATGAAACTATAACTGGACTTCTTCCATTTGATGGAACTTCTGCAACTGAAGTCATGAATAAACACTTAGGATTTGTTCCACCAAAACTTGGTAAGACTCATAAAGATACACCTGAGTGGCTTTCAGATCTAATTTTTAGAATGGTTGAAAAAGATCCGAATAAGCGTCCAAGTTCTACATCCGAGATTATATCAATTATTGAAACAGGACTAAAACAAAAAGATGTTGCCCCTACAGGGCAAACAATTTCACTATCTCCATCAGACACAAGAGATTTTCCACCACCAACTGTTACTGAAAAGCCGCTTCATGATTCCACTAAACATAAGTATTCTGCAAAGAAAAGTTTTGCAAAAACTACAGAAAGTAGAAATAAATCACTTGAATCAAATCTAGATATTAAACGATTCTTAGAGAAAGAGGCCAAGGTTTCGGAGAACAGTCTCTTATTTAGAAAGTATACTAGCTACTTAATCTTAATTTCATTCGTGTATGTATGCTTAGTGAGCGTTTTCCCGATGTTTCTTGAAGCATTTACGCCAGCTGTTGCTGGAGCTTCTGCATCAGCAAGAATCTATATTCTTACAGCTCTTACAGTTTTTTTCCTAGGAATGTATCTAAGTTCTCCATTGCTCATTATTCATAGAGAAGAGGCTCTCTTAGACAAACTTTTACTATGGGTTGAGGGGTGCTTATTAACATCTCTAGTCCTAGTTGGTATTATTATGCTTCTAGCTTCACAAGGATTTTCTCCTTTAATGCTTGCAAGTGCTGCATATCTCGCGATCATAAGAACGGTAGAGGTCTCATTTATGGATTTTACAGTAGTTCCTTTTTTTATTGGTCAATTTGAAAAGGGGCCAGCCCTAACAGAACTATCATCTGCTAGTATCTTCTCTTTAGTTCAAAGTATTTTGATCTTTGCTTATATGTCACTTTTAGTTTTTTGGATGGGAAAAACTACTGCAAAAAATATGATTAATCTCGGATTAGCTCTCTTAATATTGGGGGTAATTGGAAGATTTGGTGGTGCAGCTATCGGGTTGGTTGTACCTAATATAACTCTTTTTTCACTTGCCCCATCATTCTTGACTGTTTCGACACACTCCCTGTTTTTCTTAGCGTTAGGAATTCTTTCAATAAAGTACATCACTAAAGAAGAAGAATAGTAGAGACAGCGGACACTAGTAATACTCGGGGGGTGGCAGGCCTCCTAGGGGTGCCCTCCCCCAAGGTCTCTTACCGCTCAAGTATTAATTCATAAGGAAACTGATCAAGATCTTCGCGGGATACTCTAGCAAATCCAACAACATCACCATCTTTCTCATAGCTTGAGAGAATTTGATTTGTTTTTTGAAGAGAAGATACTTTTGTTTTGAATCTAACTATTACCTTTGGTGTTTCACCAAGGGCGTCGATTTTTTCAACAACTTCTTGTCCTACGTAACATCCTTTTTTAAAGGATATAGCATCAGGAATTGGATATTCGGAAAAAAGAACTTTACCGTTAAATTCAATCGGATATTGAGGAGTGCCATAAAGAACTCTCTTATAATGAAACTCCTCGGAAGTAGAGTTCTCAATTAATGGAGATAAAACTAATAGATCTTCTCCATCATCACTTACTCTTTTTGATGGGATTCTATATTCAGCTTCACCACCTTCTGTAGAGTGATAAACTAGATGAGGTAGCCTTATAAACTCAACACGATCAGCAACCTTAAATCTCGTTATGGGCTCAACTTCTCCACCATCAACAACTAAAAGAAATTGAAATTCATCGAGCCTTTTTACCCTCAAAAATGATTCAACTTTACCTTGAGCATTGAGTGCAGCAGCGGGGAGGGTGTCTCCAACTTTCATGAATTTTACTGGTGCTGTAAGTCTTGCGTTTAGATATCGCTCCGAATCTTTTCCAGCAACTAAAAGACCAAAAGCATCAGGGAGTTTGATAATCATTTAACTAGTTTTCCGATCCTTCTAAGATCATCAGAGTTCCAATATATAATTATTGCTCTTCCTTTAATTCTGGATATCTCAAGGAAGTGATCTTCCTCCCAGAACCTAGAATCTTTCGATGCATCGCGGTTATCGCCAAGTAGAAACACTTTGCCCTCAGGTACAATTGCAGGACCAAAATCACCCTCAGGGAATCCATCCATTATCCACTGACAATAGGGCTCTTCTAGCGCCTTTCCATTAACTAATACAGTTTTCCCATTTACTTCAACTGTATCTCCAGGAAGACCAATTACTCTTTTTATTATGTTATCTTTACTAAAAAGATATTCTGATACTTCACTTGGAAGGTTGATTATTCTTCCGACTAATCCTTCTTTTGGTTTTATGTCTCCTGATTCTGGCCTTGTAAATACCACTATGTCGCCTCTTTCTGGGTATAGATAATTGAATGCTGAGTGATATCGAAATGGAACTCTCAATCCGTACGAGATCTTTGAAACAAGCAGATGATCTCCAATCTCCAAAGTTGGGATCATTGATCCTGATGGAATCTTAAATGCTTCAACAACAAACTCTCTTAAAAGAAGTATTACAACAACAAAAGATAGGATCGCTTTAAAGAAAGCTAAACCTTCGTTTTTTGACATTAAATAAGGGTACTAAAATCAGATGACTTGTAAAATAGAGTTAATGCATATATTTGAATAGCATTTTGGTAAGTGATAAATTTTATTTGCATGGAACAAGATGTAGTAGAATCACTCAGAGAGTCTTTGCCAGCTGGAATTCAAAATCCTGAGGAGATATTTGAGCTTCTGAAGGGGTCTGCAGATCAAAAAGCTTTAAAGAGAATCCGCGAACTTGTAAAAAAGGCTCAATCTCGATCTGATTTAGATGTTCAGCCTGTTACAGCTGCAGATCTAGGAAGCATTGTGTATACAGGTGACTTAGAAAGTTATTATTGGGCAGAAGGGCTTGAAAATGCATTCCTTAACACCGCTTATAATCGATTAGCAGGCTCAGTTATTGAATATGGATTTTTCGAAAAATTTTACCGCGAAGCGACATCAGGAAACTTCAAAGATAGAGCTAAATTTAATCGCGAAACAGATCCTAACTTCAAACTTGAGCCATTTAGAACTGCAATCACTCAAGCAATAGAAGAACTCAGAAATGATTGCCCTCTCGATGAACTCTTTATGGCTAACCAAGATAGTAAAATTACAATGCTTACTGAACTTGTTAATGAGTTTACAGACGATATAAATAATCGATCCCAGGAACTTGAAATACAGTATAAGTTAATGCTCAAGTATGGGCATGATCCCGTGAAGGAGAAGAGTATTGGAGCTCAGATTATGGACCTATCACGCAAGTTGGCAGAGAGTGAAAACACCTTATATTTAAAGCTAAGACCTGATATTGAGTCAGAGCGTGGTACAACTTCACGAATATTTGAGATAAATCTTGGTAAGCGTATATTCCCGGTGCAACTATTTGAGTCCCCGACTGTCACAAAAATCTTAGTTTTATCATCAGATACCGAAGATGCCAGAGTTCATGCTGTCGAACCTATTATTTCAATAGAGTTTGCCCTTCCAGCGAAGCTAACATTTGATGGATCTCCTCAATATGCCTTGCGTTCAATCTATATCAACGACCTTGGTTTGCAAGCTATCGAGGCTTCAGGTTTGAATGCTCCAAAAATAGGAGAAGCTAAAAAGTTTACTCTCGAAGAGGTGAGTGAAGCATACAAATTTATTCTTGAATTACTTCAAAATAGGTTATCGTTTAGTTGAACCGTTAAGCGTGAAAGCTCTGTTTTTTACCAAACACAACAGTGCTGCAATCTACTTTAACAAGCGAATCTTCTTTGCTTGTTACTGTTGCTACAAATATTCCTGGTTCGAAAGCTCTTTCTTTTAATACATTAATTTTTGTTTGATCTGGGATTGTCATGGTAGCTTGGATGTTGAAATTAAGCTCAACAACAACCTTTTCTTCTGACACATCTAAGAACTTAGTTATCATTCCATAAATGGGGTAAGTGCCTCCAACTTCAACCTCGCCGGATGCTACTTCAAGTCCATATCTTTCAAAGAAATTGTTGTTATTTTCCATTTGTGTCACTACCTTTACTCCCTAATCAGAGTTAGGAAAAGAGTTGCTTCAATACTTTTTAAAGCGGTTTTAATAATCTATTTTTTATAAACAAATTAGCTACTTACCGATGCAAAATTTTGAGAAAATCACTGATAATAGGTCCTCTGTATAGGTTTTTCCTATAATTTCATCGAGTGAGGTCAAAGCTCGACGAAGCTCCACAGCCAAAAATTCTAGCGGAAGCTCGATCCCCTCTAGGGCACTCTGTAAGGCTGACGAGGCAGTAACTAATGCTTTTCTGTGTCTTTCATGGGTAACAACAAGTGAACTATCCCCTGGAGATTTGCCCTTTAGGATCTCAATTAGTCCTTCAAATAGTGCCTCTCTTCCGGTTTTTTTAATTGCAGAAACATAGTAATTCCGAGTGCATTTGTTACACATCACAGAACCTATGGCGCCAGGATTGAGATCAACTTTATTAACTATTAGCCAAACCTCTTTTGCTCTGCCGTGAAGTGCTTCTAGAATCTCTCTCCAATTGTCAGTAGTTGCATCAACTACCATCCAAACAAGATCTGCCCACTCAACTCTATCTTGAGCCCTCTCTACACCCTCAGTTTCAACTAAGTCGCTTGTCTCTCTTATTCCCGCAACATCACTAAAAATGAAATTAAAGCCTTCATAATTTACTGTTTCTTCAATAAAATCCCTGGTTGTACCGGCTTCGGGCGAAACAATTGCTCTATCTTTTCCGAGCATCAAATTTAAAAGGCTTGATTTCCCCGCATTAACAGGCCCATAAAGGAGCACTCTAAAACCTTCTCTTACTACGTGACCAAAATGATAAGAATATATAAGTGAATCTATCTTTTCTTTTACATTTTGAATTGCATTTTTAACTTGAGTTAGTGTTTGGGGCGATATGTCCTCGTCAGGAAAATCAATAGAGGCCTCTATCTCGGCAAGGGACTCACGAAGTGGGGTGCCTACTTCTTCTATAAAACCGCTGAGCTTTCCTCTCATTGCTTCTGAAGCGATCTTTAAACTCTCCTCGCTTGTTGCATTTATAAGGTCAGATACTGCTTCTGCTTGAACAAGATCGAGCTTTCCATTTAAAAATGCACGTTTTGTAAATTCGCCTGGTTCGGCAGGGGTAACCCCATAAGCAAATAGTGATCTTAGAACTTTTTCAACCAATAAAGGTGAGCCATGAAACTGAAACTCAGCAATATCTTCTCCTGTATAGCTAAAAGGCCCCGGCATAAAAACCCCTAAACCCTTATCGATAGGCTCTCCACTCTGAAAATCTAAGACCTCTCCAAATACTAACTTTCTAGGATTATCGACTGGATTAGTTTTTAGCCCTTTAAAAAGAGCGTTAAGCACCTCTCTTGCTCTTTCGCCACTTACCCTAACCACTGCTAGGCCAGCAGGAGCCGGAGCAGTTGCAAGCGCACCTATAGTGCTCATGAAACTCCAACTAAGAGATATCCAAGGCCAAATATTATTGCACTTGCAATAAGTGTAGCTCTTCCAGCTCCATAGCCGCGACGGAGATAAAGCTGCTGAACGATACTGATTAAGTTATTAACTAACCAATAAAGAACGAGTCCAGACGGCATTGGGAAAATTATAAACATCAATGTGAAGATATAAGGCATTGTAGCAAAGATTTTTCTTTGTACAGGATCTGGAATGGTGTTTGGCTGGGTCTTTTGCTGATATATCATGCTAAGACCGAGAAGAAGAATCATAACGGGTATTGGTAACCCGAAAATATTAAAATATTCAGGGGAGGAGAGATCTTCTATCCAAAGAGCAAACTTTGAGTGCCTCATCTCAATTGCATGAAGAAGTGCACTGTAAAGTCCAAAAAAAACTGGAATTTGCACTAAAATAGGGAAGCATCCACCTAATGGGTTAACACCTTTCTTTTGATAAAGAGCCATCATCTCTTTATTAAGTTCCGACGGATCGGTGTATCTTTCCTTTAGAGCTTGCATTTCAGGTGCGATATCCTGCATTTTTTTCATTGAGTTGAAGCTGATCTTTGTAAGTGGCAGGAATAAAGCCTTAATTAATAGGGTAAATCCGATAATTGCTAATCCAAAATTGCCGAATATTTTATAGAAGCTCTTAATGATAGCCAAAATTGGTTGCGCAAGAAATGAAAAGAAACCTAAATCTACATTTTTCTCTAAATCAAAACCTGCCGACTCAAGACTTTCGATCTCAAGAGGACCAGCATAAACAGAGATCGACTCTCCGCTTATTTTTGTTTTGATAGTATCTTTTGCTCTTTCTACGACTGAATTCGATCTACCTACAAGACTGACAGTAAAATATTTATCCGATAAACTTACCCACTGAAGTTCTCCAAGTTGTTTTAGTCCATCTTGAATATCAGAAGTGAACATTCTCTCCTGCTTTCCATCGATTCTTAGACCAACAACCTCTTTTTGAGAGTAATTATTCTGCTCTGGATCATTTAACGGAACTGTTCTAATCCATTCAAATTGAGCAGGACTTGGAGAGGCTTCAACTACAAAAGTATAACCTGAAGGGTTAAATGTGAATTTTTTTGTAATTATTCCATTTGGAGCAGATCCTTCAAAAGTTATACTTAGTGGAGCTTGAACTTTAAAAACTCTCCCATCTTCAACTAAAGACTCAAGTCTTAAACGATATCTAACAGAGCTATCAGAAAATCCATTCTTGTAGGTTATTCCAAGGGGTCTAGTTTCGCCTTCACTAACGAAAACGACGTCTACTAAATCAGGGCTTTTTAGCTTTGATTTGAAATTTTTTAGCTTCAAGCTTTCAAGTCTGGCTCCATGATGGTTGATGACGGCGATGAAAGTATCAGTCTCAATAGTTGTTCTAGGCGCATTCTTAAATGTGCTTTCATCAAAATCTGTTGGTAATCCTAGGGAAACTTCAGATTTCTGTGGAGCAATCGAGGTTTCTGAAGCTTGCTCAACTTGCTTGATATCCTGATTAATAGTTTTTTGGGGAGATTGTTTATAAGGAGCAGATACCCACTGAGTATAGAGCAGGATGATAAAGATCGATATTAAAACTGCTATCGATGTTCTTCTTTGTTCATCCATTAAGGTACCTCATCTATTCCACCGTTATGCCAGGGGCCACACTTTACAATTCGTAAGACAGCAAGAAAAGAGCCCCTAAGAAATCCGTATCTCTCGCAGGCCTCTAGAGTATACTGAGAACAGCTAGGATGAAAACGGCAGCTATTACCTAAAAAAGGTGAGATAAAACGCTGGTAGATCTTGATTAAAGTCATCATACGATCTGTAGTTTTAAGAATGCCCTTTTGATCTCGCTTTCGATTGCAGGGAAGGGAAGTTCACACGCTCCTCTTCGCGCCACGATCACTACAAGCCCCTTAACTCCAAACTTTTGCCTAACTAGCTCTTTTAGTCTTCTTCTAAGTCTGTTTCGTCTTGCGGATCTTTTATCGATCTTTTTTGTGATACTTATTCCTAGAGCGTTATTTTTATCTGGAAGTGCTGTAACCAAAAAGTGCCTTGTTGCAAAGGAGCTTCCCTTTTCCTTTACTAAAAGAAACTGAGATCTTTTCTTTAACGAATTAAGACTTATAGTGACCTTTTCTTGGTGAGCCTACTGCTAATCTTTCTCTACCTTTAGCTCTTCTAGCATTGATAATTTTTCTGCCGCCTTTAGTGGACATTCTTTTTCTAAATCCGTGTGTGGTGCGTCGGCTTTTTTTACTCGGTTGATACGTGCGTTTCATAAGAGGCTGAAAATACTTGATTTCACATGATTATTCAAGTTTTCGAGGGGTTAATCTGAAACACAATGATAAATTTACTGCGTAATTTCAAGTATTTAGCTAGAATGGGGCACAGTGATTAGTATTGTTATTCCTGCTTTTAATGAGGCTCTTAGACTTCCACCAACTCTTTTATTAGCGACCGATTACCTTGAAGGGCGAGAGTACGAAATTATAGTTGTTGATGATGGTAGTTCGGATCAGACAGTCGAGGTCGTTTTGAAGATGTCAAAGTTAAGGCCAAACATAAGATTGATCTCTCTTTCAAAAAATCAAGGTAAAGGAAAAGCAGTTAGAACTGGTCTTAATGAAGCAAAATTCCCCATTTTAGGATTTATTGATGCTGATGGCGCAACGCCAATCGAAGAGATAGACAAACTTATAAAATCTCTAAACGATGGAGCAGACATAGCAATAGGATCAAGAGCATTAAAAGAAAGCAAAGTCGAAACTTTGATTCATAGACGTGCTCTAGGGAGAGTTTTTAACTTTTTCGTTAATTTAATTTCTGTACCTGGGATCGCGGACACTCAGTGTGGTTTTAAATTTTTTAAAAAGGAGGCCTTCCAAAAAATCTATCCTTTCTTAACTTGCGATCGATTTGGATTTGATGTGGAGATACTTCTCTTGGCTCAAAAACTTAAACTTAAGATTTCTGAAGTTCCTATATCCTGGACTAATATTCCTGGCTCAAAAGTTAATTTACTAACCGACTCAACACAGATGTTGTTTGATATAATTAGATTTAGATGGATGCATAGAAAGGTTGCTTCAAAATAGTGAACGGGGGTCAGGCCTTCCGGCCTGACCCCCAAGTAGAAGCCTGACCCCTAAATAAACTCAGGAACAGGCTCATCCAAAAACTCCCAATCAACTAGCTCTTTAATTGATGAAAGTAGAGCAAGTGCGTCATCGTAAGAATCTTTAGATAGAAGAATTAGAACTTTATTTTCTCTAACATTATAAGTTCTAACGGCTCCTAGACCTTCTGATAGTTCAAAGAAAGCTTGAAGCCAAACTACCTCCTTACTTGGCACTCTGAGCATGATGACACCAGCATGATCGTCAAGTTGAATGAAGCTCATCTGCGCTTTTCTATCTCACGCTTTAGTAGTTCATTGACCTTTTTAGGGTTGGCACTTCCTTTAGTTTCCTTCATGACTTCACCAACAAAGAATCCAAATACCCTGTCTTTTCCACCAAAATAAGTTGCTAGCTGATCTACATTTGCATCGAGGATTTTAGTGATGAGCTTTAACAGGTCATCCTCATTATCGAGTTGTCTCAGCCCTTTCTTCTCAACGATCTTATCTGGCGACTCTCCAGTTTCGTACATTTCATCAAAAACTGATTTTGCCATCTTGCCCGAGATCACTTCATCAGTAATTAAGGATATTAGCTGGCCAAGTGCCAGTGCAGTAATAGGAGAGTCTTTAAGCTCTTTTCCTTCTTTATTTAACCTTCCAAATAGCTCGCTTGTTATCCAGTTAGAAGCTAATTTTGCATTGTTACATACATCAAAAACGGCCTGGAAAAAATCTACTGAAGCCTTCTCTGCTGTTAGTACCAGTGCATCGTATTCACTTAAGCCGAAACCTTCAGTAAGTGTTTTTAGCCTTTCATTAGGAAGACTCGGAAGTTCCTGTCTAATCGATTCAATTAATGATTCTTCAAGAACGAGCGGAGGGAGATCCGGATCTGGGAAGTATCTATAGTCAGATGATTCTTCTTTACTTCTTAAGGGTCTTGTTGTGAGATTCGAAGTGTCAAAAGTCATTGTTTCTTGGACAACTTTTCCACCTTCTTTTAGGATCTTATGTTGCCTTGCAATTTCATATTCAAGTGCTTTCTCAACATTCTTAAATGAGTTCAGGTTTTTTATCTCTGTTCTTGTTCCGAATTGAAGAGTTCCAGCAGGTCTAAGACTTATGTTTGCATCACACCGCAAGCTTCCTTCTTCCATGTTTCCATCAGAGATTTCTAAGTATCTAGCAATCTGCCTAACCGCTTTTAAATAGAAACCTGCCTCTTCCGGGGATCTGATATCAGGCTCAGATACTATTTCAAGAAGACCTACTCCTGCCCTATTTAAATCGATCAGTGAGCTTCCGGTTCTTGAATCATGGATATTCTTTCCAGCATCTTCCTCCATATGGATTCTTTTGATTCCTATGCTTCTCCATCCACCATTAATAAAAAGATCTAATCTTCCGCGTTCGCATAATGGTTCTTCAAATTGAGAGATCTGGTAGCCCTTTGGAAGATCTGGATAAAAGTAGTGCTTTCTTGCAAATCTATTAAACCGATTAATCTCACAGTTTAAGGCAAGTCCCATCTTAATTCCGTATTCTAGGACTTTATAATTTAAAACTGGTAATGCTCCTGGAAGCCCAAAAGTAACAGGATCTATGTACTCATTTGGCTCTCCGCCAAAGCTTGCACTAGAGCTACAAAAAATTTTTGATTTAGTAGCAAGTTGGAGATGAACTTCAAGTCCTATAACAACTTCAAAATCCATCTTCTACCCCTGGAGGAAGTTCTTTGTGAAAATTTGTCTCTTTTTGATAAGTGGCTCCAACTTGATACAAGGTTTTTTCATCAAAAGGTTTACCGATTAATTGAAACCCTACAGGAAGCCTGTCGCTTGTAAAACCGCAAGGGATACTCATTCCAGGTAATCCAGCAAGATTTACAGGAATTGTTAGAATGTCGCTTAGATACATCTTAAGTGGATCTGAAACTTTTTCTCCAAGCTTCCATGCAGGAAATGGGCTTACTGGAGCTGCAATTACATCGCATGAATTTTTAAAAACATCTAAAAAGTCATTTTGAATTAATCTTCTAACCTGTTGAGCTTTTTTATAGTATGCATCGTAGTAACCAGATGAGAGAACATAGGTTCCAATAATTATTCTTCTTTTAACCTCACTTCCGAATCCGGCTTCTCGCGTGTTCGCATATAAAGAGAAAAGATCTTCTGCTTCTTCTCTTATTCCATATCTGATCCCGTCGTAGCGAGCGAGATTTGAAGAGGCCTCAGCAGGGGCAATTACATAGTATGCTGCTAGAGCAAGATCGGTGTGCGGAAGTGAGATTGGGACGAGTGTAGCACCAAGAGACCTAAGGTTATTTAAAGCCTCAGAAACCAGTGAGTTGACGATTGGGTCAAGTGCCTCTGTGAAATACTCTTTAGGAATTCCTATCCTTAAACCCTTTATCCCGAATTTGATCTCTCCCACCGGGGTGATATCGACAGAGGTAGAGTCAAATTCATCTTTCCCAGAGATGGTCTCAGTGAGAAGAGCACACTCTTCAACTGATCTTGCAAATACCCCAACCTGATCTAAAGATGAAGCATAAGCTACTACTCCGTATCTGCTTACTCTCCCGTAGGTTGGTTTAATTCCTACTACTCCACAAAGAGATGCAGGCTGTCTGATTGAACCTCCTGTGTCTGTTCCTAAAGCAAAAGGAGTAAGTCTTGCAGCAACCGAAACAGCAGAACCTCCACTCGATCCACCTGAAACTAACTTTGTATCCCACGGGTTTTTAACAGGGCCAAAAAAAGAGTGCTCATTAGATGAGCCCATTGCAAATTCATCCATGTTGGTTTTGCCAATTATTATGGCGCCTGCGGTTTTTAGTTTCCTTACAACGGTTGCATCATAAGGAGGGATATAGTTTGAGAGGATCTTGCTTGCAGCAGTGGTTTTAACCCCCTTGGTTAAGATCATATCTTTTACGGCAATTGGAACTCCAAGTAGTGGCCTAGTATCACCCTTTGCTCTTAAATTATCTGCTTCATTAGCAGCCTTAAGAGCATCATCGGCGCATAAAGTTATAAAGGCGTTTAGATTAGAGTTTTTCTCTATATCTTTAAGTGCCTTTTCAGTGAGTTCTCTTGATGAGATGTCTTTTTTAACCATCGATTACCAGTGGGGTTCTAACAAATGTTCCAGATTTATCGGGGGCACCCTCTAAAATCTCTGCAGAAGATGAAGGGCTTACAATATCCTCTCTCCAAATATTTTTTGAGCCATGTACATGACTAAGAGGTTCAACCCCATCAGTATTGACCGAGTTTAGTTTGCCTACATAGGCGATTATACTCTCGATATCCTTATCGTCAGTAATTTTAAGTCTAGATAACTTAGAAAGATTCTTAATCATTGAAACTGTAAGGATGTAATACGCCGTCTTTAAACGCAAGTAGGAGTGCAAAAAAGTGAATCCTATCGGGTAGTTTCAGTAATCTATATATAAGGTTAAGATGTAGATTAAATGGCTAAAGTTCTCTCGCATGGCTTTGAATATGATTTAATCGTTATAGGCTGCGGTCCTGCTGGCCAAAGGGCTGCTATTCAGGCTGCAAAACTAAGAAAAAAAGTAGCAATTATAGACGAAAGAGAGTTTGTTGGGGGAGTTTGCGTTAATTCAGGCACAATCCCAAGTAAATCATTTAAAGAGGCTGTGCTGTTTTTATCTGGATTCCGGCAGCGGAGCGTCTATGGAGCCGGTTATAGGGTAAAAGCTAATATCGAGATGGCAGACCTAAATTATCGGTGCCACAGGATAATGCAAACTGAGGTAGAGGTAATAAAAAATCAGTTAGCAAGAAATCATGTTGAAGTGATCCCTGGACATGCAAAGTTTTTAGATCCACATACAGTTGAGATTAAGTCATTAGAAGAAGAGAGAAAGCTTACAGCAGATAAATTTGTCGTATCCGTCGGTGCAAAGCCTTTTAGGCCAGAAAATATCAATTTCAATGGAACAACAGTTTTTGATAGCGATGATATTCTTAAGATGAAAGAACTCCCTCGAACGATGACAGTTGTAGGTGGTGGCGTAATTGGAACAGAGTACGCCTCTATGTTTGCTGCATTAGGAGTAGCCGTCACAATAGTTGATGCAAGAAAGAGGCTTTTAGGATTCATTGACGAAGAAATTATAGAAAATCTTCAGTATCAAATGAGAGGAATCGGGGTCACTCTTAGACTGGGAGAAGAAGTAGCAAAGGTTGGCGAGCGTGATGATGGTCTAGTATTAACTGAACTGAAAAGTGGAAAAGTTCTTGTTTCGGAGGTTGTGCTCTTTTCTGCAGGAAGGATGAGCGCAACAGCAAATCTAGGGTTAGAAGCTGTTGGTATAGAGCTCGGAGAAAGAGGAAAGATTGTTGTTAACGACGATATGGCAACTTCGGTTCCTCATATCTTTGCTGCTGGAGATGTGATCGGATTTCCTGCTCTAGCATCTTCGTCTGCTGCCCAAGGAAGACTTGCAGCATGTAGAGCATTCTCAGTTGAATATAACCCTGGTACAGTGCCACTTCCTTACGGAATTTATTCTATTCCGGAAATTTCTATGGTTGGAATGAATGAGGAAGAAGCTACTAAAGATTCAATCCCATATGAAGTTGGCGTTGCCCGCTACAAAGAAATAGCTCGCGGACTAATTTTAGGAGATGAAAACGGAATGTTAAAAATTCTGTTTCATAGAGAAACTAAGCAAGTCTTGGGAGTCCATATCATTGGTGAAAGTGCGACTGAGCTCGTTCATATCGGTCAATCGGTTATAGCCCTAAAAGGGGGCTTGCAGTACTTATTAGATGCCGTATTTAACTATCCAACCCTTGCTGAGTGCTACAAGGTAGCTGCTCTGGATGGATATAATAAGATTAGAGCGGCACAGTAGCTTTAGATTACGTTAAACATTAATCTATATGTGCCGTGAAGAAGGTATTTATTATCGATGATGAGCCCGATCAGGTTCTGCTTTTAAGTGCAGCGTTACAAAAACTAGGGCTATCAGTTTTTGGAACTTCAAAAATCGATCAGGCTTTAAAAGAGATTGAGACTGTGAAGCCTAATGTTGTTGTAACAGATCTTTCTTTAAATCCGAGCGAAGGTCCTAAATCTGGGCTCTCATTTATCTCAGAGATTAAAAAAATTAACTCATCTTTACGAATCATAGTTCTTACTGGTCATGCAACTAATGAGTATGGAATTGAAGCTATAAAAAGAGGGGCACAATCTTTTATTGCCAAACCAGCAAACCCAGAGCATTTAAAAGTTCTAATTGATGATGCATATAATAACTACGAGTTAAGGGAGGAATTAAAAAATTCTAAAACTAAAGCACCAATTCCTGATAAATTAAAGTCAGAAATTGAGTTTGCAAAAACAACAGATCAAGCAGTGTTACTAACTGGAGAAACAGGAACGGGTAAAGGCTTCATAGCAAGATTAATTCATAATGGAAGAGGCCCATTTGTAGCGTATCAGCCAATTATAGGAAGTGGAGAGCTTATGTATTCAGAGCTCTTTGGTGCATTAAAAGGTTCATTCACAGGCGCACTTCAAGATAGAATCGGACTTGTAGCTGCAGCGAATGGCGGAACTCTTTTTTTAGATGAAATTGGCGAGCTTCCTGTAACATTACAAGTTACCCTTTTAGGGGTGCTTCAAGATAAGATCTACAGACCACTTGGAACCAATCAAGAAAAGCAGAGTCACTTTAGACTAATATCAGCTACAAATGTGGAGCTAAAAGATAGGATCAATAAAGGAGAATTTAGGCCTGATCTTTTTCACAGAATAAACCACCTCCATATCCATGTTCCTCCCCTCAGAGAAAGACCAGAAGAGATCATTCCATTGGCAAACTATTTTCTTGAGAAAGTGTGTGAAAAAAATAATTGCTCCTCAATCGAGCTCTCTGAAGGCGCTATACAGGCATTAAAAGTTCATGCATGGCCTGGAAATATCAGAGAGCTTGAGGCAGTAATTGAAAGGGGAGTGTATAAAGCTCTTTTTGCTGATTCGCTCTTGGTTGATGAGGAGTTTTTAGGGCTAAGAGAAAGAGCCTCTGAGGTGCGCTCATTTGCTGAAAAAGTAGAAAATTATAAATTAGCACTCATTGATGAGGCATTAAAAGAATCAAATGGCAATCAGGTTGAGGCTGCAAGACTGCTGCAACTTGATAGAAGTTCGATGAGAAGAATGCTAGCACGTAAGCGACTGATCGGGTAAAACTTACCATATGAGACACTTTGTTCTCGCAATACTATTTAGTGGTTGTTCCACAGTTTACTATAAAGCGTGGGAAAATCTTGGATATGAAAAGAGGGATCTTCTTTATAGCCGCGCAGAGGCTGCTAAAGATGCCCAAGAAAATACAACAGTTCAGTTTAGAGACGCCCTAACAAGACTAAGAGATGCTTATCCACTTCAAACTACTGAACTACAAAAAACATATGAGCGTGTTAGTAAGTCGTATGAGCAAAGTGAATCTTCAGCAGAAAAGTTAAAATCAAGGATTGATAGTATGCATAAAGTTGCATCTGACCTCTTTGATGAGTGGAAAAAAGAAGCAGATACGATTGAAACTCCAAGTCTAAGAACTCAGAGTATGAGACAACTTGATGAAACTAAGAGAAGATACAATGTTATGAGAGGAGAACTTTTAGCTTCCTATGACAGGACAGGCCCAGTTTTAAGAAAGTTTAGAGATTATGTCCTTTTTCTTAAGCATAATCTCAATGCTCAAAGCTTAAGCTCTTTAGCAGGGGAGTCCGAGCGTATTCAAACTGATATTGAGTCACTTTTAAAGCAGATGGACCGGTCGATTCTAGAGACAGAGCAGTTTTTAAGAACTCTGTAGGCTGGATAAATGACTTTGATTAATTTATATGTTTTCTTGGGGGTCAGGCCGGGAGGCCTGACCAGACAAATGCTAGCAGCTGCCTGGTCAGGCCTTCTGGCCTGACCCCCAAGAAAACTATTTAATGTAGAGAGATGGTCGAGTGGTCGCCCAGTTGTTTAGTTCTGCCTCCGGCAGAACGGCCTTCGCCCACTCTTTGTGTTATACAGGTACTTACTTACGGAGAGATGGCCGAGTGGTCGCCCAGTTGTTTAGTTCTGCCTCCGGCAGAACGGCCTTCGCCCACTCTAGTTTGAAGAAGGATTTTATATGGAGAGATGGCCGAGTGGTCGAAGGCGCTTGATTCGAAATCAAGTATACCGGTAACGGTATCGAGGGTTCGAATCCCTCTCTCTCCGAAGGTTGAATTGGTAGAGAACTAGGTTGAGAGGGATTCGAACCCTCTGCCCCGCAGGGAAAAAAGGGCTTCGAATCCAGTTTGCGATAGCAAACTGGGAACACCTCTCTCTCCGATTCTATTTAATTAGACTGCTATTGATTGATAAGTTTGCCATTATCTTTTTTTAAGTTATTATCCCTCACCTGCCCAGATAGCTCAGTCGGTAGAGCAGAAGACTGAAAATCTTCGTGTCGGCGGTTCGATTCCGTCTCTGGGCACATACCGATATGGCCAAAGACAGTGTTAAGTTAGTCGAAGAGATCGCCAAAAAATCCCCGAACCTTGTGGTTTTAGTCTGTCCCGATTTCATAAGAAGAAAGAGAGCGATCGATCTATACTTAAAGCACTTCACAAGTTTTGAGCTTTTTAAAGTTGGAGCAGATTTTGTTCCGGATGTAACTCTGAATCTCTCACTATTTGGTAAAACACCGATCTATTTAGTTTCCCAGATAGAAACCCTGACTAACGATATTCAGAAAAAATTTGTCGAAGCTTCAAAGTCGGCCATGATACTAGCAGTTGGTGAAAAGCTTGCGGCTAGAACTCCTCTTAGAACCCTGGCTGAAAAGCTTGAAAGCTATATCGAGATCCCTGCCTTACGCGGGATAGAGGTTTATGGTTGGGCTACAAGAGAGTTTAAACGCTTAGGAAAAAATATCACAAAGCCAGCCTTAGAGCTTCTAATCGAGCTTTGCGAAAGAAAGATTGACTATTTAGCAGGCAGAATCGAGCAACTTGACCTGTTTGTTAAAGAAGATGTTGTTACGGAAGCTCATGTAAGAGCTCTACTTTCAGTAGCTATTCAGGAGGATGATTTTTCCTTACTTCAATCAATACTTGACGATGAGCCACTACAAAAGCAGGCCAGAAAACTAGCTAGAAGCGAAGCAAACCCTTTCGGCTTGGCTCAGTTACTATTTAAGAATCTAAGTTATGCTTCGGCTATGAAAGAATCTACCTCTGCAAGATCTGAGCTCAAAATTCCACCTTGGATAGCACAAAAGCTTAGTAAAAGGTCAAAAAGTATGTCAGAAACTGGTTACAAGAAGAGCCTTCTTGCCCTGTGTAAATTTGATGCACGACTTAAGAATAATTCTTTATATCCAAAGACTCTTATTGCGATGTTAGGAGATGAGCTTTGAAGTTTTTGCTTACTTTAGTGTTCTTAACACTAGCTAAGGCTGATTCATGGAATGGATGGGATGAGCTTATTGCCAAGCTTGAAGCAGATGGAATTAAAAAGGAAACATTATCCGAGCTATATAAAAATAGTAATTTCCCTAAATTTTTTCAGGTAACGTTTAGATTAGCTCCTGTTGAATCTTACTCAATTTATGGACCATTTACGAACCTTAATAGGCTGGTTAGAGCCCGGGAGTTTATGATCCTTCATAAAGGGACACTTAAAGAAGCTTCAAGTGCTTTAGATGTTGAGCCAGAGATAATAACAGCAATCTTATATGTTGAAACGGATTTAGGCAGGAACTTGGGACAGGAGCTTGTATTAAATAGACTCTCTAGAATTGCAAACATAGGAACTGAAGAGAACATAAATTGGAATTATAAGAGACTAAGACAACAAGACCATTCAGTTACATTAGAGCAGGTTCAAGAGCGTGCTAATTATCTAACCACTACATTTTATCCTGAAGTAAAAACTCTAATTGAATTGCATGAAAAAGGCGAACTAGATGCAACTTCTCTTAAAGGATCCATAGCTGGAGCTTTCGGGATCTCACAGTTTTTGCCTAGGAGTTTTAAAAACTTTGCTCTCGATGGAAATAAGAATGGTACTGTCTCACTCTTTGAAATTGAAGATGCAATATGGTCAGTTGCCAATTATTTTAAAGCTCATGGCTGGAGTCATGGGATCTCTTATCCCGAAAAAAGAAAAGTTATCTGGGCTTATAATAAGAGTGAAGCTTATATAGATACAATTTTAAAAGTCGCTACTATTTTGAAACATTCTTAACTAACAAAGCTTAGAGCCATTTGGTACCGGCTTATCAGGAGAAATTAAAACTATTGTTCTATCTTCAGACTCGAACCCGGTCACGAGGCATTCGGAGAAGAAGTTAGCGATCTGTTTTTTAGGAAAATTTACGACCGCAACAACTTGTTTTCCGATCAATTGCTCTTTTGTATAGTTGTGAGTTATCTGAGCGCTTGAATTCTTTAAACCTAAGTCACCAAAATCTATGGTAAGTTTATAGGCTGGTTTTTTGGCCTCTGGAAACTCTAAAACAGATATAATAGTCCCAACTCTCAGCTCAATCTTTAAAAAGTCGCTAAAGGTTATCTCCTCCATAGTTTCTTAGTTACATCATGTTATGATTGACAGGGGCAACCCCTCCGGTAAACTAACAAGATGGCTGCAAAAATATTGGTAGTTGAGGATGATCAGGACTCAAGAGAGGTTTTATCAAGAATTATAGAGAATCTAGGTTATGAAGTCTTAGCTTTTGGCTCAGGAAAAGAAGCTGTTGAAGCAGTTTCTAAGACCACAATAGACCTCGCTATGATTGATATAATGATGCCTGAGATGAACGGCTACGAGGTACTTCAAGCTATACGAGCCATGCAAACCTATGCTGAGCTACCGATAATCATGGTAACTGCTAAAGACCAGGATACTGAGGTGTTTGAGGGATATAAATACGGAGCTGATTATTATATTCCAAAGCCATATACAGCAAAGCAGATTGAGTGGGGGATCAAAACCTTCCTAGACTAATGCTCGTTTCTTCTATTCCAAAAACAGATAACAGATTCTTCGTATTTGAAGGTGTAAACGGTTCAGGAAAATCATCTCTAATAGACAGACTTAACAGAGAGATTCCAAACTCAATTAAAACAAGAGAGCCGGGCGGAACACCCCTGGGAGAAAAGCTAAGGCAAATTCTACAGGTCGATAAGGAGCCTATCTCCAGTTTAACCGAATTATTTTTGTTTCAAGCGGATAGGGCTCATCACGTAGACTTTATCAAGACTGAACTCAAAAAAGGAAAGACTGTCTTCTGTGATAGATATTTTTACTCCTCAATTGCCTTTCAAGGGGCAGGTCGAGGGCTGATGGATGTTGAAGAATTGTCTATGAAGGCGATTCAAGGACTTTTGCCAGCGTGTGTGTTTTTACTCGATCTGGATCCGGTCGAAGGATTAAAGAGAAGAGAAGGCCTCTCGGAGATAGATCGATTTGAAGGCGAACAGCTAGAGTTTCATAAAAGAGTTAGAGCTGAGTTTTTAAGGCTGGCCAAAACAAGGCCTGAACCTTTTATTCTCATTGATGCGACAAAAAGTAGGGAGGAGATTTTTAATTCTGTTTATAGGATCATTGGATCATGTTAGTCGGCCATACTCAAGTAAGATCTGCAATTGATAAATTGATCGCACAGGACAGGTTGCCACACGCGATCCTTTTTCTAGGGCCTCAGGCAATTGGTAAATATCTAGTAGCCCTTGAATGTGCAGAGAAGATCTTAAAAGCAAAGGCGCCACACCCAGATCTTCATATTTTTGAAACCCAAGATATAGATTCTCTAAGAGTTCTATTAAGTAGACTTCATCTTAAGCCATTTATGGGAAGTAGTAGAGTAGTGATACTAAGAGATGTAGATGACTTAGGAATCGGAAGCTTGAATTTGCTACTCAAAACACTAGAAGAACCGTTAGATTCAACTTATTTCTTTTTGACTGCCACGCAGGGAATGAGGCTACCAAGAACAATTGTTTCTAGAGCTCAATGTTTTCAGTTTAATCTCTTAAGCAATGAGGAGATATCGCAGATTTTATCTCAAAAAGGAATTTCGAATAGCACACTTCTTCAAGGATCTCTGGCACTTTTAGAGCAAGATGAGAGTGTAATATTGCCGAGCCTAGAAGGAATGTTGAGAGGACACTATCTTGAGCTTACGAAATTTCTGTTAGAGCTCGATAAAAAGGAAGTCGATAGAGTAATACAGATATTAGTAAGTGTATTAAGAAGGGAGATGTTGCTTGATGGGCCTCATCAGAGGAAGCTAGCCGAGGCACTTCAGAATCTACTCTTTGCTGAGATCCTAATTAATCAAAGAAATATTAATCCAAGTTTGGCATTGTCTACGGCTTTAGTTGGCGATGGAAATTTTCAAGACTCATTTCGAGTGGCAGGTTTATGATTGACATTGAACATTTTGCACAAGTTGCACTTAGAGTTGGTAGGATACTAGAGGCAGAACAGGTACCTAAATCGAAGAAACTCTTAAAGCTGTTAGTAGATCTTGGAGAAGAGTCAAAACGACAAATTCTCTCAGGGATAGCTGAACACTATACTCCTGAACAACTTGTTGGAAAAAGTATAGTGGTAGTAGCCAACTTAAAACCAGCTCAGTTTATGGGGTTAGAAAGTCAAGGAATGATTCTAGCAGTTGATAACGGAGAGAGAGTTACAGTTATAGAAGTTGATGCTGCTCCTGGATCAGTGGTCCGATGATAGAACTCTTCGATAGTCATGTTCATCTAGATCCTGATGGCTTGGAAGAGATTCTTAGTCGTGCAAGAGAAGTTGGAGTTAATAGACTTCTCGCTATAGGAGCAAGTGATGGGCTGAGGTCAAACACACAAGCTAAAGAAATTGCATCAAAGCACGAGAATATTTGGTTCACAGCAGGTATTCATCCCCATGATGCAAAGGATTATGTAAATGTAGATGGATTAGCGAGCCTTCTTAATGACAAAAAGTTGAAGGCTATAGGAGAAACCGGGTTAGATTATTATCGAGACTGGGCCCCAAGGGAATCTCAGCAAAAATTATTTGAGGCTCACCTTGCATTAGCTAAGGATATGTCTTTGCCAGTTGTAATTCACTCAAGAGAAGCTGCTAAGGATTGTTTAAGTACTATTAAAAAATATCTGCCCTTAAAGGGAGTTTTTCATTGCTTTAGCGACGATCTTAAAACTGCAGAAGAGATTATTTCTATAGGGTTTTATGTGTCCATACCAGGCAGCCTAACATTCAAAAAAGCAGAGAGTTTTAGAGATACGGTCTCGAAGATACCTTTAGAAAAAATATTACTAGAGACAGATGCTCCATATATAACCCCTGAACCATTTAGAGGAAAAAAGAATGAAAGTGCATTTATGCTTTATACTGCAAAAAAACTTGCAGAAATAAAGAGTGAAACCATAGAAAAAATTGGGTCTGTAACAACAAGTAATGCAATGGAGTTATTCTCAATATGAAGGTAGCTGGATATGACATCTCATACATTAACTTTGGAAACTTCAGACTTGATGGTGGAGCAATGTTTGGTTCAGTGCCAAAGAATCTCTGGTGTAAGTTGATAAAAGTTGATGAAGAAAACTGCATTCCCTTAGCCACAAGATGCTTAGTGCTGGAAGGATTTGGAAAAAAAATTTTAGTTGACTGTGGAAATGGTACTAAATGGGACGAAAAGAGGAAAAAGATTTTTAATATTCAAGCAAAAGAGCCAAATCAACTTGGCCTAGATCCTGATTCTGTTACCGATCTTTTATTAACCCACCTTCATTTTGATCATTGTGGTGGCATTTCGAACAGCAATGGAGGTAGAGTTTATAAAAATGCAAAAATATGGGTTCAGAAAGACAATCTAGATAATGCAAAAAGCCCTACCATTAGAGAAAAAGCTAGTTATCTTGAAGAAAACTATAAAGTCATAGAATCAGGAGATCACTTTTTAATTGAAGGAGACAAGGAGATTTTTCCAAATATAAAAGTTCATGTAATTAATGGACACACTAAAGGTCAGCAATGGATAGAGATATCCGACAATAATGACACTCTTTTATATCCATCGGATCTTATGCCGACATCAAGGCACTTACAGATCCCATATCATATGGGGTATGACATGTGTGTTGATACTCTATTAAAAGAGAAGAAAGACTTCCTTGATTATGCAGTTAACAAAAATGCACTTATTGTTTTTCAACATGATCCAGATGTTGAGTCAGGGAGAATCAAAAAAACCGGAGAGGATAGGTTTGGGTTAGAATAAATACGTCTGATCAGGTTTTTAACCTGACCTAAAAAACAAAGGACTGGTTAAAAACCAGTCCAGACAAATTTTTATCCTTCCGGCCTAGCCAGAGATGCTTCTAGGCTTTACAAGGATCAATCCAATAAACGAAATGAAAAAATAAATTCCTGCTTCAGTAGAAGAAGCTCCTAATATTTTAAGAATAAATCCAAAAACTGATATAGAGTCGATCAGTAAAAGTTGAATTAGGTAGGTTGGAGGATAAAGGCCTGTGGCGAGAGAGATCTTGCTACCTAGCATTAGAGCCAATACCCCAACTCCAATGCTTCCCATGGTAAATACCCAATTTATTATTTTTCTATCTGATAGCTCTATTGGAGGTATAAAATCAGAAATTATAAAAAGCAAAACAACTGAGGATAGAATAGCAAGCCATAATATCTTAGCTGTTTTTGGTTGCACTAAATTACTCCTGCCTCAGGCACTAATGAGAGTATGAAATCCAATGCCGAGCCAGATTGAGTATTGGTAAATATAGCAACAGTCCCCTCTTTACAAATAGGTGTTCCATCAGGTCTAACCTCATCAGGGTCAATTAAGACTGCTTGAGCAACTCCTAATATTCCTGTTAACCCGTCACGATTCTTTCTAAGAGCAGGCCCACCAGAGTCGCCACTACATATGCTAGAGCCAGTTCGATCGTATGACGCTAGAAAGGCACCACTTCTAGTATCTTCAATGATCATTGAAGCAGCATTTAAGGATTCATTTGGTGGAACATTAGCAGCGGAATCTCCATTTTCATCATTTCCAAATCCAATAATCGTAAATCGCTGACCTCTTGATGCACCCTCTGATGCGAATATCGGTAATGTAGTTACGTTAGCTGCCTGTGGAAGTTCTACTACTGCAACATCAAACTGCGAGATGCTATCAGTAGGTCTATACTGCGGGTGAACTGAAATCTTTGTAGCTCTTGAATTAGTTGAGCCGGTAATTACCTGTGCGCTCTTACCGCCAGAGTCAACAAAACAGTGTGCTGCAGTCAAAAGTTTTCTTGATGTTAAAAAGGTACCGGTACAAACTGCTATTGGATCAGAATTTGAATTAAGAACATAAATTAATGCAACAGGGCCATTTGCAAGAGTACATGATGCCCCGTTTGTAATACGCCCAACAGCACAGCCCCCAGAAAGCTGAGTGCCATCTCCTGATGGAGCATCAGAATCATCACTTCCACCACCACCACAGCCAACGAGTAAAAAACTAAGGAATAATAGGTTTAAAATTGAACGCATAGGACTCTTAAAGTAACTTATGGGCTTATGAGTGTAAAGTTACTGAAGTAGCTCCTTAAGCTCCCTTGCCTCTATCTCCAAGGCTGCGCGCTCAGTTTCTAGTTCCCTTCTAAGGCCAAGTATTTCATCATCAGTTTTTAACTGAAGTGAGTTTAAAAACTCGTTATCATTTTTTAAGCGGGATATTTTTTGCATCAAGGAGTCTTGTTCTATTGTTAGTCTACTTACAGAACTATCCGCTTGAGAAAGTGCTGAATTAATAGCGTCTCGCATAACAGAGACTAACTCTCTTACCTTATCGGATCTTTCTTTTATCAGGTCTGTCACTCGCTGTTCTAGTGTTGAGTCAGTTGGTCTTATTCTGAATTCCTCAGCTGCTTTAAGATAATTCCAAGAGATGGTATCAAACTCATCTCTTTTTTGTTTCACCTCAGGGCTAGAAATTGAGATCTCAGTTGATAAGCTTACCGGGTCTTCAATTTCAATTCTCTTTTTGCGTCCAAACCAAATAGAAAGTGTTCGTGCAGCGATGTCTAAGTCAGTTTTTAAAGATGAAAGAGCTTCTTCGAGTGTAGTGATCTGTAGAGAATTCGTCTGAACTAGAGATGGAATAGATCCCCTAACTGATGTGAGAGATAATTTTGTGTTTACCCCTTCTAATCTTTGTTGGACCGAAGCTAACCTTCTTCTTATATTTTCCTTCTCAACTTCTCCCAATCCCCCTGTTTCAGATTGTCTAACAACTGACAATAGCTCAGGTGATGATTCATAAAGCATAGTCGAAATTGTTGGCTTCTCTAATTCAGGTTTTGGTGGAGTAGATTTTACTGTAGAGAGAACTCCCGTGTTCGGTGCAGGTATTGGACGGTTATTGAAAATTACAGAACCTAATATTATTCCACCTAAGAAAACTACCACTCCTGCTCCAAGTGCTTTTCTAAGATTTATTCTAACTGGTGGAGGGCTATGAGTGATTTGTTCTTCAATTTCTATTGGCTCAACAGAGATATCTTCCAATCCCACTGGATAATTTTCTGTAACCTCAACCACTAGGACAGTTATATTGTCAGTACCACCATTTTTGTTGGCCTCAGATAGGAGAAGTTCGACGGCCTCATCTGTCGACTTAGAGCTTAGAATCTCCCTCATTTTCTCTGGAGAAACCATATTGTAAAGACCATCCGAACAAAGAAGGTATTTATCTCCTCTTACAGGGCCGTCTTTTAGAGTTACGCAATCAACTCGTACTTCAGTAGATGGACCAAGACTTCTAGTGAGCATGTGAGAAACCGGATGATTCTCAGCCTGCGACTCAGAGATTGCACCTGCTTTTACAAGCTCAGAAACTAAGGTGTGATCTTCAGTTAATCTTTCAAGCTTGCCCACTCTGAGTCTGTAAGCTCTTGAATCTCCAACATGAAGTATGTGAAGCGCAGTTCCTACAAACAAAAAAACTACGATTGTAGTCCCCATCCCAGAGAGAGCAGGATCCTCTAGGGAGTGTTGAAAGATGGCATCATTAGCCTCAAGAATTATTTCAGATAGGATATCTGGAGTTACTGTTGAATAATTCTTTAACTCTTCACGAATTGTCTTAATTGCAAGCTGAGATGCTACTGCTCCTCCCTTAGCACCACCCATTCCATCAGCTACGATGTAAATTTTATAATTATCTGATTCAATTAAGCCGAACGAGTCTTGGTTCTCTTCACGTCTGCGTCCAACGTCAGTTCCAGCGCTACTTCTAAGCAGCGATTCATGAGTCCCTTCAACTAGTTCCATTCAAATTTATATCGGTAATTTACAATCATCTCTTTAGGATGAGTTGAGTCAACAAAAAATTGCCGCACAGCCTAACCTCCTGAAAATATTGCTATTTTACATATTTTAGAAACGGTGTTCCTTGCAGATAAGGTTCTCTCGTTACCTGCTTAAGTAGCCGCTCAGCTAATTCCTTGTTTGATTCTGGACCAACTAAGACTCGGTAGTACTGTTGTTCTCTGATTACCGCAACTTCAATCGAAGCTTTAAAGCCATTGGACCTTAATTTCTCGATTAGGCTATTAGCATCTGATCTACTTTCAGGAGCAGCTACTTGCACAAACCATCCACTTGGTAGTGAGGCTTCAGACGGTTTTTGCGTAGGTTTTATTGTTGGGGGAGGAGTAGTAGGTCTAGCAGTTGGTTCGATTGTTGGAAGGGCTGTTGGTTTTTCAGTTGGTTTTTCTGTTGGCTTTGGGGTGGGTTCTAGGGCTAGTGGCTCTAGGTCTTCCTTATTTAGAGGATCAGATACAAGATCACCCAGAGTTACAGAGCTAGCATTTGTTTGCTCCTCCTCAAGTTCAAGGGTTTCAATAATCTTGAGGTCCTCTTCAGGTGGCGCAGCAGGAGCCTCATTAAGTCTAGCATAGAGGTCATCGCTCGATAGGGAAGATGTTTCCTCAGGACTAAGTGGTGTCTTTGGTGAAGCAGCTAGAGAGGCTGCTAGAGCCTTTTCATGTCCTGTAGTTCTACCCGAGCTGAACCCGAAGTAATAAGCCGAAGCTATACATAAAAAGAAAAGGGAAGCTAAAAGAACTAACTGAATTGATCCAAGCCGAAGCTCGAACTTGCGAACGTTCATCCAGCTATTGGACGATAACTTTGACTATCTAGTCAATCCTGAAAGAGCTCCCAGCTCTTAATAGTTTTTTTTGAAACCTGGGCATCCTTTAGAAAAGTTCGAAATTCGGTTGAGGATCTGAGAAGAAAAGAACATACCTCGTCAATGCCTCGTTTAGGGATCTCTCGGAACTTAGCCCAAGGGAAGAAATCAACAAGTCCATATTTAACAAAAAAATGATCCAAAGCCTTAAAATCTGTTTCCTCGAATAATTTTTTAAACTCACTGAATATTCTGAATTTGGATATGTTATTAAGATATCCCAACGACTCCTTTAAGTAAGTAGAGGTACTTTCTTCAAGATCTCCGCCTATCCGTGCAGCATATCTAGCTGCCCTTAGTATCCTGGTAGGATCGTCGATGAAGCTGTTTTTGTGAAAAACCCTAAGCCTTCTATTTTTAAGGTCTTCTAAGCCACCTATATGATCCACGATTAGAGACTCAACCCCCTTATCGCTGAGATTTTGAATCGGAATCAAAAGAGCATTTAGAGTGAAATCTCTTCGTTTAAGATCGTCAAGTAAAGTCCCAGGACTTACTGAAGGCAATGCTCCAGGAGCATCATACTGTTCCTTCCGTGCTCTAACGAAATCAACTTCAAAGTTACCTAATTTAAGTTTCGCAGTTAGAAAATTAGGAAATTTTTCTAATGGAAAATCTTTTAATAGATCATCAAAAAAATCTTCATACAAAATATCAATATCAAGATCATTTCTTACCTCAACACCAATACTATCTAGATACAGATCTCTGACTATCCCACCAACCAGATAGCCTGCCTTTGGGAGGGGCTCTAGGATTTTGATAACATCAGTTATTTTCATCGAGAAACCTTTTGATTCCATTTGATATCGCAAAAGCCAGCTTTTCCCTCTCCTTATCATCAAGGAGTCTTTCTTCGTCATCAGGGTTAGATAAAAAGCCTACCTCAACAAGTGTTGCTGGAAAGGAAAGCCCAGATAAAATAAAAAATGGCCCAGGCTTTGCGCCTCGATTTTTCCAACCTAAAGCACTTAACTCTTCTGTTATTAGCTTAGCAAACCTTTTTGACTTTTTGTCAGGTTCCCCCAAAATGTCGCTAAGATCGCTGGCTTTTTCTTTTGCAGCAAGAGCATTAACAGTCGCGTCCTTAGTTGAGCCAAAATAAAAAACCTCAACCCCTGTAAATGAAGGGTCTTTGTGAGAATTTGTATGCAAACTTAAAAAAACTTCAGCGTTTTTTGCTAGCTCAAGTCTTGTCTCTATCGGTATGAATACATCAGATGTTCTTGTAAGAGTAGCAGGGATATGTTTAGAGATTCTTTCTGCTATATCTAAAACTATATCTTTCTCAAATGCACCACTACTTCCAATGGCGCCAAGATCTTCTCCGCCATGTCCTGGATCTATAACGATAGAGCTCATTGGTTGTGCTGCAATTTTTAAGTCGGCTTTAATTTTTATTGCGCTGTCTGATTCGGGGAAATCCCTAAGTATTCTTTCAAATATTAGATCCTTCTCAGGGAGTAGTACTGCTACTGCAAAGTAGGCATCGTCAAGGAGCTCATGGTTAGGAAACTCAAGTTCAAGTTTTTGAAGGGTATCTCTAGCTTTTCGTTGGTTTGTTAATTCATACTCCTTGGTTGATGCTTCAGCGTAAAGTACTGCTGCATAAGTTAGAGCAAGCACTCTTTCGGTTTCATCTAAAGGAGTGCTTTCAAGCAGTTCATTTGCAAGTTCTAGCCTTTCATCGATTTTTGATATCCCTGAGTCAGCATTTCTGAGTGACGAATAGCGCTTTCTTAGCGAATCAAAGTCATTTGCAAAAACATTTAATGTTAAAAAAATTAACAGGCTAAAGACTCTCACTTTCCTCTTTTAGCTCCGAAAGAACCATTAATGCATTAATTGGGGTTAAAGAGTTTGGATCAATCGATTTAATTTTTCTAATAAGTTTCAAATGTTGAGGGTTTGGTTCTTTCTTTATAGGCTTAACCGTGATCGGGCCTTTTGGATTTATAAGTAAAACTTCAGCCCGTTCTAGTACTTCTTCAGGTACCCCAGCAAGCCTTGCTACCTCAATTCCATAAGAGGTAAGCCCAGCTCCTTCAACAACTTTGTGGGGGAAGGAAATTGTTCCATTTTGTTCTAGCACCTCGACCCTGAGGTTTTTAACACCTTGCAGCTCAGTCAGTTCATGGAAATGAGTTGCAAGAATAAACCTAACACCCCGCTTTATTAGTTCTTCAACTACGGCTGATGCAATTGCTAGCCCTTCTGAAGTTGAAGTACCTCTTCCAAGCTCATCGATTAATACAAATGACCTTTCTGACGCAAATGACAAGATTTGTGAAGCCTCTTTCATCTCAACCATGAAAGTTGATTCACCTTCACTCGGATTGTCAGATGCTCCGATTCTTGCAAAAAGCCTATCTACTAATCCCACCTTCGCAAATTTTGCAGGAACAAATGAACCCATGTGAGCAAGAACAACGATCAGTGCAGCTTGTCTTAGGTAGGTTGATTTTCCACCCATATTCGGACCAGTCAGTATCAAGGATTTATGATTAGGAAGAGAGTTTGAAACAAAGTTGCCTTTAAAGCATGGATGTATTCCGTCCTCTATCGAAAGAGTTGTCTCGTTACAAACGTAAGGTCTTACAAAGTCAGAGTCTCTTGCTACTTTTGCTAGTGTTGAGATTGCATCGATTTCACCCAGAGCTTTTCCGATTCTTCTTAAATCAGAGGCAAATGGTTTGACTTTGAGTCTGACCTCCTCAAATAACATCCTTTGAAGTTCAACTTCTCTTTGCTCAGCCCCTCTAATCTCTCCTTCCTTTGCTTGGAGTTCATCGGTTGTGAATCTTTCGCCACCTACTGTTGTTTGCCGTCTTTTGTAATGACTCGGAACTTTAGAAAGGTTAGCGTTTGTAACTTCAATAAAAAATCCAAATGCTTGAGTGAATCTCAATTTTAAAGAGCTGATTCCTGTAGTTTCTCTCTCTTTTCTTTCAAGTTCAGTTACCCAAGCCCTTCCTTTATTTCTAAGAGCCCTTATTGAATCAAGCTCCACATGATAGCCATCTCTTATGACGCTTCCTTCTGTGAAAATTCCTGAAGGATTATCTGCTAACGCTGAATCAAGCAGCTCTAGTAATTCTTTAGGTGGGGTTAAAAGAGTGCTTCTATCCTCTAAAAATTTTGTGCCTCTGCAATCAAGTTTTATCTTTAGGGCATCTCTAACAGCGCTTAATTCAAGTGGAGTAACTATTCCGAGCTCAATTCTTGCAGCTATTCTCTCAAGATCTGGAATTATAGATAGATCGAACTCGTCGCGGATATACTCAATACAGTCCTGTCTTACTTTAATTTCTTCAATATTATTTAAAGGCGCCTCAATCCAGGACTTTAATACACGTTCCCCAAGAACACTTTTTGTTCTGTTTAAAAAACTAAACAGAGATAGAGACCCTTCAATAAGTTCAAGATTGTCTCTTGTTCTTGCATCGATTAATAGTCTGCCATCTTCTTTAAATGGTTCAATCGACCTAATAAGGTTCCCCTTGCCTAGTGAAACCTCCTCAACAAAGTCGACAAGTAGCTTAGCAGCATCTTTTTCATCAACACTTACATTCTCTGACAAAGTGATCTGCTTTGAGCTATCAAGCTCTCTAAACTTAATTGAAGTTCCGGTTAAAGTCTGAATGGTTCTGATCCAACCAGTTCTGTGATCTAGCCTTTCGCCGGCGATTTTTAATGGAACTATTAATTCTTTCGATCCCAGTCTTTTTAATTCTTGGACAAGGGAATCTAATGAATCAAACTGCCTGGTAATAAGGATCCCTTCTTCAATTGATACACTGGCTAAAGAAAATCTATCTCTTAGAACTACCGATGCTAACTTAGAAGAGCTTTTTGATTGCGCCTCAAATAATCTTGCACCAGGCGTGACAATCCTTTCTATGAATCTACTAACGCCATTTTTGCCGAGAACAGGTTCTTGGGAAACTAGAATTGCTGAAAATCCAAGATCAATGAATTTGCTAAGATAGTTATCAATTGCATGAACGGGAACACCGCACATAGGTACAGGGTTTACTTTGTCTCTAGAAGTTAAAGTTATATTAAGTGCTCTTGCTGTTAAAACTGCATCTTCAAAGAAGATCTCGTAGAAATCTCCTACCTGATAAAAAATTACATAATCAGGGTATCTATTTTTAAACTCAACATATTGAGCAAGCATGGGAGATAGCTTTGGTTTCTCAGGGAATAGCGGAATCGCAACAGGCATCGTTACTGAAGAATAGAATAGGTGAACCAAAAAGGTAAAACGGTACCTTTGGAAAACAAATTTCCTAGAGTTGCAAATAGCATGTATAATGTTTAATAATTTACTCAAGAACTAAAGAAAAAGTTAATAATTTAAGCAAGTTACGATGTCTACAGATACTGATATTTTAGAAGATTTTACTGCCAAAGAGTATAAATATGGATTCTATACTGATATTGAAGCAGATTCCCTACCTCCAGGGTTAAACGAGGATACAATAAGATTTATCTCCGCAAAAAAAGAGGAGCCTGAGTTTTTACTTAATTTCAGACTTAAAGCTTATAAAAAATGGTTAACAATGAAGGAACCAACATGGGCTTTCATTCAGTACCCAAAGATTAACTATCAGGATGTAATTTATTATTCGGCACCTAAGAAAAAGCCTGAATTAAAAAGTCTTGATGAGGTAGATCCTGAAATTCTTAAAACTTACGAAAAACTTGGAATACCACTTTATGAACAAAAACGGCTGTCAGGCGTAGCAGTTGATGCAGTTTTTGATAGCGTTTCGATCATTACAACTTACAAAGAACAGTTAGCAAAAGATGGAATTATTTTTTGCTCATTTAGTGAAGCAGTTAAAGATCACCCTGAGCTAATAGAAAAATATCTTGGCTCAGTTGTTCCTTACACTGATAACTATTTTGCATGTCTAAACTCGGCTGTTTTTAGTGATGGTTCGTTTGTCTATATTCCTAAGGGAGTAAGATGTCCTTTGGAGCTTTCAACATATTTTAGAATAAATGCAAAAAATACAGGTCAATTTGAAAGAACTCTGATTGTTGCTGAAGAAGGCTCATATGTAAGTTACCTTGAAGGTTGCACTGCACCCATGAGAGATGAAAACCAGCTTCATGCAGCAGTTGTGGAACTTGTTGCACATAAAGACGCTCAGATTAAGTACTCAACAATTCAAAATTGGTATCCTGGAGATAAGGACGGAAAAGGAGGCATCTATAACTTTGTAACTAAGCGAGGAATCTGTCTCGAGGAACGTGCAAAGATATCCTGGACTCAGGTTGAAACTGGTTCAGCAATAACCTGGAAATATCCAAGTGTAATTCTAAAAGGTGACAACTCTGTTGGCGAGTTCTATTCAGTAGCCGTTACTAATAAAAAACAACAGGCTGACACTGGAACAAAGATGATACATCTCGGTAAAAATACTACCAGCACGATTGTGTCTAAAGGGATCTCAGCTGGAGAAGGGCAAAACACCTATCGAGGCCTAGTTAAGATGATGAAGGGTGCTGAGAATGCAAGAAATTTCTCTCAGTGTGACTCAATGCTTATGGGAAGTAAGTGTGGAGCTCACACATTCCCTTATATAGAGATTAAAAACCCGAGTGCAACCTGCGAGCATGAAGCATCAACTTCCAAAGTTGGCGAAGATCAGATTTTTTACTGTAATCAAAGAGGAATCTCGACCGAAGATGCAGTATCGATGATAGTTCATGGATTTTGTAAAGAAGTCTTTAAAGAGTTGCCTTTAGAGTTTGCTGTTGAAGCAAGGCAGCTATTGAATGTTAGTTTAGAAGGGAGTGTTGGGTAATGTTAGAGGTAAAAGATCTTCACGTTGAAGTTGAAGGAAAGAAGATTCTAAATGGTCTTACTTTAAAGATTGGTGCTGGCGAGGTTCATGCAATCATGGGGGTAAATGGCTCCGGCAAGAGCACCCTTGCTAGTGTGATTGCTGGTAAAGATGGATATGAAATTACTAAAGGAACAATTCTTTTTGAGGGCAAAGATCTTCTTGAAATGGAAGCAGAAGAAAGGGCTCATTTAGGATTATTTCTTGCTTTTCAATATCCAGTTGAGCTCCCTGGAGTTCTTTCAAGTTATTTTTTAAGAACTGCGTTCAACGCTACAAGAGAAGCACGTGGTGAGGCTCCACTATCTGTAGTTGAGTTCTCTAAATATCTAAAAGAACGTGCATCGTTTGTTGAAATGGATGAAGAGCTTTTAAAGCGTGCTGTAAATGATGGATTCTCTGGAGGCGAGAAAAAAAGAAATGAGATCCTTCAAATGGCAGTACTTGATCCAAGGTTCTGTATTCTTGATGAAACTGACTCAGGCCTAGATATTGATGCACTCCAGATTGTTGCAAGAGGAGTTAATAAGTTAAGAGCAGCGAATAAATCATTTCTGGTGATTACTCACTACCAGAGACTTTTAAATTATATTGTTCCTGATTTTGTTCATGTAATGATCGATGGAAAAATCGTTAAAAGTGGTGGTAAAGAGCTTGCGCTTGAACTTGAAGAGAAAGGTTACACTTGGGTGAGAGAAAATGTTGCTTAATTTAGAGGGAATTGCCCCTGAAGATTGGAAGTATACAAGCCTATCAGAGGTTTTAAGCAGGAAGTATACTCTAGGGGAAAAAGTAAAAGCTGAAGGAAGTTTCCTGCCAGGATTTAAAAGTATTCTAGTTGTTAATGGATACGCCGAGAACTTATCAGAGGCAACAGAAACGGACTCAAGCCTCCCATTTGTAAAACTTAACTCTCAGTTTTCACCTGGTTCGCTTGAATTAACTCTAACACCAGATCTTCCAGTGCATATTGTTTATGTAACGAAGGGTAACGATGTATCTTCAAGCCCAGTTTTTTCAAGTCCTAGATGTGATGTTAAAGGCGAAGGACTTTTAGTTGAGAGCTTTATTGGAGAAGGAGCATATTTAAACTGCCCAGTAACTACCTTTGAAGTTAGTCCTAACAAAAGAATTGAGCATGTAAGAATAATTGAGGAAGCTGGAGATCACATCTCAGCAGTACTTTCAAAGTTAAACAGAGATTCTTATTTTTCATCAACAGTTTTTTCATTTGATGGAAAGCTAATTAGAAATGATGTTGTTATGACTCTTGCCGGGGAGAATGCTTTCGGGGTTTTAAACGGACTTTCCATTGGGAATACTTCTCAGCATATAGATAACAACACAGTAATTGATCATCAGGTTCAGAATTGTGAAAGCCGCGAGCTTTATAAAGGGATCTATGATGATAATTCAAAAGGAGTATTTGGAGGGACGATTATAGTAAGACCTGATGCTCAAAAGACAAATGCAATTCAGTCTAATAGAGCAATTTTACTTTCAGATGACTCAACAATCGATTCAAGGCCTCAGCTAAAAATCTGGGCAGATGATGTTAAATGTACTCACGGAGCAACAGTAGGAAAGTTAGATGACAATGCTCTTTTCTATCTAAGATCAAGGGGAGTTCCAATTAAGCTTGCAAGAGCGATGCTTATTAAAGCATTCGCCTCTGAGGTGAAGGTTAGTAATCGAGCGATATCAGATCTGATTGAAGAGAAAATTACTAATAAGCTAACTAAATAGACGATGCCTGGTCAGGCCTCCCAGGGGTGACCCCAAAGCTAACTTTCGGGAACTAATTCAATCTTTGATCCCCAATCAATTAAGTTCATTGGCTCATCAAAATCATCAAACTGAATTCTTAAAGTTAGAACTGGTTTCTCAAGGATCTCAACTATCTCCCCTTCGCCAAATGCTTTATGTTTCACCCTTCTTCCAACTTCTGGTAAAAACTCCTCGGAATGAGACTCTACCTCAAAGCAATCTTCAGGTATTTCATGAATAAATCTGCTCATCTCCCTAAAACGTCCAGCTCTTGATTCAACACAAGAAAGACTAAGCTCCTCTTTTGCCCTGGTGATTCCAACATAGAAAAGCCTTCGTTCCTCTTCAATTCCTCCATCTTCCTCAAAAGATAATGAGTGAGGGCAAAGCCCTTCCTCTACTCCCGTAAAGAATACTTTCTTAAATTCTAAGCCTTTTGAAATATGTAGTGTCATAAGAGATATATACTCAGAAGATTCAGTCCCCGAGCTTGTATCTGATGAGGTCATAAGTGCGACATGATCTAAAAATTCTACTAAAGAATTAAAGTCACCCATTAAGTTCAGAAGTTCATTAATATTCTCTTCTCTTGAAAGAGCTTGTGGATCAGCACTATCAATAAGTTTTTTTATGTAGCCCGTCCTTTTTAAAAGCTCCTCGGTTATCTTTCTAAGTGGTAGACCTTTTAAACCCTTGATGGTATCTAAAAATGGAGCTAATTTTTTATTCTTAACTTCTAAAATTGATCCCCCCCCTGCTTCTTCAATGATCTTTTGAGCAGTAACTGCACCGATACCTCTTGGTGGAGAATTAATTATTCGTTGAAAGGCCACAAAATCGCTTGGGTTATGAATAAATTTCAGATAAGAAATTATATCCTTGATTTCTTTTCGTTCGAAAAACTTTAACCCTCCAAAAATCCTATAAGGAATCCCATTTTGAATAAGAGCCTCTTCGATGGCTCTCGATTGAGCATTGGTTCTATAAAAAATAGCAATTTCATTGAGCGGAACTTTAGATCTGTTAATCTCTGCACAGATTTTTCTTGCTTCCTCACGCTCATGAAAGGCGTGGATTAATTCTAGTTTTTTACCCTCTTTAGTGTCAGTCCAGAGATTTTTCTCTCGTCTATTAAAGTTATTTGAAATTACTGCATTTGCAGCATCAAGAATATATCTTGTCGATCTATAGTTCTGTTCTAATCTAAAGATCTTAGTTCCAGGAAAGTCTTCCTCAAAAGAGAGAATATTTTCAATCTGAGCACCTCTAAAAGCGTAAATTGATTGATCCTCGTCGCCAACTGCAAAGATTGAACCTGTAGATAAGAGTTTTAAAAGTCTATACTGGACAAGATTTGTGTCCTGAAACTCGTCAACAAGAATATGTTTAAATCTGTTTTGGAGCCTTTCTAGTATTAAGGGTTTCTCCTCAAGAAGCTTTACTGTAAAAACAAGCAGATCTCCAAAATCAAGAGAATTCAACTCTTTAAGTTTTTTTTGATATTCGTGATAAACTTGAACTACAAGTTCGTAGAACTGATCTCCACCTTGAGGGATTTCATAGTCATTCTTTGCACGGTCAATCTCTCTTAAAATTCCTGATGGATTAATGTCGTTTCTGTTTAACGATTTTAATATCTGCTTAACTAAGCTTTTACTATCGTCGTTATCAAAAACAGTGAAATCTTCTTTAAATCCTATAGCTTCGCTAAATTCTCTAAGAATTCTTAAGCAGATACTATGAAATGTTCCCATCGTAACAGGCAGTTTGAGCCTGTCTTTCATCTCACCAGCTGCTTTATTTGTGAATGTTACAGCAAGAATTCGTTTTTCCCCTAACGTTTCGTAGAGATACCGAATTCTTTCAGTTAAAACTCTAGTTTTTCCACTGCCTGCGCCTGCAATTACTAATATAGAACCGATCGGGGCATTTATTGCGCTTTCTTGATCTGGATTATTTCTTTTCAACCTTTTCCTTCAGGCTCTTCATTAGTCCAGAAAATTCTTCACGCCGAATGATCGCAGAAAACTCATTACGATAATTAGCAACTAGCCCAATGTTTTCGATAGCAACATCATAAACTTTCCACTGATTGTCTTTTAGGAGCAGTCTGTAATCGATAGGGAACATGCTTCCTTCAGATTTTACAGTTGTTTTTACAAGAGCCTTTGGAAGTTCGACTGATTCATTTTCAAATTGTACCATTCCTGGTTTCACGTTTTCAATTCTTGCAACATAAGTTCTTGCAAGTAGTTCGCTAAAGACTGATACAAATTCTTTTTGCTCTTCTTCGGTTCTATCCTTCCAGTTAGCGCCAAGGCTTCTTTTTGCCATCTCATCAAAATCAAACCGAGGTTCGAGAACTTTTCTAAGCTCTTTTCGTCTTACATCTTTGTTCTCATCGCCAGGCTTTTCAGCTACAACGGCTAGAACTTGATTTAATGTCTCTTTAACTTCATTAAGGGGGGATGTTTCAGCTAATAGAGAACCAACAAACAATAATATTGAAATAAACCTCATAATCATTCTCCTTTTTTAATCAGCTGTTTCGCCAATTCGATTTATAACTTTACCAATTACATCCTCAATGTCTACCGCATCAGTTGTTTCAGTGATTATCCCACCAGGTGGTATTGGTATATCCGAAGAACCTGGGGTGACTCTGATATATCGATCTCCAATGATGCCCTTGGTGTTAATTGATAAAATATCATCTTCGAATAGTGTAACAGAATTATCGATCCTAAGAGTTATAACTGCTTGATGCTTTTCTAAGTTGATTTTTTCCACCTGACCAATTGGAACCCCTGCAATTTCAACAGGAGAGCCATATTGAAGCCCTGAGATATTGGAAAACTTAGCTTTTACCTCGTATTGTCCTTGCATTCCAACTTTTAGTCCAGCAATGCCAACAGATAGATATGCTATAACCCCGACACCTACCAGGGTAAATAGTCCTACTATGAACTCTAAAGTAAAGGTTCGTTTGTTAATGAATTCTGATTGGGCCATGAATGCTTCCTTTTAAGAACTGTTTAATATATGGATCCTGATGAGCAATTATCTCCTCTGGAGTGCCCTCAGCAAAAATTCTTCCCTGAAAAATCATAGCTACCCTATCGCTTACCTGAAAGACTTCAGGAATCTCGTGACTTATCACTACTCCCGTAAAGCCACATCGAGCCTGACATGACTTTATAAGATCATAAACCTCTTGACCATGCTGCGGATCTAGACCGGTATTTGGTTCATCGACTAACAATACTTTAGGATCAAGTATCATAGCGCGAGCCATGCCAACTCGTTTTCTGACACTTAAAGAAACTTGCTGAGGCATAAGATTAGCCACTTTTTTTAATGACAGATCCTCTATTATTGACCAGACTTTTTGATAAACCTGGTCTTCTTTTAGTGATAAATGCTCACGTACTGGAAAGGCAATATTGTCATAGATAGTCAAAGAATCAAGAAGTGCAGCTGACTGAAAGAGCACACCACAATTTTTTCTTATAGAAGTTTTCTCTTCTTCAGAAGAAGCAATTGTCATGTCCTCACCAAAAATAGAGATAGATCCGGAGTCAACCTCATATATACCCAAGATCAATTTAAGCAAAACTGACTTGCCAACCCCTGATGGACCAACTATTGCAGTAATTTTTCCATCAGGAATAGATAGACTTAAATTATCTAAGACTTTCTGAGCACCAAAAGATTTTGAAACTCCCGTTACTTCTATTCCCATCTATTAATCCATAAAAAATTGAGTAAGAATGCTTGTTAAGAAGTAATCAACTACTAAAACAGCCACAGATGCCGTTACTACTGCTTGTGTAGTGGCTCTGTTTACTCCAATTGCTCCAAATCCACAGGTGTGTCCCTTGTAGCAAGCTACCCAACCAAAGATGAATCCAAAAACAACTGCTTTTATTAGCCCAGAGAAGATATCATCAGGGGCTACAGCGGAATAAATCTGAGTCATAAAGGTTCCAGGACTAAGGCCCAGTATTCCAACTCCAACGATATAGCCACCCCAAATTCCAACCGCAATCGACATTGCAGTTAATAGAGGCACTGAAACAAGTGCAGCTAAAAATCTTGGAACCATAAGATATTTAATCGGATCAACAGCCATTGATCTAAGTGCATCAACCTGTTCTGTTATTTTCATTATTCCAAGCTCTGCGGTGCAGGCACTTCCAGCTCTTCCTATCACCATTAGAGCAGTTAAAACTGGGCCAAGCTCTCTGATCAAACTTAAAGCAACTGCTGAACCAGTAAAAGCAACAGCTCCAAATTTTGAAAGGGTAAATTCTGCTTGAACAGCAAGCACCGCACCTGTGAAAACTGAGATAAGAAGAATTACAAGTACTGAATTAACACCGATTGAATATAGCTGCTCTAAGAAAAGTCTAAATCTAAATGGTCTAGAAAATATTGATTTAATTACTTGTACTAAAAATATCCATGAACTGCCCCAGCCTGTAATTGTATCAATTGTAAATCTACCAAGTCTTGCAACCTGCATTCCAGGAACCTGTATCATAAAAATCCCTTTGCTACTAAATAAGATTCTTTTGATGTGCTTCTGCTTGAATCAAGCTCAGTTCTTTGAACAGACTTAAAAGCGGGCTTAATCTCTCTTTTTATAAAATCCTCCACACCAGGAAAAAGTTTCATTACTAAAGTCCCATCCTTTTTTAAGCACTTCTTTGAAAAAGAGAAAGCAAGTTCGCAAACTCTTTCAGCATTCATAATATCAGCGTCCCTGATGCCGGTTAATTTAGCTGACATATCAGAAACAATAACAGAGGGCTCTTTGGTGCACACGTAATCAGCAATATCACTTTGAACTGTAATTACATTTGTTTCCTTAAATGGCTCAAGCTCTGTAAGATCAATCGCAACAACGAGCCCATTGTTTCCTACAAGTTTTGAAGCAACTTGGGCCCATCCTCCAGGCCAAGCTCCTAGGTCGTATACTATATCGCCAGGCTTAATAATCTTATATTTCTTCTGTAATTCCAATAACTTATAGGCGGCTCTTGAGCGATAGCCTTCTGATTTAGCCTTTTGATGGAGATGATCTTTTCGATTGTAGTTTGCCAATGTTTTAACTCTAGTCAGTTCTTGGGGGTCAGGCCGGCAGGCCTGACCAGACAGTTGCTGGCATTTGCCTGGTCAGGCCTGCCGGCCTGACCCCCAAGTACACTCTTATAACTATTTAAAATTGTTCAGTAAATATTTTTAATTAACTTTTATATAGAAAAAGACTTGAAATATATTTATTGTTGATATAGAAAAAGAATAGAACTTTTTGCCAGAGGTTTTTATGATTATGTTACTCGACTGTTTAGCTTTAGCCTTCACTTTTGGATATGTATGTGGATTATTTCTGACCGGTCAGGCTTTCAGCCTGACCTCTAGAAAGGACTGGTTTGTTTCTGATTTGTCCTCTGACACGGACAACATATCAGTCCAGACATAGAGCATGCCTGGTCAAGGTTTGCCTGACCTTACTCCTCTCGGCAGTGAAGGACTGGTTAAAACCAGTTCAGGCATAGTAGGTCTTAGTAGTGCCGATCTACATCCCAATCTTAGCGATCTTAGCTCTTAAATTAAGTTACCTTTTAACAGCAGAACCTGTTGCAGGCTGGGACACTGCTCCCCATCTTTATCTTACTCATCTAATGAGTGGATATCTTTTAGAGGGGAATCTCTCAGGATGGGATGATAACTGGTACGCTGGGTATCCAGCCTTTTCCCTTTATCCACCTTTAGGCTACCTAGTCCTATTAATACCTTGGATAGTTTCCTTTGGAGTAATTCCAGTAACCCTTTCATTTAATTTAATGCTCTATGTTTTACCATTTATACTTTTAGTTTCTGCAATTTATATCGGCGAAAAGAGAGGGTCTCCAATTTTAGGTTTTTTAGCTGCTACTGGTTATCTACTTATCCCAGGGATTTTAGGAAATTTTGGAAATGGTCTTTATGGTTTTTTAGTAATTGGCAATGTTCATGGATTAACAGGATTTATTCTACTTTTATTCTTATTTGATGAGTTATTTGGAAAATGTAGAGTACTTGCGCTTACAATTTTATCTTCAATTTTGATCTTGACCCATCTTTTATCGGCAGTTTTCTTCATAGCAGTTTATGCAATTAAGCTATGTTTTTGGTCAGAGAAAAAATCTCTCATATTGGCAGGAATTTTAACTTTAGCTATTACATCATTTTGGACAATTCCATTTTTAAAACTTCTACCATTTTCAAGTGGAGAGATGATTGGAAGTTTTAAAGATCCTCTTTTTTTACTGTTTTCAGATCTCTCTCCTGAACATCTAAGAAGATATTTACTTATATTTAATAAGTTAAACATCTGGGAGATCCTATCAGGACTTCCGTGGGTATCTCTTTTAGTTGCAGTGATTTTTTTAAGCTATATTAAAAGATATGGATTTAATGCTTTAGCCTTAGTATTTGTTTTTGCTTTGATATTAATTCCAAGAAATATATTTACAGAATTTACTAATACTGCAATCCACTACTACCGTTTTGGCCCGATGTTATGGGTTTTTGTAATTCTGATGGCTACAAGAACTAACATTAAGGGTTGGTTATTAGCACCAGGGATAATCTTAATTCTACTTTTTAGATTCGATCTTATTACCCCAACAAAACTCGATCCTCATATTCCATTTCCTGGAACATTATCCTCAGCGTCAGGAAAAAAAGTTGCTGATAACTTAGTTCAATATTTTAAAGATAATCCACCAAAGGGACGTGTAATTGAGGAAGTAGTGAGTTCAAATCTAAGCTACTTTGGATCGCCTCATATCTTTTCAACAAGACTTCCCCTTGAGTTAGGAATAAAGATGGGAACAGGGCTTCTTGCCGAATCAGCACTTTGCAGTGAAGCATTTCAGGCGCCACTTGCTGCTCTAACAATGCATGAAATTTGGGGCGGAGGGGGGAGGTGGTTAAATAAGAGCTTTATGCTTCAGCCAAGTAGTATTCAGATTCAAAGATTACAGTTTTTAGGTGTTAGCCATGTGATTGTATCAAGCACACGCGGAAAAAGAATTTTTAGTAGATTTAAGGAGATTAAAAAGGTCTTTAACTCTAGTGCCATAGAGGTTTTTGAGCTTCCTAAAAGAGAGTTTTTTCTGGCTCCATATAGACTAGAGGTTTTAGAAGGTGACAAATTTGAAGTAGCCAGGTCTATATTTTTTAATCAGTATCTTTTTAAGGCTCCACCAGTTATGAACCCCCAAGATATTGATATTAAAGGTGTATTTCTTGTCCCAGGTATGACAGAGAGGGAAGAAGTTGAGATGAGAAAAGAGAAATTAAAGGGACTTGATGTAATTACTGCATATGGAGCGATTGATAGATTAAAAATAGAGCTAAAAGGGGAGATTAGTATCAGTAAAAAAGAGGCTTTTAGAAAAGATGGAGCCTTGGTGCCACCATGTTTTAAGCTAGGGTAATTTTGGAAATGAGGTTATAATATACAGATATGAAGAAAGAGCGGGGATCGGGTGTCGGAATGGTACTTTTTGTAGTTGTAGTTTTAGGGATAGTTGCTTTTTTGGTGAGAAAAGAAGCCGGCTCAAGTAACCCAGGGCCATTAGGTGATACTGAAAGGTATAGATCTATCTTAGCATTTAATAACACCGTTCAACTTGGTCTTGGTGATTCAGGAGATCCTCAGCCAATACTAGATTCATTTCGTGGTTCTATAACCCAAGATGGATGTATTGAGCTTCTTCAGTTTGATCAAGGTTCTGGTGAGCATATCGTAACTCACTCATCTGGTGGTGGCTGCGCAACAACTCCATTAGTTGGACGAGATCCTTCGAAAATGTATGCAAGGCTTTCATTAGGAGGAGATGCTGTTGGGGAGATAGAAGCAAATTTAGATGCACCTAGTGTGCAGGGTAATTATGCTCCTCCTGGTGCTGGGTTCAATCAAGGAAATGCTCAAATACCATTACCTCCTGACTTATAAGGTTATTTAATTTGAATCAACGTGGCGCTGTATTAGTAACTCTAACTTACGCTCTTCCGTTAGCAGGTATTGTTCTCTTTGTTTTATTGGCGATAGCTTATTATGTTAACACAACTGTTACTCTTGAAGAGGCTGTTGCTAATGGAGTTAGGACTGCTTCAACAAGAGGTAAAGTAGGAGCTCTTTGGCGAGGTTACAATTCAGATTCTTTACTTATACAGATTCAGGAAGATTTTCCTAATTTTTTAAGTAACTCATTAGTACATCGAGCTCCAATGGGGGATCATTTAAATACATATACAATTTTAACAGAAGCTTGGGGTGGGATCGATTTAGATGGAAGTTCCTTTGAAGAGGTGCCACCACAATATCATCTAGCACTTGCTTTTACACTAGGCTCAATACAAGAAAGCTTAGGGAGTGAAATGGTGAGATATCCATGTGGTGTTCAGGCTGATGGATCTTTAGTTGACTCAGAATTTGCTAATACCCCAGGATGCTTAATTTGTTACCCACTAAGGCATACATTTGAGGGAGATGTTTGCGCCCCAGAAGGAACTTGTAACTGTGATGCTGGTGGTGTTTGCAGCTCATTTAACCATATTCCAGTTGGTGAGCTCTCAAATAGTTTTGTATCAATAGCGTGTAGACATAATCCTAATGATCTATTCTTACGCCCCCTAGTAGGCCTTTTTTCAGCTATAGGAACAGATTTTGAGCAGCAGCTTTTTATCTTTGCATCTAGTTTTCAGGATAAATCAACAGGGCTTTTAGTGGACTAAGTATATGAGGTCACAAAGAGGAGTATCATTAATCTTAGGAGCATTCGCTCTAGTCTTAGGATTGTGGGGGCTTCTCACCTTAGCTTGGCTGCCACTAGTGCACAGAAATGCAAGAATGGAGCTTCAGCTACTAGTTGATGCTGCTTGTGGGGGAGTTTCTAATGAAGATGCACCAGGCCCAGGGATGGTTAATCAAATACCATTTCAGCTAAGAATGTGGGAGGCATTTAGAGCAAAGTTTGCTGAGCCTGAGAGAAAATATGTTGAGGTAACTCGAGCTACTTTATTTCTTGCAACTCCTCCTGAAGCTCCGGCATCACTTTTTAGTCCGGCACCGGGTTCTATTAGTGGTGAAGTATCATCTACTGCAGATTGGAATGGGGTAAATGGCGAAAGATGTTTTCAAGATGGAGTTACTGAACTTGTAACATCTCTAGAACCACTAGCAGGTAATAGCTGTAAGAGTTTGGCTGATGTTATTCCAGTAGCTGCAACTAATAATATAAGAAATTTTGGAAATACCGGAATTTGCAGCATTGAAGGCACTGTAAAGAGTGAGCTATTCGGAATTTCACTAGCATTTCTAGAAGGAGATGAAGAAGATAGAGAAATACAAGTTACCTCTGGCTTTTGGGCTCCAGTAGCTGGCATTAATTCAATTCCGCCACTAGAAGCTCATGGCGGTGCGCCACTTAATCCTGCTAACTCACCAGGGATGGTTATCGCAATTGCACCTCAGATGAGGGATTTAGATCAGATCGTAGATTGGGGGTTAGATAATAGATTTAGATTTCCAGCAGGACATGAATTTAGAAATAATGATGAATTTGATATAGAAGCTTTTCCTTCAAGCTGCTCAAATATTGCTGGAGATTCTGTAGGGCCAAGATTTGGATTTTCTTGCAAGCAAAATATCCCCCTTTACGGAAACATAAAAGGAGAGCTCTTACCTTCAACAGCTATTCCAACCGACATAATTGGACGCAGATACGGCTGTTTAAATCCTCTGATATTAGCTAGAAATATCTTTACTTCCACACTTACTAGTCTTGCAGCAAGGCATGGTCAGTTAAGAGGAAGAACAGATATGTTACTTGTAAATAGCCAGGTCGAAGGTGCTACTGTAGACCCTTCCCCACCTGCGATAATGCTCGAAGCTCCATCAGATATTTTATTCTCGCAGTTTTCACCACCTTATTTATTTTTTAGAGGATATGAACTTACTTCTGGAGCACCATCTCAGCTATCTCCCATTTTTTTCGATGAAGATCCAGTTGTTGGAGCAGATTCGCTTGAAAGATACGTTTCTAGCCAGCTTGCCCACTGCTCACATGTTTACTCAGGACTTGCAGATTCAGCAACATTTCAAACATTTCTTCAAGATCGATTAGCCTTTCTTCCCAATCCTGGATTTAATGGGCCTTATAACTTCTTTCAAGATACCCCGGAACTTTTAGGAGTAAATACCTTAACCGATCTTGTATGGGAGCCAGATGCTTTTGACTTTGATGCAGGCGCAATTTCTGAACCAGAACCACTTCACCCTGCTGTTAGCTCAATGATGCTTGGAGCAGTTAGATATTGCCCTTTCTATAGTAATTCTCAATTTTCTGGAACCAGATGCCAAGATTTTGCTAGTAGAGGTGGGATGCAGCTTTCTCCAGATCTTGAAGGGCTGTTAAATTTTCTTTCAGATCCTAATGGTATTGCTATTAGGCAATCTAGAGCTGGGATAGTAAGAAGAACTGAGACTCTTGATACGAATGTTAGTACAGAAGTAAGAGGAGGAAGCGGCGATTATAATTACCCACTAACTGCTTTAATAGCTCACGACATACCATTAGATGCGAATAATCTTGGCATATTATTTAACAATTATAGTACCCCACCAGATCTACCTGGTGGATTTGCCAATGTTAGACCATTTCATGTCATCTTATTTCCTTCTAGTCCTATAAATACAACCGGGCTTGAGCAGGCTATGCAAATTGCTCCAGGTAATGGCAGGGAATTTTTACATTCAATTACAGTTATTCAACCATGTGAAATTAGAAGAGATGTAGCTGGTGGTAGAAGGTATCCAGATTTTTGTGATGATGATGGAAATCTTTTAGTTGGGAATTTCGGTGGAGAAGAAAACCTTTATAGAATGTTTTGGTTAGCATTAGCCGGAGAAGCAGTACTTCCTGGTAACACTACTCTTCCTGAAGCAGACACTGCCTATGGCCGAGCGTTAGAATTTTTTAGAACAAAGGTGACACGTGCAGCAAGCTTCTTTTAATAGTCAAAAAGGTGCCGCACTTGCTGAGTATGCATTGGCTGCATCTCTAATACTGGTCGTTTGTTTAGTTGCTGGCGCTCTTCTTGTTGGAGCATTTAGAGAGAGAGAGTTTGCTTCATACGAAGCGATTAGTGGACCCGTCCCTTGTCTTCCGGGGGCTGGGAGTGATGATTGTAAGTAAACTTTGTGGGGGTCAGGCCGGGAGACCTGACCAGACAGAAGCTAGCATTTGCCTGGTCAGGATCTATCGTCCACGCAAGTGGACGAAGCAATAATACGGCGGCCTGACCCCCAAGTTCTTAACTCTTAACCGCCACCATCTCGATCTCTACTAGCACTCCTTTAGGAAGCCCTGAAACAGCAACAGTAGATCTTGCAGGTTTTGAATCGCCAAGAAATTCCTCGTAAATTTTATTAACTGCTCCAAAGTTATCCATTGTAGTTAGAAAAATTGTAGTTTTAGCGACCGATTTAAATGATAGCCCTAGATTAGTTAAAACAGAGGAGATATTTTTTAACACCTGAACACTCTGCTCTTCTATTCCACCTTGAACAACCTCACCTGTTTCAGGGTTAAGGGGAATTTGTCCTGATAAAAAAACTAAGTTTCCAGTTTCAGTTGCAACTGAATAGGGACCAATTGCTTTTGGCGCACCTTTAATTTCTGAATGATATTTGATCATAGTAGCTCCTTAATTACTTTAGTTAATTCATCCTTTGAAAGTGGTTTTAGTAAAAATTTTGTTTTCTCCGGATTAACTTTATCTTCAAAATCGATCATCCCATCTGAAAAGCCACCAGAGATTAATATTACTGGCAGATCGCATAATGCCTCATTGGAACGAAGAAGATGAACAAGCTCTCTTCCGTCCATATCGGGAACCAATACATCACTTACTAAAAGTTTTATACTTGGATCTTCTAGTAGCCTTCGCCAGGCTGATGTGCCATTTGATTCCTCTACGACTTCATATTCAGAGAGCATTTTTTTTATAACTTCTCTGTCAATTTCTTGATCATCAACTATTAGTACTTTCATTTTTCCCCTTCATAAGCTGAGCTCGTTTTTTTGATAAAAGTCTCTTAACCCTCTCACTTGCTCCGTTATACGAAGAAGCCTGAAAGGCTTTTGGAGGAGGAGGTAAGTTAGAGAACTTCTCAATTATCCTTTCAAAATAAAACTCTTTTCCAGATTCTGAGAGCCCTTGAGCAATTCTTGAAAGATCCAATAAAACTCTTCTGCTTTGCCCAAGCTCTCCCCCTGTAGCAGAAAGAACCGAGACAAGATCTACCTGTTTTGCTAGATCATCAATCAAGAGTGATATTGCACCACGCTCTCTCTCTTTAGCACGTTCTCTTTTTATAAATGTAGCTAACTCCGCAATTTCACTTAGTTGATCAACCGAATAGGGCTCACAAAGGATTCCATCTGCTCCTAGCTCAAGGATGGTCTTAATAAGGGCGTTTCCCTCATCTTGAGACTGAAAAAGTACAACGTTGGCAGCATCCTCTGTTTTCTTAGAGGCACGGGCAAACTGGAAAAACCCCTGCATCTTTTCGTGGGGGATTCTTTTCGAGACGAATATAATGTCTACTGAATTATCAAGGTACTCTACCTGCGAGATGGCATCTGATATTGAATTAACGCTTTGAAGGTGTCCAAACTTAGGGACAGCTAGGGTAGCCTGTTTAATACGCATCCTAGCGTCTATATCAGGTTCAATGATAAGGGCATTAAACTTTTCCAAAGTTACTCTTAGTTTAGAACATTTTCTGGGCAATTGACCATCTTCTGGTTCATCGATACGCTCTAGGCTCTTGAGACGAAACTTAATCACGATATTCTTACTAGCTTTTGTGCTTTTTATCCCATGGCTTGGATCGAAGAGATTTCATACCAGAGGTGAGGCAAGAGAGGCTTTGGTAATTCAGTCTATCTTAGAGGATAAAGACTGGGTATTGCTCGAGGGTTATGGGGGTGAGCTAGCTTCAAAGCCACCACTTCTTCACTGGATAGGAGGGATAGTAAGTGAACTAGCAGGTGAGGTGAATGAATTTACTTCAAGATCTCCTTCCGCATTTGTTTCTATAGCTTTCTTGATCCTTTGGTTTCTGATCCTTCAAAAGCTTGTAGGCGAGAGAGTTGCAATATTAAGCATATTTATTCTCTTGACTTCTGTTGAATGGTTTAGACTTTCAACTGCATGTAGAGTTGATATGGTTCATAGTGGATTTTTGGCAGCAGGGCTTTTAGGTCTTTATCTTTTCCTTGAAGGTCAATCTAAAGGGCTCTTTGCGGTTTTAGGACTATCAGGCGCATTCCTCGCCAAAGGGCCAGTAGCGATAATCATTCCCAGTTTAGTTGTACTTTTTTATTGCAAGAAATTTCAGCTAAAAAGCGCATTTATTCTTATAGCGGTGAGCTGTATCTTGCCTCTTCTTTGGTATCTATCAGCAGCGAAAGAGGGTGGGAGTGAATTTCTTAGTATATTTTTTAGTGAGAATTTCTCCAGATTTACGGGAACTTTAGATGGACATCCTCATAAAGCATCTGTTTTTTATCTTTGGTTCTCTGTTGTGGTCGGATTCTTGCCATGGACTTTGCTTATTATACCTGAGTATTTGCATCACTCGGTACTGCCCAGAAGTTCTAAGTATAAACGAGATTTTTTAATTCTCTCAGCTGGCGAAAGTGTTTTTGCGAGACTTAAAAGATTATTCCTTGATGCCTACAAAAACTTTAAGGAAAGCTACGGGGAGCTAAATAATTTCAAGAAATATTCATTAATTGTAATACTGGTGACACTAAGTTTTTATTCTCTGCCCGAAGGAAAGCGAAGTGTATATGTTTTAGCTGCTTATCCATTTATATCAGTTTTCTTATCTTCCTACCTTCTTCAGCTTCAATCACGAGGTCATAAGCTTTTAGGTAGTATAGTGATCTGCTTAACATTGGTTCTGTTAGCAGTTTTTTTAAGTGGTTTTGGTTATATTTTTCTTGCCCCACTTCTAACTTCAGATCCAAAGCTTTTATTTTTTGCAGAGGTTTACAGAAAAGGACTTGAAGGACTTTCTCTTATTCAAAGCTTACTATTACTATCACCGCTTGTTACTGGAGCCTGGATCATTCTTAAATGGTCTCAAAGCTACAGAAGAAGTTTTATACCATTTGCATTTTATTTCTTTTATTCTTGGTTCCTTTCTGTCTCAGCAGTGTTAGCGCCAATATATGGGAATGCTATTTCAGCAGTTGGATTTTCTGCAGCCATTAATCGCGAATTCAGTCAAGAAATCCAATTATACTCATTTAACTATGAGTTCTATGGAGTAAGTTTCTACGCAGACAGAGATATCATCTCGAAGGAAAATAATTTTTTAGCAGGAGATCTAGTAATCCTATATGAATCAGATCTTCAAAGATTAAGAGATATATGGCATGGGGAGGTTGAGACCTTGCTACGCTCTCAAAAGAGCATAGAGCATCCGATGCAATATGTGATTGTAGTAAGGTTAAAAAGTGTCTGAAATTATAGATGCAGCTTTGATGGGGCTAGTTGAAGGTTTGACCGAGTTTATCCCTGTTTCAAGCACTGGGCATCTTATTTTATTTGGAGATCTAATTTCCTTTGAAAGAGATCCAACATTTAAGATTGTTATACAATTCGGAGCGATTCTATCTGTAGTCTTCCTTTACTGGAAAAGATTCTTATCATTAATTTCAACTTCAACGACTACGGGGCTATCTGGAATAAGGGGGATGTATCTTCTAGCTATTGGGTGCGCCCCAGCAATGATTTGCGGTGTACTTTTTCATAAAACTATTACAGAAGTCCTTTTTCATCCTATACCAGTAGCAATGGCACTAATCGTCGGAGGATTTATGATGTTAGTGCTTGAAAGAAAAGTAGAGCCAAAAGTTTTTGAAGTCGATGAAATTAAACCTCGGCATGCTTTACTAGTAGGACTAGTTCAATGCTTAGCTCTTTGGCCAGGAATGAGTCGGTCAGGAAGTTCGATTGTAGGAGGATTACTTTCAGGTCTTTCAAAAAAAGTAAGTGCTGAGTTCTCATTTATTCTAGCTGTTCCGATGATGACTGCTGCCTCTGCTTATCAACTCTTCAAAACATGGAATCAATTAAGCTCGGCCGATTTGTCTGTTTATCTAGTAGGTTTAGCGACATCATTTGTTACTGCGCTTTTAGCAATTAAGGTTTTCCTAAGTATATTATCACGGTACTCATTTGCTCCGTTTGCCTGGTACAGGATTGGGCTAGGTATTATCGTTTTAATTTTACTTAGGTAGTTTTTTAAATAAACAAAAAACGATCTTTTCCTTCTTATTCTCATTGTTAATACACTCTTGTTTTGACCAAGCATCAAAAAGTCGATCATATTCTGGTGTTGCAAGAGCTAAGTCTGCATTTTGATCAATTTTTAGTCTTCTTAGATAAAAAAGTTGCCTTCTTGAAAGCCCTCCCGACCCATCTATCATAGGGTTAATACCTTCAAGTCTAACTGGAATATTTTTTAGCCTTTGAACTAGCAGATCGATATTTTCTATTTTGTTGTCATTTACAGCTCTTTTTAGAATTGGAGCAATGTCTCTAAGGGAAAAAATCAAAATTAATAGAAAAGTTAATGGCATAAATTTTTTTGAGAAGATTAAAGCTCTCCAAGCTACATAGCCAAACATAAGCCAAAAGCTTGGCACTACTGGAAATAGATACCAGGGGAGTCTTGAGCTGAGAAAACTTAATATAACTAACCCGAAGGATCCCCATAGAAAGAGAGCACCTGTTTTTTTGAAATTAAAAATGGATAGAAGTCCAAGAAATATCATCCAGCTAGAGCCATAACTGCTTCTTAAAAAGAGATTTCTAAAGTAAAGAAAAAAGTCTTCCTGGTTATGGTGACCTTCGCCGATTAGTCTCTCAGAAATGTTAAATTTAAGAGTGCCGATTGTTGATTCAAAATCAGTTGCTAAATGATATCCCAAAAATAGAAAAACAGGAGCGACCCCTGTAATTATACTAAAAATAGGAATGCGACGCCTTTCATATAAGGCCCAAAGGAGAATAAAAAATGCGGGAAGAAGCCCTGAGATCCATTTAACTGAAGTGCCAACAAAGGTCCCTAGAAAAACTAAAAGCCGCTTTTCTTTTAGAAAACCAAATATTGTTAATAGAACTCCGAATAATAATGCGCTATCTTGTACTCCAACCCTAATTCCATGGTCAAAAAAGATCTGTCTTCCAGATGCCATACAAAGAACCGCAAAGATCCCTGGGATTAAACTTCCAAAATATGAATTAGAGATTAATATCAATAGTATTGCGCTTCCTATTCCGCAAAGAGCGGGGATGATTCGATAGACAAAGTTTTCATCTCCAAAAAGCTTTATAAGTCTTGATGTAAGAAATATCTGAAGTGGAGGTTTATTAAGATAAGTAGTACCAAAAAATTTGGGATTTACTAGTGTGCCATCAAAATTAGCCATCTCCTGAGCCACAGCACTATGGATTGATTCATCGCTTCTTTTAATTGAGTAGTTTAATGAAACTAAAGAGATAAAAGCGACTAGAAGTATAGAGATAAGGGCAAAGAGTTTATTCATTAGTGGACTAGGAATTAATACTTGTATGGTGTGGTTTTAACCAGTCTTAAGTTACTTGGGGGTCAGGCCTTCCGGCCTGACCCCCAAGTAGAAGGAATCTATTATTCATGGTGTAGTACTAAGGGTAACTACTCTGCGAAACTCTGAGTCCTCTGCGTATAAATAAGATAATTTATGCTATCGAATTGATTTTTGGATGATACTTGAGATGAAAAACGGTGAGAGAATGGAACCAACGCATCAAAACAAGATGCCATATCGCCAGAATAAGCTCACTGACTTATTAGGCTTAAAAAACCTATCAATCAAACCTTACAAAAACCGATCTAAAACAATCTAGTATGGCTAAACCTTAAAAAAACCGTTTTAAAACGACGTAAGCTCCACCTCTCTGTATACCAATATCGGCTTAAAAAGCTGTTTGCTTCAGCAGAAAAATCGATAAAGACTTAAGTATTTGTAAATACTCAATATCTACTCAGTTTGAGGAGCTTCTTCTGCTACTGTACCCATCACCTCATCGGTGGCTTCTGCTGCGTCTTGCATGGCGCCTTCAGCCTGCTCTTTCATAGCTCCCATAGCTGCTTCTGCATCATTCATAGCTTCGCCCATTGCTGCTTCAGCCTGCTTCATTGTAGCTTCTGCGGCTTTTGAGGCTGCTTCTGCTGCTTCTTTAGCCTTTTCGATTGCTTCTGTTTGCTCTTTATTTTTACATCCTGCAAATAATGCAAGCGATACAAGTAACACTAAAATTTTTCTCATAGGTAGTCTCCTTCTGAATATACCAAGCGATAGCGAGTTTTACCTTCGGCAAAACTCTTAATCGCATTAGTATATGAACTCCTAACACTAACAGACGAGTCTATCAAGCAGAACAGCAGCAGCAGATCTTACGGATAAATGATTATAATCTGATGGTCCAATTATGGGCTCAATAAAGAGATCACATCTATTAATTAGTTCAGGGCACATTCCCCATCCTGTACCAAGGACAAGGAGATAGGGTTTTTTATCTGATTTTATGAGATCTCTAACCTGAGAAAAGGCTATTCGACCTTCCCCAGCTCTTCCATCAGTTGCTAAGATTATCGGTCGCTCTGATTCGGTTTGAGTAATTTTATTAATTGCGTCATCCAAAGAGCCTACTATCTCAACAATTGATAGAGCCTCTTTTCTATCTGGATTATAGGTTGCCCCATATCCGTCTTCCCAGTGTTTTTTTAAAGTTCTGCCAAGATTTCTAAGCGCTTCGGATGGGTGAGCTATAAATAAAGTTTTTACTCCGTATGTTCTTGAACTTCTGGCAATGTCATGTACATCGATTAAAGTAAGTGATGTGGTGACGATCTCACTTTTTTTATTGAGCATTCCCTCATGTAAAAGAACAACGTACAGATTACCCACGTCTCCACCTTTCAATCTCTTCGTGGTTTCCTGAGAGAAGAACCTTTGGAACTGACTTACCTTCAAAGACCTCAGGCCTGGTGTACTGCGGAGCCTCAATATGTTGATTCATATATGACTCCGATACTAGTGACTCTGCGTTTCCAAGAACGCCAGGTATAAGTCTTACAATGGACTCCGTAATTACCATACTAGGAGCTTCACCTCCCATACAGACAAATTCGCCTAATGACAGCTCCTCATCGCATAGAAGCTCCGAGACTCTTTGATCTACACCCTCATATCTTCCGCAGATGAAAGTTAATGAATCGAGCTTTGATAGCCTAACTGCATCGGATTGTGTAAATTTCTTACCGGAAGGGGAAAGTAAAATAGTGTGACTTTTAGGAAGACTTTTAACTGCTTTAAATATAGGTTCAACTTTCATAACCATCCCAGGGCCTCCACCATATGGAGTATCATCAACTTTATAATGAGGAGGCTCTGCAAAGTCCCGTATGTTTACTACTTTTGTTTCCAGTAAGTTGTTTGCTACTGCCTTTCCAATAAGGCTGGATGAAATGAAATTATCGAAAAAATTTGGAAAGATTGTAAGGTAAAAAACCTTCACTTAGCTTTCGCTTTCCTTGCCTTTCTTTTTGCTTTGATTTTTTCTCTTTTTGCTTCAACTTTCCCTTCGTAGTAGCCAGGGATCTCTTTCTTTAAGATGTTTTGAACTGTTAAAGATGGAATAGCTCCATTATCTAAGAACTTTTTAATTAGATCAGTTTTTAAAGAAACTAACGGTGGATTTGAAACTGTATTATATGTTCCAACTACCTCGATAAACTTTCCGTCTCGTCTTGAAGCACGCTCGGTTGCAACTATTCTGTAAAATGGTCTGTTTCTTTGCCCGTGTCTTGCTAGTCTTAGTACTACTGCCACAAATTCTCCTTTAAAGGGCAGTGAGTATATCAGAAACTAGAAGTAAATCGAGTGCTTAAGGAATATCTAGTAATTTCGGGATGTTATAAGAGCAACTGGACAGCTCTCCTCTTTAGCACATTTTAATAGTGCATATAAACCAGCAAGAGAAGATGGGTGAGCTGAGACAGGCATGAGTTCAGATAGTTCTACTAACTCATCGTCATTTGCTCCTACTGCTCCACTAATAACACTTAGTGCCTCGTCTCCATCTATAGAGGCCCAATTGATAAGAGGTTCGTTTATCGAAGTTTCCCTAAGAGATTTCGGATCCAAAGATTCACATTTTTTTAGTCCTTTTTGATACGAGGTAATGATCGGATTTTGTTTAGTTGATCCAGCATAAACTCTAAGACCACTTAAACTTATTCCAACAATCGTAGTTCCGTTTGAAACGGGCACTCCAACAGCAGAAGCTTCAGGGATCTCCTTAAGGATCTCTTCACCAATTTTTTTATAGACCTCAAACTCTAACTTTGAATTCTGTCCTCCTGGATTTGCGTTATAAGGAGCATTTTTACCTGACTCGATCACGCACTCCTCATAGCTAAGTGGCTTTCTTATTACTTTAGCTCCATAAGATTTTATCTCTTCAATTCTTGGACTTTCAAATGATTCAGGTATCCAGATCTCTACAACTGTATTCATTTCAGAGCCTTTTTTTGCCAATGCTACCCCTAAGTTACCGCACGATGCAGCTACGACCTTCTTTCCATTTGCCCTTTCTAAGTGGAGTGCGGCTATTCTATCTTTATGAGTTCCAGTAGGATTATTCCCCTCGTACTTAAGGTATAGATCTTTTAATCCTAGCTTTATTGCTAACTCTTTCGCGTGTATAACCTGTTTGGTCATGCCAGTCTTTGTCTTTGATTTTGATAGTACAATAGTTTCTCTTGAAACGCTCGATCTATTGGCTCAGATCTCTGGGGCTGATGTAGGAAAAGTTAAAGCTATCACTGATGCTGGAATGTCAGGGGGATTACCTATAGACAAAAGCCTTGAGAAAAGACTCTCACTAATGAAGCTAACTAAAGCTCATATAGAGAAGGCTACAAAAATTCTTAAAAAAAATATCAACCCGTCAATTCAAAAGCATAAAAATCAGATAAAAAAACTTAATGCAGTGATAGTTTCAAGCGGATTTCATGAGTGTATAGACCCAATAGCAAAAATCTTAGGGTTTAAGAAAGTTTATGCAAACAAATTTACCTATGATTCAGCAGGAAATGTTACCGGTTTTGATAAAAAGAACCCACTATCAAAACCAAAGGGGAAAGTGGAAGTGTGTAGGTCCCTTGGTAAGGATGTATATATTATTGGAGATGGGGCTACTGATTTAGAGGTTTTTGAAAGCGGAGCAGCTTCAAGATTTTATTACTATGCTGAGTCTGTACTGAGAGAGAATGTTGCAAGCAAAGCATACAAAACCGTTTATGGTTTAGATGAGATACTTTCTGAGAATGAGCTTCCTACCAGGTACTCATTTCCTAGAAGTAAGTTAAGAGTTCTTCTTTTAGAAGGGATAGATAAGAACGCTATAAAAACCTTAAAGAATGAAGGTTATAGAGTTGATCATTTCCCTAAAGCACTCAGCGAAGATGAGCTGATCTCGAAAATAGGGGACTACTCAGTACTTGGCGTGAGATCCAAAACTAAACTAACAACAAAAGTTCTTCATGCAGGAAGGAGGCTTCATGCAGTTGGAGTTTTCTCTGTAGGAACGAGTGGAGTAGATCTTAAAACAGCAAATCAACTCGGCATAGCAGTATTTAATGCTCCCTTTAGTAATACAAGAAGCGTAGTTGAGCTTGCTATAGGAGAGATTATCTTTCTTCTGAGAAACGTGTCTGATCAGGTGAGACTTGCACACTCTGGCGAGTGGCAAAAAACAACTGGGCGTGAGGTAAGAGGAAAAACGTTAGGGATTATTGGATATGGAAATATTGGCTCTCAGCTTTCTGTTCTTGCAGAAGCTTTAGGTCTTGAGGTTGTCTATTACGACATATCTCCAAGGCTTTCCTTAGGGAATGCAAGGCCATGTAAAACTCTAAAAGAGCTATTGAAGATCTCTGATGTAGTATCAGTACATGTTGAAGGGAACAAAACCCTAATCGGTGAGAAAGAGTTAGCGATGATGAAACATGGCTCGATTCTTTTAAACTTAAGTAGAGGAAAATGCGTGGATGAGGAAGCGCTTGCTAGATCCATAAAATCTGGGCATCTTGGCGGCGCAGGTGTGGATGTGTTTCCTAATGAACCTAAATCAAATGGTGAACCATTCTTCTCGCCTCTTTGTGGATTACCAAATGTTATACTTACCCCTCACATTGGAGGTAGCACAGTTGAGGCTCAAGGCGCGATTGGAGAGTTTGTATCAGAGAAGTTGTTGGCATTCTTAAATTTTGGTGATTCAACCGGCTCGGTATCCATTCCCCAGGCAAGAGTTTCAGGTAGAGGAACAAGAATTCTTCATCTCCATAAAAATGTTCCCGGAATTTTAGCACAGGTGAATGGAATCTTAGCTGAAAATGGAGTTAACATTCTCGGTCAGGAGTTAAAAACAAACAGTGAAGTCGGATATATGATTACTGATGTTTCAAAAAAGCTACCAGATACCGTGCTAAATAAGCTTCGCTTAATTCAAGACACTATTAAACTAAGAATAGTATACCCATGAAAATTTACTTTACACCTGGACCTACAAAAGTACATCAAGAGATAGGTGAGTGGTTCATTGAAGCTAAAGATGTTGTTTCAAGATCTCACAGATCTTCCTGGTTTGAAGAACTTTTTGGATCATTAAAGCTAGGTCTCAGATCGCTTTTGAATATCCCCGAGAATTATTCCATTGGATTTTTTGGGTCAGCTACTGAAGTTTGGGAGCGTGTGAGCGAAATAAGCTCTAAAAGCTTTCATATTCGTGCAGGAGAATTCGGAGAACGATGGGAGCGTTACGCCAAAGATCTCGGCAAAGAAACCAGCGGCATAGACATCCCTTCAAGCTTTAATGAGGGATTTTCTAAGGTTAAAGGAATAAAGGATTTTCTTTGTGTAACGCTTTGTGAGACGAGCACAGGGTTTTGGTTCAGTGAATTTGAAGAGCTAAGAAGAAACAATCCAGAATCAATTATTGCAGTTGATGCAGTATCAGCTGTTCCCTATGCAAAAATTGATTTTAACTTAGTGGATACAGTTTTGTTTTCTATTCAGAAAGGCTTTTGTCTTCCAGCAGGTCTAGGGGTTGGAATATTTAGTGAAAGAATAATTGATATTGCTAAAAAGTCTTCCTTTAAAACATTTCATTCAATAGACCGAGTCTCAGAGCTTTCTTCAAAAAACCAGACAGCCGAGACTCCAGCAGTATTGCAAATTTTCCTTTTAAAGAAAGCCGTAGATAAATATCTATCTATTGGAATTGATCGCATTAGAAGAGAAACAGAGGAGAAAGAAGCTTTACTTCTATCTTCGATTAAAAACTATGTTCCTTTTATCGAGACTGAGAGATATCGCTCAAAAACAGTGCTAACTTTCGTTGGGGAAGGGGCAAGTACTCTTAGGGCTTCTTTAGAAAATCAGGGGATCTATATTGGAAGTGGATTTGGCGATTACAAGTCTACAATGTTCAGAGTTGCAAATTTCCCATGTCATACAAAAGAAGAGTTTCAGCAGTTGATTGAGGCGATGAAGTAGACGGACATTTTTTTACTTGGGGTCACCCCTGGGAGGATCTGTCGTCTGCGTTAGCAGACGAAGAAAAAAATTGGGGTCAGGCCGGGAGGCCTGACCAGGCAAGTCCCCTCTAAAAAGTTACTCCTATATCTATTCCAGCCCAGAACTCATCGTCAGTGAAATCATCAATTCCAAATGTATAGTTTGCATTTGGATTTAGAGTAACTGAGTCAAGCTCAAGAGGAACTGCAAGGCCTAGGGTTACCTCAACTAACCCATCATCTGCGTAAACTTTCTCTGAATTCGATGCAAATCCTAAATTAGTTGAAGGAACAAGGGATATTTTTTCTAGATCTAATGAATGACTCAAATTTAGATTGTAATACTCATACTTAAACTCGTTATAGTCGCTATAAAAAGTAAATACTGGGCTTAAAAGAGTATCCTCAAAAGCAGCCTCAACGAATATTTCATTTGAGTTTACAAGACCAAAATCTACGTCTTTGCCCCTCGGAAAAGTGTACCAGATATGACCAACAGAAAGTCCTACTTCTTCTATCGGAAGAGTATAGCTTGCAGCATAATCAACTTCAGTAAAATCATTTCCAATGTCGTCTTCTCCTTCAAGTGAGAAGTGACTCCAGATATCTCCATTAATAGATCCCATATCTCCAAGCTCATAGCTCCCTATAAGCCATGGTTGAGCTGAAACTCCATCATAAAGATTAAATCCTCTATCCATAAATTTTGAGTAAATTCCAAGCTCAGCAGTTATTTCCTGAGCTAAAGAGACTGAAGCTAATAAAAATATAGTAATTAACCGTTTCATGCATTTTAGGATCGCAAGAAAATTAAGGTTTAGTCTACCCCCAATATTCGCTCAATATTTACTCAAGCCTTGGAAATAAAGGATCTCCAGGTGTAACATTTTCAGAGCTTCTAATAAGCTCATTGCCCTCTAATTTGTATCCTAGCCTCTCTAAAAGCTGGCTAGATCGCTCGGGCATTACAGGAGAGAGCCATTTTCCAGCCTGTAATAAAGATTCAAAGACAACGCTCAATGTCTCTGCTGCATGAGGAAGATCATCTTTTGCTTTCTTCCATGGGGCTCTAATGTCAATGTACTTATTAGTCGCTGAAAGAAGATCTATTATAGCACCAATTGCACTTTGAGGTTTTAATTTTCGAACTTCTGCTTCAATGATTTTTGGAAGCTCAATTATTTGAGCTTTAAGAATTTTTGATTCTTCGCCTAAAGTATTAACTTCTGGAACCTTCGAATCAAAATACTTAACAATCAAGTTTAAGCATCTACTTAAAAGATTACCTAAATTATTTGACAGTTCAGCGTTTAGTCTTTGAATGACAAGATCTCTTGAAAACTGAGCGTCATTTCCTAATACCACATCACGTGCTAGAAAATATCTAAGTCCATCAACTCCAATTTCTTTTCTAAGATCTAAAGGCTTAACTACTGGACCTTCCGATTTGCTCATTTTCTTATTGTCACCCGTTAGCCACCAACCATGTGCAAAAATTGCTTTGGGGAGTGATTCTCCAAGGGCTAAAAGCATTGTAGTCCAGTAAACTGTATGGGTAATTAAAATGTCTTTTCCGATTAAGTGAACAACATTAGGCCAGAATTTTTTATATTTTTCTGTATTAGAACCTCTGTATCCGATAGCAGTTGCATAGTTTAAGAGTGCATCAAACCAAACATATGTAACAAAATTCTTATCGAACGGAAGCTCGATTCCCCATGATAATCTTTCTTTAGGTCTGCTTATACAAAGATCCCCAACCTCTCCTCGTAAAAACCCAAGAACTTCTGATTTTTTGTGATCAGGTTGAATAAAATTTGGATTTGTTTCGATATAAGAAAGTAGAGCATCTTTATATTTAGACATTCTAAAGAAGTAATTACGCTCTGATACCCGTGTTACTTCTTTGCCCATTGGGCTCTTACCATCTATTAGGTCTTTCTCTGTATAAAATATCTCTTCACTTACTGAGTACCATCCATCATAGGTGTGCTCATATATATCTCCTCTATCAAAGAGATACTGTAAAGCACTTTGAACTCCCTTGTAGTGAAACTCTTCAGTGGTTCTCATGAAAATATCATGACTTGAGTTTAGCTCTTTCCAGATCTCTTTAAATTGAACAACCATCTGGTCGCAGTGCTCTTTTGGAGGAAGGCCGCGAGCCTTTGCTGCTTGTTCGACTTTTTGACCATGCTCATCAGTGCCGGTTAAAAAAAGAGTCTCTTCTCCGAGGAGTCTATGATACCTAGCAAGTACATCAGCAACTATAGTGGTATAGGCATGACCAAGGTGAGGGGTGTCGTTAACGTAGTAAATTGGGGTGGTAATATAAAAGGTCACATAAGAACGGTAGATTGAGAATAATTGAAGGTCAATAGAGTTGGACTTAATGTCAGGCTTCTAAGGCTACGTAGGACAAGAAAGCCAGACCAGGCAATATAGGTTTATCTTCTCCCGCCTAGCATGCTCATCATCCCACCCATACCCATTTTAGAGACTTTCTCCATCATCTTCTTCATATCGGTAAACTGTCTAAGAAGACGGTTTATCTCTTCAACCGAAGTACCTGAGCCGCGAGCTATCCGTTTTCTTCTGCTTCCATCGATAATATGGTGCTTTTTTCTTTCTCCAGGGGTCATTGAGAGAATTATAGCCTCAATTCTCTTCATATCTCCTTCTGCCTTTTCCGAGTCGAAATCTTTAAGTGCTTTGCCAACGCCAGGTATCATACCCACTAGTGAGCCTAGGCTTCCCATTTTTTTAATCATTCGCATTTGGCCTAAAAAGTCTTCCAGCGAGAATTCACCCTTCTTTAGTTTTTTCTGAAGAGCCTCAGCGTCTTCGATTTCAATATTTGCTTGAGCCTTTTCAATAAGACTTAAAACATCACCCATTCCTAAAATTCTTGAAGCCATTCGTTCAGGATGAAACACCTCTAGTGCTTCAAGTTTTTCACCAGTTCCAGAGAATAGTATTGGACTTCCTGTTACTGATTTCATTGAAAGCGCAGCTCCACCACGAGCATCGCCATCAAGTTTTGTTAGGATTATTCCGGTAAGGCCAAGGCTCTGATTAAAACTTTGAGCAACATTTACCGCCTCCTGCCCTGTCATTGCATCAGCAACAAGAAGAATATTATGTGGAGAGATCTTCTCTTTGATCTCTACTAATTCTTTCATTAGCTCAGAGTCTACCTGTAGCCTACCTGCTGTATCTACTATTAGAGTATCTAGTCCTTTTAAAAGAGCTTCCTTTTTTGCTTGTTCTACTATCTCTACAGGATCTTGATTTGCCTTAGAGTTAAAAACTGGAATCCCTATCTGGTTCCCTAAGATGGTTAACTGCTCGATTGCAGCAAGTCTATAAACATCCGCTGGAACAAGATATGGACGTCTTTTAAAAGTTTTCTTTAAAAGAAGAGCAAGTTTCCCTGCAGTAGTTGTTTTACCTGATCCTTGAAGCCCAACTAAGAGAATTATAGCTGGAGGAGGGACGCTTAAGTTGAGCTCTGTGTTTTTACCACCAAAACTTTCTATTAGCTCTTCATGAACTATTTTTATGATCTGTTGATCCGGGGTGAGGCTTTTTAGTACCTCTTGACCCTTTGCTCGCTCAGCAACTCGCTCAGAAAAGGACTTTGCAACTTTAAAATTAACATCTGCCTCTAAGAGTGCCATACGCACTGCCTTCATAGTTTGATCTATCTGGGCTTCGTTAAGTACACCTCTTCCACGAATAGATTTAAGTGCATTTGAGAGCTTTTCTTGAAGAGTGCCGAACATTTGACTCGATTATCACAGAAATTTACGAAAAATACCTAATTTCCCTCTAAGATTTTTTCGTGTTTTTAAAAAAAAGATATCAAAACATAAAGAAGATCTTCTTTATTGACGAAGATTAGAAGTGCCGTGGCAAGGAGTAAGCCATGGGGGTAAGGTAGTTATGAGTAGTATAGAAGGAATTTCACGTCGCAGCACCCCCGACGTAAAGGTCAAGGAAGCAGTTCAGAAGCAGCCTGAAACAGCGCAGCTTCGCGATAAAGTATCTGTTTCAACCAATCAATCAACAAACCAATATGTATCTTTAAACCAGGCAGTATCTTCTGTTCGTGTTACAGCTGAGATGGTAGGACGAGTTGAGAGAGTAGTGAAAAGCTTTCAAGGGGTAGTTGAGCAAAGGGAGAAAGAACCACAACCTCACAGAAAAGAGAGACTTGAGAAAGAGGCAAAATCCTTGATCTCTGCACTTGAGAGTGATTATGAAGTGAAGTCTGAAAAGATTAAGATCCAGGCTGAAGAGATTCTTGGTGAGTCACTGGAGCTAATTCTCCCAGAACTTACAGCTGATAAGCTTGGACTAAAATCAGTTTCTCTGAAGGATACTATAGTTGAGATTCGTAAAAAGGTTGACCAAGCGCTATTTGCAATAGATGGAGCAAAGGAAGAACTTTCAAAAGTTGAAAAAGAAGTGCGTGATGTAATTGTTCGCACTGAAGTTGCTAAAGAGAACATAGAAGCTTCAAAGGCTTCTCTTAGAGATGTAAATGCAGCTGCAGTTCAAAGCTCAAAAGTTGCATCCAATATACTTTCTGAGGGGTCAAATGCACTTGAAGCTGTTAGTGAAATAAAAAACCCGTTAGGGCTTTTGGGTTCATAGCTACAATTGCTTCTGATACAAAATCAAAAATAATGGTATAACCATTATTGTGGTAATCTTTGTTGTTCTATTACTTTTTGTTAACTTAGGACAATCACAGGATTTTTCTCTTCTTGGGGGAGAGCTGACCTCAGATTTACCTGGCAGGCATGCAATTCAAGTTGCCGCACCAAATGTAGTAACTCAGGAAAGAAGAGATCTGCAACTTTCTGGATTCACTCCCTTTCATCAGATCTTTTCGCGCGAAGAGGGTGTAGGTCCAAAGTTCACAAGTTCAAGCTGTGGGGGATGTCATATAGAAAATGGTAAAGGGCCACTGGATTTAGAATCAAAAAGAACGACTGGTAGTTCTGCAGTTATAAAGATTGGTCTAAGAAGTAGCAATGGTTTTCCTAGACCCGTAAGAAGGTTTGGTAATCAGATCCCACTCTTTAAAAGATCTAACATCAGAAAATATAAAGTCGAATTACTTTGGGAAAAAGTAGAGGGTCGTTATCCAGACGGAACAAGGTACTCCCTTCGTAAGCCAAAACTTTCATTTAAGCTCCCTCTTGGAGTCAATCCAAAAAGAGTTGTTACATCGATAAGAATGTCACCTCCTATGATTGGTATGGGGCTATTAGAGAGTATTCCTGATGAGACAATAATATCGCTTTCAGATCCCTTTGATCTGAATGGAGACGGAATCTCTGGTAGAATAAATCTAGTTCCTGATGTTGAGAGTGGATCTACTAAAGTAGGTCGGTTTGGATTTAAGGCCTTACATCCTTCTGTAAGGCAACAATCAGCAGCAGCATTTTTTGGCGATATGGGGCTTACCACAAGTCTTTTTAATAATTCAAACACAGAAGCTGAAATAAGTGATGAGACTTTGTTCAGGCTTGTTATGTATCTAAAGCTTGCTGGGGTTCCAAGAGCAAGGCTGCAAAATGAGCAACCTATCGCTTTAGGTCGTGAGTTGTTTCAATCAATAGGGTGCTCTGATTGTCATAAACTACAACTTAACACTAGCTCATCAAATGATCCCGAACTCGATTCTCAGAATATTTTACCGTACACTGATCTTCTCCTGCACGACATGGGTAAGGGGCTAAGTGACGGTTTTAATGAGTTTAGCGCTAAAGGCTCTGAGTGGAGAACAACCCCACTTTGGGGTCTAGGATATTCAGTAGCTGATGTGGACAGACTTTTTCTTCATGACGGAAGAGCTAGAACAATAGAGGAGGCAATACTGTGGCATGGGGGCGAAGCTAGTCGCGCTAGAAGAAATTTCAAACAACTAAGTGCAGTTGAAAGAGCTCTTGTTTTAGAATTTCTAAGGAGTCTTTAAAATAGCCTAGAAAGAGCGTATCTAAGAAATAACTTAGCAGGTCTTTTACACTGAATTCTGACAGGTTTATCGAACGCTGGAGTTGCAATGCACTCCCAACGCTCAAGTCCAAGCTGATTTAATTTAGCTTCAAGCGCTGCTGTTGTAGGTGGAGTTTCATAGTCGAAAACCTTGTACTCAAAGCTTAAAATCTTTTCTATCTCCTCTTTAGAGAGCTTTGAGATATCATTATGACTGGGGAGCTCCTCTTTAAGCCTCTCTACATTGCTTTGAACGATACTTGAGGCATCCTCGGCAAGTTTAGAGAGATCCTGGTTTTGCTCGCAGCCAACAATTAAACTAAATATGACCCCTAAAATTAGACCGATTATTAAGTTTTTCATTACTACAGCTTGACCAGTCATGGGCTTTTAAGCAAGCCTCAGATCCTGTGTATTCTTTAATATTTAGTAAAGGACAGATAGATGAGTGTATAGGGCGCTTGGCTTTAGAGTTAACCCCCATAATGAGCGAAGAAACAGTGGCTATCCCTGTTTTAAAGGGTGGGATGTTTTTTGCAGCTGATCTACTTCGTGCCCTACCATATTCAGTCTATATTTCTCCTGTAACAGTCAGCTCATACAGGGAGAATGAAGTTCAGGGTAAGGTAAAAATTTTAGGAACAGAGGATGTATCTGGTAAACAAGTTTGTCTGATTGACGATATCTGTGATTCTGGTAAGAGTTTCTTAGCTCTGAAAGAAGCATTAAAAAGGGCAAGATCGATAATCACTGTTTCACTGATAAAAAGAGCGAACTCGCCCTTTTCGCCCGATTATGTAGGGTTTGTATATGAAGGGGATGGATGGCTTATTGGATATGGTATGGATGACAATGGAAAGAAACGTAATTTAGATGGGATCTATGTACGCAATTGATCTTGTAGATGTAACTAAGAGTTTTAAGAGAGCAACCAAGAAAGGTGCTTATACTACATTAAAATCAGAAATTCTTTCATTGTGGCAAGATCCAAAGAATGAATCGGTTACAACAAGTGTATTAAAAAATCTTACTTTAAGAGTTCCTCAAGGCTCATCGCTTGGAGTTATTGGTAGAAACGGCTCAGGAAAGTCGACACTTTTAAAGTTAATAACTGGAATCTATAAACCTGACTCTGGAGCGATAAAAGTTAACGGAAGAGTTTCGGCATTAATAGAGCTTGGAGCTGGATTTCATCCAGATTTTACTGGCCGTGAGAATGTTTTTTTGGCTGGAGTCATGCAGGGAATGACAAAGCGAGAGATAAAAGAAAAATTTGAACAGATCGTAAAATTCTCAGAGCTAGAAGATGTAATTGACGATCCAGTTCGAACTTACTCTTCAGGAATGTTTATGAGGCTTGGGTTTAGTGTTGCAATTCATGCAGACCCAGATGTTCTTTTGGTAGATGAGGTTCTTGCCGTAGGTGATGCTGGGTTTGTTGCAAAGTGTAAAGATCGAATCACTGGGCTAAAGCGAGAGGGTAAAACTTTGATGCTCGTTGCTCATGACCTAGATTCTATTGAAAGATGGAGCGATGAGGTCATCTGGATTGATAAAGGTGTAGTTAAAGAGCGAGGTGATCCAAGAAGAGTCATTGATGCTTACAGAACCTTTATCGAGAAAGGGGAAGAGGCAGCTGTTGTATCTGAGGATGCCCCAAGAAGATGGGGATCTAGAGAAATTGAGATAGAGAATGTTCTTTTACTGGGACGAGACGGAGAGCCAAGAAAACTGTTCCATCCAAATGAATCTCTTACGATAGTGATTGAATATAAAAAGAACAATGACATTCCTAAAGATGTAGTTTTTGGGGTTGGTTTTGAAAGATCAGATGGCATTTTAGCTTTTGGGACAAATACCCATATTTCTAGAACAGTCGTGCCAACCCTTTCAAACTTAGGAAGCGTAAGATTTGAAGTTGAAAGGCTTGGATTTTTAGATGGCTCATTCAAAGTAGATGTGGCAGTACATAGAGAAGATGGCTATCCGTATGATTATCAAAAAAGTGCTGTTGAGTTTCTGGTTAGATCGCCCTCAGATGGAGTAGGAGTGGCGGCTCCACCACATACTTGGGCTTTTGGGTAAGTAGGAGTTATTTGGGGTCACCCTACCCCGTGAGCATAGGCTTGACCTTAATTAAAGCCTGGGGTCACGGTCAAGGGAGTTTGCCAGTCAATGATGTTGCATCTATCCTCTTAAGCATCCACAATCCGAAATGTGCGCAATCTTGAGGAAGCATTAGAGGATATAAGATTTGCCCTTTTAAATGGGGGCGATGCTGTTACTCCATTTCTTTCACTTGAGCCAGCAGATCAGGCTCAGGCTCTTGAAGAGCTTTCAGAGGAAGAGAGAGATCATATTTTTGCTAATCTTGATATTGGCGCAAGAGCATCGATTCTTGAGGAGCTTCCAGAGGATGAAGCTGCAGAGCTGATTGAAGAACTTTCACCAGCAGGAATAGCAGAAATACTTGATGAAACTAGTCACGATGTTGCCGCAGATATTCTAAGTCAACTTCCAGAAGCACAAGCAACCTCGACCCTTAAGCAGATGGAAGATGCAGATGAAGTAAGACCACTCCTTCAATATCCACCTGAGTCGGCTGGAGGTCTTATGACCACCGTTGATTTAGTACTTAAAAAAGATCAAACGGCTGCTGAGGTTATTGAAACTATAAGAGCTTATGAAGTTGATGCAAATTCGCCGTACTATCTATATGTAACAAACGATGCAGGGAAACTTGTAGGAGTAATTGGGCTACGAAGTCTTATAGTATCCCAACCTTCTGCAAAAGTTGAAGAGTTCATGGTGTCTGATGTCCATAAGATAAATGTACTCTCTGACCAAGAGGAAGTAGCGCAGATGATGAAGAAGTATCGTCTTGCACTAGTTCCAGTTGTAGATTCAGAAGATAGGTTACTTGGTGCAATATTTTCTGATGATATTGCTTACATCTTAGAAGAAGAAGCCACAGAGGATATGTATAAGCTTGCAAACATCTCAGACACGGATATTCAGGTTTGGAGCCCTGTTGGATTTTCTATTAAAAGAAGACTTCCTTGGCTAGTTGTAAATCTTGCTACCGCTTTTCTTGCTGCAAGTGTAGTTTATTTCTTTGAAGAAACGATTCAAAGAGCGGCAATTCTAGCAGCTTTCTTAGGTATTGTAGCTGGACAGGGTGGAAATAATGGAAGCCAAACAGTAGCGATCCTTATACGTGGAATTGCACTAGGACAGGTAGAACTTAAGGATGTAAGGGAGGTTCTAAATAAAGAGATCTTAGTATGTCTTGTAAATGGTGCTGTTATTGGTGCAGCTGTAGGGTTAGGTGCTTGGGTTTGGCAGGGGAATCCTGCTTTAGGAGTAGTTGTAGCTCTTGCAATGATTATGAATATGGTAGTTTCAGGGCTAGCAGGCACTGTGATTCCACTAGCACTTAAGGCTTTAAGATTTGATCCAGCAGCCTCATCGCAGGTTTTTTTAACTACAATTACTGATTCATTAGGATTTGGGCTTACATTAGGGTTGGCAGCATTTGCCATGTGGCAGTTTGGAGTTAATTTTTAAAAATGGCATTTTAGATTAGAGTATTATTATGAAGAATATTTTATTGATAATTGTATTGGCTTCTGTATCTTTCGCTGATGATTTGGCAAAGAAGAAGGTAATGATTGGAGATCTTAAAAATAAAGAATACGAGTTAAAGAGAGAGCATAACCAGACAATTCCAAAACTTCCAAAGATCGAAGCGTTTTGTATGAATGAAAAAACCACAGTTGAAGAGTGTAAAGCTAAGGTCGATGCAGCTTTAAATCGGGTCAGTAATAAAACTCAAATCTTAAGTAACGCCAAGAATAGGGGTGAGCTATTAGAGAAAAGAAATAATAAGTTACAAAAGAAACAAGGAAGATCTTAACTCGTCAAAAGTATCAACAACTTTGTTGCCAAGCTCGTTTGATAGACCCGCTCCCCAGGTTACCCCAATAAATTGCATCCCAGCATTGCTTGCTGATTCTTTATCGAAGTGAGTATCGCCAACATATACGCAGTTACTAGGGGTAGCTTGAAGAGTTTCCGCAACAGTCAAAAGTGGTTCAGGGTGAGGTTTATGGTGTTCTACATCATCAGCTGTTATCCATACCTGCACAAAATCTTTCGGAAACATATGTAAGCAAAGCTCTAAGCCTGCTCTAGCCTTGGAAGTTGCAACTCCAACTTTAATCTCTCTTTTGTGAAGATCCTCAAGTAGCTTTATGGCTCCAGGGTAGAGAGAGGCAAATTTATCATGATTCTCTTTTTGAAATGCTCGATAATATATCTCCATCTCTTTAGCTCTATCTTTGTCGATTCTCTCAAGAGCTGTTTTTAGAGGAAGGCCAACATCCTTGAGTATCTCTTCTCTGGTTGGAACTTTGCCGGTAAAATGACTTAAAGTTGCCTCATAGCAAGCAACAATTAGATCGATAGAGTTTAGAAGTGTTCCATCTAAATCAAAGATTACTGTAAGCGATCGTTTTTCCATCTTTAAAACCTTGGAGTCTCGATACTTCACCAAATATTGAATAAAGTCGAGCCCCTCTGTTAAACGGCAGATCTAATACTGCCAATATTTTTTGATCAGTTTTGTTTCTAAGATACGCAGCAACTCTTCTCACGGCTCTGTATGATGCCCAAAGAGATGGCGCACTAAAACTTTTTGTTTTGATTAGGGCATAGATCTCAGCATCTTTCACCCAGATCTTTGTTTCTACCTGATCTTCTACTGATTCAAAAATGATATTTCCATGCTCTATCTTGAAAGTTTTGGAAGGGTATCGTTCAATTGATAGCAGTATAGCTAGGAATAGAAGTAGTGAGGGTAAAAAAGTAAAGATCCTTCTAATTTGAGTCGCTGTACCAATTAACACCAAATAAGGGGAGAGCCACCTTGTTTCCTCGATAAATAGTGCGAAACTTGAGAAAAACCTCATTCCATAAGGATTGGCAGCGAATAAAAGAGCACCGATAAATACTAAAAGAAGACCTAACTTTACCATTTTAGGCTTAATACTGTAACCTTGAATCCCTTATGCGCGAAATACATCAGTTAGTACACACTCTAAGTTATGGCGATGCTATATCCTCAGAGGTAGTGACTTTAAAAAATGTATTCACTGAACTTGGGAATAGATCTGAGATCTATTCAATTAATACCCATCCCAAATATAAAGGACTAACAAAACACTATACAGAGTTTCCTAGAGAATTCACAGGAGAAGTAGTTTTGCATTATTCTCTAGGTAGCGAACTAAACGAGTTATATCGATCTCTAAATAAAGCAAAGAGAACTTTAATATATCACAATTTAACACCTGCAAGTTGGTTTAAATCTGTCAATGCAAGAGTTTATAATGATATAAAAAATGGGTCTTTAGAACTTCCTGATCTTTTGAAGTTAAGCGACCGAGTCCTCGCTGATTCGAGCTTCAACAAATCGGAGCTAAATCATCCATGTGAAGTTCTTCCACTGCCTATTGATCCGGCAAAATGTAATGAACCCGCTAATGTAGGGATAGCTCAAGTTTTAAAAAATGACAAAAGGATTCATGTCTTACATGTCGGAAGATTAGCACCGAATAAATGTATAGAAGATATCATCAAGGCTTTTTACTTTCTTCACTATCACATTGATCAGAAGTCCAAACTTTGGCTTATTGGAATAGATCACGATACAGAACTTTACTCTTTTGGGTTAAAAAGACTTGTTCAAGAGCTTCATCTATCTGAATCTGTAGAATTTTTAGGGAGAAGAAGTGATTCGGAAGTTAGAGCATTTTATGAAAATGCTTCAGTTTATGTTTGTGCAAGCGAGCATGAAGGGTTTTGCTTACCACTAGTTGAAGCGATGAATTTTAAGATTCCGATTGTCGCATTTAATAGTAGCGCAGTTCCAGAGACTCTTGGTGAAGCAGGAATTCTATATCAAACGAAGGACCCGAGTGAGCTTGCGGAAGTTATATATTTGGCTGCCACTAGAGACAGAGAGAGCCTTATTAAAGGAGGTGAAGCAAGGGTAAATCAGTTCTCATTAGATAATTTTAAATCTAAAGTTAAGGGTTTTTTTGATTGCGCTTGATATCTGTGCACTTTCTCCGAATGTAAAAGCCCATGCTGCGCGCGGGATAGGGAGATATGTATCTGAATTAAAAAAAAGACTAACTGACGTCTATTTTTTTGATAGCGTTGAGCTCACTAAGAGTAACCCTATATCTAAACTTATAGATTATCTCCCTGCTGGAAGGTTAACTGTTAGACAGCAGCTGTTATACCCATTCTATCTTGCCTCACTAAAAGATGTTTCGCTTATTCACTTTCCTGCTCATATGGATGCTCCTTCCTGGTGCAAGATACCAACAATAGTTACGGTTTTGGATTTAATCCCATTTTTGTTCCCTGATCTTTATAAGCCAGAGCAGGGAGGAGTTAGATACAATCTTGCTAGATGTATCGAGAAACGAGGGATCTTGAATGCAAAACGAATAATAGCAATAAGTAAAACTACAGCGACTGATGTTGAAAGTGTACTTGGAATTCCACAAAGTAAAATTAGCGTTACTCCTTTAGGAATAGGAGAGGAGTTTTATGAAGGAGCGGCAATTAAAGATTATAAAGATAAGTATAATCTTAACAGTAACGAACCAGTTTTTCTGTATGTAGGAGGGGTAGATCCAAGGAAAAATATTGAACGACTCCTGGAAGCTATTTCGAGAGTTAAGGGCACATTATTAATAGCAGGAAAGATAGAGAGTGAGCGCAACTATCCTAAGATTAAAGACCTAATTAGAAAACTTGGTTTAGAAAACAAGGTCAAATTTTTAGGTTTCGTTACTGATGAGGAGCTTAGAGGCTTAATAAGGTCAGTGGATGCTTTTATTTTTCCAAGTCTTTATGAAGGCTTCGGCTTTCCACCACTAGAGGCTATGGCCGGTGGAGCACTGGTATTATCCTCAAACACCTCATGTATGCCCGAAATACTAGGCAGCGAGGCTCCTATTTACTTCGATCCCTTAAAAACTGATTCCATAGTGGATGCACTTAATATTGCTCAAAATTTATCTATTGATGAAAAGAAAAGTAGAGGCGAATTTGGGATAAGGCAAGCAAAAAAATTTTCCTGGAATGAAACAGCTAAGTTAACAAGGGAGGCTTATGAAGCCTCGTGATACATTGCTTCTTGTACTTTTAAGTATTGCTTCTGGGCTTAATAGGTATCTTTTTTTAAAAGCCGCAAATTTTAGTATTGATGCTGATGAAGCGATAGTTGGGTTAATGGGAAAACATTTTCTTGAAGGAGGAAATGTCGCTGTTTTCTACTATGGCCAACATTATATGGGTAGCCTTGAAGCTATCTTGGCCGGGCTCATTTTCTCGATATTAGGCATATCAAGTGTCACCCTTAAACTTGTTCCATTTCTATTCTCAATATTTTTCATCTGGTGTGTATATGACTTAACAAACAGGATCTATGGGAGGAGTCCTGCATGGATCGCATCTATACTTTGTGCTTTTCCTGCTCAAATTCTTGTTGACTGGGGAGCTAAGGCGCGCGGCGGATTTATAGAGATTGTTGTTTTAGGAGCGCTCAGCACTATTTTATTCCTAGAGTGGCTCCAACGGAAAAATCTAAAAACACTTTTTCTTTGTGGTTTTACCCTAGGAGTAGGTTGGTGGTGGAATAATCAGATAATCTTTTTCGTTGCTGCTTTAGGAATATATGGTGTTTTTTCTCTCAAAAAAGGCGAAATTTTAAAGACAGGATTTACTGCTTTAACTTCATTCTTAATCGGGGGACTTCCTTTTTGGGCATATAATATCAAATACAATTTTATCTCATTTAAAACTTTTAGTGAGACAGCAGGAAGTAAATTCATTAATCAAGCAGAAGGATTTTTCACCCACTCAATCCCAATGTTAGCAGGGGTTAAGCGATTCTATCAGGATCTAGATCTAATTCCTTATGGGAGCGTTATACTTTTGGTAGTAGTTTTACTGATTTTCATCAGATTGGTTAAGGACAGTAAAAAAGGAGTCGTCCTTTTATTAATTTTTCTATCAACATTTTTTATATTTAGCGCTAGCTCTTTTGGACATCTTTACAAGGCACCAAGATACATTCTCCCCCTTTATGTGGCCTGGTTTCCGTTTTTAGGGGCTGGAATTTATCTTTGGTGGGTACGCTCAAAAATTATAGGTGCTGGTCTATTTATTATAATCCTTGGGTTTCAGCTCTCTTCAGTCTATTTAGGTGGAATTACAGTACCTGGAGAACCCCTTGCTTATAAAAAAGACAGAGTTGTAAGAGATTCATCTGAGCTTTTAGAGTTTTTGTATAATAAAAAAATTAACTTCGTTAGAACTTATTACTGGGTGGGATATAAGATAGCTTTTGAATCTGAAGAAAAAGTTAGATTTTATCCTTTTGGAGATCCGGTTTCATTTAGAATCAACTCCTATAGAGACGAAGGTATCTCGTTAGGTCTTGAAACTCTACCTATCGTTGTTACTCCTTCCCAGGCAAAACAGGTCGAAGAGTCATTGTCAATTTTAAAGATCGCCTCGAAAAAGGAAGACTTAAAAGGTTACACTGTTTTTTATGATCTTAAGGCAGAGAGTCTAATCAATCAAAGCTTTCCATTTTCACTAAGCTCTACACATAATGAACAAGAACTTCCTAACCTTATAGATAAAAACAATCAAACAAGATGGGGCACTAAAGCTCCTCAAAAAGTCGGTATGGCTCTTAGACTAAAACTTGATTCTCAAAAAACAGTTTGTGCCTTAAGGCTTGACTTAAATACTTGGGAAACCGACTTGCCGGTAGCAATTGAGATAGAAGGGAAGCTCGGGGAGAAGAAATTTAGCTTAATTAGAGCTGACCTATTTAAAGGGCTTTATCCTATTTTAAGATCCAGCCGTGGGGGGATTCTTTTCTTTGAACCTGTTTTAGTTGATAAGATAGTTTTGACAGTGAAAACCCCGTTCCCACCATTTGATTGGTCTTTTTCTGAAGTTGAAGTTGGATGTTAAAGTTAATCTTTGGATTATTAGCCCTTAGTTTAGTTGTTTATCTGGCATGGAGCGATGAGCTTATAGAGGCTCTTAGAAATGTAGCACTTAAAGAGTACTTCTATTTTTTTCTGATCTCATTAGGGCTTATTGGAATTAGTGCTCTTAAGTGGCAGTTTTTTTTGAAACGTATAGGTGGAAAATTAATATCATTCTTCTACTTATTTAAGCTTTATGTAATCGGATATTTTATAAATGGAATTCTTCCATCATACGTTGGTGGTGATGCTCTTAGAAGTTATAAGGTTGGAAAAGAGCTCGGTCAGGTTGAAGCAGCAGCTGCAACAATACTTGAGAGATACACTGGAAGTTTAGCACTATTATTAGTTGGTGCAGTATCAAGCCTCGTTACCCCTCAGATTCCTCTAGTTTATAGAGTCTTGATGTTTGTCATGTTAATAGGTCTTTTGTTAGTAACAGCAATAACAATGTATGCACCTCTAAATAAGCTTTATTCTCTTCATCCCAAAATGAAATCAGTCGTAGAAAATATGAAAAAGCTGAGAGAGGCTCTTAGTTTCGGATTATTAAATCCTACAGTTTTGGTAGTGGCAATGATCCTTTCATTTATGTTTCATGGACTTGCAGTTGTTAATACGGCCTTTGCTGGAAAACTAATGGGATGGACAGATCCATCATTAGTTGAGATTGCAAGTGTTCTACCATTTATGCTTTTTATTGGCTCTCTTCCAATTACCCCTCAAGGAATTGGCCTTCAAGAGGGTGCTTTTTTCTTCTTTTTGCAGTTAATCGGAGCATCTCCTGCAGAAGCAGCTGGGGCTGCACTACTACTTAGATCAAAAGTTATTCTTTTAGCCCTCATTGGTTGGTTACTTTGGTTAAGAGATGGGAAGAGAGGGAGGTAAAATCTGCTATCCGATTTCAGTTGAAAATCTGTTTCTGATTTCCGTTTTCAGTATCTGAGATCTGTGCTCCGTTTTCAGTCCTCTGATTACTGTTTTCCGATCTAAAAATTTTCCACTCACCCAACTTTTCTTCTTTTTTCAGCAACAGCACTTGGGGCTTCTCTTAAAAATTTTCTAGCTAAAAGATCATCTTTTCTTTTTAACTGTGCTTCCCAAACAAGATTTGCATCTGGTTCGCCATTACACCCTAAGCAACTAAAACTTTCCCAATTGAGTGCAGCACAAAGACTTAAGCAGCCTTCATAATTTTCACATGAATAATTTCTTTTTGGAGGAGTTCTTTTAACAGAAGGAGGCGCATTATCAAGAATGACAGGGAATGGACCTCTCTTAATCACAATATCACTAGCATACTGCTTTTTAATTCTTGGTCAAATAGACTTCGTGGTTTTGTTTGTGTACTTTAAGCACTATGATTTCAGTTCTAAGAGATGAGGGCTCCGGTAGAACAACTGTTCTTCTTTTTGAGAAGGGACACGGGGTGGATCTCTCTTCAATTAATGTGTCAAATAGACTGATAGAAATTGAAACTGCAGAAGTCACTGAAAAAAACTGGAAAGAGATCTCTGAAGCTGTTGGAAAAGTCTTTGAAGAACGAGAACTTAGGCAGGTCTCATTTATCTGCTTTCAAGATCTATCAAGCGTTGCCCTGCGCCATTCTATTGACGAAGGAAAGTTTGTAAGATCTCTGCTTCTAGTAGAGCCTGTATGTTCTCCACATCCTACACTTTTAGATCGGCTAATCAACAAGTTTGAAGAATTTCTTCCACTAGGCCTTCCCCTTAGAACCTTAACAAAGGGATTTCATGCCCCGTCGTTTCTTCACCGGGTAAGGTGTCCAACGGCAGTGGTTATTAGAAAAAATTGCAGTGACTATGTAAAAGAGCAGAGTGCTTTTATTGTTAAATCAGTTCCAACAGCTGTTCTCTATGAGTCAGAGGCTACTGAGCTAAAAGATATTGATATACCACATTTTCTTAATGAACTTTCAGGTATTCAAGCTCGTTGCCCACAGAAATCAAAAAGATCTACGTCTCAACAAGCTCTGGTGAATCAGTAAATTCTAACTGTCGTTTTTTAGCTAAAAGCTTCTCAGTATGATTATAGCCAGCTTCGATTAGTCCTAAGATATAATCTTGGCTTAAAGCAACATACGACATTGTTTCGTAAGCCACTTCTGAGCCAAGCTTTGTTTCTAAAAGTTTGAATATCGGCCAAACAGGCCCTAAGGTTTTGATTCGATCGGTTGTGGAAGTTCCTAAAGCATCTCTAAGAATTTTACCAAGAGACCCTTCCTGTCTGATCATAAAAAGCTCAGGTGGTCTTAAACAGTAGGTGTCGTTTTTTGCAGCGACTTCCCAATCTGGACGTCTATCATGGGCATGGCCATATCTATCATGCCACCAGTGTCTGCCTGAGATATCTATCGCAATAATTTTATGAGCCCCAAGCCTAACAGCAGGATCGACTGGGATATTTTGAGAGATTCCACCATCGACAAGTTTTACATTCCCATGCTCTGTGTCTAATTCAACAGGGGGAAGCACAGAAGGGAGTGCAGCAGAGGCAAATCCATGTTTTGCGGATAGATGATCTCTATAAATAAGATCAAATGTTGCACCGACAAGAGATTCCTCTTCGATCGGTTTATGAGTGCTTAAAAATAAAAGAGGTTTTCTTTCAGAGCCTTCAAGAGTAGTCATAACACCAAGTGCAAATATGCTTGGATCTCTTTCTTCTGGCTTAAGTCCTCCAAGTCTTTCGATTGACTCATCGATGCGAGTCATGAGCGGGGACGGATCAAAGATTGATTCATCCGTAGGGTTTGGCCCAGGGGTTATATATTGAACTGTTGCTACTTTAATAGCTTTTATGAAGGATCTTGAAGGAGAGCCCGCAAAGGTGTTCTTGAAGGTTCTCTCAGTCCAAAGGTCAAGCAACTCATCAACAGCCCCTCTAAGTCCCTTTGATAGTCCAGCAGCGAGCAAGAGACCGTTTATGGCACCGATACTACTTCCTATTATTACTGAGAAGGGTGAGCCGGTGGCTTGCAGATGGGGGATTAAGGCTCTTAGGGCCCCAGCCTGAAATGCTGCTCTAACACCTCCTCCAGAGAGCACTAGGCCTATCTTTTCAGAGCCTAAGGATAAGGAAGGCTTTCTTTTTATTGCAATAGATTCGTCGCTTTGCGGCCTTCTGCGCATCTTTTTAGTCTAAAGCAAAAGGGTTAGTTTATGCTATCGGTATCTTATGGAGCGAACTGTTGTAACAATTGATGGACTTGCTGGCTCAGGGAAGAGTTCACTGGCAAAAGGACTAGCGATTAAGCTTGGTTTTGAGCTCCTAAACTCAGGTCTCTTATACCGAGCGTTAGCCCTTCTATGTGCTGAGGTGTCTGAAGTTGATGCGGTTAGAAAAATTAAGGAAAATCGGGAGTTTTTACTCTCCCCGTCCGGAGATCTGTACTCTGAGGATACTGCAAAAAAAGCTTCAGTTTTAGCTGCTATGCCAAAAGTCAGGGAGTTATTGTTACCAATTCAAAGAGCAAGTTTTCCTGGCCGATCAATAGTAGCTGAAGGAAGAGACATGGGGTCAGTTGTATTTCCTGATGCAAAAGTTAAGGTGTTTGTTGAGGTTCCTGTCAGTGAAAGAGCTCTAAGAAGAGGTGTATCAGAAGTAGTTTTAGAAGAAAGAGACAAAAGGGATAAGGAACGGGAGGCAGCTCCTGCTATTATCCCGGACGGAGCTATTATATTCGACAATACAGGTGGGAGTTTGGAGTATAAAATTGAAGAGCTTTATCAGCTTGTTAGGGGAAGGCTTTAGACTAGGCGTGTTTTAGTGTACACTTTGCCCCCTTAACAGTGTTCAAGGATTATCTGTAGCGATGAGCGTTACCAGATAGTTAGAACCCTTATTATCAATATAATAAATAATGGAAACAGGTTCATCAGAATTCGAGAGGCTCTTTAAAGAGCAAGAGAAGAAGTATCACGTCGGGAGAATCGTCCCTGGCGTCGTAGTCGATATCAATAAAGACATGGTTAGCGTCGATATCGGATTTAAATCAGAAGGAGTTATTCCAGTCGAGCAATTTAAAGACTTGGATGGCAACATAACAGTTGCAATTGGAGATAAAATTGAAGTTTTTATTTCTGCCCTTGAAAACGAGTATGGGCAATTGTCTTTATCAAAAGAAAAAGCAGATCAAAGAAAAATCTGGGACAAAGTTGAAGAACTTAAAAAGTCAGGTGGTTCAATTGAAGGCTTAGTTACTCATAAAGTTAAAGGAGGACTTCAGGTTGATATTGGAATTCCGGCATTCTTACCCGGTTCTCAGGTTGACTTAAGGCCACATAGAAACTTAGATAAATTTTTAAATCAAAAATATGAATTTAAAGTTCTAAAGATAACAAGAGATAAGGGCAATATAGTTCTTTCAAGAAGAGCACTTCTAGTTTCTGAGCGAGATCAGATGAGAACAGAGACTCTGAAAGTTCTTCAAGAGGGAGTTGTAATGGAAGGGGTCGTTAAGAACCTTACAGAATACGGTGCCTTTATTGATCTAGGTGGAATTGACGGACTACTTCATATCAGTGATATCGCATGGGGCAGGGTTGCTCATCCAGGCGACAAGCTTCAAGTTGGTCAAACAATACCAGTTGTAGTTCTTAAGTACGATGAAGGAAAAGAACGAGTAAGTCTTGGTATGAAACAGCTTAATCCAGATCCGTGGCTTACTGTTTCAGAAAAGTTCCCACTTGGTGGTCGGATTAAAGGAAAAGCCGTCGAGTCTACTCAAGATGGAGGAGTTATCCTTGAGCTTGAAGATGGAATCGATGGATTCGTTGCAAACAACGACCTTAGCTGGACTAAGAAGAGCCGAAATGTTGCCAAGATGGTAGCTGACAAAGAGGAAGTTGAGGCAGTTATTTTAGGAATAGATGAAGAGAATCACAGAGTCAAACTTAGTGTTAAGCAGCTTCTTCCAAATCCATGGGAAGATCTCCTTAGAAACCACCCTCAAGGCTCTAGAATTAAAGGCCCAATTAAGTCAGTAACAGATTTTGGGGTGTTTGTTGGAGTTGCAGATGGAATTGATGGATTGGTACACGTATCTGATTTCTCTTGGACAAAGAGAATCACAGATCCAAAAGAGATCCACGAACTCTTTAAGAAAGGAGAAGAGATAGAGGCAGTAGTTCTTGATATTGATCTTGATAATGAAAGATTAAGTTTAGGAGTTAAGCAATTGTCTGAAGATCCTTGGTTATCAATTACGCAAAGATATCCGAAAGGGAGAAGGATTAAAGGTAAGATCACCTCAATCGCTGATTTTGGAGTGTTTATGGAGATTGAACAGGACATCGAAGGTCTTATTCATGGATCAGAGCTTGAGCTAGAAAAAGGCGAAGCTATAACTTCGAAGTACTCAGTTGGTCAGGAGATTGAAGCTGAAGTTCTTAAAGTTGATAGTCAGACCCGCAAGTTTAGCTTGAGCATGAAAGCTCTTAAGCGTCGTACTGAGGAGAAAGGTCAGGGTGATTACATCGAAGACACTTCAGGTGCAGTTACTTTTGGTGACCTAATTCGTCAGAAGATGGGAAGTGAGTAAGGGCAAGTAAGAGATCTCCTTGAAAAACGCAGAGGACGCGGAGTTACGCAGAGTGGTTGCTCTGTGGTAACTCTGCGAACTCTGTGTTTAATTATTCAATCGAAAGCTACCTAAAATAGTTTCTAACACGAAACTACTAGAACCTTTCTCCGATAGAACATAAAGAAGGAGACTTTTTTATGAACGGATACTGTAGAGCTGATGGAACATACGTGCGCACTGATATTACAGGGGCGGACTCATTTGTTAATAGCCAAGAGACAATAAAAAATATAGCAGAATCGCCACAATTTATGAGCGAATGTGCCAGAACTGGGCATGGAAAGCTATTATCAGTGCTACCTGATCAGAAAGCGACTGGAAACATTTTTGATAGAGGAAATGTCCAAGGGTATCACGAGCATATATTCTTTGATGCATCAGGAGAGAATATTGGGTTCTTTCCAAATAAAGAAGGAAAGAGTTTTTTTGGAAGACTTTATGCTTCAGTAGCATCTGAGGGAAGCATCGAATCAAAACCAGGTACATACTTTGAAGGGTACTCATATGATTCAACCTGTTATGATGGAGCTACTATGCGGAAAGCACTTTCTCAGGTGGTAGAGGATTTTAGGTATAATCTTAGAACTTTTAACTGTCAGGACTTTGTTTCGATGGTTTTGGAAAAATATAAAAACTTAAGGCCATCTTCTTGATGAGTGTAGGAATGTTAGGATCTGGATCTGAGATTCAATAACTCGGTAGACTAGAATGAATGGAGTTTTTTGAAGTGGAAGCTCTCTTGTATCTTTAACTCTTCCTGGTCTACCGATAAAGGGATGGTTAGAAAGAATTTTGAGAGTTTTCCTTAATTGGGTAAGTATTTTAGGAATTGAGCCCGGTGAAGTTTCTGTTAGATAAATTCTTGCTGACTCAAGATCTTCCTGGGCAACCCTTGTCCAGACTATTTCTCCCATTTGTCTAGCTCTATGTCGACAAAGTCCCCTCTATCAGCTTCTTCTATACCTTTAGCAATCCTAGAGAGCTGCCAATCGTTTATATCTAGATATGCTCTAATAGCTTCATTAATAACAAACGAGCGGTCACGCTCTAAATTTTTTGCCAGAAGATCCATAGCTTTCTTCTTGCCTTTATCAATCCTAAAGGTGATAGTATCTTTTGACATATTATTATATAATACATCGTCTTACATCGTAAGACAAGAGTTTTTGAGTGACTTAACATGAAGTTTTTAAAGCTTTTTAGGCGTGAACTTGGACAAGAGATACTTCTTTGGGAGAAGGAGGGGCTTTTAAGCTCTGAATCAGCGGATAAGATTTTAAAGTTTGAAAACATCGAAAGAAGCTCACTTCAGGTAGGAACCTCGCTTTTAAGAGTTATTGCAGCTTTTCTTGTAGGTTTAGGGGTAATTCTTTTACTGAATAGAAACTGGAACGATATACCAGAATTTATAAGACTTATTGGATTAATTTCAGTCACTCTGTACGTTCAGTACCAGGGAATAAAAAGTAAAGAAGGAAACGGAGAATATTCAGGTAGTCTATTAACATTAGGAGCAATTCTTTTTGGTGCGACTATTTTCTTGGTTGGGCAGATGTATCATTTGGGGATCCATTTTAATTTAGGATTTCTACTCTGGGCTCTTGGAGTTATTCCTTTAGGATATCTTTCAAATACACTTTTTGTTTCTATTATTGGCGCAGTCGCAGCGCTTGTTTGGATGCAGAATCAAGAGATTGCATGGTTTTATCCTCTTTTAGTAGTTCCAAGCTTTGTTTTTGCTCTAAAGAGAGATTCGATTATTTTATTCTTAATTTCTTCAGTTGGAGCTTTTATATTTGGAGCGCAAGTTTTAGATTATTTTGACACTCAAACTAAAGTAGCAATGCTCTTATCATTTGGCCTTCTACCAGTAGTTCTTTCCTTGGGAGATAGTTTTAAGTTTTCAGGTATAGGCACATTTTTAAAGCTCTGGTCATTAAGAGGGATGCTTTTATTGTTATTTATCTTTAGCTGGGTTGATTATTGGGAGAATGCCCTTAAGGGAAATGTTCACCAATATACAATTCTTTACCTAGGCCTAGCGATTTTTGGATCATTAATTTTACTTTTAAATCCTTCTAAATGGGCAAAGATTATAAGCTTAGGATCTTTACTATTTTTAGGAGTATTTCCATTTATTACTTGGGAATATTCGATTTTGCTTTTTATTCTAACAAATCTTTTTATTGTATTTTTAAGCATTTTATTTATGGTTAAAGGAATTAAAGGCAAAAATAGTAAACTTGTTAGTTTTGGAGCTTTTTATTTAATTGCGTTAGCCCTTGCAAGATTTTTCTCAGTAGATACTGACTACGTTGTAGCAGGAGTTATTTTTGTAATAGTTGGAGTGTTCTTCTTATTCTTTGAGTCGTGGTTAAAAAGGAGGCTAATAGCATGAGAATGACTCTTTATTTTAACGCGCTACTTCTTTTAGGTCTTTTTATTTTTGCGAAATATCCTCTTTGGATAGGAGACGATCTTTATTTAAAAGTTTTGCCTGTTGATCCAGTAGATCCGATGAGAGGAAGATATGTAACTTTAAGGTTTGATGCTTCCAGGTTTCCTAGTAATTTAACTAAAGATTCATTTAAGCATGGCGATACTATTTATGTTTCTCTTGATTCTGAGATGAAGCCTATAAGTGCCAGTAAAGATCGCCCAAAAGTTAAGCCATTTTTAAAGGGGATGTTCCAAAGTTACCTTGGTGATGAAATCTCAGTTTTGTATGGCCTTGAAGCCTTTTTTGCCCAGGTTCATGAAGCACAAGAGCTAGAAACTAAAGAGCTAATAGCCCATATCAAAGTTGCAGGAGATGGGGAGGGGAGGTTGGTTAGCGTACAAGTTGATACGAAATAGACGAGCCTAGTAAATCAGTCATGATATTTTGAAGCTGAGCTTCCTGCGATCCAAAAGGAGCTCCTCCATTCCAGCAATTTAGATCTGTGCCTGGCGTTACAATAGGATAGTAATTTCCGCCAGTATACCATGCTGCAGTAAGCCAAGCGGTATTAGGAAGTCTAAAAGGTTCGTCAGGCGATCTAAATCTATAGGCATCCCTACAATGACTTGAGTTGTAGTTTCTGTTACATCCCTCTGTATCAGCAGAAGTAATTGGCAAACGTCTCTCTCTTGCCCATTTCTGGGTTTCAGTGCTGTTTCCACTGCTAGGGCATCCAGGGATATCAATTAGATTTGGGTCTATGTCTTCCCCCATTAGTATTACATCAAGTGCTATGTTTTTTGGTGGGAGGTCTCTTCCTATCTGACCACTAAGATACTGAGCGAACTGAAAAATATTACTCATCGAGTCCAGATAGTACTTAATGTCTTGAGAATTACATTGAATGCTATTTACTAAACCATCTATTGCATTTTGATTGCCATTAAAATTGAAATCTGAATTTATAGTATCTAGGAATCCACCACGTGACGTACCAATTGATCCTCTTCGAGAGCAGTTTGGGATGCCATCATTGCTTATGAAAATAATTCTTTGATTAGTTCTAGTCCCAGCGGTTCTTGCTCTCATTAGCTCAAAATAAGCCTGAACTAGTCCCCAAGTAGCATCAGTAAATCTATTAAAGGAGGGGAATATTCCGGAGCGCACAAGTCTATCTGCGTGCTCCTGAGTCATGTTGGTAGATATATTATTGAGTGCCAGTGAAGCTGGATTTGTAATTAAAACATCCATCGCTTCTCCGAAGGTCATCGATCTAAAAATTCTTGACCAGCCAAAAGGTGCTCTTAATTGTAATGCGTCAGTGGTCGGTATAAATGTTTCGCCACTTGCCATGGTTCTTGGGCCATCAAAGAATAGGACTCCAATTCTGTTTCCTGAAACGTTTACCTCCCCCATCTGCTCTACTAAATTTTCAAGTGCCCCAAGAATAAGCCTCATTGGCTCAGGTCCATGGTAGTTAGTTTCATTAATAGTTAGATCTCTAACTAGTACATCGCCTAAGTATTGGTCATTCTCAAATCCGATCTCGTCTGGTAGGTTCTCGCCCAGTTCGTAGTATCTATGAATAGGATTATGATCATATCCTGTTAGAAGGCTTGTATCGGCAACACCGTCAGAATCATAGTAGTCAGATTGAAAGTGTCGTCTTGCATCGGTTGTAAGCCCACCTCTAGATAACTCAAGGCGTTCAAAAATTTCATCATGGCTAACGCCGGAAGATGCAGGATCTGTTCTGTAGGTTGTATTCTCACCATATGGCATAAACACAAACTCAGAGCGTCTAAAGTCAACAGTGTCTGTCCTTAAATGATTTGTACCTACAGTGGATCCAGAAACATCAATTACAAAGTAAAGTTCAGGGGGAACATTCGTAGCTATAGAAGATACGCTTATCGGAATAGCGCCGAACCCGAAGATTCTTCCAAAGTTATTTATAAGTGGTTGGTAAGGTTGACCAGTAACACGTATACTACTAACTCCTAAAGTTGGGCTCGCGTTACGAGAAGCGCCATTTACCCTACAGAAAGTAGGAGTTGTTACGGAATCGCATGTGAAATTATCAGTAAAATTTGAGCGTAGTAGAGCAGCATCAAGCTCAGCTTGAGCACCAAGAGGAAAGAATCTGCCTGGCTCAATTCTGACAAATGGTTGATCGGGCTCAACATCATCAAACCAGATTATTGAGTTAGAAAGTTCTGAAAAGTTTGAATTTTGTTCGATAAGTTCATTTAGATCGTCCTCAAGCGCAGCTTTTAAGGCATTATAATCAGAGTTAGCCTGAACTCTCATCCAAAGCTCAAGTGAGGATAGAGCTGCCCTATCTGTTGTAGTTTGAGCCCTATTTGCAGCAGCAGACCAAAAACCTAAATCCACAGCAAGGGTAATTAAAAGTAAAAATGAAACAATTAGTAGAGCGACAAATGGAAGAACAAAGCCTTTCTTATTCATTTATATCCACACAGGAATTTCCGATTAATTGATAACCGTCGGGGCAAACACACTCACAACTACAATCATTCATTCTTGGCGAAGGTTTTGGTTCTCCTACGAAGCCACTTGGATCGCAATATCCACTTTTGCATTTACATTGGCTGCCATCTCTTTCAACATTTTGTCCAGTGCACGTGCATGCACAATTCCACTCTTGCCTCATGCAACTTCCACATGGCTGTGGACACCTACAACTGCCAGATCCACTACCATCTGGTATGCATTCCCGTGGATCTCCTTCTCGAGGGCATGTTCTACATGCACATGCCCAGTAATCAAACCATGCACATGGGCTACCAAGTTCAATTTTACACTCCTGATTAGTTTTTGGATTAGGACATCTAGCTTCTTCTAAACATTCACAGCGCTGTGGATCCGGATTGACGACTTTGTTTTGTCCAACGCAGTAGTTTAGTAATGCCTGCCTGTCACAATCACAGGTGCATGTTTCCATGTTTCTTACCCATCTCCCTTGAGGTCCATCAGGTGGGCATGGGAAGTTAGCAGGGCACATGCAAGTACAACTATCATTTGGATCTGGTAAGTAATTTCCAGTACAAGAGTCAGGGGGACAATCACACTGACAAGTTCCTGGAAGATAAGTGCTACAGTTATTTATACAGTCACAACTTCCATCTGGTCTTCTTACCTGACCAGGTGGGCAGCCACAAAGTTCTCCTACTAAGTCACACCGACATTCCGGGAGATTTTTATTTTTTTCGCACATTATCATTGGTCTAAGATTGCTACCGACTGTAAGTGTAGAGGTGAGACTCTGTGCTCGAATGAATAGATCTCTTCCGATAAATGGAATCAGTGAATCAAAAGGTGCAATTACCTCAATTCTAATCATCCCTTCTTGTCCAGGAGGTGGAAGACTAATAAAGGGTGAAGTTTCACCATCTATTTCAATCATTTCGTAATTAGTCAGTTCAACAAAGCGCAACACTTCATCTCTGACCTCTTGAATTCCAGCGTCTCGAATAGCAGGATCTCCGGATAATAATGACTCCATCTTAGAAGCAAAATCAGCTCCTTTATGCGCACCTAGTTGAAACATTGCTAATCCAAAGCCATATCTACAAACATCTATTACTCCAAGAAGAGCGATTAAAATAATTGGAAGTGCGATTGCAGCTTCAACAAATGTGGCTCCTCTTAGTCTTTTCATGGTTTATTGCAGATCCTGATTATATAAATATGGCCCCCTACTTTCGATAGTGATAGAAGGGAGTGGTAAAAAACGCATACCAATCAGCTGTTCCGCTGAGACCGTAGCTCGTATCAAAATATCAGACTCCTCTCCATCTCTAATTCGCTCCATATATAACTCGCTCACAAAAGGATTAGAAATTCGATCGTCAAATATATATAAAGTTCCTGGTGCATTATTATGGGTAGGAAAGACCTTGTAGGCGTCAACTAAGCCAGCAACATAGTTTCTAATCGGTGCAAAATCATTTGGCTTATTAACGCTGTTATCTACTGGTAAGTTGCGCATTGAAGGCGTATTTGCGAAGCGAAGAGCTTCGTTTGTAAGTGAAGTGACTTGGATATATCTGACAAAAATCGTAGAAAGAATAAAAACCCCACCTGCAATTATGCCTAAAACAGGGAGGACTACTAGGGTTTCAACCAATACAGCACCTTTCTGCTTCATATCCTGCTAATTAACCTACAAAACCTCTGAGTTTGTCACCCATTTTTTATTATATCCCTACACCAGGAGCTTACTCAAAAAAGCCCTAGTATATTAGAATCATCATTCGAGCTTTTGTTGCCGTTTTTCTTTAAAAAATTGCTGAATTAGCTCTTTTGACTCGACTTCTAAGATCCCTCCAATAACCTCAATTTGCTCTCCTAACATATATTTCGAACCTAATGCCCCACTTATAGGCTCAAATGCCCCAAAAACTACTCTAGAGATTCGTGAATTGATAATCGCACCTAAACACATTAAACAGGGCTCCAAGGTTACGTATATAGTACATCCTTCAAGTCGCCAGTTGTCCAAGCTTCCTGTTGCAGCCCTAATCGCTAAAACTTCAGCATGAGCCGTTGCATCTTTTAGCTCTTCAATCCTGTTTCTTCCCATCCCGATTATTTGATTATCTCTGACAATCACAGCTCCAACCGGCACTTCATCAGCTTTATAGGCTCCTAAAGCCCAGTTTAGAGCAGATTTCATGAAAAATTCATGGCTCACCTTGTGGATTATATTGTGGTTTCTGATTGTATGTAAGTGAAGAATAGGGCATAATAAATGTATATACAAATATGTTTGCTTGGGATGTAGAAAAAGCAATATCAAATTACTACAAGCACGGCATATCGTTTGAGTATGCAACTACGGTTTTTCTAGATAACCATGCTCTTGTTGTTGATGATGTTAAGCATTCTAGAGTTGAATCCAGGAAAATTAGAGTTGGAGCAGCTGAAGACGGTAAAATATTAACAGTAGTATATACGGTAAGGAGATTAAGCAATGGCAAAGAAACGATCAGGATCATCAGCGCGCGACAAGCGTCCCGTAAGGAGCGCAAGGCACTTACCAGACTCAGAAATTGATTTCAGTGATATTCCTGAACTCTCAGATCAGCAGTTAGCACGAGCTAAACCAGTGGGTAGACCTAAAGCTGAAAATCCGAAGCAACTAATTGCTTTTCGGGTTTCACCTAACCTGATCTACAAACTTCGAAAAATAGCTAAGAAGAAAAGAAAACCTTATCAGACACTTATGCATGAACTCCTTGAGCAAGCTGTTAAGGAGGTTGCTTAATTTAGAGGGAGGGGGTTCGAATCCCAAATAATTTAGTGTGGCGAATGTATCAACCGCGCCAGCGGTTGAACCAACAACAGGGCTCGGAAGGAGAGGGATTCGAACCCCCGGATACCTTTCGGCATCGCCGGTTTTCAAAACCGGTGCCTTAAACCACTCGGCCATCCTTCCCTAGAATGGAAGAGAGTAAGAAATGTTGAGTTATAATGCAATCTTAACCCTCATCTCTATGATCTCGGATTATGTGGTGTTAATATGCCTTTTCTAACTTGGGGGTCAGACCGGAAGGCCTGACCAGGCAGCCGCTAGCATTTGTCTGGTCAGGCCTTCCGGTCTGACCCCCAAGTTAGTTTTATTGTTATGCACCTTTAGCTCAGCTGGATAGAGCGTCTGGCTACGAACCAGAAGGTCGGAGGTTCGACTCCTTCAAGGTGCGTATTATTTTGTTTAGGAGAGTTGCCCGAGTGGCCGAAGGGGGTGGTTTGCTAAACCACTGTACGGGATAAAACCTGTACCGCGGGTTCGAATCCCGCACTCTCCGTGTTTATTGGCTCGTCTTCTGGCGAAGACGAGACATGAGAGAGTGCGGGATTCGAACCCGCTGCCCCGCCGCGGGAAAATAAGGCTTCGAATCCAGTTTGCGTTAGCAAACTGGGAGCACCGCACTCTCCGTGTTTATTGGTTCGTCTTCTGGCGAAGACGAGACATGAGAGAGTGCGGGATTCGAACCCGCTTCTAGTGAGCATGAGAATTGAAAACTTGGGGGTCAGGCCGGGAGGCCTGACCAGGCAGCCGCTAGCATTTGTCTGGTCAGGCCTCCCGGCCTGACCCCCAAGTTAGTATTTTTTTTGGAGAGATGGCCGAGTGGCTGCTGAGTTGTTTTGTTCTACCTCCGGTAGAACGGCCTTCATCCACTCGGTATATTTTTATTAGGTTTTTAAATAGGGAGAGATGGCCGAGTGGCTGAAGGCGCACGCTTGGAAAGCGTGTTTACGGGAAACTGTAACGAGGGTTCGAATCCCTCTCTCTCCGAACTTTGAATTGGTAGAGAACTAGGTAGAGAGGGATTCGAACTATGAGTAACTGGAAGCCTGGCGATGGAGTTAAATCCCCAGTAGAAAATTTTAAAGAGATTCCATTCTCACAGATGGAACCCGCTGAAAGATATAGACACCTAATCAGCACAGTCATACCAAGGCCAGTTGCTTTCGTAAGTACAGTTAGCAAAGAAGGGGTAGGAAATTTAGCTCCATATAGTTTTTTTAACGCCCTATCAAGTAATCCTGCATGTGTAATGATCTCTGCAAGCCCTTTAGGAAATGGTGAGCCAAAGCATACCCTAAGAAATATCAAAGACACTGGAGAGTTTGTAGTTAATTTTTCAGCAGACTGGATGATCGATGTAGTTGCTTATTGTGGAGCCGCTTTTCCTGATGGCGTTGATGAAATGGAAGTAGTTGGACTAACTGGATTACCCTCCTTAAAAGTTAAACCTAAAAGAGTTAAAGAATCTCCTGCTCACTTAGAGTGCAAGCTTCATTCCTTAATTCCTATTGGAGATGGAGGACCTGGAAGTACAACTTTAATAATCGGTGAGGTTCTTACAGCGCATATCTGGAGTGAAGCCTATACGGATGGAAGAATTGATCCAAAAAAACTCTCCCCGCTTTCAAGACTAGGCGGTGCCTGGTATGGAACGCTTGGTGATGTTTTATTTAGACAGATTCCTTCGGTCTAAGGCTGCTGGGGGTCAGGCTACTGGGGGTCAGGCCGCTTTATTTTTGCTTCGCCCGCTGGCGCGGACGATAGATCCTGACCAGGCGACAAACGCACCAATCGATTAATTCTTGATAAAAAACTTTTTGAATCCAAAATTATATCTGACTCTTCAAGGCCGTAGCTTGATGCAAGTTTTTTGAGGCTTGGTTTTATTTCATTCTTTTTTAACTTATCTGATTTTGTAGCAACCACCAGGAAATTTATCCCCCTTTGAAATGATATATCACGGATCCACTCCTCTAAGTCTCCCGGAGATCTCCTCATGTCATTTAAAAGAGCTACCGCTCCGATATCCCTATCCTCAAGAACAGATCTAATAGTCTCTTCGAGCTTCCTTGCTTCAACTTTTGAGGCTTTTGCAAATCCAAAGCCTGGAAGATCCAGGAATCTGATATCTTTAAGTCTATAAGCATTAATAAGCTTAGTAGAGCCTGGAGTTTTGCTGACAAATGCCAAGGATTTTTGACCTGCGAGCTGATTTATAAAGGTTGATTTGCCAACGTTAGATCTACCAACCAGAGCAACTTCAAATAACTTATCATCTGGTAAAAGCGATGCATCAGGCACGCTTAGTTCAAAATTCATTCGTATCGCTTAGAGTTTATCTTTTTTGAGAGACTATGAAGCCTAAACGCTGCAAAGACAATGTATAAAACAAAACAGCCAAACATTGCTGCATATCCCCAAAATAAAGTTGGAAAAGTATCAGGAACCATAAACCTTATCCTCCAAAGATCTTAACATCACACCAAACCAAATTAACTGAACGCTTAAGATGCTCAACGCTAGAATTGAAACCCCAAAAGTTTGGCCAAACTTCGGGTCTCTTAGGCCACCATCTCCTACAACTTCTGGGTGAATCTGGGCAGTATTTGGCAGTAGCTCTACAGAGTAGATAACGACCGGAACCATGACGGCTGATAAAATAGCCAATACTGAGGCAAATTTAGGGCGATTTTCACGTGGGGTTAGGAATCTAAACACCATTCCTCCAAACAACATTAACCATAAGATGAGGGTAGATACCAATCTTGGTTCAAATCTAAAATAGGTATTCCATGCCGCTTGTCCCCAGATCATGCCACTAAAGAGAGTTGCTGAGGCAAAAACAAAACCTACCTCGGTACCAGACTGGATGAGACGGTCAAAGTGGTCTCGTTTTGTGAATAAATAGGCAAGAGCACCAAAGAACATAGCAAAGACTGCTAAGTAACAGGCAGTTGCACTTCCTGCATGAAAGTAGAGGATCCTTTGCATTGGGCCCATCATTCGTTCATTTGGAACATACATAAAAATCATATAAAGAGCTGAAGTGATCGTAGCCACCACTATCAGCGAAAAAATACTAAACGCTTTCATTATTTAAATGTCCTTGAATAGGTTAATCCAGAGAGAGATATGTATAATATATTTAGGAAAACGCAAAACCAGATCCAGGATGTGTCAGAGTAGATTGTGAATCCAAAATAGGCTTCAATGAGCCCAAAAAATAAAGGAGAAATGATAGGAACACCTAAAATTGGTATCAAAATAAACCTACCTAGTGTTTGAGAAGTCATATTTGCAAGAGTCACCCCCACAGAACTAACACCAATAGAAAATAGTGCTGAAATAAGAATAGAGTTAAGAAAACTTAAAGGAGGATGTATTCCACAAAAGGTAAATAGAGTCAGAAAAAGTAATGTGCCTGAAAAAATCCCGTAAATTGAGCAGATAATCAATTTAGAGATAAAAATATCTAAAGGCTCTTTTTTATGGAAAAGAACAAGTGCATCTAAAGCCCTGTTTCTTCTGTCAGAATCATATAGTCTCTCTATCCCGATAAATAATATAAAAGATAAAAGTGAAAGCCAGACCCCAGGGAAAATTCTGGGAAGATTCGAAACTTGAGCTCTGTTTAATCCTAAAGCCACAAAAATTCCTAAAATCAACGTTAACCCTAAAATAGTTGATAGAGATTTAGGATTTCTTAATTCAATAAGAACTTCTTTACTAAGAAAATTCATCTAAGCTCACCCAAAGTTATTGAATGAGAGACTGGAATTTCATCATGTGAAGTGATTACAGATACACCATCAAAATCTTTAATGAACTTAAAAAACTCCTCTTTGTAATCGCTATCTAGAGGAGAGGTAATCTCATCGAAGAGCAGTACTGATGGTCTACTTAAGCTAGCGCGTGCTAAAGAAACTCTTGCTCTTTCTCCTCTGCTTAGGGTTCCAACTCTTTTTTCTAAAAGTTCTCTTACACCAAACTTAGGCTCTTTAAATTCTCCCAGGAAAAGAGAGAGGTTCTCCTTTACTGTTAGTTCCTGATACAAAAAATCTTCAGTGTTACAAAGATTTATCGATTCGTAGCTTACAGTACCTTTGTATGGAATTAGTCCTGCAATAGCTTCAAGGAGAGTTGATTTTCCAGAGCCGTTTTTTCCTTTTAAGTGCACACATTCTCCCCTTTTAACAGTAAAGGAGAGATCTTTAATTATGTGGGAGTTACCCCTAAAAACATTAAGTTCTTTGACTGTAAGCACGCTGGGATAGGATAACAAAAAGTCCAAAAATCATAACCCCCGTTCCAATCCATAAGAGCGACTGTAGAGGGTTTATAAAAACTTTCATTGCGGCTTTAGTGCCCGAATCGTCTAAGCCAGCCATTACAAGGTAAACATCTCCTTTTAGTAGCTTAAGTATAGAAACCTCAGAAGTGTTCTCCTTTTTTTTGTAATAGAATCTAGAGGCAGGTTTTCTAATGGCAATAATATCTCCGCTTTTCGTATCTACAATCTCAGTTACAGCTTGAAGCTCCTCAAAACTTGATGACCTAACCGCAGTTAACTCTTTTAAGGTAAATTGAAATCTTCCTACCGAATATGACTGGCCTTCTGATAAAACAAAATCTCTCTCAATTTTGTGAGCCATTGAGGCAGTTATTCCTATAGTTGCTAGAAGTACACCGAGGTGCACAGTATGAGCACCAAGTGTCCTAAGAAAAGAAGCAGGCTCTTTTTTTCTTCTGTGTAGCTCTTTTATAATTGTCAGAAATACAAATACACATAAAGAATATGATAGAATCGGATAAAATCCTGGTACTCCAGCCCAAACAAGCATTAACCCAACTATAAAGGCAGTAATTATCGGAGCTAAAAATTGCTTTCTTAGCTGTGCCAGTGTTGTATGTCTCCAGGAGACTAAGGGGCCAACTCCCATAAAAAATAGCATCAACAAAAAGAGGGGTACGTTTACAGCGTTAAAGTATGGGATCCCAACCGTTTGCTTTTGCCCAGTAAACCATTCGGAGAAAACAGGAAAAAGTACACCCCATAAAGTGGCAAAAGCTATTCCCAGTAAAATTAAATTATTAAGAAGAAAAATTGCTTCCCGTGAAATAAAACTTTCAATGTGCCTATCAGGAGTGTGTTTAACTCTGAAAGTGAAGAACAGAGCTACGCTTAGATATAAACCTAGATATAATAAAAAAACCCAACCTATATCGGTTGAAGCAAAAGCATGAACACTTTGAACAACACCAGATCTTGTTAAAAAAGTTCCAAAAACTGTTAATGAATAGGTAGCCAGAGCAAGCCAGATATTCCACAGCTTTAGCATCCCTTTTCTTTCTTCAACCATTACAGAATGAAGAAGTGCTGTCCCAGTGAGCCATGGTATAAAGGATGCGTTTTCTACAGGATCCCATGCCCAGAACCCGCCCCAACCAAGTTCAATATATGCCCAATATCCCCCAAGAACTTTTCCGGCCGTTAAAAATCCCCATGCTAAAAGAGTCCAAGCCCGACAGTACTGATACCACTCTTTAGTAGGAGAGATTAAGGCTGCAAAAGCTATGCTCGCTGGGATAGCAAACCAGGTAAGCCCAAAGTACATAATAGGGGGATGAATAGCCATGAATGGATTTTGAAGTAATGGATTTAAACCGTTTCCATCGAGAGGGATTATTTCACTTTTTATATATTGAAATGGGTTGGTTAGGAATAAAGTCATTCCTAAAAAGAAAATGTTTGAGATGGCAAGAAAAAGTAGTGTGTTGTTAGCTAGGTTTTTGGGAAATCTAAAAATATCTCTAGCGACTATACTAGCACCAATACCTTGAATTGCAGCCCATAGAAGCATCGATCCATCCATCCCCCCCCAGATAGCTGCGAACTTGTAAAATGGATCCATCTCTTTACTTGAAAATTGCCAGACATATTGATTTGAGTAGTCATTATTTAGAAAAAGAAATCCAAGTATAAAAACAGATATTGCTGAAGAAATTCCTGAGAGGATGATTGATGCTCTAGCAAGAGTAATATTTTTCCTTGCAGTTACAGCTGCAGCTACAGAGCAAAAAAATGAAACTAGTAAAGATAAAAACCCTATCTCATTCATTCTGGAGGCTCATATTTGGAAGGGCATTGAGTTAAAAGTTGTGTAGCGAAAAGAGTACCGTCTTTAAAATCACCATCTATTAAAACTTCTCTTCCGGCATCAAACATATCAGGCTTGATACCTTTATAGACCACAGGTACAGATTTAGCTGGTGTTAATTTATCTTCTACGTAAAATTTTAAAGAGAACTCTGGCTCAACATCATAGGTAATATCTTTATTAGAAACCTTGCCACCGATTCTTATACGCTCTTTGTCACCATCAAGATCGTTCACTATAAGAACAGCGTTTGCTTTGTCTTTGGTTGATAAGAACATAGCCACTGTAACGATAGCTAACATACCTAAAACAAGTGCTAAAAAGACTTTACTCACAAGGTGCTGTTTATAGCAGCTTTTTTAGCCTTCAGCACGTCTGGTCAAGAAAAAATTGCTCTCTTCCGATACTGTTTATGAGAAGCATGGATGCTATTAGTAAAGCAATATCAAGCCTTGAGAGGCTTAAAAAAGAGCCCCCTCTGGAGACTCGGTTACTAAATAAGAGTGGAAATGTTTTTCAGATGAAGCTCGAGGTGTTTCTATCGAAAGTAAAGAAAGGCGACGCAACCCAAGATATCTCTGTTGCAACAGCATTAAATCAGAAAATTAAAAAATCATCAGAAACACTAGCTGAGCTCAATCCAAAACTTTTAACATCTTACACAGGCTATATGTCTGCTATGAGGTATGACAGGAAGGCCAGGTTCATAAATGCGGTTAGTGAATCGTTAGAAGACTCTAAACTTTTAGCGCAGGCTTAGGGAAAAAGTTATCTTGCAGTGGAATTTCTCTTAATATACTTAAGATGACTAGTGGACTTAGCCAGAACAAAGGAAGAGATATCCCCCTTAAGACTTTAAATGAGCCTTTGTAGCTGAGCCCAGAGACTCCTTCACCTAGAGTTTTTCCTGCTAATAGATAAGCCAGTAAGAGATAAATCATAAGTGTTAATGGTAAAATTGAGAAAGAAAGCAGAAGGGAGGTTTTGCCTAATTCAAATATATTTATCGATATAGCGAATGAGATCATTGAAGCAAAGAAAAGATCAATTATCGACGAGCTCAGTCTTATTTGAAGTGACTTATCCTCCTGGGGAGTTGTTGGAGTGTAAGTCACCTGTTTTTTGAGTTTAAAAAGAGGCGCGGATATAAAATTTGCAGCTCTTTCAGCAATCCTTGTAACTACAGCATCTGCTTCAATCTGCTCAACCAGAACTGATTTTGAGATCGAGGTAGAAAACTTTTTGGAAGGATCCTTCAAACTCTCAAGAGCAGTATCAAAAAGTACTTTTGCCTCTTCGTCGGTTATAGTTTTTAGGACATTTGATTCAAAGCTAATCGAGCTCTCTTCTTTTTTTAAACTTTCTAGGGCGCGATTGAAGTATTCATCCATCGTAACCTTTTAAGGGTACCATATCCAAGCTCGCAAACTACACAGGGTTTCTGCAAACCCCTCAGGGGTCGATTTTCGGAGAAAATCGGGGGTGAAAACATATAACCGTTTAAAAAATCTACAAAGCCGATCAGGCTTTGACTATCAGAGTCGCTTAAAAAACTAAGTATTTATCCACAGAAGCTCAGAAATACACTATAAATTCCAACACCTTAAACGGTTTTCATCCATCTTCCGAACTATAAAGCATATTAGAAATCGTGGCAGCCATAGAAAGCGCTGCTGTTTCACTTTTTAGTACCAGATCTCCAAGCGAGACAGGCTTGAAGTTGTTTTTAAATAGAAGTTCATACTCGTCAGCAGTAAAATCTCCCTCAGGTCCAACAGCAAAAGTCGTCGGAGTTGTTTTGATCTCCTTAATTAGAGGGGTTCTCTCAGAAAATAGAGCAGCAACAAGTCTTAATCCTGGTTCTAGGGAGTTCAAGGCAGTAATTAAGTTAGGATAAAAACTTATTTCGAGTGGAAAGCATCTGTTCGATTGTGAAGCAGAGAGTTCCGCAATTTTTTTAAATCTATCAATTTTTCTTGAGTTCTTAACTACTGACCTTTCAGCTTCAAAAAGCTTAAGCGACTTAACACCAAGCTCTGAAAGTTTTTCTATTAGATCACTTGAGTTTTTTGTAAGAGAGCACAGCGCAGTAATAGGTAGAGGGAAATTAGGCTCTTCAAGTGAGATCACTTCTAGTAGGTTTTCTTTTAAGTACCTAATTCTTCCAAACTGAGAATAAAAAGTTGAAAAATTAAATTCTTCTCCCTCCTTAACTCTTAAAACTTTTAGATGAGACCAAAGTTCCTTATCAACAGGAACCTGGTCTCCTAAAGAAATTTTATCGGTCTTTAAAAATATTCGCTTCAACGACGAGCAAATGGTTTAAGGATTTCTTTTAGTTCAGGAAGTTTATCTGGACCAAAGTATCTACTGCCTTCAAACACAAAAGTAGGGGTATCAAATACACCTGCTTTTTTGCCACGTTTGTAAACTCCCTTCACTCTTTCTCGCGCATCGGACGATGCAACTTTACTTAAAAACTCTCCAAGATCGACATCAAGCTCATCACAGAGTTGGTTTAGAAAATTATCTTGCCCTGGATCTTCACCAAGTCCCCAAAGTTTATTGAAGACCTTGATATTATACTCCATTCCAACGCCCATATCTTGAGCAATTAAGGCACCTCTGGTGATACGTCCTGGATCGAACTCTTCTTCCGGCCATCCTTGAGGATAGACGATTGGCATCTGTTTTTTCTCAGCAGATCTCTTTGTATCTTCAAAAAGATATGAAAGCTTATCTGGATTAACAGGGGTAGGAGGAAGAGCTACACCTGCTGCTTTTGCAGAAAAAGGCTGCCAAAGGACTTCCACATCATAATCACGCTCGATCTCATACATCTCATCCAATAAAAGATGGCAGTATGGATTTTGAAATGAATAGTAGATCTCTAAAATATTATTCGACATAAAAAATCTCCTTATGGCTCTATCCGCCACTCTAAAATGCCATTATTTGGGGCAGGGAGTAACCAGAGCCTGGTCTCACGCAAGATTAAAGCTATCTCTTGATAAAGGCAATAATTATGACGAGAATAATCGTACAATGAGACGCAGAGAAGAGATGAATTTGCTTGAGAGGCTTTATATTGTTGAAGCCTTTAAGGGGGTTACGATTACCTTTGGAAAGTTAATTAAAAACTTTTTTTTGCATCTATGCCATTCTGTAGGCCTTTTAAAGTTTGAAAAGGCTTCAGCTGCAATTCAATATCCAAATGAAAGGCGCATTTATCCTGCTAGATACAGAGGGAGGCATAGACTTACCTTAAAACCAAACGGTGATGTGAAATGCACGGCGTGTTTTCTTTGCGCTACAGCCTGCCCAGCCAGGTGTATTTATATTGAGCCTTCAGAGCATGATGATCCAAAAGTAGAAAAATTCCCTCATCGGTATGAGATAGACACTCTTTTGTGCATTTATTGTGGATATTGCGTAGAGGCCTGTCCGGTTGATGCTATCAGAATGGATACGGGGATTCACCCTGAGGTGTATCCTCCCGATCCAAGAGCCTTCATAGAGGATAAAGAAGTATTAATGGAGCGATCTAGATACCTCGAAGACAATGGACCTGAAAGTTTATTCGAAAAGCACATGAAAAGAATGCAAGCTGTAGAGCTTAGTTAGCATGCGATATCTGGCAACTGTTTTTTTACTGTTCTCGCTCTTACATGCTGATATTCTTGAAGAGCTTAACCAAAAGAAAGAGCTTGTTTTTGATCGTAGAAATATAGCGAAAGTAAAACAGTTATTACCTACTGAGCTTTATCAGATCTTGATTGACTCTGAGGATGTTATTACTGCCCATTCAACTTTATTGTTACCTGAGATAAAGAACGATCCTATTTCGTTTGAAGGATCCTTAAGTGATAAAACTAGAATCTCTCTTCCTAATGGACTTCCATTTAGTGATGAATCTCCTAATTCTCTTTACTGGAACCTTCAATCAAGACTTTGGGCTAGTGCTGCTCTTAAGGGAGATTTTATCCTTAAAAGCTTTGATTCGGAGAAGGAGCGTTACTTAGTTAGAGGTTCCTACGAGAGGGTTTATCCCAGTCTTCTTCCAGCTCCCCCCAAGTTACCTCAAATATTTAGAGAGAGAGTGCGGTTTGTCGCGCCAAAAGCTGTAGAGGGGTACTCTTGGGTATCTTTTCGATTTTTTGGAGATGAGGAAGATTACTTACTCACTGCATCTCCTTTGATTAAAGAGACCAGGGTGATTACTGGTTCGAATAGATCTGATTCATTAATAGGTGGATTGATATCTTTAGATGATTTTTTTCTACTTGGACCAAAACCTGAATATGTTACCGTTTCAGTCATAGAGGAAGAGATTAAACTATTACCTTTCGTAGATTCTTTCTTAGTTGAATCAAAGGAGTGTGAGTCTGTAAGTCTAGAAAAGGAGCCAGAGAGAATTCAAAAAACTCACCCACTTTTAAAATGGGTTCCAAGAACTGCAAAAACAGTTGAGGTTACAATCAGGGATCCTTTTCATGAATATGGTAGGATGATGTTGTTTGTTGATAGTAAACTATTGGTTCCAACAATGGCGCAAGTTTATGATCGAAATGGGAACTTTAGAAAATTCATAATTTTGGGCAATCAGTTCACAGAAAGTGTTTTTCCTGTCCTTTTGAATGTGATTACCAAAGATCTTTTCGAACATCTAGTTTTTATGAATCTTAACAGATGTAAAGAGCTACCTTTGGAGATTTTTGATCCTAGGAATCAGATCAAATAGCCTGCCTGGACAAGTCAGCGGAGTAGGAAGCAGTCCTTTTTAAATGTCAGGCTGAAAGCCAGACCAGCCAATATGTTAACCTAGAAACTCAAGTGCTTCTTCAGCAGATTGAATTCTCCTTGTCACCCTAAAATCAAGAAGCTTTGTAATAAGTGCGATTAGCTCTGTAGGTAATTTTGAATTGACAAGTGGACCAAGAGGGACAGGTTTGAACTTTGCGGCTAGAGTGGCTTGAGCTGGAGATGCAGGGTAGGGCAAAGAACCAGTAAGCATCTCATAAGCACAAACTCCAAGTGCATATAGATCTCCTCTATGATCACTTTCTCCTGTTTCAATATACTCTGGTGGCACAAACATCGCTGTTCCTAGCACCACATGATCTTGAGTTAATGAGAGACTTCCAGGTTCTCTTGCTAATCCGAAATCACCAATTTTTACCTCTCTGTTTTTAGTGAAGAATATGTTTTCTGGTTTTATATCTCTATGTACTAAACCTTTTTGATGGATATCTTTTAACCCTAAAAGTACCCCCTTTAGAATTGATATTCCCTCTGGCACCCCTAACGGTTCATCTTTAATAAGATCTCTAAGAGTGCCACCTTCTAGATATTCCATAACGCAGAAGACACTCTGACTGCCAGTAATTACCTCTTTAGATTCAACTACATAGGGGCTCTCAAGGCTCATTTGCGTTGCGATTTCCTTTAAAAAACGAGCCAAAGCATTTTCTGCCTCCATAGATGAAGCCACGATTCTTTTAATCGCCACAAAATCATTATTTGCTGCTTGATCGCGGACTAGGTAAACTTCTCCCATACCGCCTTTTCCTAGTTTCCGGACAAGCTTAAACCTTTCTGGAAGCTCCATCAGGTATAAAGGTCGGCATGTTGAGGGATTTTCTTAATGGCTGATACAAAGCTCGAAACAAAGCAGGACGTAATCACGAGGCTTTTAAACTTCGAATATATCCTTGTATTTGTTAATACTGGAGCTGAAGGGCTAATCATACCTGAATACTTAAAGGTGGAGCCAACTGTTACTTTGAAATTAAGTTCTCATTTTGAAGGGAAAATGGAGATTCTATCAGATAGGATAGAGGCAGTTTTAAGATTTAAAGGGCAGTACTTTCCCTGCACGATTCCTATGAATGCCATTTGGGGAGCTAGTACACCAAAAGGTAGTAACTATTTTTGGTTTGAATCAGCTCCCGATGTTGTTCTAAAGGCAGCTGAAAAGAAGGGAGAAGTAGTAGCTAAAAAACCTGAAAGACCAGCACTTAGAAGGATTAAGTGAGGGGTTTTTGTCTGGTCTGGTTTTAACCAGACCTTAGCTATTTTTTTGCTTTGTCTGCTAGTGTGGACAAGAGTAAGATCAGGCTAAAGCCAGACCAGGCAAATATTAGCAGAGGCCTCCCGGCCTGACCTCCGTTGTGTTACTTAAAGACAATGTCAATTATTGAAGCTTCCATTTCCGATGAGTCAAAAGATAGATATGTCGCTTATGCCCTCTCGGTCGTAACGGGTAGAGCAATACCAGATGTTCGTGATGGTCTAAAGCCGGTTCAAAGAAGAATTCTTTATGCAATGTATCAAGATCTGAATTTAAGACCTAATCAGGGATTTAGAAAATCTGCTTCTGTTGTAGGTGCAGTTTTAGCAAAGTATCACCCACATGGAGACACGGCCTGTTATGAAGCGATGGTGAGATTAGCTCAAGGTTTTTCAGTTAGATATCCACTGGTAGATGGACAGGGGAATTTTGGATCAATAGATGGAGATAGTCCTGCTGCTTATCGATATACGGAAGCGAAGCTTCTCCCCTTAGCACTGGAAGTGATCGGCGAGATTCATGATGAAACAGTTACTTTTAGAGATAACTTTGATGCAACGGGCGATGAGCCAGTAGTATTCCCTAGCACTTTTCCGCATTTATTAGTGAATGGAGCACAAGGAATTGCTGTCGGAATGGCTACTTCGATTCCACCACACAATATATCAGAGGTAATTGATGCAGCACTTCTTTATTTAGAAGATCAAAAAGTTGAGACATCTGAACTGTTAAAGATCCTAAAGGGCCCTGATTTTCCGACAGGGTGCGAGGTGATCGCTACAAAAAAGGAGCTTGAAGAGATTTATGACTCAGGAAAAGGTGCAGTGAAAATGCGAGCGACCTGGAAAGAAGAAACAGGTGCGAGAGGGAAGAAAAGTATAATTATTACCTCTGTCCCCTACGGGATAAATAAGTCAACTCTTGTTGAGAAAATTGGAGATCTAGTTCTTGAAAAAAAGATCCCACAGCTAATAGATGTACGAGATGAATCTACTGACGAAGTAAGAGTAGTGCTAGAGCTAGCCAACGATGTTGATTCGGAAGTGCCCATGGCTTATCTCTTTAAGCATACAAGCCTCGAAATGAATTTCAATGTAAACTTAACTGCTCTAGTTCCTACCGAGTCTGGAAATTTAAGACCAGAAGTTTTATCTTTAAAAACCCTCCTAAAAGAGTTCTTAAACTTTAGAAAAGAAGTCACCATTTCAAAGCTAAACTTTGAAAAGCGAAAGCTTTTAGCAAGAATTCATATATTAGAAGGCTTAGAGAAAATATTTGACAGTCTAGACGCAGCAATAAAAATTGTAAGATCAAGCGATGGAAGAACTGATGCTGCTACAAAACTAAAGGCGAAATTTAAACTCACTGACGAACAGTCGTTTGCAGTTGTTGATATGAGGATCTATCAGCTTTCAAAAACTAATATTGCCGAGATTAAATTAGAGCTTAAAGAAAAAAGAGACAGAATCTCAGTGATAGATAAGATTCTAAAAAGTGGAATTCAAAAACTAATGAAAGAGGAGCTTTCCAAAGTAAAAGAGCAATTTCAGGATAAGCGTAGGTGCAGGCTCATCACAAGAGACAATGAACTTGAATTTAATGCTGAAGATTATGTAATCGTAGAAGATGTTTTTGCAGTTGTTACTCGTGATGGATGGATTAAGAGAATCAGACAGAATAATGAGGTTTCCTCAACTAGAATCAGAGAGGGTGATTCAATATTGTGTGCTCATCCAGCAAAAACAACCGATTTTGTTATATTTTTTACCAATCTAGGTGGTCAATACGCTCTAAGAGTGTCCGATTTCCCATCTTCTAGTGGATACGGAGATCCGATCCAGAAACACTGCAAATTTAAGGATGGAGAAATGGTCGTTGATTCATATCTTGTTCGATCGAACCCAGAGCTTATTCGAACAGATTCTGAACTTCGAGAAAAAGACATTTTAGTTCTTGTTTCAGAGAAAGGACTCGGTTCTTGTCTTTCGTTAGAAGGGCTGCAGCAAGTAAGAAGAGCTTCAAGAAAAGTCATGAGCCTAAGATCTGGTGACTTTGTAGTAGGTGTCAAGCTTATGCAAGAGAAGCTTTGCTTAATTACTGAAGGTGGATATGGACTGATAGTATCAAAAAGTGAAGTTCCTGTAAGAAGTGGTGCTTCATTAGGGGTGAATTTAATGAAGGTATCGGACAAACTTGTAGGCATTAAATCATTTTTAAAGACAGAAAAAATTACCCTTCTCCTTGAAACTGGAAAAGAAAAAGAAGTTCCTGTTTCGGAGATACAGTCCGGAAGAAGAGGTTTAAAAGGTAGTAAGGTAATCTCTAAAGGTAAGGTTATAAGAGTCGTATGAAATATCAAGCAAAAGATATTCAGGTTCTTGAGGGACTTGAAGCAGTTAGAAAGCGTCCTGGAATGTATATAGGAAGCACAGAGCACCCCAATCATCTTGTAAAAGAAATACTTGATAACTCAATCGACGAAGCCATGAATGGATTCGCTTCAAAAATTGAAGTGATCTTGGAGGAAGCACGGATTACAATAACAGATGACGGAAGAGGAATTCCTGTCGATCAGCATCCGAAACTTAAAAAACCTGCACTTGAAGTGATTTTTACAACGCTTCATGCAGGAGGAAAATTTAGTGACACAGTTTACTCGTCAGCTGGTGGCCTACATGGAGTTGGAGCATCAGTAGTGAATGCTCTCTCGGATAAGCTTGAGGTAACTGTTTGGAGAGAAGGACATGAGTACAATCAGAGATTTTCTCGTGGATTGCCGGTTGCTGGGTTAAAAAAGCTTGGGAAATCGAGGAAAACAGGCACTTCGGTCACATTTTCAGCAGATCCAGAGATCTTTGATTCAATTAAATTTAAAGCACCAATGATAAGAGAGCTTTTAAGACAGAAGGCCTTCTTAAATCCTGGACTATTAATTATTTTTAAAAGCGAAGACAAGGAAGAAACTTTCAGGTTTGATGATGGGCTTGTTGCCTATGTTAAAGAGCTAATTCAGGAACCTGTTAGCGGCGAAGTTTTTTTCTTGGAGAAAAAAGATAGACTAAAAGTTTCTGTTGCATTTGCTTGGACTGAAAGTACTGATGAAAATATTCTATCTTTTGCCAATGGCATTCCTACTGCTGATGGGGGAACGCATGTTGATGGATTTAAGGCTGGACTTTTAAAGGCAGTAAGAAACTATCTTGCAACCCATGATATTTTGCCAAAAGGGCTAAAGCTCTCAGCCGATGATATTAGAGAGGGCTTAGTAGTGGTTCTTTCTGTAATGATCCCTGGCAATGTAGCCCAGCTTCAATTTCAGGGACAAACAAAAGATAGATTAAATAATCAAGAGGCATTTACTGCTGTAGATTCTTTACTTAAAAGTTTTGAGCAAACATTAAATCAAAAGCCATCCATAGCTCAAAATTTAGTAGAGAGGATGGTTTTAGCATGTAAGGCAAGAAGTGCTGCAAGGGCAGCCTCACAGAGCTTTTCAAGGAAAATTTCTGTAAGTCATAGACTAAATTTACCAGGGAAACTCGCTGATTGTTCGAGTTCAAAGGATACAGAACTTTTTATAGTAGAGGGAGACTCAGCAGGAGGCACGGCAAAACAATGCAGAGATAGAAAAACCCAAGCCATTCTTCCATTAAGAGGTAAGGTTCTAAATACTATTGCAACAGCTAAAATCACTGACAATAAGGAGCTTTCAGACCTAGCCTCAGCGCTTGGTTGTGGAGTTGGAAAAGACTGCAATCCTGACAAGCTCCGCTATGACAAAATTATTATCCTTACAGATGCTGATGCGGATGGTAAACATATAGCTACTCTTCTTATGGCTTTCTTCTTTAGATGGATGAAACCTGTTATTGAAGCAGGTGCTCTTTATCTTGGAAGACCTCCTCTTTTTAGAGTTAAAGTAAGTGGGAAGGATTTTTGGGTTTATTCCGAAAAGGAGCGGGATTCTGTTCTTAAGGGGAAAAGTGGCCAGGTAACACGATTTAAAGGACTAGGAGAGATGAATCCAAGCTCACTGTGGGAGACCACACTTAATCCTAAGACTAGAACCCTTCTAAGAGTGCGAATTGATGATGAAAAACAGGTAGAAAATGTGTTTGAAGAGCTACTTGGAAAAGATACCAGTGCTCGGTATGCTCTCATTACGGGTTTAGCAGACACTGTGGAAGTTGACCTATAGAACTATAATGAATTATTACAATAGCTGATGAAAAAGGGTTTTTTTGCTGCACTAAAGAAAACTGCGGCAAAGCTCGGTGCTTGTGACCCAGATTGGTTAAAAAGCGAGGAAGAGCTTCAGTTTAATACAGTAGAACCAGGAGGGAGTGGACCAAATATGATCCTTCTTCATGGTTTGTTTGGGGCACTCTCTAATTGGGAGACTGTGACCCCACACTTTCAGAAATATACAAATCCAATTGCCTTACAGTTTCCTTTGTTAACTGCGAAAAAATCTGAAGTAAAAGTTAAATCTCTGGCAGTCTTTACTGAATATTTTCTGAGATCCAGGAACATAGATAAGACTATTCTTTGTGGCAACTCACTTGGTGGTCACGTTGCAATGAGGCTATATCTTGCTAACCCTAATTTAGTAAGCTGCATGGTTCTGAGTGCAACCTCCGGTCTTTATGAGCACTCAGTTGATACCCTTCCGGTCAGACCCGATGAGAGATTTGTAAGAGAACATATGGATCGAGTCTTCTTTCATAAGCAGTTTATAACTGAAGATGCTGTGGCCGAAATTACAAAAATTCTTGCAAGTAGAGCTAATACTCTAAATTTAATTCATGCTGCCAGAAGTGCAAAGAAGGATAACCTTCTTCATGAACTTAAACACATTAAGTGCCCAGTTCTTCTTCTTTGGGGAGAAGACGATCTGGTGACTACCATGGAGGTAGCAGAGATGTTCAGAAAAAATATTCCAAACGCTAAGCTAGTAACAGTAAAAGGCTGTGGACATGCCCCTATGATTGAGCACCCTGAATGGTTTGCAAAAGAGGTAGAGGTTTTTCTAAAAGAAAATGGTATGATCAAAGCCTAAGGGAATGCGAACCTTCCCGCGATAACTCTAGGATTTTTATGAAAAATATTGCTAATACATTAAGAACTCTTTCAATCGATCAGGTTGAATCGGCAAATTCAGGGCATCCAGGTTTACCCCTTGGAGCAGCAGATTTTTGTGCCGTTCTTTGGAGTAAGTTTTTAAGATTTAATCCAAAAGATCCTAACTGGTTAAACAGGGATAGATTTATTCTTTCAGCAGGCCACGGATCTGCGCTTCTTTATTCCTTGCTTCATCTTTATGGATATAATCTTTCAATTGAAGAGCTAAAGCGATTTAGACAGTGGGAAAGCAAAACTCCAGGGCACCCTGAGTATGGAATGACTGAAGGCGTTGAGGCAACAACAGGGCCTTTAGGGCAAGGTACAGCAAACGCTGTAGGTGTTGCTCTGTCAGCCAAACTTCTTGCTGCAAGGTATGGTGAAGACCTTTTTAACTACAGAACTTTTGCGTTAGTGAGCGATGGAGATCTAATGGAAGGGATCTCAACTGAAGCCGCTTCCCTTGCAGGCCATCTAAGGCTTAATAATTTAATCTACCTATATGATGATAATAAGATCTCATTAGCTGATCCTACAGAGGTCTGCTTTTCAGAGGATATTAGTAAGAAGTTTGAAAGTATGGGCTGGTTTGCTCAAACTTGCGATGGGCATGATCACTCTGCGATTGAAGCTGCTATCTCTCGTGCAACAACTGAGCTAGAGAGACCATCAATAATCTGCTTTAGAACAACTATAGGATTTGGAAGCCCTAATAAATCAAACACATCCGATGTGCATGGATCTCCACTAGGGGCAGATGAAGCAAAGAAAACAAAACTTGCACTTGGTGTTGACCCTGAAAAAAGTTTTGTTGTTTCAACTGAGGTAAAAAATGAGATCGATAGTATTTTAAAATCTAAAGAGGGAGATTTTAAAGCTTGGATGAGTAAGTTTGAAGCCCACCCAAATAAAAAATCTGTTCTATCTCATCTTCAAAAGAACCTACCAATCGAGTTAACTCAAGAGCTTTTAGCGGCTTTTAGTGATGGTAAAACAGATGCCACAAGAAACCTTTCAGGTAAAGCTATTCAGGTGCTTGCAAAGCATTTACCGTGGTTTATTGGCGGCTCAGCAGATCTTGAACCATCAACTAAGACATTAATTAAAGATACAACTGATATAACAAAGAGTAGTTTTAGCGGAAAAAATATCAGATTCGGTGTGAGAGAACATGCAATGGGGGCGATTGCTAATGGACTTTCTTACACAAAGATGTGGAGTCCGTACACGGCTACATTTCATGTCTTCTCTGATTATATGAGACCAACGATCAGACTTGCAGCACTTAGTCATCTTCCAACTGTTTTCATTTTTACTCATGACAGTTTTTGGGTTGGGGAAGATGGGCCGACTCATGAACCAATAGAGCAAACTCAAAGCTTAAGATTGATTCCAAACTTACACGTTTGGAGACCAGCAGATGGGGTTGAGACTGCTATGAGTTATATTGGGGCACTTTCAAGAAAAGATGGACCAAGTACATTGCTATTTACTAGACAAAACGTTCCGGCTCTTAAACGAAAAGATAACTTTAAGGCTGAAGATGTTTTAAAGGGTGGATATATAGTCTCTGGGGATGAACCAGATGTAATTCTCATAGCTACAGGGTCAGAAGTATCACTTGCATTAGATGCAAAAGAGATTTTAAGTGACATCAAGATACGAGTTGTTAGTATGCCCTGTGTTGAGCTGTTTTTAGCACAAGATAAGGCTTACCAGGAAAATGTACTGCCCTCAAAGGCTACTAAAATTTCAATAGAAGCTGGGGTTACTTGGGGTTGGGAAAAGCTTACTGGTGGAAACTGTATAGGGATTGATCGATATGGAGCATCAGCACCTGGGGGCGAGATCGCAAAGAGATTCGGTTTTACAGCAGAAGGGATAGCCGAGAAGGTTAGAAAGCTTTTAAAATAGATTAGCATTTTCATTCTTCATAGAACCTCCTGCTTGGGGTAGCATTTTATCTTATGCGAGATTATCTAGGCGACAAGAAGTTTTTTATCTGGTGCGGATTAGTCCTATTAGGACTCTTTTTAAGATGGTTTGATCTTGAAACAAGACCTCTTCATCATGATGAATCAATTCATGCAATGTTTGGAAAGTATTTTTATGATTTTCCAGATCATAACTACTATAAATATAACCCCGAATACCACGGTCCAACTCTATATATTGTTTTAAGGTATTTTTATCATTCCGTAGGCTCTCTTACAGATGCTGCCCCGAGAGTTCCTATTGTTATCTTAGGAAGCCTACTTTTATTTGCACCAGTTTTGTTTAGAAAATATTTTAAACCTTGGGGATTTCTTTTCTTAACTGCTTTTCTGTCCCTATCTCCAACTCTTATTTATTGGTCAAGATTCTGTAGGGAAGATTTCTTTGTATATACAGCCATGTTTCTTATTCTTTGGGGGGCAACAAGAGCTTCAGCTGAAAGACGAGCTTTATGGATCTTTTTAGGTATTGCTCTTAACTGGGGAACAAAAGCTAATGTTTACGTTTTAATTGCACAGATAGTTGGATACATAGTTTATGAAGGAATAGTTCTAAGATCTACCGAATCTACATTTAGCAGAATGCTCGTTTGGATGAAAACATATCCAAAGCAACTTATAATGGGATTTACATTTGGAGCACTTTTTTATTCATATCTCATAACTACTGAATTTAGATTTCTACCTGGGATATTGGATGGTCTATATAGAACAAGTATCCCCTACTGGATGGATAAGCATGGGATCGAGAGAATCTCAGGGCCTTTTAACTTTCATTTTTATCAACTTAGTTGGTATGAGCTTCTTTTTATAATCGCTTTCTTAGTTCACTTTATTACTTTTTACTTAAGAGGGGGGCTTAATCGGCGACTTTGGGGACTTGGTACGGTCTTAATCGCAGCACTTCTCTATTGGTATCATAAAGATACCCCAGTTGAAGAAATAGCCAAATGGAGATTTTTAAAGCTAAAAGATAGATTGGACGTAATAGGTGCAGTGATACTTTTCTTACATCCGCTAGCAGTAACAACAACACACCTTTTAAGAAATGAGCGTGTGCTAGCATTTGCTGGATATTTTTTTACAGCAAACTTTTTTACTTACAGCTATCTTGGTGAAAAAGTTCCTTGGCTTTCTACTTATATATTAATTCCAGGAATTTTTTATCTCGTTCTATATTACCAAGATCTTTTGCCAGATCTTTCAAAATTCGAAAGTAGAGTATTAGTAAGATATTTCGGATGGATTTTGGTCGGGCTTGGCGCAGCCTTTATGGTCATAGATGGTGAAAGCTTTCAAAAAGTATACTTCATGACCGGTTTTGGTCTCCTTGCTTACTCGTATTTGGATAAATATGTAAAGTTTTTGCCTCAGGCGCATCTTGGCTATTTAGGATTAGCTCTTGTCTCGGTGTTTCTACTGCGAATGGCAGTTCTTACAAATTTTGTGACTCAAGATAGAGAGGTTGGATTTATATCACAGGTTCATACTACTAAAGAATTTAAGCGAAAAATCTTAGCAGCAAGATATCTAAGTGAGTCGGGAGCCTATGGACGCCAGTTAAAAATTAATGTTAGTGGTGAGCCTGTTTGGCCCGGCACATGGTATTTAAAGGATATGCCACAGTATGATTTCAAGGAACTTGGAAGGCCTGAAATGTCAGAGTATGATCTTATATTCAAAACATGGAAGGAAGGCGAAGCGGTTCCTGAAGGATTTGTTCAGGAGAAGATAAACCTTCGTGGCTGGTGGGTTCCAGATTATTCTAAGATGACTCTTAAGAATTATCTTAAAATGGCCATATCACTTCACCCATGGAGCGGTTATGGATATAGCTATACGACTGTTTTGACTAATAAAAAACTTACTGAGATCCGTTAGTGAGGCTCATTAAGGGCAGCGAGTTTTACTCAATAGCTGATTCAGTAACTGGCGAGTTGATGCATTCAGGTATGGAGCCATTTAGTCAGGCTGAGACATTGTATATTGAGCAAACGAGATTTAAAAATTTTAATAAGGATCAACTCACAGTCTGGGATGTTGGACTAGGAGCAGGGGTTAATGCAGTCACAGCAATTAAAAACGCCGGAGATAAAAAGCTAATCATAGAAAGCTTTGAGATTTCAAAAGAGCCACTGATATTAGGAAAAGCAATTCATAACGATACTCCTTTAATTGATCAGATTATAGAAAATGGAAGCTATAAGAGTGAAAGTGTTACTTGGAGAGTTTTTTGGGGAGACTTTCGAGACACCGTAAAAGAGGCGCAAAGGCCTGATATAATCTTCTGGGATCCATTTTCAATGAAAACTAACCCTACAATGTGGGAGGGAAAAACTCTTGAACTTCTAACGAGATTTGGATTTCATGAGAATGTTATTTTATCTACCTACTCAAGCTCTACGCGCTTTAGAGGGGCTTTAATAGGACTCGGTTGGTTTGTTGGGCTTGGGGTTCCTGTTTCTGAAAGAAAAGAAACTACGATAGCTGGAGGAGAGCAGGCTTTTAAGGAGTTTAACATCTCGCCATTACCAGGTATTTATCTTGAGCGGTTTAAATTAAGCCATACACCATTTCCGAGCGATATGACTTCTATTTCTCTTCAGTCGATCTTAAGCTCAAAGATGTGGCTCGATACTTAGTACTACTGATTCCGCTATCTATAATTCTCTTTTTTGATAAGAGCCCAACTTTTTTTGCAAATGATCAGGCAACGGATTTAATGGTTTCGGAGAAGATTCTCGATGGAGAGCTAGAGCTAAAGGGGCCACCAACAGCAAGAGGCAGTAGACACATTGGAGCTACTTATTACTATTTTGTAGCCCTTTGTAGGCTAATAGGTGGAGAGAACATTGAAACAGTATTTCTTATTGGAAAAATATTAAAGTGGCTTGGCGTTTCCTTTCTTCTAATTGTAGTAAATAAAGTATGGATTAAGTCACCAGCCTTTCTTTTTTTTGGAGCATTATGCTTTTCAGGCGCGGACTATTTGAGCTCATTTAGTATATTTTGGCATTCAAACTACCATCTTTTTATAACCTCTCTAGCGCTTGGTTTTGGAATAATTACGTTAAAAGTTGGATCTAGATTTTTGCCAGTATTCTTACTGTTAGTTTTTTTATTTGGGGTAGGGCACTTAAGTGCAGGGCCTCCAAGTCTAGGAATGTTGGCAGTTATTATTTTATTTCATAGAAGACTTTTAATAATTACATTGATTGGCTCACTCATTCTTTTCAAACCAGCTTTGGAATTTGCCTTTGCCTTTGGTGCGAGCGAGCACGGAGGGATAATCTCCTCATTAGGAATTTTCTCAGAATTTTTTAGGAAAAAACTTTTTTCTAATGTAAATGTTAATGAACTATATGTAGGTTTATTCTTTTTAGTTTTAATAATTTTAAATATAAGAAAAGAGCTTAAGCTGTGGCTCTTCATACTTGTGCCAGCTGTTTTTTCAATCACAGCAGTAGCACTTCTAAAGCCACCCCTCTTTCACCACTTTTTTTACTCACTTCTTCCTATTCCTGCATTAATTGCGGCAATAGTTCTTAGCTTCTCGATAAGACAGGTATCAACTTTTATTTTTGCCTTACCAATTTTTTATTTTCTTGGTGTGAGTCTTTTAAAAACAAATCCTGAACGCGCAAAGTTTCAAACCTTAGAGCATACAAGAAAAGTTGTTGAGATTATAAAGAAAAAAGATGGCTATAGAGATCTCGCAATCTTAGGAAGCTTAAGTTCTAAGCATTCAAGGAATTCTTATTATTACCTTCTTAGAAGCAATAATAGATATAATATGCAATATGTAGATAGGTTTCCTGAGTGGAGTAAGTCTAAACCAAATAGGGGAGTTCTTGTAATCTGCCCAGCACCCTATAAAAAAGCAAAAGAAGATATTTTCCGTGCTGTAAGTAAGGATTGGACTATTGAGGATGAGATAGTTCCATTTGCGGATGAATGTCTTGGATATACTCTTAAGGCGAACTAAATGTGAGATCAGTGTGAAATTTTAAGCGCAGAGGTCACAGAGTTTCGCAGAGTAGTTACTCTGTGTAACTCTGTGACCTCTGTGTTAAACACACAAAATTAATGACCACAAACACTTATATTTCCAGACAAAGTTGATGAAGTGGATCCATTGATTAAGTTCTGAGTGTTTTTAATCAAATATTTTGAAAATCCGATACTCCCCTTCAGAGATAATCATATCTAAACAGCTAAAATCCTTTTCTCCGAGGTAAGCTCGCTTTTCTAGAATACCATAAACAAGGTAGGTTATCTTTTCATCTTTTAGCTTTTGCTTAACTGCTTCACAAGGCAAAACACCACTATAGATCTCTTTAGTGAACTCCTCTCGTCTTCTTACTTCATCATAAGCCTTTAGAAGAAGCCCAATGTGGTTAGACCAGCCTAAAAAGCAACTATTACCAGAAAGTGTACAAACGTAAGATGTGTAGGAATAGGCATTTCCTTGAGCTTCAAGTACAACACCCTTAGGAAGTTTTTCAAGTGCTTGTACAGCTTTGCCACCACCAGGAAACTCTCTTTCAACAGAGCTTAGCCCCTGACTTCTTGGCTCAATTAAAGTATCTTTTTGGTGTCTTAGTGTGGAAGTAAAAATTGTGAATGATAGAAGCACTCCACCGCCAAGTATCGCTAAAGATCTAGTAAGCCAAGTTGGAAGAGGGAGAGAGATGAATCTATAAAATGCACTAATGTGAACAACCGCCCAGATGCTTGAATAGATCTTAAAGATTGTATTCATTCTTTCATGATCACCTCCATAGGCATCATTCATAAAAATGATCTCCCCAAGGAGAATCAGAAAGATTGAAGAAAGCTCAACTCCTTTTAAGAACCTGGCTTTTAAATCCTTCTTTGAAATATCATCAGACAATAACAGGGCAAGAATCAAAACTAAAAATGGAGCGATTTCTTGAAGTGCTAAAGATATAATTATTAACCCAGAGAACAATACTTTTTTAAATATTCCAGTTTGAGATAGAAAAGCCCAAATTCCGTATACTCCTAAGGCTAGCCCCCAGTGAAGAAATGCTTCAAAAGTTTTAGTTCTATTTATAGGATCTCTTACGAGCTGAAATGGATCCCCTAGGGGTTTGATATGAGCACCCTGAAGGTATGCAGCAAGAAGAATGAAAGTTAGAGCAAAGAGCAGAATAGATGTGCTTGACTCTAGTTTAATATTCTTCAAAAAATTTGTATCTGAAAGTAGCATCAAAAAAATCGAGCCATTAATAATTAGCCATATTGGAACTTCCCAAGCGTTAGCAGCGTACATAAAAACTGGCACTAATAGAAAACAAAAAACTAGGGATAGGATTTTGTTGTAATTCCACAGGTAAAATGAAATCAGCAAAAAGAGTGGTATCGATGGAAGATTCAGATAGTGAGGATGTAAGTCTCCAAGTAGAAACGACCATGCCGGGAACTCATTAATGGCACCTTCGATAACCCTTGAAGGCCCCCACCATGATTCGTTTCTACTAAATGCATGAATAACTCCTGAAATATTGGAGCCAAACGTAATTAATAGACCCGAAAAGAAAGAGCCAAGTAGAGAAAAGTTAGCGACTCTAAAAAATATTAAGGAGATTGCTATAAAATAGAGTGATAGTGTTACTGCTTGAAGTAGGTGATACATCGTCCAAATCGGTAAATTAAATAATCCACCAATCGTCGCACCAAATCTGTACCAAAAAATGTAATAGTTAAGTGGGGAGCCATCCATCCATGGTTCTTTTGCAGTTAAAGGATTTTGCATAACAGAGGATAAAATTGCGTAATCTCGAAGCCTCTCTCCCATTGCGATAAAGTCTGGCCAGAGAAGACAAGTTAGGTAAATAAAAATAATTGATAAACAAAAAACAGAAAGTATTAGATAATTTGAGCGCTCAAATTTAAACTGTTTTTTTCTGAATAGAAAATATATCCCAAGTGAAACTGCTAGGCATAAAATTGATAATCCTAGTTGCCCTTCAATTTTTAGAGGTAAAACCAAAAGTGTAATAGTAATTGTTGAAAGTGCCCATGTCTCAACAAGCGGCAAGCCTACTAAATAAGCAGCTATCAAGGGTAAAAATAAAGCTATTCCCATGTGACCTCAAAAAGATAAACAGATCCTGAATTAAATACTGGTTTAAATCGAGCTGGATGATTCAAGAATAAAGCTTTATCTCCATATGCTTTACGTTCTATGTTTCCCCAAACAACATACTGAACATTATATTTTTTAAGGATCTCTGAAACCTCCTCGATTGAATCACTAAGATATATTGAGCGAACATCTCGCTTTCTTTGTTCTACCTCTTTACGCTCAGTGCCGCGCTGCGTTACATGATGATCCCACCCTAAAATTACCGGTAGGCCAGTATGCATAGTAATTCTTGAGTACTCAGCATATGAGTGCCCTTGAGCTTCTACAATTGTTGGAGTGCCTTTTATATTTTTATTTATCCATGAAATCAGTCTTGACTCATCTGGATCAATCTCTTTTAGATAAGCTCTACCATTTAAAGTTGGTCTTGGCCCAGGGACTCGCTGAAAATCAGTCATTATATATGTAGATAGAGCCGTACCTAAAAAGCCCCAAAGTAAACAAACAACAGGGATAATTAAAAACCATCGTTTAAGTTCCGCAAATAAGGATAACGCCCCAACCGAGGCTAGTCCAAAAATTAGCCAGACTCCATGATAGGTTTTAAAAAGTGTATTCATTCGATCTAAAATAAATACATGCTCTATATAGATTAGAAAAATAAGTGAAGTCAGCATTAGTTGAAATATAAGGGGCACTTTAATTTTTTTTCTTGTAAGAATATCTCCTGAGATTGATCCAAGAATTGCCAGTGGAATCGAAACACCCCATGCCTTTTCCGGAGATTCCGAAAAAAATAAAGGAAGTAAAATAGCTACAAAAAAAACTGCCGATCGTACCCAATCAATGCCCTGATAGCTTGAAAAAACAAATAAACAAAGTATTGATCCACATAGAATTAAGAATATTCCAAAATGGGAAAATAGATTCCAAAACGAGTTAAATTCATTTCCATACACCCATCCCCAATGAACCTCACTTGTAGCTGGTGTAATTTCGCTGCTAACAAGATGCTGAACGTAAAAAAATGTAATTGAGAGTAAGATTAAATCGACAATCCTTGTTCCCCAAGTTTTTTTTGAAGTTAGGCCTAATACTAGACCAAGAAAACCAATAACAAATAGATCCCATGCGTTAAATCCAAAATGAAAACCTAAAGTGGCGCCTAAGATGATAGGGACTAGTAGGCTTTTATATTTAGATAGATAAATTCCTAAATGAACCATGAACACAACTAATGGAAAAGCCATTACATGCGCATGAAGATCGCCAAATATTAGTGACCATACAGGATATTCATTAAATGCTGGAGAGGCTAAGCTTCTGCTTGATGCCCACCAAGTGTCAAAATTAAGAGGCTTATCTTTAAATAAAACAAGATAAAGCATCTGAAAATTGCTTATAGTACCTATAAAAATAGATCCTAGAATGGCACCTAATTTAGTTTTTACTACCCAAAGTAATAGCGAATATAAAGTTGTTAGATAAAGAGCGCCGGTAGCAGCAAATGCAACGTTATATCCGTATCCTGAATCCAGAATTGGGATCTTAAAAATTGCACCCCAAAATAGGTAACCAAGGTAGTAATATTGAAGTTGGTTTCCAGAAGCCCATGGATCAGTTGGAGGCAAAGAATCAGTCCTTATAAAGTAATTTAGAAAACTAGAATCCATTGGCTTTTCTCCCCAATGAATTTCAGGAGTAAAAGCTCGTAGGGTTAAAAATGCGATGAAAGAAACTAGGAAGAATAACTCAACAGTTTTAATATGAGGGTTTTTAAGGAGCGATCTATCATTCAAGTAGAAAACAGCAGCTCCTATCCCCATACCTGAGCAGATCGTTAAAAAACTTGAGAGAGTATAATTTTTAGTTATCCAAAATAGTGCAGTTATTAGGAGCACACCGGCAATTTTAGAAGCAGCAAATCCCCTATCTTGAGAGTGAGGCATTAAAGAGGCGAGTACTGGATAGAGCGAATATCCTAGAATTTGAATAAAAAGGTATACCGCTAAAATTTCAAGCATATCCGCTGAATTGTACCGATAAATAAAGCCCTGTGTGAACTGGGGACTTTTTAGGTTAAATTGTCAGGGTGAAGCGCGGAGAGATCATCTATCTTGCCTCAATTGTAATACTTGGGGTCTTTTTAAGAGTTTATAACGTTGGCCATAGCCTTGGCGCTCACCCTGATGAAAGACATATCGTAATGACCACCGAGAGGCTCTGGAGTCAGGGGATGAATCCAGGGTCGTTCGCCTATGGGTCCTTCCCATTCTATCTTCTTTGGGGACTTGGAATTATTTGGGACAGCTATGACACCTACTTTTATGTTGGAAGACTATTTTTAGGTCTAATAGGGTTCCCACTAAGTTGTGTTATATTGGTATTTTTAAGTAAGAGAGTTTTTAACGATCTAGCCCCTGGAATCATTGCTGCACTTTTTTTAGCCGGAAATCCATTTTCGGTGCAGCTTTCTAGATTTTTTACTGTAGATCCTATTTTACTCTTAACTGCTCTTTTTACCCTCGCAGCGCTTTTTTATTCTCTAGATAAGCCATCTTGGATTAGGTATTCCATTGTAGGAATAGGTTTTGGACTCTCATTGGCAACAAAAAGTAGTGCGCTCAGTCTACTTGTACCAATTGGGTTAGGGGCTTTAATAGCTCATAAGCCATGGAAGGGAAAACGGAACTTATATCAATCTAGTGGTGCCATAATGGTTATCCTTCTAGTTGGAATTGTGACTCTCTTTTTAGCAGCACCCTATCAGTTTTTAGATTTTGAAACATTTCTCAAGCACCAAAGAGAACAGATCTCAATGGTGGCTGGTCACTGGATTCCACCTTATACAGTTCAATATATTGGAACAGCTCCAGTCTTTTATGCATTAAAACAGATGATATTTCATACTATTGGAATTGAACTCTCAATTTTAATAGTCTTTGGAATTATATATGCAGCAATAAAGAGAAATATATTAGCTTTGATTTTAATCGTATGGATACCTGCACTTTTTATTCCTTCTGCAACTCAGCTAGTTAAGTTTCCAAGGTATATTTTACCGATTTATCCGATTTTATTTTTGTTCGCAGGATTTTTTGCTAATGAGATATTTAAGAGAAGTGGGAGAGTTAAATATCTTTTGGTTTGTATACTTGTATTTATAGGATTCGTTAGAGGATTCGCTCAATTTTCAGTTTATCTAAGCCCTCATCCTTATCAAGTTGCATCAAAATGGATATACGAGAATATTGAGCCAAATTCAGTGTTAGCTAACCCACATTGGGACGATAGATTGCCTGTTTCGTTACCAGGCTTTGAGGGTAATAGATATCGATATAAAGAACTTCCGATCTATGAAGCTGATAATGAAAAAAAGGAGATGTTAATAGAGGAGATCTTAAAGAACTCTGATTATGTAATTTTCCCAACACAAAGAATACCAGGAAGTATTAAGGAGAGCAGGTACCCATACTCTGCAAAGCTTCTTAAAGACATGTTTAACGAGGAGAGGGGATTTAAATTAGTTTATAAATATCATCTGATCCCAAGTTTTTTAGGGTTCAAGTTTGATACTCTTTATGCTGATGAGAGCTTATCAGTTTATGATCATCCGCCAGTTTGGATATTCAAAATTAAAAAAGATCTTAGAGATAATGAGCCTTAGAGATACTTAGGTGCAGAGTTTTTTTCTTGGGGGTCAGGCCCCTAAGTAGCTTACCCTACCGCTACCTCTGGCTCATCATATGATAGTCGATTGAAATCTCTTACTGCTTCTTCAAAGAGAACCTTAAATCCACTTTGTTTAACTACTCTAACACCAAAGTATCCAACTCCGCTTAGTCCTTTTGAGGCATCAAAAAGTTTATTCAGATCGAATTTTACTTTTTTCTTTCTACTTAGATACTCTTCAACGGCAGTTAAATATCCCATCATTCCGCATAGCTCAGTTGGAGCGTAAATCTTTTGAAATGATAGTAGTGTTAAAACATGATCTGGATTAGGCATTGCTAAATTTTCAGAACCACAAATTACTCTAATATAACCGTTGTCGCATATCTGATCTATTGAATCATCATCAAGGCTTCCGCCGCTCGCATTTACGCAAACCGCATCCAAGGGGAGAGAAAATAAGGATTCTTTATCTCTAAAAACTTTAATATTCATCGACTCAAGCTTTCTTCGTTTCTCCTCAGATCTTTCAACAACAAAGACTTTGGCTCCAGAATTGAGCAATTTCCATAAAACATGCTCACCAACGTTCCCGCAGCCAATTAATCCAACTGATGAGTTGGAAAGATTTAACCCTTCAGCTTCTAGCATTCCTTTTAGAGTATGGAAATTTCCTTCCCCTGTTGGTTTAGAAGTATCTTCAAGAACTGAACCTTCAAATTGTGAATGCAAAAATTCTAAAGATGATGTTTTGCCATCAGACATAATGCCATGCCCAAGATCCTGGCCGGTGACAATATTTAGCTTGGCATGATCTTCGAAATCCTTAAGGCATTTTGCAGCCTCAGCTAGTACTTCAAAATCCCCCTCTTCTCCTACTCTATGCTTTGGAAGAAGAACGCATTTCCCACCTACAATATCAGATAATTTTTCTCTTCCAAGTGGACCAGCTATTTCTACTGCTCTGGACCAAAATACTTTTTCTTCCATTCCGTCAGCAAGATTGATGGCTTCCTTTACGGGATCAAAGCCAGGGGTTTTAGCTCTTTCTTTTGGAACTATTCTAAATCCTCCGAGGGATAACTTATCAGAACCAGGAGTTCCTACAGTCGATATTGCAAGGGTGAAGAGTGGATGTGTATAGACGTAAGTCCAAATTGGTGCTCGCACTTCTGGTACCAGATAAAACGAACCGTTTGGGGTAAGGATCTCTCGTTCTTCCATAGGCTATCTCCTTTTTAAGTCTGTATCATAAAGTGTTATTGAAATAGGATTTGGAACGCAGAGGTCGCAGAGTTTCGCAGAGAGTAGCTACTCTGTGTAACTCTGGGTACTCTGTGTTAATAGAGTTCACAAAATCTCACTTCCTTGATTTAAGTCTATCCACTACTCTGCCTGACTGCAGAGACTAGTTTCAGGGAAAGGCTAACAGGATTTCTTGACCAGAAGAAATAGTTAGAATGAATGTTTTGCCCCTCCATTTAACTATAATACTGAATTTATTACTCTTAAGCTAAGAATGAGAGTTCTTTACCAGGATTCTATAACTCCAACAAATCTACTTAAAAAATCGTTTGCCCTTGTTCCGTCCATAACCCTGTGATCAAAGGTTAGAGTTACGTAAGCTTTTGGTTTGATTAATATTTTATCATCCTCTCCAACTACGACTCGCTTTTCAAGTTTTCCAACTCCAAGTATCCCAGATTGAGGCTGATTTATAATGGGAGTCGCAATTAAGCTACCGGTCATCCCATGGTTTGAAATTGTAAAAGTTCCCCCTTGAACTTCTTTTGGGGCGAGTGCTCCTCCTCTTGCTTTTTCAATTAGTTCTCCTAAAGATTGAGCAACTTCATAAAGTGAAAGTGACTCAACATTTTTTATAACTGGAACAATTAACCCTTCTTTCCCTAAAGAAGTTGCAACTCCGATGTTATACTCCTCAAAAATTTCAAGCTCACCTTCGTGCCATTTGGAGTTTAATTCTGGAACAGCTTTTAGTCCTTCAAAGGCAGCAAGAATTATGTAGGGAGTGAATGATAGCTTAACTCCTTTTTGCTGGAACTCCTCTTTATGCTTCTCTCTATGTTCAATAACTTTTGAAAAATCACAATCAAATACAGTCGTCACATGTGGGGCGGTTTTAATGCTAGTAACCATATGGTTTGCTATAGATTTTCTGACAACTGAGTGAGGGGTTCGTTTAGAATTTGAGGAGAATTTCTCTATATCCTCAATTAATATCCTTCCACCAGGGCCACTACCCTTAACTTGAGAAACATCAAGCCCTTTTTCTTTTAGTAGTCTCCTTACAGCTGGAGAAAGAGTGCTTTGTTCTGTAGGAGCTGATTCGGATGTAGTTTTAATTTCAGACTTTGAAACAGAAACTTCTTTTGGAGCTATGAAAGCAATCACTTCCCCAGGAGAAACACTTTCTCCTTCTTTTTTTATTATCTCTATTAATTCACCAGAGTAGGGGCTTGCTATCTCCATGGTAACCTTATCGGTTGTAACTTCAGCTATTGGCTCAAACTGAGAGATAAGCTCACCTTGTTTTTTTAGCCAACTTGAAAGAACTGATTCAGTTCCTTCTTGCTGGTCGGGCATTTTTATTTCTTGTTTCATAGATTTAGTAGTTTATTATCTCAAGCACTTTACTGCTTACTTCCTGGACAGTTGGAACAACATGATCCATCAGTTCCATATTATAAGGAATAGGGATGTCTTTTACTGCAATTCTATCAACAGGAGCATCAAGATACATAAAACATTCCTTTGCAATTGTTGAGGCTATCTCAGCCCCAAATCCACAGGTAATACCATCCTCATGGAACACTAAAGCTCTTCTTGTTCTTTTAACAGAGTTTATAACGCACTCTTTATCCCACGGACTAAGAGTTCTTAGATCTATAACCTCAATATCTTGTGGAACTTCAAGGGCGCGCTCTACCATAGCACCCCAAGTAATGAGTGTTAATTTAGTTCCTTGCTTTACAACATTTCCTTTTCCAAAAGGAAGTAAAAAGGAATCACCTGGGTAAGGTCTTCTAGCCCAAGGTGAGTCATATTGGTGGCGATGCTCAAAGAAAATAACTGGGTCCTGGCCTCTTAGGCTCGTTCTTAAAAGTCCAACTGCGTCTTCTGCGTTTGAAGGCATGCAAACCTTCCATCCAGTTTGATGAATCCAAGTTATTTCACTCGACACGCTGTGCCAAGGGTCTCCACACTTTGCGTAGCCTCCAGGAATTCTAACGACGATAGGGGCAGAGAATCTATTATTTGTTCTCCATCTCATAGTGCCGCAGTTGTTGAGCTGCTCTGTTGCAGGATCTGCATACTTTCTAAATTGAATCTCAGGAACTGGCATGAGCCCAGAGATAGCCATTCCAACTGCACGCCCAATTATTCCTTCTTCAGAAAGACTAGTGTCAAAAACCCGATCTTCTCCAAAAGTTTCTTGAAGTCCTAAAGTTACCGCATGAACCCCGCCTTTTGGTCCAATATCTTCTCCAAAAACAAGAACTTTCGGATTTGCTTTTAGCTCAAACTCAAGAGTCCTTCTGATTGCAGTTACCATATTAATTCTTGTTGGATCTGGATCGGGATTTCCGGTTGGATAATTAGTGTTATCTAATCCCCCTAAGATAGAACTCTCTTCAAAGAAAACATGCTTTTGAATATTCGATGGATTTGGAGGCTCTCTGTTTAGTGCGCTCTCTAAGCTTTCTAGAACATCAGATTTAGCTTTTTCCTGAATACTATCCCAGTCTGAATCAACATTCTTTAAGTAAAATTCCTTGAAAAACATCAATGGATCTTTTGACTTTTCTGTTTTGATTCTCTCTTCTCCCTTGTAACTTTGGGTATCTTGCCCTGAGTGACCCGATAGCCTTGGCACTTTTAGTCTAAGGAGAGCTGGACCGTTTCTGGCTCTAACATAGCTTACTGCTTCTTTAATCAGCGAGCTTGAGCCTTCAATATCACTTCCATCTCCATCAAGAATTTTTAAATTCTCAAAACTAGAAAGATTCTTCGCTATATTGCATCCAGGAGTTTGGAAGGTTGATTTAACAGAGATGGCAAACTCATTGTCTTCGATGTAAAAAAGCATAGGAAGCTTCAAGGTTGTTGCAATTGTGAGTGCTGACCAAAATCCATTTGTTGCAACACTACCTTCGCCACCAAGAGTTACAGCGATTGAAGTGTCCCAAAGTTTATCTTTCAGTGTTTTAGAGTGATAAACTATGCTCTGTGCCCAACCGGCTGTTGGAGTATACTGAGAGCCGACATCGCCTGACATTGGAAGAACAATTGCGCCTCTTTTTTTGGGTAGATTACAAACAACACCGATATCTCTTCCATCACTAAACCCGCCACTTCTGGCTAAGTTACTTGCAAAAGAGTCTTCCACGCTAAGCCCTAGACTTAAGAGTAATGGTCTTGATCTATAATAGGCTCCAACACCATCTCTGTCTTCTGTTAAAAGAGATCCTAAAATGATCTGAGGCACCTCGTGCCCTCTACTTGAAAATTGATATAGGACTTTTTTTTCAGGTAAAAGTTTGCTTTCCTCTATCTCATCCATAGAGCGGGATACAAGGGATAAATAAGCTATTTTCTTCCAATCCATAAACTTTTTAGGAATTTCCCATCGGAAGCCGTGGATGTCAATGAAGTGCCCTAGGCTGAGTAGAACCTTACCTAAAAGCACTTCATTGGATCACGTAGTCAGAAACGGAAGGAGAATTCCGTTTTCCATGAGTTGCACCTTATCTCCGTCTGTGGTGTAAGCGAGGATTTCAGTATCCTCACCGCCCCACATAAAGTCTGTGTGCTTGGGACTCGTGTTCACCCCATTGGATGCTAGCTCCTCTGGGGTCATGTGAATTCCACCCTCAAGATTCGTCTTGTAGGCGGAACCAACTGCTACGTGACAAGCGCGATTCTCCTCGATGAGAGTGCTCCCTGTGAATGGGATCCCCTGAAGTGGTGAGTCGCATGAGACCAAGGCAAACTCTCCTAGTCTGTTAGCCCCGTCGTATTTGATGTGTTGCAGGAAGGCTTCGAGCCCGGCACTTGCCGAAGCGTCTACGATCTTCCCTTCGCTCATCGTTATGACGAGATCACAAACTAAGATTCCATCACAAAAGAACGGAACAGTTGCGCAAAGAACGCCATCTGCTCGTTTGTTGTGAGGAGCAGTCCAAGTCTCGTAACTTGGTCTGTTGTTGTTGACCCTGATTCCTTTCTGAGTCACCTTGCTGCCACCAAGGTATCTGTGGAGTGGACTGAATCCGATCTCGATATCGGACCCATGACCGGTGATTCGCACCGATTCAATTGAAAGGTTGTTAAGCCTCTCGCACTGCCGGTGGAGTCGCTTGTCCAGCTCTTCCCATGCGGCTATAGGATCAACCGAGTCTAGAAGACTCATCTTGAAAGCATCTTCCCACGCCTTCTTGAGACCGTCTTCTTGATCCGGATACATGAACGAAGCTTCTCCTTGGGTTGGCGCGAAGGCGACTAACCAAGGAAGAAGACCTTTGCCAGCGATCTCTTCTCGGTAGAAGCGAATAGCCTCGGTCTCATGCTGATCCCAGAATCGAAACGCATCCGGAAACTCGCGAGCGAGCTCGCCACGAAGGTTCGGAAACTCCGATCCTGAGAACCGAACTACTGCCCCTTCTTGTTCTCCGATCCACTGGAATGCTTGTCTCGTCCCCTCGTGAAGAGAGACGATACCCTCTTGGTCGTTGCGCCGAATTAGTTCGGCCATCTCCATCGGATCCGATATCAGAATCTTAGCCTCTGAAGCGCCACCTTCGATGGCACACTCGGCCACGATTTCGAGGAAACTAGCTTGCGCTGTTTCTCCTCTGATCATTACCGGATGACCCGGTGTTGGGTTGAGTGCGTGCAGCTGCACGCGAGCGTATGTCCTTTGTCTTTCTTGAAGTGTCATTAGTGAACCTCTTTTTAAGCTAAGCCTTTTAGAGCCGCCCTTTAAATAGTCGATAACTACTTAAAGGACAGCTCAATAAAAAACCTTAATATTCAGCCTAGAATCTTCTCCTGAAAAAATTTTATCTCTCAGGAGAAAATTCTAGTGTCTTCTGCCCATATTTGAATGTAAACAGGATTGTACGTGAAAGAAGATTTCTACTCAAAGAAATTACCCTGAATTTTCTGGCTCATTTGAAAGGCATAGCCTTGAGAAAGGGGGGTTTTGATATAAGTAGGGATACTTTACACTTTTCTTTGGAGGAGCCTATGGAAAAAACCTGCATTGTATGTCCACTAACCGGCTTTAATATTTATTTCAATAAAAAGTTCATTATTGGAGCATTGATCACAGTTGTTTGGTTTAATGTTTTTGCTTCAATCTGGCATGGAATGGTGATGGCGGAAGCGTATTCAGCAACTTCAACTCTTTGGAGAAATCCAAGCGAGATGGATCCTTTACTTCTTAATGGAGGCTTAAGTGTTCTAGCCTTTTTTGCAAGCTATATCTTTATGAAGGGCTACTCAGGAACTGGGATAAGAGAGGGAATTCGATTTGGAATAATCATGACTCTTCTTTTCCTGGGCTTAGGTCTAGTAACTAATGCAACTCAGCCTATTCCATGGAGTATAATTCAGATGTGGGTTTTAGGTGACCTAATTCAATACTCTGTTGGTGGCATACTGCTAGCTTTGTATTTTGGAAGAAATACATAGTTAGAACACTCTAAATCACATCAACTTTTAATGCTCCCATAACATAAATGTGCAGCACTTTGGAAAAGTAATTATTGGGGGTGGAATTGCAGGGGTGACCTGCGGGAACAAGCTTGGAGATGATAATACTCTTCTTTTAGAAGCAAAAAGTAATCTTGGTGGAAGAATGTCCACCCTAAAAAGACCTGACGGTGATGTTATTAACTTAGGAGGTGAGTTAATAAATGCTGAACACACAACAATGCAGAGACTAGTTAATAAAGCAGGGTTAGAGCTTACTCCTGTATATGATGACGCACCAAAAGAGCGATATGTCTATCAAGGTTTAGGAGATCTTCGCACAACTTTAGCTCCTCTAAGTAGAAGGCTTGAGATTGATACTAAACTAGCAGAAGAAGATCTTTCACATAGAGAATATCTGATGAAAATGCCACTTAAAAAATATCTTGATGAGATTGGTATATCTGATTCTGGAAAACGCGTAGTACTTGATTATGCAGAGTTAATGTATGGCGTTAACTCACTAACAGCGCTCTGTCTGATTGAGCTAAATATGGACGGTGTTGGTTTGTTGTCTCATGGTGCTGACAAATTCATGATTAAAGGCGGCTCTCAAGGGTTAGTAGAAAAGCTTGCTGAGAGGGTTAATGTAAGTGTTAGTGAGCCAGTTACTGGAATTGAGAAAACAGCGGCCGGATATTATGAGATAACACTTAATTCAGGTCGTGTAGTTGCTTGTGATAGATTAGTAATTGCAGCACCACTTACAACTGTAAGAAATATCGACTTAGCTAGGGCTGATCTGCCAAAAGATTATATAGATGCGATAAACAATGCCCGATATGGCGAGAGTAAAAAAGTAGTTCCTTATTTTGCAGGGGCGCATGATCTTGGAAGTTCTTTTGTCTTTTCTGAAAGGCTTAAAGCTCAAGTATGGGAGAATGGAAAAGGCACAAATAAGAACGGATTAGCAGTTACTATATTCTTAGGTGCTGATTCCAAAGTTGATGGATGGTGGAGTCACAGCAGACATCAGTTTTCCTCTGAGTTTCCAGAGCTCCCATATTATCCAAGTAATGTTTACGTCAAAGATTGGACAGAAGATCCTTATGCTTTGGGTAGCTATCATGTTGGCGATCAGGATCCAGTAAACAGTAAAGTAGAGATGTTAAGAGATCCATTTGAAGGAATTCATTTTGCAGGAGAGCACGTTGGCGGTTCTGGTTATATGGAGTATGCAGCAAGATCCGGAATTCAGGTTGCTGATAGACTAAAAAAAGCTTGAATGGCAGCCACATCCTTTTACTTGGAGGGCTGGCTAGTGGGGGTCAGGCCCTGATTAATCTTCTTTGAGCAGCATCATATTCAGCACCTAGGTCATCTCTAAGTTGATAAAGACCCACTAGTTTGTCGGTTTGCTTATCTACCAGAACTTGCACTACCTTCCTTTCTGAGTAAGTTGATCCAACTCCCCCTAGTTTATCCATATTTGTTTTAATTATATCTATAACTTCTCTTCCCTCAGGAATATTTTGAATTAAATCCAATGCTTTAGATTTAAGTTTGGCAAACTTTCTTCCATCAAACCAATCCTTTATGAGCCCTCCTCCTATGCCTCCAATAAAGAATGCAGCAATAGCATTCCCAAACATGAATCCAGGGTTACTCAGATTTGATGGATTTAAAATAATCGGAATCGTGTAGAATGCAGCCATCCCGGCGAGGGGACTTTTCCACCAACCGGAATCACCTTTAAGTTCTAAGCCTTTAAGCTGCTCAAAGTATGAGGGAATTTTATATATTCTGTTTTCTGTTTCGAGCTCGTTCACAAACCTATCCGGATGTAGCGCCAAAAGTATATTAGCTTTTTTCTCCTCTGGGATAATTTTGGTCTCACTTAGAGCTCGAAGTGCACCCCTTAGCTCTTTTGGATCTTCCATGTTGTTAATCTTAATACCAAGCTTTTCAAGGGCTCCTTTTAGAGCCTCTTGCTTTTCAGTGAGAGGTCCCACTAAATTTGCAGCATTCCCCATTTCAGTAGTTCTTAGTCCACTTGCATGTGGATCTTGAGCAGTACCAGATTGTTGTGATGCTGCCGGTTTTTGTCTAATTCCATCATCTATCTGTCCCATATATACTCCTATTTATTGATTTCCTCTGATTCGCTCGCCTGAATTCATCCAACTCTCAATTTTATTTCTTGATACACCTGATCTTAGTGCAATATCTGAAGCTGAGAGTCCTGAGTCCTTAAGCTCAAGCACAAGCCTCATAGCGATTTGTCTTAGCATCTGTCTTTGTGCTCGTTGCTCTTCTGATAGCTCGCCATCACGCTTTTCAGCTTTTTTAAGTGCAATAAGTTTATTTCTAACAAACTGAAGGTCTTCAATCTGTGTTAAAGAAGCTTCTTCTACTGGCCTTGAGCAGACATCTCTAAGTGTTTCAGAGCCCGATTTTACAAGATATACAGAGCCTGAGCAGGCGTTGAGTGCCTTTCTTAACCTTTCATACTCTGGATAAAGAGCATGGTCTTCACTTAATGCCCCTGCCATTGTGCCAATGATTGTTTTTGCACCTTTTAGGCTTAAAACCCCAGCAATGTCGTCTTTATTTACACCAACTGGCATTCCAGCTTTATCAAGCCCTTTTTGTACTGCGCGTAGAAGTTTTGGATCTTCAATTCCTACTGCAAGCATTAATGTTTCACATCCTGCAACTAGACCTTCTACATCCATAGAGATTTGTGTGTAGGGAAGTGGAGAAAGTTTTCCATCTTTTCCCAACACGCATGCAACTGTGTATCCGCGCTTTCCGTGAATATCTAACCTTGTAAAAGGATCCATTTCGTATCCCTCTTGTCTCCAGTAAGCTGATCTTGCTTTTGGATCTGAATGATCAAATGCTTTTGGATGTTCTTTGGGATTTAAAAGTTTAGCCGGATCTTCAAACTCAGATACTGCAATTGCTGTTTCCAGCCCTTTGTTTCTTGCATCAAAGGAAGCTTTTCCAATTCCTTTATTTTCAAGCGACTTTTCCGTTGCAATATGCTCATTCCAACTAAGATTGTAACCATTTAGATCTCCTATCGTTGCACCAGTTGAAAATCCAACAAGTTTTCCGTTCTGCCTAATCTGAAAAATGCTCCAGTTGTATTCTTTGTCAGATATGTATTCAAAAAGAGTTTGAAGTGATTCAGTTTCAGTAATATCAGGAAATCGTCCGTAGTAAAGCCTTGAGAACTCCCCAAACTGAGATAGAAATTGTTTCGCATTACCAGCTAGACCGGATTTTCCGACCTCTACTTCTGATAGAGCGACTCTATTTCCTTCTTTTGTTCTTGGATCTCCGCGAGAATCAAGAAAGTTAGAAATAGCTCTTAATTCGCGATCTGTAAGTAAATTAACTACGTCTTTTAGACTTGATGTTTCTACTCCTCCAAGTTTTGTTTGTGTCTGGCTAAGCGGGGATTGGGTGTCTGCGGCTATCATGTATTTCTCCTTCAAAAAGTATTTAGAAAAGATATGGCGTTTTAGTTGATACAAATGTCGTTAAAAGTATGATAATATAGTAACTACAGAATAATATTATGTAATATCAGATAGTTATATAAACATTAATGTCGATTGATTTATGACAACACAACTAAGAGAATCCTTTAGCAGTATTGGAATTAACGAAACTGAAGAAAAGATACTGATTTACTTAATTCAAAATGGTTCAAAAAAAGCAGCTAAAATTGCCCAAGAACTTTCGATTAAAAGACCAACCGCCTATTCAGCACTTGAAGCACTTTCTGAACATGGGCTAGTGACAAGAAAAAAAGTGAAAGGTCTGTATGAATTTGAATCTGCGCCAAAGGTTAGTATTCCAGGTTTGATAGAAAGAGCTGCTAAAAAACGTTTTGAAGAGACAAAACGTTCAGCACAAACTATAGCTGAATATTTGAGCCAACTTTCCTCATTTGATACCTTATCAAAAGATATTCCAGTAGTTGTTACTCTAGATACCCTTTCAAACTTTGATCGTGCGGTTCTCTCAGTTTTATTGCATGAAAACTTCTGCGCAGTATGGGATCCCTCTACTGCATTTTATCGGGAATCATGGAAGGCAGACACTGAAGCATTTCTTGAAGTAACAGGAGAGAAGAAACCTTTTATTCGAGAGATAATATTTGAGTGCAAAGAAGCAGATTGGTATCAAGAGCGAATAAAAAATCCGAATCATAAGTTATTAGTGCTCGATCGAAGAGAGAGCATTGCTGCTGATATGGTGGTTGGAGAAAAATCAGTAATATTTTCCTTTAACGATCCAACAGCGGATAGTGGTCTTCAGGTATTTCATAAAGGATTTAGAACGCTGCAACTTAGTATTTTTGATTTTTTGTGGGAAACGTTTTCTAGAATCAGCCCAGCGAAGGGATTAAACTTTAAATAAAGGGTATTACACCAGTTTTACCAAATAGTTTTGCATTTCTCTGCCTTATATTTGCAACTGAGAATAGTGCTTGCTCTCTATCCCAAGGTTCTTCGCCTAGATAAAGCTCACGCATTAAAATATCAAACTGTTCTAGGGTAATTGGCTTTTCAAATCCTCTGCACCAAATTGACAAGAAATTACATCCTTCTCCTTCTGGTTGGATTGCTCCTTGTTCATAGTAAGCAGCAGTCTTTTTAAATCCTGCTTTTATATAAAAGGCTTCACGGGCTTCAGGACTCATACTCCAAGTCGTGTCATAGTTGCGTTCTTGTTTTGACATTTTCTTAGGATCATTTGCTTCTAGAATATATCGTTCTATACCATTTTCTTTAAAATATTGATCTACTAAGTTAACTAAAGACTTGCCGATTCCCTTTACAGCGCTATTAGCCCAGACGTAGGACAAGTATCCTACCCTTTCATTGTCACTATAATTTAGCTGAGAGGTTATGAATGCTCCAGCAAATTTGAATTTTTTCTTACCCCTTGTAAAAATGATATTTATGTCTGTGCTAGCAGATGGATCAAGGTATAAATGCAGTTGTTCGAGTGCGCTTTGTTGAGAAGCAAAAGGGAATGCTTTTAGATATCCAGGATATATTTCATTAATAATTTGATGTGCAAGTGAGATATCAAGTTTTGCTAACTCCTTCAGGCTTACCTGATAGCCTCGTCCCTTAGTTAGCTTTACTGGGCGAGCAATTTTATCAAGTAGTTCCAATTCATACTCGAGGGATGGAACAGAGAATCCTCTCTCGGTTTTTTCTGTAGCTATTAATCCTTGAGAAGGAATTTCGTTGCAAAGTCTCCTAAGGATTGGATCATCAGGATGAGCCCAGTTGGAAAGCCATCCCTTTAAAACTATCTCTCTATAGTCATTAGCGTTAATAGCTGTTCTTCCATCAGAGAACCTACAAGTCATTACTAAAGAGTCATCACCGATTTCTTGTCCAAGAAGTGCAGGTTGTCCATGAGGGGCATGAACCTTGGCGAATCCAGGAGGCGCTTGTTCCTCTCTTTGGACTTCATGCCACATTGAATCTGCTCCTATTGAGTCAGCATAGGCTTGGATGACTTCCCATGCAGCATTTTTGTCTTTTGCATAAATCTGCTCGACCATCAGATGCTTTTTCCCATCCTTGGCCTCCACTAAGAAAGTTGTAAATCCACCAAGAAGTTCTTCTCCCGCTTTAATTAGATGGACGTTCCACTCGTTGTCATTTGCTAAGTATTTTAGCATGTTCTCTTTTGATTCTTGTTGAGCTGCTGGATACGCTGCTTCATATCCCTTGTAGAACTCATCAAAATGTTTAAGGACTTCGGGAGAAGTAGTTGAAAGTTTCATGTTTGTTACAGAAAGATGAATCTGTTCTTCGAATGAACTAATCTTTTTTGCTAAAGCTGAAAGTGCTTTTTCAAGAAGGGGGCTCTTGGCGAGTTTGGTTGCAATCTTTGCAATTCTTGTCTCGGTATCGTCTTTTCCTTGCAGTATTCTTAGTGATTCCGTAAAGGCTGCCCCAGCTCTTACAGCAAGAATAAGATTACCTGCTGGGCCTAAGATTAGGGGTGAGACAAGGGCTCCCGCAGAGACTCCTGAGTCGACTAACGCTATCAAAAATTGACCTAGATATTTATGACGCTCATTGTTGTTCGTGGAAAAATGATTTGCAGCGTTAGCAGTATCTTTTATTTCTTTTGAGTTAAAAAACATCGCAACAGGAGTAAAAAAGCTTTGAAAAACTGATGCTACATTTGGAGCAATCTGGGTAATTTTTTTTAATACACTTTCAACTGGATCTAGGTTTGTTGGATCATCATACGTGTGAAGAAACGATTTGGTCCTTTCAAGTACATTTTTTAGAATCGCTGATCGCTTGGCACGTTCTCCATGAATGCTCGCACCTCCAATGCTGACTAGAGAAGTATTCTGAAAATCTTTAAGGCTTACTGCTAGACTCATCTTTTCCTCAACAGATTCTCTCGATCAAGGCTTTCTAAGTATGTTTGTTGCTCATCTTCAGTCATAAGGGGGTAAAGCAGCATAAGAAGAGCCTGCTCTGATCTTGAAAGCCAATGATATTTTACAAGGATCTCTTCGATCTTCACGATCAATAGATCAAGCTAAAGGATCCATTCGTTCCAATCTAAGTAGTAGGAAATTCTCGTATTTTGCACCAATATGGTGTTTTTTGACTTATCAGTACTATCCTAGCAACATTAAATGGAAGCAAAGTCCTTAGAAAATAGACGTCCACTAGCTGATAGGCTCCGACCAAATGATTGGTCAGAGATTGCTGGGCTAGAGTCAATTGATGAAAAGCTTTTAAGTAAACTCAAAAAAGGTGTAGGACCTTTACCATCTTTAATTTTATGGGGCCCTCCGGGGTCTGGAAAAACAACTTTCGCAAGGCTTCTTAAATCTTCTTACAAAGATTTTGTTTTTGTTGAGCTTTCTGCTGTTCTATCTGGAGTAAAAGAGGTTAAAGAAATCTGCGCAACGTCAACTCCTACTATTCTTTTTTTGGATGAGATACATAGGTTCAATAAAGCACAGCAGGATGCATTTCTTCCTTTTATAGAGCGTGGAGATATTACTCTTGTTGGTGCTACAACTGAGAATCCATCTTTCTACTTAAATCAGGCTCTTTTATCGAGAACCAAAGTAATTAAGTTCTCTCCATTAAGTGAAGAATCACTTATTAATGTTTTAAAAAGAGCTGAAGAACTAACAGGAGTTTCATTTGATGAAGGAGCAAGAAAGATTCTAGCATTTGTTTCTCAAGGTGATGCCCGGAAACTGATTAATTTGGTTGAAGCAATAAGCGAAGAAGGAAATAGCTTTTCTAAAGAGCAGATAGAAAAAATTCTTAATGATCCAAGAATTCTATTTTATAATGAGGAAGAACATTATGATCTAATTTCTGCTTTTATAAAAAGCCTAAGAGGTTCAGATCCAGATGCAGCGCTATTTTGGGGTTTTAAGTGCCTCGAGTCAGGAGAAGATCCAAGATTCTTAATAAGACGAATGATAATATTTGCAAGTGAAGATATAGGTAATGCCGATCCAAGGGCTCTAGGCTTGTCTGTCGCAACCGCTGAAAGCTTTGATAGACTCGGTCTTCCAGAAGGAAGAATTCCAATCGCTCAGTGCATTACATATTTAGCAACTGCGCCGAAGTCCAATAGAAGCTATGTTGCAATGAATGAAGCTATTAGTGCTGTAAAAAAATATCCAAGAGTGGAAGTTCCTCTTCATCTTAGAAATGCTCCAACCAAACTTATGAAGGAATTTGGATACGGAAAAGGATATGTTTACCCCCATGATTCTGATGAAACCGTTAGCTACTTGCCTTTTAAGGAGCGATTTTATGAGCCATCTGATTCTGGATACGAGAGGAATATTAGGGAGTTGATCAAAAGAAGAGGTCAGCAGTAATTTGATTTCGGTTTCTAGTATTTATGGTTATAATAGAAGCTGGTGAAGAGGCTTTCAGTATCCAAGTTTAATAGTTTTGAAGAGGCTGAAGATGCTGATATTAAGTATTATGCAGGCCTTACTTTTGAGGAGCGTTTAGAGATCTTAATTTCTCTTATAGGAAATAATGGAACTATCGAAAGATCTGTTAGAATTTATCCAATTACTAAATCTGAAGAAAGTTAAATATCTTCTGGTTGGTGGGTGGGCAGTCGCTCTGCACGGCAAGCCTCGATACACAAAAGATATCGATTTATTAGTACAGATTAGTAGCGAAAATGCAGACAAGCTGATCGGGGTCTTAAAAGACTTTGGATTTGCGTCTTTAGACTTGAAACGTGAGGACTTTCTCTCGGAGGGTCAAATAATCCAATTAGGAATAGAACCAAACAGAATAGACTTAATCACTAGCTTGCCAAGTATAAATTTCGAAGAAGCTTATGGTAGGCGACTGAATCTTAAGTTAAAAAATATTGAGGTATCAGTAATTCACATTGACGACCTGATAAGCAATAAAGAGGCGGTTGGAAGAGCGCAAGATATAGCAGATGTGAGATCGCTAAAGAAAATCAAAGGCACCCTTTAGTTTTGTCCTTCTCCGTTCTAGAATTGCTTCATGATTCTAAAAGAGCTTAAATCTGGTGTTCTTGAAATAACCCTTAATCGTCCTGAGGTTCTGAACAGTTTTAATAGACAGATGGCGAAAGAGCTTCTTGAAGCTTTGCAAAGTAACGACGGAAGAGCAATTCTTTTAACAGGTGCTGGAAGGGGATTTTGTGCTGGACAAGACTTAGCAGATGTTTCAGGTGATTTAGGAGAGATCGTTAAAGAGTGTTACAATCCAATTATTAAAGCAATTAGAAATCTCCCTAAGCCAGTCGTTTGTGTTGTTAATGGAGTGGCTGCGGGGGCAGGGGCAAATCTTGCACTTTCGTGCGATATAGTTTTCGCGCAAAAAGGGGTTTCATTTATTCAAAGCTTCTCAAAAGTTGGGTTAGTGCCTGATAGTGGAGGCACATTTTTCTTACCAAGATTAGTAGGCTTAGCGCGCGCTACAGCTTTAACTTTCTTAGCTGATAAGATTTCTGCTGAAGAAGCAGAAACTTTTGGGCTTATTTACAAGGCTTCAGATAATGCATTAGATGATGGAAGAAAGTGCGCTGAAATGTTGGCTTCAGGAGCTACAAAAGGATTTGCTCTTACAAAAGAACTTTTAAACCAAAGCTTTGAAAATACCCTCGATAAGCAGCTGACACTTGAAGAAGAGCATCAGAGCAGGGCAGGAAGCACTTTTGACTATAAAGAGGGCGTTAGTGCTTTTCTAGAGAAGAGAGCACCTAAATTTAGGGGTAACTAAGTGAAGAATATTGGTGTTGTTGGTGCAGGAACAATGGGGCTTGGGATAGCGCAAGTCGCTGCCAGCTTTGGATATAAAGTAGATCTTGTAGATCCGTTTATTGAGCCAAAAGATAAATTAAGATCAAATCTTGAAACTCTTGTTCTAAAAGGAAAACTTTCTGAAGAGAAGAGTGAGACTATCCTCACCTCTATCAAGTTCTCAAAAGAGCTTTCCTCCCTTTCAGAGTGCGACCTTGTTATTGAAGCGGTGATTGAAGATATCGCACTTAAACATAAAGTGTTTTCTGAGTTAGAGAAAATCGTTAGTAACGAAGCAATACTTGCATCAAACACCTCTTCTCTTTCTATTTCATCAATCTCTGGAGCTGTGCAGGTAAAAGAAAGAGTTTTGGGGCTTCATTTCTTTAATCCAGCTCCTCTAATGAAGCTTGTTGAGATTGTGCCAGGATTTTTTACGAGCAGTGCTTCACTCGAAAATGCAAAGAGTTTCGTGACCTCAATTGGTAAGGAGTTTGTTTTAGCAAAAGATACTCCAGGGTTTATTGTAAACCGTGTAGCAAGACCATTTTATGGGGAGGCTCTAAGAATTCTTGAAGAGAATATCGCTTCTATTAGCGACATCGATGCTTCCATGAAAGAAGTTGGTTTTAGGATGGGGCCTTTTGAGCTAATGGACCTAATCGGGCTTGATGTTAATTACTCAGTTACTAAATCTGTATTTGAGGGTTTTTATTATGATCCTAAGTTTAGACCGTCTCTAATTCAAAAATCTCTTGTCGAAGCAGGATTCTTTGGAAAGAAGACAGGCAGAGGATTCTATGATTATTCAAAAGAGATTCCTAAAGGAAAACCCAACAATGATGTATCAAATAGAATTCTAGCTATGCTTATTAATGAAGCTACAGATGCTTTATATTTAAAAATTGCTTCTAAAGAGGATATAGATAAGGCTATGAAACTCGGAGCAAATTATCCGAAAGGGTTACTCGAGTGGTGTGATGAGCTTGGTAAGGCTTCAGTTCTAAAGATGCTAGATAGTTTGTATGATCGGTATAGGGAAGATAGATATAGGGCTTCGGTAGGATTAAGATGAGTTATATAGTCGACGGAATTAGAACCCCAATTGGAAATTTTGGTGGATCGCTTGCAGGTGTTAGAGCTGATGATCTAGCAGCACATGTAATCAGAGAACTAGTAGAAAGAAATTCTAGTGTTCCAGTAAATGAAATCTGCGAAGTTGTCTTTGGCTGTGCCAACCAAGCAGGTGAAGATAACAGAAACGTTGCAAGGATGGCAGTTTTACTCTCTGGCCTTCCAGAATCAGTTCCAGGTGAAACTGTTAATAGGCTCTGTGCCTCTGGGATGAATGCTGTAATAAATGGAGACAGGGCTTTAAAACTAGGCGCAGGAGATTTTCTAATAGCTGGTGGTGTTGAGAGCATGACAAGAGCTCCTTTTGTTCTATCAAAAAGCGAGACAGCTTTTTCAAGGCAGACAGAAATTTTTGATACAAGTATAGGTTGGCGCTTTATTAACCCTAAAATGAAAGAGATGTTTGGAACAGATTCCATGGGAGAAACTGCTGAAAACGTAGCCAAAGAGTTCGGAGTTTCAAGGGAAGATCAAGATAAGTTTGCCGAGCACTCACAAAAGAAAGCTTCTAAATCTAAAGAGAGATTTAGTAGAGAAATAGTTCCAGTAACTATTCAAAATAAAAAAGAAACCTCTATCTTCTCTAGTGACGAATTTATAAGACCTAATACTTCGCTTGAAACACTCTCAAAGCTCAAGCCTGCTTTTAAAAAAGACGGAACGGTAACCGCCGGCAATTCTTCTGGAATAAATGATGGAGCTTGTGCTTTATTGCTTGCAACAGATTCGGGTCTTAAAAAAGCTAATCTGACACCCCTAGCAAAAGTTATTGCTTCAGTTTCTGTTGGTGTACCGCCAAGAATTATGGGAATGGGTCCAGTTGCAGCATCGAAGAAAGTACTATCAATGGCTGGATTGTCTCTAAAAGATATTTCAGTTGTAGAGATAAACGAGGCATTTGCCTCTCAAAGTATAGCTTGTTTAAGGGAGCTTGGAATCTCTTTAGATGATTCAAGAGTAAATCCAAATGGAGGTGCAATTGCACTTGGTCATCCTTTAGGAATGTCAGGAGCAAGACTTATTCTCACCGCTGTAAGGGAGCTTGAGTTAAGAAAAGAAAAATATGCTCTTTGCACAATGTGTGTAGGGGTTGGACAGGGAGTTGCGGTTATAGTAGAGAGGTCAGGCTTACTCCTTCGCTAAAGCTATGGAGCACAAGAAAGCCAGACCAGGCAAAGCCTGACTAGGTAAGTTTATGATCTATGAATTCAACAGTTACAAACCAGTAATTCATGAAAGTGCCTTTATCCACCCACAAGCAGCTGTTACTGGAAATGTAATAATTGGAAGAGATGTTTACGTTGGTCCTGGGGCCGCAATAAGAGGCGACTGGGGAGAGATAATTATTGAGGATGGGTGTAATGTTCAGGAGAACTGCACAATTCATATGTTTCCTGGAGTGACTGTAAGATTAAAAAATTCAGCTCACATTGGTCATGGAGCAATTATTCATGGAGCAACCATCGGAGAGAACTCTTTAGTTGGAATGAATGCAGTTGTTATGGACAATGTTGTAATAGGCAAAGAGTGCATTGTTGGAGCCTTATGTTTTGTTCCTCAGGATATGGTTATACCAGATAGAAAAGTTGTTGTAGGTAATCCAGCAAAAATAGTTAAAGATGTCTCAGATGAGATGATCAATTGGAAGACGGAAGGAACTAAGCTTTATCAGGCACTTCCAAAAGAACTCTATTCGACTCTAAAGCCTTGTGATCCACTAAGAGAAGTCCCAAAAGATAGACCAAAGATGGAAGTTAGCTATAAACCATGGAGAAAGTAAGTCATGAACCCACAAAGTTATTTGTCAGGTAGTTGGATATCTGGAACTAAAAGTCCACAAAGTTTATTTAGTGCTGTATCAGGTGAAGAGATTGGGGTAATAAAAAGCCAAGAGTCTGGCTTTAGAGAAATCTTAGAGTTTGGAAGAAAGAGTACAAAAATAAAAGATCTAACATTTCATGAAAGAGGTAGAGCTCTAAAAAAACTTGCGCTTTATCTAATGGAGCGAAAAGAGAAGTTTTATGAGATCTCTAAATTTACAGGTGCTACAAAAGGAGACTCTTGGATCGATATTGAGGGAGGGATCGGAGTTCTTTTTGCATATGCAAGTAAAGGAAGAAGAGAGCTTCCGGATGATACAGTTTATATTGATGGAAATTTAGAGAATCTATCAAAATCAGGGAGCTTCGTTGGGCTTCATGTATGTAGCCCGTTAGCCGGAGTGGCGCTTCATATTAATGCTTTTAATTTTCCTGTATGGGGAATGCTTGAAAAGTTAGCTCCGACCTTCTTAGCTGGAATGCCTTGTATTATAAAGCCAGCTACAGTTAGTGCATATTTAACAGAAGCAGTCTTTAGAGAGATTATTGATTCAAAAATTCTACCCATTGGAAGTGTTCAGCTTCTACTTGGTGGTACGGGCGATATCTTTGATCACTTAACCGAACAAGATGTTGTAACATTCACGGGCTCTGCAAGCACAGGGCAGAAGCTGAAAAGTCATAAAAACATTATCCAAAATTCAATCAGGTTTAACATGGAAGCAGATTCTTTAAACTGCTCGATTCTTGGGAGTGATGTTAAGCCAGATAGCGAAGAGTTTGAGATTTTCATAAAAGAAGTTTCAAGAGAAATGGTTGTTAAAACAGGTCAGAAATGTACAGCAATTAGACGAACAATTGTTCCTGAGAATTTAGTTGAACCTGTAATTTCTGCGCTTAAGAAAAGACTTGAAAGCACCGTTGTTGGAGATCCGTCAATTGAAGGTGTAAGAATGGGCCCACTTGTTGGTAAATCTCAACTTAGCGATGTGCTTGAGAAGGTTTCAGAGATTGCAAGAGTGGCAGAGAAGGTTTTTGGTAATGAACTAAAAGTTGTTGGATCTGAAGGTGGCGCATTTATCTCGCCAACTCTTTTTTATTGCGATAGGCCTTTTAGCGTAAAGGAACCCCATGAAGTGGAAGCTTTTGGTCCAGTAAATACTGTAATGCCATATAAAACTCTTGATGAAGCAGTTGAGCTTGCGCGGCTTGGAAAAGGAAGCCTTGTAGGATCGATCGTAACAGGTGATGCAAAAGTTGCAAGAAAAATTGTTCTTGGCGCAGCTCCATATCATGGACGATTTTTAATCTTAGATAAAACTTGCGCTAAAGAATCAACAGGTCATGGATCTCCTATGCCAGGGCTTGTTCATGGAGGCCCAGGGCGTGCTGGGGGCGGTGAAGAGATGGGTGGAATAAGAGGTGTAAAACATTACATGCAAAGGACAGCTCTTCAAGGGAACCCAAGCGTTTTAGGAGCAATTACTAACTCGTGGGTTAAAGGCGGGGATAGAAAAGAAGATTCGGTTCATCCATTTAGAAAAACTTTTGATGAGATCCAAATAGGGGATGTATTAATTACCAAGAAAAGAAAGATTACTGTTGAGGATATAGATTCTTTTGCGAATTTAAGTGGCGACCATTTTTATGCCCACAAAGAGGAATCTCTTTCGTCAAAAAGTATTTTCGGCAAACGAGTTGCTCATGGGTATTTCATAGTATCGGCAGCAGCTGGGCTCTTTGTTGATCCTGATGTAGGGCCAGTTTTAGCAAACTATGGGTTAGAAAATCTTAGGTTCACTCAGCCAGTTTTTGTTGATGATGAAATTTATGTTCTTTTAACCTGCAAAAAGAAAACAGAAAAAGAGCCAAGAGAAGGGGAGCCCTTAAACGGTGTTGTTGAGTGGGATGTTGAGGTTAAAAATCAAAAAGATGAGCTAGTCGCTACGTATTCGATATTAACTTTGGTAGCTAGGAAATAATTCCGTCAGTCTAAATTTTCAACACAGAGGTCTCAGAGTTACACAGAGTCCTCTGCGAAACTCTGCGGCCTCTGTGTTTAAAAATGAGACTTATGAGTTGATAGATCTCACGGCATTAGCCAGCTTTCAAAATCGCATTCTTGCAGTAATCTGTCTGAACAAGTCTGCCGCTTATCTTTGCTCTTTCAAAAAGTTTGGTTTCCCAATCCTCGGTTCCCTCCCAGAGGATCTTTTTTAGCTCCCGCATTGCATCAGGACTATATTCTGAGAATTTTTTTGATAACGTCTCTAAAGCAGCATCAAGCTCAGCATGAGTTTTATAGACTTCAGTATAAAGCCCATTTGCTTTACACCAAGCTGAATCTCTCCAATCTGCATCGATTGATGTGTAGCAGAAATTTGCTTTGCCTAACTTTCTTTCAACTGCAGGGCCAATTAAAAATGGGCCCAATCCAAGTGCAAGCTCGCTAAGCCGCATCGATGCAGATTCATGAGCAAGTGTATAATCACATGCAGCTGTTATTCCAACACCACCCCCAACAACTTTTCCTTGTATTCTTCCAATAATGAATTTTGGACAAGATTGCATCGCGAGAATTACTTTTGAAATACCTGAGAAAAATTCAAACCCTTCCTTCTCGTTTGAGACGGCTTTTAGTTCATCAAAAGACGCACCAGCGCAAAAGACCTTCTCGCCGCCAGTTTTTAATACAATAACTTTTGCTTCATCATTCGCTCCAAGATCTTTTATGTTATGTATTAAGGAGTTTAAAAGTGGAGTAGGTAGTGAATTTCCTTTTGGGTGGGAGAAAAAGATTGTGCCAATTCCATTGTTTACAGAGCTTGAAACAGTTTCCATTTACAAACTATAGGCCATTTTGATTGGAATTTCTATTCTATCCAGGTTAGTATAAAATCATAAGTATGGATCAAAACGCTGAATTTGAAGCACGTATAGCTAGAGGCGAAACAATAGAACCAAAAGACTGGATGCCTGAGGACTATAAAAAGCAGCTGATTCGTATGATGAGTCAGCATGCTCACTCGGAGATCGTTGGAATGCTTCCAGAAGGGGAGTGGATTACAAGAGCCCCAAGCTTAAGACGAAAAAAGATTCTTCTTGCTAAAGTTCAAGATGAAGCAGGACATGGATTGTATATTTACTCAGGGGTAGAAACTCTTGGAGCAGATAGAGACTCGGTTACTCATGATCTGCTAACAGGTAAAGCAAAATATTCAAGCATCTTTAATTATCCAACACTCACTTGGGCAGACATAGGAGTAATAGGATGGTTTGTTGATGGTGCAGCAATTGTAAATCAAACAATGCTAGCAAAATGTTCCTACGGTCCTTATGCAAGAGCGATGGTTAGGATCTGCAAAGAAGAAAACTTTCATAAAAAACAAGGCTATGAGCTAGTAGCAGGGCTTGCTAACGGAACAAAAGAGCAAAAAGAAATGGCTCAAGATGCAGTGAATCGTTGGTGGTGGCCAAGTTTAATGATGTTTGGGCCAAGTGATAAAGACTCGCCCAATTCACCTCAGCTTATGAAGTGGAAGGTAAAAAAAGAAAGCAATGACACTCTTAGACAGCGCTTTGTAAATTTAACTATCCCTCAAGCAAATGCCATTAATCTAACAATTCCTGATCCAGACTTGAAATTTAATCAAGAAACAGGAAACTGGGATTTTGGTGAAATTGATTGGACTGAGTTTTACGAGGTTCTAAAGGGTAATGGGCCATGCAACAAGGAACGCCTTGAAGCAAGAAACAAAGCATTTAAAAACGGCGAATGGGTAAGAGAGGCAGCTAGAGTTTACGCGGAGAAGCATAATGTCCAGTGAAAATTTATGGGAAGTATTCGTTCAAAGCGAAGATGGTGCTCCTCATGAGCATGCAGGCTCTGTCAGAGCAGCAGATAGAGAACTTGCCCTTCAGAATGCAAGAGATGTGTATACAAGACGGGGAAAAGTTTTTAGTGTTTGGGTTGTTCGAGCCGACGAAATCGTAGCCACGTCTCCTGATGAAAGAGACTGCTTCTTTGATCCATCGAATGATAAAATTTACAGACATCCTCAGTTTTATAAGGTCCCAAGGGGAGTAAAAGGGCTGTGAGAACTGCAGACAACAGGCTCATACTAGGGCATAGAATCTCAGAGTGGTGTGGGCACGCCCCCATGCTGGAAGAAGATATTGCTTTGGCAAATATTGCGCTGGATCTAATAGGGCAAGCTAGCAGTTTTTATACATACTACGGCAAATTAGAAGGCAAAACAGAAGATTATTATGCTTATAGACGTGATGCAGGAGAATTTCAGTGCATACCTTTTGTTGAACTCCCTAGAGGTGATTTTGCTCAAACAATAGCAAGACTATTTTTGTGGGCATCTTTTGATGTTCTATACTTAGAGAATTTAACTTCTGATTCTGATCAGGAAATTGCGGGAATTGCTGCAAGATCTCTCAAGGAATCAAAGTATCATTTAAGGCATAGTGCGGAGTGGGTTTTAAGACTTGGAGACGGAACAAAAGAAAGTCATGAAAAAATCCAAAATAGTTTTAATTACTACTGGCCATATCTGGGAGGATTAATATCTTCTAATCAAAGTTTAAAGGGTCTCTTTTTTGAAAATGTTTCAAAACATCTTTCAAAAGCAACCTTAAAGACTCCCACTGCAGAGCTAATAACTTCAAATAACCATTCCGAGTTCCTTGAGCCACTTTTAGCTGAGATGCAATTTTTGCCAAGAAAGTATCCAGATGCTGTATGGTAGAAGAGAGGATCAGAGAGATTCTTAGAGAAGTTAAAGATCCTGAGATACCAGTAATTGATTGCGTTGAGCTTGGGGTAATAAGAGAGATTCGAGTCAGCGGCAACAAGGTTTCAGTTGATATAACACCAACTTACTCAGGCTGCCCTGCAATGAAAGCAATAGAAGACGATATTAGAGAGACGCTAGAAAGACACGGATATAAAGATGCCGAAGTTAATCTTGTTTTCTCTCCTCCATGGACAACGGATTGGATCTCGGAATCTGGAAGGCAAAAATTAAAGGAGTATGGAATTGCTCCTCCGGATGAGCTTGTTCAGTTTCCAAGAAAGAAAATAAGCTGCCCGTTTTGTGACTCGCAGGATACTGTCCTAAAAAGTGAATTTTCGGGAACAGCTTGTAAGGCCATGCATTATTGTAAAAGTTGTTTGCAGGTATTTGAGAGGTTCAAGAGCATTTGATTGTTGCTGACTTAAATTATATCAGTACAGATAAAAATTTGTGGAAAGATCCATTGTCTGTGGTTCAAATAAAGTGCTTCTGAAGTTTTAGCATTTTTTATTAACCACGAAGACCACTAAGAACGCAAAGGGGAAAGTTTAACTCTTTCTGGTCTTCGTGTTCTCTGTGGTTCAATTGGTATTACGCAATACATCGCGGACAGGTTAACGACAGAACATCGCTTACAGGTCTATTAGTCATTTCAAGGTTATTGATATGTGCTTCCTTAGCTTCCAGCTTTTTTAAATTAACCACAAAGACCACTAAGAACACAAAGGGGAAAGGTTCATTCTCTGTGGACTTTGTGTTCTCTGTGGTTCAATTATATATGCTTAGAATCTGATATATTCATTTTTAGGTCATCGAAATGTACAGGAATGGCACGTATTTATTGAGCATAAATGGGCTCTTTTCTTGTGAACAGTTGCATACGCACACTTTAGTTTTACCACTCAATTTGCAATACTCCCAAACACAATGAAAAAGAAATTTAATAAGCTATCAAAAACCCTTCAAAAGCACATTGTTCCTGAGAGGTCATCTAAAACCAAAGGGCCAGTTACAAGTAACGTAAGGAAAAGCAAGAAGCCTGTTAGCTCTTTTGCAGAGCTCACTTTAAAGCACTGCAACGGTGGAGCAACCCTGCAGGCAGCTCTTTGGCTTAAAGAGCATATTAATAACGGGGGAAAAGTTGTTGTAACTATTGCCGGAGCTCTTAGTTCATTTCAAGTAGGGGTGACTCTTTCAGAACTAATTCGTCAAGATAAGGTTCACCTTGTTTCTGCAACTGCTGCAAACCACGAGGAGTCATATTATCGCTACGTTGCTCATTCTCACTATGCCTACATTCCTAGATATACTGAGCTAACTCCTGTGCAAGAAGCTGAGCTTCGTGATGCAGGACTTAGAAGAATTACTGACACATTCTTACCCGAAGAGGAGAGTGTAAGAATTATGGAGCCCCATCTTTTAAAGATGTGGAAAGAGGCTGAGAAGAATGGCAAGCGTTATTTCCCTCATGAGTACTTTAGAAGACTTTATTCAGAGAATCTAATTAAGCCAGATCCAGCAGCTAATCCCGAAGATTGTTGGACTTATGCCGCTTATAAAAAGAATATCCCGATTGTAATTCCTGGTTTTGAAGACTCAACAATGGGGAATATCTTTGCAAGCTATACTTACGATGGAAAATATCGCACGGATAAAGGGCCAAGATTAAATCAAAATATAATGAAAAGTGGTCTAGAGTATTTTACATATCTCTATGATTGGTATGTTGATAATTCTAAGAAAAGCCCAATCGCATTTCTCCAACTTGGTGGTGGTATTGCTGCTGATTTTCCAATATGTGTAGTTCCATCAATTAGGCACGATCTTAAAAAGCATAATGTTCGAGATTGGGCTGGTTTTATTGAGATTGGCTCAAGCCCAATGTCTTATGGATCTTATTCAGGTGCCGGAGGAAAAGAGAAAATCACTTGGGATAAGCTATCAACGTCAAGTTATTATCAAATAATTCAAAGTGATGTGACCGTTGTGTTTCCTTGGATAGCTGCGGTGCTACTTGATTTGTAGATCCAGAATCTAGCTAAGTTTCTTATATTCGAACAGGTATTTATGGGGTCAGGCCTTCCGGCCTGACCCCCGTTTTCTGCTTCGTCTGCTGACGCAGACGAGAGATCCTCCTGGCCTGACCCTCGTATTTTTCATTTTTCAGATAACGGAGATCGGATATCAGTATTAAATCAACTAACTTCCCCCACATACTTAATCTTTAAAAACTCTCTCACCCCTTCTCTTCCACCCTCTCGCCCAAAGCCTGAATTCTTAATTCCACCAAAAGGAGCCTGAACAAGAGCAAGATAAACCATATTAATTCCAACCATTCCAAAGTCGAGTCTTTTTGCAAACTTTTGTCCTTGATGTTTGCTAAAAACATAGGCAGCAAGGCCGTAGTCAGTTTGGTTGGCAAGGGTTAAGACTTCTTCGTCACTTTTTGCTCTGATGATTGATACAACTGGGCCAAAGATCTCTTCATTAAAAATTCTCATTGATGGAGTAACACCATCAAGCACAACAGGTTCTAAGAACTGTCCATGGTGTTTTACTTCACCTGATAAAATTTTGGCTCCTTTACTGGTAGCATCTTCTATTAGCGCAATAATTCGGTTTAATGATTCTTCAGTTATAAGTGGGCCGATAGTTGAGTCGGCATTAAACCCATCTCCAACCTTTATATTTTTCGAGGCTTCTAAAAGGATCTCAGTCGCCTCTTTAGCTCTTGTTTCTTCTACTATATATCTATTTATAGCTGTACATGCTTGGCCAGCATTTCTAAATTTACCAAATGCGCCACACTCCTTAAAAACACTCATTTCGCAGTCAGAAAGAACTAATGCAGGAGCGTTTCCTCCAAGCTCCATAGTTAGTTTCTTTAGATCTGCTTTCGAAGATAAAATTCTTCCTACCTCTGTTGAGCCGGTAAAAGAGATCTTTCTAACAATTTTGTTTTTACAGAAAACGTCCCCTGTAATTTCTGCATCTGAAATAATTACCTTGAAGTAACCATCAGGAAGACCTGCTTCTTTTAAAATTTCTTCAAAAAATAGTGCAGAAAATGGCGTTTCTGGTGCCGGTTTGGCAACACATGGGCATCCAGCTGCAATTGCAGCACCAACTTTTCTTCCAAGCATTGATAGCGGAAAGTTCCATGGAGTGATCACTCCAACAACACCAATTGGCTCAAGATAAACTTTGAGGTCTAATTTTGGATCCCACTCTGGAAGGATCTCACCATAAATTCTTTTTGCCTCTTCCCCGTACCACTCAAGATACTCGGCGCAATAGAAAACCTCCCCTTTGGCTTCTTTAAGAGGTTTCCCATTTTCAAGAGTTATAATGCGGCTTATTTCTTCAATCTTTTCTCTTAAAAGAAGAGAAGCTTTTCCTAAAATTTCAGCTCTTTTTGGAGGTGTTAGTGTGTTTAGATGTGTTTTGGCAGTTTTAACAGCGAGTTCAATTTTATCGGTTAAGTTTAAAGTTCCTAAAAGCTCTTGATTTGAAGGGTTAAAAACATCAAGCCTTTTCTCGCTTGAATTACTCTCATTCCACTTTCTAACTAAATCACCAATCGTCATCACTTATATCCTCACCAATTATGCCCGATAAAAAATCAGCAGCCTCATCAAATGATACACCTGCGTAAGCTCCAAAAAGGAAAAAGTCAAAACCTGCTCCAACCTCCAAAGGGGTAACCTCCCTTTCTCCTGACTCTAAGTATAAGGGCCCAACGCCAAGCTCGTTTGAGTGTTCAATTAAAAATGGCCAGTTTCTTCCAAAAAGTCCAACCCTTAAAGAAATGGGAGTTACAACTCTTGCACCAATTTTTCCATAGTCTGTGACTCGAACGACTGCTCCAAGCGCTGGACCAACTCCTACATCGACTCTGAATATTTCAATAAAATCTACTACTCTATTAGGAACCCAAAGTAGCACTTTACTTAAAGTAGAAGGCTCTTCTTCTTGAGCCAAGCAAGTCGTAGCAGTAAGTACAAAGAAGAGTAGCTTGAGGGTGTTCATATCTTCCTATTACACTACGATGCGATGTTCAAAAAGGGTTTATGGTCAGTTTTAAATCCAGTTAGTCTGATTTTTCTTGGACTACTCACTCAAACTCTATTAGTTGGGTTAAAAGGAGTTTCAAGAGATCCTGGTCTTGGATGGCATATTAAGACTGGGGAGTGGATCTTAAAAAACTTGGCTATTCCCTATAAAGATCCATTTTTGTCTATCGAACGAGCCTGGGTATCCGATCAATGGCTATCGGATATTATTTTATATTTAACTTACCAAAGCGGCGGATTTCTTTATCTAGTATTAGGAGTTGTACTAATCTTTTTTCTTACAGTTTTCTATATTCATACCCATAATATGATCAAACTTTCAGGATCTGCACTTGCCTCTGCAGTAGCAGCACTTTTTTGTTTTAGATTGATGCAGATTCATCTAATAGTTAGGCCTGTTATTTTTAGCTTTATCTTTTTCACAATTTTAGCCTGGGAGATTTCAAAATGGGAAAGAGGAAAGAGAGGTTCTTATTACCTCCCGATTCTATTTCTAATATGGGCTAATATTCATCCATCATTTGTACTAGGTGGAATTCTTGTTTGTATTGGTGTTTTAGTAACAAAGTTTAAAGAGTTAAAGCTTGCTATATTATGTGCACTAGTAACCTTAGTTAATCCATATGGATTAGAGCTTCATAAAAGTATTTTATGGTTAGGCTCTAGTGATTTCTTTATGTCACTCCATCAGGAATGGCAGCCACCAAATAGAGAACATTGGTTTTATATTTTATTTCTTTTCTTATTTGGAGTGGTTCCGGGATTCTTACTGTTTAGAAAAAAGCTCGGATTGTTTTGGATTTTTAGCAGTGCAGTTTTTTTGTATTTCTCACTGAAGGCTGTAAGATTCTTACCTTACTTTGGAATTCTTGTAAGTGTTCCACTCTCCGTCACATTAGCTTGGTATGTTTGGAGATTTAGAAAAGCAAGATTGATTGTTAATTTTTTACTTTTTCTTGAAAGACTTTCTAGAAGAGGAAGCTATCGATTGGTAGTAGCATCAGTTCTATCGATTCTTATATTTGTAAGTATTCTTACTAATAGTCTTTTTGGTCGTACTGAACTTGGCCCTCCTTCAAAAAACTTTCCTTATGGAGCTTTAAAATTTATCCCGGATGGTGAAGTAGTTGCTGCAACGCCTGATTGGGGTGGTTTCTTGACTCTTCATAATAAAATACCAGTCATTGATGATAGAAACACTCTCATAGGGGAAGAATTTTACAAGAAATATCTAGATTCCTCTGGTGATATAGAGAAATTTAAAGCATGGGCTAAAGAGAATAATGCTCAGTGGTTGTTAGTTCGATCACCTAAAGATACTAAAGAAGGCTATATATTTAAGGATGACGTAGTTTCACTTTTTAAGATTGTTCCATAAGATATAGGATATGAAGCGGTTTTACTTTCCAATACTTACCTTCCTGGCACTTGTTGGCTTAATTGTTAGTGCAATCTCCGTATATCACTTTTCAGGAACTTATTACGGGTTTTCCTCTGGACCTTCATTTTGCAATATAAATTCCACACTAAATTGTGATGCCGTAAATCAAAGTCAGTATGCCTTCTTTCTTGGAATGCCAGTAGCATCTTTAGGTCTTTTCTTTTATGGATGGCTATTCTTTTTCTCTTTAGCAGCTACTGGAGATAAGTGGCTAAGTGGTGAGAGTAGGGGAGTTGTGGCTCTTCTGTCTATTTTTGCCTCGTTGTTTTCTGTTTATCTATTTTGGATTTCTTGGAGCAAGATAGGAGTAATTTGTCCTACATGTCTTGCCCTTTATATAGTTAATGCAGCACTACTTCTTCTCTCCTTACCTTACATTAGAACAATTAAACTTTCTGGTCTTTTAAAAGAGTCTTTTACAAGACCAATCGTGATTCCACTTTCTATATTAGGTCTTTTATTCTCTCTGTCTGTGCCTAGACTCATAGAGGCATCCGTGCCAAAAAAACAATTCGAGTTCTCATTAACTAGTGAAGGACTTTTAAAAGATCCTGTGAAAGGAGATGGAAAAGTTACAATAGTTGAATATGCTGATTTTGAATGTCCTGCATGTAGAGTTTATGCAGCAACTTTAAACTCAGTATATGAGGAGTTTAAAGATAAGATTAGAATCATACATAAACAATTTCCACTTGATAATGGCTGTAACCCGCAGATTCCCAGAGTTTTTCATGCTCATTCCTGTTATGCATCTTTGATGGCTCTTTGCGCTGGAGAGCAGGGGAAATATTGGGAGATGTATGATTTTCTATTTGAAAATTTAGCAGAGAAGAAAACATTCTCTGAAACTAGAAATTCACTAAAAGCTGGAGCCCCTGCTTTAGGGCTTGATGAAATAAGTCTTAGCCAGTGCGTTGAGGAGGGGAGGTATCTTCCTAAGATAGAAGCCGATATTAACGAATCGCTGAAAGTAGGAATTGAAGGAACGCCTACAGTCTTTGTTAATGGAAAGCAGGTAAAAGATCTTTCAAGAGAAGCACTAGTTGAAGCGATAAAAAACGAGCTGTGAAGGTTGGAATTGTAAATATCACCCCTGACAGCTTTTCAGATGGGGGTAAATTTTTAACACCACAAAGCGCAATAACTCAGGCAAGAAGACTAATCGAAGACGGAGCTAGCTTAGTTGAGTTTGGCGCTCAAAGTACAAGACCAGGCTCAAAGTCAGTCGGAGTAGAAGAAGAGCTAAAAAGACTTTTACCAGTATTAGAATTAACAAATAATATCAGTTTCGGAATTGATACATATCAGGGTGAAGTTGCGAAGAAAGTTTTAGAGTTTAATCCTGTTTACATTAATGACATTTCAGGTGGAAGAGACCCTATATTACTTGAGTGTGTAGCTGAAAAAAATTGCGAGATTATTTTAATGCACTCTAAGTTGCTAGAGCCTCACGTTTTCGGTGAAGATCCTAAAGGGGATATTGTAGATCATGTTTGTAGCTCTTTAGAAAAGATAGTCGAGCGAGCTTTAAGTTTTGGCATAAAAAAAGAGAAGATAGTTTTAGATACTGGAGCAGGGGCTTTTTTAAGTTCAAAGTTTGAAGATTCTTTTGAGCTATTTAGAAGATTTAGCGAAGTTCAAAGCAGGCTTGATTATCCTTTTATGATCGCTGTTTCAAGAAAAGGATTTCTTAAGCGAGGAGAAGAAAATGTATCAATGTCAGAGCTTGATAGAAGATCGAGAGAGTTAACTCAGAACCTAAATGCCAGGTATTTTAGGGTTCATGAGGTATAAAAATATATTTATAGCCTTTGCCGGTCAGGTTTTTAACCTGACCTTAGTGTATGGGTCGTTTTAAAGCACGGCCAGGCAGCTGAGTAGGAACTAAACCTGCTTTTCCGCTCTATCTAAACGCAGCTCTTGAGTCCATGAATGTACCCAAAGAATTACTGCGGGATTATTATTAGATGCAAAGCTCCAACCTGCAAACTCGTAACTATTACATGCAGACCTTAGAGAAGTTACCCCAGGTTGTTCTAGGATAGTTCTATCGAGCGCTGCATTTATCTCTTTTATCTGATTTTCAGTTGGCAACTTCTCAAAATTTTCAGGTAGTTCAATTCTAATTTGTTTATATGAGGCAATATCTTCAATCTCAAACTCACTTTTCCTAACAAAAGCTAATAATGGGTGAACAGGACTAGTTTCTGGTCTTAGGCAAAGATCAAAATATGGTATTTCACTCTTCCACTTTTCATTATCTTCAAGGATTCTAGAAACTAATTTTGGATACTTTTCTTTAAATGGCTCAACATCTATGCCCTCTACCCCTAATAATGGAACCGAAAAGAAGGCCTGTGCAGCGCGAAGATGCTTCAGTGAGGCGTATTGCCTGTCAGGATCATTAGAATTTAGACCTTCAGATATGATCTTAGCACGTCTTGCTTCAACCCTGGTTTCTGGGTCAAAGGCAGATTCTAGGTGTGCATAGGCCACCCTTCCAATTTCTTTTAACTGAGCTCCTAACATATTGGGCATTTTACCAGATTAGATTTCTTAGTAAAATTCATCTTTTTGAGATTGATCCTAAAACTCCTCTCACTATCTCTCGGCCTATTCTGCTCCCAATCGTTCGCACAATTGTATTTACTACAGATTTTCCAATTGAGCCGATGAAGCCTATTGAGGAAGTTGTAAGTTTAGAGTCAGCCCTTTTTGCTAAAAGCTCATGAGCAGATTCCCGATCAATTAGCTCTTTATATTTTGGAAGTTCAGTTGAAGCAGCTAGGATTGATCTTCTTTCTACCTCAGTTATTGGTCCAACCTGCGAGTGTGGCGGGATTATCAGAGCCCTCTCTACAGGAGTTGGAGCCCCGGATTTATCGAGAACGGATACTAAAGCCTCCCCAATCCCAAGTTCAGTGATAGCTTTCTCGGTGTCTAAATCAGGATTTTGTCTAAAAGTTTGGGCTGCAACCTTTACAGCTTTTTGATCTTTTGGAGTAAAGGCACGTAACGCATGCTGAACTCTGTTGCCAAGCTGAGCTAGTACTGTTTCAGGAATATCAGAAGGTGACTGAGTTACAAAATAAACACCTACACCTTTTGATCTGATTAATCTTATTACCTGCTCAATTCTATCTACTAAGATTTTTGGAGCATCATTAAACAGTAAATGAGCCTCGTCAAAGAAAAATGCCATCTTTGGGGTATCCCCAACTTCTGGAAGGGTTTCATATAACTCAGATAAAAGCCAAAGAAGCGTCATCGCATAGGTTTGAGGCTGAAGGTGAAGCTTCGTAGCATCCAAGATATTTACTACCCCTTCACCATTTTTAACTTTTAAAAATGAATCTATTGTCACAGCAGGCTCACCAAAGAAACCCTCATCCATAGTCATTAGTGATCTTGCTATAGCAGAGATAGATTGAGGTGAAAGAGCACCAAACTCTTCTTTAAGATCTTTTTGATTTTCAGAGATCCAAGAAAGTAGTGCCTTAAGATCTTTTAAATCTAAAATTGGGAGCCCCTCTTTGTCTGCAATCTTAAATGCTACACTTATTACAGCACTTTGAGTTTCATTTAAATTAAGAAATCTAGATAGGAGTAACGGCCCAAACTCAGAGATTGTTGTTCTAAAAGGAACGCCGGTTGTCCCATAAACATCCCAAAATTCAATTGGTGGTGCATGAGGAGTGAATTCTTCTAGTCTTAGCACTTCCCATCTTTCTTTAAGCTTACCCTGAAGTGCTCCAGATTTTGCTAAACCAGATAGATCGCCTTTAATGTCAGTGATGAATACAGGGATCCCTTGTCTTGAAAATCCTTCAGCAATTTTTTGAAGTGTTACTGTTTTCCCAGTTCCAGTTGCACCAGCTATTAGTCCGTGACGATTGACGTATCCAATAGAGAGCATGTGATTATTAGGTGTTATGCCAAATGGTTCCATACCCAATTGATATCATGAAAGAGCTACTTAGTTGCAAGTTTTCAATCAAATAGTATCTGGGTTATGAAGAAGCATTGTGTTCGATTCAATAATCTCCTTTTCCTTAAGGAACCGTCTACTTGTACTGGGTATTACAGCTTTTATACTTGTTTATGGTTGGCTTGCATTAAAAAGTCTTCCAATTGATGTACTTCCCAATCTTAATAGACCCACTGTTACAATACTAACAGAAGCACCTGGAATGGCTCCTGAAGAAGTGGAGCTACTAATCAGCCGACCAATAGAGACAGTTTTAAATGGAACTTCAGGTGTCACAAGGATTTTTAGCTCTTCAGCTACTAGTCTCTCTGTAGTTCGTGTCGAGTTTGATTGGAAAATTGATCTCCAAACGGCACGCATATCGATAAACGAGCGACTACAAACAGCAAAAGGAAAACTTCCAAAAGAAGTTGAACCATTCATTTCGCCTACCTCTAGCATAATGGGCGAAATTCAAATGATTGGTTTAACAAGCATAGATGGAAATACAACTCTCTCAGAACTTAGAACAGTAGCAGACTGGACAATCAAACCAAGGATTCTGTCTATCGCTGGGGTGTCTCAGGTTACAGTTATAGGTGGAGATGAACTTCAAGCTCAAGTCCTTGCTAACGCTGAAGCACTAAGAAAAAGGCAGATAACCATTGGAGATCTTAAAGAGCGACTTTCGAAGCTTAGCGATGCATCTGGTGGTGGTTATCTGATCGAGGGTGATCGTGAGTGGCTTATTAGAAATTTCGGCAGGATCCTAAATCATAATGAAATCGCTGAAACGTCTGTTGGACTTCATTTTGGTAAACCAGTCCTTTTGAAAGAAATAGCAAGAGTAGAATTCGCAGCAGCTCCTAAACGTGGAGAAGCTTCTATTTCTGCAAAGCCTGGTGTTATTATTATGATCCAGAAACAGCCACATGCTGATACTCTCAAAGTAACAGAGCAAGTTGATAAATTGCTCAAATCCCTAAAAGACTCTGTTCCTTCAGATATACATATAAAAGGTGATCTGTTTAAGCAGTCTCATTTTATTGATTCCGCAATAGGCAACGTTATTGAAGCCTTACGAGATGGTTCAATAATGGTGGCAATTGTTCTTGTTCTATTTTTGTTAAATGTACGCACTACTTTTGTCACCTTAACGGCCATTCCGGTATCTTTACTCGTCACCGCAATTATATTCAGTATTTTTGGAATCGGAGTTAACACTATGACTCTTGCAGGGCTAGCTGTAGCAATTGGCGAGTTGGTCGATGATGCAATAGTTGATGTAGAGAACGTATTTAGACGACTTCGTGAGAATCGCCAAAGCCTTAATCCAAAGCCGATTTTGCAGGTCACCTACGAAGCTTCTAGAGAAATTAGAAGCTCAATCGTGTTTGCAACAATAATTGTTGTACTTGTGTTTATCCCGTTATTTGCTATCCCAGGGTTTGAAGGAAGACTCTTCGTGCCGATCGGGATTGCATATGTCGTATCGCTCCTCGCGTCACTTCTTGTAGCACTTACACTTACCCCAGTACTTTGTTCATATTTATTAACAAAAGGGGAACTTCATCAGGAGTCATTTTTTGTAAAAATATTGAAGAGTGTTGATAAAAAAATTCTAGAAGTAACGTTAAATAGACCATATCTGATCTTAGTTTTCTCTGGAGTATTGGTGATTGGATCTCTGTATTTAATTCCATATATGGGAAGAAACTTTTTACCCCCATTCAATGAGGGGAGTGCAATGCTAGAGATCTCGGCTAATCCGGGGATATCACTTGAGGCCTCCGGAAAATTAGCAAATAAAGTCGAATTAGCAATCTTAAAGATACCCGAGGTTGAATCCATTGGACGCAGAACTGGAAGAGCTGATGATGACGATCACTCTGCTGGAGTGCATGTTTCGGAATTTGAGATCGCCTTAAAACCGTCTGAGCGAACTAGATCTGAAATATTTGCTGAAATAAGACGAGTGACTAAAGAATCTCTTCCTGAAGGTGTATATCAAAGCTTAAGCCAACCAATTACTCACCGCCTAGATCATGTTCTTTCGGGTGTTAAGGCTCAGGTGGCTATAAAAGTATTTGGCCCGGATCTTCGTATACTAAGACAGCAGGCAGCTGAGATCAGAAATGCGGTTAAGGGTGTTAAGGGGGTCGTAGATCTTAGAATGGAGGGACAAGTTTTAGTCCCTCAATATAAAATTTATGCGATGAGGCCAGAGCTAAAAGAGTATGGAATAATTCCAGGAGATCTAATCGAATCTCTAGAGACAATGTTGCAAGGGGTACCGGTAACCCGACTCATAGAAAAAGATCGTGCTTTGGATGTATTTTTAAGACTTGATCAGGAGTCCAGGAAAGACATAGATGCTATTCGAGATCTTCCAGTCCATGTTCTTCCAACAGGGAAGGTTGTTTCTCTAAATGAAATTACAGATATTTTTGAAACCAGTGGCCCCAATCTAATTGAAAGGGAGAATTTGCAACGGCGAATTGTCGTATCCTTTAATACCTCTGGTAGAGATCTTGAATCGATTATGAAAGATATTAAGAGTCGACTTGAGTCTTCAATTAAACTGCCAGAGGGTTATTACTATGACTTTGATGGTCAATATGAGAGTCAACAAAAGGCAATGCGCTTAGTTTTTCTATTGGGAGCGATTTCGATAGTAGCTGTATTTATTGTCTTATTTGCTCATTTTAATTCAGCTGTAATTGCTTTACAGATAATGGTTAATATTCCGCTGGCATTAATCGGATCAGTTCTAGCTATTTGTTTGACTGACAACACCTTTTCCGTTGCTACTTTAATAGCTTTTATAACTTTATGCGGAATAGCGTCTAGAAATGGTATTATGATGATCAGTCATTATTTACATCTGATGAAGGAGGAAGGGGAATCCTTCAGTAAGGAGATGATAATTCGAGGCTCTCTTGAAAGGCTCGTGCCTGTATTAATGACAGCATTCTCGGCAATACTTGCACTTAGCCCTCTTCTCTTTGCATATGATGAACCTGGTAAGGAAATTCTTCATACAGTGGCTGTTGTTATAGTTAGTGGGTTACTATCATCTACGTTGTTGGATATTTTTGTAACACCAGCAATATTTTATAAGTTTGGTAAGAAAAGTGCCGAGAGGTATCTTCAAAAAGATAATGCACAGATTTTAAATTAGAATTAAGTAGGAGAATGTATATGAGATCTAAGTTGTTTTGTTTGCTGTTTTTAGCCGGCGTTGTGTATGCAGGCGAGGGGCATAATCATGAAGCTGCTATCGAGCCTGCGCCACATGGGGGTATTTTGAGAGACTCTCCGCCATATAAAGTAGAATTAGTTTTGAATAATGATAATGCTAAAATTTATGTTTACGACAAAAATTTAAACCCAGTACCAAATAGCGAGCTAGGGAGCACTGCAGTTGGAGCCCTTGCGTTTCCCAAGGAAAGAAAAAAGAGAGAGGTAATTTTTAAGCTAAGTGAAAGTGCCTACGAAGGTGAAATGCCTGGGATAAGCGCCGTTCATCGATACGACTTACATGTTGATATAACCATTGATGGGAAAAAGGTGATCGGAGATTTTGGAGTAGATAATATTCACTAAATGAGACAACTGTTTCTCGTATTAGGCTTTTCTGGGGCACTCTTTGCTGATTCAATTAGAATTAGCATTGATGATATCCCACGCCTTGTGAAAGAAAAAAATAGACATGTGGAAGGTGCGGATCTTTTAAAAAAATCAGCCCAAGCTGGAAAAGGATACTTAACCCGCTCTTATCTGCCTCAAGTTAAAGCTTTTGCTGGTCATGAGGCTTTTAAGACTGGATCACTAGAAGCCAAAGATGAGCCCGCTGCTGGAATAGATATTAGTGTTAATGTTTTCCGTGGAGGCAGAGATACTCTTGAGGACAGAATAAGAGATCTTAAGGCTGATATTGCTTCATTTGAATCAAGTAAGACTTATTTAGAGGAGGTTTTAAAAGCCAGATCTGCATTTTGGAATCTTGTTGCGCATCGCGAAATTTACTCAATTTTAGAGGATTCAATTAAAAGTAATCGAACTGATATAAATGCAGCTCTGAAACGGATAGATGCTGGACTAGCAACAGACACTGACAAGCTTGAATTTGAAATGTACCAGGTTGAACTTGAACAGGAGCTTGCTCGTGCAAACCTTGGGGTAAAAGGATTTGAACTTGAGCTCTTGGTGCTTTTGGGATTACCAGATGGCACTCAAATTCAGAGCCAAAATGTGGTTACTCATGATCATAACGATGAACTTTTAAATAGCACTTTTAAAGCCGAACAAAACCCTTACTTAGAGTCGATAAAGCTAAAGAGCGAGGAATCTCTTCTAACTGAAGAAGTTGCAAGAAAATGGTGGATTCCCTCGGTAGATTTTTTCGCCTCACATGGGTTAGAAACCTTTCGAGAGCGTGAGTTTGAACAACAATCAGATAGAATGGAAAGTGTTGTAGGGTTAAGAGTTGAGGCTAATATATTTGATGGACATAATTCAGAGATAGAAGCGGAACAAAAAGCTCTTGAGGCAGAAGGACTTAGAGCGCAGCATTCGCAATCACTGATGGAGCTAAAGGCTCAGGTCGAGAATGCAAAGGCTCAGTTAGTTCTTAATCATGATTTAATCCATAAATCTGAAGAAGCAATAAGAATAGCAGGGGATTATCTTGAAAAAACAATCGATGAATACTCAAAAGGAGTTAAGAACTCACCTGATATGTTATCAGCAAGAGAGAAAATTCTAGACTTAAAATTGCGCTTTGTTGCCCTTAGGAAGGACTATCAAATAGCACGTGCACAGTTGATATCACTTATTGGTGAGACGTTTAGTAATTAATTCGCTCTAAAATAGAGTCAATAAGTTACCGTGGCTTATAGCCGATACTGATAATGTTATTACAACACGACACAAAGTTATAAAATTAGATCTTAAGCGTATACGTCTAATTTCTTATCCGAGCTTTGAACTGGCTGAGAAACTAAATCTATATCTCTTGCGTCCACTTCGCCGTCCCCATTCTTATCGAATACGCGAGGATCTGGAGTCTCGACCTTTGGCCTGTATGTAGTTACTGCTTGAACTTCCATGTTTTACAACTACCTTTTAGAGGAAAACCTTCTCCTCTATTTATGTATATCGGTGTGGTTTTAAAAACCTTTAGAGTTTATATTCGATCTGGCGCTAGTGCTGTTAACACATTGAATTTATTGGATTATTTATTTTCATTTGGTAAGAAACGGCTAAAATATGTACTCTCAGGGCTCAATGTTAGAAGAAATTAACGAATGGATTAATCAAAGTGCAAATAGACTTACCCCTTCGAAGATCATTTGGATTGATGGGTCAGACGCTGAAACATCACGAATTAATGATGAGCTTGTAAGAGACGGAACTTTTACAAAGCTAAGTGAAAGCCAATATCCAAATAGTTTCTGGGCAATTTCAGATCCTACCGATGTGGCAAGAGTAGAGGAGAGAACCTTTATTTGCTCAAGAGATCAAAATGATTCAGGACCTACAAATTATTGGATGGCTCCTGAGAAGGCCTATCAAAGATTAAATGCCCTTATGTATGGCTGCATGAGAGGACGAACAATGTATGTTATCCCATACTTAATGGGGCCAGTTGGATCTCCTTATTCAAGATTTGGAATTGAGCTTACAGACTCTCTTTATGTTGTAGCCAACATGAGAATTATGGCTAGAACTGGTAAGAAGGCATTAGATCATTTCTCAAAGTTTGGAGGAACCTTTGTTAAGGGTATTCATTCAATCGGAACTCTTGATCCAGATGAAAAGTATATCTGTCACTTCCCCGAGGATGAAACGATTATTAGTTTTAACTCAAACTATGGTGGAAATGCCCTTTTAGGAAAAAAATGCTTTGCACTTAGAATTGCTTCAAGTCTAGCCAAAAAAGAAGGGTGGCTAGCGGAGCATATGCTTATTTTAGGTATCGAAAATCCTAAAGGAGAAAAGATCTATGTAGCTGCTGCTTTTCCATCAGCCTGTGGCAAAACAAACTTAGCGATGCTAATTCCTCCAAAGTTATACCTTGATGCTGGATGGAGGGTAACAACAGTTGGTGATGACATTGCATGGATCAACATTGGCAAAGATGGAGTTTGGAGAGCAATAAATCCAGAATCAGGATTCTTTGGAGTTGCTCCAGGAACTGCCATGGATACAAACCCAAATGCAGTAAAGACTTTCCAAGCAGGAAACACAATTTTTACAAATACTGGTCTTGATTTAGACACCATGACTCCATGGTGGGAAGGTTTTACAAAAGAAATACCTAAAAAACTAAGAGACTGGAACGGAAAAGATTGGACAGGTGAAAAGAAATGCGCTCATCCAAACTCAAGATTCACAACACCTGCTTCTCAGTGCCCTAGTATGGATAAAGATTGGGAGAGCCCAGAGGGTGTTCCGATCTCTGCAATAATATTTGGCGGAAGAAGAGCAAGAGCGGTTCCTTTAGTCTTTGAGGCTAGAGACTGGCAGCATGGAGTTTTTTTGGGTGCAACAATGGCTTCAGAAATGACTGCTGCTGCAGCTGGCACTTTAGGAGAGTTAAGACGAGATCCGATGGCTATGAAGCCATTTATCGGATATCACGTAGGTGATTATTTTCAGCACTGGCTTGACGTTGGAAAAGATGCAGCACCAAAGATATTCCATGTAAATTGGTTTAGAAAAAATTCTCAAGGAAAATTCCTTTGGCCAGGTTTTGGAGAGAATATGCGGGTTCTTGAATGGATATTTGATCGGGTAAAAGATCAAACAGAAGCAGTAAAGACGCCCTTGGGCTGGGCTCCTCAAAAAATTAACACCGAGGGACTAGATATATCTAAAGAAGATTTAGCTGAGCTGTTGTCAGTAAAATCTGAAGAGTGGGGTGATGAATTAAAATCACAGGCTGAATTCTTTGAAGAGATAGGGACGAAACTTCCTAGAGCTCTATGGTACGAGCATGAAGCGCTAAAAAAACGGCTTGGATGAGGTTGTTTCTAAGTATAGTAAGCTGGAACAGCGAGACACACTTAAAAGTTCTCCTTCCAAAGCTTATCTCTGCTTCAAGCGGATTAGCCAAGATATTTCTATTTGATAATGCATCTACAGATGACTCAGTAAAGATTGCAAAAGAGCTTGGAGTAGAAGTGTTCGCTTCATCAGTAAATATAGGGTTCACTGGGGGGCAGAATGAGGGGGTTAGAAGATTTTTAGAAGATACAAGCTATGAGATTTTTTGCACAGTGAATCCCGATATTGATCTTGATAGGGAAACCCTAGTGAGATTGGCCACAATACCACACGACGTTGTAACTCCGAAAATACTTAGACTTGATAATAATTTTGAGCGAACAAATATTATTGATGCAGCAGGAATGATCTTAAACAGTTCACTTAGGCACCTTGATAGAGGTAGTAATGAGGTTGATCGTGGTCAGTATGATAAAGAAGAGATTGTATTTGGTGGAACAGGAGCGTTTTTTGTTTTAAAAAGGCAGGCAATCCAAAAGCTTTTGCTCGGAGTAGATAACAAAATACAACTCTTCGATGAAGCTTTTTTTGCCTACAGAGAAGATGCAGATCTTTGTTGGAGAATGAGAAGAAGAGAGATAAAAGTTCACTACACCCCTTCAGTAATAGTTTATCACCAAAGAAAAGTTCTACCAGAAAATAGAAAAGAGGTGTCAACTGATATTAATAGCATGAGTGTAAGAAACAGATTTTTACTTCAGGTAAATAATTGGATATTTCAAGACGGAGGATTTCTTCAGGGGATTATTTTTAGAAATCTACTAGTAATCATAGGAGTAATTTTATTCGAACGAAGCTCGATTAAAGGAATAAAAGAGTTCATAGGCCTACTTCCAAGGGCTTTAAAAATAAGAAAAGAGAATCTTCATGGCTAATGTAGTAATTACTGGTGCTTCGTCTGGTATTGGAGAGTTTCTAGCAAGAGAATTTAGTCGCCGTGGAGATAAAGTTCTTCTTATTGCACGTAGAGAGGAAAAGCTAAGAAAGATTTCTAAAGAAATCAACGGTGAATATAGGGTTGTCGATCTTTCAAGTGAAGAAGAAACAAAAAAATTAGCAGATTATCTAAAGACAAGACGAGTAGACATCTTAGTGAATAATGCAGGTCGTGGTTCTTTTGGTTTTTATGAAGATCAAAATGATGACCTGCTAATGATTAAGTTAAACACGATTGCACCTACAATCTTATCTCAGGCTGTAATTCCTCAGATGAAAGAAAGAAGAAGTGGAAAAATTGTTTTTATCTCTTCAGTCTGCGCCTTTGTTCCTCTTCCGTTTATGACTACCTATGCAGCAACAAAAGCTTTCAATCTCTTTCAGGGAAGAGCGCTTAAATGTGAATTAAATCAATTTGGAGTTGGTGTTGTAACTGTGTGCCCAGGACCAGTTAATACAGAGTTTGGTGGAGTTGCAAGAGTTCCTGGCTCCATGACCGGACTTCCCCGTGACGGAGTTGAGAGTGTTGCAAAAGAAATCTTAGAAAAAATTGATCAGGAGATTATTCTTCCCGGAGTTTGGGGTAAGTTTTTAGGAACACTAACTAGACTATCTCCGAATCTTATTTCAAGTAGAGTTGCTTACAGGTTTTTAAGGCCATTGGTTGGATAAAAAGAAGTCTAGTACTAGTCTGGTCAGTCTTTCTTGTCCCCCGTAGCTTCAGCGGTGGGGGAAGACTGACCTTAGCCTTAAGGACTGGCTAAAGCCAGTCCAGACATAGATTAAAACCTGACCAGGCAGGTAAAATTAAAACAAAGCGCCTCTTGCTATCACCATTCGTTGGATCTGGTTTGTTCCTTCAACAATCTGAAGCATCTTTGCATCACGCATTAACTTTTCAACTTTGTACTCTTTTATGTAACCAGCTCCACCAAGAAGTTGAACGGCATCAGTTGTAATCTTCATGCAAGAATCGGTGGCAAAACACTTTGAAGCTGAAGCTAGTAGTCTTGAGTCGCCTTTATTAGTTAGCTCTAAAGCAGCTTTTTCTGTGATGGCTTTTGAAGCTTCAAGCAGCATAATCATATCGGCAAGAATAAATTGTAGTCCTTGGAAATTTTTTAGTTTCTCTCCAAATTGAGATCTTTCGTTAAGATGAGCTTTCGCTAGCTCTATGGCACTTTCAGAAATTCCGTTCGCACAGGCTGCAATATTGATCCTTCCACCCGATAGACCTGATAGGGCAATTTTATAACCATCACCATTTAGAAGATTTTTTGTCTTAGCATTGTTTAGAGTTAACGATGCAATTGGAGAGAGCTCGCACCCCATCTTTTTTTCTGGAGGGGATATCACTAAGCCTTCAGAGTCTTTATCAACTAAAAATGCGGAGATTTTTTCATCAAGCCTTGCGAAAACAAGATATACATCTGCAAATCCTGCACTTGTTATGTAGCATTTCTCTCCACTTAGAATGTGCAGATTATCAGATTTAATAGCTTTTGTTTTTAGATTTGAGGCATCAGAGCCAGCGCTTGGTTCGGTTAATGCAAATGCAGCTAAAAATTCCCCGCTAGCAAGCTTTGGAAGGTAATGTTTTTTTTGCTCCTCTGATCCAAAGCGTTCAATGATCCCTGAAACCATACTGTGTACTGAAAGAAAGATCGCAGGACCTAAGTCAACTTTTGAGATCTCTTTATAGATCTCAGCGCAAACATTAGGCTTACATTCAAGACCATTAAATTTTTCAGAGATATTTATTCCAGTAAGCCCTTGTTTAGCCATGGAATTCCAAAGCTCCTTTGGTACTGTGTTATAGTGCTCTTCAGATTGGTACTTTGGGATCTCTCTTTCAGCAAAAACTTTTGTTACTTCAATTAGCTCATCCACAAAGGGTAATCTAACCGTTCGGAATTAAGATTGGAATACGGCTAGATTGCTCAAGTTTCGAAGCTACATGACAAAGAGCATCAGCATGAAGAGCTATCTTTTCAAACGATACCTTGAAGGCCGAAAGATAGGCATGCTCTTCGTGAAGAGTAAGTGGGTCTGGAGAGGCTGGCCCCCATAAAGAATGGCAGAATGGATTTTCTTCTGTTGCTCTTGAAAGCTGAGAAAGCCTCTTTTCAATTAGTGAATCTATATGTACCCAAAAATCACAATAAGGGGCGTGAATTAGAGATAAACCATGTCGCCAAAGAAATACGTTTCTTTCGGTCTCTGCTAAAAACCACAGTGGAAAAGGAGATCTTCTATCTTTTGATAAAGAAACCTCTAGAGGCTTTAGTGCATCTAATAGAATAGAGCCCAAGGGTACATTTTTGCACGCACTGTGTGCAATTTTGTCCGTAACCTCAGAGATAACCCTTTCGGTATTAGTCTTAATCATTTAATTTTATTCAGTTTTTAAACAATACAACTTGCGAGCAGCCTGTAACGAGCAACTTAGAGGCCAGTTGTGGTACAAGCTATATGTGCGAATAGTTCATCTGGCAGATATTCATATAGGTTATAGAAAATACGCCAAAACTAATGCCCAAGGGATAAATGAACGAGAGGCAGATGTATCGGCCTCATTTAGAGAGGCTTGTGAAAGGATAGTTTTTTTAAACCCTGATCTTATTGTAATAGCAGGTGATCTATTTCATACAGTAAGGCCATCGAATGCAAACCTTAGCTTTGTTTTTAGAGAATTAAAAAAGCTAACATCAAGAATAAAAGCACCAGTCGTAATTATAGCAGGAAATCATGAAACTCCTAAAAGAAACGATACTGGCTCCCCCTTATTACTTCTTAGAGAGATAGATAATGTATTTGTTGCAGAATCGAATTTAGAGTGGTTTACATTCTCTGACTTTGCTGTATGTGCACTTCCCCATGCAGCAGTAGGAACGGTTCAGGCGCACGAACTTAGAGCTAAAGACTCTTACAAGCGAAATATTCTGGTCTCCCATCTTCAGACAGGAGAAAGCTGGCTAAGTGATTTAGGGGGAGAAGAAAGACTTTTAAGTTCCTTAAATATTGGAGAGTGGGACTATGTTGCCTTAGGACATGTTCATTCGATGAAACAGGTTGCCTATAATGTTTTCTATTCAGGATCGCTCGAGCATACATCACTAAATATCTGGGCCGAGAATGATTTAGCAAAAGGTTTTATTGAGTATGATCTTGATGAAAAAACCTGGAGGTTCCATGAGCTGAGCTCCCCAAGAGAAATTTTGGTCTTACCAACTATTGATGTAACCGGGAAAAGTGTTGCAGAAACCCAAAGTGAAATCGTTGAGGCTTTATCTGTTAAAACTCTAAAAGGTAAGCTTGTAAAACTTGTGGTAAAAGGAATAGAGCGAGAAGTTCTTCGTTCCTTAAACCATAAAGAGCTTAGACAATTTAGAGCAGAAGCCCTGCATTTACTTTTAGAATTTATTCCAGTTGGCAAAGTTGAAAGAGCAGCAGCAACTCCAGTTGGCAAACTTGAAGATGAGCTTTATAAGTTTTGTAAAAGCGAGCCACTAAAACTCCTATTTGAAAGATACTTTAAAGAGCTATCAAAAGAAGACGAGCTAAGATGAAGCTTATTAAACTTGAACTTAAAAATTTCAGACAGCACAAAAATACAATACTAACTCTAAAAGATGGAGTTACAGGAATTCTTGGCCAAAATGGCTCAGGAAAGTCCTCATTAGTTGAGGCTATTTCGTTTTCACTCTACGGATCTAAATCAATCAGAGGAACGCTTGATGAGCTTAAATCAAGAGACGAGCCAGAAGGTGTACTTAATGCAGCCCTTACTTTTGAGATCGATTCTACAGTTTATAGAGTTGAGAGAAGTCTTTCAGATGCCAAGTTTTTTGTTGGAGGAAAATTAGAAGTTAAAGGCTCAAGAGATGTAACTTCTAAAGTAGAGCATATCATAGGAATGAACTATGATGAGTTTGTTTCAACCTTTTATACAGAACAAAAAGGTTTAGAGTTCTTAAGTAGAAAAAAAGGTGGAGCAGAAAGAGAAAGATTTATAATGCGCCTTCTTGGCTATGATAAGGTAGAAAAAATTCAGGAAAAACTAAGAGACCAAAAACGTAATCTCAAATCAATGATCTCTTCACTAGAATTTGTTGACTCCTCTGAAGAAGACTTAAAGAGTGAGCTCAAAAATGAAGAGGAGATCTTAGAAGTACTTAAAAAACAGGAGAAAGGGCTTTCTATTAAGCTAAATGATGTCACTAAAGAGCAAGAGGAAGAGAAAAAAGCTCTTGAGAGAATTAGTAGTGGTAGAGAGGAGTTTTTAAAGCTTGATAAAGAGCGAAAAAGGCTTGAAGGTGTTTTAGATGAGCAAAAAAGGGCTCTTAGTAACTCAAAAATTGAAAACTTAAGAGCCTCAGAAGAGATAACTCAAGAACTTAATCAAGTCTCGAAGTTACTGGGAATAGGCGAAAAGGAACTTTTAGATCTTGTTAAGAGAGTTTCAACAAATAAAGCTCAGCTTGAGTTAAAAAAGAATGAGAGGGACTCTAAAAGAAAAGCTCTGTTCGAAAGAAAAAAATCAATTCTTTCAATTTCTAAGATAGAAGAGAGGTGTCCAACCTGTGGACAGAGCTTTGAAAATCTAGCAGATGCAATTTTGCACCTTGAGCAGGAAGAGAAAGTTATCGAGCAGATTATAATTGATGATTCTATAGTTAAAGAAGCCGAAAGCCTTCACAAACAAAAAAAGAAAGAGCTAGATACACTTAGATTGAAGGAAGCAACTCTTAAAACAGAGCTTCAATCGGCTCAAGAGTCAGAGAGGCTAAAAGAGATTAAAGAGAAAGCCGAACTTAGGATTAAAGAAACTAAGGGTTTTATAATTGAAATTGAAGGGAACCTTAAAAAATTAACATACTCTGAAGAAAAGTATCTCTCACAAAGAACAAGGTTAGAAGTTGTAACCTCGATCCTAACCAATTTAAGAATGGAACGATTAAAAGTTGAAGGAGACATTAAGGAGAGTCTTGGAAAAATCAATAAAATTGAAGAGATCTTAAAAAGACTTGTAGAGCAGGTTCAGATAAGAAAGTCTGGCCGAGAGGAGATGGCGCTTCTTGAGTCTGGAGATACAGTACTTTCTGAGTTTAGAAGCTACTTAACTTCAAGTATTAAACCTAGACTTTGTGAGCTTACATCTGAGTTTCTTTATGAATTAACCGATGCTCGTTATAGAGAGGCAATATTCTCAGAGGACTTTACCCCACAGATAGTCGATGATGGAGAGGTTCTAACTGTAATGAGTGGTGGGGAGGAAGATATTCTTCATCTAAGTGTAAGGCTCGCACTATCGCAGCTTCTTGCAGAAAGAGCCGGAAGAGAGTTTTCATTATTGATTTTAGATGAGGTATTTGGCTCGCTTGATGAATTAAGAAGAAGTAATTTATTAGTTCTTCTTTCGGGACTTACAAACAGGTTTGAGCAGATATTAGTTATTTCTCACTTTGAAGATGTAAAAGATGCAGTAGATCACGTTGTTTTAATTCAAGTCGATGAAAAAACTGGTTCTAGTTTGGTTAGCTCAGCAGAGCTTGGAGTGGTGGTAAATATTTAAGGCTGCTAGCATTTGTCTGGTCAGGCCTTCCGGCCTGACCCCCAAGCTATTGAATTTCTCCCCACCTCTTCTCTTGGTTTATGCAGCTAAGCCAGGATCGCTTCTTAGTGATCTAAGCACCGTAAGGGAATACATAAGATTTGCTGGAGACCATTCTTCTGGGAGGATAAAATGCTGATCTAGTAGTTCTTCAAATGACCGAACTGAATCTTCAAGGGCAAAAATAAGTTTATCCAAAGTATCTCCTACTGGAGCTTCAAAAATTCTATTAAGCCTAGATACAATCGTCTCTGATTCGGTCTCACCTTCAAGTGGTACCATAAGAAGCATTCTATCTACTTTTAGTTGTTCGATAATATTCTGAGGTAGGAAATAATTAACAGCTTTGTATTTTAATATTATATCTATCGAGGCTAATAGATCGATATATAGGTTTCGGTATTCCTCAAGCAAATTTCCCTCAAATGGTTTCTTATCTCCAAGGATATTTAGGAGGTCATGAATGCATTCTGTTATATTCCCTATCGTATGACCAAACTGTAGCACTCGTATTATTTCACCTGAATGAGGCTTTGCCTCTATCATTACTCTAGATACAGTATCTAATAGCTCAAAATCGTTTAATATCTGAGGAGTGCGATCAATTCCACCCATGTCTGAAGCTCTCATATAAGAGTAAGAAATTACACCAAGTGAGCGGAGGAGCTTCTCTCTATATCTAAGATCATTAAATGTCGGTGGTTTTACTTTAGGAAGATTAAAATCTTCTAATATCTGAAATGCTCCAGCGACTTTAAGATCAGAGTGAAGATCTTTAAGAATTCTAAGGGCGCAAATTCCCTTTACACTGTTAGGTAGACCGTCTAAATCTAATACAAGCTGATTGATTAGATATCTTCCTATTAGGCTCTCCCTATATGTTTGATTGGTTGTTACAAACTCATGAGGAAAAAGTTTGTCAGCGAGTTTGGCTATGTCTTGAAGATTCTCTTCAGTTGATTCTAAGTGTTCATGATCAATATCGGTGCTCATTTTTACCCGAAAACGAGTAAGCATTTTTGAAGTGTCACTAAAAATCGAAAGTACTATATTTTCGAAAACCTTAGCCTTTAAGGCAGTGCTTGCATCTTCTGAGACTGAGTCGCAGTAATTTCTAAAAGCACTGTAGGAGGCATTTACCCTTTCAACCTGCCTAGTTGCTAAATGTTTATTCTTACCAAAGGTGGAGTTATAAAGATCACCAACAATTTCTAAATTTGAAGAAATTGAAATCACAAGGGAGTATTATATCAAGCATGATTTTCTTACTCTATTTAAGGGGTATCATGCCGAATTTACTTGATTTATTTAGGCTAAGTATATTGTTGGGTCTATGATTTCTAAAAAAGCCTCTTTTCTTTCAACACAAGTTCCACATTTCCCGCAGTGAGCTTCTCCACCCTTATAGCAGCTCCAGGTAAGATCTAAGGGAGCCCCAAGCGCTAAGCCTTTCTTACAGATCTCCTTTTTTGAAAGATTTACATAAGGTGCATAGAGAGTAACTTTAAACCAATCAGAAAGTGGAAAAACATTTTTCATAGCTTCAACAAACTCTGGTCTACAGTCAGGATAGATAGTGTGGTCACCAGCATGTGCTGCATAAGCAACCCTGTCAAACTTTTCTGAGATTGCAAGACTTAACGCAATGCTTAAGAAGATCATGTTTCTGTTAGGTACTACAGTTTGTTTCATCGATAAATCTGTATAGTGGCCATCAGGTACTTCTAAAGAATCAGAAGTTAGAGCACTTTCTCCAAAAATTCCTGAGATCTCTTTTATGATATGTTTTACTCTTGCATGAGTTGCAATTTCTTTTGCAGCAGAGATCTCTTTTTGGTGCTTTTGTCCGTAAAAAATTGAAAGCGCTAGCACTTCATCTCCTGTTGATAGAAGATCATAAAGCAGGGTTGTTGAGTCTAGGCCACCAGATAGAAGAAGCACCGATTTCATTCGGCATACGGTCTCAAAGACGGCGATGAAATTAAAGAGCACGCTCTAACATGCTGAAGATATTGCAATTTATTGGGCTGATTTCTTTAAGGTACTTTAAATTGAACGACGGTTCATTTTTAGATGATTAAGGAAACTTTTTTAAGTAATCTCCGATTAGAACTATGCGTATGCAGCAGCGAGGGGCTGGCACACTTTTACTAATGGCGATCTTGGTTCCTGTTTTATTTTATGGAACCACGGTTGTGCTGTCGCTGTATAATATAAATGTTAGAAGGGGAGACTTACAAAGTACCCTAGAGCGAGCTCTGATGAAGGGAGCAAGATATCTTCCAGATTCAAGCGAGGCCGTTAGAGTTGCAAAAGAAGATCTTAGAAATAAATTTGGAGATTCATTACAAGTCATCGAAAAGAATAGATCTCCTTACACTATAGCCTTAGCAGTCCAGCAAACAACAAATAGAAAATTTGCAGTACCTCTTTTTAAGACCGAAAGAGAGGTTAATTATAAAGAAGCAGCGCAAGCAAGAGTTACTGCTCAACCTAAAGATGTTTACATCTTCTTTGAGAACAGTAGCTATCTTGCTCCTCCGATTGAAAATGTTGGAACATCTAGTGCTTTCTATTGGGGGCAATCTGTAAAAAGAAATACGGAGAATGGGAAGTGGACTAGAAGGAATGATTTTGGTTACTTCGATACATTTATTGGCGTCACCTCTGCAAAACTTTTAGAGTATAACTCTAGAGGCAGATACGGATTCTCAACTGGTCAAAACGGGCTACGCCAATTAATGTCAGTAATAACCCCTCACTGGCAATCAGCAGATCTATTTAAAGACCAGTCATTAAGAGCTGGCAGATTAAGAACAGTCTTACGAACTAATAATGCGATCTCCCAAGCAGTTTTTACCCAATCTTGCTTTAACCCTATTCTTTCTTCGTTAAAAAAAGCATCGATTCACCTTTTAGATCATTTCTCAAGCTTTGAATTAAACCAGGTAGCAGTTGAAAGTGGACCAATATCTGGAGCTTCTCCTGGGCAGGATAGACTTGGAATACACGCCGATTCTGGTAAGCCCTTTACAATTCAAGAGATGACACAAGGTGGAGATCCTCAGCGAGTTGGGATAGCGAACCTAGAAAATAATAGAGGTGAGAAAATCGCTCATAACCGAAATGTTGAAGATAATCATAGGCTAAGAGTCAGAGATCAAGAATGTTGGGCTGCTCACGAGGTTGCTACAAGAAGGTGGACTCAGAATCAGACTCAGTCATTTTTAGGTTCTGGAGAGATTGGGTCTACTATTTACGCAATTCCAAAACTCCCTAACTATTTCCGAAATACAGGTCTTGGAGGAGTTGGAACTAATATTTCAACGCCAATTCTTAGAGAAAGAAGATATGGAAGTAGACCAGTTAAATTTCATTATGAACTTGAAAGAGGGTCTATAAATAATCTTAAAACGAGGGAAGCTATTTGGTCACGCAGTGTTGCTGAAGATTACAATAATGATACTAGAACCTCTCATGATACGATTAATTTTGAGCGTATTGTTAATAGGATTATTAATAAGCTTGTAGAAGCAAACCCTTCTGGTAATTTAGTAAGTCGAAGAAAGCTTGCAGGAAAGGCATTAGAAAAAAAAGCATTTATTCTTCTAGGCGACACTCCTCACCTTAACATTGGCAACGGAAGACTTGATAATCTAAGGAGTGCCGGAACCAATAAAGACAGGTATTTCGAGGCTCTAAGAGAACAGCTAGTTAGATTAAGAGATTCAATGAGGGGAAGAAGCGGACGACTTAGTGTTTTAATTGTTATTCCAAGACATGAGGGAAGTTATTCTCAGGAGGTCTGTACTAACAACTGGACGTTCCCAGGAGAGCTTGTTTGTCAGGCATTTAGATCGGATATGGCTTTACTTCGAGATGAGATCTCTTCATGGACAAGAAACTGGAACAAGGTAGAAGTCACAACAATTCCAGCAACTGATGTTGGAACGCTTGCTCTTGATTTGCTTTCATCATTAATCTCAAGTGGACAAAACTATGTATTATCGGATGTATAGTAGAGGAGCAACAATCCTTGAGATCTGTATGGGAATGATGATCATTCTCCCTGCATTTGCAGTAATAGTTGCAATTTCAGCGTATCTCTCATCTGTGAAAAGTGCCCGGAATATCTCCTTGGAACTAACAAGAAGCGTTGATATGTCAATGCTTGTTACTACAATGGGAAATCAGGATGCCTTTGTTAATCCATCAAAACTTGTCTGGGAAGATGAACTTCCTATTTTAGCTGAAAAAGTTTTTAGGCAGATGGATAATTTCTCAATCCCTGAAGGAGCAAAAAAAGCAGTTGTATTTGTTGCGTTTGATATTGCTGTTCATAACCAAACAGGTGTAGCAAAATCGGCAGACCTTCAAATTCCCTGGGATACCCTTAAGACGATGGATGGTAAAAGACCAACCATTGTTCCTCATGGAGATAGAGAGCTTTTTCGAGGGTCAGAGCTTGATAGAACTCTTCTGCCGATTAAAAGTCTAGTTGATACAATGAGAACACAGTATCTAACTACAAAACTTGGGCATGTTTTTAGATTTGCAATTCCAGCAGGCGTTAGAGGTGTTGAGCAAGTTGCATATTATGGCTCTTCTCACATTTATCGTCCTGATCATGGAACAGGTGAAGGTTGGTCTAACTTAGATGTCCACTCAAACTATCTTAGAAAAGCTCCTATAGTAGCAGTGACTGTACAGATCGATTTAACGGAAACAAGAACCGGGAAACTTTTATCGACCGTTGGTAACCTAGGGTGTTCAATAATTGGAGTTGATGCTAATGATTGCAGAGTTCGCTTACCATTAAATCTGCGAGTTGGATCTTCAAAGTTTATTGAACCTAGAAATGTTCTTTAGTTGAAATCATCGTCATCTACGCCGTTGCCGTCGTAGTCTTTTTGTTTAAAATATGATTTTGCTTTTAATGCTGAGTGGGCATCTTCAATAGTTACCTGAGCAGATCTTGTAACTGTGTAGCTTTCAGCAAAAATAACCCCATTAATAACTCCAGTTCCAATGAGCCGAGCAAGCTCTCTTCCTTGAATGGTTTCTCTAGTAATTGTCACATCAAAACAGGGGATCTTCCCATCAGAGCAGCTAAATGCAGCAGATGGAAGAAGTTTATTTAAAGACCGATATGCAGCCTGTCTTGCTTCAAGAATTCTCGAATCCTCAGAGTGAGATGAGCTAGAGGCTGGTCTTCTGTAATAATCACTTGCTATCTCAATAGCGGTTTGGATTGCACTTGATGCTTTATAGAATCTAAATATCTCCACCATCCCAACAGATAGAACAATTAATGGGACAGCTACTAGAGCGGTTTCAAGTACGGCAAAGCCACGCATTACCCCATAATTCTAACACCTTTTTGGTGCTAACCAAGCAAAATCGGAAAGCCTTTTATTTTACCCTTCTAGGTCGTAAGCTATGGCGGATATGACTATTTTCTCTAAGATTATAGCTAAAGAGATACCTGCTGATATTCTTTACGAGGACGAAGAGGTGCTTGCCTTTAAAGATATTAACCCTAAAGCACCTATCCATGTACTTATAATTCCAAAAAAACCTCTTAAAGATATAGGTGAGGCAACAGCTGAAGATGCGGCAGTTTTAGGTAGATGTATGTTAGTAGCTGGTAAGCTTGCTAAGAACTTAGGGGTTGCTGAGAGTGGATATAGACTAGTAACAAATAAGGGAGAAGCTGCTGGCCAGACAGTTTTTCATCTACACTTTCACCTACTTGGGGGAAGGGATTTTTCATGGCCACCTGGTTGAAGGTAGTATTGAAATATGGAAGATACAGTTAGATATAAAAGAGATGATATCTCAGTAATTACAATCTATAGAGCAGAGCAGCTTAATGCTTTAAATGCAGATGTTCTAAAAGGGTTACTTGAAGCATTCGATAAAGTTGAAGATGGGTCAAAAGTAATAATTCTAAAAGGAGACGGTGAAAAGGCATTTGTAGCAGGAGCTGATATAACCTCAATGTCATCTTTAGGTGAAGGTGCAATTAGGGACTACATAGAGCTCGGTCAGAAAGTAATGAGAAGGATTGAGACAGCTTCAGTTCCAGTGATTGCTCAAGTCCAAGGTTTTGCCTTAGGTGGAGGATTAGAGTTAGCACTTGCTTGTGATCTAATTGTTGCTTCTGAAAAAGCTAAAGTAGGGCAACCTGAAGTAAATTTAGGAATAATTCCAGGATTTGGTGGAACTGCAAGATTAATTCAAAGAGCAGGTGTAGGGGTAGCAAGAAGACTAATCTATACTGGAGATCTTATTACTGCTTCTGAAGCCCATAATTATGGAGTCGTAGATATTGTTACCCCTCATGAGGAGCTTGAAAGTACTGTCGCAGCGTTAGCAAAACGCATCTCAGAAAAAGGGCCATTAGCAGTTAAAAAAGCAAAAGCTGTTATCAGATCGATCTTTGAGCCGACACTTCATAATGGATTAAGATCTGAGGTTGAAGGATTTGTAGATCTTTTTGATTCAAAAGACAGAGAAGAAGGGATGAGAGCTTTCTTACAAAAACGAGCACCTGTTTTTGAGGGTAAATAATTCATGAGCTGGGAGGATGGAATAAGTTTTGGCCTTTCTGAGGAAGTCATCGCTGTTAGAGAAACGGCTAGAAAGTTTGCCCTAGATGAAGTCCTACCACTTGCCGGGAAAATAGATCAGGAGCACTGGTTTCCTAGTGAGATAGTAAAAAAACTTGGTAATTTAGGTTTCATGGGTGCCTGTATACCCAGTAAGTATAATGGTTCCGAGCTTTCGCAGGTAGCATATTGCTTAATAATTGAGGAGCTTGCAGCAGCTTGCGCATCTACTTCTATTATTGTGAGTGCACATCACTCACTTTGTAGCATCCCAATTTTAGATTATGGAACTGAAGATCAAAAAGAGCGATTTCTGAAACCGCTAGCATCTGGGGAGAAATTAGGGTGTTTTGCTCTTTCTGAACCAGGCTCAGGAAGTGATGCCGCCAGTATGACCTGTAAGGCAGAAAAGAAAGGGGATAGATTTATCATAAATGGAACAAAGAATTGGATAACTAATGGACCTCAAGCAAATACAGCTGTTCTCTTTGCAACAATAGATACAACAGCCGGCCATAAAGGAGTTACTGCCTTTGTTCATGATCTCAATATGCCAGGAATTTCAAGAGGAAAGTCTGAAGATAAGCTTGGTATCAGAGGCTCAGGAACTTGCTCATTAACGTACGACAACGTTGAGTTAAGAGCAGAGAATGTTTTAGGTGAGGTTGGTCGCGGGTTTAAAGTTGCAATGACCACTCTTAATGGAGGAAGAACAGGAGTAGCAGCTCAAGCTGTAGGGATTGCTAGGGCTGCCCTAAGAGATGCCTTACAGTATTCAAAAGAAAGAAAAGCATTTGGAAGGGTTATTAACGAGTTTCAATCTATACAAAATTATTTGGCAGAGATGGTGAACCAGGTTGATGCAGCAAGATATTTAACAATTAGTGCAGCAGCAAAAAAAGATGCTGGCCTTGAATATGCTAGAGAAGCTGCACAGGCAAAACTTTTTGCATCCGAAGCAGCGATGTTTTGCGCGAATAAAGGAATTCAGATTCATGGAGGATATGGATACGTTACTGAGTATCCAGCTGAAAGGCATCTTAGAGATGCAAAGATCACAGAGATTTATGAAGGGACAAGTGAGATTCAAAAGTTTGTAATAGCATCAAATTTGGTGAAGGAATGAGAAGATATTCTGATTGGTTTCAAAATAGATATAAGGCTCAAAAAGAAAGAAAGTCTAAGTTTGAGTCGATAAGCTTTAGAGAACAGCCTCCGATCGTGACTAATGAGCACCTAAACGGATTTTCTTATGATGAAAAGCTAGGACTTCCTGGGGAATTTCCTTATACACGTGGGATTCAACCAACCATGTATCGAGGAAAAATCTGGACAATGCGTCAATTTGCTGGGTTTGGAGGACCAGAAGATACAAATAAAAGATTTAAGTATTTACTTTCACATGGACAAACAGGACTTTCAACAGCTTTCGATATGCCTTGTCTCATGGGCTATGACCCAGATCATCCGATGAGTAAAGGTGAAGTTGGAAGAGAGGGGGTAAGTGTAGCCTCAATAGAAGATATGGATAGATTATTTGAGGGGATACCTCTTGATCAGGTTACGACTTCTATGACTATTAACTGCACTGCCACTGTTACACTTGCTTTTTACTTTGCTATAGCAAAAAGAAGATCAATATCATTTGATAAAATTGGCGGCACAATTCAAAACGATATGTTTAAGGAGTTTATCGCTCAAAAAGAGTGGATCTCTCCACCGGCTCCATCAGTGAAACTTGTTTGTGATGTTATAGAATATTGCGCTGAGCTTGCTCCAAAGTTTAACCCTGTAAGTATCTCCGGGTATCACATACGAGAAGCAGGAGCGACAGCAGTTCAAGAGCTTGCATTTACCCTTGCTGATGGACTTGGATATGTTGAGCACTGCATTGGTCGTGGAATGGATGTTGATAGTTTTGCACCACAGCTCTCATTCTTTTTTGATGTTCATAATGATTTCTTTGAAGAGATCGCTAAATTTCGAGCTGCAAGAAGGCTTTGGGCTCGAATGATGAAAGAGAGATACAATGCCAAAAAACCAAAATCACTCATGCTTAGAACTCATGCACAAACTGCTGGTGTTAGCTTAACAGCCCAGCAACCGGTTAATAACGTAGCCAGAGTTACAATGCAGGCTCTTGCAGCTGTTCTTGGAGGAGTTCAAAGTCTTCATACAAACTCCATGGATGAGACTCTATCTCTTCCAACAGAAGAAGCTGTAAAAGTAGCACTTAGAACTCAGCAGATAATAGCAGAGGAGAGTGGCGTTACTAACACAATAGATCCTCTTGGGGGTTCCTATTACATTGAAAAGCTTACTGATGAGATTGAAGCAGAAGCTTATTCTTATATCAAAAAAATTGATGAAATGGGTGGTATGCTAAAAGCAGTAGAGCTCGGGTATCCTCAAAAAGAGATCGCTGAATCATCCTATCAATTTCAGCTAAAAGTTGACTCAAAAGAAGAGGTTATGGTTGGGGTAAATAAGTATCAGGATGAGGAAGAGACACCGATTCCGCTTCATGCAATTGATCCTGATGTTGAAAGGCTTCAAATTGAACGGACTAAAGCCCTTAAAGCTTCAAGAAATAAAGAGCTTTGGGAAAAGAGTTTTAAGGCTATCAAGCAGGCCTGTAAGGAAAATAGAAATGTTATGCCAAGTCTTGTTGATGGCGTAGAGCATGGAGTTACTTTGGGTGAGGTTAGTGACATTTACCGAGAAGTTTTCGGTGTTTATCGGGATCCAGGGCTGGTATAGCAGTCTAGCTATCTTAAGAATTTAATTTCGTTAATATATACGGCTGTGATTGATACTGAAGAAACCCTATTTCGAATTGGCTTAGACGTAGCAAGGCAGAGGGTATTTACTACCTGGTACGATTCACCGGCTGTATTAATGGAGAATTTTCTAGCGCTGACCCATTTTTCTAAGTTCGGCGGTATGAATGGAAAAGGCATTCCATTCGATAGAGCCTGTCTTGATTCTGCTCCAAAGTACACAGACTGTAGGGAAATTTTAGGAGCGATTAATGAAGATCCATTAAACTTTGCATTCACCCCTGAAGAATCAATAAAGGCCATTAGAGATTGGTTTGAAACGATAGGCTCAAGAACTGATATGAGCGTATCTGATGTTGCTAGAATTAGGTATGAGGCGAAGGCTATTCTTAATCACATAGATATCGTTGCTGTCTCTGAGGTGGATCTATATAGACCAGCTGTTAATAGAGTCTATCAGATGTTTAGCTATGAGCTTGATAGGCGATCTGAACCCTTTAAAAGCTTGCTAGAAAATCGTACTACGCCAGCAGAGTTTTTAGCCTATTTTGAATCATTTCCTAAGAGTCAGGATCCTTGGCAGCTTGATGATTTAGATATAATTGTGAGACATGTTCTAATTCGAGATAGTCATTGTCGTACTTCAAATCGATCTAGAGGAAGACATGAGCGTGAATTTTCACAGACTCCTGTTAGAACTATTGTTCAATTTTTAAGGGACAATCCAGAGCTTGCTCCAAACTCTAATAGCTACTTAATTGATATAGGATCAGGTTGCGGAGTATCAACAGCAGTTTTTTCGCTTCTTACAGGATGTAAAGCCAAGGGGATTGAGATCGATCCTAGTTTACATAAAGTGGCAACTCGAATCTCAAAGTTTTTACCGATTGAGTTTTTAAATATAGATGCTCTTGACGCAGATTTTCAAGGCGCAACGCATGTGTACTTTGCTTCTTCGCTTATATACTCGGCTACTCAGAAGTTGTTTAGACGCATAAGAGAAGCTAATATCGACGATGTTTCGCTACTTGTATACTGGGATATAAACACAGCACTTAGGGCCGATAAATCTTCCTCTAGAGAGATTCATCAGTACTCTTTGAATGATGTAGTCGAGCGGTTAAGAAAGTAGCAGCCTAAAACCTAGCTCTAGTTCCTGTATCGGTAGTATTAGTTTTATGAATTGGAATTTGATGAACATGTATCCCTCTTGCCCTTAACTCACGAACCCAAGGATATTTAGTTAGCTTTTTTGGGAGTGCTGAGTATCTGTAAAATACAACCTGATTACTTGGAAAGTTAATATCTTCAGGAAATCTCACCCCAGAGATAATAATTTTTGAGCCCGCTCTTAATTGAGATAACTTTTCTAATCTTGATTCTTTTGTGTCCCTTCCAGTAATCACAACTGGAAAATCATGAAAAATGTCGTTGGCTAATGAATCTAAAACGGCTTGTATTCTTTTAAGGTCTGTTTTTACATTTTTTGAGTAAACAATATGGATAGCATCAGGTCTTGAAATTTGATTCTCAATTATAAGCCTTTTTAGAGTTAATTCTTTGGGGCTAAAATCACCTAAGATTTCATTGGTTTTTTGATGAGCCTCGTAGCTTATTACATTTTTAAGACCTTCATCGCTTTTATGTTCTTCTAACCAGTTATTATCAAATGAAAAGAAATAATCTAGCTCTGGAAGAAGTGATTTTGCGGTTCGAATACAGAATGATCTTTGATCGAAATATAAGGCCTTTCTAAAATCTCTTGGATCTAAGAGAGCTTCTAGTTTGTTATCAATGATGTATTTTATGAAGCCTCTTACATCCTCTTTCCCAAGAAACTCTTGAAGTTTATGAGATTCCATAACAAAGCTAGTTCTTTCACGAAGAGTTTTTAGTGACTTATCATCATGAGAGTCGATAATTTCCAGGGCTTTATGTAGGCAATTTGCAAATGTAAATCCTAGTGCAGAGACACTTCTTTTGAATCTTGCTTCTCTTACATGCTCAGGAAGTTTGGCTTCAAAATCCCATGTCTCAATAGCACTATTTCCAGTTTGATAGAGCCATCTTGCCCAAGCATGTATAAGCCTTGTTGGATCAAAATCGGGTAATTTATTGTCTCGCTTGGCCCTGAGATACTCAATCAACTGATCTCTAAGATCATCGCTTGGCTCTAATTCAAATTTTTTTGGGACTACACTTCTTTTATCAATTCTGGTTAAGGCTTCTAAATCGCTCCACTTCCCTGGAATAATAGCCTTTATAACTGCCTCAAGTTCTCTAGGCTTTTGCTTTAAATGATCCTTTAGCCTCTCTATAACTTCATCCAAGATAGTCTCGGGCGAATCTTTAGGGAAAAGTGGCCTAAGAGCGCCGATCGCTCCCTTAGTGAGTTCTGTTCTCTCGTAAACAAACGGCTCGCCACGAACAAGTGATACCCCATGGGTTGCTTTTCCTGTGACAACAGCAGTTTCCATTAGAGGCCTAAAATTACTTCAATTTTGAGTGCTACTCTACTCCCCCCTTGATAACTTTTTAACTTAAGGCTTCAATAGGGTCTAAGATGGAGCGCCCCCTTCGTATAATGATAGCTAAGCCTGGCCTTGATGGGCATGATAGGGGCGCAAAGGTTATTGCTAGAGCGCTAAGAGATGCAGGAATGGAGGTTATCTATACAGGGCTCCATCAAACAGCAGATACGATCGTTCAAAGCGCAATTCAGGAAGATGTGGATGCTATAGGTGTTAGTATTCTCTCTGGGGCTCATATGACCCAGTTTCCTGAGATTTTAAGCAGACTAAAAGAGCAAGGTGCTGAAGATATTCCAGTTTTTGGTGGCGGAATAATACCTAAAGAAGATATTGATAAGTTAAAATCCCTTGGTGTTAAAGAGATATTTATCCCAGGCACCTCCACTCAGGCAGTGATTGATTGGATTAAGTCCAACGTGCGTGCTAATCCTTAAGAAACAAATTAAACTATTAGAATTCTAGTGGATAACTTAATAAAATTATCGGCACCAGCCGAGTATCATCTATCTGTGTATGGTCCCGATGGTAGAATCTTTCGGAATCCATATCCTGCAGATGATTGTATATTAGAGAAAGACCACCAATATTATGCTGAGGCACGTAGAGCCGCATCATTTTATAAAGCTGCTCAGAGTAAGGCCATTGAAGGAATCAAGAAGATTCGAGGAACAATTTTTGGGGCAATTCCAAGTAGTGCAACAATCGATAAAGTTGAGTCAAAAGAGTTTTTAGAAAACGTTATTAAAGAGGCAATTGAAAAAAATAAGGACAGGATCATAAATCTATTATCAGGAATAGACGAGATTCAAGCGGATGATCTTACTTCCTTTGCAGCGCGAGTACTTCAGCTTGCCTTTTATGATATTAATCCTCAGCGAAAATTAAGGGTAAGAGTTGGGCGAGAACTAAGAGAGGAGCTCTTAGCGCACAGAGAAAATTATAAAGACAACGTTGGAGGGCTCAGCACTTTTTTAGGAGCGTTCCTGTCAAGGCTAGGTTTTAGAGCTAGGTGCTTTATATCGACTTCTTCTCACCATGATCTAAAGCAGGTATTTGAATCGATGCCTGGAGTTGAATTTGTTCAATCAGGAAGGGTAGTTGATCCAAAAAATGTAACTCTTGACCGAGATGAACCAGGAAATATCGTCTGTAAAACAGAGTCGATAAATTTCTTAAATTTTTTCAGTGTGGAGGATCTAAGACAGATCCCAGAACCTTTAAATGGCTCAACGCTTTCTGTCGATATAGTTGTTTCTAGAGATGAAGGAATTCCGAGTATTGATGATTGCTCGCGCGAGTTCTTAGAGGAGCTCTCGAAAGATATACCAGTCTATTTTCTTTCATCAGTCAACAAAGCTAGAACAGCAGAGGAGTTAAATAATTTTTTTGATAATATTAATGGGATTCACTCAAGATTTTCCTGGGCATTTTCTTCTTTTATTCATTGGGATACTTTTGGAGCAGGTGTTCCACGGTTTAGAGAGAGGATCACCACTTTCTCTCTTAATACCGCTGAACTTCTAGATATAGTTAGAAAATTTGATACATGGTTCCCCTCTCTTCCTTGCTCAGTATCTAACAAATCTGAGATCAAAGAGCTTTTTACACCTCTCTGCGAAGGTGAGCCACATATTCAAAGCTCCGAGTGGATGGTTAATGGTGTCAGAGCCTTAGAGGCTTTATTCGGAAAAGAGGTAAATATCGTCCTTAGGGGTCACCATATTCATATTGCTAGTTATGCTAGCGCAGACAGATTTACAGAAGAAGAATGTGAACATTTAAGAGATATAAATATGTTCTCACGAGCACTTGCTGCTCAGAAGGTTTTCTTTAAAGATGGACTTCCAAAATCTATCGATGAAGTTGGAATAATTGACTTTCCACTTACAGATGATGCGATTCATTCATTTACAAGAGCAGCCAGACTCTTTGGTTATGAGGGGGAATTAAGGGAGAAATATTGGGTTAAAACAGATGAAGCTAGGCTAATAGTTTTAATTCCAACCATGCCTTTTCTTGTAAGAAGTGGAACTGCTGGAGCAGGGGATAGTATGGACCTAGGTAGAGTTCTAGCAACTCAAGCTCTCCTCGGCGATAGGGTGGATGTTAGGTTGATCTAGTGGGGGTCAGGCCGGGAGGCCTGACCAGGCAACTGCTAGCTTAGGCCTCCCGGCCTGACCCCCAAGAATCCCTTTAGGGCTTTTCGCTTTAACGATTACCTCGTATTCTTAAAAGTACTGTGGAAAATTTTAATCCATTTAGTATTTTTCTGATCTGGCTTTTTGCAGGTGCAATCGTAGCTTTAGGCTTAAAGGAGCTACACACTATGCATGGTCAAAGAGCAGGGGTAAGTCAGGTTGAAGTAGACAGCCTTGTTAATAAACTTAAAGGCAATCAAAAGGTAATAAGACCTCAGTCTGGTGAGAGAGCTTCGTATGTTCCAGAAGAAAAAGTTCAAGAAACAGCCGACGGAGTTAGCAGCAAGGCTAAAGATATTATAAATAAGATATTTCCAGGGCAGAAGCAGTGAGAATTTTAGTCTTAGGGTTAGTAATACTATCAGGGTGTATCCTTGCCCCAGTAATGAAAGGTGTTCAAGACGCTGGGATCACTAAAAACGACAGAGCAGTAAAATTAGGTGAAAATCTCCGTGAATTTAAAGAAGCCCTTTACTGGGGGCAAACGCTAAGACTAAACAGCTATCTACTTGAAGAAGGAAAGGAGTCCTTTACTACTGCCTATAAAGGAGTTGGTCGAACAGAAAGGCTTACCGAAACCAAAGTCGAAGAAACCGAAATTTCAGAGGATGGTTACTCAGCTAAGGTGCGAATGATGGTTAGATATTATAGGATCCCTCACTATACTGTAGTAGAACGAGTTGATACTCATGATTGGAAATATGAAGATGGTTGGAAAATCGCCTCAGTTGCAGTTGGTGACGAAGGTAACACTTCTCCTCTTCGTTAGTTTTTTAGGCTGCTCCGTAAAGACTGAGCAGAGTGAGGATGCTCCTGTTTCGTTAAGTGTACTTGAGGAGTTTAGAAATCAAGACACGCTTTCTATAAGAGCCTCTCTTGATTCAAAAGTAGATCCAGCACCTCAGGTTGCAGTGACACTAAAAACTCTTAACAAGGCAGAGATCGTTGGGGAGTCTCTTTATCCAATCAAGCAGCAAAGTTATCCATATGAGTTTACAATCTCGGCCTCAGCAAAAGATATGACTGATTATCAGCTTGGTCTTTTTTGGGGGGATGAGGCTGATGAATTTTTTCTTCGAGATGAGACTGTAAAAGAAGAGGAGAAAAAGGTTGAAGCACCAGAATTAAAGGTTGAAGTGGTGTCAACTAGTCCAAGCCCACTTCAATGTAGGGCTGGAAGCTGCGAAGGAGGGATAGAGATTAGTGGTCTTCTTAAAGGAGTTGGAAGTAATATAACTCTTTCAGTAGTTCTTATGGACGCAGATGGGGAGGAGGCTACTGAACCTGCAGAGGTAGATTTAGGAGAGCTTATAGTCGATGGAGAGGCTCCATTTGAACTAGGGATAGATCTTCCGTCTGGCGTTTCAGGCCATGATTTAACCGCAAAAGTTACAGTAGTTGATTTTACCCCTTAGAATTTGCGAAAACATTGCTTCGTTTGCCCTAAAACCTTCTATACTCAAAACTGATTTGCGTTTAGTATACGCAGTTCGTGAAAAAGGGGCTGTATATAAAAACTTACGGTTGTCAGATGAATGAATATGACACCCTTAAGCTCGAGAAAATTCTCGAACAAGACTATCAAAGTGTGCCCTGCCCAGAGAATGCCGATTTAGTGCTGATCAATACCTGTAGTGTAAGAGAAAAGCCCGAGCAGAAGCTTTATAGTTTATTAGGGGAGCTCAGTGATCTTAAAAAAGCAAAACCAGATCTTAAAATTGGTGTTTGTGGATGTGTTGCTCAACAAGAGGGCGAGCGAATAATTAAGCGAAGTAAAGCTGTTGATATTGTATTTGGAACGCATAATCTATCTTTAGTCCCATCACTACTAAAGCAAAGAGAGTTAGGAGCTCCTCCTCAGGTTGCTGTAAATTACAGAGAGGATTGGGAGGATCTCCCTTTAGGCTTTTCTGAAACAGATAAAGTTTCAGTTTTTGTCTCTATAAGTAGAGGCTGTAATAAAAATTGCACCTATTGCATTGTGCCAACCACCAGAGGAAAGGAAGTTTCAAGATCTCTAGATGAGATAGAAAGAGAGGTGAAAATTGCAGTTTTTAGAGGTGCTAAAGAAGTTACTCTTTTAGGTCAAACGGTAAATAGTTACGGAAAAGATTTTACTCCAAGGCAGTCTTTTGCATCACTACTTGAGAGATTATCAAAAATTGATGGATTAGAACGTATCAGATTTACGAGTCCACATCCTCAAGAGGTAAAAGAGGATTTTATCGATCTTGTGACTAATAATCCAAAAGTTTGTAAGCATATTCATATGCCACTTCAATCTGGTAGTGACAGAATTCTAAAACTAATGAATAGAAATTATAGGAAGAAGAGGTACTTAGAGATCATCCACGGCCTAAAAGAAAAAGTTCCTGATATATCTATAACAACCGATATTATTGTTGGTTTCCCAGGTGAAACTGAAAGCGATTATCAAGAAACATTAGAAGTGATGCGAGAAGTTGAATTTGATAATAGCTATTCTTTTATGTTTTCACCGAGACCAGGAACAAAAGCAGCTGAGATGAAAGAAGAGATATCTCAAAAAGAAAAGCTTTCAAGACTTCAAAATCTTCAATCTTTACAGTTTGAGATAACAAAGAAGAGGCTTGATTCTTGGGTTGGAAAACGTGGTGAGGTACTTGTTGAGGGAGTTAGTCCCTATCAAAATGATGATAAAGACACAGTTTATTATGGTCGCTTAAGTCAAAATATTACTGTCAATTTTCTTGGTTCAGAAGTTAAAACTGGTTCTATTCTTGATGTCGATATAACAGGAGCTTCAAAGTTTACCCTAAAAGGGGCGGTTTGCATTTGAATAGACTGAAAACCCCTGTTGCTGTTATACTGAAGCTAGAATGACAAAAGAGCCTGAGGCTATAGAGATGTTTGTTGGGGGTTTGGTGCTTGATCCAAATACACAGGCTCCAGTGGTGGTTTTAAAAGATGAAAGTGGCAGTATATCCCTTCCAATTTGGATAGGTGTTGCAGAGGCTACCTCCATTGCCAGTGTTCTTAAGCAGGTTCCCATGGCTAGACCTCTCACCCATGATCTTATGTCTGTCATGATTCATGAGCTAGGAGGAAGAGTTGAGCGGGTAATCATTACGGAGCTAAAAGATTCAACTTACTTTGCAGAGATCTTATTAGCAGTGGGAGATAAAGCTTTCATACTCGATGCTAGACCCAGTGACGCCATTGGGATGGCTCTTAGAGAACAGGCTCCAATCTATGTAAGCCAGGAAGTAATAAAACAGGCACAGGTTAAGTTTGAACCCCCTCCTCAGGAGGCTTCAGAGCCAACTCCAGAAGAAGAGCCTAAACAGGATCTTCAAGGGGTAGAGCGGGATAAATGGGGCGAAATACTAGAAGACCTCGATCCTGATGACTTTAAGTATAAGCAGTAGCATAGACTTCCAGCCTCTTTTCGCGGTAAAAAGATTTTAATGTCATTACTAGGTGAAATTAAAGGCCGTTACGAAGAGCAATTAACTGAAGATCCCGTTTTACAATGGTTTGAAAAAAACGGAAAAGCTATTTTTTATGGAATTCTGGCTATATGGGCTGCCTTTTATCTTTGGGGTCTCTATCAGGATACAGAAAAAAAATCTGCTAGAGAAAGAGCTGATAGCTTTGCAGAAGTACAAACACTTTACGATTCTTGGAGATCAGCAACGGAGGATAAGGATAAAAAGCTTGGTGAACTAAAAGCTGCAATTTCAGCGATGAACAAGAACCCTTATCGAGCGATTGCACCTTTATATGAAACTCTAATAGCAATCGAAGAGAAAAAGCCAGCTAATCCTGCCAAGGCAGCGCCAAGTGAAATAAATACATTTTCAGAAGAGCTCCAACGTCTTGCAATAGCAAGATCTAAAATTGATCTTTCACGAGAAGAAGCAATTAAAGATTTAACAGAGCTTGCAAAAAGCTCAAAGTTTATAAGAGGAAATGCAGTAGCAATTCTAGAAGAGATTGCAGCTACAGAAGGCGAGAAAAATCTTGCTGCCGATCTTAAAAAGTCCTTACTAGAGGTGGAACCCTTTCAGAGTGCTGTGATTAGGTAGGGTTGGGTTTTTTTAGGAAACTTCCCTCTCGCTGCTATTTACTTGGGGGTCAGGCCGGAAGGCCTGACCAGGCAAGGACTAGACTGGTCAGGCTCCCCAAGTACTAACGACTACCCTCTCGAAGATCTTAGCTCTGCTTTAATTGATCTTGATTCCAATCTTTCTTTTATTTTTTTAGCATGACGCTCATCTCTTACTTCTACAAGAAAACTAATGTTCGTATTTCCAGGTAAGTCGCAATAAACTCGATCATGAATAGTTTCGATAATTGAAGCGCCATTTTCTGCTAAAACAGTTGCAATTTTGGCTAAACTGCCTGGTCTATCAGGAACAGATACTTTGAATGTTACAAGCCTGTTTCTTAAACCTAGATCTCTTGAGATTAGCCTTGAGAGCGAAGAAACATCAATGTTTGATCCGCAGATAAAAATACAGACTTTTTTTATTTTTTTAGGGAGTTCTCCAGTTAAAAGTGGAACTAGACTTGCTGAGCCGGCTCCTTCAACCAGCGTTCTTTCAAGTTCAAGTAAAGTGATTACTGCATTTGCTATATGTGTTTCAGAAGCAATGAATGTTTTGTCTACCAGCTTTTTGATTAACTTTTCAGTTAGCATACCTCGAGTCTTTACAGCTATTCCATCTGCGATAGAGGATGGCATGAGCATCCGCTTTGGGTCCGCAACCTCTTTTAACTGCGCATTGACTGCCCACTCTGATCTCACACCATAAAGTGGAATTTTTCCATTAAGTGCCAATCCAGTTCCAGAGATATATCCGCCACCACCAATTGGAACTATAAAACAATCAAAATCCTCTTTTTCTTCAAGAACCTCTAAAGCCGAAGTACCTTGTCCGGCGATAACTCTTGGGTCATCAAAAGCATGAATAATCGGAAGTGAGCGGTTTTTTGAAAGCTCCTGCACATGAGCTTGAGCTTCATGAAACGTATCCCCAGAGAGTATCACTTCGGCTCCATGTTCAATTGAACGACGTACTTTAACGACCGGTGCAGTTCTAGGCATTATTAGGGTACAAGGTATATCGAGCTTCCCTGCGTAGTAGCTTACGGCTAGTGCATGATTCCCAGCGCTAGCAGCGCACACCCCTTTTTTCTTTTCACTTTTTGATAGCTGAAGCAGGGTATTTAGAGCGCCTCTTTCTTTAAAAGAACCAGTTCTAAGTTTGTTGTCCCATTTACAGTAAACTTCCTTACCTGTTAGCTCACTTAAAAGGGGGCTGTAAGTTAAAGGAGTTGGTGTAATAAAATCGCGAATACGCTTTGATGCTTCAATTACATCTTTTTTAGATAGCATATACCTAAGATTATCGGTAAGAAGGGTTCGCGCATACTCTTTTTTTTCGGTATGATTTCTTTGTGGGAATTCCAAAAGAGGTAAAAATAAGAGAAGTTGGCCCCAGAGAAGGCTTTCAGATCCTTCCTTTTGTTGTTGATACTGATAAAAAACTTGAGCTTCTCGGTGGCCTTGAAAAAACAGGGGTTTCTTATATTGAAGCCTGTTCTTTCGTAAGAGCCGATTTGGTCCCTCAACATGCAGATGCAGAAGAAGTAGTTAAAAGACTAAAAACTAAAGGCTTATTTGGGGCTCTTTGTTTAAATCAGTTTGGATATAAAAAAGCAAGAAATTTCTCGATTCTTGTTCATGAACCGTGGATTCATACATCTGTCTGTGAGGAGTTTTTGATTAAGAACTCCGGTAAAGATTTCAATAAAGAGAAAGAAACCTTCCCGGATTGGAGAGAGTTATTTAAAGAATTTCCTGGTGTTAAACTTATGGTTTCAATGTCATTTGGATCCCCAAAGCTGGGAACTATAAATCCTGATGATGCTTTTGTACGAATCAAAGATGTAGCATCACATTTCAAGGTCGAGGAAATATGCTTAGCAGATACAATCGGCATTGGAACTCCAAATCAGGTCTCTGAACTTGTTGAACTCTGTAAATCGCAATTTGATAAAGTTTCACTTCATCTTCATGATACAAACGGAGTAGGTATTGCTAATGCCTATGCTGGGCTTCTTTGCGGAGTTGATACCTTCGAGGCTTCAATTGGTGGATTAGGAGGGTGTCCTTTCACTAAAGGGGCAAGTGGTAATATCGCGACAGAGGAATTATTATTTTTACTTGAAGGACTTGGTATTAAAACTGGAGTTAGTTTAAACGCCTACCGTGACCTCCTCCCTCTTGTGGCATCAATAACAAAAAAAGATCTTAAATCTTCCTTTTATCGTTGAAATATCGTTATTTCGTCCTTATAGAGGGGTTTGTTGAGATTGAAATTTTTATAGTATACTAAAATCACTTTTTAGAGGTTTATGGCTAATTTATTTGCTCCATATAAAGGTTCTCGCCCAAAAGTGGTTGAGATAAAGGGTAATAGATTGATTATCGTAGCAAGAGATGAAGAGGTCTTTGATGCTGATTCTCTTGAAGCAATCGGTGCTGATGGGGTAAAGCGAGTTCGCGTGGATGGCCCAGAGGAGTATGCGCTTTTTAAACTTTGCTCTAGATATAATAGTGGAGTGATAGTTGCGTCTTCAGATATTGAACTGTCTCAGGTTTTAAGCGGACTCAAAACTGAACTTCCGTGGATTCAGTAGATTACACACTTTGATTTAACCAATGATAATAGTTCCAAGACAGTTTTATTATGACTTGGGTGAATGAAATTAGGTGCGATCTCAGCTAAAGGTGCCAATACAAAATCTCGATTTATAATCTCAGGGTGTGGAACTTTGCAATTTTCCTGATCGATGATCTGGTCCTGATAAAAAAGAAGATCAAGATCTATTAACCTTGACCCCCATTTTTCTATTCTTATTCTACCTAGCCTGGTTTCAATACTTAAAAGGGATTTTACTATTTCAGTGGGAGGCAATTCTGTTTTTACTTCTATAGCACTATTAATAAACTCAGGCTCAAATTGACTTACTCCATCTTTTGTCAGTGCCAGAGATTTGAACCATTTTGAGGCACTTATAATTATACCTACCTCATCTGAAATAAGTTTTAAGCACTGGAAAATAGCCTCAGGAGTTTCTGCTAAATTCCCCCCAATTCCTATAAAAACCTTCCCTTCCCTCATATATTGGGTGGATAATAATCGATGTATGACCAAAGAGATACTAGGGCTAGAAATTGGAGCTAAAGTCAAAGATGGCGAAGTGCTAGGTGTAGGCACCGGCTCAACTGTTGATGCAGCTATAATAGCAATCGGCGAAAGAATCAAAAAAGATAAGATAAAGGTTTTCGGAGTCACCTCGTCAAGAGAATCAAGCTTAAGATGCAGAGAAGTTGGTATTACCGTGTTAGAGCTTGGGGTTTCTATCGATTGGGGTTTTGATGGGGCTGATTTTGTTACACAGAAGCTTGAGTGCCTGAAAGGAAAAGGAGCTGCACTTTTAAGGGAAAAAATATTAGCCCACTCTCTTAATAAGTTTATAGTTATCGCTGACGATTCAAAATTAGTTTCAACTCTAGATAATCATCCAATTCCTGTCGAAGTGCTTCCTCCAGCTGAACTTTTAGTAAAAGCAGCTCTTAAAGAGCTTGGTGCTGCAGAGATAAAGCTTAGAGAAGGGACAGGAAAGTTTGGAGGAGTTGTTACTGAATTTGGTAATATAATTTTAGATGTCAAATTTCCTAAAGTTTCAGAAGTTCTTTCAAAAGAGATCAAATGTATTACTGGAGTTGTGGATCACGGCCTATTTTTAAATGAAGCCTCTGAAGTTTGGATCGGCACTAAGAGTGGTGTACGAAAGTTTACGAGATGAACGACTATCTACTAGATGAAGAAGGTTATCAGGAACTTTATGAGAGATCCGTCAGGGATCCAGAAAATTTCTGGTCAGAGCAGGCTAGTTTGTTTTTAAGCTGGTTCAAGCCTTGGGAAAATGTTCTTAGATGGGATTATAAAAAAGGTCTTATTAAGTGGTTTGAGGGTGGAAAATTAAATGTTTGTTACAATTGTGTAGACAGGCATTTACCTAAAAGGGCCAATCAAGTTGCTATTCTTTGGGAGGGAAATGAACCTGGCGAAAATCGCTCAATCACTTATTTAGAGCTTAGTAAACTTGTTCAGAGATTTTCGAACGTTCTAAAAGATCACGGGGTTAAGAGAGGTGATCCAGTAATAATTTACATGCCAATGGTTCCTGAAGCAGCAATGGCAATGCTAGCTTGTGCCAGGATTGGCGCGGTGCATTCTGTGGTGTTTGCAGGGTTTTCTGCAGAGGCACTTAAAGATAGAATTTCAGATTCTGGAGCAAAACTTGTTATCACTGCCAACGAAGGACTTAGAGGAGATAAGGTAATTCCTTTAAAAAAGACTGTCGATGAGGCCAACCCCAAAAGAGTTTTAGTTTATAAAAGAACAAATTCTCCATGTGAAATGAAAGAAGGCAGGGATTTTTGGCTTGATCTTGATTCCGCAAAAGATGGTTGTATGCCTGAAGAAATGGAGTCAGAGGATCCTTTATTTATTCTTTACACATCCGGCTCTACAGGTAAACCAAAAGGAGTGCTCCACACTCAGGCAGGTTATTTACTTTATACGGCGATGACCTTTAGATATGTGTTTGACTATAAGGATAGAGATATCCACTTTTGTGCTGCCGATGTAGGTTGGATTACTGGACATAGCTATGTCGTGTATGGCCCCCTGGCTAATGGTGCAACGACTGTGATGTTTGAATCTATTCCAACGTATCCAGATCCAGGCCGATATTGGGATACAATAGAAAGGTTAAAAGCTAACACATTCTACACTGCTCCAACTGCTATAAGAGCGATTGCAAAAGAAGATAATAGCTTTGTAACAAGGTACGATAGATCCTCTTTGAAAGTATTAGGCTCAGTCGGAGAGCCAATAAATAAAGACGCCTGGGAGTGGTATTCAGATGTTGTTGGTGAAGGGAGATGTCCTGTGGTTGATACATGGTGGCAAACAGAGACGGGTGGAATATTAATTAGCCCATTACCTGGAGCGATTAAAACTAAACCTGGCTCTGCTACAAAGCCATTTTTCGGTATTAGACCAGCTTTACTTAAAGAAAATGGAGATCAGGTTTTAAACCCTGGTGAGGCGGGACGTCTTTGCATTGAATATCCATGGCCAGGTCAGGCAAGAACCGTTTGGGGAGATCATGAGAGATTTGTCTCTACTTATTTTTCTAGTTTCCCAGGATTTTATTTTACAGGTGATGCCGCAAAATTTGATGAAGATGGTTATTTCTGGATCTCAGGACGAGTGGATGATGTTTTGAATGTGTCTGGTCATAGAATTGGAACAGCCGAGATTGAAAGTGCGATCGTTGCTTCTGGGATTGTTGCTGAAGCTGCAGTAGTTGGATTTCCACATGCAGTTAAAGGGGAGGGGATCTGTGCTTTTTGTATTCCAAAAGGAGAAGGAGACATTAAAGTTGTTATAGATTCCGTTGGAAAATTTATAGGAGGCTTTGCAAAACCTGATAAGGTAGTTTTTGTTTCAGGGCTACCTAAAACTAGATCGGGTAAGATTATGAGGAGAATTTTGAGAAAGATTGCTTCTGGTGAAACTGAATCTTTAGGAGACACTTCAACTTTAGCTGATCCGTCAGTTGTTGAGGAATTACTCTGCAATGTAAGTTAGGGGTCAGGCTAGTTGAGGGTCAGGGCGAGAGGATAATGCCTGAGCAGGTTTTTAGACTTTAGGGACTGGTTTCCTACTTCGCCAACTTGTCCTTCGAAGCTTCAGCGAAGTAGGAGGCTATATAGGACAAGAAAGCCAGTCCAGACAAATTCTAGACTCTCCCGGCCTGACCCCCACAAGTAAGCGAAACTAGTTATCTAGCTTTGACATTATTAGATCTGTAATATCCCCGTTCCCCTCACCAAAAAGTACAGGGCCTCTTGGCTGCTCACCTTTGTAAAGGACAAGATCTATATCTTCTGATTTTGCATACGCCTCAATCTCTTTCATCGCTTTTTTTGTAAGCTCTTCGTTGAAGGCTGCAACCTGAGACTGGATAGAGTTTTCCGTTTCTTGAAAAAATTTACTCATTGCTCGTTGCTTCTCTTTAAAGGCTTTTATATCAGCTTCTTGTTTTGATTCACGCGCCTTCTTTTCTAGGGCAATTAAGGTAGCATTATCTTTCTCAAGCGAGGTTGTTGCAGCAGCAGATTTTTTATCAATCTCGGCACGCTTTACTTTCGCCTCTTTTGATTCATTTAAGATTCTATTTATATCGACCGTAACAATCTTGTATTCGGCTAGTGAAAGGGTTGTTAACAGTAATAATGCAAGTATTCTCATATGGCCATGGATTTTGTTCTATTTAACAAGTTAGAGCAAGAGGAGGGGGGAGGAGTAAGGATTTGAGTAATATTCGGGGCACCTCACCCCTTTCTTGATTGAATAAGTTTATAGAGATGAGCTGCTAGTTTGTCTAATAGCTCAATAGTGTCTGTATTTGGATAGCTTAAGTCTAAAATAGCCTGACACTCTCTAAGAGAACCAAAAGCTATAGAGTAGAATCTTCTTTGATCAGGCCTTGTTTCTCTTCCTACCCCTTCAGCCAGATTAAGCACAATGCTAGAGGCAGCCCTTTTTAGCTGGTCAGCTAGATGTCTTGGAAGTGGCATAGCGGTTGCTTTTCGGTAAAACAAAACGGCGAGATTGTAAGTTCTAAAGTTTTTCATAGTTTATAGACTCCTTTTCAAAAAAAGTTCCTGCCCGGATGAGAACTTTTTTTGAAAAGGAGATTCCTTGTTTATGAAAAACTTTAGAACTTACAATTTATCCGTTTCATTCTACCGAAGTGCAACAGCAATGCCACTTCCAAGCCCTCTTAAAGACCAGCTTAAAAGGGCTGCTCTGTCAGTGCCATTAAATCTGGCAGAAGGTAGAGGGAGAAGAACCAGAGCTGATCAGATAAGATTCTTCAGTATAGCGTTTGGATCAGTCAGAGAGTGCCAGGCTCTATTTGACATAGCTGATCTCAAAGATACAGATACTTATAGACTATTAGATAGCCTTGCAGCATCACTATATAAGCTAATCAAGAAGGGGTGAGAATCCCCTTAGCTTTTCAGCTATCGGCTTTCAGCAAACGGCTCACGGCTTACGGAGATACGGAGAACGGAGAGACAGATAACAGGGATAGACACACAAATAATTACGAATTTTAAACTACCTAGCCCTCTTCCGGAATCCCACCTGGTAAATCAGGTAATTTTTGGTTTAAGAGTTCAACTACGGCACGAAAGACTCTTCGTGCTTCGAATGATACTGATCCGTTGTTGCCGCAATCTGCATATAAAGCAACTGGAGAATCATGGGCAGCTTCGATGGGAGAAACAGCAAAGCTCTTACTACCAAATGGGGAGTGAGCACTTTTCTTGCTTCCAAAACTTTGTACTTTGGTAAAACACTGAGCAAGTGGGGAGAGAGGATCAGTGATATCAAGTGATAACCCTTTTTCGACAACAGGGCCTCGTGCTGCAACAACTTTTGCAGTTCTTTTATCTGGGGAAACTACAATCAGGGCAGATTTTTCAAATAAACCATCTTGAAGAAGTATAGATAAAAGAGAGCTTAAAAGTTCTTCACTAGACTGAACTGAGCTTAGTGAATCGAAAAGTGCTCCTACAATCTTATTACCTCTATTTCCTGGCATCTGTGGAGGTATCACCATCGAAGGTTTTGAAGAAGGTGGAGGCGCTGGTGGAAATTCAACCTCTGTAGTTACAACGGTAGTATCTGAGAGAAGTCCAAAAATCTCATCTTCAAGTGATGGAATAGATTGAGCTTCTATGGATCCCATTGATTGCTCTCTCAGTAAATCGGCTTTCTTTTTCTCTTCTATCATTCTTACCTGATAGAGGTATTCACTTGCTCTTTCGTAAACTTTTAAGTACTGGCCATCTGTCATTTGAAGTAGTCTTAAATGACTCTTTGAAGATAAAGTTTTTCCTGGAGCAAGCCTTTCCCATTTGTTATTATCAAAAGCATCAACCATTTCAGCCGCTGAGTTTACAAGTGGCTTCATAATTGCTCTTTCTGGAGCCCTGTTCATTGCTTCCCGATCTAGTGCAAAAAGAAGTGCCTCAGGTATTCCGTTTCTTCTAAGATATAATAAACCCATTCTTTCAACATCAAATTTTGATTCTTGAGCCAGCCTGTAGTTAATCCCAGATCTACTAAGCTCTTCTGCTAATTCAACGTATTTTTCCTGAAAGAATCCAACTGCAAGAAGTTCGCCCATTCCTACTAAGAGCCCAGCTGCCTGGCAGTCATCGCTAAGTTGCTTTGCTAGGGCTTCGGAAAGTATTCTTGATACTATCGCTGTTCTTTTCATTCTGCTTCTATGTAGATTAACCCAGTGTTGAACCTCTTCGTTGTCAAATTGTGGACGATCCAAAAGACTCTCAAGGAGTTCCCTGACAACCTGAGAGCCAAGTCTAACTATAGCTGTTGTGGTAGATGTAATAGGAGGTCGTCCGCCAGAGAAATAAAGTGCGTTTGCCTGTTTAAGAAGTTCAATAACAAGAATAGGATCTTGAAGGCAACAAGTTGCTAAGTCTTCGACTCTCACTTTTGTGTCAGCGACTAGTTTTCTAGCCTCGGCCCAAATTAAACTGTCTGGAGGAAAATGTAGAGTAAGGGCACCTGATAGTCCTTTGACCCCTTCTGTCTGAACTTCGGATTCCTCGTCCTTCATCAGTAATACAGTCGGCAGATCGCCCTAAAAACTTTACGTAGAAAATATGAGTTTAGAGCAGCTAACCCACTGATTTTATTGATCCCTTGCAGGTAGCTCTTTTCGTAGGTACTCTCATTTTCGCTATGAATACAAGAATTGAAAAAGACTCGATGGGTGAAATGGAAGTACCAAATGATGCACTTTGGGGAGCTTCAACGGAAAGAGCAGTCAGAAATTTCCCGATTAGCTCACTAAGATTCCAAGGCGCTTTTATATCTAGCTTAGGAACTATCAAGGCCGCAGCAGCTGAAGCAAATCAAAAACTGTCCTTGCTGGATCCTGAAAGAGGTGGGCTTATTATTAAAGCAGCAGAAGAAGTTATCGAAGGAAAACTAAGTAATCACTTCGTGTTAGATATTTTTCAGACTGGCTCTGGAACTTCTACAAACATGAACGCAAACGAAGTAATTGCAAACAGGGCACTTGAGATCTCAGGTAAAGGAAGAGGGGAGAGGAATTACATTCACCCTAATGATCATGTAAATATGAGCCAGTCTTCAAATGATGTCATTCCTACTGCCATATCGGTTTCAGCATTATGCGAAGTAAAGAAAAATCTTTTGCCATCTTTAAAGGAGCTACATAAAGAGCTTGATTCGTGCTCAAGAAAATTTTCTGACGTGATTAAATCTGGAAGAACACACTTGCAGGATGCAACTCCTATTACTTTAGGACAAGAATTTTCAGGATATGCAGCTCAGATTGAACTTGGAATTGAGAGAATCGAGAGAGCTTTTGAGAGGCTTTCTGAGCTTGCTCTTGGCGGAACAGCCGTAGGGACTGGTTTAAACACACATCCAGATTTTCCAAAACTTGCGATTGAAGCGATCAGTAGAAGAACAGGGATAACTTTTAAAGAGACAAGAAATCACTTTCAAGCTCAAGCTGCACAGGAAAATAGCGTTGAGCTTAGTGGTAGCTTACGAGCTACAGCACTTTCTCTTCTAAAAATTGCAAATGACATCAGGATGCTTGGCTCAGGACCAAGATGTAACATCTTCGAACTTCAGCTTCCTGAGATTCAACCTGGTTCAAGCATTATGCCTGCCAAAGTTAATCCAGTTGTTTGTGAATCAGTTATGATGGGGGCTGCACACGTTGTTGGGTGTGACGCTGCTATAGTAGTTGGGGCTCAACATGGAAACTTCGAACTAAATACAATGCTTCCAGTTATTGGATATAATCTCCTTTGTTCGATTGAAGTTTTAGCTGGAATTTCAAGAAACTTTGCACGTAAGTGCATCTCAGGTCTTGAGGCAAATAGGGATAAGTGTCTTGAGTACGCTGAGAAAAGCTTAGCCACCTGCACATCACTAGCTCCAATAATTGGATATGATGCGGCAGCTAAAGTAGCTAAACAGGCATATCTTGAAGATAAAACTGTGAGACAGGTCGTTGAAGAGCTTGGGCTTCTTGATAAGGATAAAGCTGCCCAAGCACTGAATCTTATGAATATGACAAAACCTGGGCTTTAATGAACCATCCCACTTGCGCGGGCAACTTTTGGACCCTCATCAATAAAAGTGATTGATGTATCATCAAATCTGTTTCTTCGTCGTCTAATTTCATCGTGGAGTGTTCTTGCAAGGCGCATCCTAAAAAGTGCTCCGTGATAGTATGAATAAAGTGCTAAGCCTGACCCAAAAAGTGCAGTTGCAGATAAAAGTATAAGAATAGAAGCAAAGTATGGAAGTCTTATTAGTGAAGCTACTAATATGCAGGCCAGGCTAGTAGCAATCAAAGGGATATAAGTTGCATGAGAAAATCGCTTTCTATTTAAAAAAAGTGGGAATCTTGATGGTGAAGTAGAAAGAAGATCTTCTAAATATGACTCGAGGATTTCAACTGGAATAAATGAAACAGCTACTCTAAATCTATTCGGATTTCCGTCACATGAAACTAAAGATGTGCCGATTACTTTGTATTGATCCCGCATAACTTAGGAGATTGTACTTAATTCTTAAATCTTAGTCGAAGCGGAAACTTGGAAAATCGTAAGTAGCTGAAAAGATTAAGGGAGCCTTTTTAAGAGCTCCCTTAAACGCTGCGATACCCAGCAGCATGGGGTGTGTGTTGAGGGAAGTGTAAAACCTAAAAACTTATGCAGCCTCCTTTATTTCGCTTCTCATTAAATACCATGGGGCAAGTCTGCTTTCTCCCCGTTTTGGCATGGCTTTAATCTGTTTGCTAATCTCTGTCTGATCTAAATCCAGCTGTTCGCATACCCAAGGAAACGAGAACTCTGGGTAAGGAGTCTCTGTTGGAGGATTAAATATCCAAGCCTCTGCTTCCTCAGAGTCCTTTCTATTGTTGCCAGCAAGATCGAGCATGGCGCGCTCTAGAACAGCTAGAATAAGCCTTCGTTCTGGAGAGCCAGTAGCATTTGGCTCATCATATGTGTCATCTTCGTTAGAAAACATAATTTCAAACCTTTCTCTCTTCATATCTTTAATGTTTATATAGACGAAGGAAGTAAGATGTTATTCAACAATTTTCGAATATTTTTTTTCTTAAGTCTTTTCATGATGTTACAGAATGGCTTTTGTCAAAAGAAAGAAGAGCCTCCTAAGGAGCCTGAAGTTAAGCCATCTATAGCGGTTTGTAGAAGCGAAGTTAGGTATACATGGAAGCCAACAGGGGATGCTAAGGATTCCCCAGGCCTAGACGTTAGCTACGCCATAGTGGAAGCAAGAGGAGACTCGGAGGAAGAGGCTAAAGTAGCCCTTTCAAGGAGAGTAGCTGGGGAGAGAAGTGCGGCTTCAAATAGATGTCGTCATACTCATGAGAATCTAGCAGGATGTATCTCTACAAAGTACGCCTCAATGACGTCTATATTAAATGCTTTAAGTTTTGGTGCTCGTGGGGAACTTGAAAAAGCAATAGCTCAGGATTGCGGTAAGCAAACAGGAAGATGTCTTACCACTGCAAGCTCAGAGCCTGAGTGTTCAAAAGAAGAGATTATTGCTGAAGCCTCGGAGGCTGCTGCTGAGGAGAAGAAGTAGCAAGCGGGGGTCAGGCCGCCCTATTGTTGCTTCATCCGCTGGCGCGGATGATAGAACCCTGACCAGGCAAGCATTACGTCTGGTCAGGCCTTCCGGCCTGACCCCCAAGTAGAACTCGTTGCACCAAGAAAATTTTCAAGAACAACTAGCTCACTAGAATGTTGTATTGCCTTAGAACCTGTCACTAGGTTCTCACCCTCTTTAATAATTGTTCCATCTTTTCTGATAAAACATGGCATTAGAGGTGGCAGTTTTCTGAGTTCATCCAGTATTGCAATCATAATGGAATCATCAGGATCTTTTAGTTTTAATGCCTTTCTTCGGAGTTCTAAAACATAATAAAGACCCTCTTGGAAAAGTTCTCGTATTGAGTTGCTTGAACTAGCTTTTTCAAGAGCAATGTTAATGCAGCCTACTATAAACTCTTCACCGATTTTTATCTGTTCAATCTCATAAAAGGGCAGATTAAAATGTACGACCAAAGCATTTAAAATAAGTGCCAATTCTTCTCGGTCATCATCCTTAAAGTTAACAAGGAGACCTGCACTAGCTTTAAGTTCAGATTTTGGTTCTTTAAATTTATCAATTTTTTTCGGGCTTATAACTTCGGATGCAAACTCAAGATCTGGGATTCCTTCCGCAGCGAGCCTTTTTAGTTTGTCCTGGTAGCTATCCTCTTCTAATGCACTGGGGGTTGAAACTGTTGGTATACTCAAAACTTGATAAAAAACTTCAGGACTTGTTTCAAATAGAAGAGCTAAAATTCGACCTAAGGCAAAAAACTTATCAGGGTCTTCATGAGAGATTAAAATCCATGTGTGTCCCTGATCTGGTGTGTAAAAGCCTGGTGCCGGCGGAGCATCCGTAGGTTCTTCGTTCGTTTCTACAGTAACGTAAGCCGATAGGATTAAAGACAGAACTTTAAGATCAATAACTTTCAGTATTTTTTGGAGGATTGAAAGCCCACCTTCATCATCGTCTAAGAGTAGCCATGAAAAGAAATTTTCTTCGCTAACTTTATCTTTATTCCATAAATCTAAGTCCAAAAAAGTTCTGGTCTGCTCCAGAGTTGCGAGCATTATAAGCTCTACTGAGCTCTCAAGCCCTTGATCTTTTATGCAATAATATAGTGTCTGAGCAGGTAGCGATTTTACAACCACCTCTGGAGCTTCAGCTGAATAGATAGTGGTTATTAGATCTTTTGATTTTATCATTACTTCTTGCTTTGCTTAGCTGGAGCAAGAACTATATGAATCTGTTTTCCTTGAGTTGGAGAACGCTCATCAACCTGAGCAACATCAGCTAGGCGTTCGATTATCTCATTAAACTTCTTAACTCCAAGATCTACATACATAGCCTCACGGCCACGAAAGCGCATTGAAAACTTAACTTTATCGCCATCTCCCAAGAACTCTCGGGCATGCTTTAACTTAGTTTCAAGATCTCCAACATCAGTTCTGTATCTGATCCTTAACTCTTTGACAGTGTTGTCGGTTCTCTTCTTTCTAGCCTCAGCCTCTTTCTTCTGCTCTCGATATTTGAACTTTCCATAGTCCATCAGCTTACAAACAGGGGGTTTGGCACCTGGTGCTACCTCGACTAAGTCCAAGCCTAAGGAATCAGCCTCCCTTAGTGCCTGAGCTATTCCGACTACTCCTAACTGCTCACCCTGAGCCCCAATGAGCCTCACCTCTCTAGCAGTTATTCTGTTATTTATTCTGTGTTGCTCATCTTGCTGAGCTGGGGGTCTGTTGCCCCTTGGACGCCCGCCGCCACTTTGGTTACTAAACAAATATACCTCTCATAGATTCTCTATTGAACATTAACATGAAAAACAAATCAATTGTTGACCATTCTTTCTATCGGCTCACTGGAAAGTTCCCTTAAGACCTCTAACCCCTTTACCCCACTATGAAACTTAATTCTATGTAGAAGGACACATGGCAAAAGGGTAACCAGATCATCCTCTGTAGCATAGTCTCTGCCCTCAATCAGTGCCCAGGATCTTATTGCTCTTTGAAGCATTAGGGCTGCTCTTGTAGAGGCTCCAAATTGTATTAGGGGGTGAGATCTAGTTCGCTGAACGATATCCACAATTGCTTCCTGTATAGAGGGGTGTACCTTAACTGACCTAGCAAGCTTTTGAAGATCGAGAACCTCTAATCTTGAGGTAACAGGATCTATATTCGATGCGTTATTTATTATTGCCTCTTCATTTTCAAGGATCTCCTTTTCGGTCTTTGGATCTACATAAGACATCGGGATCTTTAGAAGAAACCTATCTAACTGAACAGAAGGCAGAGGATGAGTGCCTGCAACGTCAAGAGGATTTTGGGTTCCTACAACAAAGAATAAGCTATCTAATGGATATGTAACTGAATCGATCGTTACCTGTTTCTCAGCCATGCACTCTAAGAATGCTGCCTGGACTTTAGGACCTGTACGATTAATCTCATCCGCTAAAACTATATGTGCAAAAACTGGCCCATAAACGAATCTAAAATCCCCAGTTCTTGGTTCAAAAATATTTACTCCAAGAACATCACCTGGGAGAAGATCCGGTGTGAACTGGATTCTTCTAAATGGGGCTATGTAATCTTTTACCCCCTGTCCCTGAGAGATTAGCCTTCCAAGTGTTTTGCAAAGTGTCGTTTTTCCAGAGCCTGGGTAGTCTTCGAGTAATACATGACCGTCAGCAATTAGCCCACAAACAACGAGGGCGACTGTATCATCTCTGCCTCTTATGACGCTTTTTAGCCCTGATAGTATTTTATTAACAACAAGTTGACCCTGTTCGAAGCTTTCCATGTATTTGGTGAAACTACAGTATATCAGCCTATTATAACAAGATATAGCTCTAGAAATATTACTTGGATTAGGGGAGAATTTGAATGATATGAAAGAATCAATAGTACTTTGTAGCCCTAAAAGAACCCCGATCGGAAGCTTTCTAGGATCGCTTTCTAGCCTTTCAGCTGTAGACTTAGGAGTCTCCTGTGTGAAGAGTGTTTTAGAAGAGAGTAAACCTTCAAAAGTTGATGAGTTAATTGCAGGCTGTGTCCTTCAAGCAGGTACCAAGCAGGCTCCAGCTAGACAAATTGTGAAGGGAGTAGGGCTCCCAGATTCAACTCAAGCGATGACAATAAATAAGGTTTGTAGCTCAGGACTTAGGGCGGTTCAGTTAGCTGTGCAGAGTATTTTAGCAGGATCCAGTGAGATCATTATCGCTGGTGGAATGGAGAGTATGTCTCAGGCTCCTTATATTTTAAGAGGCATGAGATCAGGCGCAAGACTTGGGCACTCAGAAGCTCAAGATGTAATTCTAATTGATGGCCTTTTAGATGCGTTTGATGGATCTCATATGGGGCTATGTGCAGAAGCATGTGCAGCAAAGTATGAATTCTCAAGAGAAGCACAAGATCGGTATGCGATTAACTCCTACAGGAAAGCTCAAAGTGCAAACTTTGAAGGTGAGATTTCTCCTGTAGAGATCAAAGGTAAGAAGGGATCAGAGTTTATAAAAACTGATGAAGAGCCTACCAAAGTAAACTTTGAAAAAATTCCAGAGCTAAGACCAGCTTTTGATAAGGCTGGAACAGTGACTGCTGCAAATGCATCATCAATAAATGATGGAGCATCTTTTATGATTGTAACAACTGAGAGTGTTGCTAAAAGAGAAGGGTTAACTCCTGTTGCAAGGGTTCTATCGATTGGTTGGTATGGACAAGAACCTAAATGGTTTACTACTGCTCCTGTTGGAGCAGTAAATATGGCTTTATCAAAAGCAGCCCTAAAGCTAAGTGATATAGATCTTTTTGAGATTAATGAAGCATTCTCTGTGGTAGCCCTTGCATGTCAAAAAGAGCTAGGCATTCCAGATGAAAAGCTAAACATTAATGGAGGAGCTGTAGCACTAGGGCACCCAATAGGAGCTTCTGGGGCACGAATTCTTACTACCCTGATCCATTCATTAAAGAGAACCGGAAAGAAAAGAGGAGCCGTAGGTATTTGTAATGGTGGGGGTGAGGCTACCAGTATTATCGTCGAAATAGCTTAATAATCCCTTATAGTTAGCATAGTTTAAGAGCACTAGGAACTTTAACTCATACAATTGTTCTGTTTTGCCGATAGTCATATCCATGACAGATGCTCTGCCTACTCTATTTGTGTCTACAAGCAGACTTACTTGTAACAGCATGATAGAGGCTTTAAAGCCCGAATATCCATGTTCTCCAGTTTTGGTTGTGAATTCATTAGCAGAAGGATTTCAGCAGCACTTGGAGCAAGAATTTAGATTATGTTTCGTCTTTGAAGGATTTGAATCAGAGTACTCTGCATTTTTTAGAGATATCAAAGCGATGGGACGGGATAAGACCTGTCATTTTATTCTTGTAACAGAAACTGAAAAATTTAATCCGATATCAGAAGAGCTAAAAGAAACAGGATTTGCAGGTTGGATATGTAATCAGGTAACAAAAGGAGACAAGCAAACTGTTTGGGAACTTTTTGAAAGAGAAAGACAGGTAGAAGTTATAAAAGAGCGATGCGTCGATATGACTGAGACTGTAAGAGCTGCACTTCGAACGGTTGATACAGCTGCTAAACATTTGAAGCGCGGTAGATTTAAAAGAGTGGATCAGGTTCTTAAAACCTTTATTAAAGGAAGTACAAAACTTGATGATTCCGTGATGGAATCTTATCTTAAGGCTCTACAGCTTCAAAGTGACGAGGCTTCTCCATTTAAAAATCTTCATATGAAGGTTCCTGAGCCATGGAAGCAAAAACTTCCTGAGATGGAAGATGATGGTTACAAGGGTGTTAGTAACCGAACCTGGGAGAGACTCAGAAAGAGATGGGGTAAGCCTGGGGAAGAGAAGTAGGATGGCCTAACCTCATCAATTCAACTGAAACTCAACTGGAATCAAAAGTGAGATCTGTTCTTGTTTAAATCCCTCAGGAAAATTTGGAAATGGTGCAGCTCTTTCTGCCATAAGTATAACTTCTGAATCAAGAACATCGTAACCAGAAGATTTTGAAAGCTCTGATTTTAAAAGACTCCCTGTATCTCCAATCGTGATTGATAGAATTGCGGTACCAGTAATCCCTCTTTTTTGTGCTGATCTTGGATAACGTTTTTTAGACTCAATACTTGAAAGAACTATCTGTTCGTAACTTGCAGAACCTAATTTAGATTCTTCCGATCTTACTTGAGGAGCTTCTACGGAAGCTGTTCTGGTACCAAAAGTATTTTCAGAAACTGGTTTAGAGGCTGTTATCTTTTTAGAATTTATTTTAGTTGATTTGATTTTAGGTTTTTCCGTTGGAAGATCTTTTATAGGGATAGAAGGGGGTACCTTTTCCTCAAAGACAAGAGCAACATCTATTAGTTTCGTATGGGAAGTCTTTGCGGTGTCTAAATTGAAAATTATGGCTGCGTGAACGATAGTTGAGATAATAATTGACGCAAACCACTTCATATATTGCTTATATCATTTCATTGCTTGGCATATCAATTTAATCACTGGGTATTAATACTGAATAATATCAATAAGTTGCAAATATGATTGATGCGTAGGTTATATGTTTGACATATCGAGCAAGCATATTATACAAGATGCATTTAGTGAGTAACTAAAGGGAGTATTATGTATAGAGTATTAGTAATTTTAATTATTTTAGCCTCTTCATTGATTGCAGAGGAGAAGAAAGACGAAAAGAAGTCAACAAATAGAATTTTGGTCTTATCTGATAAGGATCTTCTAAAAGTTGCTGGAGGTTCTGCAACACTGCTTGATGAGGAAGATCTTAAAGAAACAAAAGGAAGTGGTGATGATGTTCATCAGACACTAAAAAAAGTTCCTGGTGTTAACATCCTTGAAGAAGAAGGATATGGGCTAAGACCAAACATTAGTTTTAGAGGAACTCCACCTGAAAGAAGCAGAACAGTAACAATTATGGAAGATGGAGTTTTAAAGTCACCAGCTCCTTATACAGCACCATCAGCATACATTTTTCCAACATTTGGCCGAATGGAAGGACTTGAAATTCTAAAAGGGGCCTCTCAAATTAAGTATGGCCCTCAAACAATTGGCGGAAGTTTGAATATGCTCTCTGCAAAGATCCCTGAGGATCAGAGAATTTTTGCTCGCATTGAAGGTGGCGAAGATAGCTTCTTAAATGCTCATGCAAAATTTGGACAAGGATATGAAAACGGAGGATTCCTGCTTCAAGCATACGACACTCAAACTGATGGATTTAAAAAATTAGATAGCGGCGGTGACACAGGATTTGATCTAACTGACTTAATGGGTAAGTTTCAGATTAATACAGATAAGGCTGCTGATGTTTATCAGGAGCTTGAGTTTAAAGTTAACGATATGACTCAAGATTCAGATGAGACATATCTTGGTCTTACAGAGAATGATTTTAGAGATGATCCATATAGACGTTATTCAGCAACTCAAAACGATAAGCTAGATATAAGTCAAGAATCATATCAATTAAGGCACTATATCCAGCCAAATGAATTAGTTGATCTAACAACTGTACTTTACAGAACAAAGTCTGCTCGTAACTGGTACAAGTTAGATAAGGTTGGTGGAATAGGGCTCTCTGATATTATGAAGGATCCTTTAACTTATGCAGATCCATATTCTTGGATAACAGGAATGACTAGTCCTGATGATTCACTAGTAATTCGTGGAAATAACAGAAGATACGACTCAAAAGGCATACAATCTGTTCTTGGTGTTGAATTTGATACCGGATCAGTCGGCCATACAGTTGAGTTTGGTGCTAGGTATCACGAAGACGAAGAAGATCGTTTTCAAGCTGAGGACTCCTATAGAATGGAAAATGGCACTATGATCAGAACAAAACTTGGTGCTCCTGGTTCGCAGGAAAATCGTATTGGTGATGCACAGGCATGGGCATTCTTTCTTCAAGATACTCTTAAGCTAGATAAACTAACCCTGACCCCTGGAGTTCGTTATGAACTTATCGACTACAGAAACCGTGATTTTGGAAAGCTTGATCCAACAAGAAGTGGATCAGCACTTACGACTTCAGAATCAGAAGTTGACGTAGTAGTGCCTGGGCTTGGCGCAACTTATGTTTTGACTGATTCTGTTTTACTTGTTGGTGGTGTTCATAAAGGGTTTGCCCCTCCAGGACCACAGGCAACAAGTGATATTAAAGAGGAGGAAAGTGTAAATTATGAGGCAGGCCTTCGTTATGATAATCAGAGCTTATCTGGATCTTTAATCGGGTTTTTGAACGATTATGACAATCTCTTAGGTGCTGATACTCTTGCTGCTGGTGGAACAGGTTCTGGAAATCTGTTTAACGCAGGTGAAGCAAGAAGCTACGGTGTTGAGACAGGCATTGGATACGATATTGGTAAATCTGCTAAACTTTCAGTAGGGCTGCCAGTATATGTTAGCTATACCTACACAAATGCTGAATTTAGAGATTCCTTTAATAGCTCACTTTTTGGCTCAGTTACTTCAGGAGATAAGCTGCCCTATATAGCTGAGAATCTTGTTTCAGTAGGAGTTGGGGTTGATTATCAGAAGTTCAAAGTTAGACTTGATGGACATTTCACTGATGAGATGCCTGTTATAGCTGGTCAAAGTGGACTTAGAACTGATGAGAAAACTGATGACAATTGGGTGTTTGACTTAGGTGCTTCATACGAAGTAGCTGAAGGAACAAGAGTTTTCTCAAAAGTAAGAAATCTCTTCGATGAAGAGTATGTTGCAGCTCGTCGACCTGCTGGAGCAAGACCAGGGCTTCCAACAACTGTGTTTGCAGGGATTGAGATAGACCTGTAGGTAAGCTGACTTGGGGGTCAGGCCGGGAGGCCTGACCAGACGTAGTGCTTGACTGGTCAGGCCTCCCGGCCTGACCCCCAAGTAGCCTGACCCCCAAAGACTAATTTATTTGTTCTTTAAAAATACTATCCACTAAGCTTCGCATTACTGCCTCTTCATCTTGCCCGGATGCTCTTGAATTTTGAGTAGTTGGTCTAGAAGATACAAAACTTATTTCTAAAGTGTCGTCAGCTTTTTCAAATGAGATACTAAATAGCGAATCATCTGATACTTTAAATGGAGTTCTTGAAATCAACTGCCTAGTCCATCTCTCATTAGGAATTAATTTTACAGGCAGTCTATGACCGTGATTTCTAAAGATAGCAGGAGATCGATTAAAAAGAAGTTGTCTGTACTCTTCCGAATTGTCAGCAAGAATATTTAATGCTTCTGTTCTTAGTAACTCATCATATTTTGGCCTAAGCTTTGAGAGTACCTCATAAGTTAAAGCCTCATCTTCATTAATCTTAGCTTCATAGAGGTTATAAAAAGCTTGAGCATGAGCTCTTTGATCCAGGACTTTTTGTTTCTCTAATCTTGGAAGAATAAATGAACGTGGAATTGAGCTTAATAATCCTCCAAGTGTTGGGTACTCAAGCATTGAATCAGTGTTTCTTATTTTCAGATCCTCAAAATCTCTAAGTGTTTCAATTAAAATCTGCTTTGCTTCACGTTCTAACCAATAGGCTCTTATGGATCTTTTTAAGTTGGCCCAAATCTCACTGGCTCTCTCAAGAATTGTGAGTTTGGTAGTTTTCACAATATTATTTTTGGCTCTTAAACTTTGGGCAAGTGATTGCATTACCCCAGCCTGTAGATCTTCGATTGAAGTACCAATTTTCCCAAACCACTGCTTTTTTTCTAATGCCGCCTCAAAATGTTTTATGGCTCCATCAACATCACCTGAATAAAGTGCAACTCTTCCACGAGCTAGATGCACAAATGCTCTATGCTCTTCGCCATTTCTAAGTGGAAACTGAGCTACGCAGGCCTCAAAGTTATCAATTGCTTTTTTTGCTCCCAGAAGATTTAGCTGATCCATATAGAGAAGTGCTAAATTCAATGCTGGTAAAATATGCTCACATCCATCCTGTTTACCTAAAGCTCTTGTGTAGGCGATCTCAGCATTTTTATCATCAAACATCTCCTCATAAACTTCACCCATATTGTTAAGCGGAGTAGCAGGATTTCCTAAACGTCCAAGTGATTCTTCAAGATCAATTGCAGCTTCAAAAATTGAAATAGATTCTTTTGGTTGCTGGTTCATTGAAAGTAGAATACCAAGCATATTTAAAGTTCTCCCGGGCTCAGCGCCTGACATAACTCCAGCTCTAGCAACTCTTATCGCATCTTGAATGTTTCCTAGTTTCATCATTATCCAGCTTCGTGAAGCAGGGTACCAGGCAGCCATATATCCATGTCTTGCAAACTCATCGAGCACCTCGAGCGCTTCTTGATAGAGATCTAAGTTTAGCTTCGATTGTGATCTAAGATTATAAAGGTGCATGTGAGTAGATTCTGTGAAGCTATCGTAATAGGGGGGTTCCCCAAACTGCTCATAAAATAAACTAAAAGCCTTTTCTACGTATCTTTCAGCAAGTCTAAAGTGTCCAACATAAGCCATATAATAGTGACCTAATAGACTATGTGCGCGGATATTCCTTGGATCTTTTTTGATAGCTTGAATAAGTCTGCTTCTCGCATCAAGTGGTCTTTCATCCTGAAGAAGTGTAATTGCATCTAATAGAAGCTCATCAGCTGTTTTATCTTCAACAGGGATATTTTCATCAAAGCTTAAGTCAAAAGGATCAAATGGATCTTGGCAGAATCCATGAATGGTAAAAAGAAGAATCAGAATAACTTTTTTCACCATCTTCTTTTAAACCACCAGTTGAAAATAGATTTTAGGTTGAACAGAGATCTAAATGTTTCAAATTTTGAAAGATTGAGACCTGTCTGGACTGGCTTTCCTATCCTACGTAGTTTTAGCGAAGTAGGAAGCCTGTCCTTAGTAAAGGTCAGTCTAAAGACTGACCAGACAGGATTTTTGTTTTTATACTTTTCTTCATTCAATAATTTTATAAACTCTTCGAGATCGGAACCATGAGATTTACGAACTCTTTTAATAAAGTTTAAGCGAGTTTCCCCATAGTTTCGTTTAAATCCTATGTCCATAAGTTTAGCAAAGACTCCAATTTTAAGAAGGGATGGGAATAGTAAATACCCCTTCAGTAATAAGATCTTAGATAAAACAACAAAGAAGAATAATGTCGCAAACATGATTACTAATGCTGGCTTTAGCCAGGCAAATGAAAACGAAGTACTTTCGGAGTCTTTTTTAGCTGGAAGTTCAGGAACTAGCTCTTCAGCAGGGTTAACAAGATTCATAAGCTCTTCAAGTAAACCTTGATCGACCTCAGTATCAGCATGGCTTTCAACCTGAAGGGGCTGTGTATCAAAGGCTATCCACCCATAGTCTTGAAAATAAACTTCGGCCCATGCGTGTCTGTCGCTCATTCTAAGTAATATATGTCCATCTTTAGCTTGGCTTAAGTCAGTAAGGTATCCAGTAGCGATTCTAGATGGAATTCCAATTGCACGAAGCAGATAAACAGTTGCATGGGCAATATGAACGCAGTACCCACGACCATCCCCAAAAAGATAAGGTGCAACTGGATCGTCCGATGCAGGATGGTTTGGAGTAAGAGTATAAATTGTAAACTGTGCAAGGTAATCCACGATTCTTTTAATAGAATCAAACGGAGTAGGGGAGTCAGCAGTAATTTTTTTTGCTAGCTCGTGATACCTGGGATCTGTGTGTGCTGCTAAGTAGTTTGCACGTTTATTGTTGTCCCAAAGTGGATCTCCGACTGGTGTGTTTCTTAGAGTTTCAAGCTTTAAGCCTAACGAAAATGAGAGTGCTCTATAGGCGCCACCTTTAAATCTTCCAGGATTAGGATTTTTGAGCGGGGTTAAAAGTTTTGGATAATCAATCGCAAATGGATTTTTATGATCTGCTAAAAGATAGATCTCTTGGGTTAACTCAGATCTACTTATCACTTCCTTTCTAACTTGAGAAAATGAAACGCTTGGCGAATCTCGGCTTATATCATCGTCAATGCCACTTAAAACAAGCTCTTTACCATTATACTTTGAAAGTGCTGACTCTCTTAGATAAAGCATAGGCGATGTAGGGTTCATCGTATAATCACTTTCAAGCCTTACAAGTCCTGCTGGTTGATTTGTGCTGCCTAAAGCTGATTCAAATGTTAGTGGGCTTAACCCTTCTTCTGAGCCTTGGCCAACACCGTTACTAAAAAAGGCTTCTCCTTTTTCCTGATAGTATCTTGAGATTCCAAAGAATGAGAGATAGCCGATAAGTAGAAAAATAAATGTTGATAAGAAGATTCCAAATATTGAAAGTCGCTTGGAAATAGCAGCTCTTTGGTCATTAAATTGTCTAACAGAAAGCGCTCCATATATGACAGCTAGTAATGCCACGATAACTCCAAATGCTGAAAATGTTGTTAGTGGAGAAACTCCTAACTGCCAGGAGAGATCATTTATAATTTTCGGCATATCAAGTTGTAGATTTCTGTGAGTAGCTAAAGAGCCAACTACAACCGTCAGTATCAGTCCAAGCTCTACTAAAAATGCAGCTCTATATTTTTTAACTGCCCAAGTTAGAATGAAAGTTAAAAAGAAGATAAACATTACTGCTTGAAGATGTAAGAATATGGAGTATGACTTTAAACTTGAATTTCCAAAGAGAGCTAAGATTAGGCCAACCAAGTTGATTGATAGGGCTCCTCCGATTGTTGTTATTAACAAAACACCAAGTAATTTTAGGTTAGAGGCTCTGCTGCCAACTATAACTCCACCTAAGATTCCAATCGATAGAATGGCAGGGTGAGTCCCGAATGGAAGCACAAAGTCCACTGCAACTATTGCCATTGTTAGAAGGAGAAAGCGCATCACTCTACTATTGTAGTTTCAAAACCTGCCTGTCTACAAACTGTAGCTAGCTCTACAGTTGGCTCTTCAATAATTTGGGTTTCCGAGTCAAATAGAAATCTGGCAAACCCTGATTCGCCAAAGCTCTTAAAGCTCTTTGATGGCAGGAATATATGAAGATTAGATATTCCCACCAGCTTTTCAACTTCATTACTTATAAACAAAGCCACAATTGCAGCATCTCCTATAAAATCTCTTAACTCTGTTACTAAGCTAGCCTCATCAGATTTGAAACTTGAACCAATTAAGCCAAGCTCAAAGCTTTCTGCTGTTTCAAAGGTTTCCTTTGATCCGAGGCAGCCTGCACGAATTTTAGTTCCCGTAGCTTCAACTTCATAGGCATACTTTAAGGCAAGGCCTGCTAGATAATCATCATTTTTTCTAGCTGCACAAAAAATAAGCACCTCGCCCTCTGGCGCATGAGAAAACTCAGGTTGTCTAGTTATTAACTCTCCACTCTTAGCAAATGTTTTCCAAAGAATTCGTTTCATTGAGTCACCAGGTTGATATGGCCTTAAATCAAATGGCTCACCAAGTCTTTCTGTTGAAAGTGGGTAGGCGTCTCCTGGGATGATAGAAGACGAAAGTATTGGGAGTGGACGAGTTTCAACTGAAGGAACTCTAGAGATTACTGAAGTTTTTATAGGAACAGATACTGTAGCACTAAAAAGCCTAAGTTTGTCTTGAATTTCAAAATAAACTCCATCAAGGAGCCACTCCCCTCTATGAGGGGTAAAAATAGTGAATTGGAGTATCTCTGATTCAGGGGAAATTCTTGTTTTATTTTCTAACTTGTATGGGATATTTATATTCAGTCTTAAAAAAACATCAAATAGAAAGAAACTGGGAATCTCAACTTTAAAAGAAATTTTAGGAGGATTGATCGACGTTCCCTCAACAAGATCGTTAGCTAGCTCAATTTTAGGATAATATTTAATCTTAGTTATAAGTAGGTAGGAGCCAATTATAATAAAGCTCAGTAAAAGTGTTAAAAGAATCCCTGTAGTAATTAGATCCGAGTAGAACCATGATGGTACGATCAGGGTAACCAATCCAAGTAAAACTAAAAATCCAATACTACTAAGGCGCATAAGATCTCACTATAACAGAACGCCAGCTAAAGATGCTATCTTGCCAAGTATCGGTTCCCTATAAGCTCAGTATGTCTTTAGAGGCAAGTTTTACCGATACTTTGTCTAGTTTATTTGTTGGGGATTTATTTGACCCGAGTGCTAAACTAGTAAGGGAGATAGTTTTGATGAGTAGTCTTTTTGAAGTTTAAAGCAAATTTCTACAGAGTCGACTTACGCTCAAGTGCCAAGCCCATTCATTTTCAATAAATCCCTAACCCTCTTTTTAAGAGGTAAAGATTCTTTAAAAACTCTTATTTTGCCCCCAGTTTCATTAGATTCAAAAACAGTAATGATAACTTTTCTATGAGATGGCATAACATCTTTAAAAGTCACAAAGCTCTTATTTTTAAATGACTTTTTTTGGATAGCTAGTGTTCGGATTTTAATCTCAGCATGCAAACCCTTAGCTAAATGGTTCGATCTAACAATCTGAATTCTGCCTGCTCTCTTTAGACTGCTGAATTTTAATCTTACCTCGAATGGATCGGCATGGATGGTTGGAGTCGGAATAGGAGAATTGGTATATGTTGGTGAATTGGTGGGGGTCGGTGAGCTGGATGGTGTTGGGGAGTTGGTGGGTGAAACCGAGGTCGGAGTATTAGTAGGAGTTGACGTAGAAGTTGCTGGAAGATTAGTAGGGGTTGCTGTTCTGGTATGGGTTGGCGTTCTAGTAGGAGTAGCCGTTGCTGGAAGAATTGTTGGAGTTGGGGTTGCTGTAGCTGGAAGAGTTGTTGGAGTTGGAGTCGCTGTTGGCGTCCCCTCGCTTACACTTGCAAGACAAGAGCTATAGTTGTTATCCGCTAAAAACGAATTCCATGCATTCAAGCTCGCAGTGCTATATTCTCGGTCATTTCCAGTTGCTCCTGGAGACATTACGTATTGAGTTGGCTCTGAGTCGTGTCCACCAGTGCTTGCATTATATGCACTTAGAGTGTGAAACATTTCATGTTCGATAATACTAGCATTTCCAGCAATCGTACTGTAGTAGGTTATACTTCCTCCGCTGTTTGAACCAGTTTCTTGAACATGGCATACCATGGACATCGAATTAAATGGTAACCAAGTCATTAGCGCATAACCGATTGGCCCACTGCTGTAGTTTCCAAGTATAATGTGATTCAGATCTGAGATAATATTATATGTTGAAATATAGGATTTAAGAGAATTTACATTGGCAGTTATGTCCGTTCCTCCTGTAAAAGGTGAAGTAGTCGGGTTGAATGTTATCGAAAGGACATTAATTGTTGCTCCCAATCTTGTACGAATTCGCGCATCAACATGATTGATATATTGAAGCAGTAAATTTTCTGAATCTTGTCCCCATCGTTGATGATATTCAGGGGTGGTAAAAAATCTCATTTCAATCTCTCTTAGATCGCCCCCATTCATTGTAGAAAAACCAGGATTGATATGAACATGATTATAGTTAGGGAGGCTCTCTGGGGAGTCAGATACAGGAACGTTCAAGGGGTGAGAAATAACTTTAATTTTGTCGATATGATTTTTTTTACTCAGCTTTTTATTTTCTGCAAACTTGATCGTAATTTGGCATACTCTACTTTTGTTGCACCCTTCGTAGCTTGTTGTAATCCTGTATCCTTTCTTGCGCTTCTCAATAGCAATCCCAACGGGATAGTATTTCTTTTCTCTCCCTATTCTCTTAATAACTAAACCTTGAGCTAGGGCGATGTTTTCAATCGAACGAATCGTCGAGAAACGATTTGCTTCTATTGTTATATTGCCTCTCCCAGAAAATCTTTTTAATTTTCTATTACGTCCTAGTACTTTCATCAAAAGGGAAGTTGAGTTTGCTGATACAGTGTTTGTCCGCTCAAGTTTGCTTTTTAGGTTGGGGCTGATTAGTACTATCGGATCAGCATGGGCAACTAGTGAAAACATTAGCAGCACTACAAAGACTTGCCTCATTTAACTAAATTCGACACATGCTCCCCTTAACCTAAGCACCAAAGGCTGAATTGTCGGAGGTTTTTCTAGGAATTTTTCCTATTAGACATTGAATTGTCCATCTTGAAGCACTTAGTTGCTCAAATGAGAGCGGGTCAATTGAATATTCTATCGAACCAAGTATGGCTCATTCTCAGCTGTGTCGTCAGCACTTGGGAATACCTTGGATCTGCAATCGATGCGTGCTCTGACTAGATTGCACGGCCTTACTGATTCAGCAGGTGTTGTAAAAGAAAAAGGATTTTGAGTGCTCGGATTAAAGTCTTCTTGTATAAGCCCGGCGCAAGATCTAAGCTCTTCGCTCGTTGAGGATATACTTGGAAGTGAAGCTACACTCCCAATATCGAAATCATAAATGTAAGCAGTGATAAATCCTACAATCTTGTACTCTGTGCTTGCAGAGACTGTCCCAGAACAGCCTTCACTGGAAGCAATTATCGGAACTCTAGCTTTCCAAACATTCGAATCAGGCATAATTCCTAAATCTGGTGAGCAGCCACCATTTGATTCAAGGGCTACCCCTTGAAAATGATTCCAATCTGTTCCCCATCCGGTTCTAGCAGAGCCGCATACTCCAAATTGGTTTATTCGAGGTCTTCTTACATCCTCAGAACAAAAACTCTGATCTCTATCACTTATAAAAGATCTATTTGTAAATTGAATTATATCGGACTCTAAAGATCGAAAATTCACACTACTTTCATTATGGCCCATTACTAGGTTAGAGAGCCTGTCTTTTAAGCTGATATCAGTTAATCCATTTTTTAAAACTCCAAAGGAGTCTCCGATTTTTGTATCTCCAAGGCAGCCATTTTCAGAATTAAGAATAGGAAGAACTGCGTCGATTGATGCTTCACCGACTACACCTGGAGCTCCGACTACCCCAAAATTTTGACTTGGAACCTCATAACTTGGTGATAGATAAGAGCAGCTATTTATGCTTAGCCCCTGAGGGGTTTCAATCGGCCCCGGCCCCCAGTTTAAATAATCCCAGTGCTCTACGTTTAGTGCAGTCATGACGTCCATCACATTTGGAATGAGAGAGTAATTAAAATCAGGAATGACGTTACAGTTTTCTCCTGGAGGACAGTATCTATTTGATTCAGTAAAAAGCCTGTCAGCCCTACAGATCATTTTTTGGTCGAACCCTCCATCTTGGTCAAGCATTGAGCATAGTGGAATTGCAAAAGGAGCTGAGCATTCTCCTTTTGATGGTGGCTTTGCAACTGAAATACTTTCTGATGAAACCGAAAGTGCTCCATAAAGAAATGAGGGTAAGAAAGAGAGAATTGATTCTCGCTCTAGACTTATTTTTAAAGCATTGTAAACCATAAAGTTTGGAGTGCCCGGGTTTAGCTCTTGCCACTCATGTTCAAGAACTTCAAATGAATCAATCCATCTGCCTCGCTCGATTTTTATTTTTACCCCTTCAGTCTCCCATTCAGTTGAATTTTGAGCCTCATCAAGACTTCCTTCGGACCCTGTTAGTTCTCGCTCTATATATCTTAGTGCTGTAATTCTTGATTTATTGAAACATTCTTTAGAAGAGCATGTCTCTCTAGCTCCAATTTTTGCAGAAATATCAGAAAGCGTTTGATACTTTACATCAAGGTATTTAATGTAAAGTAAAGATACTGCAAACGCTATAACAACTAAAAATACAGGAAGTATTATAACAAGGTATGGAAGAACAATTCCATTATGTGCAGCCGACGGGGTTTTCAATTTTTCCAACAAAGCTCTTTTTAACCTGAGAAAGTGTTCCAAGATATGGGGAAAAATTTACAGTAAACTCTAAGAAAAGACCATCATTTCCAAACCTCTCCCCCTCAATCAATACAGAATCTCCGAGGTTTTGGTCTATATTCTCTCTAGCAACCTCAAGACATTCTCCTTCTTCTGCGATAGTGGTTTCTCTAAAGGCATTGAGCATAGCAAGTTCAATCTCTGATTTTTTAACCCAGCATGCTGTATAAATGAGGCTTCCAAAGATTAAAGTAAGTATTATTGGAATTATGATAGTAGCCTCAAGTAGCACATTACCCCGTTGCATGACGTATCCCCCTAGTATTGCAGCTCGATGTATTATTAATAAGTCCACTCTTAAGAACTGCGGTTGATGAAACTTTGACGGGTAAAAGATTAAAAGCCCCACCATCTTTATTAATCTTAATATTTAGTCGTGCAGGGTTAGAAGAGGTGAGATTAATCTCAACATTTAATTCGGAGACCGGAATATGATCTGCCGACAAACTACTATATATTATGTCTCTTGTCTGTTGGCAGACAGTCTCATCTATGTTGCCGATTTTCATCACCTCAAATGAAGATCTTCTTAACGAATCTTGGATTGTTATCATTTGGTTTAAATTAAAAAGGGTATTAAGTGTCGTAAAGGTAAGGAAAATTAAAAGAGGTAGCCCAATAGCTGCCTCAATTAATGCTGCACCTTTTTGTGATGACACCATGTTCAGATATCCAATAATGGATAAATTCTGTGTCCTATAATCTTATTAATTTACTCAATATCCAAAGTATTCCTAGTTCCTCCTCCCTGTATTTCTTAGTAATCCTAAAGCAATTTGTGGCTGATTATTAGCTTGAGCAAGAACAGAAGCCCCAATATTTTGGAGAATCTGTTTTCTTACTAGCTCTGCTGATTCATCAGCAATATCTGCATCCTTAATTCTGCTTTCTGCTGCTATTGTGTTTTCTCTGGCAGAGAATACCTGATTAAGAGCAACTCCAAGTCTACTCATCATCGCTCCAAATGTGCCTCTTAGAGTGTTAAGGCTATCTAGCCTGTTTCTTAGTATTGTTAAGCTGTCTCTACTACGCTGGGCGGTTTCAACTCCCGTAAAGTCTAAGGCGGTTTGGGTAGACTGATCCTGGTTTACTGAGAATGTAAGGCCACTAAAATCTAGATCTAAGTCAGCTGATGCACCATCCATTGTGAGACCTACATTGTAGGAAGTGCCAGAATTTGAAGATGTGCCAATCACTCTCCCTGTAGATTCATCGAAAGTAACAGTAAAGTCGTTACCGGAACCGAAAACACCTCCATCTGATACGGTAGCATAATCCCACTGACCATTTTGGTTCTTAAAGAAAAGCGCAAAAGAGACAGCAACCTGACCTGAATTGGTATAAGAACTTCCAAAGCTTCCATCATCGCTATAATCGAAAGCCGCGATTGCTATTTCATAGGAACGCCCATCACTTCCAGCAACGGTAGTATAGAAAACACCGCTAAAAACTGAAGAAGGATCTCCCCCACTTACAGCAGAAATTATCGCATCAAAATCTGCCGCATCTAATTCGCCATCAACGTTTGAACCGTAGGTTCCGGATCGAATGGTACTAAGATTAAAATGCCCACTTAAAAAAGAAGTATCACCAGTTCTAACACTTAAAAGTGAATTAGAAGCACCAGTAATTCCAGCTTGAAGTGTGAGTTCTCTTAGTCCATCAGATCTGTCTCCTCGAAGGAGTTTTAATCCATTAAAGATGGTTGAATCAGCTATTCTTGCAAATTCTTTCTGTAAGGCGCGGTACTCATTTTGAAGACTAGCCCTTTGGGTAGTTGAATAAGTTCCATTTGCTGATTGTTCAGCAAGTTCTAAAAGTCTTGTAACGATACCAGTTTGGCTACCTAGAGCTGAGTCAGCGATGTTTAAAAGCGATAGCCCATCACTTATATTTCTTGAGGCTGTGCTATATAGCCTTGAATCAGCATTAAGAGATGTTGCAACTGCAAGACCTGCCGCATCATCGCTTGCTCTATTAATTCTCATTCCAGAAGAGAGTCGTTCGTAGGTGCGCTCAAGCGAGCTTGTAGTATCGCTTAATCTTCTTTGAGCCCCTAGTGAGGGTATGTTTGCACCAATCCTTATGCTCAATCTGGCTCTCCTTAGCCGTTGCGTAAAAGAATCGGGATTAAGTTAGTGAGCTTTAGCAATTTATGATTTTTCCAAAGTTTGATGTGAGCAAATTCAAGTACTTAGCATATAAAAATGATTAAAGAAGACGAAAAAACTTGCACAAAAAATTGTGCAGTTGGTTGAAGAAATTGAGCGATTAACAGATCGATCTTAGTGAGGGACTAATCCTTAAGTTTACTCATTAGCTCTTCTCTAAAGCTATCAATCCAATATTGTTTTACGTTCTCATCAAGATGTAAGACTGACCCTTCCCCATGTTTTTCTTTTAGATATGCTCTTTATCCCTCAAACATAAGATCCCCAACTCGATTAACTTCGGCTTCGACTGCCTCAATCCCGTTATTGTCCTTTGTACCGGGCAGAGTATAGTAATCCTTACCAGTCACAAGTTTAAAAGCGGTGTCATAGCACCTTGAGCTATTTGTTATTGTCATTTTATGGACTGGACCTTCATGAGTTTCGATAATAGCGGATTCATCCGGCCGGTCGCTAACATCTTTTATCTTGGCTCTACGTAGATCGTTTGCATAATTTATAGCTTTTTTAACATATAATTCATCAATATCGTTTCCGAGCCCTGAAGAAGATCTAAAGATCTCGATATTCCGATCATCAATTTTTTTGACTTCTTCTACTAACCTATCTTTAATACTTGGGACACGAGCAACAAAAATACGCTCTTCCTCTGATAGAGATCCTCCACCTGTTTCAAGGCGAGCATGCAGTGAAGTAAGTCTCTCTTGAATTAATTCACGAAGGTCAAGAATCTGCTCTTTTTTGTTTTAGTAGAGTCTGACTCTCCCCCAGCAACTTCTCTTAGTACTTTTATAACCGCATCTAGTTTTTCAACGTCTAAAGTAATGAGAGAGTAATCTCCCATGCACTTAGCTAGATCAGTAACTTTAGGAGTATTCTCTATCATGGTCCTCTAAGCATATGAGCTCGATAAATCGCTCTAAGTTCTCTATCTCATTAATGGCGATTAGAATTTTTTGTATATCCTCATCCACTTTAGATGATATGCTCAAAAAATCTATATCAGTGTCTTTAAAGGATAAAACTTTCCCAATTTGAGAGTTTTTCTTATACACCCCTACTGTAGCTCTAAGTATAACTAGGAAAATCTTCTACACCTTACTAATCACTTTCATCATTTTGAAAGTCTCAAGCGCTTAAATGTTCAGGTATGGCAGTATTAGGCCGACAAAACCAACTAAGAATGAGTCAACGTGGCACCACAAGTAGTGTTTTTATAACTCAATGCCTAGTATTCATTGCAGCTTCCTTTTTAGTTACCTCAGCAAGAGAACAAGATCAAAGAATACAAAATCTGGATGCTTTGTTGCGAGTTGGTGGTGTCGGTAGTCTATATAGAGGGGAAAATGACCCGTCTCTTCCTAGCTCATTTGGTGGAGAGGGGCTTTGTTTTGCAGAAGTATTTGTTGATGATGCGACAAAGGATATAAGTATCGAGAGAACACAAGGCACTTGCCCTCAGTCAGAGTTAATTGAGGATCTGGTTATACAAAGAGTTTTAGAGTTTCCACACGGCCACTCTATGTTAGTTTTTGATCAAACTTTAGGGGTCCATACTGGTTTAATATTAGAGATGGCAGGGAGCATAAGTCAGAGATTAGTTGGACAGATGAGTGGAGCAATCGCTCTGCCAGGTGGCAATGTGTATCCAGGAGGAGGCCAGCAGATCCAAAACCCAGGGGAGGCTATACCTGGAATACCATCTTGAGATTACTCAGGGCAAAGCTCAGGATCGCAATTTGATTCACATTTAAGACATAAATCAGAGCCTGAAAAAGTTTCACGAACATTTTCTTCTCTTCTTTGAAAAGCACCAAATAAAAACAAAGCTGCTAATGTCATCACTACAAGAATAAGTACAAATGCTAAAACTGATTCTGGAATAACAGCGCCGAGTTGTTTATCCGACTGGAGTGGCTTTATTGTCCCCCGTAGTTTTTTCACAATACTTGCATCGTATAAGTTAGATAGTTTCTGTAAAAGTTTAACGCCCTATCGTAAATATTAGGCTTAATATCAGGATTATATAAAAGATCCCGCCAAAATCTATTTACCTCGCTAGGTTTATACTCTCCTGTGCCAGGGTCGTAGCTATTCTGACAGTAGCTAGGATATATGAACTCTCCAGATTCATTTCTTTCACATGGTTCAATACTTAAGACTGAATTTAAACCAGGTCTACCAAGTTGATTATTTTCAAGGAGATCTTTGAGCTCAGTTGCTTCACTTAATTTTGTCATGCTGTATGGGAAGAGCACTAACCTGATAGGTCTTATTGGTCCTGCACTTCCGACAATGTTAGGAGTGCTAGTTTGGTACCATTCTCCAAGCTCTCTTACTAATCTAGAGGTTAGGTTGTGAGCAACTAAGATCAAGATTGGAAAATCGTTAATTCTATCTAGTTTATCCTGACCCTCAAATATTGAAATACTACCAGGCGCGACTGGGCCAAGAGCTCCAGGGTTACTAAGAGCCGATCCCCCTGACCAATACTGGGCTAGTCCTTTTATATCAGGGTCTATTCGTACGTCTTGTGTTTCTTTGCAGAACATATCTAAAAGAGAGCTGCGGTAAGGGCATAATCTAAGAGCACCTATCTGTGATAAGAGCTCCGATGCTGTTACAGGAGGTATAATTTCTCCATCATATTGCCAGGAAATCTCAGATTGATTGATCTCAAACTCGGTTGCAGCGTTAAAGTTTGTAGGCTCTGTGATTCTAGATACAGAGTATGGGGAGTTAAAAGGTTTGCCCCCACTAGCATAGAGATGAGTACACTGAGGGATCTGAGCTAATGTTAAAGCTCGAACCTCTTCGGCTCCTGTTGCTGCTGTAAGATTACCTCCAAGGCTTATTTTATTTAAAATCCCATTGATTTCATAATCATAACCTGAAACTTTGAACCCTCTGTAGTTAATGAGCGAGTACGGTGCTCTAAATGATTGTTTTGTTAAGTCCATGCCCTTCTCTACTGCCAAAGTTGGTGGCACGTTAAAGTCACCACTTTCTCCATCGACTGTACTGTTTACAAACAGGACTTCAGTCGAATGTCTAAATCGTCCATCTCGGGCCAAAATTTCCATTAATGCAGATAGAAATGCATTTCTAACCATTGCAACTGGGTTAAGGCACGATTCTTTTCTGGCTGTAACTTCCGGAGGTTCTCCCATATAACCTGTGGATTTTCTTGTTGTGAGGCTTGGAAGAGTAAGTTCGCCGAAGTTTCTTGAGTTCTCTCTTATACTTGGAGATTGACCGAAGAAGGCCAAGTTTAATCCAGGCATATTCAAAAAAGACTCAGGAAATAACTCGAATAATTCACCTGTTGATCTATCAATATGTGGAGCAACAGCGATTGAGATCCCTGGAAGTGAGACTGGACTTTGAATATCATCCTGGATCTCTGGAGGGGGAAGGGGTGGAGAGGTGTTCACTCCTTGAAGTATATTAGTAAAACCTATAGTAACGTCTCTTGCATGATCAAGATCTTCGTAAATTTTGAGTCCAAATAGGCGGACTGATGGTGAGTAGTTAATCCTACATACAGCAGAGTTTCCAAGATTAGTAATATCATTAAGGAGAAAAGGACTTACTTTTGATCCTCTAAAGGAAGTGTTTAGAATAATTGGCACGGACTCTCCTGTAGCAGCATTAATTGCTGATCTGAATCTAATATCATCAGATGGTACAAAAGTTTCGTGATGTTTAAAGAAGCTTGAATTTTTCCAGTCGACTCCTCTTCCTGGGTGTCCAGGAATCTCTACTCCATCTATTTCAGGGGTTGCAATGAAGAGTTCTGCTCTAGTGACTTCTGCAAAACTCATCCATGATCGATCATTCTCTGTAAGTTCAAGAAGTGTAGCTATCCTCTCTGAAAATCTATCCCACATAAGACTTGTAAGGGGAGAATTTCTAATAGCAGACTGACAGGCAGATGCAGCAACTATCTTAACCTCACTTAGTGCTACCCTTTGAACTAGTGGGATCCAGCCTAGATAAAGAAGTGCAGATAGTCCTAAAAGCATACCTATTGATGCAAGTATTAAGACACTCCCTTTTTGATTAGTAAGCGCACCAGGTGCATGTAGTTCTCTTAGGAGAGTTTGAAAAAAGCTGCGGTGTGCAAACTGCATTCCCGGAGGATCTTACCACAATCGGAGGAAATAGGGTTATCCCTGGAATAAGATTATTTATAAATGATAAAGATGGGGGGGTAGCATTCCAGGTGCACTCAATAAACACATCATAGTCAGGTAAGCAAAGTCCTGATTGCGATCTTGGAATAACGCCTAGTCCTATTGTTGGGGTCTGATATAGATAGGGATAGCACGCCAAACATCCAGGTATATTTTGAATATTACTAAATGAGCAGGGATATCTAATTTCAGCTCCCCCATATGCAGAAACTAGATTTTGATAGGTCGCAGCCATAGCTAGGATATAAGAAGATGAGATACCTGTTAGCCCCCCAGAGATTGGGAAGTGCCAGACATCGCTTGGAGGAGAAAATCTGCCTCTACCTGTTCTTGTAGCTGACATTAGACCATCATAAGTTGCAAAAACTTCGGAAGGAGGATCATTAAAGAGAATTTCTGGCAGTGGCGCTTCATTTATTAGAAATTGATCGATCTTTGTGGCTAGTGAGTTAACAGATTCATCTCTGTTTGCAAACGAAGAATTACCGTAGGTTCTACCCAGTGCAGCACCTTTTTGAATGCTAGCTGCTAGTGTGGTTCTTGCAAGGGTATATTTAGAGAGTAAAATGAAAAAAAATATTGAACCTAAGACGATAGGTAAAGCTATCGCTAGCTTAATAAAAACGACTCCATTTTCAGCTTTTAACACCTTGGAACCTCTTGATAAGTTTCTCACAATCTAGTCTCATTATATACCAAACGCAGCTGAGTTCTGAGTATAGAAGGATTTAGGGCAAACGAGGCAGTGTTTTAAACGGCGTGTTTTGGCTTCGCCAAATCCACGCTCGCCCTGCTATGCTCCTTGAGTTTTGAGCTTAAAAAGCTCAAAACTGATTCGCGCAGGGTTTAAATCTCGGCGAATCAATTTAGAGCCTAAAACGGGTTGAATGCAGAGATTATTATGGGACGGTTTGAAAGGGCAGAAATAAGAGAGAGACTTTATAGAAAGAGATTTCTAGTGCCTAATGCTGTAACCGTTGGGAATCTATTTTGCGGTTTCTTAGCGATCTTATACTCAGCACAAGGAAGATTTCAGGATGCAATAATAGCTATTGCGATTGCTATATTATTAGATGGCCTAGATGGACGGGTTGCAAGAAAACTAAATGCAGCAACCCCGTTTGGGTTAGAATTTGACTCCCTGTGTGATGTTATCTCCTTTGGAGTTGCGCCAGCTTTCTTAGTTTATTCATGGGGATTTAAGCCTCTGGCTGATCAATTTGGAGTTATTGCTTCATTTATTTTTATTCTTTGTGCTGCTACAAGACTCGCCAGATTTAATGTTGCAGATGACAACTCTAAAGGCTTTATCGGACTTCCAACCCCTGGTGCGGCTGGAGTTGTAGCAGCAACAGTTAATTTAAATCCAGTTTTAGAGCCATCTTATTTTAATCTTTTATTGGCATTCGCTGTTGTTTTATCTTCTAGCTATCTAATGGTCTCAAAGATTCCATTTGTGAGTATAAAATCTTTCAAGTTTGCAGATATGAGACTGCGTGGGAGAATAGCTCTTGGTTTAGGTATAGTCAGCATCTGGTACTTAGGAAGAATCGGAGTTGCAATATTGGGGTTCGGGTATGCTTATAGTGGACTTATGGTGTGGTTGCTTCAAAATCGGGCAAGGCAGTCGGAAGCATAGTGTAAATATTTACTGGCAACATATTTAGCCAGATCCTCTTTTTACCTGTTTTTGCAAGATCAATATGCCTAAAAACTGGCTCAAGCTCCCTTACTCTTTCTTGCCTTTCAGGTAGGAGCTTTGAAAGTCTTCTAAGGCCGATATACTCGTAGTAAGTCATTACTGCATTCGGAGATGAGAGATCTCTAATTTTTCCGAATATACTCTTTACTGTTTCTTTATCGAAATTAAGAAAAGGCAATGCACAAACAACAACATCAAACTTAAGGTTACTATCAATGTCTTGAGCGGCTCCTAGAAAAAATGTGACTCGATCTTTATGTCTTTGATAGTCTTTATTATCCTCTAATACCTCTTTAAGTACTTTCATGAATTTAGGGTTTAATTCGCAGATAAACAGCGTATCATCATCCCGCATATCTTTTAAAATTCGAACTGTTACAGATCCAGTTCCTGGACCAAGTTCTAGGATGTTTCTTGATGATTGAGAGGCAACTGCCCGTAAAGGAGAAGTAAGCTCCTTTGCAGCCCACTTAGAGGTGGGGAAAATTGAGCCAGTGTCCCTAAAGGACGTGATTGCCCCTGATACAAATTCAAAAGTTTCCTTTACTGTGTTCATCCCCGTAGTGCTATAGTAGCCTCAAATTTAATTATACTACAAATACCTATGAAAAGACCATTTAATCAATTAATAAAATGCGAGCTAACTAAAGTTAGTTTAGACCTAAGTAAAACACTTATCCCTGTTAATCCAATTTCTGATATCTCAGCCATGGAGAAGTTGGAGGCTGGTGGTATAAGCAATACTACAGAGAAAAGAATGGTTGGGCACTACTGGCTAAGAGACCCTAACCTTGCACCGACTGCTGAAATTAAAAGAACGATCGAAGATTCAATCTCGAAAATAAAGAGCTTCGCCTCTAAGATACACAGTGAAGGAAATTTTAATCATCTTCTTGTAATTGGAATAGGTGGCTCAGCGCTGGGGCCTCAATTTGTTACATCTGCATTATCGACCATGAATGATAAAATGGGGATTAGTTTTTTTGATAATACTGATCCTGATGGATTCGAAAGAACCCTGAGTAAGATCCCAAACCTCTCAAAAACATTAACCATTGTCATTTCAAAGTCCGGTGGCACAAAAGAAACAAGAAATGGGATGTTGATAGCACAAGAAGCATATAAGCGAGCAGGGTTAGATTTTAAACGCCACGCGGTTTCTGTTACTGGCGAGGGAAGCGAGCTTTATAACTATTCAACCGAGTGGCTTGCTCAGTTTCCTATGTGGGACTGGGTTGGTGGGAGAACGAGTGAGATGAGCGCAGTTGGGCTTCTACCTGCTGCCCTGCAAGGTTTTGATATCGATCTAATGCTCAATGGTGCTAGAGAGATGGATATAAACACCCGTGGTAAGGAAAATAATCTTGCAGGGTTTTTGGCTCAAACTTGGATGGCTCTTAAGGGAAGAGCTATGGTGGTACTTCCATATAGCGACAGGTTAGAGCTTATTAGTAAGTACCTTCAACAGCTAGTAATGGAAAGCCTTGGTAAGAAACATAACAGAAAAGGCGAAGTAGTTTTTGAGGGGCTAACAGTTTACGGGAACAAAGGCTCAACCGATCAACATGCATATGTTCAACAATTAAGAGACGGGCTTAATAACTTTTTTGCAGTTTTTATAAGAGTTTTAAAATCTCCAAAGATAGATTCTATCTCAGGAGTTGAAGTAGAAAATGGAATAAGAGCAGCTGATTATTTAGATGGATTCTTCCTTGGTACAAGAAGAGCTCTTTTTGAAGCAGAAAGGCCAAGCCTTACAATTACTATTCCTGAGGTTAATGCCTATTATGTTGGAGCATTGATTGCGCTCTTTGAAAGAGCAGTTGGTTTTTATGCTGAACTAATTGATGTTAATGCTTATGATCAGCCTGGGGTTGAAGCAGGGAAAAAAGCCGCAACAGATGTTTTAAATCTTCAAGGAAAGATTCTTTCAAGCTTAGACACTCCAAAATCAATCGGCGAGCTTGTTTCAATTACTGGCGGCGCAGCGGATGAGATATATTATATCTGTCAGAGACTCGCTTTTAATGGAAACTTAAAGGAAGTAGGCGATAGGTATGGCAAGCGCTGAACCACTTCTAAATTTACTTGTTAGGAGTTTTAAAAAATTTAAGCTAGAAGTTGTTCTTATAGGAAATGCTGCAGCTGCAATTCAAGGGGCACCTTTAACAACTTTGGATTTTGACTTTATGTTTCGAGATGTTCCTCAAAATAGAGCAAAATTGAAGTCTATGGCTAAGGATTTAAAGGGGACTTTGCTAAAGCCTTACTACCCCGTTTCTTCATTAATTCGGCTAGTTGTTGACGATATAGGTCTTCAGGCTGATTTTATGGCCACAATTCATGGAGTTAAATCTTTTGCTGGATTAAAAAAAAGGGCGTTGGAAATACAGATCGGAAAAGAAAAGCTTTTAGTTGCCTCGCTTGATGATATAATCAAAAGTAAGCAAGCAGCTGCAAGAAAACATGATTTAGCAGCTCTGCCTATATTGTTAAAAACAAATGAAGCGCTCAAGAAAGGAAAAACTTAAAATTCTAAAAAAAGAATCCGAGCTAGCTCTTGAGGATATGATTAAGAGACGATTAGCACTTCCGATCTCAAAACGAATGAATTTTTTGCGAAAGCGACTACCTGGTGGTGGGAGTGCTTTGTAGTGCGGGGGTCAGGCTAATTGGGCCGGGAGGCCTGACCCCCAAGTTAAAAAGCAGTAGGTATAAACCCTCTACTACTATTTCCCAACATGATACCAGAATAATCTATTTTTCCTTTTCGACACTCCATGATTTGTTGATTCAATTCGAAGTTCATTTGGAGAAATTATTAAGCTCTCTGAATCTACTACCAGATCTTTCTCTTTAAATTTCACCTTCGGAGCTAAAAATTTATATGACTCATATTCAGAATCCTCAGGCTCCTCAAAAAGATTGATCACTGTTTTAATAGATGGATTTTTATTCAAAAATCTAGCTATGAAATCTCTTCTGGATTCGCCGTTAGTATTTTTATAGTGATTAAAATAAAAGTTGAATTGTTGAAAATAGAATACTAACAGGAATAATCCTATAGCAAACTGAATCGGACGATATTTTACCATAGAAAGGACAACAGCAAGTGGTGCAAGGCAAAGAGCTGAGATTCCAGCTAAGCGTGGTGTAAAAGGAGGATCGATAGTTAGAGCTCCTCCTACAAAAAGAGTTAGAATTATTGGTAGCATAATAAATGCCCAAGCTGGTTTTAGAATATTTTTTAATCCAAATATAAAAGCAATTAAAAGTGGAAGGTAAAGAACACCTGATGCAAATGGCTTTTGAAAGCCGTATTGAACACTTGAATCTCCATAGAGATGGAATAATCCAAAAGCGCGTTTAATCTGATATAATAAAATTTCACTCCATATTTCAGACTCTGCTTTATGAACTACATGTTCTCTGACATTTTCGCTCCATAATACCACACCTTTAGTTCTGTTTATCAGCTCATCAGTATTGCTACTGAAGTAATATATACTCGGCAACAAAGAAAACAGCAGAAACACCGCAAAAGTTAGACCTAATTGAAAGGTCTTTTTATCCTTGTTTTGAATCCAAATGATTATAAAAAACAAAAACTGCAGAACTACAATTAATCTACTTGCAAAGTAGCTATGAAGAGAAAGCGCCGTAAATATTCCAGTTAAAGCTGCGGCTCTAAAACTTTTGTATTTAAGAGCGTATAGGAATCCCCAAAGTGCCCAAGGGTAAAAAAATGCAGTCTGAACGTAGTGATGCCCCGTTCTTCCTAAATGAACACTCCAATGAAAAGGAACTGCTAAGATTAGAAAGAAAAGAGCTGCTCTAACTCCAAAAAGTAATCGAACAAATAAATAGCCGCCAAGCAGACTAACAACACTAAAAAGAGTCGAAGTAATCCTTAACCCAAAAAGTTCATCGTTAAAGATAAACATTCCTAAGCTTGAGTAAATATAAGAGAGCTCTGGAATGCCCGCCCAGCTTGCCCCAAATAAATAAGGCCTTGGTGAGCTTAGCCATTCTTTTGCGTGTATTCCAACTGACATCTCGTCATTATGGAGTTGGTATGGGATCTCAGTGAGTTGAATCAGTCTTAGTCCAAGAGCAAATCCCAGAAGTAGCACAACTAATGGAATTTCAAAAAGCTCTGGAGCTTCAATCTTTTCTCCACGTTTTAGAAATTTTAGAGGTAGAACTAGCGCGATTAACCAGAAAATTATGGTGTAGTGGCTAAGCTCTCCCATCTATGGAGTTTTATACCATAGCCTTGAGGGGATCGGTAAAGGAGGGTAATCTTATGTCCGCGTGTTAAAGAAAATACTTAAATTTGCCTGGAACTCACTCAGAGTGGCTAATTCTGGGCTATTTTCCGCAAAGTATTATCTAGAGAATAACCCAGATCTTAATGGAAGAGTTAAGAGCCCATTTTTTCACTTTATGCGAAGGGGTTGGAGGGAAGGGAGAAGTCCGTCTTTTAAATTTGACCTTCCGTTTTATAAAGAGAAGTATCATGTAGAAGGTAATCCGATAATTCATTTCTTGAATCATAGGGAAAACTTTGGTCTATCTATGCCTAAGATTTTCCTTACGCCTAAAAATAAGTTTAGAAGTATTAAGCGAGAACTAATCGATAGTCCAAGTGAGAATGATATAATTTTATTCCATAAGAACAATACCAGCATTGATTTGAAATCTGAACTACTAAAGATCGATGTTGAAAGTGAATTTCTAAAAGATCCAAAATTGGTAGCAATTCTTCCTAACAGTTTGGTGTATCAAGGTGATGAGATACCATTTAGGGGTTGGACTGGTGAATTTAAGGAGCTTTTACTGAGGGAGGAAATTTTTTGGGTCAGAGGTGATTTTCTAATTGAACTAAAAAAACTTGAACCAATGTTTAAAGCCCAAGGATTCTCAAGAAGGTATGTTTGGGAACATCTCCTTACAATTATAAATTATTCTGGATATCTATTTAAAGAAATTGACTCAGGTGTTAAATCGCTAAAAAAACGTTACAAAGATGAGAAGAGGCCATACTTACCTCTAGGCAATAGGTTAATAAATATAAATTCAAGCTTTAAACCAAAAGTAGCGGCAGTAATCCTAAACTATAACTGTGCTGACGAGGTTCGTTTAGCGCTGTCTAGTATTGAAAATCAGGTGAGTCACGCTTTTATTGTTGATAATAATTCATCTGATTTCTCAAAACTGAAATCCAGTGACCGGGTCACGCTGATTCAATCTGGAAAGAATCTTGGGTATGCCGGAGGTAATAATATAGGTCTAAAGAGAGCAGTTGAAGAAGGCTATTCGCACATTGTAGTAATGAACCCTGATGCAAGGATAGCTGACATAAATAAAATGCTTCAGCATTTTCAAGGATCAAGTGATATCGGAGTTGTTAGTCCTCTTATTAGAAGAGAATCAAGCGAGATCTGGTATGCAGGCTTTGATTCAGATCCAGTTACCGGAGTTCCAAGACAGGTAACAGATATTAGCCTAGGAAAGCGAGATATCGAGATGTTCACTGGGTGTGTGTTTATGATCTCAGCTCGTTGCCTTGAATCTGCTGGATATTTACCGGAAGATTATTTTCTGTATTTTGAAGATTGTGATTACGGAAAGACTCTTACAAAAAAAGGTTGGAGAATTGTTTTTGATCCAGAAATTGAAGCTATACACCATCAAACATCCACTGGGGAAAATGCCCCAGCAAAACCCCATTACATTTATTACTTTTTAAGAAATAGAATAAAGTTCCTTTATAAATGGGAGCTTCAAAAGCTGCCAGAGTTGTTCAAGGTAAGGGATACTTTTATAGAGGGACATAAAGCTAAAATTCTAAACTATACCCCAGAAAGAGCAAATGAGTATCAGGCTATTATTGATAGAGCCATAAATGATGGTCTAGATAAGGTCAGTGGAGATACATTTTAAATGATAAAGTTCGAGTCTGGATTTGTTGGCGATGTAGATTTTGATCTTAGAGATCGCTTCATGGTCACAATAGTAGGTTTTTGCTTTAAAGAGAGCTCGCCTAGTGAGCAAGTAGAGATAGTAGTTGAAGATCTTAAAGGAAATGTAATTAGTACAGGAGTTACTGGTGTAGAAAGAGAAGATGTAGGAGCAGCATTTTCTTCTAAACCATACTCATCTGGCTTTTTAATCAGGGTTCCTAGAATTCTTCTCCCTTCTATTATTAGAGTTAGATCTCAAAATTTTGTAATTGGCGAGTGGATTCAAGAGAGCCCAGCAATAGACCCTCTTAGTATACAAATAGAGTATGAGAGACTTTTAGCACAAACGAAATATTTAGGAGCTAGTAAGAAGATCTGTTTTATGGTGTCTTCTACAGACACCAAAGAGGGAAGAGGAGATCTTTATGTTGCTTTAGGCTTAGGCTTTAGACTTGAAGCACTTGGGTTCTCTGTAAGATTTTCGGTAGATGATGTTCCTGAAGACTCTGAGATAGTGGTCTGTATGCTTCCAACCTTCATAAGGTCTTTTCCTAAAGAAGCAATCGTGATCGGTTGGATCAGAAATGCAGTGGATGAGTGGTTATCAAGCCCATCATTTTTAAGACTAGATGGAATACTTTGCTCATCAGTGCCTTCTTATGAGCGGGTAAAGAAAATAGCAAAGGTTCCCTGTGGAATTCTAAGGATCGGGGCAGAGACAGAACTATTCAAACCTGGCCCTGGATTTAGAGGAATAAATTTAGATGCTGTTTCGACAATTAATTATTGGGGGAATCAAAGAGAGTTATTTAGTTACTGTGAAGATCTAGACATTCAATTTTTTGGAGTTTTAGGTGCCGATAATCTCCATCTACCAATTGCAAAACTTTATAGAGATCCCATTCACTATTTTGATCTACCTAAGCTCTATAACTCAGCAAGAGTTTGCGTTGATGCGTTCAATGAACTAACAAAGCCTTACAGTATGTTTAACTCGAGAGTTTATGAAGCACTCTCCTGTGGACTTCCAGTTGTTACTAATAAACCCTTAAAAGTTGATCCAATATTAAGAGATCATGTGCTCTTTTATAATGACAGTGAGTCACTAAAACGCTCTATAGATAATATTTTAGAAGGTGATTGGACTAATAGATCAAAAGCAGCGCGAGAAGAGATCGTATCTTCTCATTCGTGGAAGGTAAGGGCAGAAGAGTTTTCACAATTTGTTAGTGGTCTTCAAACAAGGGAGGCAGATATCGGGTTTTACCCAGCATTTTTGGACAATCCCTATCAACATCTAATGTATACTTCGCTAGCAAGCTATCAAGCGAGGCCGGCGTTTGATCTTGCTGACATTTATAAGTATCAGATCTTTCATCTTCACTGGACTTCGGTCATAACTCAAGCTGCTGAAACAGAAGCCCAAAGTTTGGCTCATGTAAATTCCGCAATTAGACGATTAGGCGCTTTTATAGAGAGAGGTGGAACTTTAATCTGGACTATACATAATATAGTTCATCATGAGCTTAAGTATAAAAAATCAGAAGAGCTATTTAATACTTGGCTTAAAGATAATGCGACATTCGTTCATGTTCATGGAGAAGCAGCGATCGATGAGCTTAAGCTAGATAAGTCAAAAGTGATTGTTGCTCCTATTGGGCACTATATTGACTACTATGAGAATGAAGTAAGTAGGGAAGAGGCAAAAAGAGCCTTAGGTATTGATCAAGGGAAAAAGGTTTTTTTAGTTTTTGGTCAACTAAGACCTTATAAGGGCATTGAGAGAATTCTAAATCTTTTCACTGATGATAGGGTTTTTCTTCTAGCAGGTGAGCCGAAATTTTTAGATGAAAGTTTAATCAAAGAGCTAGAAAGAAAAGGAGCAATAATCCATCCACGCCGCATTTATGACTGGGAAGTGCAGTATTATATGAATTCAGCAGATTATTTTTTAATGCTTAGTCCAAGTATTCTTAATTCTGCCTCAGCAGTGCTCGCTCTTAGTTTTGGGCTGCCAGTTATAGGGTCAAATCGTGGGAATTTGAAAGAAATTATAAACTCCTCCAACGGGGCACTTTTTGATAGTGATCTTGAGCTTCAAGCACTACTAAAAACCCCACCAAATTTTACTAGACAAGATATAATTAAAGACACTAAAGAGAGATTTAGTTGGAAGAAGATTTTAGAATCCTTTAATCAAAAACTTTTAAAACAAAAACATGTTTCAAATATTTAAGGGGTCAGTCTACTTGGGCCGGGAGGCCTGACCAGACAAGTGCTCTCATCTGCCTGGTCAGGAATCTATCGTCCGCGCCAGCGGACGAAGCAAAAACAGGGCGGCCTGACCCCCAAGTAGACTGACTATCATGTATAAAACCTACCTATGAAAGCCTAGTTTTATATCCAGCACCAAGATAAAGATCTAAAGAAGCCTGTGGATCGCCTTGAAAAAGTACTTTTCCTGATTGAAGAACCAGTACTTCTGAGCAAAGTCTTTTAACTGACCCTAAATCATGGGTAACTAATACAAGAGTTTTTCCTCTTTTAATTCGATCTTCAAAAACCTTTTCGCACTTTGCTCTAAATCGCTCATCTCCAACAGCGAGGACTTCATCAACGACTAATATATCTGGATCTGAATCAATTGCTACTGCAAAGCCAAGTCTAGCAAACATACCTGAGGAATAGTATTTGATAGGTGTTGATGAGAATTCTTTTAACTCTGCAAATTCTAATATTGGATCAATTCTATTTTTTAGTTCCTTTAAGGGGCGTCTCCTAAGAGAGCCATAAAGGAAAATATTTTCGATTGCATTTAGTTCAGGGTCAAAGCCTGCTCCAAGTTGAATAAGACAATCGAGAGTTCCGTTTGTTATTATTTCGCCCTCAGTTGGGGGGAGTACCCCGGAGATAGCTTTTAAAAGGGTGCTTTTCCCAGCACCATTACTTCCGATTATACCAAATACAGAACCTTTTTTCACTGTAAACTCGACATTTGTTAGTGCATTGAATGTGGAATAGTACTTTAGCTTTCCTGTTTTGATGTACTTTATAAGTGTCTCTTTAAGTGTGGTTGGACGCTCTTGGTAGGAACGATAGCTGATAGTAATGTTTTTTACCTCGATTGCGTTCATACAAAGTAAATGATCCTTTTATCAGCCTTATGAAAGATCCAAAGACCTAAAAATAGCATTAGCAATCCAAACCCAGAGGAGTAAAGGTAGTCGTATAGACTAGGCATTGTTCCGTAATACATCACATCTTTAAAGATCACAGTTGTTTTAAAGAGAGGATTTAGTTCTAAGATTGAGAGTGTTTTTGGTGATAGCATAGAAACTGGATAGAGAATAGGACACATGAAATATAGTGCCTGAATGATAACACTTGTTAAGTGCTCTGTGTCCTCAAAAAACACATTAAGTGCTGCAAGGGTGAGGGCAACCCCGGTAGTAATTAGGAATAATGGTAGAAATGCCACTGGGAAGAGAAGAAGGTGCCAGGAGATTCCATGTCCAACTAGGAGACTGATTAAAATGAAGGGAATGAGAGATACAATTAATGTATACATGTTAGAGAAGGACAGGGAGAGGACAAAGAGATATTTAGGAACAGGTATCTGGGAAATGATTCTTATGTTGCTTGATATAGAATGAAGAGATCCAAGAATTGTTGTAGAAAAGTATGCCCAAGGGATCATTCCTGCAAACAGAAATACTGCATAGTGCTCTACAGTTCCCCGCATCATGCTGGCAAAAACTACTGTTAAAACAAGCATCATAAGAAGCGGATTAAGCATGCTCCAAAAATACCCAAGGGTTGAGCGCTTATACTTTTTCCTTAAATCGCGCTTTACAGACTCGATAAGGTATTCACGATATTGAACAATTGACTTAAATAACGATAGCACAGAGAGCTTGAGATTATCCTGTGTAGGGGGTTTATGTAAATTGGTTCAAAAACGGTTCAATTGATGATATAAAGCCTAAATATGAGCGTGGTTCTTAAAGAAAAGAGAAAAGAAGAGGATGAAAGGGATGAAGCTATAAAAAAATCCCCTAAACTTTTAGAAGAAAGAATTGAGGAACTAAGAAGGCTTCTTGAAATTATACGTGATGCCGTAAAATCACCGAATGGATTAACCTCACTTAAGGATCTTAAAAGGGTAGCTGATGAGATAAGAGAATTAGCTTTGCCGCTTAAGTTAGATGAGGAAGATAATGAATTTTTAAAAGCACTTCTCAAGAATTCGGAAGGTAAACCAAAAGAAGAGGGAATTTTTCTTAAGGTTGAAGAAACTTTGGAGATTAAAGGAAAATCGATCGGAGGACTTGATCCTACGAAATCGGAGCTTCAACAAGTTGAACTTGTTGTAAAAGAGAGTAGACAAGAGATCCCAAAAGCAGAGACTGAAATAAAGGAAGTTATAGGCAAGATTGAGGAAGGATTAGAGGAGCTAAGAAAAAAAATCGAAGGCTTCTATCCAGATGTAGAAAAACTTCAGGCTGTCAGAGCATTAGAGCAAGTCAAAGAAACAGCAGAGTCTCTTCAGTGGGCGATATTTCACGATTTAAGAGCGAGATCTTTTGGCGAAGAGCCAAGGGAAGTGAAGAATAACTATGCGTTTGTAGCATAAACTCTGCGTTCATTTGGTATAATCAATAATTCAACTGAATTTAATCTTTGTTTAAATTTCTATTTCTTAGAATAATCCATCTTCCTGCTCCATCGATATCCCTACAGCAACTCCGGTAGCTAGTAGGCATCTCTTCAGTTAAAATTTGGTCTCTTTCAATAAGGCAATCTAAAAATCCATTTGCGCAGAAACCAAGATTATGATCTAAATACTCCTTGCTGTTGTCTCGGCTAAGGTACTTAACACATCGATCTATCCATTCGAATCTGTAAGGATTTGCTCGCTCCTTTAACCAACTAAAATGTTCTATGTAGAGTCTAATTAGATCTTCGCGGTGATTTGGTAGGTAAGCAGCAGGATGTGCAGATTCTCTGTAAACGCATAAAATCCCATCACTTGTTAATGTTCTTAGTGCTGAAGCAACTGCTAAATCAGGAAGAACTGAATAATCAAGTCCAAAGAATGAAAATGCTATATCTACTGAATCCCTTAAAGAAGCTGGCAGGAACTCGAATGATCTATTTAAAAAGATATCCATGGGTAATCTTGGCTCTTCTGTAAGTGCTACCCCAATAGTTGTGATTTTATCACCAAAGAGTTTTTTTAGTTGAAAGAGTGCTAGGCCACCACCACATCCAAGATCCATTACTACTGCATGACTTTTCTTTTCGATTATTTTAGAGATCCTATCTACTAGCTTAAGCTGCGATTCCCTTTCAAGTACATCAAGAGAGTTTTGTAGAGTTCCAAATAGTGGGGTCGCATTATCTTTGTAGTCTCCAACAAACGTGCTTTGTGAATCACGGGTAAACATGTAGATTCGAGCTAAGTCGGAAATTCCGTTGGGTACAAAAACAGTCTGTTTACCAGCATCACTGGCTACTTCAAATAACTCCCGCTGATTTTCAGAAAGTTTTCGAAGTAAGATCGGTCTTATTAATGGACGCACATGATTAGGTAATGGAATTACTGTGTCGTTAGACATAACTTGTTCAACCGCATCTAGTAAATCAGCTCCAGAATATGGTTTAGAGGCAAGCTTACTTAGTCTATGTCCTTTTCCGACTTCTCTATAAAACTTTGGTAATAAAATTGCTGGGTCCGTAATCGTGCCGGGTAATTTTACCTCGTCTGTGTTGTAGTAAACTTCGCCCTTTTTAGCCCAGTGTACTGAATCAAAAGGCTCTCTCAGGCGACCAGCATCAAGGTAGTTAACAATTGGCATAAGATACGGATTTTAGATGGATTTTAGTCTTAATCAAATAATGCCCGTTAGATACCTAGATAATTCGTAAGTGACCTCGAAGTAGAGTAAGAATTGTATTTCTCCTATAATTCTGAATCTTCTGGTATTTAAGATGGGAACTCACACTACTTCTAATGAGCAGTACAAAACAAAAGCACCGCTTGGTAGCTTGGTAGATGTTAGTGAAGTCATCACTCGCTCTCGACCTGAGGAGATTCTTCGAAGATTCAATGCTTTTAATTGGTCAGAAAGCGAGATTAAATACCATTTTAGGCTTCATAAGTTCGATGAAGGGCTTGCAAGGTTTAGTATCGCCTCAGCACTAGGGCTGTCCTATCCAAGTGCACATGAATATTTCTCATTTTTTAATCCAGCGGGCTACGTAGGGTCAGACGTAGAAAGTATCAGACTACTTAGACGAAATGTAGATTTTCCATGGGTAGGTGAGATACCGATAGAAATGGGCAGATTAAATATAAAATACGGTAATGGTGAGGAGCTAAAAGCATTCCCGGCACTCTTTAGGGTATATCCATTCGATTTTGCCAGATCGATGGAGGGTACAAGTACTGACGCAGATCCTCAGATATTTGTGATGCAGCTTCAGCCGGAAGACCTTAGGGAAGTATTATTCGAATCAAAAGAGAGTCCAACTGCTGGGGAACATGTCCTTGATTCATTTGGGTATATACGCTTCTATGTTGATCGCTCTGAGAGAGTAGTAACGATAAGTGAAATTCAAAATGATTGGTATGATGCGCTTAGCCACAAACTTCAAGGGAGATACGAGGACTGGGCCAAGCAGATTTTATTTGCTTTCCTCACTTACCTTTACGACGTATGTACTGAAGTTGATTGGGAGGTAAGACTAGTCACCCCGGATATACTTAAAGCTCGTTGGGGGCTGCCTCCAAAATCATCATTCAATAATATTATATTTGGAAAACTAAAGGATTTCGATCCTCCTCATGACTCTCTTTTAAATCGGATCTATGAAGATCTACCTAAGTCGTTTCGATTTAAAAGAGAATTTTTTGAGGAGCCACAGGATTTTAATGAAACCACAATATCAGGGCAAAAAATTGCTTATAAAGAGATCTGGTCATGCAAGTTAAGGGATCTTGAAAGTCAATATAAGGCATCTCAGTTCTCAATTTTTCGCCCTGGAATACTGACTGGCAGAGAAGTAGTAGAGCGATACGAAGCGGAATATACAACTGATGATTCATTATTTCTTCCGCGATCTACTTATGTATTCCGCGCATCCCCATTTCCACGCTCTTTAGTTGATAATGACATCGCACATGCGATTGAGTTTGAGGGAAGTATAATTGCTGTTCCTGCCGTGCCCTTTCACTTGCGTGCTCTCATAATGCAGGATTCTCTGGATAATTTAAAAGCAGTACGTCGGTTACTCCTAAGAACTCAAAACCAACATCAGGCAATAGCATCACAATTAAGTCTTAATTATGCCCCACTACGTCACCGAGAAGGTTTTTATGAGTCTGCTCAAATGTTTGAGCCTGCATCTGGCGCTAGAGTAGTGGTGCACCCAACTGCTCCTGTAGCTCTAAGATTTACGAATGATGACAACTCTACTAGTTCCGTAATTTATCATGGTTCGGGCACAATATTTAGTCATTCTGAACTAACTAATAATGATAGAGCGTTACAATCTCGTGAGTTTAGAAATAGACTTTTAACTATATCAGAAGCGCGCAGAATGTTTTACTACACTGCCTCTGCGATTAATCTATTAAGTGAGATTGCTCCCCAAGGTGATCTAGAGGTTAGTCCTCGCATAGCAGCTCCACTTTTTGCATCTGAGTTAGCCTATTTGCCGATACAAAGGTCAGATGGATCTATCGAGTGGATTCACTCTCAAACCTTTGCAGCTAGACAGAACAAGGACGATTTAAGTGGTGAAATGGTATTTGGGGTATGTAGTACTATTGCAACTACTGATATTACTATTGCAGATATTATTCATTTTATAACTGATCCAACTCCAGTTTCTGCCAGAACAATTGACAATTTAGTTAGATATCTTTTTGAAATAAATTCTATAGCCGTTTCAATTCCAGAGGGTTCTAACGAGAAAGTTCTTCTAGAAGGAGAAAATAAACTTATCTATCTAGGGCTACTACTTCATAGGAATAGAGAGGCTAGAGAACAACTATACGATCTAGTTTCCACTAGACTTATTTCAACCGCTGCGCTTTTACATGGACAAGGGGCTCAGCTTGGTGGAGCGCTTTATAGAGGGTACGGAGACTCTAACGGAGGGTCATTTATGCCCGGGAATATCTCAATTACTGGTGAACTACTAGGAGTTTCTGCATGGGGGGCATTTGACTCGATTCTACTGGCTTCAGATCTAAAGAGAAAAGCTCACTATTGGAAGCATAAAGTTCAACCACTACAAATTGAAGATGTTAATCAGTTAAGAATGTCATTGGATTGGCTGAGGATTTTGTGTCACTCCCCGCTCTCTTTAAGTAGGGCTAAGGTAGGCGATGAGCCAATTTCACCAGATATTTCCGTAAAAACACCAAATTGTGAAATTCCTACTGATGAACTTAAACGACTCGTACAAAAAACTATGACTATACTGAGCAAAACAGTAAATGAGGTTCCTCCATATGCCGTATTGCTTTCAATACTAAGAGAGATTGTGCCTCTAGAATTAATAACAGATGGAATAACGCTTGAAGAATTAAATCGAATTGTGACAAAAAATGTAGTAACCCTCTCTTCAGAGATTGTGAGATGGAGCAAGCTTGGTCAGCTGGCTAGATGTTCATCAATGCTAAGGCAAGAAGAAGAAAGAGCATTGTATAAGGAATACTTCAAAATAGGAGAGGGGCACCGAGTGCTTTAGAATAGGATTTTTTCTACGGCTTAGGTTGACCAAAGGTATTTGTGGGTTCCTGATTAGTCATGATTACCCAAGTCAGTTCGCTAGAGTATGTTTCACCTTTTAGATCTTTAGAGTTTAAATTGACTTGAAAGGCTCCAAGGATCTCTAATTCAGGATGTGAGCGTTTGAAAGACTCAATAGCCTCATCCCTGGTAAGTTCGACAGTTTTATTTACAGGTTCAACTTTAATTAAGCTAACTCCATCAGCTATAGGTCTGACTCTAATTTCAGGGTCTGTTGAAGGAAAAAAGTAGGTTGCAGTTGCAGCAGTTAGTAAAAGCGTGCCGGTAGCTACTGCTAAATTTGCGTCAGTATTATGGATATTCATGTTCTAATTTCTCCGCCAGAAAGCTTGCCATAAGAGCGATCCCTACTCAAGCAGATATATACAATCGTCTTTAATTTGAGCATTTTGAGGGTCTGGATAGAGATGAAAATTAAATATTTTTAAAAGAGGCGCATTACCTACCACACCTTCCCCGATAGGTTGAGCGCCTAACTGAAGTATATCTAACACCTGATGATAGCCCAGATGGTTTGCTAGAAGATTTAACTCCACCCCATGCTCTATGTGTGCCAAATGTAGAAGTAGATCCACCTGACGCAGATTGTGAAAATTTAGTTTCAGGTAGACCAATGTCGACCACCTTTTCTCTTTTTGGCATGAAAAGAACTTCTTTGGATGTCTTCATGTATTTCTTTTTTCCGATCTCATTATCGAGTTCAGTAAGATCTTTTCCCCCCTTAAGTGAGTAAAGTGCTTTTGGAGTAGTCTTTGTTTTTGTATCTACAATTTCGATTTTTGCTTTTGGGGTTAAGGTTACATATGAAAAGCCTAATGTTAAGAGTGCAATAATTAGTAATATTATTTTCATAGGTTACTTATCTCGTTAACTTGATAGTCTGATCCACCTATATCTAAACGTTAGATATTCTTAATAACTTAAGGATTTTAGCTCTAAGAAAAATTACTAATTTAGGGTGAGTGATGAAGTAAATGGGGGTTTGACCAGGCAGATACAAGCATTTACCTGCCAATCAAATCTATTCAGTTGAAGATCTTTGGTCTATTAGATAAATTTAGCTATAATTTCTTATTAATAAAAATAACAATCACCAGTGAATAATCCTTCAATTACCATAATCGGAGCCGGTCTTCAGGGCGCGTCAATTGCTCTAGCACTTTCAAAGAGAGGGTACTCAAGTATTTTACTCGATAAAAGACCAGCCCCACTTTTAGGAGCAAGTCTTAGAAATGAAGGGAAAATTCATCTTGGATTTGTCTATGCCCTTGATGGAGATGGTTCGACTAGAAAGATTATGCTTGAAGGAGCACTGTCTTTTGGATCATTAATTGAGTCTTGGTGTGGGGATGTTCCATGGGATGAATGGAGATCTGAAAATTTCAAGTATGTTGTCATGCCAGATAGCTTGCTTTCTAGTCAGCAGCTTGAATCTTCTTATACTGACATCTCAGAGTGTCTAGCCAAACTTGAGTCACAGTTTGGCCGAAAGCTTTACTATCTTGGAAGGTCACTTTCATGGTTATGGAGGAGATCGAAAGATGACAGGTTGATGGGAGAGACCTTCAGTAGAGAAGTATTTGAAACTGAAGAAGTATCTATTGATCCACGCAGGTTTTCTGAATTTCTTGCTCAAAAAATAAGGGAAGATAGGAATATCAGCTTCTATGGAGGAGTATCGGTCGTCGCAGCCAAAAGAAAAGGAAATGGATTTGAATTAGAGATTTTTGAAAATGGATCTCCATCAAAGCTCTCATCAGATATTGTTATCAATTGTACATGGGAAGATAGGTTACGACTGGACAAAACGGTCGGGATTGAGCCTTATCCCACACAATCCTCATATAGAATTAAATATCAGATACTTGTAAGTTCTAAAGACTATTCAAAGATGAGAGCAGTAACTATGGTGCAAGGCCCCTACGGCGATATTGTTCCCTGGAGGGATGGAACTGTGTACCTTAGTTGGTATCCAAAAAGCTGCACCTATTTTTCTTCACGTCCTCCAGAGGATGACCATCAAAGCCAAGCATATAAAGTGGCAGAAGAATCACTTGATGCGATTTCAAAATTATATCCAACACTTTCTGGTGCTAAGATCCTCTCATCTTTACCTGGAATCATCGTCGCCCGCGGACAAAGTGATGTTGATCAAATTGATAGCGATCTTCACATGCGTAACAAGATTGGCCCAAGAGCCTATAACGGCTGGTGGTCAGTAGATACTGGAAAGTTAACGACTGCCCCTTATTTTGCAGAGAAAACAGCTGCTTTAATAGAGAGCGAGATTAGGTAGAGCAATGGCATTGTTGACTGTTCTTATACCTCTTCATAAGGCTAGAAGTTGGATAGATGTCGTATCGGAAAATATCAGATGCTGTCCAATGGATTGCCGTATTTTGATTAGTGACAGAACATTGGCTGATGATGCACTTTCTGCCCTTAAAAATTTACATGCTCATGACACAAGAATTTACTTTTTAGGAAAAAAGGGAACTCCAGGATGGAGAGAGCATATTAATTGGCTACTACCGAAGGTTAAAACCCGATTCTTTTCTATTTTGGCTCAGGATGACTCGATCTCTAATGAGTATTATGAAAAACTACTTGAGGCACATCAAAGAGATCCGAGACTTGCAATCTCATTTGGATCGATAATCGCTCATAATCTTCCAGGAAAATCTGAACCGGTTCGATTTTCTGGGTTGCCGATTAAAACTGGTGTAAATAAGCCGTGGGAAGAAGCAATAGAATTAGCCGCACGATGGAATCTTGGAATTCCTTATAGAGGAGTTATTAAGGGTAATTGCACAAGAAAGGTCGCGCCTACTCCTGGTGATAGATTTGCAGATTTTGTCTGGGTATTTGGGATCGGACTAAAAGGATACATTCAAGAAGTTGAAGGAGCGCTTTACCATAAACGATATCATGATAGGAGCACTCATTTAACTTGGGCACCACTAACAGCTGAGGAGAGAGTTAGGTTTCTAACTAAAGAGCTAAAGCGAGGATTGTTGTTTTGGCCTTTTGAAGTAAAAAAACGAGTATCTCATCTTTTGACTAGACTAAGTGTAAAGTGAGTAGTTTGAACCTACTATAACCGTTTTTCACCTTACTTTGAGCTCAGATAAAAATAAATTCTTGAGACTTGAGTAGGATAGTAAATATTCCGATAATGAAGAGCGATGGCCGAATTTAAGGATTATACTGGTGACCCACTCACTGGACTTACGCTTGCAACCAAAACCCCAGGAATTCCAATACAAGACGCATATGCAAACGCTACTGGGGTTGAATCATACATGCTTGAAAGACCAGCTCGCATTACATTTTTGGGCGACTCTCATACCTCTTCACCTGAGGCCTTTCATGAAGGGATCGCTTATCAATATGACCAATGGCTCAGAATCAAGGGTGAGAACGACTGGTTACGCGATGGTGAATCACCACTGGAAAATGAAGCTCTAAGTAAAAAAGCATGGGAAAGAGGAGAGATTAAATTTAATGGACCTCAATTTCATGCAATATCCTTGTCTCCTGGAAGTAATCCACAGATAGTTCTGGGGTTAACTGCCTATGGGATATTGGAAGGTTATAAGGCATTTCTTAAAACTGAAGATGGAAGTCTTCTTACAAATGCTGAGCTTAGGGTAATAAACCCTAAAATCTATGGGACGGGTCTCATGATAGTAGGCACTCTAGATGGAAAGCCAGTAATCGTTGGTCAAGCAAAAGGCGCGGTAGAAGGAATGGGAATGTTCCATAGTTCTCTAATAGCAGGTGGCGGAACTTTTCAGGATTTTACAAATCCAGATCCTTTTAAGGCGAGTATTCAGCGCCTATCAAGATTGAAGATCGGGCTTGAGCTTGAAAGTGTTCCTACGCCATCGCTCATGCTCCATGAATATCGAAATGGAAATATAGCATTAGTGTCTATACTCAATATTGGTGAAATATCTGCTGATAATCCTGTTTTGATGGCTTTTCGTGATGACTATCTTTATAAGCAAAATCGCGCAGCAAAAATCGAGGTTGAAGGGATTCGTATGATCCCCGCAGATGTAGATGGATTAGTACTTCTGCCTCTTAACTTAGAAGAGATTAGTGTTCAGCAAAGAGGATTTTTTGATGCATCTCTGTTTGACCCAAATGGCAAACTCTTAGTAACTAGCGAGGCTGCCCTTAGCGTTGGGCTTACTAGTTTCACTGTAAGCTCTAATGGTGAGCTACTAAGAGGAGAAGAGCTATTTACTCTCAGGCCTGCTGCCACCGGAGTGCTATCTATGCTCTCAAATTCGAAGGAGTATGATAGGTTCATGGATGTTGGATATTCAAGGATTAGATAGTAGAAATCTACTTATATAAGTAATTAATTTCACTTGGTAATCTAGCTGGGCTTAAGAAATAATTCCCCCAATTCATTAAAGTGAGCAAGAATTGTATTTTAACTTGGAGTGTTAATTGTTATTCCTTTTCGCAGGCGTTGAATGCTCAAAGTAGTAATTCTTACGTTCTGCATAGGTAATGCTATTTGGAGCCACTCTCTTTTAGAAAGCTAGATCATTACAACAAGCATTTGAAAATATTACGTAAACAATTGCCAGCATTTTCAAGGATGATTTTCAAAAGAGGGTGGCTCCAAATAGGTCACAGTTTATCTCTACACAAATGAGTAATAGATCCAGAGACGAAAGGGCAATTGTCTGGAATGCAATTTCACGGGCGTTTAATACTCAAAGTAGTACTTCTGGGGATCTGCTGGTCGCCTAATACTAGCCTTACTTTTTCTCTTGCAGGCTTGAGGCAGTCCTTTCTAGTTTGCGAGTGGAAGGTGGAAAACTCCGAATATTATTAAGCTGTTAGAAATTATAATAAAATCAATGATGTTTTCAAGCCATTGAAATTACTGAACAGCCAGACTTTAAGATGACTGATTATAATGCGTTGATAATAGCGTGGGGCTCTAAGAAGTCTAGTCCAGTTTATGAGACTAATTCGACGATTCCCGCATATCATAGGCTAGATATATGGCTAATCCAGATCTTTTAGGTGGGCTTAATGCTGCAATTACTGCTCTTAGTAGACCTGTAAGTTCTGACCCCGATACAGAAATGCTTGCTTTAGCCAGGGGGCCGGTTCCTCCTATTAGTCTAAGTGATCCATGGCAACTTGAGACTAAAGTTGATGACGGCTCACTATATCTAATGCCGACACTCTCACTAGATTTTCGACTCTCAAAACTACGCGAAGTCCTTCAATTCTTAAAAAATAATTCGGATGAATATTATGATTATGATCGCCAGTGTGCGCTTGAGGGGCTTGATAAGTTTTTTACTATATTAGACGGCTGTGAACGAGCTGTATTAGAGGCTCCATATGAAATTATCGTTCCAGCATCCAGGCATTGTGGACCCTATAGTCAGCTTATAATGGGAGAGATGATTGTTAGGGAGAAAATCGTAGAGCAGTGTGCAAGTAAAGTTTTTGGGACAGTGATTCATTCCTCTGATATTTCCAATGTAAGAGCAACTTTTGAAAAAGGTGGAATGAACCGCCATTTTTTCAGAATTGACGCATTAATAAATGATAAGATTCTCAGATTCGGAGTAAAAATCCCTCTCACCGCTAATAGAATGTTAGAGTCAGAGATGATTTTTTCTAGAGTTGCAAATGTGATTCTTGGACGAGGCTCGTTTTTATTTGGCAATACCTTAGATGGGAGGATAGTTTATGGAGGAGAGTATCATGAGGGTGATAACGTTGCAGAGCTTTTACGGGATCGTAGAGAAAGTTTGAGGTTCAGAGAGGAGCTGCTTTGTGGGATAATAGTTACTTCCGTTAACACTTGGCAAAAACTTGGAGAAAGATTTATTAGAGATCCTCACCCAGGGCAATTCAAGGTTGATGATTCAAAACAAGGCGGATCTCTTGAGGTTAATCTAGTAGATAAAGGGAGTTTTGATGGAGATGTTTCCGAAATATTAATCGTCCCTTCTGAGTCCGGACGTGGTCTCAAGATTTGCTTAAATAATGGGCAAGTACTAATCGATGATGGGGCAGGGGTAGTCTTTAGAGATGAAGTTGCAGATTGGTTTTATAGAACTGTTCCTACCATGAGCCCTAAAGATCTTGCACTTTCTCTATTTGATCAATTGTCTACTCGAGTAATGGATCATATTCCACCTCGACTTCAGTCTGGAGGGGTGCTGGTTCCAGAGATATTTTGCAGGGGTGTTTTGGAATCGTTAGGTGAAGTTGATTGCAGGAAATTTTTTAGAAGATATCTGGATGAAAGGGCTCCTAGTGACATAGAAGGAAGAGCAGATTTTATCCATACTCTCGATAGTTTTGCATATGATATTTCAACCGGACGGTATAGTTTCTCAGGTTAGTTTCAACTTGAGCTTCGCAAAATAATTATATCTTTACGTTAGAAAGCATGAATAATATCGAGTACCCTTGGAGCCATCCTGTTTAGGATTGGATCATGCTCAAACTAATTAGTCACTAT